>Ga0126381_100000001_pt1 | contig 646957 bp, 510 predicted proteins | sample PanSoiMetPlot_28_FD_96465 | JGI IMG/M metagenome (GOLD analysis project Ga0126381, IMG submission 96465) | Tropical forest soil microbial communities from Panama - MetaG Plot_28 | ecosystem: Environmental > Terrestrial > Soil > Tropical forest > Bulk soil | place: Panama | collected 2016-02-17
CGTCAAGGGTCCAGATGAACGCCAAAGTGCGGCGCCCTTGACCCCGCCCCTCACCCAGACGCCAAGGTATGCCTTGACAGCAGCCAACGTCCTCATACACGGGATGACACGCTTTTGTGGGGGGGGGACGGGAGCGGAGGATCGACCTGCGCGCGTGGGACTTTACGGTTGACTCCGCTCCAAGTGCGATTGATAGTTGATTGTCCGATTCTTCCCCAGAGAGGCTGCATCATATGAGATCCCCCTCCAGGATTGCCTTCTTCAATGCGTTGAGGATGGCCGTACCGGCTCTCCTTCTGTGCCTGCCGGCTATCGCGTTGTGCGCGAATCCGGCGGCGGTTTCGGTTACTCCTAATTCCGGTGCGGGCACCGTGCAGACCTTCGCGTTTGCCTACTCCGACGCGGATGGAGTGTCGGATCTGAGCTGGGTGTACGCGCTGTTTACTCCGCACGGCGAGGGCGCCCATGCCTGCGGCGTCTATTACCACCGGGGAAACAACCTGATCTACCTGGCCGACGACAACAACACGAAGACGCTCGGACCCGGGGCCGTGGGATCGCCGGGGCACATCTCGAACAGCCAGTGCACGATCGACGTGGGAGCGTCTTCCACTTCGGTTGCGGGCAACACGCTCACGCTCAATGTGGCCCTCACCTTCCACATCACCGGGGCCTTCAATGGCGCGGTCGGCGTGTATATGTACGCGGAGGACAAGGAGAACAACGTAAGCGGCGTGCAGAAGCGCGGCACGTGGACCGTGGGCTCCTACGTTGCTCCCACGGCCGTCTCGGTCTCGCCCTCGGCGGGTTCGGGACCCTCGCAGACGTTTGCCTTCACCTACTCCGATCCGAACGGCGTGAACGATCTGCAGTGGGTCTACGCGTACTTTTCGCCGTCCGTCAGCACCGACCTCAGTTGCTATGTCTGGTACAACCCGAACAACAACCTCATCTACCTCGCGGACGACACCGGCGGCGCGTTCGGACCGGGCGCGGTGGGACAGGCCGGCAAATTGAAGAATTACGAGTGCGTTGTCGACATGGGCGCGTCGAGCGTGAGCCGGACCGCCAATACCCTGACCTTGAACGTTGCTGTGAGTTTTAAGACTCAGCCGCCGGGTCCCAGAAACATCTACATGTTTGCCCAAAACAAGGCGGGCCTCAGCGGCGCGCCGCAGGCACTGGGCACGTACACGGTGCAATTCGGTCCTTTGTACGCGTCAGCCCTGACAAATGCCCCGATCGGCTACCACACCAATCAGACGACCTTCAACCTGACATTCACCGATGGGAACGGCGGCAGCGCAATCTACTGGGTCTACATCCTGCTCTCGCCGGACAATGACGCCAGCCACGCGTGTCCGATCTATGTGAAGATGCCGTCGAAGAAGGTTTACCTCGCGAACGATGCGAACACCGCGACGCTTGGGCCAAGCGTGATCGGCATCTCGGGGCCGACCCTCTCCAACAGCCAATGCACGGTCGGGCTGCCCCCGAACGGGTTGCTCAATGCGACCGCGACTGTGGGACCCACGACGCTCCAGCTCAGCCTGCCGGTCACGTTTGCCTCCGCCTTTTACGGGCCGATCAACGTCATCACGTACGCTGCTGACACTGCCGGCGCGAACACCGGATCGCAGAACCTGGGCACTTACACGGTTTCCGCTCCGGTGGCTCCGACGTCCACATTCGCAGACCAAAGTGGTTCGGAGGTGGATACAGAGTACGCGGACGCGAACGGGGCACAGGACATTAAAACACTCTATTTCCTGGTCGGCCCATCGCTGAACACCGCCGCCTCGTGTTATGTGCGTTTCGACACAGCGAGTAGATCGTTTTATCTCTCCGACGATGCGGGAGGCTGGCGGGGGCCGGCAAAGCCGGCAGTTCCGGGATCGCTGAGCAACTATGAGTGCACGATTGACACCTATAATTCGTTTGTCAACGCCCCTCCTTCCTTTCCACTCGCCTACACCCTTGGCGTGCCGATCACGAAGTACTGGGCGCCCAGCGGCATGGCGCTGAACATTTACATGAACGCGGTGGATAACGAAGGCAACTCAGGGGGCTGGGTGTTGAAGGGGACGTGGACCGTGCCGTGAGGCGCGGGGGTGCGGTGGTTGGTGGTTTCCCGGGGCACCCTCATCCTGGATGACAACTGTGGGGATCATTGGGTGAGCCGGCCCCAAAACCTGGGGCCGGTTTAGTGAGTTTCTGCGGCTGGGCGGGCGAGGAGCAACCACAGATCCCTCGGTCCGCTTACCCCGCCAAAACCGGGCGGGGCCCCAGGCGTGCGGCCCTTCGGGATGACACGCTTTTGTGGGGGAGCGGGAGTTGCGGGGGAAGGCGCCGGTGAGCATGCGTCTCCGTGCGCTTGGTATGAGGCGGATTTTTTGCGGGCGGTGGGGCGCTGACGCATTGGGTTAGCCGGCCCCAAAACCTGGGGCCGGTTTAGTTAGCTTCTGCGGCTGGGCGGCGAGGAGCAACCACAGATCCCTCGGTCCGCTTACCCCGCCAAAAGCGGGCGGGGCCCCAGGCGTGCGGCCCTTCGGGATGACACGCTCTTGTGGGGGAGCGGGAGCGGAGGGGTAGACCTGCGTGCGGGGGAGGCGGGCGCGAAGGCGTGCGGGGTCCGTGAAAGCCTGTGGTGCGGGCTTGGCTGGTTTCCCGGGTCCCCAAATGCGAGGGATCCGGGGCACCCTCAAGCTGGATGAGAACTGTGGGGATCGTGGCCACTCGCCATGAGGTTGTGCGAATGGGGCGCTGGCGCATTGGGTTAGCCGGCCCCAAAACCTGGGGCCGGGTGGGTGAGCTTCTGCGGCTGGGCGGCGAGGAGCAACCACAGATTCCTCGGTCCGCTTACCCCGCCAAATGCGGGCGGGGCCCCGGGCGTGCGGCCCTTCGGGATGACACGCTCTTGTGGGGGAGCGGGAGTGGAGGGAGAATCGGCTTCACGAAGGCGTGGCGGACCCTGAATCCAGCCGGAAACTTCACACCTAGAAGATGCGGTAGCGCACGCCCATTGTGAAGCCGTAGACGCTCATGGCTCCGTAGGTGAACTCCGGCCAGTACTGGTATTCGAACTCGGTGCGCACGCTCCAGCGGCGGGTGAAGATGGCGTCGACGCCGCCTCCGCCTGAAGCAACCAGGTAGTTCCCGGAGGCGTAGTTGAAGGGAAAGTTGAATTGGCCCATTCCGACCAGCCCCTTCACATACGGTTGCGCTTTGCCGTAATTGAAGTGATAGCGAACTCCGCCCTGGTACGTCGCGAGATTCACGTGGTCAGATTGCTGGAAGAAGTGAATCCACTTCACCTCGCCTTCGAGCCCGATGCGGCGGATTGTATCGGCATCGACCCAGCCGGTGGCGTCCACCAAAAAGCGGTTGCCGTATTCAACCTTCATCCCCGATGCGCCCCCTCCGACGGTGAGACGCGTGCCGCCGCGGTCGACGGCTTCGGCGGCCTGGCCGGAGGCGGCAGGGATTGCAAAGACCGCAAGGAAAAGGACAGCTGCCGCGAGTCCGGCGAACCGGGCCGTTCGGCTGCTGGGAAAAGAACTGCAAGATCTCTTTGTCGTCATTCTGCCTCTCTCGGCTTTGTGCCCTTGGGCCGGAGTCCGGGCAGGCAACGTTCAGCCTGCCGGCTCCGCGGGGTCATCGGCCGCATGATCATTTCGTGATCGTAAGTGTCACGTTCTGGTAGTGAGAGGTGTTGCTGCTGGCGCCGATGCCGCCCACCTGGATGGTATAGGTTCCGGGCGCGGCTGTGACCTGGCTGAAGCTGCCCGAACATCCTGTGACACCCACTGCGCCGGCGAGGAAGAGCGCGAGGGCGGCCACGAGCACGGCCGCATGGCGGCGCCTGAACCTCCAGAACAGGATACCGAAGAACAGCCCGGCGGGAAGGAAGAGGCCGGCGAGCGAGATGCCGCGGCGCCCGGGACTGGCGATGCTTGCGCTCGATCCGCCGCCCAGCGGGTTGTTGGTGTCGATGGTGAGCTGCACGGTCTGCGCCTGCCCCGAGGTGAGCTTCACGGTATTGGAGGAGAAGTGGCAGTTGACCGCCGCGGGTACAGAGAGGCAGCCCATTCCGATGGTGTCGGAGAATCCGGCATCGGACGTGATCGTGACGGTGACGGTGCCGTTCTGGCCGGTGGCCAGGCTGAGAGTAGGCGGAGCCACCGAGATGCTGAACCCGGCGGGCGAACCGCTGATGGAGACGGGCTGGGATTGCGACGGACTGTGGACCGCGTCGCCGCCGTAGCTGGCGATGATGTTGTAGTTTCCGGGGGGCAGGTCGGGAACCAGTGTCGCGACGCCGCTGGAATCGAGCGGGGACGAGCCGATAACCGTGCTGCCGTTGTTGAAGGTGATGGTTCCGGTGGGAACGGGGCCGCCGCCGGAAGATTGGGTGACCGCCACGAGAATCGTCTGAGAGGTGGCTCCGCCGGTTGCCGACGCGCCGAGGCTGGTGGTGGTTGGAATGGCGGTGATGACCTGCTGCAGCGGCGAGGAAGAACTGGCTGCATCGTTGGTGTCGCCGGAGTAGGCCGCCACGACGCTGTGAGTTCCGACGGTGAGTGCGGAGTCGCTGAAGGAGGCCGTGCCGGTGGGGTCGAGCGGAACGGTGCCGGCGCTCGCGCCGTCAACGGTGAATACGACCGAGCCGCCGGGGGTGCCTCCGTTGCCGGTGACGACCGCCTTGAACACGACGGCCGAAAGAACCTGCGCCGGGGAGCCGCTGGATGTGAGCGCGACCTGCGTGGTGGCCTGGACAACCGTGTAGGGATAGGGCGCGGAGACGCTGCCGTTGTCGTTGTTGTCGCCGCTGTATGTGGCCACGATCGAGTAAGTGCCCGGGGCGAGGATCGGGGTAATGGCGGCGGCGCCACCAGCGCCGACCGGAGCCGAGCCGATAGTGGTGCCGGCGTTGCTGAAGGTGACGGTGCCGGTTACGGACGCGGAACCGCCGTTCGTCTCGACGACGGTGGCAGTGATGGTGACGGGCGCGCCGGCGATTCCGGGCGTGGGCGTGGCGGTGACCGTTGTGCCGGTTCCCGCCGGGTTCACGACCTGGGTTAGCGGATTCGAGGTGGCCGAGCCTACGTTGTTATCGCCGGCGTAGGTGGCGGTAATGGTGTGGTTCCCGACAGCCAGGTTGGACACCGCCGCAGTCGCCACGCCGCTGCCGTTCAACGTACCCGTGCCAATCTGTGTCGCGCCGTCGAGGAAATTCACCGAGCCGGTCGCTGTAACGGTGCCCGTCGCGGTAACTGTTGCGGTAAATGTGACGCTCGCGCCGTAGGTGGAAGGATTCAGCGAAGAGGTCAACGAGACCGTGGAGTTGGCGAGCACGCTCTGGGTGAGCACGGAGCTTGTGCTGCCGTTGACGAATTTGGCGGCGTCACCGCTGTAAACCGCGGTGATGGAGTGCTGCCCCTGGGTCAGCGTTGAGGTCGAGTATTGCGCGGTGCCGCCTGCGCCGAGAGGCACGGTCGTCAGAGTCGCCGCGCCGTCGAGGAAGGTGACGGTTCCATCGGGAGTGACTCCGCCGCCGTTTGGAGCTGTAACGGTGGCTGTAAACGTGACGGACGCACCCACACCCGAGGGATTTGCGCTCGAGGACAGCGCCGTCGCCGTTCCCTCGTTTACGGTCTGCGTGTACGCCGGGGATGTGCTCTGCTGGTTATTGTTGTCGCCGCTGTAGGTTGCGGTGATCTGGTGCGTTCCCACGGTCAGGGTGCTGATGCTGTACGTGGCCACTCCGCCGCTCAAAGCCACCCCTGCCTGCAATGTGGTCGCGCCATCGAGGAACGTCACGGTACCGGTTGGGGTTCCGGTGCCGGATGAGACGGCGACGGTTGCAGTGAAGGTGACGCTCTGGCCGAAGACTGAGGGATTGGGGGTAGAGGTGACGGTGGTGGTTGTTGGGTTGACCAGCGTCGCCGTGCCGTTCACCGTGATCACGAGCGGGGAGTTCGATCCGGTGGTGCCGGGCACGACTTCGTCGTTCACATCGATGTTGCCGGTCAAGGGCTGCGAAGGCTGGGTGAGCGGCGGGCTCGCCGGGGGAGCAAACTCGGCCCCCACGACGCAGGTCGCCACGACTGCCAGGGTGTCGCCGTTGGTGCAGGTGGTTGTGGCGGGATCCATCGCGGTGTTCGTTCCGGCCACGAGGGTGGTGAGGTCGAGAGGACCGGTGCCGTCATTCTCCACGGTGATTGGGACGGGAGGCGAAGTGAATCCCTGCCGGACCGAATTCTGAACTGTAACAACGGACAGGTTGCTCAGGACTTCGCGGACGCGCATGTCGAGGAACTCCGCGATGTACAGGTTGCCGTTGTTGTCGAGCGCGAGGCCGTAGGGTCCGTACAGGCCCGCACCCGGGGCCGGGCCGCCGTCGCCGCTGAAGCCGGCGTCGCCATCTCCGGCGATGGTCGTAATGATTGTGGTTGAGGCGTTGATCTTGCGGACGCGCATATTCTGCGAGTCGGCGATGTAGAGGTTGCCGGCGGGATCGAAGACAAGGCCTGAGGGCGAGTTGATTTCGGCGCTGGCGGCCGGTCCTCCATCACCCGTGAAGTTTTTGATGCCATCGCCGGTTACGGTCGAGATAACGCCCGCGGCCGAGCACGCTGCGCCGAAGATGGTCGAGGAGGAGGAGGCGCACACGGCGCGAATTCGGCTGTTGGTCGTGTCGGCGATGAAGAGATCGCCCGCGGCGTCGAGCGTTATGGTGTAGGGGCCGTTGAGCTGGGCGGCTACCGCCTGCCCGGTATCGCCGCTGAAGCCCGCGGATCCATCACCGGCAACGGTGACGATGTGGCCCTGCGCGGGGCAGGCCACGGAAAGCACTGTGGCGGATGCTCCGCAGACGGCGCGAATGCGGTTGTTCGGCGTGTCGGCGATGTAGAGGTTTCCGTTGGCATCAAATGCCACGCCGTCGGGCTGGTTGAGCTCAGCGGCCAGCGCGAGGCCACCGTCACCCGTCGATCCCTGATTTCCGTTGCCGGCGATGGTGTTGATGTTGCCGGTGGCGGCGGAGATCTCGCGGATGACGTTGTTGCCGGTGTCGGCGATGTAGAGGTTTCCTGCTCCATCAATCGCGAGGCCGGAGGGAGTGTTCATTGCGACAGCGGGAGCGATGGAAGGACCGCCGTCGCCGGCATAGCCGGAGGTACCGTTCACGCCGGCGACCGTCTCGATGATCCCGGCGCCCGGGCAGACTGTGCCGGCGATGGTTGTCGTGGTGCCCGAGCACACGATGCGGATGCGGTTGTGATTGCTGTCCGCGATGTACAGATTGCCGACGCCGTCGATGGCAAGGGCCGAGGGCAGGAAGAGTTCGCCTCTCGGGGCAGGATTGCCGTCGCCCACGCTCTTCCAGTCGCCAGTGCCGGCAGCGGTGGTGATTGTGCCCGGCAGCACCAGTCCCAGTCCGCCGGATCCGATGCCGCTCAGATAATTGACGCCGAGGGGGTTGTTGCTGCCGTCGAGGAGCACCACCGCTCCGAGGCGCTCGCCCGGATACGCCGGGGCGAAAGCCACCGACTGAGTACAGGTGCCTCCAGCGGCGAGGACGAGACCACCGGCGCACGTGCCTGCTCCCGAGCCTGCCGTGAAATCCAGACCGGAATTGCCGCCGGTGAGAACCGCAACCTTGGCAATGGTTCCCGCGGTACGAGCGGTGACGGTTACGGTGGCGGTTGTGGATGCTCCGACCGATTGGGTTCCGAGGTTGGCCTGCGCCGCCAGCGCCCAGGGGAGCGCGAGCAAAGCCGCGGTGACCAGGAACGGCCGCGGATTGCGAAGACCGCGGGGTCTAACGTCAGGATCAGTAAGGCGATTAGATTGAGAGTCCGGAGCCGCAGAGTACAAATGCGCATTCAGCGCGCGGCGGTAAAGAGCGGACCCTTGGGGGAGTAGTTTGCTCATTGGACAGCTCCATGGAGGATCGACCGGCCTTTCACTCGGCTCAAGAACCCCAGGGCACACAACGAACGGGCCCAAATAAGACAGGCGAACACTCGGATGGCAAACCCGGGGAACGTGAAAGCTCAGAGTGGAAGCAACAGTTTCACAGGAGTATACCCGTTTTCTAATTTCAGGATGATCAAGAAATGGGAACTGTACCCCGTAGGTGCAGGGTAATGACACTTTAGTGGTATCACTGCATCGCAACCGGTAAATCGAGCCGACCCGGTGCAATTGCGGGCGCCGACCTGCCGGCGGAAGCCGGAAATGGGGACATTTTGAGCCCGGCTCAGAAGTGCCGGATGGTCTCCTCAGAGTTGGAGCGCTGCGACACCGGAAGCCCGGTGGCTCTGTCGGTGCGGTCGAGCTGGCTTTCAAGGGAGCGCGTTACGAGGTCCCGAGAACCCAGGCCGATGGCGAGGGCCAGGGCAAGAACAATGCCGCCGAAGAGGATTCCGAAGGCCAGCTCGACGACTCCGCCGCCGATCTGGAGGTGGTCAAGCGCCATGGCGGCAGTGAGCACCAGGACGAGCCACTTGACCCCGAGGGAGAGAACGCGCGCGTAGTGAAGCTGCGCATTCACGGCGCTGATGAGGACGGAGCGGGCGAGGAAGCGGGCGACCAGCGTCCCGACCAGCAGCACGATCAGCGCACCGATGGCGCGCGTGACGTAGGGCAGCAGCAGAATAGGCAGGTTGCTGGCGCTGGCATAGGAGGCGTCGAATGCGGAGACGCCGATGATCAGTCCCAGGAGGACGCAGACCCAGAATGCGAGGCGGCCGGCAAGCTCGGTTGGCGAGCTGGAGGGCGCCCAGTCCGCGCGGTTGCGCGTGAGGCGCTCGTCGAAGTGCACCCAGGAGAGGAAGCGCCGCAACAACCAGGAGATGCCGGCGCCGATTGCGGCGAAGACGAAGAGCGCGACGAAGAATGCGAGGATTCCGGGAAGAACGGCTGTCAGCAGCGCCAGAACGCGGAAAAACGACCCGTGGAGCGCGTTCGACATGTGGTGCCAGACAGTGACGTTGTCGGTATAGATGGGGGGCGTGGCGCCGGCGACCTGATTCTGGAGAAGCGCGACAACGGGATGAGGCAGAGTATGCATCGGAGAGCCTCCTTGAATCTCTGCGAGGGAGAACCGGGCTGGAAGAAAATCCGTCATGGCAAGTGTCAGGGGTTGAACCGGTCAGGCCAGCGCCATCGCGAGACCAGGTAAGGCTTGTCCGCGTCGAAGGCGGCGGCGACAGCCTCGATGTGGCGTTCGGGGTCGGCGCCGGATTTGCTGACATTGATGTGGCCAGCCACCCACGCGAGGTAGAGCGGTATCAACGCGCCCAGAAGGTGACTGCGGTTGATGGTGCGCAGGCGGTACGCCACAACGAAGTCGTAGACGATGCGGGCCCAGAGGCTCTCCGGCATCTGAAAGTTCGCGGCGTCGAGCATGGAGAGCCGCTTGAGCCCAAGAAGCGACTGGGGCGGCAAAACCAGGGCCCAGATTTCGAGCAAGTTGGAGTAGGCGAGCCGAAAGGCTTCGACCATTGAGGCCACGTCTGAGCTTCCATCGGACGAGGGCGTGGACGATTTGGTGGCCCAGGCCGGCGGAAGGCGCCTCGGCCGCTGCCAATAGGCGGCTTTGAACTCGATGTCGGCAAACAGAGAACCGGCTACGAGCGCCAGGATCGTGCGGACGTCGGGATCGGGAGGCTGCGGCAGCGCGCGGGCGCCAACCTCGAACTCTCCGATGCTGAACCCAGCTACGACCGCTTCTGCCACGGGCCACAGGAAGGCATCGTTCTGACCGAGAGAAGTGAAACGGCGAGCCGCCGCGGCCATGCGCTCAGCCATGCGCAGGGAAAGCCCCAGGTCGATGGCCACCGGAAAGCGGATGCGGCTGGCGAACAGGGCGCGCGTGAGCGGGTAGAGAATTGCCGAGTTAAGCAGTCCGGCGTGCGCGGGAATCTGGTAACGCGGCAACGCAAGGTCGACGGATCCGTCGAGCACGCTGCTGGTGAGCTGGCGCAGCGCCGCGGGCAAAAGCGATCCCGACTCCGGCCCAAGCAGCAGGATGTTGCGCGCGTCGTGCTTCTGGGCCAACTCGTAGGCGCTCACGAAATCGGCAGCAGTGAGCGACCACGTGCTGCTGGTGGCGGGCGCGCTCACCACGTTCACACCGGGCCACGAATCGGGAGCAAAGCCGTTCTGCGTGGCGATGAGCAGGTCATCCGGCGCGAACAGGCCGGAGAGCCGCGAAACGAGCAGCTCCACCTGATCGTGAGGAAGAGAGACGAGGAGCACGAGAAGCGCATATCCGGAACGCGCCGGGCGGCTGGTGAGATCGGAGATCGAGGAGTCTGCGGTCGCCATAAGCCATTCAAAGATGCGGGGGAACGTCTTGCACGATGCTGCCGTGCGGGCCGGCTACATGGATAGGATGCCACCAAGGGGGATGCGAAGCCACGCCGGCCGGTTGTTGAGCTCATACAGCAGCTCGTAAAGGGCCTTTTCGAGCAAATATCCGGCGAACAAATCCTGAGCGCGCGCCGGCGGCGGCAGAAGGCCCGGGGACTCGCCCGCCGCGGCGCGATACGCGCGCAGAAACTCGGCCGAAGCCGCGCTTTCCCAGAGCCGGGCCCAATTATTGACATTGTCTCCGGCGCGGTCCTTGTTCACAACGAGGAATTGGGCGAGCGCAGAGTGCGCCGCGTAGGAGAAGGAACGGATCATTCCAGCCACATCCTTGAGCGGCGACTGCTTGCGGCGGCGCTCGGCGAGCGGGCGCGCGGGCTCGCCCTCGAAATCCAGAAGTACAAAATCGCCAGGGTGTTCGGGCGGAGTGGAAGAGCCGGATGCTGCTGTTCCATTCACGCGCAGGGTCTGGCCGAGATGATAGTCACCGTGAATTCGTATGCGCTTGCCGGCGGCGTCTCCGCCAGCGATTGCGCGGGCGCGAGCGAGCAATTCGCGGCGGCGTGCAAGCAGTGCGGCGGCATCGTCGGCAACTTCGTCAGGAAGATTTGCGAGCCCGGCTTTCAACGCCGCGAAGGCGGAGAGCAACTGGTCCTGGATGCGGAGGGAGTCGCGGTTCAGGTCCTCCGCGGTGAACGGCTCGGCGGCGAACGCCGGATCCTTGGTGTGCGTGGCGAGAGCGAGGTGCATTTCGCCGGTGCGGCGGCCGAGCAACGCGGCGGCTGCGAGGGATTCGGCGGCGTGTTCCCGCACTTCGCGTGAGATGCGGGCTTCGGCCCCGAACCCCGGCGTGACAACTTCGTGCGGCGCGGCGATGGAGGCGACGCGCTCGAAGAATCCGGCGAGCTCACCCAGAAACCATTGCCACCCATCGCCCTGGTTGGGCACAAGGCCCTGGAGCATGGCAACGGTGGTCTTTTCGCCCGCGGACGGAGTGATTGCGATCTCGCCCAGGAACGGCGGAATGTGCTTGAAGCGAGCCACCTCGGTGAGGAAGCGGCCGATCTCGACGTCGGGATTCTCTCCCGGCTGAAGCCGGCGGAAGAGCTTGAGGATGAAGCGGCTGCCATAGAGGATCGACGTGTTCGACTGCTCGGCCGAACCCACGCGCGCGCCGAGGTGATGCGAATCGCGGACAGCGGTGAACGCCCGAGAGGCCTGGGCCGTGAGGATTCCGGTTCGCGGCGTTGGATCGCCCGCCGAGGGAGACTCGCGCGGCTGATGGCGTTGCGACCCGGCGGCCGCGGGGGCGTGAGCATCGGCCCGCGGAGGAGATGCCGCCTCGCCGGGCTGGGCGGTGAGTGGCAGAGGCTCGACCGTGTGCCCTGCGAGCGGATGCGGCTGCGGGTTCTCCTGCTCGTCGATGCGCTGCGCGGCCTGCGAATGGGGAGGCGATGGATCAGCGGGGCCGTCGGCGCGCGGGAACTCCTCGTGCGGACGGAGATGGACCACGCCCGGCGCGGGCGGATTGTGGGTGGCGCGCTCGGGGTGCTGAAGGAGTTCTTCGGCCTCACCGCTTGCGGCAGCGTCGCGGGCGGACTCGCCTGTGGATGAGGCCACGAGCGATGCGGCAACCTGCAATGCGGCGGTGCGCGCCGTTGAGAGCTCGAGGCGGGCGCCGCGTTCGATCAGCGTCAGCAGTTCCTGGCGGAAGTCCTCGCGGGTAGTGGCGTCGTGCAGGATGGCGGTTCCCGCGGGAGTCGCAAGGCGAGCGACGATGCTCAGCGGGCGGTCGGCCTCGATCTGTTCCGCTCCCTGTCCGGTTGTGAACGCGAGCGGCACCTGGTATGCGTCGCATGCGCTGTCGCCGTAGTTGATTTCGATGTAGAAGAGCGCGGCCGGAACGGAGCTGTCCTCAGGCAGCTCGTTCGACGGCAGAATCCGTGTGTTGGCGGCGACGGGCGCGGGCATCTCCACCCAGTCGAGAATTTTGACGGACTGAATCTTGCGCGTCTTGGCGCCGAACCAGCGCTGGTTGGGCAGCCAGTTGGGCGGGGCCGATTCGAGCAGAGCGAGCCCGTGCCCAGCGATAAAGCCCGCCCATCCTTTTGTGAGCAAGTCGAGCGCTGCCAGCTCCGCCGACTCGATCTCCTGACGTGTTTCGGGGACAGGTTCCGGCGCCGGTTCGACAGTAGGGGCGGCGGGCTGCAGCTCGAGCCAGAGGAAGGAGTAGGGCATGACGGAGAGCGCGTATGGTTCGGCGGTGATGGTGGGGAATTGCACGTAGCCGATCATCTCGACCGGCTCCATTCCGACAAAGGCCGATAGGTCGAGCGATACCGGCTGCGCGAAGCGGCTCAGGTTGGCGACGCACAGGATTGTCTCGTGCGTGCCGTCGCCGAGATCGAGGTCGCGGAGATACGCGAGGATCTTGCGGTTGTTTGGATTGAGAAACGTGAGCGACCCGCGGCCGAAGACCTGGAACAGCTTGCGCAAGGCGATCATGTTGCGCGTCCAGTGCAGCAGGCTCGACTGGTCGCTCTGCTGCGCTTCGACGTTGACCACCTGGTAGCCGTAGATAGGGTCCATGATCACGGGGAAATAGAGCCGCGCGGGATCGCACTTTGAGAACCCCGCATTGCGGTCGCTCGTCCACTGCATCGGAGTGCGCACGCCGTTGCGGTCGCCGAGGTAGATGTTGTCGCCCATGCCGATCTCGTCGCCGTAATAGATGATCGGCGTGCCGGGAAAGCTGAACAGGATCGACATGAGCAGCTCGATGCGGCGGCGGTTGTTATCCACGAGCGGAGCGAGGCGGCGGCGAATGCCCACGTTCACGCGCATGCGGGGGTCGGCCGAGTAGGCGAAGTACATGTAGTCGCGCTCGTCGTCGGTGACCATCTCGAGCGTGAGCTCATCGTGGTTGCGCAGGAACAGCCCCCACTGGCAGATGTCGGGGATGGGCGGCGTCTGCGCCATGATGTCGGTGATCGGAAGGCGGTCTTCCTGGCGCAGGGCCATGTAGATGCGCGGCATCAGGGGAAAGTGAAACGCCATGTGGCACTCGTCGCATCGCCGAAGTAGGGGCGCACGTCGGCGGGCCACTGGTTCGCTTCGGCAAGGATGAGGCGATTGTCGTACTCGGCGTCGATGGCGGCGCGGAGCTTCTTGATGACGACATGAGTTTCGGGCAGGTTCTCGCAATTGGTGCTGTCGCGCTCGACAAGATACGGGATCGCGTCGAGCCGCAGCCCGTCCACGCCCATGTCGAGCCAGAAGCGCATCGCTTTCAGCACTTCTTCCATGACCAGCGGGTTGTCGAAGTTCAGGTCAGGCTGATGCGAAAAGAAGCGGTGCCAGTAGTAGGCGCGCGCGGTGTCGTCCCACGTCCAGTTCGACTTCTCGGTGTCGGTGAAGATGATGCGCGCGTTCTTGAATTTCTGGTCGCTGTCGGACCAGACGTACATGTCGCGCTCGGGCGAGCGGGGCGGAGCGGAGCGCGCAGCCTTGAACCACGGGTGCTGGTCGCTGGTGTGGTTGATGACCAGCTCGATCATCACCTGCATGTTGCGCTTGTGGGCGGCCTCGAGGAACGCGCGAAAGTCGTTGAGCGTGCCGTAGGACGGGTTCACATCGACGTAGTTCGCGATGTCATACCCGTCGTCGCGCAAGGGCGAGGGGAAAAAGGGCAGCAGCCACAGGCAGGTGACGCCGAGGTCCTGGAGGTAGTCGAGGCGCGACATCAGGCCGGGGAAGTCGCCGATGCCGTCGTTGTTCGAATCGGCGAACGCGCGCACGTGAATTTCGTAGATGATCGCGTCCTTGTACCACAACGGATCTGTCGCGCTGGCGATCTTCTTCACGGTGTCAGCTTCTCCGAACTGGTACTCGGCGCATGGGCCTGACAGTTCAATCCTCTATGCTGCGGCGCATGCATTTCAAGGGTGAAGGGCGACCGTCACGATGTGCTGTGGAGCATGCGCGGTCCAGCACATAAATCAACTACGAGCCCGGGGGCCATGTTGTGTAGAGATGCAGGCAGCCGGACGAGGGATTACTTTCCTGCGCGGATGCCCGTTTTTCATCTCGCGCTGACCTGACATTTTTGTGCCATTCGTCTTCAGGCCGTGTGAGAGACTTGCTCCATACTTCCGGGGATCCCCCTCCCTCAACTCAACTTCGCCCGCGCACTGGAGGCGCCGTGCACATTTTTCCCAAGCGCAGGAATAAACGGCTGAGCCGCAGGGATTTTCTGGGCAAAAGCTCGGCTGCACTTGCTGCCGCGGCGATCGCTCCGGTGGTTGCCGCGCAGCAGTCCGCGGGTACAAACGCAAAAGAGATCGGCCCACAGAACACGGCGGCGGAGAGCGCCGAGCCCGACTCGGTGTTCCCACCGGAGACCGACGCGGGCGGACAGCCGGGGTTCAAGTATCCTTTTGCATTTTCGCGCCGCCGCATCGAAGGCGGGGGATGGACGCGGCAGGTTACGGTTCGCGAGTTCCCCATTTCCAAGAAGATGGCGGGCGTGGAGATGCGCCTGATCCGGGGCGGTGTTCGCGAGCTGCACTGGCACGTGGGGGCGGAATGGGCGTACATGACCGCGGGCACGGCGCGCATTACCGCGGTCGACCAGAAGGGCCGCGCATTTGTGGAAGATGTGAGCAAGGGCGACATCTGGCTCTTTCCCGGCGGCATACCTCACTCCATACAGGGCGTGGGCGATGACGGCTGCCAGTTCCTGCTGGTCTTCAACGACGGCAACTTCAATGAGTACCAGACGTTTCTGCTCACTGACTGGCTGCACCACACGCCGCCCGAGGTGCTGGCCAAGAACTTCGGGGTGAGCGCGTCCACCTTCGACAAGGTCCCGGCGCGAGAGCTTTTCATCTTCGCGCGCGATCTGCCGCGGCCTCTCGCCGAAGAGAAGCAGCAGGTCTACGCCGGAACGGGGCCGGTGCCCGACAGCTTCGCTTTCTTCTCGAGCCGCATGGAGGCGACCAAGGTGACTCCGGGCGGCAGCGTGAAGATTGTTGACCGGTCCAACTTCCCGGCAACCAACATTGCGGCGGCCGTTGTCACGGTCAAGCCGGGGGCCCTGCGAGAGCTGCACTGGCACCCGAACGACGATGAGTGGCAGTACTACGTTGCCGGATCGGGCCGGATGACGGTGTTCTCCGCCGGAGGGCACGCGCGCACGATGGATTTTCAGGCGGGAGACGTGGGGTACGTCGAGCAGTCCATGCCGCATTACGTCGAAAACACGGGCAGCGACGACCTGGTCTTTCTCGAGGTGTTTCCCACGCCGGATTACCAGGACATTTCACTGGCGGAGTGGCTGGCACACACGCCTTCACGGCTGGTGGATCAGCACATCGCAACCGGCGAGGAGTTCCTGAAAGCTATTCCGAAGGGCGAGACCGTGATCCGACCGGGCACGAATCGAGAGGGATGAGTCACTGCTTCGCGACCGTTCCCTCGACAGGCGGAATGTGGTCGGGCCGCATGCACGCGTACAGCTCGCTCCCGGCATAGGTGAAGGTCAGCTCGTGCACGTTGACCGGGTCTTTGCACCGGAAGCCCGAGTGGACGACCCCTATCGCCAGCTCGCTTCCGAGATAGGTCAAACTGTCTGCCGACCTCAACGAAACCGTTCCGATTTCCTTTCCGGAATCCGCCGCCACTGTCATCTTCCAGCCACCGGGCGGATGCGACAGCGTGAATCGATACAGCCCCGCGGCGAGATGCAATTGATCGATCTGTACGGGCGTGAGCGTGTAAAGAACTGCCTCCGCTCCAGCAGAATAGCCATTCTCCGGCATCAGGTCGCGGCCGTCACTGACCGCAGACTTGAATCCCGCCGCGATTGCCCAGTCATGGCCGATAACGCCCGAGGACGCACAATACGGCTCCTTTGCATCTGCCGCGGCCTTCGACTGCCCGCAGTGACCGACCGAGTGCCAGCCGCCGAGGTTCGGAACCTGCTGTTGCCCGGCGCCCGAGCAAAACTCCGCGATATCTACTTTCATGGCCACCGCTATCGTCGATTTCAGCCAGTCTGCACAGCGGGCAATAACCGGTTTGGATGCGGCGTCGTTTTGCGCGTGAGCGGCCAGGCTCACGCTTGCCATCGCCAACACCAAAAGAATGGATCGTCCGTGGAGTTGCATACCTGAACGCCCCTCCTTTGAGCCGTGTTCCAATTCATGCCTGCTCATTGGACGATGTTCTCGCCCGCTGCGCTCGGCAGAAATTATTTCGCCGCAGCCGGTCCTTCTCCAAGCGCGAACCGCGCCCGCACTTCGTACCGCGACCCGGTTGCGTGCGGGAAGCTCTCGTAGAGCAGAAACTCGGCGGCGGTGAAAGCGGCGAACTGAGGCGCAGGTCCAACGCGCGGTTTCAAACCCCGAACGCCGTCTTCTCGGCCGCGATTCCGCGCCAGCGTAATGTGCGGATGATAGGGCCGCTCCTCCGCCCGGAACCCGCACTGGCTCGTTGCAGCGACCACGCTCTTCTGGAGCGCAATAAGTTCCGGCGAAAGCCGCACCCCGGCGAAGAAGACGCCTGATCGCTCAAAGGAGCCCATCCCCTCCAACTGAACCGGCACTGGGTCTTCCCGCAGCGCGCCCAAATGCTCAACCACACGGTCATATTGAGCAGGGGTCGCCGCTCCCAGGAACTGAAGCGTGATGTGCCACGACTCGGGCGCCGACCAGCGCAGGCCGTCGCCCGGCCGCTCAAGCCGCGCCCGCACTTCGGCCAGTTGATTTACGACGGCGCCCGCCATGGGAATCCCAATGAACAGCCGCATATTCCGATGATGACAGGAGTGGATGAGCGCGGCGTTGCACCTGCTGCAACATTATTCCCTTTTTCTTCGCTTTTTGTGCTGCTTATGCATGTCTCATCCTGCTACAATCCCATCGAAATGCATCCCACGCCCTTTTCTTGTTTACCCAGAGTGGAAGCGGTCTGGGAGTGTTCAGAAGGAGAAGTACCTGCATGGCCATTGCCGAGGACCGCGCCAAAGCCGTAGAGCTGGCGCTCAGCCAGATTGAAAAACAGTTTGGAAAAGGATCGATTGTCCGCCTGGGATCGCGCGAAGCGCTGCTGCCCATTTCCATCATCTCCACCGGAAGCATCAGCTTCGATGCTGCGCTCGGCGTAGGGGGAGTTCCCCGCGGCCGCGTGATTGAAATCTTCGGGCCTGAATCGTCGGGCAAAACGACGATCACCCTTCAGATCATTGCGGAAGCGCAGCGGATGGGCGGGCTCGCGGCATTCGTCGATGCCGAGCACGCTCTCGATCCCGGGTATGCGAAGAAGCTGGGCGTCGACGTGGACAACCTGCTGGTATCGCAGCCGGACTCAGGCGAGCAGGCGCTCGAGATCACGGAAGCGCTGGTGCGGTCGGGTGCGATCGACGTGCTGGTGGTGGACTCGGTGGCGGCGCTTGTTCCCAAGGCCGAGCTGGACGGAGAGATGGGCGACAGCCATGTAGGACTGCAGGCGCGGCTCATGTCGCAGGCGCTCCGCAAGCTGACCGGTACGGTTTCGAAGTCGCGCACGGCGCTGATCTTCATCAACCAGATCCGCGAAAAGATCGGCGTGATGTTCGGCAATCCGGAGACCACGACGGGCGGGCGCGCGCTCAAATTCTATTCTTCGGTCCGCATCGATATCCGGCGCATTGCCGCGATTAAAGAAGGCGACGCTGTTACCGGCAACCGGACCAAGGTGAAGATCGTGAAGAACAAGGTTGCGGCGCCGTTCCGCGAAGCCGAGTTCGACATTCTCTATGGCGAAGGCATCAGCCGCGAGGGCGATGTGCTGGACCTTGCCGTGACCAACAACATCGTCGAGAAGTCGGGGGCGTGGTACAGCTTCGGCGGCGAGCGCATCGGCCAGGGGCGCGAGAACACGCGCCAGTTCCTCAAGGACAACCGGGACATCTTCGCCAGGATCGACGGCGAACTGCGCAAGAAGCTGAACATCGGCGCAGCAGCGAAGGCGGATGTTCCGGATGTGCCGGCAAGCGGGCCAACCGACGCGCGCGAAGCTGTGAAGGGTCGGAAGTCTTAACTCATTCAATCTGAGCCGAAGCGGTGGGGGCCATGCTCCCGCCGCTGACCATTTGACATAAAATAAGTAATGAATGTAATGTATGTAAGGTGGTCTATGGAGGTCTCATGGCGCCCACAGATGTGACAAGAAAGCACGTAATCGCTGTTTACGTGGAACCCGCTCGGGCGAGAGGGGAAAGGACTGTTCAGGTTCGAGTCGGGAGCGTCCTTAAGGAGCTCGGCTGGACAAATCGAACTCCTTCGGTGTTCTCGACGTTATCCTCGCGCACTTTTCAACGTGAGGCGGGAGTTGAGCTGATCGAGAAACGCGGCGGGCCCGCTTCGGGAGGGCCGAGCACGACGGTAAAGTTCGTCTACCGAATCCTCGAGGGAGACAAGGAAATGGCGAAGACCAGGACTCCATCCCACAGTGGGCAAGGGATCATGGGGCTCTATGGAGTTTGTTCTGAGGTGTTCCGCAAACTCGGTGGCGGTGAAGCGTACCTGATGGCCGAGAGAGATTGGGGACCCGACACCTGGGAAGATCCGACAGCCGAACACAGAAAACACGGCATGAGAGGCCCTGGAGAGTGAGCATAGTCTACTGGGATTCCATGCTCTTCATTTACCTTCTGGAGGCTAATCCTCAATTTGCGCCGAAGGTGGAGCGAATTCAAAAGCAAATAGAAAATCGCGGGCACCAGCTCGTGACGAGCGTCTTCGCAGTAGGAGAAATTCTGACAGGCCCGCGAAAGACCGGCGATCATGACGCGGTTGCCGCAATTCAGGCGTGGTTCAGGAGCGGGGCGGTCGATTTGCTTCCATTTACGGTGGAAACTGCCGACAGATACAGCATTCTCCGGTCTAAGTTCAATGTGAGACAAGCGGATGCAATCCATCTGGCGACCGCGGCGGTCAAGGGAGTTGACGTGTTCGTCACAAACGACGAACATCTACAGAAACTGCAAATTCCCGGGATCACCTTTATGGTCGGACTCGATGGAAAGGTGTTTTGAGTCCGCGAGGATGAACTCTTTGCTGACGCCGGACGTAATTTGTTCTATTGCATTTTTGCGGGCTATGAGCCTTTCAAGGCAATGCTCATAGTCAGTTCATTTCCCCTCCCCGGATTCTAGAATTGGAAGGCAAATGGAGAATCTTCCGCGAGCCTCGATCCACCCACGCAAGCTCTCTGTCTTGTGGCTCGCGATATCCCTGCTCTGCGCGCTTTCGCTCTCTTCTCAGACAACCACTGCCCCGCCGAGTGCTGCTCAGAGCTCGACCACCCAGCCATCGGCCACGCACGCCGTAGTCGTGCTCGACGGGCCCTGGCGGTTCGCCAACGGAGACGATCCGCGCTGGGCCGATCCCGCGTTCGATGACTCGGCGTGGGCCACCGTTGATATCGGGAAGGCGCTGTCGGACCAGGAGATCGATACCTATTCCGGATTCGCATGGTACCGGTTGCGTCTTGATCCGCAACAGATGGCTGCGATCTCGGGAATCGGAGCGAATTCGACCCCCGAGCTGCTCGTGACGGGCTACTCAATGGGGCAGCTCGACGTGTACGTAAACGGCGTGGAAGCAGGGCACACGAAGGGGATGACCGACTCGCCGCGGATGTACGAGTCGCCGCCGTTCGCCGTGCCGCTCAGCGGAGTGAACCTTTCGGCGCCGGTCGCTCTCGAGATCCGCGCCTGGGCCGGCCCGGACGTGAAGATCCAGCACGGACTGCTGGCCAAGGTCGAGCTCGGCTCAACGTCCGACATCAACGACCGACTTGCCATGGCCGCGGCCCGGCAGTGGAACGACCACGCCATTGCGCCCATGGTCGTCTCGTTCCTTTTCCTGTGTGTCGCGCTGCTCGGCCTCGCGCTCTACCTGGCGCAGCGTCACCATGCCGAATACCTGTGGCTCTGCCTTCTCTGCCTCACGGTCTCGATACGCGGTGTGTTCGACGTACTGTACGGGCTGGCACAGATCCCGCTCTCGGTCTACGACCCGCTGACGGCGTTTTCCGGCCGCGTCTTCATGGCGGTGACGGTGGAGTTTGTGCTGCGCTTCACCGAGGAAAAATCGAAGAGGCCAGTTCGCATCTTCCAGGTGTGCGTCCTGCTGCTCCCCTTCGTGTACCTCATTCAACTCGAACAGATCTACGCGATACTTTCGGTGACCGCCGAAATCGTGTTCTGCGCGCTGGTCTGCGTGCTGCTGTTCCGCGCATGGCGTGCCGGCCGCCCTGACGCCGGAGTGATGCTGCTGCCGTTTTTCCTCGCGGCGACGGCCGACTCGGCGAATTCAGTTCTCGACTATGCCGGCTACAGGCACTGGCTGCCGATGAGCCTCACTGACCATCGCTTTCACTTCGGCCCCATTGAATTCGACATCGGCACGATCGCTTACGCGGTCTTCCTGATCAGCCTGATGGCGGTGATCCTGTACCGCTTTGTGCGCGTGAGCCAGGAGGAACAGAAATCGACGGCTGAGATCGCCGCCGCGCGCAGCGTGCAGGCGATGCTCATTCCCACCAAGCTGCCGTCGAATAAATATTTCATGCTGGAGAGCGCCTACTTCCCCGTCAATGGCGTGGGAGGCGATTTCTTCCAGGTGCTGCCGGTCGAGGACGGTTCCATCAAGCTCGTGGTGGGCGACGTAAGCGGCAAAGGGCTGCAGGCGGCGATGAACGCGAGCACGCTGGTCGGCGCTTTCCGCAACGAGCTGTCCCACGATCCGGCTACGATTCTCAACCACCTGAACAACGTGATGCTCGGCGCGGACGCACCGGCCCGCGGCAAGGACCCGGACGCGCTTGTCAGCTTCGCCACATGCCTGTGCGCGCGCATCTTTCGCGACGGCACCATGGAACTTGCCAACGCCGGACACCTGAGCCCGTACCGCGACGGCCGCGAGATGGAAGTGCCGCCCGGCCTGCCGCTCGGCGTCATTCCGGGGATCAAGTACGAGAAGGTCTCCATTCGTCTCGAGGCGGGTATGCGGCTCATCTTTCTCTCGGATGGAGTGGTGGAAGCCGCGAATCCCGAGGGTGAGCTGTTTGGCTTCGAGCGCACGCAGCAGGTGAGCAACGAGGGTGCGCGCTACATTGCACAGACCGCCAAGCGCTTCGGCCAGACCGATGACATCACGGTGATCTCGGTGTATATCGCCTCGTGCGAAGAGAAGAAAGTCGAGCGGGAACTGGTGGAAGTCTAGCGGGGCTGCGCGCGAGGCCGCGCAGCCGGAATTCTGAACGGAATTCTGAACGGCTCGGGCTGCTAGAATCCGGGTTGAGCAGCGCGCAACATGGTGAAAGCCCTTTATCCCGGCACCTTTGACCCTCCGACCAACGGTCACGTGGACCTGATCGAGCGCGGCTCGAAACTGTTCGGAAAACTTATCGTCGCGGTGCTCACCAACCCGGTGAAGAACCCGCTCTTTTCTGTCGAAGAGCGCGTGGTGATGCTCAAAGAGGCGACGCACGCGATGAAAAACGTCTCGATCGCGACCTTCAGCGGGTTGATGGTCGAGTTCGCGCGCGAGCAGGGCGCGTCGGCGGTGCTGCGCGGCATCCGCGCCATTTCGGATTACGAATACGAATTCCAGATGGCCCTGATGAACCGGCGCCTGGCATCGGAGATCGAGACGGTGTTTTTGCAACCCGCCGGCCGCTACTCCTTCGTCAGCTCGCGCATGGTCAAGGAGGTCGTCAGCTTCGGCGGCGACGTATCCGGCCTCGTGCCGCCGAACGTGCTGAAGCGCCTGCGCGGGCGTATCAACAAAGCGTGAATGGGCGACGTGCTGGGCGGTTGCTCCGGTTCAGGGAGCAGGCTGGCGCTGGCTGCCGAGGCGGGACGTGAACGGGCGCGAAAAGAATTCCTGGAACACGTTCTCTGCGCCGGCGGCGAACTCGATCACGGCAAAGGTCTTGAAGATCCGTCCCACATTCATCCGGTCGGCCGGCGGATATTCGAGCTCTGAGATCCCGGCTGCTGCAAGGCTGCCTACCGGTTGGGAGACGTTCGCCTGCCAGCGTCCGTTATCGCCCATGCAGACAACCGTGCTGGCGATGGCGTAGAGGAAGCGTGAATGGGCGCTGCCGGCGCCCTTGTAGAAATAGCGCGGATCCTGCTTCAGGATCGAAGGCATGATCGCATCGCCCACCACGTTGCCGAAGGTGTTGGCGCCGTATGCAGCTCCGAGGCGCTTGAAGTAGCCACCGGTCCCCTGGCCGAGCGAGCCGGGATCATCCTGGGCCTGCCCGTATGCGGCGGAGACAGCGGCGGCGGCAAAGGCCATCGGTTCGACCTGGCTCCGCAACGTCAGTACGAACTTCTGTTTCGGAGTCAGCGGAGCGGGGTGCGGCGTGTACACCACGAAATAATTTGGAAACAGACCCAGCACCCGCTGCTGGAGCGTTTGGTTCGGCTGCGATTGCGTTTGGGTTGCATCTGATGTGCTCTGCGGCGCGGGAGCAGATGGCAGCTCCTGCGCGCGAATAAGGGCCGCAGGGCCGCACGTTGCAATCGCCGCAATCAGGCCCATGCACAGGCCTACACTTCGGGCGCAAAACCGGAATCGATCACCAGTCAAGGCGTCCTCGCAAATACTGCTTCTCGGGGAGAGTTAGCCGCATCATAACCCGCGACTGCCCGGGTGACACAGAAAAATCGCGCATGCGGCAAGCTCATTGCCCATCGCCGCCCAAAAGAGGAAAGCGGGCGCGAATTTATACTCGAAAGTGCATGAGCACGTTTCTGCCCGTCGACGAACAGCTTGACCTGCTTCAGAAGGGAGCAGCCGAAATCATCCGCGTCAGCGACCTGCGCGAGCGCCTTGAAGAGAGCCGCAAGACCGGACGCCCTCTGCGCGTAAAGGCCGGCTTCGACCCCACCGCGCCCGACCTGCACCTGGGGCATACGGTGCTGTTGCGCAAGCTGCGGCACTTTCAGCAGCTCGGGCACACGGTCATTTTTCTGGTGGGGGATTTCACCTCGCTGATCGGCGACCCTTCCGGCAAAAACGTGACGCGGAAGCGGCTGAGCCGCGAGGAGATTGACGAGTTCGCCAAGACCTACCAGGAACAGGTCTTCAAGGTACTCGACGAGAAGGTCACCGAGGTTCGCTACAACTCGGAGTGGCTGGGCAAGCTCGGCTACGAGGGCACCATCGGTCTCGCCTCTCACTTCACCGTCTCGCAGATGCTCGAGCGCGACGAGTTCCACAAGCGCTTTCAGGCCGAGCAGCCGATCAGCCTCCACGAGCTCCTCTATCCGCTCATGCAGGCCTATGATTCCGTGGCTCTCGAATCCGACGTCGAGCTCGGGGGAACCGACCAGCGCTTCAACCTCGGCGCCGGCCGCGAGCTCCAGCGCCAATACGGCCAGAAGCCGCAGATCATCCTGATGACGCCGATCATCGAAGGCCTCGATGGCGTGCAGAAGATGAGCAAGTCGTTGAATAACGCCATCGGCATCAACGAGGCGCCGACGGAGATGTACGGCAAGCTCATGAGCATCTCCGATGAGCTGATGTGGAAGTACTGGATCTTCCTCACCGACCTCAGACAGTCCGAAGTGGATGCAATGCGAGCGGATGTGGCCTCGGGCGCTCTGCACCCAATGGCGGCGAAGAAGAACCTTGCGCGCACGATTACTGCGGGATTTCACGGCGAATCCGCCGCCGCGCACGCCGATGACAACTGGGCGCGCATGTTCCAGCAGAAAGCCGAGAGCGAGGACATTGAAGAGGTGAACATCGCCTACGCGGATCTGGTCGCGCCCTCGTCAGGCCAGGCAGGCCTTTTGCAGATCCGCCTGCCCAAGCTCCTGGTGCAGCTCGGCCTCGCGGCGAGCGGCGCCGAGGCCAGCCGCAAGATCGCCGAGAAGGCGGTGAAGCTCGACGGCGAGGTAATCACCAATGCCGCTCTGACGCTCGCCAACCTGCCCGCGCGGCTTGTCGTGCGCCTTGGCAAGCGCGCGAAAGTGGCGCTCATCGGCAGCGCCGGCGAAGGCGTCTAGGGCGAGCTAACGCCCAATGTAGAAGCCTGCCGGCGCGTTCATTGCTGCTGCATCAGCGTGAGGCCCGATATGGTTCCGCTCAGCGTCGTGTACGTGGGCGGCGCGTTTGTGCTGGTTCCTTTGAAAGTGTAGGAAAAGCTTCCTGTGATGTTGATGGAGTTCGCGGAGACAACGCCCGTGAAGTTGAGGACTAAGGGCGAGGATCCGCTGCTGGAAAGCTTTCCGGAGATATTTCCATTGGAACCCGACACCGGCCCGGTTACGGTGACGGAAAACGAGTCGGCTGAACAGGTGTCCTGCGCCGGGCAGGATACGACGGAGATATTGACGTTGACGGGGATGTCGGCCGAGCCGGTAATCGTGCCATCGGCGTTCGTGGTGAGGTTAAGCCCAAATGTAAAATCCGCCGCGGCGGAATAGACGCCGCCGTTGGGATCGGATGCCGTGCCCTGGAATGGAGCGCTGTAGGGCGCCTCGTAGACCGTGCCCGGAGGTAAGCCGAAACTGGCGTCTACGGATGCATTGGAACTCATCACCACGGAGCAGGATCCGGTTCCAGTGCAGGCTCCGGTCCAGCCGGTAAAGACATAACCTTTATCCGGAACGGCGGCCAGCACGACCGTAGCGCCGGTTGCAAAGTTTCCGGAACACGCGCCGCCGGCCGATCCGCATGCAATGGTGCCGGGATAGGATCCCACGGTTCCGGTTCCGGAACCGCTTGTGGTCACGCTCAGAGTAATGGGCGTTGGGGCGCCGCCGCCGCTGTTGGGCGGGCCATTCACAAATGCGTTAAGAACAGAGTTCCCGGCGATAATCCCGCCCGCAAGACCGATCCACGAGTCCGGGTTGTTGACGCCCAGAAGGTGAAGAAATCCCAGGGAAGCGCCTTTGGCCAGCAAGGTTTTGAAGAGCTCTTCGAACTCCTGCACGCCGTTCTGAACCAACTGAATCCCGGCCGCCGAGGCCGATCCGAGTTCGCCGCCGATGGCGATCTGGCCTCCGGCAGCGAGGACGGCAACCGACAGAACCGCAGCGGTGGGCAGCGCGAGAGCCGTCAGGGCGACCTCTGCCGGCAAGGCGACGGCCATTACCGCTATGGCGGCTGCGCCCAATCCAAGGGTGATGTTGAGCCCGCTCTGGATCGCCTGCGGCGACGAGCAGGGCGGGGCGGAGAGCGACGCATAGTACGCGTCGATGTCCTGCTTGGCGTTGGGATTCGCGTTGGTTGTGACGTCGTTGTAGGCGGCTGCCGCAGCGGCAGACTGGCATCCTCCGCCGGAGGTTTCCTGGGGGTACGCGCTGGAAGAGGGGGTGAGGGACGCTTGCGCTGCCAGCATGGCGAGCAGCATCTGGTCTACCTGGCCAAGACTGGCCGCAGTGACGTTGACATTCTGCCCGGCGTACGTGCCGATTGTGTAGGTGGTGTTTGGAGCCGCGACCACGCCGTTGAGGCCGGGCAGGATTGTATTGAGGGCGGTCACTTCCGAGGCCAGCGCTACATTCAGATCGTTGGTGTCGAACGATGCGGACTGAACGTTGCTCTCAATCTGATTGACGATGAAATCGTGGGTGGATTGAAGAAATGCAACAGTCAGCGTGCCCGGCGCAGATGGAGTTGTGGGGAGGCTCTGGATCTGCATGCCGGCAACCGCGTTGGAACTTCCGGAGGACTGGTTGACGCTCACACTGTAGGAACCCGAGGCGAACGCCCCGGTGGAGGCGTTGACGAATGGCGGAGCAGTCACCGTGATGGAGGTTGCCGTAACCGCAGTCGGGGTGACCGGGATGGCGAGGCCGCCGGGCTCAGTAAACACCACGGTCGGCCCCTCGGTAGCGTCGAACCCCGAGCCGGTGATTGTGATGACGGCGCCGGGCAATGCGTTCTGCGGGCTGAAGGAAGCAACGGTGATGGAACTGGCCGGGGCGGTGATCGTGACGGACGCCGTGCCGGACTTGGTGTTGTCCTGGACGCTTGTTGCCGTCACGGTGACCGGATTTGCCGCGGGGACAGCGCCGGGCGCTGTGTACAGGCCGGAGGAAGATATTGTGCCGACGGTCGAGTTGCCGCCCGGCACGCCGCCGACGCTCCAGTTGACCGCGGAATTGGGGCTCCCGGTTCCGCTCACGATGGCTGAGCACTGTGAGGTATTTCCGGTCTGCACAGAGGAGGGCGAGCATGACGCAGTTACAGAAGTGACGGCGACGGGAGGCGGGTTCAGCGTGATTGTGGCTGAGGCCGTCTTTGTCTTGTCGGTAACGCTGGTCGCGGTAAGCGTAACAGTGGCCGCGACGTTGGCGGCGATCGTTGCCGGCGCGGTGTAGGTGACGGAGGTCGCGGTGGTTGAACTGAGCGCTCCCGCGCCGGTTCCGATGCTCCATGTGACGCCGGCGCTGGCGGCGTCGTTCGCCACCGTCGCAGTGAAGGGCTGAGTGCCGTTCTGGTTCAGCGATGCCGTCGTGGGTGAAACGCTCACGCTGATGGAAGCGGGAGGATTCGACGTTGAGCCTCCCCCACCCCCACCTCCACTGCAGCCTGTGAGAATAGTGAGCGCAGCGGCACCGCAGAAGACCAATCTGCGGACAGAGACAGTGAAGCCCCAATCCTGCATCGAGACCCCCAGGGACAAGATGAATTTGAGTGGGACAAGATTAGGTCTGTTCCCGTAAGGAGTCAATCAAAATTGCTCGGAGCGGTGCCGAGGCCTTTCCCGAACAGGGACTTCGTACAGCACAAACCGAACGCGCGGGCCGGAACAGGGAGCCCGGTGGACGGAACGCCTTTTGATATTGATCGGCCGGGCCGCGGCGATTCCGGCCGCTTGTTCAGGGCGGGGTCAGGCCGGGTACGCCCCGCTGATGTAGCCCTCGAGCGCCTCGATGGCGTGCTTCTGGCCGCGGATTACCCACTTGACGAGGTCGCCGATTGACACCATGCCGACGATCCGGTCGCCCTCGAGCACGGGCAGATGGCGGATGTGGCGCTCGGTCATCAGGTTCATGCAATCATCCACCGTGTGCTCGGGGGTCACGAATGTGACCGGGCTGGTCATCATTTCGCTCACCTTGGTGTCCCGCGAGGTGTGCCCCTTCAGGATTCCCTTTCGGGCGTAGTCGCGCTCTGAGAAGATGCCCACCAGCCGGCCCTGCGTGCACACGATCAGGCAGCCCACGTCGTACTGCGCCATGATCTCGAGGGCTTCGAACACGGACCTGTCGGGGTCGAGGGGCAGAACCTTGTTGAAACTCTTGTTTCTGAGCAGGGTTTCGATCGTATCGGTAATTTGCATGTGCTCTCCAGGGCCTTGGTCGCGCGGGACAGCGAGCGCCGGTCGTCCCGCGTTTCGGCGGTATATGGCAAAGCAGTGTAGCGCGGATGACACAGAATTGTCGCTATCTATTGGGAAATTATGGCCGGTCTCCCGAATCGGGCCGGAGGCGGGGTCGGGTGGCGAGGATGGGGGTGGCTGCCCGGACTTGCAGGATTACCAGGTCAGGGTAACGGTGAGGGTTTTCCAGCCGGTGCCCTCAGGAAAATGGAGGGCCATGAATGTGGCTCGACACGGAGGTTTGCAAGGTGCGAGGTATGCTATTCCCTTGTTTTTCGGCGAGTCAATCTTGAGGTTTGGCACTGAGTCGATTCCCACGACGTCGTACTCAGCCATCGATCCACCCGGCCCTTCAAAGACGAACGTGGCGCGATTCGCTTCCCGTTCCTCATGCAGAACCCGCGCGTGTTCCGTACTCGAGCCAGGTTTCGGTGTTTCGGCAGATTCGTCCAACTGGACGCGGGGGAAAGGCACACGCACGACGGGCACACGCGATTTCAAACTGGTCCCAGGACTGTCGGTACGAAGGCGCCATGTGCTGACGGATGTGCCGCCCAGCGAGACCTCCCAATGATCTGAATATCTATTGAAATTGAGGTCCAAATCACCGTCATTGACGGGTAAATGAAGTACGTCGGCATGATCCCAACTTGCCGGCAGATGCGGATTCACCGTAATCGTCTTCGTCTGCGCATCCATCGAGATCCCGAACAGCCCCCGCAGAACCGGCGTCACAACCATCGCGCTCGACCACAATTGGTGACTCGTGCTCCGCCCGAACGGCACATAAAAGTCGCCGCTGAGCAGCTCCGTCACAGCCCCGAGATCCTGCGCGCGAGTCAGGTTCGCGTTCTCCATCAGCATCTGGTAGCCCGCCAGCGGCTGCCCGCCGCGGTATTCGGCCATCGCCGCCCACCCCGTAAACAGCGGCCACACCGACCCCTGGTGATAGCTCATGCCGTCGTAGATCTTTTCGTCGTTCGAAATGTCGCGAAGGCCCCAGTCCGTGTTGAGCGTGTGCGAAGCGAGCTGCTGCAAACACGCCTCCGGATGCTCAAGGATCGATCCGGTTCCGCCCTGCGACGTGCCCGGCAGATCGCTCCACCACGCCAGCGCTGGGTACACGGTTTTCGTCCGGTCGAGTGACCCATCCGCGTTGCGGCTGAATGCGTAGCAGCCCTTGTCGCCGTTGGGGAACGGCTGATTGATCGCCTTCGCGATTGCATCGGCGCGCTGCTCGGCCGACTGCGATTTCTCTTTGTCTCCGAGTAACGATTCGATCTGCCCCGCCGCAGCCGAAGCCTGCTGGTCCAGCAGGGCAAGATAGATCTCCTGGTGCGGCATGCCGCCCGGCCATGACTCGACCCATCCTGTCCCCTGCCGGTTGTCGTAAATGCCGTTCGTGTCCGCGTGGCCCGTCTCAAATCCCCAAGCCTTCTCGATCGCCTCCCGGTTGTCCTTCAGGAACTGCGTATCGCCCGACGCCCGCACATAATCAAGCGCAGCCATCAAAAACAGCGGCGTCGAATCCGCCGCGGCATACATATATGGAAACGCCTTCCAGTCGATCTGCGACGCGGTCTGCGAGTACTCGTGCATGATCTTGCCGTCGGCCCGCTGACGGTGGATCAGGAACTCAAGCTCCGACTTCGCGAGCGCAAAGTCCCCATACCCATTCACCGCATACAGCGTGTACAGCGCATCCCGCCCGAAGAACCACCCGAATCCCGGCCGTGCCGAATCGCCCGACGCGTAGTACCCCGCCACGAGAGCCGTCTCGTCCGGACACGAAGGCGATTGCCCCGCCGCGCCAGCCCCGCAGTATGGCTTGGCCTTCAGCTGTTCGATCGAAATCTCGGCCCATCGGAACGCCTCATTGAGATTCTTGTCAGGCGTGTCGATCGAAACCGAGTTCGCGAGCAGCGCCTTGTACTTTTCGTCATTGGCCTGGTACGCCGCCGCGATGTTCTCGTTCAGCTTTTCGAGCGTATCCCCGAGCGAGCGCGTGCCGGCTGCCGCAGTGTTCGTGCCCACGGCCATGAGCAGCGGAAACAGGCGCCCGTTGTCCCGCGCCGGGTCGATGTGCAGCTTCAACTCCACCGGGTGGACCTGCGGCCGCTCCTGGTAAGGCGCGAGGATGCCGGGGCGCGCGCCCGGAATCGTGACGGCGCCGGCGAGGTCCGGATAGTCCGAGTGGATGACGTAATAGCCGCCTGCCTGCTCGTTGGGGCCGGGCCCGGGCGCCACCCAGTCCGGGTTGGGATGCCCTTCGTTCCGTTCCGGCCACATGTATTCGAGATTCGGCGTAAAGCGGAACGTGAAGTCGGTCGGATGCAGGCAGTCGAATTCGAACAACACCACCGGGCCGGTAAGCGCCGTCGCGCCCGGGACTGGGTTCGGCGGCGAGAACATGATCTGGCGCACCGTAAAGCCGATGTGCGCAAAGGTAATCGTCGTGCGATCGGGCCGCACTTCGATCTCCGCCGACTGCTGGTTCACGTCGATCGGAACGGTGTAGCCCTCGATCTCCGCCTCGATCGTAAGGTGCGAGAGGAGCTTGACCGGCAGCACCCAGGCTTCGAGCGACCCGTCCTGCTGGCCGAGCAGAACACCCCGCTCGCCCGCGACCGTAAATGGCTTCAATGTCTCGGTGTGTGCCCGCAGCACCGGGCCGGCGGTATCGAACGCTATGGGCGCGACGGACCTGAAGGCGGGCGCAGGGGTCTGGGCGACCATTTGGAGATTTGCCGGCCATAGCAGCGCGGCGGTCCAGAGAAGAGAGTGATGTCTGCGCATCGTGGTCCTCGGTGTCGGCTCCAAAGTCCACAGTGTATATGTGCGTCGCAAGAGCGCTCACTTCTCTCCTCGAACGTGGGTTGTCGTGCCAGCTTGACGGCACTTTCTATTGAAGACGCCTTCAGGGGGGAGGCCTGGTGAACGAATTCGAAGGGGGTATCGTACGTGCGGTGGCCAGGGGAACGATCCCAAATCTGAACGTAAATTGCGGAATTCTGTCCCATTTTTGAGAGTGCGCTACAGCTTCTCATATCTTGGGACGGATTTCAGGGGTAGTTTCTGCGGTCAAACCGGGTAGACTAAATTATCCGACAACCAGTTGAATATAAAATACTTAAATATGATTTGACCAGCGTTTGCATGGCTATGGATCAATTTGGCACGACGAATGCATTCCTTCAAGTCACCAAGAAAACGACTCGCAGTAATCTCTTTTCTCTACTTTATTCACTACTTTCATAGCCCTGAGGTTGATCTTGGAAGGGGCGCCTTCTCGATGTGCGGCGCATTTTCCTACCTTGATCTGGAAGTTGGGATGCGGCAACAAGGGGATTTCGGAATCTAAGGGTTTTATCCTGCGGCACTTGAAAGAAGCAGTGCCCATTGGCTGGGGCAGTCAACAAAAAAACAAATCTGGATCTTCGAGGAACGCTGGCATGAGAAAACTGTCTTTCCTGCGGGGGCTCGCCCTCGTCGCGATGCTGTTTGGCGTAGTTCAGATCGCAACCGCGGTCGACGTCAACGGCCGCATCAAAGGCTCCGTCACTGACCCCCAGGGCGCGGTGCTCGCCGGGGTTCACGTAACGGCGACCAATGAGGCGACCGGAGTCAAGCTTGAAACCACCAGTCTCGCGGACGGCACTTACCTGTTTCCGCAGGTTCCCGTCGGCACCTACACGATCTCGGCCACTTCCAACGGCTTCAAGAACTTCACGGCCAGGGGAATCGTCGTCCAGATCGACCAGGAGTACGTCCAGCCCGTCCAGCTTGCCGTCGGCTCCCAGACGGAAAGCGTCGAAGTGCAGGCCTCCTCAGTCCAGGTCAACACCACGGACATGCAGTTGAACAACGTGGTGAACTCCGAGCAGATCGTAGAGCTCCCCCTGATCAACCGTAACTTCACGGGTCTCGAGCTCACCTTGCCCGGCGTGCAGGCCTCGAGCGACCGTTTCGGCACCTTCTCCGTTTCGGGCGGACAGACGCAGCAGTCCGAGTTCCTTATCAACGGCGCCGACACGAACGACATCGCGCTCAATACGCTGGTTATCCAGCCCAATATCGATGCGATCGACCAGTTCAACCTGATCGACGGCCCGCTGAACGCGGAATACGACCGCAACTCCGGCGGCATCGTTTCGGCCACGATCAAGGAAGGCACCAACAAGTTCCACGGCGATGTGTTCTGGTTCTATCGCGACACGTTCCTGAACACCGCCAACTTCTTCCAGCACAGCATCTCTACGGGAAAGGCAGTTGTAAGCCCATACCATCAGAACATCCCCGGCTTCACCGTGGGCGGCCCGATCAAGCACGACAAGTTCTTCGGGTTCGTCGGCTACCAGGGAATCCGCCAGCGCGTGCCCCAGGCCGGCGGTTCCGTGAACGTGTACTCGGCCGCGAACCTCAACGGCGACTTCTCCGCCGACCTGAACGGATCCAGCCCGGCCAAAATCAAAGCGTTCAGCTCCAAAAAAATCCCTGGCTCTCTGAACAACGTGATTCCCAACTGCCCTGCCGGCGAGACGTGGGCCGCTTGCCTGACGCCATTAAATGGCCAGGTCCCCACGAGCTCTTTCAGCAAAGTCTCCGCTGGGCTTCTCCAATTCGTTCCCCACGCGAACAGTGGGCCGTATGGCTACCTCTTCAGCCCGGTGACCAAGACTTCCAACAATCAGTGGCTGGGGCGCCTGGACTTTGCTCTGAACCCGAGCAATCAGATGTACTTCGTCGGAATCAATATTCAGCAGACCGTCACCGACACCCTGCCCTTTACCGGCGCCACCGTTCCCGGATTCGGCGACGAATCGATTCAGTCGATCAACCAGTACACGTATGACTACGTTCACCAGTTCAGTCCCAGCCTCGTGAACGATTTTTCGGCGCACTACACCCGGTTCAACTTCAAGGCCGTCGAACCGCAATCCACAAAGGATCCGGCCGCATTCGGGTTCGACATTCATGCGCAGGATCAAACGTCGAAGAATATCCCCACAACTGCCGTCTCGGGATTCTTTACGCTCGGCTTTACGACCAACGGTCCTCAGCCGCGTATTGACCAGGTGATGCAACTCGACGACGCAATTTCGAAGGTTCACGGGAACCATTCGTTCAAGTTTGGTTACGACGTCCGCAAGTTCAACGTGTCGAACCCGTTCTTCGCCAATAACAATGGTTCGTACAGCTTCAGCAAGAGCAGCAGCCCCTTCACAACGGGCGATGCATCGCTCGACTTCCTGCTGGGCGTGGCGAGGGGCTATAGCCAGGGCACGGGCGCCCAGATCCAGGCGGAAGCTTTCCTGAACTACGTGTTCGCTCAGGATACCTGGAAGGTGATGCCGACATTAACCCTGAGCTACGGCCTTGGCTATTCGGTCGACACGCCGCTCCGCAACCATCAGTATGGCGGAGAAGGCATTGCCTGCCTCCTTCCGGGTGTGCAGTCAAAGATCTTCGCCGCCGCACCCCTGGGCGTTGCCTATCCGGGCGACGCGAGCTGCAACAACGCCGGCCAGGCCTACACCCGCTACGGGGAGCTTGGACCCCGCTTTGGGTTTGCGTGGGCGCCGGACCTCGGTGCAATCTCCGGGACTCCCGGCAAGTTCGCGGTCCGCGGCGGATTCGGGGTCTACTACGACCGCACGGAAGAGGAAAGTGCTCTGCAGACGCTGGAGACTCCTCCGTTCGGGCTGTCTTCGGCGGGCGCAGGCGATTACGGAGCCAGAGCCCCTCAGTATGGAAACCCTTTCGCGGACCTCGATGCGGGAACGGCCTATACCAACAAGTTCCCTTACACGTTCCCGAAGAAGGGCGACACCATCGATTACTCGACCCTTGAACCGCTGGATATCAGCACATATGGCAGAGACTTCCGGGCTCCGTATGCGTACAACATTCAACTCAGCGTCGAGCGCGAGTTCGCGTCGCGGGTCATCGCCCGCGTCAGCTATGTTGGTTCGCTCGCGCGTCACAACCAGATCGACTACGAGGGCAACGCGGAGACTCCAGCCGGCCACGCGGCCTGCCTGGCTGACAACGAATACTCGCCGTTCGAGGGCGGCTTTGACAGCTGTATCAACAACATGGACAGCCAGAGCCTCCTGTTCCCGCAGAACATGGTGTACGGCCTCCAGAACTCGGCGATGGGCATCGATCCCAACACCGGGATCACCGGCCTGGTGAGCGCGGGCACAGTAGGTTCGGGTGCGAACAGCAGCTACCACTCGATGCAGGCGAGCGTGGAAAAGGGGATGACCCACGGCTTCACGTTCCAGCTCAGCTACACCTACGCGCACGCCCTGGACAACGGCTCGAGCTTTGAGAATTCCGGGTTTGGCGGCTCGGCCCGCGGCTACAACCAGTTCGCAAAATGGCTGAACTATGGCAGCTCGAACTTCGATGTGCGGCACCGGCTGGTGTTCTCGCCCATCTACCAGACACCTCTCATCGCAGGCCACTCCGAATACAGTCCCATCAACCTTGCATTGGCTGGATGGGAGGTTTCCGGCATCCTGACCCTGGCCGGCGGCTTCCCATACGATGTCTCTTACGGCGGCGCAGTGTCGTATTCGCTTTGGTGCTCCGCAAACTTCAACTTCTATGCATGTCCCGATGTGCCCGAACAGACGGCTCCGCTGCAGAAACTGAATCCGCGTCACCGCGATCCATCAGTTGGCGGCAACGGTACTTTCTTCAGTCCGAACAGCTTCACCGACGAGACGATCGGGACGTTCGGCAACATCGGCCGCGATGCGTTCCGCGGACCGGGAATCAACAACACCAACCTCATCGTCGCCAAGAACTTCATCCTTTCTCAGGAAAAAGGCTGGAGGCTCCAGATGAGGATGGAAAGCGACAACGTCTTCAATCACACTCAGTTCAACAACCCGACCAGCCAGTTCGTTTCGGGTAACTTCGGCTACGTCACTTCAGCCGCTGCGGGCCGTCAGTCGCAGATCGCAGCAAAGTTCTACTTTTAAGGATGCGGCTTCTCCAACCGCGGAAGGCGCCTTCGGGCGCCTTTCGTATTTGCGCTGAGATCAGTTGGATTGAGGCTCATCGTAATACCGTGCCTTGGTCCGAGCGGATGCGCCGGGCTGGCCTAACTGAAGCTTCACGGCGTGATGCTCTTCTGTGCGCTCGGCGATCTGAGGCATGAATGTGGGCTGGTGGAAGACATTGGCGTCGAGCACGCCTTGCTCAATTTAGCCTGAGGGGTTGTTGCCCTGCCCTAACAGGCGGCCTCCGTTCTGCATCGGAGAACGCGCAGCGCTGTAGCAATTTCAGGGTTGGTGTATCCGGGCAGGGGTTGAAGCCCCAGAGTTGTGATACGCGCTTTTACGGAACGACTAAGGAGCTTGCCGAAAAAATCAATTCCTCCGGCAGGTCAGCAATTGCAGGGGCTCAAGCCCGCGCGATTTGTTGGCCTTATTCGGCACGAGTAAACTCGTGCCCTGTTACAAAGCCCTCCCTGCGGGATTTTTCAGCAAGCTGTGAAGCCGTGCCCTTGTTACAAGGCCCCGCAAAATTGAGTTTTTCCGCAGACTGAGGAGAAAACGCTTCGCAAGAGTGCGGGCTGCAAAAAAGGACGGGCGCCCCGGGAGGCGCCCACAGAAGTACTTCAGCTTTGAATCGTGCTAGAACACGAACTTCGCCCAGAAGCGCACCGCGCGGTTGTTGCTCTCGCGCGCCTGCTGGGTGTTCTGGAACGAAGGCGTTCCCACGTCGAGCAGGTTTACATCCACCAGGCCGACGTTGTTGTGGTTGGCGATGTTCTGCGCCTCGGCGCGGAGGATGAACTGCCCGCGATCGAGATGCAGCCAGCTCGTCGGAACAGCCTTCTCAAGGGCCAGGTCGTTGTACATCTCGCCGGGGTTGAGGAAGCTGTTGCGGCCGATCTCCTGGGTCAGGTACTGCGGACCATAGGGGACCAGCCACCGAACCGAGTTGGGGCTCACAGTGTTGAACGCCCCGGTGGCGTTGTTCGCCGCGAGGTCGTAGTAGGTTCCCGCCACGGCAGGCTTGCCGAGGTAAATGCCGTCGATGCCCACAGTGTTCATGGCTGCGCTCGGGTTGCCGACGATCGGACGATCGTTCGCCGCGCTGCCGTCGCCATTCGAGTCAAGCCCCGAGTAGTTCACGGTGCTGTAGGCGCCGGACTGGAATCGCGAAGCGCCGGAGATCGTCCAATGCCGCGATACCACGCTCAGCAGCGTGTCCATGCCCTTGTTGTCTGCGCGGAATCCGGCCGGAGTCCACACATACGTGACCGCCGCGTACTGGCGGTGGTCGTAGGCCGAGTTGCCCCAGTCGTACTTGCGGCCGCCCGGTGCGAGGTCCGCCGAGTAGGAGGTGGTGTCGGAGGCCGTGGTGAAGATCTCCGAGCCGTTGTCCAGCGCCTTCGAGTAAACGTAGGAGCCGTAGATCGCCACGCCGTGCGTGAAGTTGCGCTTCACGCCCACTTCAAGACCGTTGTAGTCCGAAGTCGCAAAGTTGCCGCGGGCGTTGACTGCGCCGCGGGTGGTGTTCAGGCGGCTGCCGGTGTTGAAGTCGAAGTAGTTGTACTGCTGGTTTGCGTAGAGCTTCTCTCCGCGGCTGCCCACGTAGGTCGCGCTCAATCCGATGCCCATCGGAAGCTGGTGCTCGATGCCGAGGTTGTACTCCATGGTGTAGGGCGAAACCAGGTTGTTGGTCACGCTCGTCACCGACGAGAGCGGGTTCAGCTTGTTGGGAATCTGGCTGATCAGGCTGGTTGCGTTGGCCAGGCCGTTGCCCTTGGTCGAGGTCAGCGTGCCCGCCACCGCGTTCGGCGCGCTCTGCGCTTCGTTCACCATGATGTTGGAGAAGTCCGAATCGTAGAAGATGCCGAAGCCGCCGCGTACGACCGTGTTGCCGTTCGTGAACGGTCCGACGTGCGGAGTATAGGCAAAGCCCACGCGCGGAGCGAAGTTGGTATGGTCCGGCGCGACCTTGTAGACGTTGTTGATCGGTGCGTACGGGTTGTTAGGATCGATGGCCGGGTACGGCAGCGCGTTCTCAGGCGAGGTGAAGTAGTCGTAGCGAACGCCCAGGTTCAAGGTCAGATCGGGATTGATCTTCACGTCGTCCTGCGCGAATGCGCCTGAGCGCCAGCTGTGCGGATCGACGCGCGTGTTGCCGAAGGTGCGGGTCGCCGCGCCCGACGGGCCGAGCTGGTTGAGCAGGAAGTTGCCTTCCGACGACGTGCCGCTGCCGCCCTTGGCAAAGGCCAGAGTGCCGTGGGCGTTCAACGAAACCACGTCCTCTTCGATGCGGCGGCCGATGTCCGCGCCCGCGCGCACCGTCTGGCGCCCGTGCGTCCAGGAGATCGTGTCCTGGAACTGGTACTGGTCCTCAGAGCGTCCCTGGGGGAAGTTCTGGTTGAAGCCCAGCGCGTTGATGTCGCTGAAGCTCATGGTGGGGGCCGTGTAGAGCGGGTTCGAAACCGTGCCGGACAACGGAGCAAAGTAGTACGAAAGACGCGTCTCGGAGGCGCGGAATTCGTTCAGCAGGTTTGCTGTGAAGATGTGGTTCCAGGTGCCCTGGCCGAGCTCGGAGGGTCCGCCCTGGTAGGTGTCGAAGCCTGGAAGCGCCGTGCCATTGTTGAAGAAGTCCGGCGTCAGGCTTGCGCGGTCGTGCAGGTAGCGGACCGTGAATGTGTCTGCGGCGCGCGGCGTGTAGTCGACGCGGTAGGTCCACTGCGTGTCGGGGCTGCTCTCCGCAACGTTGGGCCGGCGGAACAGATCGACGCCCAGCGTGCAGCCGGGGTTGGAGCTCTGGCAGGCCGCGCCGAGGCTGGGGTTCTTGTATGCGCCGAAGTCGAGATAGCTGTTCAGATACGACGCGTTCGAAAGGTACGCGAGCATCAGCTGCGCGTTCGTCGCGGTTGTGCCGGTGCCGGCCGCGAGCGCCTTGAGCTCAGCCACGCCCTGCGCGTTGGGCAGCGCCACTTGCGACGCCTGTTCCTGTCCGTAGTAGCGCGACCATTGTGCCGCGCCGAAGCCGAAGAGCTTGTCCCGGAAGATCGGGCCGCCGACCGTGAAGCCGAACTGGTGCTGGTCGTAGCGCGCCTTGTTGCCCGGATCCTTGGGCGCGATCTGGCGCGTCTGGCCGTCGACCGCGTTCAGGCCAGAACCGGAGTACAGCTCCCATGCGGAGCCGTGGAAGGTCTTGGTGCCGCCCTTGGTGATCAGGTTGACCACGCCGCCCGACGCGCGGCCGAACTCCGCCGGCGCGTTGTGCGTGTAGACCACCGTGTCGGCGTACATGTCGGGGATCTGCGGCTGCACTGCCTGGCCGCCGATGCCGGCGTCGTTGATCTCTTCGCCGTCAATCATGAAGTTGTTGGCGCGGGGCCGTGCTCCGCTCACCTGGATCGAGGTGCCGTTCGAGAAGTTCGAGTTGCTCACGATCTGCACGCCGGGAACTGTGGTGAGGACCTCGATCGGGTTCAGCGAAAAGATGGGCAGCTTCTCGAGAGACTCGCTGCCGATGGAGCCGGCCAGAGAGCCGTTTTCCTTGTCCAGAAGAACCTGCGTGTCGGCAGAAACCTCGACGGTCTGGTCCACGTGGCCCAGCGTGAGAACGGGGTCGTAGGAAACGGTGGTCGAAGCCGCGACATTGATGTTGCTCGCATCAACCTGCGCGAAGCCGCTCATTTCGACATGGAGCGTATAGGCGCCGGGCTTGAGGCCGTCCACGCGGTACGCGCCGAGCGAGTCGGTAGCCAGCGTGCGGACCTCTCCGGTCTGAACGCTGCTCAGGCTGATCTTTGCGCCGGGAATGACGGCGCCGCTGGCATCGCGAACGACACCGGTAAGGGTCCCGAGGCTGGTCTGGGCTACGCAGTAAGGCGATATGGGTAGGATTGCGGCAACACCACCGAGTGCGGCGGCGAGAAGCAGAGGCCGCACACGCGACAAGGTCAACTTCATTCTTCTTGTTTCCTTCCAATTTTTTAGGTTGAAATGGGTAAGCGAAGGCGGACTTCTATAGGTAGACCATTCCGAAGGGAAAGCCGGCAGAAAGCCGGTTCATCGACATTGATAGAAATTGCAGATGAAAGAATTAGGAATCAGGCCAGCCCGCAGGATTACACGATTACATACGGTTCAAGATGCAATTTTGATGCCAAATTGGGAATTGTCGTGACGATTCACCGTAAATTCAGGAATTTACAGGTGGTTTCCTGTGGGGAAACCGAGCTTGTGGGCTCATCTAATACGGATTTTCATATTTCGCTAACAATTGCTATGAACCGCTATAGGCCGCGCGGGCTTCAACGGCCACCGGGGCCAGAAAATCGACGGCGCGGATCAGATAGTCCCGCAGATCGCGGCGGTGAACCACTGCATCGAGGAAGCCCTTGTCGACGAGGAATTCCGACCGCTGAAAACCTTCCGGCAGCTTCTGCCGGATGGTCTGCTCGATTACGCGCGGGCCGGCGAACCCGATGAGCGCTCCCGGCTCGGCAATGTTCAGGTCGCCCAGCATGGCAAAACTCGCGGTCACGCCGCCGGTGGTCGGGTCCGTGAGCACGCAGATGTACGGCACACGAGCGTCGTCGAGCTGCGCCAGGGCCGTGGAGATCTTCGCCATCTGCATGAGGCTCACGATTCCTTCCATCATGCGCGCTCCGCCGGATGCGGTGACGACGATGAGAGGCTTGCGCTCGTTGCGCGCGCGGTCGACGGCCCGGGCAATCGTCTCGCCCACAACCGCGCCCATCGACCCGCCAATAAAGCTGTACTCCATGGCGCTGACCACGACGGGATGCGATCCGAGCGAACCCACCGCGTTGAGAATCGCATCGTCAAGGCCGGTCTCTTCCCGCGCCTTGCGCAAGCGGCTCTTGTAGGGCTTCAGGTCGGTGAACTTCAGCGGATCGGTCGATTTCAGGCCGCGATCGACGAGCTCGAATCCCGGCTCGAGAAGCAGCTCGATGCGCTCGCGCGCGCTCAATTTGAAATGATGCTGGCACTTTGGACAGACCTTGAGATTGGCAACCAGGTCGGCCTTCCAGATTGCCTGCCGGCAACCGACACACTTGACCCAAAGCCCCTCGGTGCGAACGACTCTTTCCTCGTCCCCATTCCCCTGCTTACCATCGGGGCTCTCAAATTCGCCGTTTTCGCGCTTGAACCAGGACATAGACAGAAGCAATTGTATACGCCGGAATTCAGATGCCGGCCCTTACCTGAAACGGTCCTGATCTGGATTAAACAAACGAAAGGCCGAGTCGGAAATTCTTCGGCCTCATTCCTTTATGCCCACTAGACTGTTCTCACACTGGCGCTGATCGTCGTGCATCCGGGAACGAGGGCTGACTCGAACGGATGGGACTCGTATCTGATCGGGACAGAACATATCTTCGGTCACCATACGGCTGGGCGGTTAAAGCATCCCTCCAGTGGTTGACGAAAGCGACCCGATGAATTCTCCACTAGCGACGATCATGCTGGCCGCACTCTTCATTGTTCCGGTGTGGTCGCAGCCCCCTGCCGGCCGTGCTCAGGATCATCCCCCGCAACAACCCGCTGCGAGCCCGTGGTCCTATTCCCTCAACATCACGGGTTATCTCGTACCGAATGATGTCTCCTACGCCTCCCCCACTTTCGCCGCGGATCGCAAGCGGCTTCACCTGGAAGGCCGATACAACTACGAGGACCTCAAGACCGGTTCGCTATGGGCGGGCTACAACCTGAATTGCGGCGATAAAGTCGCGCTCAGCGTCACGCCGATGGTCGGCGCCGTCTTCGGAAATTCCAACGGAATCGCGCCGGGCTACGAATTGTCCCTCGATTACTGGAAGTTCGAACTCTCGAGCGAGGGCGAATACGTCTACTCTCCCAAGGACAGCCATCAGAGCTTCTTCTACAGTTGGGACGAGTTTGTCTACGCGCCGACGGACTGGTTCCACTCCGGTCTCGTTACGCAGCACACGCGAGCCTACCAGACCGCGCTTGACGAGCAACGCGGTTTCTCTGTGGGGGTAGCCCATAAGGAGACTGACTTCACCGTCTACACCTTCAATGCCGGATGGACAGATCCCACCATCGTTCTCAGCCTTACCCAAAATTTCTAGCGTCGAATATCCGGTTGCCTCTTTGTTGAAGATTTTTGCCGGCCCAGGTGAAACATTATGGCGACTCGTCCGTTGTATCTTCCGTCATGCTCACGATCAAGCCGGTCAATCTCGCATTTGTCCTGTTGCTCGCTCTCACTGGGATAGCCCGCTCATCATCAGGCCAGGCAGTTGATGGAAAGTTTGATGTGGGCGGCCGGCATATTCGACTTGCATGCCAGGGGAGCGGGGATCCCACGGTCGTCGTCGATTCTGGCCTGGGGATTGCGCCGGCGGAAGACCGTTCGTGGCAGGGGATTGCAGCGAAGGTTGCTGCTGTTACGCGTGTGTGTCTGTATGACCGGGCGGGACGCGGGGGAAGCGACACAAATCCGAAGCCGGTCACTACGAGTGCGGATGCAGCGGCAGATATGGCTCATGCACTGGAGGTTGCCGGCGTGCAGGGTCCATATCTGGTGGCGGGCCACTCGATCGGCGGTTTGGATGCGCAGGTGTTTGCGGCCCGTTATCCGTCCAGAGTGGCAGGGCTTGTTCTTGTCTCCACGACTCACCCGGATCAATTCAATATCTGGGCCAGCCTGTTGCCGGCTGCGGTCGATGGAGAGGCGAAAGCGATCACGGAGGCACGTGCATTTCTATCGGCGGTTCAATCGGACCCGTCACGAAACCCGGAACGGCTTGATTTTCGCGAAAGCGAAGAGCAGGCGCGGCAGTTGCATTCGCTGGGGTCGAAGCCTGTGATTGTACTGACACACAGTCCGAAGTTTCGCATGGCGCCGGGGTTGCCCGAGCCGCTTGCGATCGAGCTGGAGGCGGCGACCCAGCAGATGCAAAAGCAGTATCTTCGACTATCCACGAACTCAACTCAGCATATTGCGGCGACGGCAGGTCATCAATTGCCCGACGAAGCTCCTGAATTTGTCGCTGATGGCATTCTTGAAGCTGTGCGTGATGTACGTGCCGCTCGGGCGGCGGATGATGTTCGCCATTGAGAACGCCTGCGCATTTCTCCGTTCCCGAGGTTGCCCGCAGCAATGACCGTTGACACCTCGTCAGTGCCCCGTGTGGTAAGGGTGCCCCGCAAGAATCGTGAACGCGCGGTAGACCTGTTCGGCGAGCACGGCGCGGGCCAGGGCGTGAGCCAGCGTCATGGGTCCGAGCGACAGCAACAGTCCCGATTTTCGCCGCGCGTCATCGGACCAGCCGTCGGCCGGCCCAATCGCAAATGCGATGTGCTGTGTTCCTTCGTCGCGCCGGCTCCCGAGCCACGCGGCGAATGCCTCGGAGCTCATTTGCCGGCCGCGGCTGTCGAGCAGCACCGTTGCCACAGGCGTCCTGCCCTGCTGGCGCTCGAGCCATTCCTCCAGCGCTTCCTCCGACCGGAAGGCTCTCGCTTCGGCCTTCGCGAATGGGCTTATCCGGCGCAGATACTCCTCTGTGACCCACTCGAGTTTGTCTCCCGACTGGAACTTGGCGCCGATGTGAGCCAGGGTGATCTGCACAAGGGGAGGATATATGAATCTGGAGGTAACTTCCTCACACCAACCAAAAACGAAATCTCCTCTCAAATTTGAAATTTAAAGGTAAGCCTATCCCGAATTTGGGATAGTTCCCGCCACACAACAACCTCCGAGATACTCAACTCATTTGTTTGCAAGAATCGATAACAGCCGTAACCGGCGCATCGATTGGCACGTCTCATGCAGTAACAGACCATGAGATGTTGTCCTTGTTCCCTCGAAGTCTCGCGCTGGCGACGCTCATCCCGAAGGACATCAGGCTCTTATAGCTTTTTCGAAGCGATATCCGATTCATGCGCCGGACCGGCAATACGCCCGTAAGCCGGTTTTGATCGAAGGCGCAATCGGAAGGTCAGGACGGGCGCGTATCTCGAAAAACGCGGTAATCCAGCAAGTTGCAACTTCGCACTAACAGCTTCCAGCTCGCAAGGAAGCAGCCGGACGTGATCTCGGCAGCACGCCCTTAAAAAAAAGACGACAGGGACGGGCCCTTAAGGGTCGCGATCCCCCTTTCTTTGGAGGAGTTCAATGCGAATCTTCAAGCTGCATGGCATGGCATTCGGGCTTTGGATGCTGGCTGCCGCCGCGATCTACGTTGTTACCGCGGCTCCTGTCGCATTTGCGCAAACAACGGTCACCGGCGCCCTGAGCGGCGTCGTAACCGACGCGACCGGCGCGGTCGTTCCAAATGCGACAGTAACACTCACCAATACCGGAACCTCTGGCACGCGGGTGGTCAATACGAATGGGGAGGGGCGGTACACCATATCGAATCTCAACCCGGGCGTTTACACGGTGAACGCCACGGCGACGGGTCTGCAGTCGCAGTCCATTCAGGTGAACGTCCTTGTCGGCTCCACCGTTCCAGCCGACATCCAGGTCAGTCCCACCGGCAACAAGACGGTGGTTGAAGTGACCGCCACCAGCGTGCCGCTGCTCGACACGCAGAATGTGGCTCTTGCCACCACGTTCACCGAACAGCAGATCCAGGATCTGCCCACGCCCGGCGGCGACGTGACAACAGTCGCATTCACCGCGCCCGGGGTCGTTGTTAATTCAGGCGGTTCGTACGGCAACTTCAGCTCGAACGGCCTGCCCGGCATCTCGAACCTGTTCGTGCTGAACGGATTCGACAACCAGGACCCGTTCCTGAACCTGAATAACTCGGGCAGCTCAAACCTTACGCTCGGGCAGGGCGAAGAGGCTGAGGCGAGCGTGATTCAGAATGCCTATAACTCGCAGTATGGCCGCGCCGCCGGCGCCACCATCAACTACGTCACCAAGTCGGGCACCAACGCGTACCACGGCATGCTCGACTACAACTACAACGGCACGGTTCTGAATGCGAACGGCTGGTTCAACAACCTGGCCGGCTCGCCGCGCCCTCATGCTGTCTCCAACGAGTGGGCAGCCAACGTCGGCGGCCCGATCAAGCGCGACAAGCTGTTCTTCTTCGCCGACTACGAAGGCCTGCACTACGTGCTGCCGAACAGCGGGTATCTGACGACGCCGTCTCCGCAGCTCGAGGCCTATACGATGGCCAACATCGCATCGGAAGGCCTGCCGGTGGATGTCACAAATTTCGCCACCCAGACGTTCAACCTCTATAACACTGCGTCCCAGAAATACGGCTCTCAGCCGGTGAATTCGAACGATTCGTCCTCGCTCGGCTGCGGCGATGGAGCTGCCGGTGGACTCGGCGGCACGCCCACCGGAGCTGGTGGAACGTTCGGTGTAGACACGCCCTGCATGCTGCAGGGATTTGCCTCTGCCAACAATTTCAACAAGGAGTGGCTCTTTACCGCGCGCCTCGACTGGACCATCAACGACCACCACAAGATTTATGGCCGCTACAAGATGGACCGCGGTTCCCAGCCCACCTACACCAGCTACATCAATCCGCTGTTCGACGCGGTCTCCATTCAGCCCGAATACGAAGGGCAGTTCAACGACAGCTACTCCATCGGCCCCAACAAGACCAACGTCTTCGTCGCCGCCGCCAACTGGTACTCGGCATACTTTGGTCCTGCAAGCAACGCCGCTTCGCTCGCTGTTTATCCCTACTTCGGCATCCCCGACGCTGGGCTGGACGGAAGCGGAACGGCTCAGAACGGCGGCCTGTCGCTGCTCGGCGTTCCCGGCGTTCTCACGCAAGGGCGCAACGTCACCCAGTACCAGATCGTGGATGACTTCACGTGGATCAAGGGGCGCCACACCTTCCGCTTCGGCGAGAACTTCCGCCGCGACCTGGTCAGCGATTACGACCAGCGCATCGGCACGGTCTTTCCGCAGCTCACAATTCTCGATCTGCCCGACTTCACGCAGTTCCAGCTCGGACCTTCGAACGAGTTCTACCCTTTCAACAGCTTCGCGCAGGCATTTACAGTCGCCCAGACGGCGCACCTTGCGCTCTACAACATAGGCGTCTATGCGCAGGATGAGTTCCAGGTGCTCAATAACCTCAAGCTCACCATTGGCGGCCGCTTCGACCGCACCGGCAACCCGCTGTGCGAAAAGAGCTGCTTCTCCGTGTACAAGTCAGGCACATTCGGCGCGGGGACCCTCAACGATCCATACAACGCCGCTTCCGGCGGGCCCATCGTGCCGAGGAACGATCATCCGTTCCCGAGCACCGATGCCCTCAACCTCCAGGGGCGTTTCGGATTCAACTACAGCCTGCGGCCGAACACCGCGATCCGCGGCGGTCTCGGCATGTTCTCCGACCTGTATCCCGCGTCGTTCATCGATGGCGTGATCCAGAACTTCCCCAACTACTTCACGCCGCCGGTCACCAGCGGAATCGTTTCTCCGACCGGTGCCGGCAACGTGGTGACTGCCGCCGCGACAGCCAACACGACAGTCCAGTCGGGATTCGCGAACGGACAGGGTTGGGGTTCCATCAACAACGCTCTCGTTGCCCAGGGCGTCTTCCTCAGCTCGCCTCCGTCTATCGGCGCCTACTTCAACGGCCAGTTCCACGTTCCGATGTATCTGGAATACAGCCTGCAGGTCCAGCAGCAGCTCGGGCGGTACAACGCGTTCACGATCACGTACGCCGGCAACAGCGGGTACAACGAAGTGATCGTGAATCCCTTCATCAACCCAACGTCAGGCACCTTCGACCCGGTGGGCGGCGATTGGACCAGCGCAGGCGTTCCGGATATCGGCGGCATCGGCGACACGCCAATCAACCAGAACTACGGGAAGATCTCGGAGTTCACCAACAACGCCCACTCCAACTACAACGGGCTGCAGTTCAACGTGAAGCACAACGGCCACGGACTCGCCGGCGAAGTGAGCTACACGTGGAGCCACGCACTCGACGACGTTTCCAACGCGGGCGTCGGGCTGCCCTGGAATGGCGGTTCGGTAACGAACCAGGCAAGCCCGAGTCTTTCCGGCCCACTCACTCTCAACTACTCCAACTCCGACTACGACATTCGCCACAACATCACGGGCGACGTTGTCTACCATGAGCCCTACAAGAGCAGCAACATCGCCCTCAACTCCCTTCTGGGTGGCTGGGTCGTCGGCGGAAAAACCTACTGGAGAACAGGCGAGCCCTACTCGGTCGAGTCAAGCCAGATCGGCAACTACGGGCAGCTGGGATCGGTTTTGATGGCGCAGACCGTCTCCGGCAGCAGTCGCGGCCTCACCAACCTGGCTCCGGGCAATGCTCACTCCTGCGCAATCAATGGGAACTGCCTCGATCCCACTCAGTATGTTGCCGCCGGATCCCAGACCACGTTCGGCAACCTCCGCCGCAACGCCCTGGCCGGACCGCACTACGTCAACACCGACCTGAATCTGCTGAAGGACGTGTACAAGCACGAGCGGATGGGATTCCAGATCGGCGCCAGCGCCTACAACGTCTTCAATCACGCCAACTTTGCCCCTCCGGGCTCAGTGATCGGATCGTCTACGTTCGGAGTGATCAGCAGCGTGGTCGCGCCGCCGACCAGCCCCTACGGTTCCTTCCAGGGAGCCGCCGTTACACAGCGCGTCCTGGTCGTCAAGGGCCGGCTTACCTTCTAATCACCCCTGAGCCGGGTGTCCGCGCCTGCGGATGCCCGGCCCGGCTTCCCCGCCTGCATTCTTCTTCCCCGCCGCGAAATATCTCTATCCGATCCTCTGTACTTTCCTCATCCCAAAAACTGATTGGTCCCACCATTTCTGATAGATTTGGCGAAATTTCTATTACTTTTCATAGTGTCGAGTCGTAATGATCCGGAGTAGTTGTGCCGTAAAGTGTTTCATTTTCAGTCAATAAAGACTAAGGAAAGCATTTTCAGATTGGCAATCGTTGTGCTAGGGATACACTAGCAATTCTTACAGGTCTACTTTTCTTAACTATGACGAGAAGCTTTTTGCGCCGTGGCTGTGTGGTCCTCGCTGCTCGTCGATAGTCCTTTTGCTGGTCTTATCGATCTGCTGCGGATCGGTCTGCAAGGTGGCCGGATCGCGATCAAAAACTGATTGGATTCGCGCCCGACAGGACGCTGCTTCCAGCTAATTTTGGAGGAGTCTCAATGCGAATTTTCCGGTTGCACGGCTTGTCTTGTATGCTCGCCGTTGCGTTTGCCCTGGGCTGTACCTTCCAGATCGCCGAACAGACGGCCAGCAGTCAGGAGACCACCGGCGGCCTGCAAGGCAGCGTGACTGACCAGTCCGGCGCCGTTGTCCCCAAGGCGACCGTAACCGTAACCGCCCCAACACTGGTGGGCTCGAAGGTGGTGCTCACGGACGCGGCGGGCTATTACCGCTTCGCCAACCTTCCGCCCGGCACATACACCATCGAAGTGAAGGCGGCGGGTTTTGAAACTCTCAAGCGCCAGGGCCTGGACCTCGAAGTCGGCCATCTGCCCACGGTCAACCTGAGCCTTTCGGTCGGCACGGTCAACACCGTGGTGGAAGTGAACACCGAAGGCCCCATGATCGACACCACCACGGTGACGACGCTGACCAACATTCCCGAGGAGACCCTCAGCCAGATTCCCCACGGCACCTCGTTCCAGTCGGTCATCCAGTTTGCGCCCGCGGCCCGCAACGAGCCCCTCGAAGGCAGCAATATGCTGTCGAACGGCTCCGGCGCCGTCTCGCCCGGCAACGGCTCCAATGGCGGCGCGTTCGGCTTCTCGATCGGCGGCGGCGCCGACTCGGAGAACTCTTACCTGGTCGAAGGTCAGGAGACGGCCAACATCATCGGCGGCTACTCGCACACGAACGTTCCGATGGACTTCATCCAGGAAGTGCAGATGAAGACCTCGGGCGTGGAAGCCGAGTACGGCGGCGCCCTCGGCGGCGTGGTCAACGTGATCATGGAGAAGGGCACGAAGGCCTGGCACGGATCGGTGTTCTCGTCCTTCCAGAAAGGCTCCTGGAACGGCAGCCCGAACGCGAACCTGCGCTATGATCCCACCGACAACGGAACCGACGCCGGTTGGGGAGTCGTCGATCCAGCCGCCCAGGAGTACCAGCCGGTCCGTCCCAAGAGCAGCGACTTCTACCCCGGCGCGAAGATCGGTGGACCGCTTTTTGGATGGGTTCCCGGCAACCATCTCCAAAGGTTGAAGGAAAGGATGTTCTTCTTCGCCGCGTTCAACCCCGAGTTCAACGCCTATGAAGAGTCTCTGAACTACGGACCGAACGGCGGTATCGTACCCTTCAGCCAGAACACGCACACGTTTTACAGCAACGCCCGCATCGACGCCGAAGTCAGCAATAAGATTCGCGTCTTTGGCTCCTGGCTCTACCAGGGCCAGAAGCAGTTCGGCGAGAACCTGCCGAACCCTGACTCCGTCAGCGGCATGTACAACGGAGTGACCGACTGCTCCGGGACGGGCTCCGGCATCACCTGCGGACCGAACTTTATCTCGCCGAACACCTACAGGCACACGCTGGGCTACTCAGCGCCCAACCTCACGCTGAACACCGGCGCGGATATCACGCTGACGAACAGCCTGGTGGCCACGACTCGTTTCGGCTACTACTTCGAGAACTACCACGACTTCGGTTATCCCACCACGGGCACGGTCTATGATTTCGGCAGCTCCGGAACCGGCGGCACCGATACCAACGGCAATCCGCTGCCTGCCGCCCTCCAGCAGTCTGCAGGCAACATCAGCCAGGCTCTGGACGGCAACTTCACCCACTTCAATTCCAACAAGGCCGTCCAGTTCGACCAGGATATCGCGTGGTTCCACGCAGGTAAGGGTGGCACCCATAACTTCAAGTTCGGCTACCAGTTGAACCGCAACTCCAACGAGATCTTCCAGGGTTACAACGCGCCGCTGGTGTACATCTATCCGGGCACTTCCGTGGCCTACAAGCCGCAGGGCCCGGTCGGCCAGCAGAATTGCTCCTCTGTCGAAGCCACGACCGGCACCACCGACTTTGGCTGCGTGGGCACCTATGGCAACGTCAACGTGAACGACTTCGGTTCCGGCGGCAGGGCTACCGGTGTCAATCACGGCTTCTTTGCCCAGGATGCCTGGACAATCGGGCACGGCATCACCATCAATGCGGGCATCCGTTTGGAAAAGGAATACCTTCCTGCCGAGAATCAGCCTTCGACGGCCAAGATCACCCAGCCCATCAACTTCTCCTGGAGCGACAAGATCGCGCCCCGTATCGGCGCTGCCTGGGACGTCTTCAAGAACGGCAAGCTGAAGGTCTTCGGCGGCTACGGCGAGTACTACGACCAGATGAAGCTGAACGTGGCCATCAGTTCCTACGGCGGCCAGTATTGGCAGGAGTGCTGGTACGCCCTGATGGAGCCCAGCTACTCGAACATCGTTCCGCTCCTGAACTCGAATAACCGCTACTGCGTCGGCCAGGACTCCGCCTCGCAGGCGAACTTCGGCAGCAACTCACCTTCGGGAATCACCTTCCTCGAAAACATCAACAACCGCGCGTTCCCGACCACCTGCTCAACCTGCAGCACGACGGAAGAGGGCACTGCGCCCGGCCTCAAGCCCTATGCGCAGCACGACTCCTCGTTCGGCGTGGACTACCAACTGAGCACCAACTGGGCGCTCGAAGGCCGGTGGGACCGGAGGCGGCTCGATCACGTGATCGAGGACTCTGCCATCTATAACCCGGCGGTTGGCGAGACGTTCGTTATCGTCAACCCCGGTGAAGGCGTTAACTCCACCTTCAACGGTTTCTGGAACTTCCTCTATGGGCAACCGATCGACTGCACGTATGGCTGCCCCGCGGCCCAGAAGGTCATTCCCGCGCAGCGCGCCTACGACGGCTTCGAATTCCGACTGACACGCCAGCCCACGCACCATTGGCTCGGTATGTTCAGCTACACCTACTCGAAGCTCCGCGGCAACTACACCGGTCTCACCAGCTCCGACGTTGCCGATGGCGGCGGCGGGCGCAACGCTCCCAACAACAGCCGTTCGTTCGACGAGCCCTACTTCTCGTGGAACTCGATGGGCGGCTCTTCCAGCGGCCTGCTGCCCACCGACCGTCCCAGCGCGGTCAAGGGCTATGGCGCGTATACCTTCGGTTGGCTGAAGCGGATGACCACGACGGCCGGCATCTTCGAGACGGCCTACAGCGGAACTCCGTTGACCAGCTACCTCGACGTAGGCTACGCCTTCCCGGGCGCGTTCCCGACGGATGTCGTGAACCGCGGCAAGTGGGTGGATGTCAGCCAGGATCCAAATACCGGCGCCATTACCGTAAGCCAGCCGTACACGAAGCGCACGCCGGCATACCTCCAGTCCGACTTCAACTTCAAGCAGGAAGTGAAGCTCGGCGAATCCAAGTCGCTGGCGTTCGACGCCACCTTCACGAATGCCTTCAACCAGCATTCAGTCACGTCCACGGGTCAGCAGATCGACTCGAACTACACCGCCAACTTCGTTGGCCCGGCTTCAGCAGGCTGCCAGGCCTTCAACAACGACCAGCTCGGCGTGGCCAACGAGCCGCAGTGCTTCATCGTGGATGGTCCTGCGTTCTACGCTGCAGCCATGTCCAAGTACGACTTTGTGGGCGGGATGAAGCAGTCCGACTGGGGCAGCACCAAGGGCGGCCCGATTTCAATGGACAGCCAGTACAAGCAGCCCTACCTCTACCAGCTCAGCCGCAACATCCGGCTGGGTGTTCACTTCACCTTCTAACTGTTTCTCTCAGCATCAAGCAGGAAGGGCGTCCGCATCGCGGGCGCCCTTCTTCTTTTCCACTGAAATGTGGCTCCGGCGTGAAACGTCAGCCCCTTTTCGCCGGGCTCTTCTTTGCGGTTGCTTTCTTAGTCGCGCTCCTGCTCGCAATCTTCTTCGCCGCCGGCTTTGCGGCAGCTTTTCGCGGCAAACTTGCCTTCTTCGCGCCAGCCCTGGCTGGCCCGGCTTTGCTCTTCTTCCCACTCGCCTGGATGCGCGCCGCCCGCGTCTTTTCCGCGAGTGCATGGGTAAGCTCCTGGTCGAACTCCACCGGCGTCAGCGGCCGCGCCGATTTGCGCAACCGTTCAATGTCGTAGAACGCCCGCCTCTCGGCCAGAAACACGTGAGCCACGAAGTCCACGTAGTCGAGCAGAATCCACCCTCCGTGGCGGCGGCCCTCCACCGAGTTCGGCATCACGTTGAAATTCTTCTTGAGCCGCATCTCGATCTCGTCCGCGATCGCGACGGCCTGCCGGTCGTTGCTGGCCGAGGTGACAAGAAAGAAATCCGATAGCCCCGAATCGGCCGGATCCAGTTCCAGGATGCGCGTGTCTGCGCCTTTTTTGTCTTCGCAGGCCGCTGCGGCTGCCTGCACAAGAATGCGGGTTTGCTCGTGGTCCAGGTGCGTCGCCATTCGTTCGCGCTCGTTCTCCCGCTCCATCGTAGCCCCTTGCCGGAAGGCCCGGCAAGGCAAGAGCAGATGCGCTACCGGTAGAGCCGGTGCTGCCGAATGTAGCGTGCCACCGCCGGCGGCACGGAGCCGCCCGGCTGGTCATCGCTTTGTCGAAGCTGCGCGCGGATCTCAGAAGCGCTGATCTCCACATCGAGGTCCGGCAGTAAATAAAACGGAGCGGTCTCGCCGGCGGCGTTGATGATCTTGTAAGCGCGCACATCGATCTGCGATTGACGCAACGCCTTCCCGTCACCCGGCGCGAGCTTGAGCCCGGCAGGCAGCGATGCTGCCAGGTGGTCCAGGCGCTGGCCTGGGCGCGACGCGACGATCAATGCTGCGGCGAATGGAATTTCCGCCGGGCCATGCCATTCGCCGAGACTCCTGAACGAGTCTGCTCCCATCAGGCAGAACAGTTCGGAGCCGTCCGGCATATCAGCACGCAGGCTCCGAAGCGTGTCCAGTGTGTAGTTTGGCCCGGCCGCCGGGTGCGGCGCGTCGGCAAGGGATAGCTCAAACGCTCGATGGCCCGCAATCGCCAGCCTGGTCATCTCCACGCGATCCGTGAACGAGGCGAGCGCTCCCTGCGGCTTGAGCGGCTGTGACCCTACCGGAGCGAACAGCACCTCGTCGAGATGCAGGCCATCGCGCGCAGCCGTTGCCACCGCAAGGTGCCCGAGATGCGGAGGATCGAACGTGCCTCCGAAAAATGCCACCCGCAGCCTGGCGCCTGATTGCATTCCTACATCCTATGGGACGCATCGCTCATATCAGAAGCAGGACGGCGGTCACAGAGCCGCACTTCGCCCGCTGATAAACTTGAGATTGGGAGCAATGATCAAAAAGAGCTACGCGCGCTGGATGTACCGATGGGAAACCCGCCTGACCACGCGCGACGAAAATCGCGTTGTGCGGCCTCTCGAATGGGGTCTGGACTGGATCGAGCCGTTCTTATCCGAACGCCACCTGGCCGCCGCTGAGCTGCGTCAGGCTGCATCGGGCAATGATGCCGCCGCCGAAGAGGCGTTCGCCGCGATCAACCAGATCCTCATCCGCCGGAGCGACGACTTCTTCGGCTACAGGCGTCCCACTGATTTCCGGCTGGAGGAGCGCTATCCGCAACTCTTCCCGACGAACGTGCGGCCCGAGACCCTGGCGCAGGACGCCGAGTTGCGCCGCCGCGCCGAGAGCGGCGAAATGGAGAGGGCGCAGTTCCTTCGATTCACATCGCCCGAGCGCACCCCGCACCCTGAAAACGATCTCGTCAACGCGCGGTGGTTTCCCGCGCCGGCGCACAAGGATCCCGCGCGGCCCAGGCAGGCCATCATCGTGCTGCCGCAGTGGAATGCCGATGCCTTCAGCCACAACGTGCTTTGCCGGGTCTTCAATCGCATGGGCGTTTCTGCGCTTCGTCTCTCGAAGCCTTACCACGACATTCGCCGCCCCATCGAGCTCGAGCGCTCCGACTACGCGGTGAGCGCGAATATCGGCCGCACGCTATCGGCGTGCCGCCAGGCCGTTGTCGACATCCGCTGCTGCATCGACTGGCTTGAGGGGCAGGGATACGAGCACTTCGGCGTGCTCGGAACCAGCCTCGGGTCCTGCTACGCGTTTCTCGCCAGCGCGCACGACAAACGGATCCGCGTGAATGCCTTCAACCATGCCTCCACGGCGTTCGGCGACGTGGTGTGGACCGGCCAGAGCACGCGCCACATTCGTCAGGGTCTGGAGCAGGCCGGGCTGACGCAGCAGCGTCTCGGCGCGCTCTGGGCGGCGATCAGCCCGGTACACTACTACGAAAAATTTGCCGGCCCCGACGCCGCAGGTCGCGACAAGAAAGTGCTCATCGTCTACGCGGATTACGACCTGACTTTTCCGCGCGAGTATTCGCTCAAGGTCGTCGAAGCATTCCAAAGGCACGAGGTCAACTTCGAGTGCCGAGTGCTGCCCTGCGGCCACTACACCACCGGCGAAACGCCCTTCAAGTACATGGATGGCTGGTACCTCGGCTCGTTCGTTCACCGGGCGTTCAAGGAATTGCGCGCTGAGAAGGCGGCTCAGCCGGTTCGCAACAGCGCGGCGCAAGAGCAACAGGAAGAGGCGCTCACGCGTTAACGCAATCCGTTCAGGTCCAGCTTGAGCAGCTTAAGCGGGTCGAGATACGCGCCCTCCCAGCGGACTGCCCAGTGCAGGTGAGGTCCGGTGACACGGCCCGTCGCGCCGCTGAGGCCAATCAGATCGCCCTTCTTGACGCGCTGCCCTTCGTGCACATCAATGCGGCTGAAATGCATCGAGAGCGTGAACAGGCCCATGCCATGGTCGATCACGACGCAGTTCCCCTCGTAGTAAAGGTGCCGCGCCAGCACCACAACGCCGCTGTTGCTTGCGTGCACTGGCGTGCCCGGCGCCGCGTGAAAATCTGCGCCTTTGTGAACGCTCGCGAGCTTGCCGTTGAACATGCGGCGCGTGCCGAAGCTGTCTGTCGGCTGGGAGGAGACCGGGACGCGAAATGTCCCGCTCCACAACGGCTCCGGCGCGCTCGAAGCAAAGACCTTCGCCTTGAGCTTGACCTCTTCCTCAATCTCTTTCATGGCTTCGGGCGGCGGCTGCACGAACTCCGGCGCAACACTGAGAGATCCGGTTCGATAGTGCGCGGCGTGAATTTCGACGGGCAGGCTCAGATCGAGCGGTCCGCCTTCAGTGTGCGCCGTGAGGTGAAGTGTAGAGGGACCAACGGGCGCTTCCACATCGACACCAGCAAGAGCGACCCACTCGTTTCCGCTGCGAAAAAAGTTGATCTTCCGGGCGAGCCACTCGCCGTCAACGCCGCTGGCCTGCGGTGCGCGCACGCGAATCAGCTCCGGCGAGCCTGCTTCTACCAGACCCGGAGTCAACGTGACATGCTCCGCCGGCCGCCTGGATTGCGCCGGAAGGCTCAAGGCAGCCAAACACGCAACAATCGCCAACACCGTGAGGCGGAAGCCAGTCATGCGTTCAGCATACCGATTTTCAGCTCGAGCCGCGGGGGCACAAGCAGCGAGATGTTGCGACCGCGGCGATGTTCCGGCCCGGTTGATTCTGTTGCGAAGCGGCTGGATCGCTGCTGCGATCAGCGTCATAATGGGGCGGTTCCTGATTGTGCGCTTCAGGGTGCACGCAATTCATGAATATGATTTCCAATCGTTACCGCATACGGTGTCTTTGGCCAGTTGCGCTGCTGTCCGCCGCGTTCGTCGTCCTTTGTGCGTCGATTCCTGGTGCGCCTGCATTCGCGAGAGGGCCAGCCGCAGCCGGGACGCCGGTGCTCGTGGAGCTGTTCACCTCCGAAGGCTGCTCCGATTGTCCTCCCGCAGACGACCTGCTGGCGCGGCTCGATCGTGAGCAGTTCGCTCCGGGTGTTCATGCCATCGTGCTGAGCGAGCACGTGACCTACTGGAACCACCAGGGATGGGAGGATCCGTTCTCAATGCAGCAGGTCGACTATCGCCAGCAGGACTACGTGCAGCACTTCGGCCTGCAATCGCCCTACACGCCGCAGATGGTCGTGGATGGCGCGCAGCAGTTCGTCGGCAACAACGGCCCCGCGCTCAATCTCGCAATGACCAAGGCCGTTTCGGATTCAAAACAGCCGCTTGATATCGTCGACGCTCAATGGAACAAAGACGGTGTCCATTTCGGCGTGCACACTTCGGCAGCACACGGCGAGCACCTGTTCGCGGCGCTCGCCCAGGACGTGGCACCCTCGAAGGTGAGCGCCGGCGAAAACGCAGGCCGCACTCTGAACTACGTCGCCGTGGTCCGAGCACTCAAGGAATACAAGTCGGACTTCGCCGACGGCCATCCGCTGGCGATTTCCGCATCGGAAATGAAAAAGGATGCCGCGGGTAGCGCTGTCCGGCTGGTGGTCTTTCTCGCCGACACGCACACAGGCCATGTCGAGGCAGTAGCAGAGCAGTCTCTCACAAAGCCGTAAACGCGATCAGCGCGGATGTGCGGCCTTCCACTTCTTCTCGCGTTCCCGAACTGCTTCGAGCTCGTCCGTAGTGATGCGTGTGCCGACATTCTGACGATTGGTAATGTATCGCTCCTGGTTGGGAGACTTTACCGCGGCTGCCAGGTCGAACCAGAAATATGCGTCCACGTCGCTCTGCGGAACGCCCTGTCCCATTGTGTAAAGCATGGCCAGGGTTCCCTGCGCGCCAACGTCGCCCTGGTCGGCGGCCTTGCGATAATAGCCGGCTGCCTTGGCGGGGTCTCGTTCCACGCCGTGGCCGTAGCTGTAAGCCTCCGCGAGGCGAATCTCGCCTGGAGTGTAGTTCTGCGCCGCGGCCTTCGCGTACCACGCTGCCGACTGCTTCCACGCTTCGGCTGCGTCGTCCCGGTCCTGCGTTGAACCGGCTGTCTGCGCATAACTTGCACCCACAGCCACCTGCGAGGCGGCGTCCCCGGCGTTCGCCTTGGCCAGCAACGCCGGGTCGACGCCTGCCTGCGCGATCACCGCCGTCGCCGCGAATCCAGCCAAAGCGGCCAGCACAAATAATCCTGAAACTCTGGTCATCGCGTCCTCGTGCGGCGGTTCCACCATAGCAGGTTGATCTCAGATGTTGGAACCGCCCAGCATTGTCATTTCCGGCTCCGCGATTCGCCCGACGAGCTAAAATTCTTGCATGACCGATCGCATGTCGCTTCCTCTTGCCCAGGCCGATCCTGAAGTTGCCGCCGCCATTGAACACGAGAGGCTCCGCCAGCACGAAGGCCTCGAAATGATCGCCAGCGAAAACTTCGTGTCGGAAGCCGTTTTGGAGGCGGCCGGCTCGGTGTTTACCAACAAGTATGCCGAAGGGTATCCGGGGCGCCGTTACTACGGCGGCTGCGAGCTTACCGACATCGTTGAGAACCTCGCCCGCGACCGCGCCAACCAGATCTTCGGCTCCGAGTACGCTAACGTGCAGCCGCACTCGGGCTCGCAGGCCAATGCGGCGGCCTACGCGGCTGTGCTCCAGCCCGGCGACACGATTCTCGGCCTCGATCTCGCGCACGGCGGCCATCTTACGCACGGCCACAAGCTGAGCTTCAGCGGCAAGCTCTACCGTCCGACGTTTTATACCGTGAGGCGAGACACCGAGGTGATCGACTACGACGAACTCGAAGCGATCGCCGAGCGGGAAAAGCCCAAAGCCATCATTGGGGGCGCCAGCGCCTACCCGCGCCTCTGGGACTTCGCGCGGATGCGCCAGATCGCCGACAAGGTCGGGGCTGTCTACGTCTTCGACATGGCCCACATCGCAGGACTTGTAGCGGGCGACGTCCATCCATCGCCTGTCCCGCACGCCCACATCACCACCACGACCACGCACAAGACGCTGCGCGGCCCTCGCGCGGGGTTGATCCTGTGCCAGAAGATGCTCGGGGACAAAAAACTTGCGGAAGCCGTCGACAAAGCCGTCTTCCCCGGACAGCAGGGAGGCCCGCTGGTGCATATCATCGCGGCAAAGGCCGTGGCGTTTGCCGAAGTGCTTCGCCCCGAGTTCCGCACTTATGCTGCGCAGACCGTCAAGAATGCAAAGGTGCTTGCGGAAGAGCTTCAGTCCGAGGGTTACCGGCTCGTTTCTGGCGGCACCGATAACCATCTCATGCTGGTGGACGTGTTTGCGAAAGGCATGCTCGGTTCAGAGGCCGAGCTGGCTCTGGGCAAGGCCGGCATCACGGTGAACAAGAACGCCATTCCGTACGACACGAATCCGCCTCTCAAGCCCTCGGGGATCCGCGTTGGCACTCCCGCACTTACGACGCGCGGAATGAAGCAGCCGGAGATGCGCCAGATCGCCAAGTGGATCACACGCACGCTGGAGTGCCGCAATGATGACGCAGCGCTCGAGCGCATCCGCGGCGAAGTAGCCGAACTTGCAAATCAATTCCCGCTCTATGCGTGGAGGCGGCTCGCGGTTCCCGTGCCGGCCTGAGTTGCGCGCTATCATCCGCGTGCCATAACTTCCCCCGGCTATCTTCGCGGGGATTAGTGTACTTTCCCTCGCCAACAATTCACCAGGTGCAACTTGTCTTGCATGATGGGGTTGCATCTGATGTTGATATGTCGCCCGCGCACAGGCGCGCCGGGACAGATTTGCCTGGCACCTTACAGGGCTTCAGAAGGGAGAAAGATGAAAGTACTTCGATCTGCGTTGGCAGCAGCGCTACTTATGTTTGGCGTGCCTGTATTTGCGCAGCAACACCATGAGCAGCGTCCTGCCATGGTGCGGCCTCCGTCACGCGGCCCGCAACCCTACCGCGGCACTCCCCGGCAGCCCGAACCGGATCACAACCGGAATTACAGCGACAAGCCGGGTCATCCCAATGCTCCGCACGTGGATAACGGCAAGAGGTGGGTAGGGCATGACTCGGGCTCAGGCGACCCTCACTACCGCCTCGATAACCCATGGGAGCACGGACACTTTTCGGGAGGCTTCGGCCCCCACCATGTATGGCGCATTGAAGGCGGCGGCCCCAGCCGCTTCTGGTTTCACGGCTGGTACTGGAGCATTGCGCCTTATGACATCGGGTGGGTGAATGACTGGATGTGGGACTCCGACGACATCATCATCTACGAGGACCCCGATCACCCCGGCTGGTATCTCGCGTATAACACGCGCCTAGGAACCTATGTCCACGTAATGTTCCTCGGCTGACGATTCACTTCAGGTTCATGAAACGGGGACGCCTGCAAGCGCGTCCCCGTTTCTTTGTCAGACATGTTCGGGTTGTTCACTTATCCGCCGGATTCGATTCGCGCCCAGGTTGCTGACCTGTCGTTGCGTCAATGCTGGTAACTTTTGGAATGCACGAATCGCGCATAAGTGGGGTATGCTGAATACCATGACGATCGATTCTATCCTCGCTGAACTAGATGCCGAAATCGCAAGACTAACTCAGGCGCGGAATTTGCTGGCGCGTGCGGGCGCAACCGCCAGTGGAACACGCAAGTCAAAAGCAGCAGGGAAACCCAGAAAGACCCGTGTGCTCAGCGCGGATGCGCGCAAGCGAATCGCCGACGCACAACGCCGACGCTGGGCTGCCCAGAAATCGAAGGCCAGGAAAGACAATTCCAAAAAGGAAGCCTAAGTGATCTTGATGGTGCGCGGAGCGTAAGTGAATTCCGAAGCGCCTGCACAGGCTCTTAAGCCTTCACGGCAATTAGTGCTTCACGGTCGGTGTCAAAGAAAGAATTACCAGGTTTCAACAGCAAGAATGTTGGGCGGACCTGCATGCCCCTCGATGACCTGGGTTTCGATGACGGCCTCCAGATTCTTTTGCTCCCAATCCTGTGGAGCTTTCGCAAGCAGCGAGTCAAGATATTCCGGGTTGTAGAGAATCTCGCCCGCAGCCTCAGTGCCTTCTTCCGAGATCCCCGCGGCAATAATGACGGGCTGACCGGTGGTGAGATCGTGAATGCGCGCAACGATCGCATAATCGCGCGAGAGCTTTTGATAGGGTAAGTCCCACGCGGTGGCCCATGTGGTCTTGCTTGGGCTGTTGCGGTCCACCAGCAGCGCTACTCCATCCTTTGACTCGAACCCAAAGCGAAGTTTCTGCGTTACGCGCAGGGTCCAGATGTTATCGAATGCGCCGATAAGTACGAATGGTCCCTCTCTCAACTGCGCAAACGATGCCTCGGATGCCGGCACCACGCGGAATGTCTTGTGACGGGATGCGAGCGCCGCAACGGTGCGCGTAAGGGTGATCACATCGGCCAGGGCCAGGTTTCCGGAGTAGTGCAGGCGGAAGTAAAGCGGCTCTGGCTTTGAGGTGGTTACCGGAGCATCCAGCGAGTCGATTGACCCGACATCGATATTCTTTGCCGGCTCTCCCAGGCAAAACGTTGTGGGATTAGCTGCGTCCGTCACCGGCGCCCAGAACCGGTCGATGTTGGAGGGAGGTGGCGGATCGGCGTGGTAACGAAGGCCGGCAAACAGGCCCGCAGCCGCGGCCACGACAACCCCGATGCCGATTCCGGCGCCCGCGAGCCAGCGCCGGCGCCCCAACCCATTGCCGGTCGAGGGCGGGATTTCAATAGCCGGGCGGGTGGAAAGAAGCTCTTCGGCGTCAAGCAGAGCCGCAACATCCGGCGCACGCTCCGGTTCCCGAAACGCGGGGACATACGAGCCGATGGGCATTTCGATCACGACTTCGCCGCGATGCATTGCGTCGTAGTAGTACTGAGTGAGCCGGTCGCGCACTTCGCCGGCGGCCATCCGTACCACCGGGTCGGCATTGGTGTCATAAGTGGGTGAGCGTCCGAAGACCGCGACTCCAATGCTTCGCTCCTTGAGTTCATCCGCGCGCCCCAGAAGCGTCTGTTCTACGGCATAGCGAAGCAGCGCCGGGTACCGTTTGCTCTTTGAAAACCGGGGATGGGCGAGAACGCGCTCCAGCTGCTCCCGGATACGCGGCGCATCCGTCATCAGATTCAGTTCTTCAAGCTCGTCTGAGATTCTCGGCCCCGGCGGCATGGCCACTCCTTGCGTTCCTGAAAAGCGCGCCACTTCGCCTGGTCCGGCAACCTGGTCCAGGCAAACGGTGCGATGACAAACATGACAAGCACATTGCTCCGGAGGCGACCAAGGGGCAAATGGGGGGATGCCGTGTCGATCCAAAGAGCAACTCGGGCCCGAAGTTCAACGGTATGGCGTATGATACGTGGGCGTAATTTACTTGTCCAGAGGGAATTGAATACAGAATTCAAAGGAGTTAGCTGGAGCGATACAAATTGCTACCCGAAGGGACCTTTCTCCCCGGAGAGGAAATTCCTATATTCAGATTCGGTCCAGAAGATGAGTCAAAAGCATAGGTGTGCGGTGCGTTCATCGCGCCGGCACATCCGTGCCTCAAGCGCATCTTCTTGTGATTGCGGCTCCTCGCCCCTCGTTTGCCAGACCTGGATTGATCCAGGCAGGACTCATTGAGGGGCGCTTTTTTTGATCGCAAAACATTCCGGCGCCGTTCCATACACTGCCGATACCCGGTCATGCATGAGGCGTCCGCTCCCGCTCAGTCAGCCTCAATGTTGCTGAAAATCCGTTCTGCTGCTAAAAGAAAAGACGTGAGAAATTCGAGCCGCTGGCCGGCCGGCGCTCTTTTTCCCGTCTTTCAAGTAGCGTGGTGTAAACGCCGGCAGTTTCGGGACAGATAGCCTACCCGGGGCTTCCAGACGGCCGAATTCCCTTCACCTGATGTCCTGCCTGCTCCCGCTGCCCGCACAAAAGATTTCAAAGTCCGAGGGCTGATTTTCCATGTCGCCATCGCGCATGCCCAAAAGTGAAGAGGCTCGTATTGAACAGGGCCGGCTGGCTAGCCGCAAAATTGAGGAGTGGAACAGGATGTCGGCAACGATCTGCCACGAGATCAATAACCCGCTCGCAGCCATCCAAAACCTGCTGTTCCTCATGCGGCTCAATCCGGAGACTCCGCCGAGTGTGACCGCAATCGCACAGCAGGCCGGTGAAGAAGTCCGGCGCATCGAAGCTCTCGCGCGCTCTACGCTGGGATTTTTCCGCACTGCCAGGGATCCGGAACCCGCGGACCTGGTCGCGGCTGCCGAAGCGGTGCGTTTGCTTCTCGGGCCGATGCTGCGGCAGCGCGGCGTCGAATTCGAGATCCGTCACAGCGGCGATTGCACCGTGAACGCCTATGCGGACCAGACCCGGGAAGTGATGCTCAACCTGGTCCGCAATGCCTGCGAAGCCACCCACGAGCGCGGCGGCAAGGTAACGATCAACCTTGAAGGCCGAGCGGACGACGTCCTCTTTACCGTCTCGGACCAGGGATCGGGTATAGATCCAGAGCTTCTGCCGGGCATCTTCGACTTCGCCGCAACCAACGGGGGCGAAGATGGAAAGGGCATGGGACTCTGCCTGGTCAAACAGCTGGTCGTTCAACATGGCGGAAGCGTTGAGGCGCAGTCGGATGCCGGCAGAGGTACGCGTTTCACGGTGGTGTGGCCACGCCGAAGTCCCAAGGCCAACGAAGCCGCGGAGCAGCTCGCCGCGGGCGCCGGGAACTAGCTAAGTCAGCGCCCGGTCAAGGTGGACGTATCCGCCATCGACGATCAACTGCTGGCCGGTAGTATGCCCCGACTGCGTCGCAGACAGCAGAAACACCACCGCGGCCGCAATCTCCGTGTCGAGAGTCATCCGGTGTTCCAGCGGAATTTTTCTTGTGATCTGCTCGAGTTGCGCTTCGGGCTCTCCAGTGGCGTCAAGCAGGCGCTTGTAAAGCGGCGTCATTACCTCGGCCGGAATCACAGCATTCACGCGAATGCCGCACGGCAGAAGTTCAGCTGCCCATTCGCGCGTGAGCGCAAGCTGGGCTCCTTTGCTGGCCGCATAGGCCGACGTGCCACCCTGGCCGGTAAGCGCCACCTTGGAGCTGATGTTGACGATCGATCCTCGCGATCGTTTCAGAGCCGGCAGCGCATAGTGCGCGAGCGCGTAATAGTGGACCAGGTTCCGGTGCAGGCTCTGAACAAACTCGCCTACGGAGCCGGTCTCAAGTCCGATCCGGTCATTTGTGCCCGCATTGTTCACGAGCCCGTCTATTGCGCCGTACCGCTTCTCAACCTCGGCGATCGCCTCCCTGCACCGCTCCGTGTCCTGCAATTCCACCTCGATGAATGTGCATGCGGAGTGGCTTGCCTCCATTTCGGCGAGGAACTCCTCGACGTTGCTGGACCGGCGCGCTAAGACTACTACCCGCGCGCCTTCTGCCAGGCACGCGCGCGAAATGGCGCCTCCGATTCCTGCACCGCCGCCGCTTACTACGATGACCTTGTCTTTGAGTCCGAGATCCATTGCTCCCCGCGATTCAATTGCCTTCGACTACTGGAGTCCGGCCATCACCAGCATGCGCGGTTCAGTCATCTTCTCGATCGCCGACCGGATACCCTCGCGCCCCAGTCCGGAATCTTTCACTCCGCCGTAGGGCATCGGATCCAACCGCCAACTTGGCGTGTCGCCCACAATGAGGCTGCCGACCTCAAGCTCCCGGAACGCTGTAAGGATGCGCCCGGCGTCGCGCGTCAGCAATCCAGCCTGTAGGCCATAGCGTGAATGATTCACCTCTGCCAGCGCTTCTTCAAAGTCCTCGTACGGCTCGATGACCACCACAGGCCCGAATACCTCCTCATCGCGCACCTTCATTCCCGCCTTCGTGCCAGTCAGAACGGACGGCGGCATCATGCTCCCCTTTCGCTCGCCGCCTTCCACCAGCTTCGCGCCGCCAGCCACTGCCTCCTTGATCCACGCATCCACCCGTTCCGCTTCACTCAGGCGAATCATTGGGCCGACCTCGGTTGGTTCCTCCGACGGATTGCCCGTGACCATCTTCTTCGCACATTCCACAACCTTCCATAAGAACGTCTGAAACACGCTTCGCTCCACGAACACCCGCTGCACGCTGATGCAGGACTGCCCGGCGTGACCGAAGGCGGCGTGAGCTGTCCTTGACGCGGCATCATCCAGGTCCGGCCAGTCGCCATGCACGATCAGGGCGGCATTCGAGCCCAGTTCGAGCAGCACCCGCTTGCGTCCCGAGCGCGCCTTGATATCCCATCCCACCTTCGACGATCCGGTAAATGTCACCAGCTTGATCCGGTCTTCCTTCTCCGCCAGCCACGCCGTGTCTGTATTCGATAGCGGCAGCACGGCGATCGCCTCCTGCGGCCACCCAGCCTTCAGGATGATCTCCCCGAGCGCCAGCGCGGTAAAAGGAGTCTGCGGCGCCGGCTTCAGGATGATCGGGCACCCCGCAGCCATCGCGGGCGCCACCTTGTGAGCCGCCAGGTTCAATGGAAAGTTCGACGGCGTGATCGCAAGGATCGGGCCCACCGGAAACCGCTGCACCAACCCCCAACGGCCCTCATTCCCTTCCGTCAGGTCCAGCGGAATCGTCTCGCCCCCTAATCGTGAAGTCTCTTCAGCCGCCGTCTTGAACGTGAGAATCGCGCGGTCGACCTCCGCGCGCGACAGCCGCACCGGTTTGCCCGCCTCCGCCACAATCAGCTGCGCAAACCGCTCTTTCTGCTCAATGAGTGCTGCTGTCACGTCTTCCAGAATTTCGCGGCGCTTCCACCGCGGCAATGCGCGGGTCCGGCGAATCGAGGCTACCGCGTGATTTACGGCCTGCCTTGCATCAGCGCGCGCCGCCTGTGTCACTCGTCCCACCAGGCCCTGGTCCCAGGGCGACCGAACTTCAAGCGCCTCGCCCTCTTCCCATTCCTTACCGCATAACAGAAATCCGGTTTGCGTTCCTGGCCGCATTCTCATGATCGACGTACTCCTGCTTACTCACTTGCACCTCCGATGGTAAATCGCAGGAGACGGGAGCGGCTGAATGCGGCGAGTTGATCAGCCGGCGCGCCGACCCGAGTTCCGAAAACGGGCCGTGACCCCGCCGGTCCGAACTCGCCGATTGCGAGCAGAAAAATACGCGGCAGCAAAGGAGGATTGTCCTCGCCGCCGCGTATCAGGAGGTACGTGGGTTTTCCCTGTTCTCTATTCCCCGCCTCAAATTAAGGTCCGGGGCGTCCGGGAATCGACGCATCTTGACGCATTACCGAGCGAGCGCTCACCCCGTGCCGTGATGACAAGCCCGGTCCGCACCGCCGTCCTATTGCACGTCCATCACGAAGCCCGCTCTGCGATTCAATTGCCAGCAGGAGTCGCTCTCCTGGTTGCAGAACGGCTTTTCCTTTCCATAGCTGATGTCGCGGAGCCGGCTCGCCGGGATGCCCGCGTTGATCAGAGCCTTCTTCGCGGTCTCGGCGCGGTTCTGGCCCAGAGCCATGTTGAACTCTTCCGAGCCGCGCTCGTCGCAGTATCCGCCGATCAGCACCTTCACGTTGGGATGGTGTTCAAGGTATGCCGCATCCTTCGCGAGCACGCCTTCATCGCCGTTGCGCACGCTCGCCTTGTCGTAGTCGAAGAAGATGTCCTTCACATGCTCTCTGAAGTCCTCTTGGGCGGACATCGTGCTGGCCGGCGCTGCCGCGGGAGGCGGTTCGCTGACAGTGACGCGAGCCTCGGCGTCGGCCGACCCGCCCTGACCGTGCGCCACCAGGCGGTAGGTCGTCGATGAACTTGGCGTGACCGTCCTGCTTCCGGAACTCGACACGGTCCCAATGCCGTCAATCGTGGCGGTGGTCGCATCCTGGGTGTGCCAGGTCAGAACCACCTTGTCGCCGGCAGTGACGGATGAAGGGGAAGCCGAAATCTCGGCAGTGGGAGCGGGAGCAGCAGGCGGCGCAGTAGCGGCAACGGGTTGCGGTTTCACGTTGTGCTTGCAACCGGCTACGGAAACCACGGCAGTGAAAACGGCGGCAGGAATCAGCAGGCGAATCGAGAGGTCCAATTTCGATCGGTTCAATGATGTAGTCCTCCAAGGCAGCGCAGTCCCCGTCTCCGGAATCACTCACAGAGCATCCGCGGCTCGCTTGTGGCAAGCCGCGGAAGGCCTCAGCGGATCAGGCCCTGATCATCCTGGGGAAGCCGCAAGCGCAATATCCACTGCAGCGTTTCGAACGGGAAAACCTAGCCTGACGCGCTGCTGTCGCTCCCCAATGCCATCCGGCGACGATCTGGCTGTGTAAAAATATCTTCAGCAATTCCCGCATCCGGCGCTGTTCCATTTGGAACACATCTCGCTATGGCGGAGAGGGATTCGTCAACAGGCAGTTATTTTTTAGATCGGGCCCAGGCATGGGTTTCCAGGATGTCACTCGCGCAACCGGCCATCTTTGACGTTCAGTCCTTCCTGCACCAGACGGGACCGGGCCGCTCCATCCTCCACTTCGACAAAGACCGCAGGTTCTTCGCGCAGGGCGATCCCGCCGATTCCATCTACTACCTCCAGAAAGGCCGCGCCAAGATCTCCGTCATCTCACCGGCCGGGCGCGAAGCCACCATCCGCCTCGTCGCCGCGGGCGACTTCTTCGGCGAGCGCACCATGATGCCCGAGCCGTCGTCCCGCGTCACAACAGCCGTGGCCATCACCCCCTACACCGCCCTTCGCATCGCCCGCCGGGAGTTTCTCCGCGTGATGCGCGAAGAGCAGGCCTTCTCCTATCTCTTCTCCACTTTTCTTCTCAGGTGCAGCATGCGCACGCAGGCCGATCTCGTGGACCAGCTCTTTAACCGCGCTGAAAAACGCCTCGCCCGCCTGCTGCTCACGCTCGCCGAGCACAGCCAGCCCGGGGAGCCCGAGCCGCTGCTCGCTCCCATCTCGCAGGAAGCCCTGGCCAGCATGATCGGCAGCACGCGCCCCCGCGTAAGCACCTTCATGAACCGGTTCCGCAAGCTCGGATACATCGAATACAACCACCGCATCCGCGTGCACAAGTCGCTGCTGAACGTCTTTCTCCGCGACTGAGCCGAACCCCGGTCCCTGTCAGCTGAAAACTGCGCCCTGCGTTATTCTTCCTTCATGATCCACGACGGCCGCGGCCGCAAGCTCCCATTCGACCCCGAAGAAGCTCTGTCCCATCTGCGCGGCCGCGACGCGAAACTGGGCGCGTTGATCGAGCGCGCCGGGCCGTTTACCCTGCGGCTCGACCCATCGCCGTCGCCCTTCGAATCACTGCTCGAGTCGATCCTCTACCAGCAGTTGCACGGCAAGGCCGCGGCCGCCATTCATCGCCGCGTGCGCGAGTATTTCCACGGCGACCCGGCGCCGCAGGCCCTCATCGACACACCGGACGAAATCCTCCGCGCCGCCGGTGTCTCCGGAAGCAAGATCAAGGCGCTGAAAGACCTCGCCGCAAAAACGCTTGATGGCACGGTCCCTACCCATGCCGCCATCAAGAAGATGTCGGACGCCGACATCGTCGAGCGCCTCACCGAGGTCCGCGGCATCGGCCCGTGGACCGTCGAGATGCTGCTCATCTTCCGCATGGGCCGCCCCGACGTTCTGCCCGTAACCGACTACGGCGTCCGCAAGGGTTACGCGCTCACCTTCATGAAGGTCCCCAAGACTCGCGCCATCGCCGCCGAAGACCTCCCCAAGCCCGACGTGGTCTCCAGGCGCGGCGAGCGCTGGAAGCCCTTCCGATCCGTGGCAAGCTGGTATCTGTGGCGCGCGTGCGCCCTTGCGCGGGGCACGCCTTCAGCGGGGAGAGCCTAAAATAGCCCAATGCGGCCGGAAAAATCACCGATGCCCGGCGCAGCGGAAAGTCCGATGGCGCCGATCAAGCGATTCGTCTGCATCCACGGCCACTTCTACCAGCCGCCCCGCGAGAACCCGTGGCTTGAGACCGTCGAGACCCAGGATTCGGCCGCGCCCTACCACGACTGGAACGAGCGCATCTGCGCCGAGTGCTACGCCACCAACGGCGCAGCCCGCATCGTCAACATCAAGAACCACATCATACGCATCGTCAACAACTACTCGCGCATCAGCTTCAACTTCGGTCCCACCCTGCTGAGCTGGCTCAAGGAAAACGCTCCCCGCACCTACCGCATGATCCTCGATGGCGAGAGCCACAGCCGGGAAAGCTTCAAGGGCCACAGTTCGGCGATGGCTCAGAACTACAACCACGTGATCATGCCGCTCGCCAACCGGCGCGACAAGATCACGCAGATCCGCTGGGGCATCGCCGATTACGAGTTTCACTACGGCGTCCCGCCCGAAGGCATGTGGCTGGCTGAGACCGCCGTCGATTCAGAGACCCTGGAACTCCTCGCCGATCACGGCATCAAGTTCACCGTCCTCGCTCCGCACCAGTGCAAATGCATACGCCCGCTCAGCGACGGAGCCTTGTGGACCGACACGCCGGATGCGGCCGTTGACACCAGCCGCCCGTATCTCGTTCAGTTCGATTCCGGCGTTTCCATGGCTGTGTTTTTCTATGACGGGCCGCGCTCGCGCGCCATCGCCTTCGAGGGCCTCCTCAACTCCGGCGAGAACTTCGCCGCGCGCCTCAAAGCCGGATTTCGCGATACTGCCCACCCGCAGATGGTTCACGTGGCGACCGACGGCGAATCGTACGGCCACCACCACAAGCACGGCGAGATGGCGCTCGCGTACGCCCTGCGCCTGCTCGAAGACGACAAGAACGTCAGGCTCACCAACTACGGCAGCTATCTCGCGCAGTTTCCGCCCGAGTTCGAGTGCCGCATCGAAGACAACACTTCGTGGAGCTGCGCTCACGGCATCGAGCGCTGGCGCTCCAACTGCGGCTGCAACGGCGGCAAGTCCGGCTGGAACCAGCTCTGGCGCGCTCCGCTGCGGCAGGCGCTCGATGAGCTGCGCGACGCGCTTATCCCTCTCACCGACCGCGCGGGACGCGAGCTGTTCCACGACGTCTGGGCCGCGCGCGATGCCTATATCCGCGTGGTCCTCGACCGCAGCGAAGAATCCATCGAGGAGTTCCTCCTCGAGCAGCGAAGCCATCCGCACTCCAGCGCCGACCGCATGCGCGCCCTCAAGCTGATGGAGATGCAGCGCCACGCGCAGCTCATGTACACCAGTTGCGCGTGGTTCTTCGACGACATCTCCGGCATTGAGACCGTGCAGATCATCGCCTACGCCGCGCGCGTCCTGCAGCTCGCTGCGTCCCTTTTCGGCGCCGACGCAGCCGGCCTCGAATCCGCGTTTCTCGCGCGCATCGCGGAGGCAAAGTCCAACAGCCCCAGGGCCGGAGACGGAGCCCGCATCTACAGGGAGAAGGTGATCCCGCTTCAGCTCGGCCTCGAGCAGGTCGCCGCGCACTACGCCATCGCTTCCATGTTCTCGTCGTTTGCGGAAGAGACCGAGCTCTTCTGCTACAAGGTGCGCCGCATCTCCTATGACATCTTCACGTCGGGTGGAGGCCGCCTCGCCCTCGGCCGCGCGCTGATCTCCAGCACCATCACCGAGGAGCGCAGCAGCTTTTCCTTCGCCGTCCTGCACTTCGGCGACCAGAACATCACGGCCGCGGTCAAGGCCTACAGCGATTCCTATGCTTCGAGTTTCGAGAACTTCATCGCCGAAGCTTCGGGCCACGTCATGCGCGCCGACTTCCCCGAGGTGATCCGCCTTCTCGACCGCTTCTACGGCCACGTGGACTACTCGCTTACCTCCCTGTTCACCGATGAGCAGCGCCGCATTGTGAAGATGATCCTCAACTCAACGCTGTGGGATATCGAGAAGTCGCTCACCAGCATCTACGACGACCACGCGAGCTTGCTGCACTACCTTTCGCAGGCCGGCCTGCCCAAGCCGCCCGCGCTCACCCTTGCGGCGGGATTCGCCATCAACGCGGGCCTGCGCCGCGCCCTCGAAGGCGACCCCATCGACGAGGCCCTGCTGCGGTCATTTCTCAAATTGGCCAAAGCCGACCAGGTGCAGCTCGAAACCGCCACCCTGTCCTACATCGCCGACCAGCGCATGAAGCGCGCGATGATCGAGCTACAGATGTCCGGCGGCTCGCTTGAAATGCTCGACCGCGCGCTCACGCTGGCCCGAACGCTGTCAGAGCTGCCCTTCGAGCTCAACCTGTGGCAGGCGCAGAACATCTGGTACGAGATCCTGCGCAGCTCCGGCGATTCCCTCACCGCGCACGGCCCCGAAGACCGGTCGCTTTGGGACCGCGACTTCGCCGAGCTCGGCGAGCACCTCCTGATCGATACCGCCTCCATCAGAACGCCGGACGCGTCCATTGCCGCCCCGGCAGACTGAGTGTCCGAACAGGATTCATGCGCAGTGAATGATAGGCGAATACAAAGCGAAAGCCAAGATTATCCCCCCAGCGCGCATTTGCATCCGGAACCTCCGCCGCGCGGACTGCGTAAACCATGCCAGGCGCCGTGTTGACCGGGTGGGAGCAAACTGCGGCGAAAATGGGGCTCGGCCCGTCAAAATAAATACCGGAGCGCAGACGATTTGAGGCGAGGCGGGCGGCGTGCGCCTCCCACCCGGGCAGCGAAGTTTGCGTACACTGGAAGTGCTCCCCGCGCAGGCGCGAAGTGCGTTGATCCAAGATGATCCGGAAATAGTTTTCGGGCGAAAGACGAGCGGAATCATGCAACTGATAGAGGCATTCAAACTCGCGCTGCAATCCCTTTGGGCCAACAAGATGCGCTCCATCCTCACGCTCATCGGTGTGATCATGGGCGTGGCGTCGGTGATCATGGTTATTACGATGGTGCAGGGCGCCAACCGTTACGTCGCCACCAAACTCGTAAGCTATGGCGCCGACGTGTTCGGCGTTTCCCGCATGTCCGACGTGATCCTGACGCCAGAGGAATACTTCAGGTTCCAGAAGCGCAAGATCATCCGCATGGATGACTACGAGGCCATTCGGGACGGCTGCAAAGACTGCTCGGAAGTCGGCGCGTTCCTGAACAAGGCTACCAATGTTGTAGCCAACGGAAAGTCAAGCAACAACACCCAGGTGCGCGGCTACACCTGGACCATGCTCTCGCTTCAGAATGTCGATATTGCAGTGGGCCGTGGCTTTACGCCGGCGGACGTCGACCACGGCACACACAACGCGATCGTCGGCTATGACATCGTGGACAACCTGCTGCCCAATGGCGATCCCATCGGAAAGGAAATCCGCGTTGACGGAATTCCTTACACAATCATTGGCGTTGGAGACCGCCAGGGCAAGACGCTCGGCCAGTCGCAGGACAACTGGGTGGCCGTCCCTATCTCGACTTACCAGCAGATCTATGGCTACAACGACTCTGTCGATATTTATGCCCGAGCCGCAGGCAATTCCGACGTGATGCTGCGGGCTGAAGACGAGGCCCGGGTCATCATGCGGGTACGCCGCCACGTCGCTCCGGGACAGCCCGACGACTTCGAGATCAATACGAACGACACATTCCTCGATCTGTGGAAGCAGATCACCTCTCTGTTTTTCGCGGTCGTCCTGGGCCTGGCTTCAATCGCCCTGGTGGTCGGCGGCGTGGTCATCATGAACATCATGCTGGTCAGCGTTACCGAGCGCACCCGCGAGATCGGCGTGCGCAAGGCGCTCGGCGCCAAGCAGCGAGACGTGATGGTCCAATTCCTGATCGAGAGCGCGTTCCTGGCCCTGGTGGGCGGATTCTTCGGGGTGATGAGCGGCGTCCTGGTGGGCAAACTGATCACTGTGTTCGTGGGATTCCCAACCGCGGTGCCCCTGTGGGCTATTATGCTGGGCCTGTTCCTGGCGACGTCAGTGGGCATCTTTTTCGGCGTATATCCAGCCAGCAAGGCAGCGAAGCTGGATCCCATCGTGGCGCTTAGAGCAGAGATGTAGGTTCGAAGTTCACAGTTCTTAGTTCGCAGTTCACAGTTTTTGTTTTACGGTTCGCGATTTTCAGGTTGGGCGCTCTCTTCCCCGGAGCATTTTAATCGGCAGAAGAGAGCATTTCATGGCGCAGTCCTATCGGGATTTGGTTGTTTGGCAGCGGGCAATGCAATTGACGGTCGCCGTATATCGCCTGACCCGCGATTTCCCCAAGGAGGAGTTATACGGCCTTACGAGCCAGATCAGGCGAGCGGCAATATCCGTCCCGAGTAACATCGCCGAGGGGCAAGGCCGGGGAACCCCAGGGGAGTTTCGACAGTTTCTGGCAATAGCCCGCGGCTCTAACTGCGAAGTTCAGACTCAATTGGATCTTGCGCGAGCACTGAGCTTGGGGAATCCAGAACTGATCGACAAGGCCGACGCTCTGGCAGATGAGGTCCGGAAGATGCTGTTCGGAATTCTCGATTCGCTTAATTGATTGAGCTGCGAATTGCGAATTGCAAAATATGAACTGTGAACTGTTGTTACGGAGTACCCCATGGCTAAGGGACAGACACGAGAGTCGGTGAAAATGGCGCTGGACACGCTGCGCGGCAACAAGCTGCGGTCGGGGTTGACAATCCTGGGCATCGTGATCGGCGTAAGCACCGTCATCACCATCTCCTCGGTGATCAGCGGCGTGAACAACCGCGTGAATGACTGGGTGAGCTCGCTCGGATCGAATGTGATCTGGGTTTTCCATATGCCGGTGATCGGCGTTCGGCCGACAGCGGAAATGCTGGCGCGCAAGAAGCTCACCCTTGATGATGTGCTGGCGATGCGCGAGTTGCCTCACGTTGTTGCGGCCGACGGCGGCATTCAGCACGTGGGACAGTTCCGCGTGGGCGCGGTGGATGTGAAGTACAACGGCAAGAAGGTGGGCGGAACCATGCTCCAGGGCGACACGGCGCAGGTCACCCTGGTGGCTGACTTGACGATGCTGCAGGGGCGCATGTTCACCGACGAGGAAGACAAGCGCGGGGCGCACGTGTGCATTCTCGGACACGATACCTGGGAACAGCTCTTCGGCAGCGAGAATGCGATCGGGAAGGAAGTCAATGTCGAGACCGGGCTTTACACGGTGATCGGGGTGCTCGACAAGCGGAAGCAGCCGTTCGGCGGCGGCCGCAACCAGGCCGACAACGCGGTGATGTTTCCCCTGGGCACCTTCCACAATCTGCATCCCGAAGACAAGGACATGTGGGTGAGCGTGAAGTACGACGACCCCAAGAACAAGGCGCTGGTGAACGAGGAACTCCGGGAACTGCTGCGCATCCGCCGCAAGGTGCGCGTGGACAAGCCGGACGACTTCGAGCTTTTCGGGCCGGATTCGCTCTCGAAGCTGTGGGGCCAGATCACGGGCGGGCTGGTGCTGTTCATGATCGCGGTTTCGAGCGTGGGGCTGATGGTTGGCGGCGTGGGCGTGATGAACATCATGCTGGTGAGCGTGACGGAGCGGACGCGCGAGATCGGCGTGAGGAAGGCGATCGGCGCCACCAAGCGAACCATCATGACGCAGTTCACAACAGAAGCCGTGACGCTGTGCGCCCTAGGCGGCGTCGTGGGCATCTGCCTGGGCGCGATCCTTACGTGGATCATCTACTTCCTGCCTGTCGGGCTGCCGGCGACGATGTCATCGCTCTGGGTGGTGATCGGCTTCACCGTCTCGTGCGCGATCGGGCTTCTGTTCGGAATCTATCCTGCGTGGAAGGCCGCCAATCTCGATCCGATCGAAGCGCTGCGATACGAGTAGGAACAGGGAGTGCGGGATCGAAAGACAAATTGCCGGCGAATCCGCCGTCGCTGCTTTTTCGCCCCGGGTCTTCTATAGTTGCCGTTGGTGCCCGTCTCAATCAAGGTTCGGTTCTCGTTCGCGTGGCTCGTGCCGCTGGCGGCGTTCACCTTGTCTGCGGTACTGGTGCTGATCCCGTTCATCCGGGGCTATTCGGCATTGCGGGCGATGTCGGCGGACTCCGCAGCTGACGGATCCATTGAGCCAAGGATCGTGGTCCCGGAGGGAAGCCTGGCGGCTTATGCGCTTTCGATCAGCGCGCTCCGCGAAGAACCGGCGGTCACCGCGCTGAATGCTCCTGCACAGTGGGTGCATTTGCTCGTGTGCCTGGCAATGGACAAAGGCGCCCAATGGCGCCCGGCCGGCATCAGCGCGGGAATGTGGCAGGTGATGAGCTTCCCGTTCTACGCTCTACCGGCTTGGTTTTTCGTCGGCCGCGGACTTGACGCCTTTCTAAAACGGACGCGGCTCGGGCCGGCGGACGCCGTCGCAAGCGTCCTGCTATCGGCGCTGTTTCTGTTTGTGAGCGCTGCACTCAGGTTCGGATTCACCGCGACGGGGCGTCAGCCTCAGGCGTCATGGTTCATGCAGGGGTTTGGCTTCTGGGGAATCCTCATCGCGGTTCCGTTTGCGGCCTGGATCTGGCAGCGATCCACGGCGGGGCCGGCCTGAGCGACGCTCTCCCCCGTTTTAAAGAATCTTCTTCTTCGCGCTTCCAACCTCTGTGCTTTGACTGTCCGGACGGCCCATGCTCACGTAGGTGAATCCGTGCTCGGCCATCAACTCGGGCCGGTACATGTTGCGTCCGTCGATCACGATGGGGAACTTGAGCGTGCGGCCCAGGCGCGGCAGGTCGAGCTCGCCGAACTCCTTCCACTCCGTGAGGATCAGCAGCGCGTCGGCGTCTCGGGCGGCTTCGTAAGGATCGGCGGCATAGGTCAGGATTTCCGAGGGCGGCATCTTCTCGCGGGCCCGCTCTATCGACGCCGGATCGTATGCGGTGACGCGCGCGCCTGCCTCGAGGAGGCGCTGGATCACGTCCATCGCAGGCGATTCGCGGATGTCGTCGGTGTCGCACTTGAAGGCGAGGCCGAGGGCCGCGAGTTTCTTGCCGCGCAGCGTCCAGAGCGCCGACTCGACTTTTTTGAAGAACACGTCGCGCTGCGCGTCATTGATTCGCTGCACCTCTTCGAGCAGCTGGAAATCGAGGCCCTGCTGCTGGGCGACATAGGTGAAGGCGGCCACGTCCTTGGGGAAGCACGAGCCGCCGTAGCCGAGGCCCGCCTTCAAGAAGCGCGACCCGATGCGGCTGTCCATCCCGATGCCGGTGGCGATGTCTTCGATGTCTGCGTCAACGGCCCCGGCGAGGTTCGCGACCGCGTTGATGAAGGAGATCTTCATGGCCAGAAACGCATTCGACGCGTGCTTGATGATCTCCGCGCTTTGCGCCGACGTGAGCAGGAGCCGGGCCGGCTTTTCGAGCGTGCACGAGCCCTTGAGCGCATCGGCGCGCGTGTAATACGAGCCCGAAGTCAGCGGCGCGTAGATGCGCTTGAGCAGTTCGGCTGCGCGATCGGTTCCAGCGCCTACCACGATGCGGTCGGGATGAAGAAAATCGCTTACGGCCGTGCCCTCGCGAAGGAACTCAGGGTTCGAAGCGACATCGAAGTGCCCGGCATCGACGCGGTGACGGCTGAGCACTCGGCGGATCCACTCATTCGTGTAGACCGGCACGGTGCTCTTCTCGACGATTACCTTGTAGCCGGACAGGTCCCGCGCGATCTCCGACACGACGGCCTCAACGTAAGAAAGGTCCGCTGCGCCGGTGTCGCCCTGCGGGGTTCCCACGGCGATGAAGATCACCTCGCTGCGCTCCACGGCCGCGGCTAGCTCAGTGGTGAACTCGACGCCGCGGCCGCGATGCTTTGCAAGCAGATCGGGAAGGTGGTGTTCGAAGATTGGAACGCCGCCCTCGCGCAGGATATTGATTTTGGCCTCGTCCTTGTCGACGCAGACCACCCGGTGGCCCATCTCGGCAAAGCAAACGGCGGCGACAAGGCCTACGTACCCCGATCCGATCACGCAAATCGAAACCGCTTCAGGCATTCGTACCGCTTTCTCTGCGCGCTGCGTTGCGCGAGTCTTTCAGCTCGGTTCTTGCAGACGCTGTACGGCGACCTCAATTATAGGGACCCGATGTTAGGCCCGGTTGCGAAGCGGGCTCGCGTGCGCCACACTTGATCGAGAGGAGCTTCGCTGCCGATGTATTTCGATGCCCGGGTACTGATCGGACTGATGTTCACGTTCATGGGCATGATCCTGGTGGCGCTTGGGTTCGCAACCAGTGGAAACGCCGCGCTCTATGCCAAAAGCCTCGGCGTCAATATCAATCTGTGGTGGGGGTTGGTGATCGCCGTCTTCGGCCAAGCCATGTACCATCTGGGGCGGCGCGCGCAGTTGCGCAGCGAGGGAGAGCAGCCTCCGGCGATTCAGAAGAAGAGCCGTCGCAGTGCCCGTTAGCCGGGCCGCGGGGGACGGCATCGAAGGCGCGGAATTATGAGGGGGCTATAATCGGACGCATGGCGGCCTATCCCGCAGGCGCACTTCCCGAGGCTGAATCTGTCGTGATCGCTCCCGAAACCGAGGCGCGGCTGCGCGCGCTCGAGGAGCGGCTGGCGGGGACCGGAAGACTGATGGTCGCGTACTCCGGCGGGGTCGATTCGGCTTTTCTTGCGGCTACGGCACATCGGATCCTTGGTAGCGGCATGCTCGCGGTGCTTGCCGATTCGCCATCGCTCGCGCGCCGCGATATGGAGCAGGCTGTCGCGTTTGCGGAGGCGATCGGGATGCCGCTGCGCGTCATCCAAACCGGGGAACTCGACAAGCCGGAGTACCAGCGGAATGATGCCGACCGCTGCTTTCACTGCAAGTCTGAGCTGTTCGACGGAATGGAGTCGCTGGGCAGGGAACTGGGCTTTACGCATATCGCCTACGGCATGAACGCCGACGACCGCCGCGATTACCGGCCCGGGCAGCGCGCGGCCGAGCAGCATGAGGTGCTGGCGCCGCTCGCCGAGGCTGGACTGACGAAGGCCGATGTGCGGATGCTTTCGAAGGCCGCTGGGTATTCGCTGTGGGACCGTCCTGCTGCGCCGTGCCTGTCGTCGCGCGTCGAATACGGGCGCGAGGTGACGCGCGAAGTGCTTGGGCAGGTGGAGCGCGCGGAAGAGGCGATGCGCGCGCTGGGATTCCGGGAATTTCGCGTTCGCCATCATGGCGAGCTAGCTCGCGTCGAGGTCGCCCGCGCCGAGATGCCTCGCGCGCTCACGATAGAGATGCTCGATGCGATCACCGCTGCGCTGCGCGAGGCAGGCTACCAGTACGTCACGCTCGATACGACCGGGTTTCGGTCGGGATCGCTGAATGCGCTGCTGCCGGCCGATGTGTTGCTCCGCCGCGGGGCGTGATTTGGGATCGCCCCACAGACCTCACCCCACACGCCGGGGAGCCAAATTACAATCAGCTTCGATGCAAATTGCGTACCTTGAGTGCTTCTCCGGTATCAGCGGCGATATGTTTCTTGGCGCTCTTGTTGATGCCGGCGTTCCGCTTGACGTTTTGTCGGAGGCCTGCGCGGCACTCAACCTCGGCGCGAAACTTGAAGCGCGCAAAGTCATGCGCGGCGGGATTTCGGGCACGAAGGTCGATGTCCTCACGGCCGCTGCGGGCGCTTCACGCGATCACGAATCGAACGCACACAAGCACACCCACGACCACGCACACGATCACGCACATCCTCACGGCCACTCGCACGAGTCATCTCACTTGCACGAGCAGTCCCACTCGCATGACCATTCTCACGAGCACCACCGTTCGCTTTCGACAATTCTCGGCATTCTGCGCGAGGCGCCTCTGCCCGCAGCCGTAAAAGACCAGGCCATGCGCGCGTTCCAACTTCTCGGCGAGGCCGAAGCCCGTATCCACTCCATTCCAGTCGAGAAGGTTCATTTTCACGAGGTGGGGGCGGTCGACACGATTGTGGACATCGTCTGCGCCGCGGTGGGAGCCGCGCATCTCGGAGTTGACCGCTGGCTTGCCTCGCCGCTCAATGTGGGCAGCGGAACGGTCGAGTGCGCGCACGGTACTCTGCCCGTACCCGCGCCCGCGACGCTGGCCCTGATTGGCGATGCGCCTGTCTACGCTGCAGGGCCGCCGATGGAGCGCGTTACGCCGACCGGCGCGACGATTCTGCGCATGCTTGGCGTCGAATACGCGCCGCTTCCGCGGGTCCGCATTCACGCATCGGGATACGGCGCGGGCGGGCGCGATACCCCGGGAGAGCCGAACCTTCTTCGCCTGCTGGTCGGGGAAGGGACAGCGGGGGAACTGGCAGAGAGCGAGCAGGAAGCCGCGCAGGCCGACACCGAGCCGATGGCCATTCTTGAAACCGTCATCGACGACTCTACGCCACAGCTTCTGGCGTACGTAAGCGAGCTGCTGCTGGCTGCGGGCGCGTGGGATGTTTATCGCATTCCCGTGCAGATGAAGAAGAGCCGCAGCGGCGTGCAGCTGACTGTCCTCTGCTCGCCGGATCGCCTGCCTGCACTGCGCGACCTGGTGCTTCGCGAGACGACCACGATCGGCGTGCACTGGCGCCTGGAGTCGAAGATGGCCCTGCGCCGCGAGTTCGCAGAAATCGTCACGCCATGGGGCCCGGTGAAGATCAAGATCGCGCGTTCAGCCGCGGGCGCCATCCTCAACGCGGCACCCGAGTACGAGGATTGCCGACGCATCGCGGCGGAGCACGGGCTGCCGCTCAAGCTGGTGATGTTCGAGGCTGCGCGCCTCTTCGACCAATCCCCGGGAGGCAAAGCATGAACCGCTTGCAGATCGAGGCGCTGCTCAACGAGGTCCGCGACGGGCGGACGGATGTTCCCGAAGCGCTCGAGCGCTTGCGTGTGATGCCCTTCGAGGACCTCGGCTTCGCCAAGCTCGATCATCACCGGCCGCTCCGCACGGGCATGCCTGAGGTGATCTTCGCCGCCGGCAAATCCGTCGCCCAAGTGACGCAGATCTTCGCGCACATGGCGCAGGCCGGCGGCAATGTACTCGCTACGCGCGTTTCGCCGGAGTGCGCGCAGGCTATCCTCGCTGTCGAGGCCCGTGCCATCCATCACGAGACCGCTCGCTGCGTGACGCTCGAGCAAACTCCCGCTCCCGCCGGCAAGGGAACGATTGCCGTGGTCTGCGCGGGCACGAGCGACCTGCCTATTGCAGAAGAAGCGGCCGTCACGGCGCGCCTGATGGGCGGCACCGTCGAGCTGATCGCAGATGTTGGCGTGGCAGGCATCCACCGGCTTCTTGCGCAGCGCAATTCGCTCCAGTCCGCGCGCGTGCTGATCGTCTGCGCGGGCATGGAGGGCGCTCTGCCGACCGTGGTTGGCGGCCTCGTGAACGCTCCGGTCCTCGCCGTGCCCACCAGCGTGGGATACGGAGCAAGTTTTGGGGGCATCGCGGCGCTGCTCGGCATGCTGAACACGTGCACACCCAACGTGTGCGTGGTGAACATCGACAACGGCTTTGGGGCGGCCTGCATCGCCACGCTGATCAACCGGCTCTGAATCTTGCTTGTAGCAGGGGTTTGGGCGCGTTCAGGTTGCTCCTGTGTTAGCTTGGTGGCAGAAATCCACACCAGTGAATCCGGGGCCAATGCCGATCTCGCATCTTTCCGTCAACCGCAATTCGCACGTCAGCGCGGCGCTCCAGGCGATCGTTGCGAGCGCGTGTGGACTTGCGTGCCTGGCGTCGGTCGTCTGCTTTCTTCTTGTTCACGTGGATCGCGGGATGGCAGGAAATCGCGACTTCGTTGTGTACTGGGCTACGGGAAGACAACTTGTCCAGCACGGGAATCCGTACGACGCCGAGGTTCTGCGCGGTATTGAGCACACGGCGGGCCTGCCCTCGCGGTATTCGGTCGGGTACATGCGCAATCCGCCGTGGTCGCTCCCGCTCGTGTGGCCGCTTGGACTGCTCAGCCTTCGCGCGGCGAGCATTGCTGCTTCGCTCGGGCTGATTGCCGCATTCATTGCATCGGTCCGAATGCTGCTCGGATTGTATGAGTGCCGTAACAGAGTAGTGCGGCTGCTCGCGTGGTCGTTCGCTCCGGCGCTCATTTGCCTTATCTGGGGCCAGACATCACTGCTCGTTCTGCTGGGCTTTGTGGTATTCCTGCGCTTTTATCGCACGCGGCCGATACTGGCCGGCGCTGGGCTCTGGCTCTGCGCGCTCAAGCCACACCTGCTTCTTCCTTTGGGTGTGATCCTTGTAGCGTGGATCGTGCTGTCGAAGAGCTACCGGATCTTGTTTGGGACCGGGGCGGCGCTCCTCGTCAGCGCTGCCGCGACGCTCGCGATCGATCCGCATGCGTGGAACGAATATGTGCGCATGGCCGGCTACTCGGGTTTCGAAACCGACCCGATCCCCAGCCTCGGCATGCTGCTCCGCACTCACGTCGCGCCGGGCGTGATTGCGCTGCAATTCGTTCCGGCTGCGCTGGGCTGCGCGTGGGCGATTGTCTATTTCTGGCCGCGCCGGCACAACTGGGATTGGGCGCGGGAGGGATGCCTGCTTTTGCTGGTATCGGTTCTGGCGGCTCCGTACGCGTATCTCAACGATCACGTTCTGGTGTTGCCGGCGCTGGTGTTTGCGGCCAGCTTTGCCTCGTCGCGGTCTTACTTTCTGGCTCTCGCCGTGGCCAGCGCTGTGCTTGAGGTAGCATTCTTCGCGAACCGATTGACTCCCGCGCCGTTCTACTGGGCCACGGTGGCGGCGGGGCTATTCTGGATTGCGTGGTATGTTGCGGCGACCCGGCTCGGATCACATGCGGCTGACGCCGTCGCGAAAATAGCTCCGGTTCACTCTGTTTGAGCGGGCTCTGAGGGGACCTGTTCGAGGCAGGGGCTAAAGCCCAACTCTCTTAGAGTCGCGTCTTTCGGCACGACTGAAGTCATGCCCTGACGCGCAGAAGCCGACTCATGGTTTTTTCGCAGCCTATGAAGCGCTGTGAGCTGATTTATTGCGGCTTCGGCGCAGGGGTTGAGGGCGATGGCTTCGCTGCCGGGTTTGCGGTGGTCGTATTGGTCGCGGGCGCGGTCGTCTTCGCGGAAGTCGACTTTCTTTTTCGGTGCGCCGGAGCTGGCGCGGGCTTGCACGGCTGTGTTGCCTGAACCGACTCTGCCATCGGCTCACGCGCTGCCGCCTCTTTCTGGGCGCGCAGATCGGACTCGAGGCTCACGATCTGTTTTTCCCGGATGGCGGCCTGCTCGGCCAGATGATCGTCGAGCGCGATCCGCGCCTTGTTCACGCCGAGCAGCGCCCCTTCGAGGGCATTGATCTGATCGCCGGGGGCTGAAACACGCGATGCTTCTTCGACGCGCAGGAGCACATCGTAAAACGCGTCCATGTGCTTGAGCAGCGGAATTGACTGGCTGACTTCGCCGGGCGCGGCATCGGCGGCCGACATCAGCGGCGGAATGTTCGTCTGAAGATCGTGGAGGAGCGACATTACGTTTGTCTCCGCCTCCTCGCGCACGGAGCCCTTCTTCCACTTGTCGAGCTTGAGCGAGAAGAGGGTGTTCTGCGCCTGCTTGAGCGATGGCTGCAGCAGCGAAGAAGGCGCGACGACAGCAGGCGCCTGCGCCGTTGAAACAGTGCCGGGAGCCGCGCCCGGGCCCCGCGAGGCGCCGGGAGGAACGGCCGCGGTTGGTTGGCTCGGCGCTGGTTTTGGCTGAGACGAAGCCTGGGGCGCAGTTTGCGCCGCGCCCTTCGCCGGAACGTTAGCGGCCTGCCCATGCGCCACTGCGGCCGGAAATGTAAGCGTGACGATAATAGTTGCCAACAGGATGCGCATGTTCGCTCCGACTGCTCCTTTGGATGCCGATGTTCCACGCCGCAGAAAGCGAATCAAGGCAATGCAAACAAACTGACGACTGTGAATGCAAAAGATGAACTGCGCACCCCGGCCCGTTTTCCCCATGTCCGAGTGTCCGCGCCTAAACCCACTCGCCCTTCCGCATCAGCGGCTCCGCAGCGCCGCTCGCGGTGATACCGTCGATGTCCAGATCGCTCGAGCCGATCATCCAGTCCACATGAATCAGGCTGTCATTGGCGCCGCGCACCGCAAGCTCCTCCGGCGTCAGTTTCGCGCCATCCTTCAGGCACGTCGTGTACGCCTGCCCGAGCGCGATGTGCGAAGCGGCGTTCTCGTCGAACAGCGTGTTGTAGTAGAGCAGGCCGCTCGCGGCAATGGGCGACGATTGCGGTACGAGCGCGACTTCGCCGAGCCGCCGCGCGCCATCATCGGTCGAGATCAGCTTCTCCAGGACTTCAAGCCCGCGTGTGGCATGCGCCTCGACGATCCTGCCGCGTTCGAAACGCACTTCGATCCCCTCGATCATCGTGCCCTGGTAGCTGAGCGGCTTGCTTGCCCGAACGGTCCCATCGGCGCGGTCCTTGTGCGGCGTGGTAAAGATCTCTTCAGTGGGCAGATTGGGAATGCAATAGATTCCATTTCCCGCGATCGTTCCTCCGCCGAGCCACAGATGGTCGTCCGCAAGTCCTAACCGGAAATCGGTTCCCGGCCCGCGATACTGCAGCGCGAAGTAGCGCTTTCCGTTCATGTAGGCCGCTCGACGTTGCAGCTCCGTGTCGTGCTCCTTCCAGACAGCAACAGGGTCCTCAACGTTGATCCGCGTCGTCGAAAAGATGGCCTCCCACTGCTTTTCAAGCGCCGATTCCGGGGCGTCTTCGGGGAACATCGCCGCCGCCCATGACTGCGTCGCGCCGGCCACTATCGTCCAGTTGATCTGGTGCCGCGTGATCAGTTCCAGCGCCGGGCGGTAGGCCTTTGAGCTGGACTGGTTGGCCCGCCCCACCTTCTCCGGATCCTCATTGGAAAGCAGCAGCGGACTTCCGCCGGTGATCGCGAGGCGCGCCGCGCCGCCCCTGTAGGCCGCGCCCATGCCGTCGAAGAGCCATCCTGCCGCCTTGTCGAACGCCTCGTCCGGCGCATACCGAAAGCGCATCAGCGTCGCTTCTTCGTCGGTGTATAGCGTAGTCACGAGCGACGCACCCGCCCGATAGGCGTGCTCGGTGATTCGCCGCGCCAGAGGCGCCGACTCGAGCGGCGCGGTCATCACCAGTTCCTGGCCGCGCTCGAGGCCCAGCCCAACCTCGATGGCCACCCGCGCCAACTGGTCGAGCTTCTGTTTGAAGGTCACTTCCTGTGCCGTGCTTGCCATGTGTGTAGACCCCTGGGGAAATCAAGAAAATGGTACAAGTCCGAAGGCACTAATTCATGCAGCAGGCCCCGCTTCCGCACCCTGTTTGCGGCATGCAGCAACCGCCCGATTCGCATGCCGGCGCGGCCGAGGCGCCCTTCGTGATCGCTCCCGCCCCGCCGCTGATCAGCCGTTTCACGTCGCCGCCGCAATCAGGGCACGCACTTACCTCCGGCTCCGACATTTTTTGACGCCGTTCGAAGTGTTCGCCGCACGCGCGACATTCATACTCGTAGGCTGGCATGGATGGCTCCCTCGCCCTTCTCTCCCATTATAGAAACGCGGCGTACAATTTTTCCTGAGTCGTCCCATGCCGCTGTCCCGCCGCTCATTTCTCAAACGTTCCACCGCTGCCGCTATTGCCTCGGCTGCTCCCGGCAGCATGTTTTCCGCCCCCGGCGCCATCCTCGCCGCGCCGCCTGCGCTTCAGCAATTCGGCTATGGCGATGTTGAGCTCATTGAAGGGCTCCCGCGCCAGCAATTCGACCGGAACCACGAATTTTACTCCTCGCTCAATGAGGACAGCCTGCTCAAGCCCTTCCGTGAGCGCGCCGGCCTGCCTGCGCCGGGCGACGACATGGGTGGCTGGTACAGCTGGGCCCCGCTGGCCGACATTGACAAGCTCCCGGACAACGGCTTCGCACCCTGCCACAGCTTCGGGCAATACCTCTCGGCCCTCTCCCGCGACTACGCGGCGACGGGACTGCCATCGACCCGCGACAAGGTTCACCGCATCGTCCGCAACTTCGGGCCCGCGATTACCGAGGATTTCTGGCGAGAGCATCGCTTCCCGGCCTATACGTACGACAAGATCTCGATCGGCCTGATCGACGCGCACCAGTTCACCGGCGCGCCCGGCGCCCTGGCCTCGCTCGACAAAACGCTCGACTCGGTGCAGGCGCACCTGCCGCCGGGCGGCATCTCCCGCGCCGATCAGTACGCGCGGCCTCATCGCGACGAGACGTTCTGCTGGGACGAGCCTTATACGCTGGCCGAAAACGCCTTCCTTGCCTGGCAGCGCGGGGCAGGCAGCCGCTATCGGGATCTTGCGGTTCGGTTTTTGCCGGATTCCTGGTACTTCGATCCGCTGGCACGCGGGGAGAATGTGCTGCCCGGGAAGCACGCTTACAGCCACATCAACTGCCTGGGCAGCGCGGCCCAGGCTTACATGGTTCTCGGCGATAAAAAATATCTCAGCGCGGCCCGCACTGGGTTCGACTTTCTGCAGACGACGCAGAGTTTCGCTACCGGCGGATGGGGGCCGGACGAGACCTTCCGCGCCCCCGGCAGCGGAGAGATCGGCGAGAGCCTCGCCAAGACCCATTCGAGCTTCGAGACCCCATGCGGCTCCTACGCGCACTTCAAGATCACGCGCTACCTCGCGCGGATCACGCGCGACAGCCGCTACGGCGACTCGATGGAGCGCGTGCTCTACAACTGCATTCTTGGCGCGAAGCCCATCGAGCCGGATGGGCACGGCTTTTACTACTCGGATTACTCGAACGACGGCTCCAAGTTCTACCACCCGTACAAGTGGCACTGCTGCACCGGGACGTTCTCGCAGGTCACGGCGGATTACGGGATCAGCTCGTACTTCCACGACGAGCGCGGAGTCTACGTGAACCTATTCGTGCCGAGCCGAGTGTACTGGAAGCGGGCTTCCGGTCCCATCACTCTTACGCAGAGGACGGGCTACCCGCACCACCCGTCGACCAGCATCGCCGTCGCCGTCAATTCGCCCGCCGATTTTCCCGTCTTCCTGCGCATCCCGGCCTGGTCAGGGCCAAAGACCGTCGTTTCGATCAACGGCAAGCAATTCCTTGGCGGTCCCGAGCCCGGCCGATTTGCCACGCTCCAGCGCACGTGGTCCAACGGCGACCGCATTGAAGTCGAGTTCGACATGCCGACGACGCTCGAGGCCGTCGATCCGCAACATCTGAACCTGCTCGCGCCGGTGCACGGGCCTCTCGCGCTGTTCAGCGTCGGGACGATCCCCGCCGGTCTGCGCAAGCAGGATCTGATCGCGATGACACAGTCCGCAGCCGGATCAACCGACTGGCAGGCAAAGACTGCTGCGGGCACGCTGACTCTGCGGCCGTTTACAGCGATTCGCGACGAGCACTACCGCCTGTATCTCGATCTCCCCGCCTGAAGAGCAAAAGCGCTTCAAACCGATAGGGCTTTTGCTGACTCGCCGAGACTAGCTGTCTCGCTGACCTGCCGACTCACTGACCCGCTGAACTCAGCGGATGCCCACAACCTCCGCCCCCTGCGTCAGCCCGCTGTCGTTCACCGCATCCACCGTAAAGCTGTAGCCCACGCCCACGTTCAGGCTGGGCACCGTGAGTTGCGTCCCATCGTAGACCTGGTAGTTCTCGAACATGCGATCGGACCCCACGCCGAAGCGCACGATGTAAAAGTCCGAGCCTGCTGCGGGCTGCCACGTCACCGTCGCCCTCCGCGGATCGTTCGCATCGCGCACCGCCGTAATTCCCGTGACCTTCGCCGGCGCAGGGCGCAGCCCATTGCCAAACAGCCGCAGACCGCTTATCGAAAAATTCGCACCGCCGGGCGTGTGGACATTGGTGATCCGCACGTAGCGCGCCGTTGCCGGCTTCTCCAGCTCAACATACTCATCGGGCGCATCGCGCTGATTCTCGCGACGGTCCACGAGGGTGCTCCATCGCTTTCCGTCGCGCGACTGCTCGACCAGGTAGCGGTATGCGTCCTTGCTCGCGCCCAGCGTACTGCTGCCTTCATCGGCAAAGTTGATCTGCACCGCGTTGATGCGCTTTGAAGCTCCCATATCCACCTGGAGCCATTCGCCGGGGTTTCCCGTCGCCGCCGACCACCAAGTCCTGATGTCCTCATCGACAGCCTTATCCGGTTCGTGGCCGGGGAGCGAAGACGAAGCAGTCGCCGGCCTCCTTAGGTCCACCAGGAACCACCCGGCAAAGCTGTCCGCACCCGCGCGCGCAAGCGTGTGCGGGTAGTCGCCGAGATACGTGTCCACTACCATCTGGCCGTTGGGGATGAACCAGGCGGGAAACAGCCCCAGCCGCCGCTCGAACATGTGCCGCACCGAAATGGTCATCGACGAGACATGCCAGTACGCGCCCGTCGCGTCCTGGAACGTGCTGCTGTGGCCTGCGCCCGTCGCAAACCCCGTTGGCTTGAACGACACCGGGTTGTAGTCCGCGTAGACAAACGGTCCGGCCGGCGAATCCGACACCACCACGCCGTCGCCATAGGTCCTGAACTGCGTCCCCGGCCCGGCGAACTGCAAATAATACTTGCCGCCCTGCTTTGTCATCCACGAGCCTTCGATCCACGGGCGGTCTTTCGTCAACTGGTTGGTATCGCCCGGCACCTCCCAGCCATGCTTCGCCGGGTCGCCGGAATAGACGGCCGCGGGCTCCGTGAGCGCGTGAAAATCGCCGCCGTCCTCAAGTTCCGTCACGCGCAGCGGAGCCATGTTCGAGCAGCCGGCATACGCGTAAAGCTTGTGGTCGTCGTCCTGAAACAGGTCGGGATCCGCAAACAGCGGGATTTTGGCCGCGCGCCGCCATTGGCCGGTGGCCGGATCGTCGGTCACGTAAAGATACGGATCAGTGAACGCCGAGAGATACAGCTTGCCGCCGATCTCCACCACCGTGGGCGCATACGTCTCCACCGGATACCCGTCGGCAAAGATATGTTTCCACGAATGCAGATCCTTCGATTCCCAATAGCCGCCGGACTTCGACGCGAAGAGCCAGTACTCGCCGCGGTAAAGCACCATCGTAGGGTCGGCCGCTTCGCGGCGGGAAGGCTTGTCGAGCGTGAAGCGATAGTCGAGGTCCATGGGGTTGCAATACGTCTTCGCAGCCTGCTTTCCGGCGCTGCTTCTCTGCGCGCCGGCGACGCCCGCCAGGCACGACCCCGCGAGCATCGCCACCGCAATGCGGAATCCAGTTGAACTCATGACCTCCATCTTATGTGTGTCGGTTCGGCCTCATGCAAACAGCAAAAGGCCCCACCCTTCCGGTGAGGCCTTCTGCTGACTCGCTGACTAACTCCGCCAGCCCCGCTAACTCCGCTACGTCACGGCCTGTCATAGAACCGGAAAAACAGGCTCGGCTTTGCGCAGGCCTCCGCTTTGGCCACCAGCTCCTGCTCCTGGGTCGTGCTCAGCGGCGTGAACTCCCGCGCCAGCGTTACGTTCTCCTCAAGCTGATCGTTCGAATCGCACCCGATGATGACCGTGCTCACCGGCCGTGAAAGCGTGTAATAGAGCGCTTCCTTCATCGTCAGCGTGCCGGGGCTCGTGGTCTGGATCGTCATGCCTTCCCAAGAGTGCTTCTGCGCCTCGACCGGCGGCGGGTTCCAGCTTGAGAGCAGCCGGCTTCGCCCGGGGATCTTCATCCCGATGATGCCCATCTGCTTCTCGACCGCGAGCGGCAGCAGCTTCTCGTTAAAGCTGTAGTGGTGCGGGTCGGCCGCGTTCATCGCCATCAGGATGCAGTCGAATGGATGCCGATGGATGCACTCCATCAACGCTTCGGGGCGGTAGTGGCCCGTGATGCCGAGATAGCGGACGACTTTCTGCTGCTGCATCTCGAGCAGCGCTTCCATTGCGCCGCCCTTGGCGAAGATCAGGTCCACATCGTACTGCGTGCCGACGTCATGCAGCTGCCACAGATCCACGTGGTCGGTCTGGAGCAGTTCGAGGCTTTTCTCGATCATCTGCAATGAGCCGTCGCGCGTGCGCTCCTTGGTCTTCGTCGCTAGAAACGCCTCGTTGCGCCGGTGCGCCATCACCCGTCCGACATACTGCTCGCTCCAGCGCTGTGCCCCGCCGTAGATCGACGACGTGTCCAGGTAATTCACGCCCAGGTCCAGCGCCTTCTCGACGATGGGCACCGCCACGTCGAAGTTGTTCGGCTTTTCGAGCGCCGCCTGGCCGCCAAGCGAAAAGACGCCCACTTTGTAGCCGGTCTTGCCAAGATTGCGCGTCGGCATGGCCTTATGGGTGTGTGGGTTTACGGGCAGCGCCGGCATGGACTTGGGTGTATCGGCCATCGCCTTGCGGGATACTACAGCGGGCGCCACCAGCGCCGCAGCCACCGCTCCACCGGTCTTCAGGAACTCGCGCCGGCCCTGTCGACGCCCCGTCAGCTCATCCGCCATAACTGCCTCCTCTATAGCGCCCCGTTGTTGAGCCCCCATCATAAACCCACGCGTTGGGCGGATGGTGCCCTTGTAGGGTCTTTGCAGAAGTACTGCAACTTCTGCCAGATTACATTCCTGTTTCATCCATTGAAACTTGAACAAAATACGGAGTCAATCGAGGCCCCGGGATGAAAAAAGGCGCTCGTTGTCTTTTACGCACTTTGTTGGCAAGTCTGGTTTTGGTCGGCTTTGTTGCCTCTCTCGCCGCGCAGGCGCCGGAGCGCAGCGATCTCGACAGCTACAAGTGGCGCGTTGACACCAACTGGTGGTTCTCCAATCCCACCGGCTTCTTCGAGGGCCGGGGAGAGACGGATGAAATCGATCTGCACCGCGACCTCGGGTTCGGCAGTTACTCCACCTTTTCGGGCAAAGTGGACTGGCACATTACGAGAAGGCAGCACATTGTGATGGGAATCAGCCCGGTGGTCAGTAATCGAACCACCACTCTGAGCCGCACCATCGAGTACCAGGGCGCCACCTACGACCTCGGCGCCCAGATCAAGACCCACATCGGATCGCTGTCTTTCTCGCCGGGCTACCAATTCGATATCGTCCGACGCAACGGCAATTACATCGGTCTGCTCGCTCAGTGCTTCCTGCTCAACACGAATGTCGATATCACTGGCACCGCAACGGTGAATGGGCAGACCGGCACGCGAACGTCATCGGGGTCGGTCTTTGCGCCGATTCCAGTCATCGGAACTGAGGGGCGCTGGTATCCGTCCAGCGAATCGAGCCGGTTTTCCATCGATGGCCACATCGAGGGGATGTATTTGTTCGGCTACGGCGACTTCCTCTCCGCGGGCGGCTCGGCGGGAATTCGAGTTCAAAGGCACATCGACGTGCGGGCCGGCTACCAACTGGGCACGCGGCTCAGCATTCACGGCAGCGATAATCGAATCGGCCTCCGGCTCAGCCAAAAGGGTCCGCTTGCCGGGCTTGAGTTCACGTGGTAATCCCTCCGGAGATCGAGACTCCGCTACGTTTCCGCCCGGCCGAGGCGCCTCCGCAGGCAGCGTAGCGATCACTCCGTAACCAACCCGCGGATCTTCTCCCAGTCTGTCTTTGCAATCACCTGCGCGGCAAGTTCCTTGCTCGTCCTGATCCTCACCCACACATTCTGTACTGCCAGAGGCGGCTTTGCGGGGCTCATGCCTCCCTTCACGTCGAGGTGCTCGCCATCGGCACCGAGGCTCCTGGACTGTACCGTAGCCCACGACCCCAGCAAAACCCACGTCATCGCTTCGCCGGCGTCGGGGCCTCCGCCTGTCGAGGGCTGCGCTCCCGGCACGAACACTACGCTGCCGCCGCCAGGCAGCGGGTCCACGGTGTGCGCTCCTTTGAAATTCACCACCCCTATCGATCCGAAATTGATCACCACCGAAATCCTGATTTTCGAGTTGTCCGCCAGCGCGGCAATCGACTGGGCCATCTGCTGCGCGGCCTGGGGATTCCTCGCACCGCCGTTCTTCATCTGGTCGGCGACCTGCTGCTTCATCTTGTCCATCGCTTCCTGGTAGGCCTGCATGGTGCGCTGGAACGCTGGCGAATCCGGGCTCAGCGCCAGCTCCATCGCGAATGCTCCCTGGAACGTCGAGTTCAACTGGTAGGGTTTCGATTCCGTGTGGCGCGCCATCTGCGTCACCGGCCCCATCTTTGGCGACTTGTCGACGGTCCAGGAGCCGGCGGTCAGCCCCGAGACTACCGGCGCAAACGCCTGCAGCAGGGTCTCTCGCACGTGCGCGTCGAACTTCGATTCGCACTCAGACGCCGACCGGTCCTCGGCCCCCACCATTTTTTCGTAGACGGTTGGATCGCAATCGCGATAGGTCCCGCTCGCCAGCATCTTGCGCGTGCCCGCGCGCCGCAGGCTGATGGTTCCCTGGAGCTGGATCGGCCCGTCTCCGGTCACCGTCCCGGAGAGCCGCGCCTCGAGGGTGCTTTCGTCCATGCGGGTTATGGTCAGAGTCACTGCGTCGTCGTGCCGGGGAGAGGCTGCATCCGAACGGCCGTCCTTCGACACCATGACGTAAAACGTTGAGCGGCCAGCGCCCGTGGATGTGCTGTTGTTGTCTGCGTTGATGGTCTGGGTCGCGGCTTTTCCGTCCCACTGCATCTGGAGGGTGATCCGCGTGGGGCCGGGCGCACTTTCGAGGTCCAGGTTTGCGTGAGCGTCCTTCTCTGTAGCGAACCAGTCGCCGTGCACCACGGGAAGACTCAAGGATTCCCCGGGCAAGCCACCACCATTCAGGGAAATCTGCGATGTGCTGACGATCGCAGGCTGTTTTAATCCCTGGCCCACGGCCGCGAGGGGAACCGCGGGCACAGCGCACACCAGTGCAAAATAGATTCGGGCAAAGTTGAATCGCATGGGGGGAATTCTACTCATGCCAGAGCGCCCGCTTCCATAGCCTTTTTCGCGGCACAAAACGTTCCGCGCCAAAGGGGAGCAGAACGGCCCGCGGTACAAGATGTGCTGAATGATCGGCCGGCAACTCTTCAAGCTCGTATCCGGCCATCCTCGCAGGGCTAGTGCACAGGCGGCGACTGGGCCTGCGCCAACTGCCGCAGCCGCTTCTTTTCGCGCTCGCGCATGAGGATCACGATGAGAATCACGATCGCTCCAGCGCCGCCGCCGCCAAAGAACGCGGCGAGACCTCCGATCACCGTTGTGGAGATGGCTGTGCCCACACCGGAACCCACCGCCACGACGACCTGAGGCCCACTGGCCTGGTCGCCGTAGTCGCATGCGAATGTGTATCTACCCTCATTCTGGATGGGAAACTCGAGAACCGAATGCCCTGACCGGCCATTCAATGAATATGTCGTATTCATGCTCGATTTCGAGATTGGAATGGAGGATCCGTCTGAAAGAGAGTTAACTCGGCATGCCAGCCCATCAATGGATTGCGTTGTGGAGTAGACTCTGCCGTTCACTATCGATTGTTCTTCGAGGAAAACCGTATAGGATCCCGGCTTCAGGTGCAGTTCTGTACTGCCAGGTGCAACGACCTGCATGAGCGAGTCGGTCATATGCATGAGCCCGTGGAATAGCGTGTATCCGAACAATCCCCCGCCGGCCAGGAAGAAAGGCACGCTCCAAAGGCAGTGCCAGAGGCTGGGCCGTATCCGCATGATTTCACTCATGCTCCCCCTTTGAATCGCCGTCCAATGGTACCGAAAAAACGCTCGCAAGCGCGCGACTGCTAGTCCATTTGCAGCCGCTCCCTAAAAAAACTCCAAAAAACACTTGACGCCACACACTGTATATGACACAGTATGTACAACACAGTGGTTGTTGCACAGTGTACGAGGTACAGCATGAGCCCTGTTTCCGAAAACCTCTTCGAGAACCTCAGGCTGGAGCTCCGCCGCGGCTGCCTGACACTTGCTGTTCTTGCCCAGCTTCGCGTTGAGCACTACGGCTATACGCTCCGGAAGGCCCTTGCGGAACGGGGCCTGACGATCGACGAGAGCACCCTTTACCCCCTCCTCCGCCGCCTTGAATCCCAGGGACTGCTCGCGAGCCAGTGGCGCGAAGAGGAAAAGCGCAACAAGCGGTTTTACCGCCTTTCCCCAGACGGCGAGCGCATGTTCGGCCTGCTCCTGGAGGAGTGGAACGCCATCAACACCGCCGTCAGCAACATTCTGTAGCCCCTTGAAGGAGATCGCCATGAATTCCAACCCAAACTCATTCGACCTTTTCGAGCGTTACCTGCAGGCTGTTCGCAAGCACCTGCCCGCCGAGCGCCAGGACGATATCGTTGCCGAGCTCCGTGCAAACCTCGAGGCCCAGCGCGAGGAGCGCGAAGCCGCGCTCGGTCGCCCCCTCACCGAAGGCGAAGTCATCGACTGGCTCAAGGAGCTGGGGCCCCCGTTTCAGATGGCCGCCCGCTACCAGCCCCCCCGCTATCTCATCGGCCCGGCTATCTTCCCCGTTTACTGGCGTGTCCTCCGCGTAGTGCTGGTCCTGTCCACGGTTGTCTACGTCATCGCCAACGTCGCGCTGGCCCTTGCGCAGAATCACGATGCTTCGTGGGTAGCCAAGGTCGTTTTCGGATGGCCCAGCTTTCTCGTGGTCCCCGCCGCGTGGGTGACCATCACATTTATCGTTCTGGAGTTCTTCGCCGAGCGCTACCCGGAAAAATGCGGGGAGTTCTTTGCCTGGTCCTCGTGCTGGTCCCCGACCAGCCTGCCCCCGCTCGAAAAGGAATATCCTGCGGGGAAGAAGCCGCGCTCGCTCACCTCCGTCGCTGCCGAATTCGTGGTCGAGTTTGCCGTCCTCCTGTGGCTGCTGCTGATCCCGCGCCATCCGTTTTTACTGCTCGGCCCCGGCGCGGTCATTCTCGAAAATGCTCCATTCCACTTCGCCCCGGTGGTCTACGTTTTCTACTACGGCGTCGTGGCCTTCAGCGCCATTCAGTTCATCTGGCACGGCTATGAGATTCTCACCAACCGCTGGCGCACCCGCGGACCCGTCGTGAAGCTTGTGACGAAGGCTCTCGGATTAGTGCCATCGCTCATCCTGTTCACCGCACCCGGCCACGTCTACCTGGTGCCCAACCCCGACGGATCCGGCCATTTGCCTGAAGGCCTGAACCTGGCTGGTGCCAATCATGGAATTTACGCGGGGGTCAGCGTCCTGGTCTGCATCGTGGTGATTCAGTTCCTCTGGGAGCTGTGGAAGACGATGTCAGCGGGCGGCCACCAGTCGTCGGCTGTCCAGCCTTAGCTTTCAGCCGGAGCAAAAACAATTGACGCATCCCCTCAGGCCGGCGAATCAATAGACCGTGGCATCCGCCGGTCCTGAGGGAACTTGAATGGCAACTGTTGAAATGGATTTTCTGCATGGCCAGCTTGAGGAGCGCAAACGCCGCCTCGAGACGGCCCTTGCCCTAGCGCCGGAGGATGCAAACGTGGAAACCCTGCTGCGCGAAGTCGATTCAGCGTTGGACCGGTTCGCCGCCGGTACCTACGGACTGTGCGAAACCTGCCACGACACGGTGGAGCGCGACCGCCTGCTTGCCGATCCGCTCATCTGCTATTGCCTCGACCATTTGACTCCGGTGGAGCGCGACGCTCTCCAGCGCGACCTGGACCTTGCCTCTGAGCTGCAGCGGGCACTGCTGCCTCCGCCGGACCTGAAAGTCGACGGATGGGAGACGAGCTATCACTACGCCCCCGTCGGGCCGGTCAGCGGCGACTATTGCGATCTCTACCCATCGGGCGGGCAGCTCTACTTCATGCTCGGCGACGTGTCGGGCAAGGGCGTGGCGGCGTCGATGAGGATGACACAGCTCCACGCGCTGTTTCGCAGCCTGATCGATATCGGACTGCCTCTCGCGGCCGTGGTCGCCCAGATCAATCGCTTCCTCTGCGACAGCGCGCTCGCCGGGCAATACGCCACGCTTGTGTGCGGCCAGGCCAAACCGAACGGCGATGTCGAGCTGTTCAACGCTGGCCATTTGCCGGCAATTGCCGTTCATGCGGATCGCGTCCAGGCGCTTGAATCGACAGGGCTGCCGCTGGGAATGTTTCGCGAGGCCGCGTTCACATCGTTGAGCGTGCAGTTGCGCGATGGCGACATGCTCTTTCTCTTTACGGATGGCCTCTCGGAGGCTCGCGGCGGCGACGGCGAATACGGCGTCGAGCGGGTGACGGAGCTGGTTGGGCGGAACCGGTCGTGCGGCGCAGCGGGGGTCATTTCTTCTTGCCTTGAGGATGTGCGCTGCTTTGCCGGCCACAACCCTGGGTTCGATGACCTGACGCTGCTCGCCATGTGCCACGCCGCGTAATAGGTTCTGAAGGGCGTTAGTACGCCATCCCATCTGCTAGGAACAGCGGCCCCGGCTTCTTGCCCTCGGCTGCGGCCTTGAGCCGGAACATCAGCGCACCCCACGTGGTGTTGCACGAAGTGAAGTATTGGGTCTCCGACTCCCAGCCTGCGTGCGTGAAGTGCAGAACGGTCCCGGAGTTCGCAGGGGCTATCTCGAACACGAGGCGCGTACCGTCCCACTCCACGCCCGAGTTGCAGGCCCATTCCGCACGATTGGGAGCGGCGCCGGCCGTCAGCCGCAGCCGGTAGATCGTGCTGCGCCGGAAGAATCCGAGCTCGACCGACCCGCCGGATTCGGTCACGTCCGCCGCCCACCACTGCGTGAACCCGTTCGCGCTGCCAGCCAGGGGATATACCGCCTCCGGCGCGGCGCTGATCTGGATCGAATGCCGAATGTCTGCCATGGAGACCTCACTGGGAAGCCAGGGGACCGACGCACCGAATTCTATGCGCGACTCCGCACGATTCGCCACCAAATCGAAGCTCGCATTGTGTGAACATTCGCTAAACACGCTCGGTAAAGCTTGCCGTCCTTGCGCCCGATGCACTTTCGTTCATCCGCGCCTGGGCTTCTTCGCCGCTCTCAACGCCTGCGCCGCCAGCGCGCGAAATGTCTCCCGCAGCTCGTCGGGGCTGTTCACGACGATGCGTTTGCCGGTGCTCAGCAGCATGGCCGCCATCATCTCCAGCCGGTCGCGGCCGCAGCGCAGGCGCGTGCCGCCGTTCTCATCCTCGATCGCCACTCTCCACGGTGCAAACATCTGCTTCGCTTGCTCGATCGGCATCTCGATCCACACGTCGATCTTGTACTCTGCCCGGAAGAAGACCAGACTCTGCTGCAAATAGCTTCGCGCATCAAAATTGGCGGGCCGCCGAAATGTCCCCGTGCCCACTGCAAGGTTCGAAACACGGTCCAGCCGGAACGTGCGCAAGGCCTTCCGCGTAAGGCAGTAGCCGATCAAATACCACCGCCCATCGGTATGCATCACGGCGTATGGCTCGATCTGCCTGCGCGACCGGGCGCTGTCATGCGATTCGTAGTCGAAGCGCACACGCCGCCCGCCGCGGATCGCCGAGGCCGCGCGAATCAGATGGTCGACTGACGTTGTGACCACCCATGGACCGGGTTCGATGGCGACAACGTCATCGACGGCACTCACGCTCTCGCGCAGCGCCTCGGGCAGCACGCGGCGCAGTTTCGCGAGCGCTCCTTCGGTGGCCGGGGCAAACGCCGAGAGCCCGACCTGCCGAAGCGAGTGCAGCCCCAGCGACAGGGCAAACGCCTCCTCGTTGGTGAGCAGAAGCGGCGGCAAGCGGAAGCCTGGTTTCAAACGGTATGCGCCTCCCACGCCGCGCGACGACTCGACCGGAATGCTCAGGTCTTTGAGCCGCACGATGTACCGCTGCACCGTGCGCAGGTCCACTTCCAGGCGCTCGGCCAATTCCGCGCCGCTCACGTAGTCGCGCGCCTGCAGCACCTCGAGCACCGTGAGCACGCGCATAACCGGGTCATACATCGCACTTTTTATCCTCAATCCAATTTACGACAGCTTCTGTCGGGAATAGCCCCTACGATGATTTCCAGACGCCCAAGAGGGCCACATGGAGGTTCGTTATGACAACCGAGACAATGGCGGTCAGCGCGCTGAGCGCCGAGGACGTTCTGAAACACTGGCAGGGCCACCGCAGGCTCACGCGCAGGACGATCGAAGCGTTCCCCGAAGACAAGCTGTTCACGTTTTCCGTGGGCGGCATGCGCCCGTTCGGTGAACTGGCGTACGAGTTCATCAAGATGGCGGTGCCCATCGTCGATGGAGTCGCCAGCGGCCACTGGGAGGAGTACGCGGGCACGAAACCAACCACAAAGGCGGAAGTGCTGGCGGTGTGGGACCGTCAGACCCGCGAGATCGAAGAAAGATTCCCGGCCATCCCCGCCGAACGGTTCGCCGCGATCGACAAGGCATTCGGCCAATGGGAAATGCCCGGAATCGCGACCATTCAATATGCGATCGACAACGAGATCCACCACCGCGGCCAGGGCTACGTTTACCTGCGGGCGCTGGGGATCGAGCCGCCGCATTTCTGGGAGCGGTAAGCGCCTCAATTGACTCGGTGCGCCCGATTTGCGTATGGGAAGCAGTTGCGCAAGATCAACCGGGAAGATCGGGTTGATCTTGCGCACGCTGCGTTGCATCGACCTGCGGGCAGTGCCAGCGCAAAAACAATTGCCGTTACGATCGCCTCGTCCTCGCGCTAGTGACGAAGCGGATCGAGTATAGCGCGATGGCGAATGCATGGAGCGGGTTTCCACCATCCCTACGGGACTGGAGCGCTCCGCAGACGTTGGTTGTCCAGAATACCGGCAATGCCGCGATCATACGATTCCAAGCGTACTCTTTATTTCTGCGAGCATTTCAGGTCCTTTAGAGGCATCTTGATCGGCGCCCTGATTCAGATACGCCTGATGCGCGATATTGTATGCCTCTTCGATTGCCGCGCTCGTGATGCTGCTGAGATTCAATTTGGCTAGGTCATCGCTGCTTGGATTTGTTTTTCCTGTGGCTTTGACGGAAACGATCATCGACACATAAAACTTGATGTCGTTTGCAAGCGCCCTTTCCAGCTTCTTGGCTTTCAAATGTTGATCGACCAAACGCTGAATATGGGCACATGTCACGTAAAAGTTGATGTTCGTAGCAGGATCAAAGAGCTTCCCATACAGAGCAACATTCTTTTTTGTAAACACGTCACCTGGCCGAGCTCGCGCTGTATCAGGCCTCTGCTGATAGATGGCCATCAGACACTGCGACAATGCCTGGATGCTAATGACTTGATCGCGCGGTTTGTCTTTGTACTTCCAGTATTTCAACCGTCGATCATAGAACAGTCCAGAGGCGGGAAACATTTTTTCAATGTCCCTGTGAACTTGCTCCGTAGCATGAAGCTGTGCGGCAGTAATGCCGCTCTGCCGGTTAGTAGCTTTGATAATACGGTCTTGACTATCCGGAGAGGTAGAAGTGACGATCCTTACCACAACCCGTCTTTTCAGATGGTCTGGGTTGGGTGATGTCTGGCAATAGTTGAAAATCTCCTCCGAGGTCTGAAGTCCATTGACGATTTGCGGGTCCTCGACGACGAGGCTATCGGTTCCCGGTTGGATGCTTTCAGCCAACACGGTAATACCGTTGTTAAGCATCCAGAAATCCTCCGCTGTCGGAGTTTGAAGTGACTCCCGGATATCTTTGTTTACATCAGCATCTTCTAGATAATCGCGCACATTTGACTCGAACAAATAGCGCAATAGATCTCCATTTTCCGTAATGAATCGGTAGTAGTCATCCAGCGCGACCACGGCGATGTATCCCCCACCCTTGATGAGGAGAACTTGAGAATATGCTAGCTCACGCTTTGTTGGGGGAACTTTTGATGCCAAGTCCGCTAATTCTCTGGCTCCTATGAACACAACTGCGCAAGCTTTGTTGCCCGGAATGGTAGCCTCTACCATTCCGATTAGGGATTCCTTCTGCGCCTTTCCAATCTTGACATCTACCTTTTGGGTGTCACCTTTACATACGTAATAGACGTGAATGTTAATCTGCACGCCGCTTGCTTGCAGAGCGCGACGCGCGACACGAAACCTTTCAATGGCCTCGATTACTTCAGTCTTGTAAGTAATTTTTAGCGTTTTGACATCGATGGATGGATCGAAAGCATCACTCAGGGTTTGCTTAATCTTTGGAAGTGTGTCTTCCCGGAAGGATGATTCGCGCTTCGCTTGGATCAGAACCCAGTCGAGCTCCACGTTCTTCTTATAAGCATCGAAGTCGCTGATGCCCAGCTTCCCGTTGAGGTAGCGACCATTGACGAATAAATACGATGAATCGATACCGCCATCATTTCCGCCGCCAACAATGCCGTCTTCAACCTTCGGGCAGGCAAAGCGCATGTAGCGCAAAACCTGCTCTGCGGAGAAAATCTCGAAGAAATCGTCGTCTGCTATCTGCGGTGCGGTTGATTGGCGGAGGTCCTGAAGGATCTCGTTCAGTACGAGTAGCGCGTTGTTAGTAGTCATCGTGGAAGTCTTCCGAAAAAATGTAGACGCGTAAATCGAACGCGATCCCCTTGGGAGATCGCGCCCCCCGCTCTAGCGGACTGCTTGTCGGATCGTCCGCACGGGCAGCATAGCATACGTGATGAGTGCTCGATATTGCTAACCTTTTCTCAAAATTGGTCTTCGAGTTATGCAAAGAAGCGGGCCGCCCGATTGGGCGGCCCTTGTTCTCCCCTGAGTAATGTTGTTGATTAGTCGCCCGCGACGAGGTCTTTCTCTTCGCGGTGGCGGTTGATGGGGCTGGCGGCGTTGTTGCTCGCCGGGCGGATCGCGTCGAGCGAGACCAGGCCGGTGTCGGGCGGCTTGATGCCGAGGATGTGCTCGTTGTAGAGCTTCTGCATCTTGGCGTTCTCGGCGTCCGCCTTGATCTGCTCGGTGGCCGACTTGGCGTTGCGCGCGCGCAGCTTCTCTTCGCGCGCGTTCTTTGCGATGCCCAACTGGTCGAGCGTGTGGTTGGCTTCGGCGTTCACGTGCTCCATGTTCAGCACCAGCTCGTGGCCCACGTGCGTCATGCCCACCTTCTTGCCGCCGGCGAATATCTCATGCCGCCCGTGCTCCTCGTACCATTTCGTCAGCGTAGCCGTCATGTGCATTTTTTCAATGATATTGCGCCAGCCGATGCCGGTGTTGTACGCACAGAAGCTGATCTCGCCCTCCTGCGTGGCGTAGGGGATGATGCACTGCTCGGTGCGGCGGAAGTCGTAGTTGAACAGGTCCTGGAACCACATGCCCGCGATGAACAGGAAGTTCCAGCGGTCCTGGCGGCGCAGCTTAATGTCTTCCATCGTCCGGTCGCCCTTCACCGAGCCGTAGTTCTTGCCGGTCGCGTTGAAGGTCTTGTCCATCTTCTTGAGCATGTCGGTGATCTTGAAGTGCGTCGGCGACTGGAACGGATCGTAGTTCCGCAGCAGCGCCAGCCCGAATCCGATCACCGAAAGCCACTTGCCGCGCGCCGCGTCGTTCACCTTAGCCAAGTCCTTGGCCACCTGGTCCATGTGCAGGAACGCCGTCACCGGGGCCGCTTCCTTTGTCTCCTTGTCGATCATCAGCGCCATTCCGATGCCGCAGTTCGGGTGGCATCCGCAGGAGAGCTGTCCCCACTCGGCGCTCGGCCCATGGATCAGGTCCGCCCAGTCGGAGAAGGTGCTCATGAAGCTGATCGGGAACCAGTCGCGCTCCGGCACGCCGAAGCCGCACTGGTTCTTGATGTCGTGCGCCATGTGCGAGAGGGTGTAGCGCTGCGCCTGGCGGCGGTCGTCGGTGATCTCCTCGTCGCGGCCCGTAAAGCTGACCGGCTGGAAGGAGAGGAAGCTGATCTTCTTCGGGTTGTCGAGCGCAAACTCGACGATGCGGCCGACCTGCTCGTTGTTGATGCCGTTCACGATGGTCGTGACCGGGACGATCTCGACGCCGGCTTCGTGCAGGTTGTTGATCGCCTGCAGCTTCACGTCGAACAGGTTGCCCACCTTGCGATGCGAGTTCGCCGCGTTGCCGATGCCGTCAAACTGGAGGTAGACGTAGCGGAGGCCGGCCTCGCCCGCCGCCCGGCACAGCTCCTTGGACTTGGCAAACTCGATGCCGTTCGAAGCAGCCTGCACAGAGTTGTAGCCCACCTTGCGCGAATACGCGACCGCGTCCAGGAAGTAAGGCGAAAGCGTCGGCTCGCCGCCCGAGAACTGAACGCTCATCTGCCGCTTCGGCTTGATCGTGATGGCGTTGTCGAGCATGGTCTTGATTTCGTCCCATGTCAGCTCGTGGACGAACCCTACCTGGTTCGCGTCCATGAAGCACGGGTCGCACATCATGTTGCAGCGGTTGGTCAGGTCGATCGTCAGCACCGAGCCGCGGCCGTGGGTGACGGTCGACGTGCCGTGGTTGTGGAGCTTCGAGTCGTTGTGCGCGCGGATGTCGCGGCCGGGGAACGACTCTTCGAGGTGCTTGAAGAACGCGGGGTCGATCGACATCACGTCTTCAAAGTGGCCGTGCTTGGGGCAGTCCTTCACCATCAGGATCTTGCCGTCGCGCTCGATGATCTGCGCCTTGATCTCGCCGACCTTCTCGTTCAGCAGAACCTCGTGGGGCAGCTTGCCGTCGAGGATCTGCTTGCGGATCTCCGGCACGCACTTCGGGCACAGCGAGTCGGTCGTACGCGGCCAGCCCAGCGGGGGCTTCTCTTTCTGGTAGGACTTGAGCAGCGGCTTGTCGCTCCACTTGGGGGTGAACGACGGGTTGGGGCTGATGCGGTTGAGCCGTTCGAACACGGTCCACGCGCCCTTCGCCGCATAGACTGCTACCTGCTCTGCGTACTTGATCGCTTTGGCCATAGTTGCGATTCTCCTCAAATAAAGTCTGGTGGCCGGGAACTCTACTTCCCGCCTGCCCCGCCGGCTAAGTTCTTTCAAACCGAGGGCATAAAGGTGCACTTCTACCCTAACGCCCACCCCCGGTCAATCCAACAGCCATGCAGCGAACGGCGATATCCGTCAGCGAATGGTTCCCAGAGGCTGATTAACGGCGAAACAACCCCGACACGCTATTCGCTAACTACTCATTTTCACTGGATTTACACAACCTAGCGATCATTTCGGTAACGTTCGTCAAGCGCGATCTTCGGCATGGCTGCCAAAAGCACCCTGCAGATGACGTTGCGCGGTCCGGAGTTCTTCCTTTACTCGCTGAACCCGCCCGAAGCTCCGGTCGAGTTCATCGTTTCCTTCTCCGCGACCTGGTTGATGATCTTTTGCAGCACAATGATCTGCACGTGGATGTGGCTGGCGACGTCGGGCAGGAACTCGTTGACCAAGTTGCCTATCGGCGCCGTCGCGAGGCTTGCGGCATAGCGCGCGGCGGTGGCGGGCGCATTCGTTCTGCGGCCCGGCACATAAAGATTGGCGATTTCGTCTTCGATGGCAAAGCCGACCACGTTCGCGTAGTTCGGCATCATCTTCCCGCTGTCGCCCTGGGTCCAGACGACTTGCGCCATTGCATGCCCTATCCGCCGCCGGATCGAGGCGCCTTCCATGCGGTGGTAGTGCGGATCCTGGCGCGCGACCGAAGGGATCGCAAATGTCCCGAAGAATTCGCCGGTCATATCCTGCGTAAAACTTACCCCGACATAACGGGCAAAGCCGGGCATTCCGGGACCGTACGCTGAATGCGAATCCGCGGCAACGGAGATGGCTCCCTCGCCGCCGATCGTGATCAGGGTGAACGGGTCCAAGAGGTTGCGTACCGCGAGCCATCCCTTGTCGGAAGGTGTGAGCGGAATGTCCTGGGGCCCGTTTACGAACCGCTGGTACCAGTTCAGAGGCCTGGTGGTGCAGGGCACTGCGGCCGGGTGGACGCCGCCATTCCTAGGCGGAAGAAACTCCTTCTCTCCCGGCTGAGCGGCAGAAGGCGAGACCCCTTCGCGGGCGCAAGGATTGGGCTTGGGAACGGGGCTTGAGGACGGCGTTTGCGGAGCAGGCAGATCAGGCAGGTCGCCTGATACATCGAGTGGTGCTATGGCCGGGCTTGCCGGGCTTTGATCCTGCTGATCGGCCCGGAGAGGCAGCGCAACAAGGACGAGGACCGTCATTGCCAGAATTCCGCCTGCCCGGGAAAAGAATGACTGCGGCGGCGATGAGAATCGGAGTCTGAACTCAGTGTTTCTGATTGGCCCTCCCCGGCTTCCGGAAACGCCACGTCTAATTCATTCGATGAAGGTTGGCCGCCAGTGTTTGGCCCGAGGGCTAAATGGTTCGCTGAATCAGGGCCCCCGAGGGTGCGGACGAACTCGGGGCGTAGCCGGTTACGTTGGCTTCGCAACGACGCGGCGGCTGTCCCGGAACCGGGCGCCATTTACGAACTTGGCCCGTAACGAGCGCGGCACCCCGCCCTTCCGTTCTGTTGACGGTTACTCCGCAACAAAGCAGACTGGAATCGGGTTAATTCTTCCGTAACTATTCCGAGGTTGATTCGAATGGGCACTTATCCTCCACCCGGCCCGCCACCTGGAGGGGTCGGAAGACGCATCGAAGAGGCGGTCGAGCTGATCGAGATGGAGTTGCGCCACGCGATTGCCTATGTGAACGACGCGATGGTTCCGCAGGTGCGGCGCGAATCGATTTCGGCCATGCGCAACCTGGCCCAGACATTGCAGAATCTCGCCGACCGGATGGATCGCTCCCAGAAGGGTCCCGGCGCCGGCCCGAAAGGACCACAACCCTGATTCCTGGAAATTCTTTGCCTGGTTCGAATCGATTCAAGACTTGCGGTGGCGCCACGAAGCTCGCTGCGCTCGGAGTCGCCATGCTGGTCCTCGCAGGCTGCTCCCATCACCGGCGGCCCGTGCCCACGGCATCGCAGACCGCTCCGCCGGTTTCCGAGCCTGGTCAGACTCAGACCCAGACGCAGTCCAGCGAATCAGAGACCGCACAGGCGCCGCCGCGGATTCCGATTACGCGCGTTCCGCCGGGCGGGGTGAGCGACGACGACCTGGATTATGTGAACACGCACCGGCCTATTAAGACGGAAACCGGATACGCGACGTGGTACACCGCTCCCTACAAAGGGCGGAAGGCGGCAAATGGACAGGTCTTCAGCGACCGCGCACTGACAGCGGCGCACCGCACGCTGCCAATGGGGTCGCTGATTGTTGTGACGAATCTGAAGACCGGCCAATCGTCGGCGATGCGGATCACCGACCGGGGGCCGTTTGTGGACGGGCGCATTCTCGATCTGACGGTCGCGTCGGCGAAGGCGACGGGCATCTACCGCATGGGGCTGGCGGAGGTGCGCGTGGATGTGTACGAGACCCCGAAGCCGATTGACCGCGGGGGACGATGGTGCGTGCAGATCGGCGCATTCCACAGCGAGCACAAGGCCAGGAAGCTCAAGTCACAACTGGAACGAAAGTATCCCGACGCCAACGTGATCGAGTTCCCGGGCGAGGACAGCTACTGGGTACGCATTCGGCCGGAAGGTGACAACCGCGAGGAGGCTGAATCGATTGCGCGCCACCTGCGGCCGGCGGAAGGCGATGCGTTCCTTACGCGGCTCGATTAAACAGCCGCTTCGGCGTTCAGTTTCCTCAATTCGCGCTGACTTTTGTTTCGTGGCCTGTGGCCATCTGCGTCCAGTGAACCTGGTCGATGGAGAATTCCCGCCGGAACTCGATGGTGGTCAGCGATGACCAGACGTTGACGACGCGGAAGTAAGTGGTCTTGCCCGCGTCGGTCATGGACCAGGGAAAAATCCAGGTGGCGCCGTCAAGCTGGAGCTTGCCATGGCCCGGTTCGCTGCCATCCTGCGGAATCTGATAGCTGGCGCAGTTGTGGTCGTCCTTGCAGGTGAACACGAGGAGCACCTTGGGGTCTCCGTTTACGATCTGGCGGCAGGCGACGTATGCGCCGCTCTTCCAGCAGTCGTTGTGGAGGGTGGCGGCCTCGCGGCTGGCCTTGCTGTACTGCGTATCCAGGTTCTGCGTCTCGGATTTCCAGGTGCCGGCATAGGCCCAGATGGCGTCGACGCCGGTGGGAGCGGTCTGGGCTGCGAGCGCCGAGCCGGCCGCGGAGAGGAGGAGAGTCATGACGAAAAAGGAACGAGTCATTTGCAGGCCTCCGGGAATGGAATCGATGGTACTCCATGAGGCGAGGGTTTGATACGTGCGGAATGCGGGTCGTGGTTGCCACCTGCGAGGTATAAGGCTGCGCAGGAATGGACACACTCAGGCCGCAGCGGAACGGGCTTCGCGGGGGCCTGTGGCGCAGGCTTGCTGGTTTCCCACGCGAAGCATCATTTTGGCGCCGGCCGGACTCTGATGCTCGATTCGATCAACTCCCTGCTGGTGGGCGGGCGCTCGGTTTCTCCGCCGCCATTGAGAGAAACCCTGACAGTTACGTGCCGGTTCGAGATGGCGGATGGAGGAACAGGCAAGCTGTATGTGCCGGAGCGGCTCGCCGCGCGCGGGCCAAAGGGTGAGATTGTGCCCATCTGACGGCAATCGGACGTGGTGACCTGGATCTCGGCATGCCCGATGGCGCCGACCTTGAGCACGAGCCACGCACTCTCGCCGGGCGCCAATGTATGGGGCAGCGTAAATGTGAGCTCGCGGCTGTGCGAGCAAGGGGCGGAGGAGGCGATGAACGCGAGCATCGCGACGGCGATGATCGATGCGGCCATGAACCCAGTCTACTGCGCCCGAACGTTTACTGCCTTGAGCGGCGTGACTCCTTCCTGGGGGCCTTGCGTGGGAACGAGACGGATTTCAACCGAGACATTCGCCGCCGCCGCACCCAGACCATGGAAGGCCTGCGGTTTCCGGGGCAAGGGAACGGAGAACGTTACGTCGGATTCCATGCCGGTCATGCTCGCCATCTTGCCGAAGAAGGCAATTGTCCCCGCATAGTACGGGCTATCGGCGCCAACCTCAGTCACGTCTGGAGGAGCGCCGACGATGATGTCGAATTCCCTTGCAATTGCATCGGGGCCGGGACGGGCGACCGTGACTTGAGCGCGCATTGCCGCTCCGCCTTCCTGTGCAAGATGGTTCTTGACGGCGGCTCCCGGAAGCGCCACCTGCGCGCGGTTCGCCTTGACAGTGCCGCGGCTCAGTGCAACCGGAGGTTTCTTAAGCAGGGCGGGCGGTGCCGGCTTGATTACATCCTCACCAAAGCCCGGCTCGTACTCATAGTCGAATTTTTCCATGGAAACATAGTCGCCGGCGCTACTTGGACCCACGTACTCGCCCTTTCCATTGACATAGAAGAGAAACGGCTCACGCGAATAGGTATCCCAATCCTGGCCGACAGGCAGGTAAGGAAGACCGAGACTCTTCTGCTTGCGAGTCCAGACGTCCCACAACCGATCCATGTTCGAGTGGTGCAGGAAGAAGACTGGGTCGACCGGAGAAAGAAAGTTGGTCATGTTGCCGTATGGTCCGGGATCGAGCGGGCCTACACCACCTATGTAGTTATGGACCTTGTTATGCGGGAACCCCTCAAGCACCGAAAACGAGTCGGGGCCGGCCGGTGGAGTATTGTGCGATTGCGTCTTGGAACTGTTGAAGCTCTCTGTAATATCCGAATTGTAAAAATCAACAGGCAGGAGTCCCGAATAGATGATGAACGGCGAGACATCGTAGGTGGTCTTTTCATCCAGCTTGGGATTGTCGCGGGTGAGGTAGCGCGAAGCGCAGGTGGTGGCATAGGAGATGTTGCCGGAGATGCCGGCCTTCTGTTTCGGATCGAGACCCGTGACGTCGTTCCACATCTTGTCAAACTGCGTGTAGCCGCGCTTCTTCAACTGGCCGACCTGATCGAACTTCAGGTTTTGCCAGTACTTCTTGAGAGCCGGTTGAATAAACGAAGTGAACGCGGACAGGTTGCGGGTGTATGGCTCGAACCGGGCGTCCTGCGGGTTCAAAGCGCCCTCGAACATCTGATCTGGGATTTGCGGCAATTGTGTCCAATCCCAGTAGGGCATGGCAAACTCATTGTCCCCGCTGAGACTGCGGATGGTCTGCTCAAAGTAGCCCAGATAACCGCGATGCCAGACGTAAAACCACCAGTTCCCATGCGGGCAATCCATCAGGTGAATAAACGCGTTGCGAAACCAGTTCTGCGGATGCTCAGGGGGAAGCTTAAGCATGGCCTCGACGCCCTTTGCATAGCTATCGAGCGCTCTCTTTCCGGCCTCGCTGGTCGCGTTATGACGGATGTATTTCGCGCCGGCCTGGCCGAAGGCCATGCGCTTTGGCAGGGCTGTGGCTCCCAGGGCTGCAATCGATGCTTTGAGGAAGTGACGCCGCGAAGTTCCAGAACCCGTTCCGGTCATATCTCAATCCTGCCGGGCCGGTTCGCCCAGCAGACCTCCTATTTTCAGGATTAAGGCGATTAGATGTTCCCGCCAGCAACCGCTGGTTCGTCTCGGAGATGCCGCGGCCATTGTCGCCGGGGAAGCTGACATGGGATTGCTAACAGCGGGGATTTCACGCCTTCGCAGTCTAACTGGGGCACAGAAAGCCAGGGAAGCAGTTTGAGCCGACAACACAACTCTTTGGAGAATCAACTTATGATGTGAGATCGATTCGGGAAAGTCAACACTTAAGCTATGAATCCGTTTCGGGTTGTAGCTTTCCCAGCATATGAGTCGAGTTCCGGGGCGAGAACTTGAAGCGGGGGCTGAGGCTTGATACTCGATAATGGCCTGCATGAAAGTGCGGGCCATCGTTTTTGTTGTCCTGTTGTTCGTCGCTTTGGCGCGGGGGCAGGATCACCAGTTCGACGCGGGGTCCGGGATCCAGGTCTCGACGCTGACGCCGATTCAGGTGGACAACCTGGCGACGCTGGGGCGGGTGTGGGGATTTCTCAAGTATCACCATCCTGTGGTGACTGCAGGCAAGAGAAACTGGGATGAAGATCTGTTCCGCGTGGCGCCGAGTGTAATTGCCGCGCCGGATCGCGCGAGCGCTGACGAGGCGATGCTGCGGTGGATCGATGCGCTCGGGCCGGTGGCGGCGTGCAGGCATTGTGTTGGGGCTCCGAAGGGCGATCTGGACCTGAAACCGCCTATTGAGTGGATACACGACAGAGACTCGCTTGGGGCGGGGCTGAGTGAGCGGCTGGAGCAGATCTACAAGGACCGTAGCGGGGAGCAGTTCTACGTTTCGCGGACACGGACGGGGAATGCGGAGTTCGGCCAGGAATCGATGTATGGAAGGATCGCGTTCCCGGATTTCGGATATCAGCTGCTGGCGCTGTTTCGATGGTGGAACATCATGCAGTACTGGGCGCCGGACCGCGAGGTGGCGGGTCAGGACTGGGACGCAGTGCTGAAGAAGTTCATTCCGAAGGTTGCGCTGGCGAGCGACAAGGATGCATACCAGCTAGCGATGTTTGAGCTGATCGCGACGGCGAATGACACGCATGCGAATCTGTGGAGTTCGATGGCTGTGCGGCCTCCGGTGGGAGAGTGCGCGGTGCCCGGCGTGCTGCGGTTCATCGACGACAAGCCGGTGGTGTTTCGACCTGTGGAGGGCGAGAACGGATTACAGGCGGGCGACGTGCTGGAGAAGATCGACGGGACTCCGGTTTCGACGCTGGTTGAAAAGTGGGTTCCCTATTATGCCGATTCGAATGAGGCGGCGCGGAATCGCGACCTTGCAGCGCAGATGACGCGCGGGGCGTGCGGGCCGGTGAGCCTCGAGGTCACGCGCGCGGGCAACGCGGTCGAGGTAGCGGCGGAGAGGGTGCAGAAGGCGCGCGTAGGTGGGACGCACGATCTGCCCGGCGACACTTTCCAAATGCTGTCGCCGGCTGTTGCTTACGTGAAGCTGTCGAGCATCAAGGCGGCCGATCTCGCGGCGGATTTCGAGAAGGCGCAGGACACGAAGGGCCTGATTGTGGATTTACGAAGCTATCCTTCGGAGTTCATGCCGTTCGCGATGGGGCAGTATCTTGCCGAGCGGCCGACAGCGTTTGTGAGCTTTACCATGCCCGATCTCGCGAACCCCGGGGCGTTTCACTTCGAGCCCGGCCCTGTAGTCCAGCCCGGGCCGAAGCACTACAGGGGGAGGGTTGTCATCCTCGTGGACGAGGTGACGCAGAGCCAGGCCGAGTACACCGCGATGGCTTTGCGTGCGATGCCGCACTCGGTTGTGGTGGGCAGCAGGACGGCCGGCGCGGACGGGAACGTGTCGCCAATTCCGCTGCCCGGGAAACTGAGGACGATGATCAGCGGGCTCGGTGTTTTCTATCCTGACCACATGCCGACGCAGCGCGTGGGAATTGTGCCGGACCTGGTGGTACGGCCGACCGTGGAGGGAATTGTTGCGGGGCGGGACGAGGTGCTGGAAGCGGCGCGGCATCTGATCGAGACGGGGGCGGAGCCGTAGAGGGCAGCATGTTTGCATCTCAGATTCTTTTGCGGGCGCGATTTTCGATCGCGGAGATCGGTGTGCGCGTTTGCGCGGACCAATGGACACCCACAGATGAGTACGAGGAGCTTGTGCGGGTGGAATGGGAGCGGATGCGGACAGGCGTGACGCATCCGCTGTGGGATGGGACTTACTATCGCGTACTGAATGCGGCGGAGTTGAAGGACAGTGCGGCAAGCCGGCCGGGAACAATGCGGCTGGGGACGGTTCGGTACCGCTACATCGCTACGTTGCCAGCGCTTTGGGAGCAGCACACGCGATGCGGACTTGAGCCGCTGGAGCACCTGTCGATTGGGGCTTTGATTCGCACGCGGGACGGATACTACTTGTTTGGCAGACGCGCGCAGGACGGCTCTATCGACATGATCGGCGGCGGCGTGCAGAGCGACGAGATGGTGGTTGGGAGCGGCGGGGACCTGGAAGAGAACCTGTACAAGGAAATCCGCGAAGAGGTTGGCATCGGCAGAGCGGACATCCATGCGCTCGAGGGAATCGGGATGGTGCGCTCCGCCACTTCAAACATGATCCTTGTAGGCCATGCGCGAACGGTCCTTTCAAAGGCGGACGCCGAGGCGAGGTTCGCGGCGCGGACTGACCCCGAGATGGCGGAGCCGGAGTTCGTTGCAGAAGACGAGTTAAGCGAATTCCTGCGCGCATCGGGCGATTACCGGAGGCTAGTGGCGGAGTTGCTGTAGAACATTTCGCCGCCAGGATAGTATCGCGATCAGATTGCGGCGCGTACCAGGCGGCGGACTCCTTCGGTGGCGGCTCCGTAGACTAGATGCGCTGTGAGCGGAGTAGCGAGCGAGCTGACCAGAGCGTCGGAGGACGAGCCGGAGAGGTGAAGCGCGGGAACGGCCCACAGATCCGCGCCGGCAAACAGCGCGGCGCCGAAGACGGTTCCGAATCCAAGTCTGGCTTTTGTGGAGTATTCAGCCGTGGCGCCGTAGAGCGCGCCCATGAGCGCTCCGAATGCGTAGTGAACGATGGGCCCGCCTTTCTGCTTGCCCTGGAATGAAAGGTGGCGGCCGCCGGTAACAGCGCTGACGACGGCATCGGCGGTCTTCATTGTGGCGTCTTCCTTGACTTCACCATTCGATGATTCGGACTGGGCCTGGTTCTGGGACTGGTTCCTGAGCTGGCTCTGCGCGGTGGCTTCGGGATGGTGCGCGGAGGGATCGAGCTTTTCTGCTACCTGCTGGATTTTGGGGCCTGCGCCCTCCATGACGGCGTTCATGACCCACGACGCGAAGAGGCCGCCAATCGCTCCGGCGACAATTCCCGCACCCAGTTTGGTCTGTCCATTTTCCATCGCGCTGCTCCTCCCGGTCCGGCTGCGGCGTTCCCGGACTATGAGGGAGACAGATGCGGCGACTCGACGAGGTGTTTGTTTGCATTCCGGAGGGTCAGCACAACTGCGGGAGCCCGGCCGCTGATGAATCGGTGAAAACGACCGCGGCGCGGAGATATCGCTGGCAGGAGAGTCACAACAAGAAGTTGGGACACAAGAGCAGAAACGGCCGCGTGCACCTGACAGGCATTTGCGCGGCCGCATGATTCGAAGCGCTTCGAGAAAACTTCAGCGGCTTGCGCCGGTGTTGTAGTAAATGGCCCAGCCGATGGCGGTTCCGAGCACGGCTCCGCCTATGGCGGTGATGGCGATGTCAGTTCCGGTCCATCCGCTGCCGCCGGTTCCGCCGGCGGCAGCGCCGGCTGCGAGCTTCGACATGGTCGTGACGTCGAGAACCGAACTCGCGCCGCCGGCAGGCGCCGTCCCTGCAACCAAGGTGCCGGTGACGCGCACGTCTTTGCCGACGTACTTCTCGAAATCCTTCCCGGTGAGCTGAGTGATGGAGCCGTCGTCCGCGGTGAGAAAGTAATTGCCGCCGGAAGAGCTGACCTTGCCCTTCAACGTCACTGATCCACCTGCGGGCTGCGCGGCGAAGGACATGGCGGACCCGGACCTGATGCGCGCCAGCACGGCGCCGCCGCTGTTCGCCACCTGGAGATCACCCGAGAGGGCGGCCACCTGAATGCTCTTGTCCGGCATCACCTCGACGATGCCATGGGCGGCGCCCCGTGTTGGCATGATCGTCAAACCGCTGGATTCAAACACGAACGGACCAGAGGCGGCGATTTCGCCTTTTCCACTGTTCAGAGACATGTGATCGCGATAGACCGTTCCTTCAGAGGCCGGAGCGAGTTTGATTTGCGCCCCAGCCGAAAGCCGAAGAGTTGCCGGCGCCTGAGCAGTTGCCACTGCCGAGCCGTCGAAAAGGGTAGCACTACCTGTGACCGCGTAGCCATCCACGCGCAGCGATCCTGCCGCGCTGACGGTTCCGATTGTTGTGGATGCGAACGCAAGAGGGGAGAAAGCAAGCAGGAGCCCTGTTGCAAGAGATGACTTCGAGCGCATCTGTGCCTCCAGGCGTTGTTGCTGATTGTCCGATGGAAATACCCGTAAGGGAATGAGGATCCAGCAAAAGTGTATATGCGGCAAGAGGGAATTGCGCAAGTTAAAAGACAATCATATTCAACGATTTACTTCCGACGAATGTCAGACAAGCTGGGCGCTTCCTATGCGGATGCAAGGTCACCCTCAAGCAATCGATGAAAGAGGTGCTCCCCGGCTTCGCGGCGGACTGAGAGCCGGCCTGCGCCATATGCGCGCGAGCGCAGGCCGCGCTGTACGGATTCGCAGATGTCGACGTCTTCGGCCTGGACGCGGTCGCTGACGGCTACGCTTTCGGCATTGCGGATCTCGCCTTCGGTCGTGACATCGGAGAAGTAGAAGTCGAACAGGACGAGGCAGCGGTCGACCGCGAGGGGGAGGACGAGGTTGGTGTCCATCACGCCTTCGTAGATGTTGATCATGAAGTTGGGGTAGAGCCAGTAGTAGTACGCGCGATCGCCGGTGCGAGTTGCATTGAAGTCCACATGCTCGTCGGACGACACCATGGGGCTCGATTGCAGGCAATAGCGGCGGCTGTTCTCGATGGTGTATTCCTTGTAGTCGAGCACGCTGTTCAGACCTTTGTGCAGGTGCGGGACGTGGTAGCCGCCGTCGAGGTAGTTATCGACATAGACTTTCCAGTTGCAGGCGAGCGTGTAGGACTTGCGTGCAAAGAAGCGCAGCCGGCCGAGCGCGAGTGGCGCGATGCGCTTCGGAAGGTCGCCGAGGAGGTCTGCGAGTGCGGGCGGCTGCGGGTGAAGGTTGACGAAGACGAAGTGTTCCCATGTTGCGACGCGGACGGGGACTAGGCCGTTGGCCGCGCGGTCGAAGTTGCAGACTCCCGCGAACTCGGGTGCGCCTTTGAGTCCACCGTCGAGGCCGTAGGTCCAGCCGTGGTAGGGACAACGGAGGTGCTGGGCGGTTCCGCACGGCGCGGTAACGACGGCTGCGGCGTGGTGGCGGCAGACGTTGAAGAAGGCGCGGAGTTCGCCGTCTGCGCCGCGGACGACGATAAGCGGCTCACCGGCAAGTTCGAACGTAAAGAACTGGCCGGGTTCGGCGACCTGATCAAGGCGGCCGACGGCGATCCAATTGCGGGCGAAGACTTGGTCGCGCTCGAGGCCTTCGATGCGGGGGTCGAGATACCAGGGCGCGGGGATCGTGAACGCTTCTTCGAGAGGAGCGGCGGGGTTGTAGAGGTCGAGAATTTCGGCGAGAGTCATGGCGGCTGCGGCTCGGATGCAGTATCCCACAGCAACGATAGGTGGCGTGCGAGATTTGTGCGGGAAGCGTCTCGGCGCCTGCGGCATCCCGTTACTCTTGAGATATGACCGATCGCGAACTGGTAGCGCACATCGGCAGGAGCGCAGGCGCAAAGGCCGGATACAAGCAACTGGTGCGCGAGCTGGGCCTGGGCGGCGGACGCGAGCGGAGGCTGTTGCTGGAGCAACTGGCGCGGCTGACCGCGCGAGGGGAACTTGCGAAGCTCGACCGCGAGATGTGGGGTATTCCGCGAACGGCAACTGCGCGCGGCGCGGGAACGCGTGACAACCTGATTGCCGGACGTCTCGATCTGCATCGCGATGGCTACGGATTCGTGCGGCCGAATGCGCGGCAGGCCGCGGGCATGCAGGACGATGTGTTCATTCCGCCCGATGAGATCAACGGCGCGATGCAGGGGGACCAGGTTCTTGTGGAGCTTGCGCCGCCACGCGCGGATGGAAGGCGGCTGGGGCGGATTGCGCGCATCCTCGAGAGGCGCAACGCGACGGTGGTGGGAACGTTTCACTACGCACGAACGGGACACAGCCAGTGGAACGTAGTGGTTCCGTTCGACGAGCGCATGAGCCAGCCGGTTGTAATCCCGATTGGCCAGGAAACTCCGTCCGAGACCAATAAAAAAACGCCGCACCGCGTGCTGGGCGAGGAGGCATCGAGCCAGGCGAGGTACGACGATCTTGAAGGGCTGATCGTCGACGTCGAGATCACGGCGTGGCCCACGCCGACGCGGCCTCCGATGGGTCGCGTGATCGAAGTGCTCGGGCATCCGGACGACTTCGGCGTGGACGTGGAGATGATGATTCGCAAGCATCAGCTCCCGCGCGTGTTTCAGGCCAACGTGCTCGCGGAGGCTCGCAGCGTGGCCCATTTCGACCGCGACGTTGCGGCCCGCAGAGCTGATTTTCGCGGGCTGCCGATTGTGACCATCGACGGAGAGACGGCGCGCGACTTTGATGACGCGGTGTTGGTGGAGCAGCGCGCCGATGGCGGATACGAGCTCCAGGTGCACATTGCCGATGTGGCGGAGTACGTGCGCGCGGGGACTGATCTTGATCTCGAAGCGAGGCTGCGCGGGACGAGCGTCTACTTTCCGGACCGCGCGATCCCTATGCTTCCGCAGGAGCTTTCGACAGACATCTGCAGCCTGCGGCCGGACGAGGACCGGCTGGTGCTAAGCTGCCTGATGCAGCTCGATGCGAAGGGGAACATCGAGAGCTACGAGATCGCCGAGGGCGTGATTCGCTCGGCCGCGCGGATGACGTACACCAAGGTGCACGCGATTCTCGAGGGGGACGAAGAGGCGCGGGCCGAGTATCGCGAGCTGACCGGCGTTTTCGAGCGGATGCACACGCTCGCGTTGCTGATGAACCAGCGGCGCGAAGAACGAGGCAGCGTCGACTTCGATTTGCCCGAGCCGGTGATCCAGTTTGATGAGAACGGGCAGATGCGCGGCGTCACGCGCGCGGAGCGAACATGGGCCAACCGGCTGATCGAGGAGTTCATGCTGGCGGCAAACGAATGCGTGGCCACGTGGCTCGAGGACCTCGGTGTGCCTTCGCTTTACCGCATCCATGAGAAGCCCGAGCCGCGGCGCGTAGTGCAGTTCGAAGAACTTGCGGCGAGCTTCGGGTATTCTCTGGGCCTCGGAACGCTGCCTGTGAAACGCGTTGTGACGCGCGGAGACCGGCGCGACGCGCAGCGCAGCGGAAGGAAGCCGCACGCGCACGAGGTTTCTGAGGACATCGCCGTTACGCCGCGCATGTATCAGCGGCTCGCGAAAAAGATCGAAGGCAAGCCGGAGGAGCGCATTTTGAGTTACCTCATGTTGCGCAGCCTGCAGCAGGCGCGGTACTCGGAGATCAACGAGGGGCACTTTGCGCTGGCCGCGCCGACCTATACGCACTTCACATCGCCGATCCGCCGCTACCCGGACCTGATTGTGCACCGCATCGCGAAGGCGCTGCTGCGCGCGGGCGTGAGCGGGCGGGGCGCGATCGCAAAAGGAAGGCTTGATTCGCCTTGGACGCATCCGCATGAGGGGCTTGCGGGAGCCAGGATCAGCAGGCGCGTGCCGGCAACTGCGGGCGCGTACAAGGGAGAGCCGCCGATTCCCGAACCCGAGCTGGCACAGATTGCCGAAGAGACGAGCCAGACCGAGCGCCGCGCCGCCGAGGCCGAGCGCGAACTGGTGGAATGGAAAAAGGTCCGCTTCATGCAGGACCGCGTGGGCGAGGAGTTCGATGCTCTGGTTCTGAATCCGACGAAATATGGGATGTTCGTCGAGCTGACGGGCCTGTTTGTCGAAGGCCTGGTCCCGATCGATACGCTGCGCGACGACCGCTACACGTTCCGCGAAAATACGCACGAGATTGTGGGCGAACGCTGGGGGCGACGGTTCCGCGCGGGCGACCGGGTGCACGTGATCCTGGACCGGATTCTCGCGCAGGAACGGCGGCTGCAGTTCTCGATTGTGGAGGAGGGGATTCCGCTAACCGGCAAGCGCAAGCCCAAGCCGCCGGCGAAGACGAAGAAGCAGAAGCGCGAGCAGCCTCGCTCCACTCCATCGAAGGTGAGGAAAAAGTTCGGGCGCGGGAAGCGGAGGTGACAGGCGTCCCGGTGCGCGAAACGCCTCGTCACGCGCGTTCTTTTACAATGGAGGAGCCAAGAGAAAGGGATTTCGCAGCATGCCGCACATGGTTTTTTGCGTTCGCAACAAGCGCGAGATGGAAGGCCTGGACGAGCCGCCGTTCGACTCGGAGTTCGGGCAGAAGATTTACAAGAACGTGTCGAAAGCCGCGTGGGGCGAGTGGGTGGAGCGCCAGAAGATGCTGCTGAACGAGTACCGGTTGCAGCCATGGACGCCGCAGGCGCAGCAGTTCCTGGTGGAGCAGATGGAGGAGTTCTTCTTCGGTTCCGGATCGGCATTGCCGAGCGAGTACGTGCCGCCGTCGCAGTAGCCCGCGGGGCGAGTGGCTCGGCCCGGGATGATGTGAGCGCCGGCCCGCATTTCTCGCCGCTGGTGTAGACTTAGTGAAGAACCCCAAAGCCGGCTCAGTCCTGGGCCGGCTCAATCGTGTCGGGACGTGGCTCAGCCTGGTAGAGCACTCGCTTGGGGTGCGAGGGGTCGGCAGTTCAAATCTGCCCGTCCCGACCATTCAAGTCCTCAGATCCCTCGCTTAGTCCGCTCGGGATTTCGCCTGCGGGCTCCCGCTTCGCTCACGCCCGCAACACGGCTCAAGTTCAAATCTGCCCGTCCCGACCGTTTCTCCCGGTTTATTTCCATCTCCGTTCGTTACCATCGTCCCGCGCGCTGCAATCTCCATCGACAGAAATCTGTGTTCACAGCCAGGCGGACGTGCGAGAATCCTGTGCAGGCTCAACTCTCCGCCTGGGGGCAACCCGAACCTGCCCTGCTCGCTCCTGCGGGCTGGTGCAGGGTTGGCTTTGCCCTCGGGAACGATGCAGGGGGATTCAGCATCGGAGCAGGCTGCGAGCCGCCGCATTTCGAAAACCAGATAGCACAGGTGATGCCATGTGGAAGCAAGCTCAGTCTGCGGCACCGGCAGCAAGTCCCATTTCTTCTGAACCCGCGCGTTCAGCGCCCTCCAGCACGCAATCCGAAATCGGTTCCCGGTCCCGCGCCGGCGGATTCAGCCAGGACCAGGCGGTGGTGAGCAAGGGAATCACCATCACCGGGGAGATTACCGGCACGGATGCGCTCTTTATCGATGGCGAAGTGGAGGGCGCGATCACCATCCCAGGCGAGCGCGTGACGGTTGGCAAGAACGGTCACGTCTCCAGCACAGGATCTTCGGCGACCCCGTGCATTTCGGCGCGCGAGGTCGTTGTGATGGGCCGCGTGACGGGGAACGTCTCGGCTTCGGATCGCGTGGATATCCGCGCCGGGGGAGAAGTCACCGGCGACATATTGACGACGCGCATCAGCATTGAAGACGGGGCGTTTTTCCGGGGCGGAATCGATATCCGGAAAAGCGAGCCAAAGGCAGCTCCAGAGCCGGAGCCCGTGGAGGCCGTGGCTGCAGTCTAGCCGAAAGCGGCGCGGTTCCCGATTCGGTCGCACCCCGGAGGGTTATTGCGCGCGCCCCTGTGCGATGCGTGTCCCGTGTGCGAAAATCGAACGCATGCAGTGTTGTTACTCTGCGACCTTGGGCGCAGGAGTGCCGGTCGCGATCGCAGGCGCGTGACGACAAGTCTATTTACAATAGTCACAACCGCGATGGACCGTAATTTCGCCCTGCTTGTACGTCAATCCCCCCGAGCGGCCAGGAAAGGATTTATTGAATCGTATGTGGAAACCAAGTCAACCCGAGCCCCCCGCTTCCACCCCCCCGCAGGAGCCGGTACGACCGGCCCCGCCAGCGTCGGCCCTTGAATCGACGAGAAGTGCGGGAGTGAATGCCGGCGATCAGGCCACCATCAGCAAAGGGCTGTTTATCAAGGGCGAGATCTCCGGATCGGAGTCGCTCTTTATTGACGGCAAAGTCGAGGGCAGCATTCTGCTCAACGGCAACCGCGTTACCGTGGGCCGCAACGGGCATGTGGCAGCGAGCATCACCGCCCGCGAGGTGGTTGTGCTCGGCAAGGTGCGCGGCAACGTAACGGCGTCAGACCGCGTGGATATTCGCGCAGAAGGCGCGCTCACCGGCGACGTGGCGGCGGCGCGGATCAGCATTGAAGACGGCGCGTTCTTCAAGGGCGGCATCGACATTCGAAAGCCGGATGCGAAGCAGCCGGCCGGAGGCAACGCTCCAGCGGCGGCCAACGAGGCGCCGAAGCCGGTTCACACTTAATCAGATCGTAACGGTAAACACAGGCCTCGCTCGCGCGATGATGCGTGCGGCGGGGCTTGTGCGTTTTACGGTCCCCGACATCCTGGGCACGCAATCCCGGGCGAAGCGATCTCTTGATTCGATGGAAAGCGGTGCACTATTCTTGGCGCTGCTTCGCATTTCGACTCGGATTGAGACCCGGCACGGCCATTTCGTGCGGGCGTTCTGCTCCCGGAGGCTCCGATGAGGCACTCGCTTGTTTGCCTTGGACTGCTTTGCTGCTCGACTGCCGCTCTCGCTCAGGCCATTCATGGCCGGGACGGCATCACTCTTCCGCCGCCGCCCGAAGTGCAGTCCACCCCGGTCACAGATAACTACTCCGGGACGAAGATCACGGACAATTACCGATGGCTCGAGGATGCCAAGAGTCCTGAGACGCGCGCGTTCATTAACGACCAGAACGCCTATACGGACCGGTACATGAAGCAGGTGCGAATCCGGCCGCAGGCGCTGGACGATCTCGACGGGTTGGAGCACGTTTCGCGGTGGTCGCTGCCGATCGAGCGGAATGGCGAGTATTTCTTCCGCAAGCGCATTGCGGGCGAGGACCAGCTATCTATTTATGAGCGCCAGGGCTGGACCGGCAAGGACGAGCGTCTGATCGATCCGGCGCAGATGAGCCGCGATCCAAATACGTCGGTGACGCTCGCGGATGTTTCGCGCGATGCTTCAATGATTGCGTACGGCGTACGCGTGGGCGGCGCGGACGAGACCGTTGTCCATGTCTACAACCTGAAGACGAAGAAGACGCTTGAGGACGAGCTGCCGGCGGGCCTCTACCGTTCGATCAACTTCACGCCCGACGGCAAGGGTATCTACTACTGCCGGCAGATGCGCAAGGGCACGGAGATGTACCTGCATACGCTGGGCACGCGCAATGATGACGACAAGCTGGTTTTCGGACGCGAATTCCGGGGCGAGTTGCTTGGACCGATCGACCTGTTTCACGCCTCGATCACGGCGGACTGGCGCTATCTCGTGATAACAATCGACCGCGGCGTGCCGGCCAAGCGAGTCGATATCATTTATCGCGACCTGACGAAGCCGGATTCGCCGTTCGACCTGCTCACCTGGGGTATCGACTCGCGCTTTTCCGCGATCTACGCGGCAGGCTCGTGGTATGTGCAGACCGACTATCACGCGCCGAACGGCTGCATCCTGAAGGCCGATACAGGCGGCATCATGCCCGACGTGTGGGCGAAGATCGTGCCCGAGGGGCCGGACGTCATCGAGGGTTTTTCCATCGTGGGCAGCCGGATCTACGTTGAGCGGCTGAAAGACGTGAAGTCCGAGATAACTGCGTACACGCTGGCAGGAAAGCCGGCCGGGACGATCGACTTCGAAGTGATGGGATCGTCTTCAGGAGTCACAGGTCGGCCGGGCGAGCGGTACGGATTCTTCAGCTTCGAATCGTTTATCCAGCCGCCGACGCTCTACCGGCTCGACACGGAGACGGGCAAGCGCGAAGTGTTTGCCGAGCCCAAGATCCCCTTCGACACCACACAGTACGAGCTCAAGCAGGTTTTCTTCAAGTCAAAGGATGGAACGCGCGTGCCGATGTTCATCGCCGGTAAAAAGGGCCTGAAGATGGACGGCACCGAGCGCCTGCTGATGACCGGTTACGGCGGCTTCAACGTGAGCATGACGCCGCACTGGAGCGCCGAATGGGCGTGGTGGATGGAGCAGGGGGGATGGTTTGCACAGCCGAACATGCGCGGCGGCGGCGAGTACGGCGAGAAATGGCACGAGGCCGGGATGTTTTCTGGTAAACAGAACGTCTTCGACGACTGGTTTGCCGCGGCGCAGTACCTGATCGACAACAAGTACACGTCGCCGGAGCACTTCGCCATCGTCGGGCGATCGAACGGCGGGCTGTTGATGGGCGCCTCGATGACGCAGCGGCCGGAGCTGTTTTCAGCCATCGTGTGCGGCTACCCGCTGCTCGATATGCTGCGCTACCAGAAGTTCGAACAAGGCCCGCAGTGGACAACGGAGTATGGCTCTGCCGGCGATCCGGACCAGTTCCCTTATCTGCTCAAATACTCGCCTTACCAGAACGTGAAGCAGGGGACGGCGTATCCCGCGATCCTGTTCTTTACGGGTGACAGCGACACGCGCGTCGACCCCCTGCACGCGCGCAAGATGACGCCGGAGATGCAGGCCGCCTCGAGCAGCGGGCGCCCCATCCTTCTGCACTACAGCCTTGCCGGCGGGCACTCGGAAGGCGTGAGCGTGGATCAGCAGATCCAGGACGACGCCGACCAGCTTACGTTCCTCTGGACTGAGACGGGATCGGCATCAGGACATCGCGCGGGTGCGCGTTCGCAGGGACCGTGATGGCAACTTCTGCCTTGGTGGCCGTAGCTTATATGCCCGAGGAACCCTCTTTTTTGGAGGAAGGCTGATCATCCGCAGGAAGGAGAGAGTCAAAGGGAATGTCTTCCTCGACGTGCCCAGTTGAGGTGGTGGAGATCAGGTCGACCACCTGACGTTCACGATCCACTCCCACGATCAGGAAGACCCCTTTACGGCCCTTTAGACGAACCCGCTCCCGGACGGCTGGTATTTTCATACGCCCTTTTTTCAACTATGGGGAAAGTGCTCTCTGATGATCGCAGGGTAGCATGCCAAGCCGACTCCCGGCAAGGTCGAGATTTAAAGGACAGCAGCCCAATACGGGGCATCCTCTGGACCGAAACGACACAGCAGGCCGGGAGGGTGAAGTTACCCCCACAGTTCGCGGTTACCAAGGTCGGTTGTTCTCCCGTAACCTCATGCCATCTCTGGTCTTTCCGATAACCACCGTGAGGGAACAATGCCCGGCGGGGCAGGAGTGCCGGCGCACAGGGTCGAGGTCTGGCTTCGGAGGGTGTTCGGGTGGAGACGCTGAAGACAGTAACTGCGGCAAGCGAACGCCATTTTGAGATAGAGAGCGCTCGGCTGGCGGCGCTCTACGCAACCGGGATCCTCGATACTCCCCCGGAGCCCGCGTACGACGCCATCACGCGACTGGCGGCCGAACACTTCGGCATGGAGACCGCTGCGATTGGCTTTGCAGACGAGACAAGGCTGTGGGTCAAGTCCCATTGGGGCGAATCGGTTCGCGAGCGGCCGCGCAAGAATTCACTCTTCGAGATGCTGCTGGAAAAGAACGCTCCCGTAGTGGTAACCGACCTGCCGAGCTGCACAGGTTACAGCCCCAGCGCCCTTCATTTCACCCACGGAGGCTATGTGTTCGCGGCAGCTGCGCCTGTACGCTCCACTGGCGGCAGCATCGTGGGCTCGCTGACCTTGTTGAGCGCCCGGAAGCGGGAAGCGCTTTCCGCCGACGAGGTGCGGACGCTCGAGAGCATGGCCGAGATGGTGGCCAACCTGCTTGAGCTCCGCCGATTGAAACAAAACATCACTCGGCAGCAGGTTCGAAGGGCACGGGTTGCGGAAGCTCGCGCGGCCGGCAACACCTGGCCGCGGGAATGCGATTTGCGCCGCGCGCTGGAGCGGCGCGAATTCGTGCTCTACTACCAGCCGGAAGTGGACCTGGCGACTCGCCGCATTATGGGCCTCGAGGCGCTGATCCGCTGGCGTCATCCCGAGCGGGGACTGGTGCCGCCGATGGACTTTATTCCTGCCGCGGAAGAGACAGGGATGATTCTGCCGATCGGCGACTGGGGGCTGGCCGAAGCGTGCACCCAGATCCAGGTGTGGAAGAACGAGGATCCGCGCAACGGATCGCTGCGGGTGTGCGTGAATCTTTCCGCCCGGCAGTTTCTGCGAGAGGGACTGACCGATCACGTTGAGTCATTGCTGCAGCAATCGGGAACGTCGAGCCGCCAACTGGGCCTCGAGATGACGGAGTCGAGCCTGATGCCCAACATGAATACGGCGCTCGAGGTTCTGGGAGGTCTGCACACGCTGGGTATTTCACTCTCGATGGATGACTTCGGAACGGGCTACAGCTCGCTGAGCCACCTGCATTCTTTTCCCTTTGACGTGCTGAAGATCGATCGCTCGTTTATCGGGCGCATGAGCGATGGAGACCAGGCGCTCCAGATCGTTCGCACCATAATTGAGCTCGCCCGCGTGCTGGGCATGGACGTGGTGGCCGAAGGAATCGAGACGCGCGATCAATACCGCCTGCTTCGGCAGATGGGCTGCCGATTTGGACAGGGATTCCTGTTTGCGAAGCCGATGCCAGCGGAGGAGGTTACGAATCTTCTGCGGCTGCCAGGGAGGGTGCTACCGGACCCCGACGGCGCGGCATCCTGCGTTGCCTGACGGGTCGCCGGCATGATTTCCCATTTTGAACCGACTTGCCGGTTTTGGAATCGGGCGCGGTACGCGCGGGGGTTTCAGCAATTCGTGCCGGACCCGACAGTCCTATGCTGAGCACATGGCATCCACCGCAGCTGCGGCCCCGGCGAATGACGCGCGCAACTTTGCCGCGCTGCTGGCCGAGATGGCCGCTCCAAAGAAGAAGTTCCCGCCGGTACGCGATCTAAACGGGCTGGATCAAAATGGACTGGACGGGCTCGCCGACGACGTTGCGACGCTGACTTACGAGAGCTCACTGCGGACGCAGACCCGATACCCGCCGAATTCAAGCACGGACGCGAGCCCGGATGCGAGCTCGATCCCTGAGGATTCGCCTGAGCGGATCCGTTCGGCTGCACCTTTGATATTCGAGGCCTTTGCGCCGGAGCCGGCGAAGCGGGCGGAAACACCATTGACCGCGGCCCATGCTGCGCGGGAGAAGTTCCGCTGCGCCAGCGTGACCGTGCGGCTGAGCCCCCAGGAAAATGAACAGCTTCGCCAGCGCGCGGCGGAGGCAGGGATGACGGTTTCGGCGTATCTGCGCTCGTGCACCTTCGAGGTGGAGAGCCTGCGCGCGCAGGTGAAGGCAACGCTGGACGAACTCCGCAAGGCGCAAGCCGCCGTCACCGGCCCTGGAGAAAGAAAAGACGTCTGGTGGCTGCGCTGGAGACCGCGGATTCGGGAGACCACCGTTCGCGTATCGTAGGTTGTTGCGTGGAGCTTTGAGTCTAAGCATCCGGGCTTCACTGCCTCGTGGTGTCTCTCCAGGAATGGCCCAGCTTCTCCAGGCAAGCGAAATACTCGGGGCTGGCGGACATGGTTCTTCGTTCAAGGCGTCAATAGACTCATCCGGTGGCCACTGCTTCCCTCCGCAGTAGCCGTCAATGGTCAAGTCTTTGAGGCATGTCATTCCGTCAATCAATCCGCCTGGAGCACCATGCACTTCAAATACTCCGTCTCCGGGATATTCAGCACCACCGGATGGTCGGGCGCGGCGCCGTGGCGTTCGAGTAGACGCACGCGGCGGTGGGCGTCGGCGGCTGCCGCGGCCACGGCGGACTCGAGATCGCTCCAGCCGACGTGGTGCGAGCATGAGCAGGTGATGAGCAGGCCGCCGGGACGAAGCATCTTCAACGCGCGCAGATTCAGCTCCTTGTAGCCGCGAAGGGCTCCCTCGACGGCGCGGCGCGTTTTGGCGAAGGCTGGCGGATCGAGCACGATCGTGTCGAACGATTCGCGAGCTTCTGACCATTCGCGCAGGAGCGCGAAGGCGTCGGCCTCGATCCAGTCGACCTCTGCAACCAGACGAGCGCGATTGGCGGCGAGGTTCCTCTCGGCGACTTCGAGCGATGCGCGCGATGCGTCGAGGCCTGTGACCTGGCGGCAGACGCGAGCAAGATGCAGGGCGAATCCTCCCTGGTATGTGCAGACGTCGAGTGCGCGGCCGTTGGCGCCGAGGCGGCGCGCCCACTCTTCGGCGGCGGCGTAGTTGGCGCGCTGGTCGAGGAATGCGCCGGTCTTCTGTCCAGCATTGGCGTCGTATTGAAATTCGAGCCCATTGAGGTGAAAGACAGTGCTCGTGAGCGGTGAGCCGGGCGTGGCGGACCACAACGGGGCGAGCCCGGGTGCGGAAAGGCCTTCGAGCTCGCGAATGCGGGGGTCGGGACGCTCGAGAATGGACGCCGGCGCGAACTCGTCCCGAAGAACGCCCACGCAGGCTTCGCGAACTGAAGGTGAGTCGAGGCCGCGGATGAGGAGCTGGAGGATGAAAAGATCACCGTATTTGTCGGCGATGAGTCCGGGGATTTCGTCGGCTTCGCTGAAGCAGAGGCGGCAGGCGTTGGTGTCATCGCTCAAGAAGGGCTTGCGGCGCGCGATGGCTGCGCGGAGACGGTGTTCGAGCTGTGCAAGCCACTGCGAGAAGTCGATGGCGTCAGACGAGACCATGCGCAGAGCGATCTGCGAAGCAGGGCTGTAGAGCGCGGTGCCCAGCAGCAGGCCGCGATAGTCGGCGACAGGCAGGAGCGCAGGCTGATTGGTTGCGCTGGAGCGGCTTGAGGTGGTGAGCGATTCGATATCCGAGGCATAGACCCAGACGTGGCCGCTGCGGAGCCGGTCGGCGGCGCGGCGACTGACGACTGCACCGGGAGCGGTGGCGATTTCGCGCGATGCGGGATTCGATGGAGCAGGGGGCAGGGCCGCGCGACGGCGCGTGCGGTCAGACTCCTTGCTTGCAGACGCGGAGGGCGCAGCGGAGCGAGGAGCTTTCTGCGGCTTATCCCGTGCGCTGGATTTTTTCGCCGTCGACATGGATTTAGTGTTTCACTTCCTTACTGCTTGATCACCGTTCCATCGGGAAGCCGCACTTCTCCCCAGCCGCCATTGAGCGGCGATGGCGTAAACGGCGACTTCGCCGCTTCCTTCTCGTCGATCTCGATGCCCCAGCCGGGTTTCTCGCTCACCCAGAGATAGCCGTCCCGCCACTCCGGACAGCCCTGGAAGATGGCCTGCGTGCGCTCGTTGAAAGGCGTGTACTCCTGAAGGCCGAAGTTATAACTCACAAGGTCCAAAGTTATGTTGGCCATGTGGCCCACCGGCGAAACGTCACCGGGGCCATGCCAGGCGGTGCGCACGCCGAAGGGCTCTGAGAGGATGGCGATTTTGCGTGCCGGCGAGAATCCGCCGACCTGCGAGACGTGGACGCGGATGAAGTCGATCAACTGCTCGGTGATGAGCCGCTGCCACTCGTGCGGATTGTTGAAGAGCTCACCCATGGCAATCGGCGTGGCGCAATTCTGCCTGATCTGTCGGAAGTAGCCGAGGTCTTCGGGCGACAGCGGGTCTTCGAGCCAGAACATGTGGTACTGCTCCGCTTCCTTGCAGAACTGGACAGCGAGATTCGGGTTGAGCCGCTCGTGCATGTCGTGCAGAAGGCCGACTTCATCACCAAGCTCGCGGCGGCACACCCCGAGCAGCTTGAGTGCGCGCCTGAACTGCGTCTCGCGATCGAAAAGAGGCTTATCGTGCAGAGCCTTCGGCCTGGGCGAGCCGTTGCGCTGTGAGCCATAACCGGCCATGCCCGGCAAGCCGACCTGTACGCGGACGTTGCGGAAGCCCTGCGCGAGGGATTTGCGAGCGGCCTCGACGACGTCCTCGAACTCGGCGCCGCTCGTGTGGGCGTAGGTGTCGGCGGCCTCGCGGCACTTGCCGCCCGCGAGCTGGTAGACGGGCATTCCGGCCTGGCGGCCCTTGATGTCCCAGAGCGCCTGGTCGACGCCGCTGATGGCGTTGTTGAGCACCGGGCCGTTCTTCCAGTACGAGCTGTCGTAACAGGACTGCCAGATGTCTTCGATGCGATCGGTTGTTTTGCCAAGCAGAAACGGCTTAAGGTAGCGCTCGACCGCGAGCCTGATGAGATCGGCGCGCTGCGTGAAGGTGGCGCATCCATAGCCGTAGAGACCGTCCTGGTCGGTGGTGATTTTGACGACGGTGAGGCGCACGCCCTGCGGCTCGCACTCGATGACGGAGACGTCTTTGACCTTCGGCGCAGGCATGGCGCGCGTGGCGCGGGCGACTTGCTCCTCCGCGTCGGCAAACCGCGGAACGAGAGCGAGGGCGCCCGCCCCTGCGAAGGACTTGAGAAGATTGCGGCGTTCGATCGGCATGGAAGGGCCCTCCACTGCATCGCGACCATGTCGGGATGACGGTGAAAACGCAATTCTACCCGGGCGCTCTCGTTGCGCAAGACCCGAGGGCGATTCTCCTCTTTGGCTAGGTGGCCAATGTGCTAAGCGCAGGAAATTTGTAGCGCGCCTTCGTGATCGGCGTGCCCACTACGTCGATGCGCGTAAGGTCGCGCGTGCCCACGCCGAGGCCTTCGGCGAGTTTGAGCGTGCTGTCGCAGGCTTCTAAGGGCGGCGTGCCGCGGTCGGCCATTGGATCAAAGCCCATGACTGCGGTGGCGACCGCATCGGTGCAGACGCAGTTCATGCCGGCAATCAAGAGGCCGGGATGGATAGCCTTGTTGACCCATGCGCGATCGTGCGCCTCGTAGGGCAGCTCGCCGGCGGTCATGGTGTAGATGCCATCGATCACGGCGAGATGGATGGGACGCGACGCGACAAGGTCCGCGGTGATGCGCGGCACACGGAAACCGGGAACCTTCGACTCGGCGACGGGCTGCGGGGCACTTTTTGGCGGAACGCGCGAGCCCGAGTGCATGGGGCTCCGGAAGCCCACGGGTACGATGTCCGGCTCGTCGGCCGAGGGGTGGTCGCTGTAAATGGTACACGGGGTAATGCCGAAGCAGTTCTTCATCGACAGGGTTACGCCGGCGGTGCGGTGCTCCTTGAGCTTGGCCAGCGAGATGAAAACGTCGGTGTCGCGATACGAATGATTGAGGTCGTAGCCTGCGTACATGAGGCCGCCGCCGGGGACCATGAAGCGCGCGTAGGATTTGCCGCTGCCGAGGAAGTTGGTGTTCTCGAATTCAACGCGCTGGGCTGCGGCGGCGAGATCCTTCGGCTGCCAGCCTGCGGCCATCATGAAATCCTCGAGCGGCTTGGTGCCGATTGGCGCGCTTTCGAGAAGACGGATGCGGCGCGCGCCGGCGTTACCGAGCAGCGTGATGAGCGAGCCGATGACCTGCGGGTGCACCCAGTGCGTCATTTGGTTGGGCATCGAGGCGAGCTTCATTTGGGTCGGGCCGGTCATGTTGAGCTTGATGGCGACAGTCTTGCCATTGACGAGCTTGCCGATGCCGCCAAGCTGGTCGAACATGGCGGAGAGGACATCGGTGACCTGGCGGTTGTACTCCGGGCAGAGACCGATGGCCACGCGGCTGGCCGGAGCCTTGACGACCGAGGCCATCACCGGAGCCGCTGCGGTTGCGCCTGCGGCCATCGCCGCGGCGCCCAGGAATTCCCTGCGGGAACAGTTCGTCTTCATCGTCAGCCTCGCTTTACAGCTTCAGTATGAGCCTATTCTCGGCGCGCGGTCACGTGTTTTCGAGGCGTGCGTCCGCGCGTTTTGCAGGGGCGGGGTCGATGACTAGCCAGAGCAGGCCACCGGTAGCCACGAGAATCGCTGCGAAGATGAATGCGAAGTTCCAGCCAAAGCGAATAGCGAGATATGGCGTGAGCGAAGCCGTAACCGCTCCGCCGATCTGACCGCACATATTCATCACGCCTGAGACCACGCCCGACCGTTCGCCCGCGATATCGGCGCTTACGGCCCAATAGGAACTTTGCGATAGATAGAGCGCGCCTGCGCCGCCGGCGAGGATCAGGCTGGCGGCATAGGCCCCGTGGGCTCGCGATCCGAGCACAAGGAACACCGCGGTGAGCATCAGCGCAAATACCGCAATACCGCAACGCCCGCCACGCAGGCCGAAGCGGCGGGTGAGGCGATCGCAAACCGATCCTCCAACCAGGCAACAGACGGTCATTGCGATGAAGGGGATCATCGAAATCACCGCGTTGGCCTTGAGATTGAGGCCGCGCGCCTGCGCCATGTAGATGAAGAACCAGCTGAAGAAGATCCAGGCGACGTAGCAGAAGGTGAAGTAACTCAAGGAAAGGGCGATGACATTGCAATTCCAAAGCGCCCCCCGCCAGGGGAGTGCGCGGCCGGGAAGAGTTGGTTGGGATATGGACCGCCCGGCTTGGATGTGATTGAGCTCTTCAATGGAGATTCTCGGGTGATTCGCCGGCGTGTCGCGTGCCATTGCATACCAGACCCAGCCTGCAGCGATGCCTATGGCCGCGCAGAACCAGAACGATGCGCGCCAGCCATAGCGTGTGATGATCCAGGTGAGGACAGGAATGCTCAGTCCCGCTCCTGCGCCGACGCCGGCGAAGATCCAACCATTAGCCCGGCCACGCTCTGCCACCGGGATCCACCGGGCGACGAACTGGTTTGATGCGGGGTATACCGCGGCTTCGCCAGCGCCGAGTGCGAAGCGAATTGCGATGAGGAAGAGCAACAGGTGAGCCATGCCGGAGTGGGCAACAGTGGTAAGAGCGGAGAAGACTCCCCACCAGACGACGCTTGCCGCCAGGACGAGACGCGGGCCCATGCGCTGGGCGAGCCAGCCGCCCACGACCTGGAACGCCGCATAGCCAGCCAGAAATGCGCTGAATACCCAGCCGAGGCGGATGTTGTCGATGCCGAGCTCGCTCTGGATGCGCAAGCCTGCGATGCTGATATTGGTGCGGTCAAGGAATGCGATCGCGCTGAGGATGAAAAGCCAGAACACCAGAAGCGCCCGAATGTGGCCTCCACGAGTTGTTGAACCGCCGTGCTGCGCCGCCATCCACCTGTCCTGTCGGAAACAACCGGAGCATCTATGATCTGATCCTATAGCCCAAGGGCTGGAGCAAAGGGATGATGAGCTGTTCTCAAACGTCTGAATTCGAAATGCCATCTCAGGGATCCCGCCGAAGTGATCGCAAAGTGAGGCTAACGCGGAAGGTGTTCCCAACTTCGCTCAATGAGCGCATACTTGCGGCATGAGACCCCCTGGCGACCAGCTTTTTGCTCTGCTAGTGGCGGTGAGTTTTGCCGCGGGGATCAATGTGTATGCGACCCTTGCAGTCCTCGGGCTGCTTGCGCACTCGGGTGCCTTCACGTTGCCGGGAGGCCTGAACCTGATCGGCAGTTGGTACGTTATCGGAGCAAGCACGGTACTCTTCGCAATGGAGTTCGTCGCCGACAAGATTCCGGGATTCGACCTGGTGTGGAATACGCTGCACACCTTCATTCGGATTCCTATAGCCGCATTGCTGGCCTATCGCGCCACCGATTCGCTTACTCCAGTTGAGCAGATGGCCGCCGCGGCCGCGGGGGCGGCTATTGCACTGGTAGCGCATGGAGGCAAGCTCGCGGCGCGCGCTGCCGTCACTCCTTCGCCTGAGCCGGTATCGAATATTGCGCTGAGCGTTGCAGGTGACGGGATGGCTGTCTCCATCACGTGGCTGGCGACGAAGCATCCACTCATTGCAGCGGGAATCGTGGTGGCGCTTCTTGTGATCACGATCCTGATGATTCGATGGGTCGTGCGTTGGCTGAAGACGCTTTTGCATCCGCGAGCAACCGCTCCTCGTGTCACATAATGATGAAATTGCGGCCCGTCACCGCACGCGGCTAAACACGCTTTTCTCTGGGTGCGACAGATCACAACGGCAGACCCGGCAATAATGGAGCTATTGTTCCAAATGACTCCTCAGAGTGGGACAGCGAAAGCCGTTCTCATCGTGGGGTTGAAAGGATCCGGCTGGCTACCAGGAATGCGTATGAGAATCGCGCGGAACCTATCGAGACACATTTGCGGCTGGATGGCGGCGTTGATTCCGCTTGCCGCCATTGCGGGGCCTGCTCATCAACAAGACGGCGAGGCCGCTAAGCCGAGGGTTGTTATCACAGCGGACCCTGAGCTCGATGACAACAATACGATAATTCGTGCAATCCTCTATAGCTCGAATGTGAGATTTGAGGGTCTCATCTACGCAAGCAGCCAGTTCCACTGGAGAGGCGACGGCAAAGGAACGACGCAGTACATCGAGGGGCGTGAGTATACACGTCTTGGCCTCTGCCCTTGCACTTCATGGCGCTTCGCTTCCGACGAGCACTTCATCGACACCATTGTGGATGCTTATGCAAAGGTTTACCCCAATCTGAAGATCCACGAGTCGGGCTACCCGTCGCCGGCAGAACTCAAATCGAAGATCAAGTGGGGCAATGTCGAATTTGACGGCGATTTCTCAAACGACACGGACGGATCAAACCTCATCAAGTCGCTGCTGCTTGACGATGAGCCGGGACCACTTTATGTGACCGCTCAGGGCGGGGAGAGCACGATCGCGCGGGCGTTAAAGTCAATCCACGACCAATACGCCAAGACGCCGCAATGGGACTCAGTTCGCAAGAAGGTTTCGGGAAAGCTCATCATCATTCCATCCGGTGACCAGGACGGAACCGGCGCGAGCTATATTCATCCGAATTGGCCCGAGGTACGGGAGTATGACTTTTCCGGGATCAACTTTGGCTACGGCGCGCAAAATCTTGTAGCCCCGGAAGACAATATCTACTTAAGCCCCGAATGGACGCGTGAAAACATTTCAAGCCGCGAACCTCTGGGAGCTCTTTATCGCGTCTGGGGCGACGGCAAAAGGATGGTGGAGGGTGACCGAACAGACTACTTCGGCCTGTCGGGCTATTCGGCTGAGCAACTCAGGCAGATGGGGTACATGGTCTGGATGCCCCCGCAGGCGAAGGGGTCGTTCCTCGGCGAGGGTGACACGCCGACATTTCTCAATTTGATCGGTAACGGTCTGCGCGGATACGAGGATCCACTTTGGGGAGGGTGGGGAGGGTGGACGCGGCCGGGTGCGATGAGTCCTGGCTCCCTGTTCGGACCCCCGCCGCCGCCTTTGCCGCCTGATACCTCTGGCGTAGCCCGGGGACTCTCCCCGGTTCGGAGCGACGCGAACAACGTGAACGCCTCCGCGAAACCGGCGCCGCCCCTTAATTTATTGAATTTCCACATTCCTCCAGTGCCGCCGCGTACTGCAGCAATTGCGGCCCGCTTTCTAGCTGCGGCTCAGGCCGACTTTGCAATGCGACTGCGGTGGTCCGTGACGCCAAAATTCAGCGACGCGAATCATCCGCCTGAGGTCAGAATCATAGGACCGCTGGCTATTTCGGCCTCCCCCGGCAGTACCGTAACACTGCATGGAGAGACTTCGGACCCGGATCACAATGAGGTTAATGTGACGTGGTGGCAGTATAACGATGCAGGCACCTATCCTGGCGACATTGATTTCTCCAATGCGTCGCGGGCGGAGACAACGTTTCGTGTGCCGGACGACGCCAAGTCGGGGCAAACGATTCACGTGATCCTGGAGGCGACTGATAACGGAACGCCTGCACTGACCCGGTACCAGCGAGTGGTAGTCACTGTTAAATGAGCAGGAACTGAGTTTCTTGACAGGATCCTCAGATGAATCGAGGCCGTTAAGCAAGCGTTAACGAATCTTAGCATAAATATGCAATAGTGATGATAATTGTTGACTGCAGTGCGATTACTTGTCATAGTGATTTCATTCGACAGGTTAATCACGCCCGCAGGTTTGAGACAGAGAGCGCCCTCGGAATGCCCTCAACCAGATCGCAGCTGCCGAATATGAGGCCAGAAAGGAAATGATCGATCAAAGCTTCGACGGGCTATTGCAGCCGGAAGAACGGAGTGCCTGGCTTCGCGAAAAGGCCAACTGGATTCGCCTGAGCGCAATGACCATGACGCATCACGCCAAGCTTGGCCATACGGGCGGAGATTTATCGTCGGCGGATATTCTCACGACTCTATATCTCGGCCACGTATTGCGGGTAAGGCCGTCGGAACCCCGCTGGGCCATGCGGGATCGGTTCATTATGTCGAAAGGCCACTGTTCCGGCGCGTTTTATTCGACGCTGGCTCAGCGAGGTTTTTTCCCCCTCAATCAATTGAAGGCGTTCATGGATCCGCTCTCGATGCTGAACGGGCATCCGGACAGAAACAAGCTTCCGGGAGTTGAAGCGAATACGGGACCTCTTGGACATGGGTTGCCTATCGCGGTTGGCATGGCTCTTGCTGCGCGAATACAAAACCAGAATTGGCGCGTCTTCGTTCTCGTGGGCGACGGCGAGCTCCAGGAAGGATCCAATTGGGAAGCCGTGATGTGCGCGCAGCAGTACAGGCTCGACAACCTCATCATCATTGTGGATCGGAATGGAATCCAGCAAGGCGACTTTACAGAGAATACGATCCGAATGGAGCCGTTGGCGGATCGGTGGGCTTCATTCGGTTGCGCGGTAAGGGAGATTGATGGGCACGATCACCTTGCACTTCTTAAGTCGCTCAGTTCTGTGCCGCTGGAGGAAGGAAAGCCATCCTGCTTCATCGCGAGGACGATCAAGGGCAAAGGCGTTTCCTTTGCGGAGAGAAAGCCCGCGTGGCATCATGGCGTCCCCACCAGGGAGCAATTGCATCTGGCGGCGACGGAACTGGGAGTGGAGGTCGAGTGGTGAACACGGTCATCGCGCCGAACGGCGAATCTCAAATGACTCAGCTGTACGACTGCAGAGATTCTTACGCCGAGGCTCTGGGCGAGATGGCCGAAAAGGACGATCGGGTGTGCGTGGTCATCAACGACTCCCTGTCATCTGCGAAGATGAAGGACTTCAAGGCGAAGTATCCTGCGCGATTTGTTAACGTGGGTATCGCCGAACAGAACATGGTGGGCGTTGGCAATGGCCTAGCGAATGGCGGAATGCTTCCCTATCTCTGCGGTGCGTCGTGCTTTCTGACGGCGCGCGCGATGGAGCAGATCAAGGTCGATCTAGCGTATTCGAACGCGAATGTGCGCATCTGCGGTATGTCGTCGGGCATGGCATATGGGCAATTGGGACCAACTCATCACTCGATCGAAGATCTTGCATGGACGCGTATCCTGCCCAATATGACTGTTATCGTTCCCGCAGATCCAATCGAGACTGCGAGCGTGATGCGATACTCGCTCGATCATGCCGGCCCGATGTTCCTGCGCATCAGCCGCATTCCGGTGCGCAAGGTTCATCCCGACGACTACAAATTCGAACTTGGTAAAGCAGCGATGCTTCGCCAAGGCAGGGACGTAGCGATCATTGCCAACGGCGTGGTGGTGTCGCGCGCGCTGGACGCGGCGGAGATACTTGCAGAAAGGGGAGTTCAGGCGCGTGTGTTGAACATGAGCACCATCAAGCCGCTTGACCGTGAGAGCATTCTGAAGGCGGCACAGGAGACCGGTGGAATTGTGACGGCCGAGGAAGCTTTTGTGGCAGGCGGTCTAGGTGGCGCGGTCGCCGAAGTTCTCGCCGTGGAGCATCCGACACGAATGCGCATGATCGGAGTCCCGGACGCATTTGCCCCCACTGGCACGGCCGAATTTCTGATGGATCACTTCGGCATCTCCGCTCAGGGAATCACGAAAGCCGCACTCGAATTGGTCAGACCGCAGGTGTAGATGGCGACCGACTGCATTCTCGCGATCGATCAGGGAACGACGAACACCAAGGCTGTTCTTTGTGACAGGCGCGGTCGGGCCGTGTATAAGATCGCGGCGCCTGTTTCTTTGCTGCAGCCAAAGCCGGGTTTTGTCGAGCAGGATGCTTTGTGCCTCTGGGAATCTGTGAAGTGCGCAGCAGAGGCTGCGGTTTGGCATTCAAAAGAGATCGACACGAGGATCGCTGCGGTAGCGATTTCAAACCAGCGCGAGACAGCCCTAGCCTGGAACGCAGAAACGGGCGAGCCGCTGGCGAATGCTGTGGGTTGGCAGTGCAATCGGTCAGCCGAAATCTGTGAACGGGTGGCGGACTATGCCCCAGCAATTCGCGCAAGAACGGGCCTTCCGCTTGCGCCTCTCATCTCCGCGGGCAAGTGGGCATGGCTGCTGGAGAATGAAGATCGAGTGCGAGCGGCGCGGGATACGGGCGTTCTTCGGCTTGGCAATGTTGATTCATGGCTTGTCTATAAGCTCACCGGCGGCGAGCTCCATGCAACGGATCTGACCAACGCGTCTCGAACCGGGTTGCTTGATTTTGGATCCCTGCAGTGGGACAGTGACCTCCTTGCCGTGTTTGGAATACCTGCAGGCTCCCTGCCGGAATTGCGACATTCGTCGGGAAGTTTCGGAGTGTGCGACGCGATTGAGGGTTTGAATGGGGTTCCGGTGCTTGCCGCCATCGGTGATTCGCACGCGGCAATGTTTGGGCATGGGCGATTCTCGCCGGGGTCCATCAAGGCGACGTATGGTACGGGATCGTCGTTGATGGCGCTTACTGATGGGCTTGTTGCAGACTCGCCGGCACTGGCACGAACCATTGCATGGTCGCTCGGCGGAACCACGCAGTTTGCGCTGGAAGGCAATATTGCGATGACAGGCTCGGCGGTTCAGTGGGTTGGAGAGTTTCTGGGTTTGGCCGATCCAGGAAATGATGCCGCTCATCTCGCGGAGGGTGTTGCAGATTGCGCAGGCGTTTACTTCGTTCCGGCGATGGTAGGGCTGGGGGCTCCTTATTGGGATGCGGAGGCTCGCGGCGCGATCACGGGCCTCGGCAGAAGTCACACGGCCGCACACTTTGCACGGGCTGCGGTGGAGGCAGTCGCTTACCAGGTCGCGGATGTATTTCTGGCGATGGAGGCTGCGTCTGGAGCAGAGTTTGCGGATTTGCACGCAGATGGAGGCGCTACGCGCAACGGCATGCTTATGCAATTCCAAGCCGATATTTTGGACCGCACGGTGGTCAGGTCCAGAAACGAAGAGCTCTCGGCAATCGGCGCCGCCTGGCTTGCGGGACTCGCGCTCGGATGGTGGGCGTCACCTGCCGAAATTGCTTCCATCTCGTGCGAGGGTGAGCGCTTTTCTGCGGCGATGTTGCCCGCAACGAGGAATGCGCTTTATGCAGGATGGATGGATGCAGTCGCGCGCGTGCGGAGATCGCGGGAGGTCCGCAATTGAGCCTGATGCGGAACGACATCATTCTGGAAGCACGTGCCGTCACCCGGCGGTACCCCGGCACGATCGCTCTGAAGGCCGTTGATTTCAGCGTTTATCGCAATCAGGTGAATGTTCTGATCGGCGAGAACGGCGCGGGGAAGTCAACGCTTATGCGAATACTCGCAGGGGTTGAGGCGCCGGATGAAGGGGAACTGCTGCTGGAGGGAGCGCCGATCGCCCTCGCGTCTCCTCGCGAGGCGGTGCAGCACGGCATATCGATTGTGCACCAAGAGCTCTCTGTTTTTTCGAATCTCGATCTTGCGGACAACATTTTTGCAGGTCGGGAAGAAGTTCGGGTGGGAGTTGTAGTCGATCGGAAGCGGGAAGAGGAGCGTTCGCTGGATGCACTGCGAAGATTGCGGAAGCCCATGAACGTTCGCCACCAGGCCGGTCACCTGTCGTTGGGCTCGCGGCAACTCGTCGAGCTGGCGCGCACGCTCGATCAAAGAACGAAGATTCTTATCCTCGATGAACCGACATCTGCGCTTTCGAACGCGGAGGCCCAGGCGCTCTTCAACGTGATTGATGACTTGAAGCGGTCAGGCGTCACCATCATTTACATATCCCACCGTCTGAATGAACTGCTGCACCTGGGCGACAGGTTCACAGTTCTTCGTTCAGGGCGAGTGGTGGGGGAAGCGCCTCGCTCTGATGTAACCCGCCAGTGGATAGTCGAACGCATGTCAGGAAGAGATGCCGCGGATCGTGTCACGGAACCTTCTGTTGTTGTCGAAGAACTTCCGCTATTGCGTGTCGAGAGACTGACGATTGCGACATCCGGCGATGAGCAGGCAGAACGGGCGATGGTTCGCGATGTGAGCTTGTCAGTTCGGGCCGGGGAGATTCTGGGCATTTACGGATTGCTCGGCGCCGGCCGGACCGAACTGCTGGAATGCATTGCCGGCCTAACGGCGCGAACATCCGGCGCGATATTTCTTCGCGATGTTCTGCTGCAATTGAAGTCAGCCGCCGACGGAGTAAAGGCCGGCATACACCTTGTCCCCGAGGACCGGCAACGCGACGGACTCATCCCGCATTTGACCATTCGCGAGAATATCGCACTAGCTGCAGCGAGAGCCTTCTTTATTGAACGGAAGAAGGAAACCGCCGCTACTCGGCGGCTCGCAAAGGAGCTGAGTGTCGCGGCGCCGGACCTTGAACTTCCCGTCACCGCTCTTTCGGGAGGCAATCAGCAAAAGGTACTCATTGCACGATGCCTTATGTGTTCACCATCATTGCTGCTGCTTGATGAACCCACACGTGGAGTGGATGTGGGCGCGAAGGCCGACATCTACGGCATCTTGCGGAAACTCGCCAAACAGGGCCTTGGCATTCTTTTCGCATCTTCAGAGATTGAAGAGACGCAGGCCCTCGCGGATCGGGTACTCGTTCTGTGCCAGGGCCGGATCACTGCTAACTTGGATCGTACTCATATGACAGATGAAGCGCTGTTCGCCGCTGCCAGCCCGAGCGCTCCAACGACGCCGCGAACGTACCCAGGAGCTGCTCTAGCATGACCACCACAATGGTGTCCCCGCCTCGAACACCACGTGTTAGAACAACCAGCGTGCGGACCGCGCTTTTCATTCTGAAGGCGCGAGCTGCGGTTGTGCTGGTCGCGCTTGTACTGCTGTTTTCTTATCTCGCTCCCGCGTTCTTCACTGCGAATAACCTGACCATCCTTACAAAGCACGTCGCGATATCAGCGATCCTGGCTATCGGCATGACATTCACAGTGCTCACCGGCGGGATCGACTTGTCAGTGGGTTCAGTGGCGGGGCTCGCAGGCATGGTGGCTGGTTTCTTGCTGACACAAGGAATTGCCGTTGGAGGAGTATCGCACTATCCGCCTACTCTGATCTGTATCGCCGTTGCTATCGCCGTGGGGCTGCTCGTGGGACTCCTGAACGGCTGGCTGATCTCAAAGGCAGGTGTAGCGCCCTTCATCGCTACACTCGGAACTTTGTATATCGCTCGTGGCGGAGCGTTGCTTACCTCGAACGGCAAGACTTTTCCGAATCTCGCCGGGGAAGCCGCTCGAGGAAACACGGAATTTCCGTCGCTTGGACAAACATTCCTTTGCGGCTTGCCGATGCCCGTGTGGATCATGCTTCTGCTCTTTGCTGTCGCTGTTATTGTCTTGCGCAAGACGCCTCTGGGGCGCCACATCTATGCTGTGGGAGGCAACGAGCGCGCCGCGCAGCTGGCAGGAATCAGGGTCCCCCGAGTGAAACTTTTCACCTACCTCGCGTCGGCGCTCTGCGCGGCCATCGTGGGCCTCATCATTGCGTCACAGCTCGAGGCCGCACACCCGGCCACGGGGGAGAGCTTTGAATTAAACGCGATCGCCGCAGTTGTGCTGGGGGGGACCTCACTTATGGGCGGGCGTGGTTCGGTAGGCGGCTCTCTGATTGGCGCCGGCGTGATCGGTGTGCTATCTGACGGGCTGGTTATGCTTGGCGTTTCGGAATTCTGGCAGATGGTTATCAAGGGAATCGTAATTGTTGCGGCGGTCGCTATTGATCAACTCCAGTCTCGCGTGCAGGCGAAATTTCTTCCTCTTCTGCTGGGGAGCGAGCCGGAAGGAGCGGCTTGATGATAGGAGGCCAGGCGCGCGTGCGGATACTGGCAGTGTCCGCAATGCTCATGCTCGGCGGGTGCCGCCGCATAGACAATTCGAAGCTGCTAATCGTCGTTATCGTCCCGTCCCAGGACAATCCCTTCTTTAAGGCGGAAGCGGATGCTGCCGCTGCGCATGCACGCTCAATGGGTTACCGCGTGCGCGTCGATGCGCACGATGATGATGCATTTCGCCAGGACAATCTGATTGATGCAGCGATTGCTTCCAATGCGGCCGCCATCGTCCTTGACAACGCCGGCGCGGATTCTTCAATCGCTGCCGTTCGCCGCGCTGCGAAGGCCGGCATCGCTTGTTTTCTGATCGATCGCGAGATCAACACTATTGGCGTGGCAAAGGCGCAGATCATTGCCGACAACCGTCAAGGAGCCGAGATTGTGGCGCGGAGCTTTGTGGACGGCATCGGCCCCGGTGGTGGAGATTACGTCGAGCTTTTGGGAAAAGAGTCGGATACGAATGCGCAGATACGCACAGCCGGCTTTCACTCGGTGATCGACAAGCAGAAGAACCTCGTGCTTGTTGCCGCACAGTCGGCCAACTGGTCTCAATCGGAGGCGTTCCAGAAGACGGAGACCATGCTCCAGGCGCATCCGGATATTCACGGCATCATTGCAGGGAACGACACGATGGCGCTCGGCGCCCTGGCGGCCGTGAAATCGGAAGGCCGCAAGGGGATCGTCATTACCGGCCTTGATGGAAGCCCTGACGCCGTGGCCGCCATTCGTGTAGGAGAATTGCGTGCCACCTCCCTTCAGCCCGCGGTGGCGATTTCAAAGCTGGCTGTCGATGAAGCGGACAAGTTTCTCAAAACGGGGAGTACGGGAAAACCGGAGCTGCAGATCATTCCGTGCGATCTGGTCACACAGCAGAACGCAGATGATTTTCGCGATTTCGAAAAGGTAAGGTGAAGTGCCATGGCAACGCTGGGTGTGATTCTTGGAAATCGGGACTTTTTTCCTGACGTTCTGGTGGGGGAGGCTCGCCACGACCTTCAGAAGCTCTTTGAGGCGATGTCGGTCGAACCGATTTGGCTCTCCCCCAAGGAGACAAAGCTTGGAGCCGTTGAGACCTGGGCGGATGCTCAGAAATGCGGCGACCTGCTGCGAAAAAATCGCGATCGGCTTGACGGCGTCCTCGTTTGCCTTCCGAATTTCGGAGACGAAAAAGGTGTAGCAGATTCAATTCGTCTCGCCGATGTGAATGTGCCGATCCTTGTGCAGGCTTGTCCGGACGACCTGGATCAGTTTGGCCTGGACCGGCGGCGCGACGCATTCTGCGGCAAGATCTCGGTCTGCAATAACCTGCGCCAATATGGGTTCAAGTACTCGCTGACGCGAGACCACACCGTCGCAATCTCGGATTCTCGCTTTCGCGAGGATCTGAAGCAGTTCCTTCAAACATGCAGGGTCGTTCGCGGCTTGAGCCGCGTCCGAATTGGCGCAGTTGGCGCCCGACCCAACGCCTTCAACACGACGCGTTATAGCGAGAAGCTCCTTGAGAATGCGGGTATCTCTACGCACACGATCGATCTCTCTGAGGTCTTTGGGGAAGCAGGAAGAATCAGCGATACGGACCATCTCCTGAAGCAGCGAATCGAGCAGATCCATGCCTACGCCGACACGTCTTCTGCTCCTCCTGAGTCCCTTGCGCGCATGGCCAAATTTTCAATCGTGGTCGACAACTGGATGGACTCGCTCGGTCTATCGGCGACGGCGATCCAATGCTGGAGTTCGCTGCAGAAGAACTTTGGAGTCAATGTCTGCACTATTATGTCGATGATGAGCCAGAGGATGATGCCTTCTGCCTGCGAGGTTGACATCGCAGGGGTGATCAGCATGTACGCTCTGCAGCTCGCAAGTGGCCGTCCGAGCGCGCTGGTCGACTGGAACAACAACTATGGCGGGAATCCGGACAAATGCGTGCTGTTTCACTGTGGCAACTGGGCCACTGACTTTTTGCCGGAGGCGAAGATGGGCACAGCGCCGATTCTAGGCACCACGCTCGGTGAGGAAAATACCGTTGGGACGCTGAATGGCCGCACGGATTCCGGCCCAGTAACCATTGCGCGTATCAGCACGGAGGACCTGGCCGGCTTCATCGGCGCGTACGTGGCCCAAGGCGAATTCACCGATGACCCGCTGAATACGTTCGGCTCTCGCGCGGTGGTTGAGGTGCCCTCACTTCCTCAATTGATGCACGTCATCTGCCAACACGGATTCGAGCACCACGCGGCCATGAACCGCAGTCATACGGCGGATTCTGTTGCCGAAGCACTATGTCGATATAAGGGATGGCGAACCTATCAACACCGGCGTTCGTCCGATCTCCCCCCGCTGCCCGGCACTATCTAAGCGGGCCCTCATTCACTTTTTGTGATGCGGCGGGCGGGGAGGCCGCCGGTAGCATACTTATGCGCTAACTACTAAATATGCTAGACTCGCTCGAAATGGAGTGATTGCCGTGGCACGCGTAGATGAACTCAGATTGATGGCCAAAGTTGCCCGGATGTACTACGTTCAGGAGCTAAACCAGCAGGCAATAACCGAGAAGCTACAGCTTCATCAGTCGACAATCTCGCGGATGCTAAAGAAGGCCAGAACACTGAATCTGGTCCGCTTCAGTATTGCGACCCCTCCCGGCACTTTTGCCGAACTTGAGGATCAATTGACCTCCCGGTTCGATCTGAAGGATGCGGTTGTAGTAGATTGTCCGGCTGAGGGAGAGGCCATGGTTCGCGATCTCGGCGCTGCGTTAGCCTACTTTCTTGAATCAACGCTGAAACAGGGAAAGATCGTTGGCATCTCCTCCTGGAGTCGCTCATTATTCGCAATGGTCGATGCTCTGCACCCCGGCGACTATTGCGCAAACGGCAAGGTTGTTCAGATCCTCGGCGGTGTGGGGAACGTGGGGAGCGAGTTTCAGGCGATTCATCTTGCACAGAGGCTGGCCGCCAGTATCGGCGCTAAGCCAGTGCTTCTGCAGTCGCCCGCTGTCGTCCGATCCGCCGAAGCGCAGCGCGTACTCGCGAAAGATACCGCGGTACAGGAAGCGTCGGACCTGTTTGAGAAGCTCGACGTTGCATTGGTCGGGATTGGGTCCATGGATCCTTCGCGGATGCTGGCCGCAAGTGGCAATATCTTTTCCCGCGATGAACGAGCAGAACTGCAGCGACTTGGGGCCGTAGGGGACATATGCTTCCGGTACTTCGATGGAGATGGGCAGCCGATCAGATCGCCACTAATGAAGAGAGTGATAGGTATAGATCTGGTCAACCTTCGCGCCTGTAAGCGGGTTGTAGGAGTAGCGGGAGGCGCGCAGAAGGTGCAGGCGATTCTTGGGGCTCTCCGCGGCAACCTGATAGACGTGTTAATAACGGACCAGCGTACAGCGCAGGCCCTTGCGAGTGCCCAGCGCTAGGAGCGATTGGACGACGATCTGAGTCCTTGGCCCGTACGAGGGCTGGCCACAGCGGAAAAAGCCGGGGCCTTGAACGCACCTGTCAAGAAGGGCTGATGACACAGTGCCCTGACAAGGCGCAATCAAGCAATGTTAGATCGGCAACTGCGCGCGTACGCAGGTATTTCGAGCTTCGAAATCGGACGAATCAAAACGCGGAGCCAGGCGAGCTATGAGGCCCACGACTGTTCTAACCAGCGCGGGCAGAGCGCTCTGGAGTGTTTCAGAGAGGGCGTCTCCGTGATCAAAGGATTCTCCGGCGACGGACACCATGAATGCATCCGGCTGTTTCCCATATAGGTGATCCGCTAGTGCCAACACCTGACCGGGGCTGAGCGAGTGCGAGAATTGCTGTCCGCTCTCATTCGCCTCTACGCGCGCACAACGGATCTCTCCTGGCTCGCCGGTTTGTGCTGCGTCGAGGAAGATCACTCCATCTGCGTCCGCCAGATTCGCGGCAATGTCCGGCGTGAGCTGGTGAACGCAGACAACCTCAACCTGAACTGAATCCAATTCCTTCCGCAGAATCTCCGCAGCGTGCCAGCCTATTCCGTCATCTGAGCGGAGCGGGTTCCCGTACGCAATGATCGCGACACACGGAGTTGCCCGGGAATGCATGGCTATCTCCGCACTTCGTCAGAAATGGTACCGTCTGGCCGGATGAGTTGGACCGACAGCGCCATCTGTCCGAGTGCATGCGTCGAGCAGCTGAGGCAGGGATCGTAGGCGCGGATGACAGCCTCCACGCGGTTCAGCATGCCGCGCGTGATCTTTTCGCCATCGACGTATTGGCGCGCTACCTGGAGCACGCTCCGATTCATGGCCAGGTTGTTCTGGCCGGTGGCGATGATCAGGTTGGCCCAGCGGATCAATCCATTTTCGTCGATTTTGTAATGGTGCAAGAGCGTGCCTCGCGGCGCCTCGGCGACGCCGACTCCCTCGAACGCATTGGGCCTCGCGACGGCGCGAACGTGCTTGGAAAGAATCTCCGGATCGTTGAGCAGCTGCTCGATACGCTCGACGCAATAGAGGATCTCGACCAGGCGCGCCTGGTGATAGTGGAAAGAGCTGAGTACGGCGTTTGTCTGGAGCTTGCGAAACTCGGCGAGCGCCTCGTCGGCGCGCGGAGTCCCGCAGCTCGTGCAAATATTCAGCCGCGCAAGCGGCCCCACGCGATACATTCCGCCCGGATATCCCCTGGGCAGAAAATAGGCTGACTTGAGATAGCTCCAGGGCTCGGCCTTTTCGCCGAGATAGGCGAAGTAACGCGCGGGGTCGAGGCCGTCGGCAACAATTGCTCCCTCTTCGTCTACGACGCGGATATCTCCGTCGTAGAAGGTCAGGCCGCCGCCCTTCTTGACGATGCCCATAAACAAAGAAGCGAAGTTGCCGAAGGCGGCGATCTCTTCGCGGAATCGTTCGGTTGTGCTCTTCAGCCATTCGAGGCTGCGCAGAGCAATGGCCAAGGCCTCCGGAATCGTCTTGAGAATCGCGTCGCGGTCTTCCAGCGTGAGCGGGTCGCTCACGCCGCCGGGCACGACCCACGCCGGGTGAATACGCTTGCCCCCGAGGCGCTCAATGATCTGCTGGCCGAACTTGCGCAGAGCGATGCCGTCGCGGGCCAGAGCTGGATTCTTCGCGTAGACGCCGAAAATATGGCTTTCCGCGGGATCGGCATCCATGCCCAGGAGCAGGTCCGGCGACGAGAGATGAAACAGGCTGAGTGCGTGCGATTGCACGACCTGAGCGATTCCGAAGATGCGGCGCAGCTTCTCTGCCGTTGGCGGAATCCTCACCGCAAGCAGGGCGTCACACGCCTTGGACGAGGCGATCAGGTGGCTCACCGGGCAGATGCCGCAGATGCGGGCCATCAAAGAAGGCATCTCCGCGAAGGGCCGGCCTTCGCAGAACTTTTCAAAGCCGCGGAACTGCGTCACATGAAAGCGCGCGTCCTCCACCTTGCCCTGATCGTCGAGGTGAATGGTGATCTTGGAGTGTCCCTCGATGCGGGTTACAGGATCGATGACGATGGTTCTCGCTTCCGGCATACGCGTCACGCTCCGAATCGGGTTTTCGCGCTCAGGTTGGGCTCACGTCCTTCGAGCAGCTCCGTCAACGCGTAGTAAATAACATCGGCCGAAGGCGGACAACCAGGCACGAAGACATCCACGGGCACTACTTCGTGAACCGGCCGGGCGTACGGCAGCAGCCGGGGTATCACTTCGTCGGGAGTGCCCGGAGCGAGAGTGACATTCTCCCGGTAGGCGCGGTCGCAGACCGACGCTACGGGAAATGGATTCCGCATCGCCGGAACGTTGGCCGTCACCGCACAGTCGCCTAGCGAGACCAGCAACTTTGTGCGCTCGCGAATCTTGCGGATCTTGTGCAGGTCTTCCTCGCTGCTCACAGCGCCTTCGACGAGCGTCAGGTCCACGTCCGGCGGAAACTCTTTGGCGTCGACGAGCGGGCTGTAGACGAGGTCTATCTTCGAGGCCAGTTCGATCAGCCGCTCGTCGATATCGAGAAAAGACATGTGGCAGCCCGAACAGCCATCCAGCCACACCGTTGCCAGCTTCTTGCGGCTCATTCGTGTTCCTCCCGCATCAGGGTCAGGTAGGGAAGAAACTGGCGCCGCTTCTCCATCTCCGCCACGGACCGCCCCTTCTCGAGCAGGGCCCCGGTCGGGCACACCTGCACGCACTTGCCGCAGCCCGTGCAGGACTCCGACGCCCCCCACGGCTGATTCAGATCCGTGATCACCTTCGAGTCGATCCCGCGGCCCATCACGTCCCAAGTGTGCGCGCCCTCGATCTCGTCGCAGACACGCACGCAGCGCGTGCACAGGATGCAGCGGTTGTGATCGAGGACGAACCGTTCGTGCGACGCGTCTACCAGCTTCTTCGGATAGCGGTAGGGAAGGTGCATGTGAGTCACACCGAGCTTTTGCGCCATGAACTGCAGGTCGCAGTGGCCGTTCGAGACGCACACGGAGCAAACGTGATTGCCCTCGGTGAACAGCAGTTCGACGATCATCCGGCGGTAGCCGTCCAGCCGCTCGGATCTGGTCGTGACCTCCATTCCTTCTTCGACCGCGGTCACGCAGGAGGGCTGCAGCTTGTTCAAGCCATTGACCTCGACCAGGCATAGGCGGCATCCGCCGACGTTGGAAAGTCCCTTCATCTCGCACAGGCGCGGGATGAAGATGTTGTTTTCGCGCGCGACATCGAGAATGGTCTGCCCCGGTCCCGCGCTGCAATCGCGACCGTCGATCTTGAGCGTCTTCACTCCCGCTGCAGGGTTCATGCGGTTACCGTCTCCTGGACTTTCATGGCGCAGACGCCGGCCGGGCACCTGTGCTCCCGCACGTGCGCCTTGTACTCGGCGAGGAAGTACCTCAACGTGCTCAACACCGGGTTTGGCGACGACTGCCCCAGCCCGCACAGGCTTGTGTGTTTTACCAGGTCGCAGAGTTCCTCGAGCGTTTTGAGATCGTTCTCGGTGGCCGTCATGTTCGTAATCGCGCTCAGGATGCGGTGCATCTGGTAAGTTCCCACGCGGCAGGGGGCGCACTTGCCGCACGATTCGGTCATGCAGAATTCCATGAAGTACTTCGCTACATCGACCATGCAGGAACTCTCGTCCATCACGATCATTCCGCCCGAACCCATGATTGAGCCGACTTTGGCGAGCGATTCGTACTCGACGGGCATATCGAGTGTCTCTGCGGGCAGGCAACCGCCCGACGGGCCTCCGGTCTGCACAGCCTTGAACCTTTTTCCCTCGGGAATGCCTCCGCCCATGTCGAAGACCATTTCGCGCAGCGTGATTCCCATGGGGACTTCGACCAGGCCCGTGTTGCGCACGCGTCCGGCCAGCGCGAAGACCTTTGTCCCCTTGCTCTTTTCCGTGCCGATCTGCGCATACCACATCCCGCCATTGCGAAGGATTGGAGGAACGCTGGCGTACGTCTCAACGTTGTTGATCAGCGTGGGTTCGCCGAACAGGCCCTCCATCGCAGGATAAGGCGGACGCGGACGCGGCGTGCCGCGCTTGCCCTCGATCGAGGCGATGAGGGCGGTTTCTTCCCCGCAGACAAAGGCGCCAGCGCCCAGTCGCAGATCGATGCGCAGGCTGAACTCCGTTCCGCAGATGTTCGAGCCGAGCAGGCCGAGGCGCTCGGCCTGGCGGATCGCGATCTTCAGCCGCTTGATGGCCAGCGGATACTCGGCCCGGACATAGATATAGCCCTCGGATGCGCCGACGGCGTACGCCGCGATCAGCATGCCTTCAAGCACGCGGTGCGGATCGCTCTCGAGCACGCTCCGGTCCATAAACGCGCCGGGGTCGCCTTCGTCTGCATTGCAGAGGACAAACTTTTGCGTGCCGGTCGCTTTGGCTACCGTGCTCCACTTCAAGCCGGTCGGATAGCCTGCGCCGCCGCGGCCGCGCAGGCCGCTTGTGGTGATCTCGGCGATCACCTGTTGTGGCTTCATCTCGGTCAGCGCCCTGGTCAGCGCGAGATAACCGTCGCGCGCGATGTATTCCTCGATGCGCTCGGGATCGATCTCGCCGGAGTTTTCGAGCACGATTTTTTTCTGGCGTTCGAAGAACGGCACGTCAGTAGGGCAATGAAGGCGTGCCACCGGCTTTGCATCAAGGCTCTCGACGATCTCCGCTGCATCTGATGGCGCGACGTGCTGATAGAGCTGGCCGTCACTGGTGGAAACCAGCGGGCCCTCCGCGCACAACCCCATGCAGCCAACGCCTTTCACCTGGCAGCGCTTCCCGCCGTCGCGCGAAGCCACCTCGTTGCTGAGAGCGTCCTTCACGGCGTCGCTCTGGCACGACAGGCATCCTGCTGCCACGCAGACATTCACGTGTTGCTGAAAGCCCTCTTGCGCCGCGCGTTCCCTGCGCCCGATCTCCTCGAGTTCTTCAAGAGTCATGTTGGGTCCATTTGGCGAGATGTTGCTTTAGAGAATCAGGTTCGACCTTTCCGGCCACTTCCTGGTCGTACACGACGGCGGGCGCCAGTCCGCAGGAGCCCAGGCACCGCGCTGTCAGCAGCGACACCTCGCCGTCTTCGGTAGTCTCGCCCGGACTGATGTTGAGTGTCCGGTGCACGGCGTCAATCAACTGCTGCGCGCCCTTGATGTAACAGGCCGTTCCCATGCAGATGACGCACGTGTGCCTGCCGCCAGGTTTCAACGTGAAAAAGTGGTAGAAGGTGGCAACGCCGTACGCGCGGCTCATCGGGACGTGAAGAGACAGCGCCACATAACGCAGCGCCTCCTCGTCGAGATATCCGAAGGCTTCCTGAACCGTGTGCAGTGTTTCAATCAGGCTGCGGGAGTGCCCGCCGGCCTTGCGCATCGTCGCATCGACAAGCTTCCAGCGCTTGTCTGCATTGGGCGGAGCGGGTTTCGGACCATAGGTCGCCATCAGGACCTCTTGCAGGGTGCCGAGTATACGAATCCGACGCTGGGTTCAAGTTAGAGCAGTCCCTGGATCCAGGCAGTGACCGCAGTCACGAAACACTGGTCAAGAGAATTCATTTGAGCTTTGAGACCGCAGGCCGCGGATTTCACGCCTCAACAAATTCTCGGCAACTGGTCCCCTGCAAGCATGTCAACGACGCGGGAGGTTCCGAGCAGAGTCCGCATGGTCACAAGACCGCGATGGGCATCCGTCACAGTTCCGACGATTTCCGCCCGGCGCGCAAGGTGGTGCTTTCGCATGGCGGAAAGCACAGCGCTGGCCGACTCAGGCGCAACAATGGCGATCAGTTTTCCTTCATTGGCGACGTAGAGGGGATCGAGGCCGAGCATCTCGCACGCTCCCCTCACTTCTTCGCGAACAGGAATCGCACGCTCCTCGAGCTCGACTCCCACGCGCGATTGCGCGGCAATTTCGTGGATCGCGCTGGAGAGCCCGCCGCGAGTTAGATCGCGCATGCACTGGATCCCCGGAGCCGCGCGTAGCATATCTGCGCAGAGCGTGTGCAACGGCGCGCTGTCGCTCTCGATGACGCTTTCAAACTCCAGGCCTTCGCGCTGTGCCAGGATGGTGATCCCGTGCTCGCCGATTGGCCCGCTCAGGAGCACCTTGTCGCCGGGCCGCGCGCGGGCCGCGGAGAGGTCGATTTCAGAGGCGACCGTTCCGATTCCTGTCGTATTGATGAAAAGACTGTCGGCCTTTCCTCTCTCCACAACCTTGGTGTCTCCGGCGACAACCCGGACTCCTGCTTTCCGCGCGGCTTCGCTCATCGAGCAAACAACGCGGCGCAAGACATCCATGGCCAGGCCTTCTTCCAGAATGAACGCGGCGGTCAGGTAAAGCGGGGTCGCGCCGCCCACGGCCAGATCGTTCACAGTTCCATGAACAGCAAGCGATCCGATGTCACCGCCGGGAAAGAACAACGGCCGCACAACGTAAGAGTCCGTGGTGATCGCGATTCGCGATTCGTTCACATGCACGACTGCCTGATCGTCCAGCCGCGCGAGTTCCGTACTTCCGAAGGCCGGAACAAAGACATCGCGGACCAGGTCGTTGCTGAGCTTTCCACCGCTGCCGTGCCCAAGAAGCACGGTATCGTGCGAGGTGAGCAGGACAGGACAGGCGAGATCCACAATCGGCGTCGTGCTCATCAGACCTCCGCGAGATCGGGCGTGACATGGCGCCGGTAGTGATAGTAAGCGGCGCACGCGCCTTCGGCGGAGACCATAGGCGCACCCAACGGGCGCTCCGGCGTGCAGCGCACTCCGAACGCCGTGCAGTCGGTCGGTCTCTTCAGCCCCTGCAGAATCATTGCGCTGATGCACTCGGCAGGCTCTGCGACTTCGATCGACTCCAGGTCGAAGACGCGATTCGCGTCATAGGCCGCGTATTCTGGGCGAAACTGCAGGCCGCTTTGTTCAATGGCCCCGATGCCTCTCCATTTCTGATCGGCAACCTCGAATACCTCTTTCAGAATCTCCTGAGCGGGCAGATTCCCCTCGTAAGCCACGGAACGAACGTACTGATTCTCGACGCAGGCCTTGCCCGCCTCGAGTTGTTTCACCAGCATCAGGATCGCTTCAAGAAGATCCACCGGCTCGAATCCCCCGACCACGATGGGGATGGCGAACTCGCTCGCGAGTTTCCCATACTCGCGCAAGCCCATCACCGTGCAGACGTGGCCCGGCGCGATGAATCCCTGAACACGATTCTGGGGGGACCGAAGCAACGCCCGGATTGCAGGCGGAACCAGAACATGCGAAGTCAGCATGGAAAAGTTAGCAAGTTGCTCGCGCTTCGCCTGCCAGGCAGCGATGGCGTTCGCAGGGGCGGTGGTTTCAAAGCCAATGGCCAAAAACACCACTCTGCGATGAGGATTGGCGTGCGCGATCTTCAATGCTTCCACGGGCGAATAGGCGATGCGAACGTCGGCGCCCCGGGCCTTGGCGCGAAACAGGTCGGACTTCGACCCCGGCACGCGAAGCATATCCCCGTAAGAAGCGAGAATCACGCCGGGAAGCAGGGCAATGGCGATTGCCTTGTCGATGATCTCCGCCGGAGTTACGCAGACCGGGCACCCCGGGCCATGCACGAGTTCAATCGCCGGCGGAAGCAGCTCGTCGAGGCCGTAGCGCAGAATGGTGTGCGTCTGACCGCCGCATATCTCCATCAATACCCAGGGCCGGGTCGCTCGAGATGCGATCTCTTGGGCAAGAGCGCGCGCAATTTTGCCGTCGCGATACTCGTCAAGGTATTTCACCTGTAACTCGTTTCGCTGGCGAGGTCCGTCTCCTCAGGTGGAAGTTCACTCTCCAGCGCACCCATCTCGCGAAGGATTTCCCAGGTGCGCCCGGCTTCGCTCTCGTCAACCTTGCTGATCGCAAATCCTACGTGGACCATTACATAGTCGCCTACGTTCACCTCAGGGACGAAGTCAAGACGGGCGGTACGCACAATCCCTCCAAACTGGACCCTGCCGACAAGAAACCCGCCGCAGTCCTCGGTTTCCAGCACTTTGCCGGGAATCGCCAGACACATTTGCGACACCTCAAACGGGTAAATTCTATCGAGCGCTGAAATAATGGAAGTGATCGAGGTCACACCTTTTCCGTGCACCCCGGAACATCGCAGGCGGTCGGCAAACTCTCCAGCCGATTTTGTGCTTCACTCTCTGCGCCTTACCAAGGCTTAGAAGGCTAGGGAATCAAGAGTGGACGCGCGGAAGCGCGCCGGTCTTTAGAGCCGTTAACCATAAGATAACAAGGCGATTAAGCTCACCTGACGGAGCTGTTGAGAAGGCCGTCGGGACGAAGGGGAAATTTCGTTAAGTTGTTTATTTATAATGGCTTAGATTCAGATTTTAACTCACGGGAAATTTTATAGGGGGGGGGAGGGGGGTATTTATTTTCCCCGCTAACGTCTCCGGAGGTTCCAGGCTTATCGTGGTTACCTCTGGGTGGGGGCTGTTTCTGCCTCGGGGCCTGGCATGGTTCCTCCCACTGAAATGCGAATGCCCGCACTCGGCGGGCATTGGCAGGTCTGTTTCCAGATACCCTGAGTATAGCAGGGCGGGATACACGTCAGCCATCGGGAGGGATGGATCGGAGCCGATTTTCCCACGATGCGGTAAATACTCCGCTTTCGCTATTTCTTCGTGGTAGAACCCTACTACATGTGTGGTATCGAATTGCGGGCCGAGCTCGAGGAAAAGCGGGGCTTCGACCCCTGGTCCCCAATTGCGAGGGACCCCCATTCGACAGGCTCAGGACAGGTTCGGGTATCTTCCCCGGGGTGATGTTCGCCGCGAGCAGGCCGTTTTTCTCCTGCATGCGGCTGCCTGGCCTAGTTCACCGTCAGTGAGACCGATGCGGTGGCCGTGTTGTAGTCCGTCGTGTCGGTCGGGGTGAGTGTGGCGGAGAGCGTGTGCGACCCCGACGTGAGCACCGTTCCGGCAGCAGGCGAGTACACAAATGTGCCTGCGACAGAGGAGCTCGCGTCGAGCTGTGTCGCGCTCAACGCAGTGCCATGGGTGATTGGCGCCGGTGTCGCCCACGTGATCGTGGGTGTGGCCTTGTTCACCGTGATCGTGACGTAACCGATGACCGTGTTGTAGTCGGTCGTATCGGTGGGCGTGAAGGTCACGCTCCTGGACTGCACGCCGGCGTGTGGATCTATGGACGGTGCGCTCCAGGCGAACGTGCCGGCCATCGAGGCCGCGCCTCCGGTCAGTGTGGATGCCCCGAGGGTCTGGCCGAAGGTGATGGTGCTTGCCGTGGGCCATGTTGAAACGGTGGGCGTGGCCTTGTTGACCGTGATCGTGACGTAACCGGAAATCGTGTTGTAGTCGGTCGTATCGGTGGGAGTGAACGTCACGCTCCTGGACTGCACGCCGGTGTGGGGAACTATGGACGGCATGGACCAGGCGAATGTGCCGGGCACCGAGGCTGTGCCTCCGGTGAGTGTGGACGAAGCGAGAGTCTGGCCGTAGGAAATTGCGCTTGCCGAAGGCCATGTCGAAACGGAAGGCGTGGCCTTGTTCACGGTGATCGTCACATAACCTGTGACCGTGTTGTAGTCGGTCGAGTCTGTGGGGGTGAAGGTCACGCTTCTGGACTGCACACCGATGTGTGGAACTATGGACGGCATGGACCAGGCGAAGGCGCCGGGGACCGAGGCCGTGCCTCCGGTGAGTATGGATGAACCGAGGGTCTGGCCGAAGGAGATGGCGCTCGCCGTTGGCCAAGCCGAAACGGAAGAAGTGGCCTTGTTGACCGTGATCGTGACGTAACCGATGACCGCGTTGTAGTCGGTCGTATCGGTGGGTGTGAAGGTCACGCTTCTGGACTGCACGCCGGCGTGTGGAGCAATGGACGGCGCGGACCAGGCGAAGGTGCCAGCAACCGAGGCTGCGCCACCGGTCAGCGTGGATGAAGCGAGGGTCTGGCCGAAGGTGATGGCGCTTGCCGTTGGCCAGGTTGAAACGGTGGGGGTGGCCTGGTTCACCGTGATCGTGGAGTAACCAGAGACCGAGTTGTAGTCGGTTGAGTCGGTGGGAGTGAAGGTCACGCTTCTGGACTGCACGCCGGCGTGCGGAACTATGGACGGCACGGACCAGGCGAAGGCGCCGGGCACCGAGGCTGTGCCTCCGGTTAGGGTGGATGAAGCGAGCGTCTGGCCGAAGGCTATTGCGCTCGCCGCAGGCCACGTCGAGACAGTGGGCGTGGCCTTGTTCACATTCAGCGTCACCGATGCGGTGGCCGTCGTGTAATCCGTCGCATCCGAGGGCGTGAAGGTCACTGAGAGCGTGTGCTGGCCCGCACTCAGGATCGTTCCGGCCGAAGGAGAAAAGCTGAAGGTCCCTGGAACATTGGCTGTGGCATCCAACTGCGTCGAACCCAAAGGTGTGCCATACGCAATCGAGGAGGGTGTTCCCCAGGTAAGCGTGGGCCCGACTTTGTTCACCGTGATCGTCACCTGGGCCGTCGCCTGGGTGTAATCCGTCGTATCGCTGGGGGTGAAGGTCACTGAAAGCGTGTGCTGGCCCGCCGTGAGCACGGTCCCCGCAGTTGGCGAATAGGAGAACGTGCCCGGGACCGAGGCCGTCGCATCCAGTTGCGAGGAGCCCAAAGGAACTCCGTATGGGATCGCTGCCGGTGCAGGCCAGGCAATCTGCGGCGTGGCTTTATTGACGGTCAGATTTACTGAAGCGGATTGCGATGCAAACTCGGCGGAATCCGTCGGAGTGAAGTTGACACTCAATGTACGGGACCCGGCATTCAGGATTGTGCCGGCGGGCGGGGTGTAGGCAAAGGTCCCCGGCACGCCTGCTGTCGCATCGAGCTCAGTTGAGCCGAGCGCGGTTCCGTAGGTGATCGAGGAGGGAGTCGTCCACGTCACATCCGGGCTCCAAGGTTGATTTGAAGCCAATATGGAAATGAATTCCGTGGCGGGTCCTGTAAAGGAGGTGGACAGGAGGCTCAACTCTCCGTTGGTGGCATTGACTGAGTAGCTGCCGACGCCATAGTTGGCCTCTGTCGTATAGACGTACTTGCCGCGCGGCTCAACTGCGATGTTGAACGTGTACGAATAATTTCCGCCCTCCGATGGCAGGGGAAAGGGAGAATGTTGCATTGGAATCAGGGCGCCGGAACTTCCGTCGATCGTGTAGCCGTAGACATAGCGGGCCGGATTGGTGGTCACGCTGCCTGTGTTAACCGTATAGAGATATGGGCCGGAGGGATGGGCGGCGATGCCTCTGAAGCCCTGACCCGAGAGAAACGGCGACCCACTCACGGTGCTCAAATCGCCGGTCGTGGCATCGATCTTGCACGCAGTGATCCCATTCCCGAGACCATAGAGATAACGTCCGCTGCTGTCGATGGCCATATTCTGGCCGCCGCAACCAGTCATCGACTGTACCTGGGTCAGAACACCGCTGGATGAATTGATTGAATATACAACCACGACATCGCTGCCGTTGCCGGCATAGAGATAATTCCCTCCCGGACTGATCGCCAGGACTGAGTATCCGGTGGCGCTGGTTGGCGAAATTGAAGTCAGTGCTCCGGTTGTAGTGTTGATTGAGAATCCCAATACCTTGCCGTTGGCCAAATAGAGAAACTTGCCATTCGGCGCCATGGCAAAAAATGACGGCGGGGGGTCACCGCCAAGGACCGATCCGGCGGCATATGGCGAGCCGGCGACAGGCGTCAAGCCCCCTGTGACACTATCCACGGTAAACGCCGCCACCTGGCTAGCACTGTTGCCGGCTATGGCCGCGTACAGGAAGTTGCCTGACGGGTGCCCCACGATCCCTACGACGCCGGCCCCGGCGGAGAACGGCGATAACGGCACCGCGCTCAGCACACCCGACGTTCCGTCGATCGAGTACCCATTGATCGAAGGCTCAAACCGACCGCCGGAGTCTGTGCTCGTGTAAACAAAATGACCAAACTGGTTGAGAGGCGTAACCGACGGGCCGACGGTTAACGTGGCGGAACCCGTGACAGCGTCATCCGTCGCAGAAATGGTGGAGCTTCCGGTGGCTTTACCGAGAGCGAGCCCGGTCGCATCAATCGTAGCAACGGAGGTAGTCAATGATTCCCACGTGACCTTGTTGGTCAGATCGACCTTGCTCGCATCTCCATAGGTTCCGGTCGCGCGGAACGCAATCGAGGAGCCCGCAGGAATGGTAACGGTTGCGGGGGTAACGGCGATGCTGACGAGAGGAGGCGACTCAACCGTCATCTGCGCCTGCGCACTGAGCCCGCCGTACCCGGCGGTAATTGTCGTGCCGCCGTACTCCTTGGCCGTGGCAAGGCCATTCGCTACGGTCGCTACGGAGGTATCGGACGAACTCCAGGTCGCCGAGTCTGTCAGGAAGCGAGTCGATGAGTCGCTGTAGGTGCCGGAAAGGGTAAACTGAACGGTTTTCCCCAAGGTGCTTGTCACGAGATCCGCGCTGGCCGGAGAGAGACTCAATGAAACCAGCGTGGGGTTGGACGACGAACTCGTTCCCAAAACAGCGAGAGTTTCGGCTGCGGGGCCTGTGAAGGAATTCGACAGGAGGCTCAACTCTCCGTTGGTGGCATTGACCGAGTAGCTGCCGACGCCGTAGTTGGCCTCCGTCGTGTAGGCATATTTGCCGCGGGGCTCAACAGCAATGTTGAACGTGTACGAATAATTTCCGCCCTCCGATGGTATAGCGAACGGCGAGTTCTGCATTGGCGTCAGAGCCCCGGAAGTTCCGTTGATCGAGTAGCCATAGACATAATGGGCCGGGTTGGTGGTCACGCTGCCCGTGGCAACCGTATAGAGATATGGGCCGGAAGGATGGATGGCCAGGCCCGTGAAGCCCTGAGTCGAGAAAAACGGCGATCCGCTCACTGTGCTCAGTTCGCCCGTGGAAGGATTGATCTGGCAGGCAGTGATCCCCGCGGTCAGACCATAGAGATAGCTCCCGGTGCTGTCGATTGCCATATCCTGGCCACCGCAACCGGTTATCGACTGTACCTGGGTAAGAACTCCGCTCGACGAATTGATCGAATAGACAACTACGGCATTGCTGCCGTTGCCGGCATAGAGATAATCCCCCCCCGGACTGATCGCCAGCACCGAATATCCGGTCGCACTGGTCGGCGAAATCGAGGTCAACGCCCCTGTTGTGGTGTTGATTGTGAATCCGAACACCTTGCCGTTGGCCAAATAGAGAAACTTGCCATTCGGCGCCATGGCAAAAAACGACGATGGGGGGTCGCCGCCAATCGCCGACCCGGCGGCGTTGGGAGAGCCGGCAACGGGCGTCAAGCCACCGCTCACGCTATCCACGGTGAATGCTTCCACATCGGTCGCGCTGCCGCTCACCACGGCTGCGTACATAAAGCTGCCCAACGGATGCCCCACCATCCTCAGCACATTGCCCCCAGCGGAAAACGGCGACGACGATACCGCACTCAGGGCCCCGGAGGTCCCGTCGATCGAGAATCCATTGATCGAAGGCGTGAACTGACCGCCAGAGTCTGTGCTCGTGTAAACAAATGCGTAGGGTGGATTGCTGGCAAAGGCGCGGGAGGGCACGATCCAGTTCAAAAGCGCGAGGGCGCAGCCCAGCAGAACAAAAACTGTGCGGATGCCGCCGCAGGCCTTCCAAACGGTTTTCGAGAGGTTTGTGGAGATCAGGGAAAACAAGGCAGAAAATCTAAGGGAGCGCATGCGCATGGACAGAGCCTCATGTGGAGCAATCTGAAATGCGCCAGGCGGACGCGGCCGGCCTGACCGTTCTGCATTTCTCGATACCTGAACTGATTTAGAAGGAAATTACAGGCCCTATTTGACCATGCAACCGAGACATTATCAAGAGTGATTCTGCAAGCGGTGGCCTTCCGCGGCTTCCGATACTGCACGCTCGGCCACAATCACGGTGATGGGGAGGTGCCCAGGAGTGCTTGAATTCCCTCCGCCTCCGCCGGAGTCGCCTCCGGCAGCTCCGCGGCCGGCGGCAAGGACTGCAGTCGGAGCGAGCCGAGCCCTCCCTAGCCGTATTCAGTACATCCCATGCCTTCGCAAGTTCTGCTTCGCTCGCATAGAACCGATTGCATGCTTCGATTTCGGGCAACGCGAAATTCTGGTGGCGGCGGGAAGATTCGTATTCCCTTGCCGATGCGGATTTCCATGCCGCGTAGCACAAGCTGCGCTATCTTCCTCGATCCACGGCCTTACCTCGCTGACGCGCACGGAAGGGCATCCAGTACATTGGGAGTACCGGCAGCAGCTCAACCGGAGTGCCGGCCGAGTTTTCGAAGGAATGTCATGAAGCTCGTCTCGCTGAACTGTGGATTGCCTCGAGGAGTCCTATGGCGTGGCCAAAGCGTGACCACATCGATTTACAAGGAACCAGTCCATGTGCGAGTTGCTTTGCGGACGTTGAATCTCGACGGCGACCGGCAATCTGACCTCACAGTCCATGGCGGCAAGGACAAAGCCGTCTACTGCTATCCCATCGAGTACTACGGCTATTGGCAAACCGAACTACCGGACCATTCATTGCCATTTGGCTCCTTTGGGGAGAACTTCTCGGTCGACGGCTTAGCTGGGGAGGGTCTGGCTGAAGACTCAATCCATGTTGGAGACCGGTTTTCAGTGGGGTCAGCGGAAATCGTAGTCACCCAACCACGGCTTCCGTGCTACAAACTCGGAATCAGATTCGGGTCGGACGACATGGTCAAGCGCTTTCTCGAGAGCAGGCGCACGGGTTTCTATCTGGCAGTGACTCGCGAGGGCGAGGTTGGTGCGGGGGATGACCTGACGTTGCTCAGCCATGCCCCAGATTCTGTCTCGATCTCCGAGATCACTCGGTTGTACATCGCGAAGAAATATACCCTTGAGGACGCACGTCAAGTTCGACGCGCGATCGCAGCGGAGGCCTTGCCCGACAGTTGGCGGACCTACTTCCAGGAGAAGCTCGACCGCCTCAACGTGTGATTCGGCTTCTCCTCTGTTGCATGATCGCAAAGGACGGCCGCCATTGACTTGATTGTGGGTAACGCGTCGCTCAATTCCGAATCCGCTGCATCAGTCTCTCCAGCGCCACGCCGCGTAGCTGGATTTCGTGCTGCCGCCCAGCTTGATCCGTTGGATCGCCTGCGCCAACGCTTTCGCGCGGAGCCAGGTCGGGGGTGATCGTGCCGGTGTTACTGTAGTGGGCGGGAATGGATATCGCGCCAGCCAATGATGCGAATGCAGCGGCTCCACGGGCGGGCGTGGAGGAGATGGGGTGCTCCCCGGATGCGTCGGTGGTGGTTGCCTTAGAAGTCAGTGCCGGGACCGGCGAAGGACTTTTGCCGACGAAGCTCCGGAACGAGCTATGGCGGAGGGCCGGCGCGGAACTGGCCGGACTGAGTGAAGGTGAGTTTGGCACGGCGCTGGAGGAGATTGGCGCGAAGCACAATTTCGGACTGGAGCGGGGCAGCCATGCAGGCTCGAGAGAACGGGAGACATTCTGGCGGGGGCTGCACCTCGAGGACCTGGCGTTGGCCTTGGGATGCGCGAGAGGAGTCGAGGCGGCTTGGCGGCGATTCATGGCGCTGTTCCAGGCGCCGGTGACACATGCCGCAGTGGGAATGACGCGGTCGGCGACGCTGGGCGAGGAACTGGCGAGCGCGCTGTACGCGGAACTCTTCGGTGTGAGGGAGTGCGACGGGGCGAGACGGTCGCCTCTCGAAAAATATTCCGGGCGCGGATCGCTGATGGGATGGCTGCGGGCGATCCTGGCGCAGCGGCAGGTGGATTGGTACCGCAGGACTCGCCGGGAGACGGAACTCGAAGACCTGGAACCGGCGGCGCCAGAAACGGCGGGGCCGAATGCAACGGGGCCAGAGCCTGGGACAATTGCGAACCTGCGCATGGGGCTCGAGGCAGTGCTGCGAGGATTAAGTGCAGAGGAGCGGTTTCTGCTGTCGGCATACTACCTGGATGGGCACACTCTTGCGGAGATAAGCCGGGTGCTCGGCGTGCATGAGGCGACGGTGAGCCGCAAGCTGAAGCGCGCGACCGAACAGGTGAGGAAAGGGCTGCTGCGAGCGCTGGTCGCGCGCGGGCTGAGCCGGCGCGCGGCCGAGGAGGCGCTGGGGACCGATCCGCGCGATGTGGAGATTAATTTGCGAAAACTGCTGCAAAGTCCGGACAGCCAGCCGTACCCCGTTAGAGAAGGAGGAGCGTGAAGGAGATTCTCCAACCCGGCATGCACCCCGACGCGGACCGGATGAGCACGTTCATGGAGGGCTCGGCGACCGCGCAGGAGCGCGAGGAGATGCTGGCGCACCTGGCGGAGTGCGGGGAGTGCCGGAGGGTCGTGTTCCTGATGCAGGAAGCGGAACAACCCCGGCTTCCACACGCAGAGACCGCAAATGCGCGGGGATGGATGGGTCGATGGCTGATGCCGGCAGGGCTCGCGGGAGCGGCGCTGGCGTGCGGGCTGGCGACACTTGTGTACGTGCGGACGCATCGCGGCACCGGGGAGATGGTTGGGCAGAACGCGCAGGTGCACTCGCCGGCGCCAGTTGCGCCAGATCTCTCGAAGAGCGAAGCGCCGGCAGGAACTGGCGGGCAGGAGACTGCTCCGAAACCGGAGAATCGTGCGAGCAAAAGAGCGCGCGGGGCCGGTGAGGCGGCCCAAGCAGCAGGAGGATCAGGGGGGGCGGCCTCGGGGGTGTCGGGGGTGTCGGTCGGGAATGGCGCGAAGGTGGAGGCGCGGTCCGGATCGGGGAGTGTGAACAAGACGGCGCCGGACGCTGGAGATATTGCAAATTTGAACGCGCGAGCGGCGGCAGTACCAGCACAAGTGCCACTGCCTGGGCGGGAAGCTGCGGAGATGAAGCAGGCGCCGATAGCGGCGATGAATGCGCCGGGGTCGCCGAGCTACGCGGCTGCGAACGTGATTTCGGCGCTGCGGATCGAGCACGACCGCGGACCGGACGACGGAACGTCGGAGGTGAGCGGGCGCGTGACGGACCGCACGGGGGCAGTGGTTGCGGGGGCAACAGTGATGCTGCGCGACCCGGCGGGAAAAACGCGGCTGACGACCAGCAGCGCGGATGGATCTTTCACATTGACCGGAGTCTCGCCGGGGCACTACGAGTTGAACGTCATGGCCCGCGGATTTCAAGCGTACCAGCAGGCAATCGACCTTAAGCCGCGCGATGTGGCCATGTTGGACACGCCGCTGACAGTGGGAGCGGAGACGCAAACGGTAACCGTGCAGGCGGACGCGATGGCGGTGCAGACGGACTCGAACGCTGTAGGGACGCTGATCGCGTCAGACAAGGTCAGCGAAGTTCCGACGGAAAACCGCAACTTTGCGGCATTGGCGTCGCTGCCGTCCGGCATGCCTGCGGGATCGACAGCGACGCTGGGGAAGCGCGTGCTGTCGCTGGACAGCGCCGGAACCTTGTTTGCGAGCCACAACGGCGGCAAGAGCTGGAAGGAAGTGAAGCCGAAGTGGTCCGGCAAAGTGGCGCGGATTGAAGTTGTGAATGCCAGTGATGATGCGCGCAAGACCGAAAGGGCGAACGCGGAGAGTGCACGGGCTCTGTTCCAGCTGACGACGGACGCGGGCGCGGTCTGGGACAGCAGGGATGGCACGCACTGGCGAGCGCGATAGGCTGCTCGAAAATTCCTTCAAAAAAATAGTCTGCAAGATTCCTGAACGCTTGCGAACCCCGATTGTGGGCGAACGGCTGGCCGGACCGGCCGAGGTTTGCCGAAAGGGGGACGCTGAATGCGCTGCGCGATTTCAATTCTGAGTGGAGTGGTATTGCTGCTGTCTGGGGTTGCAAGCAGGGCGGAAGGAAAGGCGATGTCCGCGGTGTACACGCACCACGCGCTGGCGCTGACGATGCCGTATGCGGCCGAGCGGAACGGCGAAGCGGAGCTAACGGCCGAGGTATTGAATCCGGAAGACCGCGTGTTGGGAAAGGCTGTGCGCCGGGTGCGCGTGGAGCGGGGAGACGCGGTGTGGAACGCAGAGATCTCCCTCATTGAGACGATTCCGATAGACGAACTGATCTGGCACCGTGTGCGGTTCATGCTGCGCTACGCGGATGAGAAGTCCCCGGCGCTGGAGGAGATCCGGTCGATATCGGAGATATTGCGCCGGCCGGTGATGCGCATCCTCGGGCAGCGATCGTACATCGCGGGCGCGAAGGCGGGGATGCGGGTGATTGTGTTGAGCGGCGCGCAGGTTGGTGCGCCGGCGGCGATGAGCGGCGGCACGGTTCGGATCGAACTGGAGAGAGGGGATCGCGCATCGACTCTGTTGTACCAAGGACAATTGAACCGGCGGGGAACGGTGGAGGCGGAGTTCCGTTTTCCCGCGGGCCTCACAGGAAGCTTTCCGGTCCGGTTTACGGCTGAGACTCCTCTGGGACAGGTGGAAGCAACGGAGACGGTGCAGCTGGAGGACCAGGTTGCGGTTCTGTTGACGACCGAGAAGCCGATCTACCAGCCGGCTCAGACTATGCATTTGCGCGCGCTGGCGCTGGACCGCGGCGAACATCATGCGGCGGCGGAGAGGAAGCTGACGTTCGAAGTGGAGGATCCGCGCGGGAACAAGGTCTTCCGAAAGGCGACAGAAACGGACAAGTTCGGCGTGGCGTGGGCGGAGTTTGCGCTGGCCGATGAAGTAAACCTCGGCGCATATCATGTGACGGCGAAGCTGGGCGATGCCGACAAGAACGCGGCGGACGTGACCGTGAACGTAGAGCGCTATGTGTTGCCGAAGTTTCGAGTGGCCGTGGAGTTTGCAAAGAAGGACGGCAGAGAAAAGCGCGATTACCGGCCCGGCGATCACGTTACAGGAACTGTGAAGGCGAATTACTTCTTCGGCAAGCCGGTCGCGCACGCAAACGTGGCGCTGAAGGCGTCGGCAATGGATGTGGAGTTGTTCCAGGCCGCGACCGCGGAGGGAACTTCGAACGAAAAGGGCGAATACAAGTTCGACCTCGCGCTGCCGAAGTTCTTCGCGGGGAGCGGGGCGCATCGCGGTGCTGCGCCGGTTGTGGTCGAAGCAACCGTGAAGGATGCCACGGAACACGCGGAGACGCGCGGAGAGCCGATCACGGTGAGCCGGCTGCCGCTACTGATTACGGCAGTGCCGGAGGGCGGCTCGCTTGTGCGCGGAGTTGAAAACGAAGTGTATGTGCTGGTGTCATATCCCGACGGGACGCCTGCGAAAACGGATCTCATCGTGCGCACTGGAGATCCACTCGAGAGGCTGGACGGGCAGCTCACCACTGTGAAAGCGACTACTGACGAAGCTGGTATCGCCGTGGTGCGGATGGATGGCGCAGAGCATCCATTGCTGCGTGTGGAGGCCGACGATCGTAAGGGTAACCGCGCCTCCGACACAGTGGAATTGGAGACGCGCGCGGGCACCGACCAACTCCTGGTCCGTACGTCGCATGCGGTCTACAAGCCGGGAGACCGGATGGGGATCACGGTTCTTTCAACACGGCAGCTCGGTGCGGTGTACGTGGACCTGGTGCGCGACGGGCAAACCATGGTGACGCGCGACGCGGACCTGGAGAACGGGCATGCCGAGTTGAACCTGGCCGTGACACCGGAGATGGCCGGGACGCTTATGGTGCATGCCTACGCGATTGGCAGTAATGGACAGGAGACTGTGGATCAGCGGCTGGTGTTTGTGCAGCCTGCCGATGAACTGCACGTGGAGGCTGCAGCGGACGCAACGAGTTATCTGCCGGGCGGCGAAGCGCGGGTGCATTTGCGCGTGACCAATGCAAAGGGCCAGGGCGTGAGCGCGGCACTGGGATTGGAGGTCGTGGACCAGGCAGTGTTCGCGCTGGCGGAGAAGCAGCCGGGATTTGCGAGAGTGTTCTTTTATCTCGAACAGGAGTTAATGAAGCCGCGGTACGAGATTCACTCGCTGACGCAGGCCGAGATTGTCGCGCCGCCGTTGGGCGAGGCCGCCGATCAGCATGACCGCGCGGCGCGTGTGTTGTTTGCCGCGGCGCAGACCGTAGCGCCGGACACGCTGGAAACTGAAGCGGGGCGCGAGTTGCCGGACGGCGCCCGCGGCGACTACCTGGCGCGATACCAACAGTCGCTGCTCGACTACGTGAGGGCCTTGACGAAGAAAATGGCGGATGTGCGCCGCGGACGGGATGTGCCAGGAGTGTTTAAGGCCCTCAGGGATGACGAGGGACGCGCGCCCCGTGATGCGTGGGGAACGGATTTACGCGTTGATCCGGCGGGATGGATAGACCGGAACGACCGGTGGTACGTGGTACGCAGTGCAGGACCCGATCACGCATTCGATACGGCAGACGATCTCACTGTAGGACTGCAGACGCGGATCGCGTTTGCGTTTTCGCCGGGCAGAGTTATTACGCAGGCGCGCGGATCTGGGATAGATCTTCGCCTTGAGCGCGGGCGCGGACCTGACAACGGGCTGGCAGAGATTGCGGGCACTGTCACAGATGTGACGGGCGCAGTGATTGCGGCCGCGGAGATCCGGATCGTCAGCGAAGCGGACGGCAGCGAGCGCAGGGCCACGGCAACCGAGGAGGGAACATTTACATTTCCGGCGTTGCGGCCTGGAAAATACTCGGTGCATGCATCGGCGCGGGCATTTCAAACCAGCATGCGGACCATTTCGATCGAGGCGCGGGACCGGGCTGTACTGACGGTGCAACTGACAGTGGGCGTCGTGAACCAGACGGTCACGGTGCAAGCCGACGCGATGGAAGTGCAGACGGACATGAACGTAGTGAGCGGAATCGCGCCGGAAAACCGCAACTTCGCGGCAATGGGGCAGCTGCCCCTGCCGGCTCCTATAGCCGCGAAGGCTGGATGGGGCGCCGACAAAAGGGAGAAAGCAGGCGCGACTGGAGGAAGCGAACCGACCGCCCACGTGCGCAGCTATTTTCCCGAGGCGCTCTACATCAATCCCGAGATCGTGACCGATGGCGAGGGACGCGCGAACGTTGAAATTCCGCTGGCCGATTCGATCACGACTTGGCGGATGGCGATGTTCGCGTCGACGCAGTCGGGCTCACTTGGAACGGGAACCGCGGAGCTGAAGGTGTTTCAGGACTTCTTTGTGGATCTGGATCTGCCGGTGATGCTGACCCAGGGTGACAGGGTGACGATTCCGGTCGCGGTGTACAACTACGCGGGAAAAGCCGGAGACGTCACGCTCGAATTGCAGGCGGAGGACTGGTTTTCCGTCGATGGCGCGAGCGAGCAGGCCGTTCGGGTGGAAAGCGGCGAGGTAGGTTCGGCACGATTCACGATCGAGGCGAAGCGAATCGGCAAGTTCCGGCTCACTGTGACGGGACAGATGGACGGCGGCTCGCAGCGGAAAGATACGGTGGTGCGCGAGATCGAAGTGGTGCCCAACGGCGAGGCCAGGGAGATTGTCTTCAACGGCAGGCTCGACAAAACTGAACGCCAATCCGTGCGGTTCCCGGAGACTGCGATTGCGGAAGCGAGCAGGATATTCGTCCGGTTGTATCCCGGGCCGTTGAGCCAGGTGATTGAAGGCATGGACGGGATTCTGCAAATGCCATCTGGGTGTTTCGAGCAGACCTCGTCGAGCACGTATCCGAATGTACTGGCGCTGGACTACATGAAAAGGACGAAGAAGCTTACGCCCGAGGTGCACGCGAAGGCGGAGGGGTTTATCGCGACGGGCTACCAGCGGCTGCTGACGTTTGAAGTGCCGGGCGGGGGATTCTCGTGGTTCGGCACCGCGCCGGCAAACAAGATCCTCACGGCGTACGGGCTGATGGAGTTCCACGACATGGCGCAGGTGTACGACGTGGACCCGCGCGTGATGGAGCGCACCGCCGACTGGCTGGCGCGCCAGCAGAGAGACGATGGAAGCTGGGCACCCGACAGGGAATTCATCAACGAAGGAGCGACCAACCGCTTCAACACGGATGCGCTGCGCATAACCGCGTACATAGCATGGGCTCTCCAGACGACTGGATTCAAAGGGGAAGCGATAGACAAAGCGAGAGCGTATATCGAGTCGCATCTGAGCGGGACGGAGGACGCGTACACCCTGGCGGTGGTGGCAAACTTTGCTGTGAATGGCGACAGGAAGTCAACGCTTACGGACCGTGCAATGGAGTTGTTGCGCGATGCGGCGGTGCATAAGGATTCGTTCGCGTGGTGGACAGCAACGGAGACGGGCGTCTATGGAAGCGGAGAGAGCGCGGCAGTGGAGACGACAGGCCTTGCGGTGCAGGCGATGATGAAGGCCGGCGCGAGCCCGGAGCTGGTACGCAAGGCGCTGGCATGGATCGCCTCGCGGAAGAGTGGGCAAGGCAACTGGGGTACGACCCAGGCAACAATCATGGCGCTGCGCGCGCTGGTACAGGCGTCGGAACACAGCGCAGAGGATGCCCGCGGGACGGTAGAAGTGCTGCTGAATGGAACGAAGGTGGAGAGCCTGGAAGTGACCCGGGAAAACAACGACTTGCTGCATCAGCTCGTATTGCCGCACGTGAGCGCCGAGGGAGATAACGAGGTGGAGCTGCGGTTCACTGGCGAAGGAGGGATGGCGTACCAGGTGGCCGGCAAGTACTTTGTGCCCTGGCGGGCCGCCGGGGGGGCCAAGCCGCTGACCATTGACGTAGAGTACGACCGAACGCGCCTGGCGCAGGATGAAGTGGCGAATGAGACGGCGACGATCCGGAATAATACCGACGCCACAGCAAAGATGGTGATGGTGGACCTGGGGATTCCGCCGGGATTTGAACTGCAGAGTGAGGATTTGCAGGCGATGGTGGAGAAAACGGCCGCGGCAAAGAGCGGGCGGCTCGAGAAGTTCTCTGTCACGGCCACTCAGGCCATCCTGTATTTTGACTCCATTGGGCCGCGAGATTCGTTCGAGGTCCGGTTCAGGTTGAGAGCAAAGTTCCCGATGCGGGCCACTGGGTTTGAGTCGCGCGTGTACGAGTACTACGACCCCGAGGTCCGCGCGACCGCGAAGCCGGCGCAGTTTGAGGTGACGACCCGCTGACCGTGCGGGCGAGGATCATATGAAGTGGCGACGGTTCGGTGAAACGTTAAACCTTGGATGGGAGACCGCATCTCGGACCTCCAGCAATCATCTGCACCGGGAAGTGCGCGCGCCAACGGTGAGCGGGAATCGTGTGGCAAAGTTCCCGCTCGATTTTGTGCCCCACTCTCTGCGCAATACAATACTTACAAGGCTAGGGGAATCGGGAGTAAAAGCGTTCAACATGGGAACTCGCCCGTAAAGTTATTGAAGGGCCTGTAGCTCAATGGTTAGAGCAGGGGACTCATAATCCCTTGGTTGGGGGTTCGAATCCCTCCGGGCCCACCATACAAATGGCATGAACACTCGGCTGGACACCATCCTGGCGACGACCCGAGCCGCAGTCAATGCGGCGCGAGAGCTCGTGCGGGTCGCAGAGCTGGAACGTCGGGCTGCCGGGCATCAACCGCGGGGGTGGGCTTCAGCATTGCGCAGGAAGGCGGCGGCCGGCCCGGCCATTATCGCCGAGATCAAGAAGGCATCGCCCTCCAAAGGGCTGATCCGCGCCGACTTCGATGTTGAGTGGATTGCGCGACGCTATGCGGCCGGTGGCGCGGCCGCGCTTTCGGTCCTAACGGATGAGCCGTTCTTTCAGGGCAGCCTTCGCAACCTTGGGCTCGCGTCGCACGCCGTTGCGCTGCCCTGCCTGCGCAAAGACTTCACCATCGACGAATACCAGATCGTCGAAGCGCGCGCGCACCGGGCGGATGCGATTCTGCTGATCGCGGCTGCGCTCACGGATGAACAGATGAAACGGTTTGCGGCCGCGGCGCGGGGAATTGCGCTCGACGTGCTTGTGGAAGTGCATACTGGGGACGAGCTTAGCCGCGTGCTCGATTCACTGGGCGAGACGGGCGCTGACGCGATCGGCGTGAACAACCGCGACCTGAAGACATTCGATGTCCGCCTCGAGAGGTCGCTCGAACTCATCGACCGCATTCCGCCGACCGCGGTGCGCGTAGCGGAAAGTGGTATCGCGAACGCGGAAGACATCAGCCGCCTCCGCACGGCGGGGTTTGATGCCTTCCTGATCGGCGAGAGCCTCATGCGCCAGGCTGATCCGGGGACTGCACTCAAGGAGTTGCTCTCCGGCGCCGCGGTGGCGCGATGAGCCTTTGGATCAAGATCTGTGCCAATACCTCTCTCGAGGATGCGCGCATGGCGGCAAAGGCAGGCGCGGATGCTGTTGGATTCGTGTTCGCCCCGAGCCCTCGCCGCGTTTCGGTCCCGCAGGTGGCAGAAATCGTTCCTCGTCTGCCCGAATCGGTCGAGAAGATCGGCGTCTTCGTTGACGAGCAAGTAGACGAGATTGCGAGCGCTGTGCGCGCAAGCCGGTTGACCGGCGTGCAACTTCACGCTGATTGCGGATCGGATGCGGCCGCACGCCTGCGCGCCGAGTTCGGTCCAGTCCTGCATATTCTGCGCGTCGTTCACTTCGGACCGGATGCGGCGGGGCAGGCAACTCTGTATGCCGCCGATCCCAATGTGGATGCGGTTCTTGTCGATTCGCGCACTGCGACGGCTGTCGGAGGCACGGGTGTTGCCTTCGACTGGGATGCTGCCTCGCTCACCCTCTTCGGCTCCGGCGCCGCAAAGCTTATTGCGGCAGGCGGGCTGCGTCCGGACAATGTCGCCGAGGCCATTGCAAAGCTGCGTCCGTGGGGCGCGGACGTGGCCTCGGGGGTCGAGGCATGGCCAGGACGCAAAGACGCTGCGAAGGTTCGGGAGTTCATCGAGAATGCCCGCTCCGCGAGCTCACAACACGGCTGATCCGCCTGCAACATCACACCGCTTTGAGCGATAACCCGAATCCATTGCGGTCCGCGGGATTCAAATGAGGTGAGACGCGCCGCGCCTTTGTCGGGCGGCGCGTCGCCCCGCCTGCAGGAGGCCGGAATGGAACCGTTTCTTTCCCCCGTTGAGCACCCACAGTCGATGCTGGTCCGCCTTGCCTATGCCATGACGCGCCGACAGTTCGGCAAGGTGCTTACGCCGGTCAAGGTTGTTTACGCCCGCATGCCGGCGGCGTTCGGCATGTTCATCGGCAAGATTTCCAAGCTCGACAAGAAGCTCGAACTGCCGGTCGAGACACAGTTTCTTGTGCGCGAGCAGGTGGCGCGCATCAACGTGTGCGAGTTCTGCATGGATATCGGCCGCGCTTTTGCCATCCAGGCGTCGATGAACGAGGCCAAGTTCGATGCGTTGGGAGATTACCGCACGAGCCCGCTGTTCTCCGAGGCCGAGCGAGCGCTGCTCGATTACGTGACTGAACTGACGCGCGACAAAAACGTGAAACAGGAGACCTTCGACAGGCTGAGCCGGTTCTACTCCGAGCGCCAGATCTGTGAGATTGTCTGGCTCGTCGCCAGCGAGCATATGTATAACGTCACCAACATCGGCCTCAACATCCACTCCGACATGCTCTGCGACATCACACGGAAGCGGAAATAGAGTCAGAAAGAACATTTTCTGAGTTGGCGCATCCGACTCGCGTCCGGATGACGGAGACAATCGTCAACCGCGGACGATACGCATGATGTTGGCCGGTGGGCGACCCGATCGTAATTCAGTCGCCATGAATTGCATATACGGGTCGATGTGATGGAAGAAGTGCTTGTATCCGGAGCAGAGATAGTTCAACCCGGGCTCGCCATCGGGCGTCGTCAGGAAGCGGTGCTTCGGGCACTCGCCATTGCACGCGAATCGAACTTCGCACTCGCGGCACATGCGCGGCAGCGAGTCCCGCTTGTCGAGGCCGAACCGGATCTGCTGCTGCGAGCGGGCCATCCGATCCAGATCCGACTCCATGATGTTCCCGAGCTTGTGTTCCGGATAGACGAAATGGTCGCAGGAGTACAGGTCGCCGGTGTGTTCCATGGCCAGCGCAGAGCCACAGGTTCTGCGAAAGACACAAAGGCTCGCCTCCATCCCCATCCAGCTTTCGAGGGCGACATCGAACTGCTGAACGAAGGTACGGCCGACGTCGTTCTTCACCCATTCGTCGAAGATGCGTGCGAGGAATTTGCCATAGGCCAGCGGCTCGACCGACCATTCCGTAACTTCCGCGGCGCGCTCGAAAGACGGTTGAATCAGCACGAGCCCGTCGGGCTGCAGCTGGACCGCTTTCCTCTCGACGACCGGAATGAATTGCATGAACCCGCTCCCAATCTCCTTGAGGAAGCGGTAGACCTCAAGGGGATATTGGGAGTTGTGCCGGTTTACCACGGTGAGCGTGTTGAACTCGACGTGGTGCGCCTTGAGCCTGTCGAGGCCGCGCATGACTCGGTCAAATGTCGGCGCGTTTCCCTTGTCCACACGGTAGTGGTCGTGAAGTTCCCTCGGTCCGTCGATCGAAATGCCCACCAGAAACCTGTGCCCGGCGAGGAACTCTCCCCATTTGTCATCGATGAGGGTGCCGTTCGTTTGCAGGGCGTTGTGAATGATCTTGCCGCCCGCGTACTTTTGCTCCAGCGCAACCACGGCGCGGAAGAATTCGACGCCCAGCAGGGTCGGCTCTCCACCCTGCCATGCGAAGTGGATTTCGTCGAGCTCTTGCGCCGCGATGTATTGCTGAATGTAGCGCTCGAGAGTCTCCGGCGGCATTGCCCAATGCCTGGTTCCGGGATAGAGGTTCTCCTTTTCCAGGTAGAAGCAGTATTTGCAATCGAGATTGCAAATCGGCCCGATGGGCTTGGTCATAATGTGAAAGCCGGCGACCGGCATGGACGACCCCGCTGGAATCCATGATACGCACCGCGAAGATGGACGGATGAGACTGCCGCCTTGACATCGTGGAGTCCGTGCAAATATCAGTTATCAGTTCGGTCAAGGCCTCGCCTGCCCAAACGTACTGATGACACGGAAACGGGTTTGTTCCGCTCGGGAAAGAAGCGATGGAGTCACGCAGAACAGTATTGAAGTATCTCGCGGGCACAATGGGCGCGTCCGCCTGCGGCCTGGATGCCCTGGAGACGTTTGCGCAGCAGTTGGACGCGGGGAGCAAGAAGCCGAATATCGTCTGCATTGTGGGTGAAGGCCTTCGCTGGGACGAGTTGTCATCGACGGGCAACAAGCTGATCCAGACGCCGAACATGGACCGCATCGGAAAAGAGGGATGCACATTCCGCAATGCGTTCGTGGTCAATGCGCTTTGCCTGCCGTCGCGCGCAACGATGTTGACCGGGATGTATTCGCATACCACCGGCGCCGTTTCGAATGTCGCGGGGAAGATCCCGGCCCGGTTCCCGCTCGTCTCGGACCTTCTGCAGAAGGCGGGCTACGAGACGGCGTTTCTCGGCAAGTCGCACGTCGAAGGCGCACTGATGGAGCACAACTGGGACTACTACTTCGGGTTCGTCGGCCAGGCGGACTACTATCGCCCGAAGATCACAGAGGGTATCCGCGGAAAGTACGGGCCGGCGAAGCTTTACGAAGGCGAGTATGTCGATACGCTGCTGACGCGCAAGGTGGTGGAGTGGCTCAAGCAGCCGCGAACCGGGCCGTTCTGCATGTTCCTGTGGTTTTATGCGCCTCACGCCCCGTTTTACAGGCCGAAGGATATGGTCAACGACCTCAACGGCGTGCCGATTCCCGAGCCAAAATCATTCGATGAGAACCTCAAGGACTATCCGGGCAAGCCGCGAGCCGTGGCCGACGCGGACAACAAGATCGGGTACTCCGAGGTCTTCAGCGACGATCCGCGATCACTCGAGGAACTGGTAAAAGACCATTACGTCGGAGTGGAGGACAACGACAGAAACGTGGGCGCAGTGTGGCAGGAACTTGAACGTCAAAACATCGCCAATGACACGGCCGTGCTTCTGAGCTCCGATCACGGATTCTTCCTCGGCGAACACCACTTCTACGACAAGCGGCTGATGTACGAGCCTTCGATCCGTGTGCCGATGATGCTGCGCTATCCGGGCCATGTGAAGGCGGGGACCAAGGACGACGAAATGGTATTGAACCTGGACATGGCTCCCACGCTCCTTGACATCGCCGGAGTGCCGGTTCCAAGTGAAATGCAAGGCAGGAGCATGCTGCCGCTTGCGGAAGGCAAGCCGAATGTCCCATGGCGCGAGGACTGGCTTTACGAATACTACGAATATCCGGGCTTCGAGAACGTGAGGCCTTGCCGCGGCATCAGGACGGATCGATACAAGCTGATTCAGTTCTTCGTCGAGCCTCAGGAGTTCGAGCTCTACGATCTCAAGACTGATCCGGACGAGGTGAACAATCTCTATGGCAAGGCCGGTTATGAAGAACTGACGGCTCACCTCAAGGAGCGCCTTGCCGCGCTGAGGGCCGAGACCAGCGATACGTATGAGTACAAGCCGACCGGAATTCCTGCGCACTTTGATCTTGGAACGACGTCGGAATCCGGGTTGGCGAAGCCTCCGAAGTAACCGCGGGGCGAACGATCGATTCTGACTCTTTTGGCTGTGCGGGGCTGAGAATGGCCAGCCCCGACCGGAGATCGTCCGGCCGGGGCTGTCATGGTGCTGCATACATTCGGCAAAAGGACCTGTAAGCCGAATTCTGTCGTGTGCGGTCATTCCTCTAGGCGGAGCGTCACCGCTCGCGCTCATCAGCGACCTACCCGGAGGTTCCGGCACTTGCTCGAGCCGCCTTGTCGCATCGGGCCGATGCGCGTCGGGCGCCCTGGCTCTTGGCTGCCCGATCCCTCCCTATTTGGTCTTGCTCCGTGTGGGGTTTACCATGCCCGCCGCATTACTGCGCCGGCGGTGCGCTCTTACCGCACCTTTTCACCCTTACCCCGGCGCCGGGCCGGCCGCCAGAGCAATTTAGGCGGACCGGCACGGTGAATGCCCACCACAAGGCGGGGTAGCCGAGGCGGTATGTTTTCTGTGGCACTGGCCGTCTGGGGGACTTGACTCCCCCATCCCGGACGTTATCCGGCACACCGCCCTGCGGAGTTCGGACTTTCCTCCCCCGGCCTCGGCCGCTTGCGCAGTCTCGTCCGGCAGCGACCGCCCGGTCCTCCTGCCAGGGGTTATTCTACTGCGGGTGCCGAGCAGGAGGCATGCAACTTGGGTGGGAGTTACTCCCGGGTCATAGAACAGGCAGTGGATTCGCGAATTCAGATTGTGCCTGGACGGCGACGGTATTCGATTCGGGGTGCCAGTTGCGTGGCTGGTAGATGCAGCATGGCTCCTGGGCGAACGGGTCTCCGGTGAGGGCGTAGGAGCGGGCGCGGCTGCCACCGCAGATCTCCTTGTACTCGCAGGCGCCGCACTTGCCTTCGAGGCGCGAGGTGTCGCGCAAAGCCTTGAAAATGGGTGCGTTGCGGTAGATGTCAGCCAGTGGCATCTCGCGAATATTGCCGGCGTGGATGGGCAGGAAGCCGCTGGGATAGACGTTGCCGGTGTGCGAGATGAACATGAACCCCTTGCCGTCGTTTACGCGGCGGGTGGCCCAGCCGTGGGTGCGGGTCCGTGCGTCGGCGGTGGGGGCACCGGGCTCGTAGGCACAGGCCGTGGGGGCTAAAGCCCCAAGCTCTTTATCGGGGCTCTTTTCGGCATGACTGAAGTCATGCCCTGACGCGTGGATGCTCGATGACGGAAGGCCGTGAGCCGCGCCCGGGTGACCTCCCATGTGGCCGTGGCCCATCTTGCGCTCCTCGAGGTTGTGCTGGAGGAGGTAGCGGCGATAGTGCATGGCCTCGGTGGTCTTGATCTGGAAGCTGACGCGGTGGCTGAGTTCGTAGATTCGGGCGAAGACCTCTTCAAACTCCTCGCCGGAAAGCAGGTCGGCCTGCTGGCCGCGGCCAACCGGAACAAGGAAGAAGACGTTCCACATGACGATCTTTAGACGCTCGAAGAGGTTGCAGAGACCGCCGAGGTCGTGTGCGTTGTGGCGGCTGATGGTGGAATGGACCTGGATGGGCATGCCGGCTTCGTTGGCCCACTCGATGGCCTGGATGGTGCGCGCCCAGGCACCTGAGAATCCTCGAAAGTGGTCGTGGATCTCGGGAGTTGAGCCGTCAAGCGAGATGCCGAGGCGGACCACGCCGGCCTCTTTCATTTTGAAGATGGCTTCGCGGGTAAGAAGCGGTGTTGCCGAGGGCGTGACGGCTACCTTGACGCCCCGCTCGTTGCAATGGCGGATGAGCTCATAGAGGTCGGGGCGCTTGAGCGGGTCGCCGCCGGTGAAAACGAAGATGGGAACGCCCATATCGGCGATTTGGTCGATGACGGCTTTGCCCTCCTCGGTACTTAATTGGTCAGGGTGCGCGATGGGCTGGGCGGCGGCACGGCAATGCTTGCAGGAGAGGTCGCAGGACTGGGTGACTTCCCAGATGGCAAGGAATGGCGTCTCGTCGTAGTTCAAGCCGCCTCGGGCGGGGATGTTATGCATCATGGGCTGCATGCGGCCCTCCTAATTGGAGCCGGCGGGCTGCACGGTGAAGAAGATGAGGGCAGGGTCCACTGGGTTCCAAGTACAAGGAAAGCAGCCGAAAAACCGGGAAGGCTGTGATTTGGATCACGTTATGCGCGATTCCCCTGCGCGCTATCAACTCGGTTCAAGGGAAGCGGAGAAATTCAAGTTAAATTTCGCACGCGCAGGCAACGTTTTTTCGGCATTCGGCGTCCTACGGAGGTGACTCGCCCGAACGTTTAAAAGTGAGATAAATCACGTCGGCGTGTGCCTGCTGGCACCGCCGATAGTACGAATACTCTGCCAGAATGGGAGTGACCTCACGGGTCCCGGAGGCGCATATGGCCACGGTATTGAAGCCGGAGTGGAGCAAGCCCTCCACAATTCTCTTTGCCTCGGAAATTCCGGCCAATGAGAAAGCATTTAGTTTTGCGCTGGCGCAGGCAACGGAGTTTGGCGCCGACCTGATCCTGTTCCACGCCTATGACACGCTGGTGGTTTCAGCCTCTGAGACATCGGGTGTCCGATATTACGACTATGCCGCGGCGGCGCGGTCGGAGATGAAGCACCTGGAGCCGCTGGCGGAGCGTGTGCGTGCGGCGGGGCTGCGTTGCGAGATTGCGGTGAGGCCGGGCCTGGCTGCGGACCAGATTCTCGCGCACGCCCGTGAGCACGCCATCGATCGCATCGTGATGGGAACGCATTCGCCGGGGCCGATTGGGAAACTTCTGGTGGGTTCGGTGGCGGAAGCGGTACTGCGCTCATCGCCCGTGCCGGTGTTCATTGTTGGGCCCGAAGTGACAGATGGGGCGGAACGAAATTTCGCAACAAAGACGGTACTTTGCGCCGTGAGCCTGCTCGATACCAGCGTGGTCGTGACTTCCTTTGCAGCAGAACTGGCGGCGCAGCACAATGCGCGGCTGATTTTGCAGCATGTGATCCGGCCGCAGGAACGCCACCAGGTGCTTGCGGGCCGCAGCATAGACCAGATCGAGGCAGACCTGCTGGCGCTCGTTCCGGCTGAGCTTCAGGAGAAGATCGAGACCCATGCCATCGTGGTTCCAGGCGATCCGACGGAAGAGCTGCTCTTCCAGGGACGCGCGCAACACGCCGATCTGATTGTTCTCGGGGCGCATGGAGCCTCGGCCTTTGCAGCCGTCACGCGGCACGGCATCGTCTACAAGGTGCTGGCCCACTCGCAGTGCCCGGTGATCACGCTATCGCCAGGAGTGCTGGCGGCCGCGGGCGCGAGCGGCGACAGAGTATCGCCGGCGGAGACTTTCCTCGCGGGCGTGTTTTAAAGGCAGGGACCAGGCACCAGGGAACAGGGACCAGAAGAAAGGCCAAAACCATCGGACGTACAGGGCGGTCCTGCGAGGCGGATCAAGACGAGAGATTTTCTCCCTGATGGGCGGGGCGGGTGGCGAGAGCCATCCGCCTCTTTCTCTTGGCGCTATTTTGCGCGCGGGAGCGGCGCTTCGCTGCAACGCCTGCTCCCGCAGAGCGTGTCCACAATTCCTTCGCCTTCGCGGATGGTGTAGATGCGATCCACGGCGGGGAGCTTTACCGTCTCTGTTGCGCCGGAGGGCCAATGGATCTCGGCTGTGCCTGCGTCGGTCGAGTCCCCCAGGCCGAAGTGAGGGCGCTGGTCGTTGGACGAGATATAGCTTCCGCCGCTCATCACGTCCTCGCGCTGTCGCATGCCGTTGGAGTTGAGGTAGACCGTGGCGCCGACGGCGTCGCGAGGGCTTTTCCTGTGGGTCTTTGGATCTTCGCCGCCGATGAGCTTGAGCTCTACCCAGTGGTGATGGTCGGGGTTCACGTCCTTGAGAAGCACGGGCGGACCATCGATGGGGCTGATGACCACGTCGATCTTGCCATTGTTGAACAGGTCGCCGAATGCCGCGCCGCGGCCGGAGGTGAGCGTGGCGAGGCCTGAGCCCCTGACCGGAGGAACGCAGGTGAATTTTCCGTTGCCGTTGTTGTGATAGAGAAGCACGCGCTCCTTGAAGGTTGTGCCCCAATCGTGCTCGTCGACCTGCGGATACACGTGACCGTTGATCATCATAATGTCTTTCCAGCCGTCATTGTCGTAGTCGGGAAAGCCGGCGCCCCAGCCAACGAAGGGGACGGCCATCTGCGTGATGCCGGCCTGGTCTGCGACATCGGTGAAGCCGATCGCGCCATCGGAATCGACCCCGTCGTTGTGGTAGAGAGCCTTGAAGTCGTCGGAAAAATCGGTGACGAGCAGGTCGGCGCGGCCGTCATTGTCGTAGTCGCCGACAGCGAGGCCCATCGATGCGATCTCGCGGCCGTCCTTGTTGAGCGCGAAGCCGGAAGTATAGCTCTGGTCCTCGAACGTGCCGTCGCCATTGTTGATGTAGAGATAGTTGGGCGTTGAGTCGTTGGCGACGAGCAGGTCAGGCTTGCCGTCGTTGTTCACGTCAACAAAGACCGCGGTGAAGCCGTAATAGTCGCCGGGATCGTTGACGCCCGCTTTGACGCTTACATCAGTGAAGGTGCCGTCGCCGTTGTTGTGGAAGAGATGATCCGGCTCGCCCTTGAGGCCGCGGGGGCCGCACATGACCGGGACACCGTGAAGCTGGCAGAAGGCGAAGGGGACACTGCCGTCAGTTGACGTGGGCTGGTGCGCCAGGTCGTAGTGCACGTAGCCGGAGACGAACAGGTCGAGGCGGCCGTCGCCATCGTAGTCGCCCCATGTTGCGCCGTCGGACCAGTTGCCGAGCGTGACGCCGGCCTTTTCCGCGACATCGGTGAATGTGCCGTCGTGGTTGTTGCGGTAGAGACGGTTTTTCCCAAAGTTGCAAACGAAGATGTCGGGCCAGCCGTCGTTGTCGAAGTCGCCGATGGCGACGCCGAAGCCCCAGCGGTCGTTGGTAACACCGGCTCGCGCGGCTACGTCGGTAAATGTGCCGTCGTGGTTGTTGTGGAAGAGCGCGGCGTGCGGCGGAGTCCGCTTGCCGGTGAGCGCGTCGTATGTGGCCCCATTGACGAGATAGATGTCGAGCCAGCCGTCGTTGTCGTAGTCGATGAGGCCGATGCCGGAGCCGTCGGTCTCGAGGATGTATTTCTTTTGCGGAGTTCCCATGACGTGCTGCCACTTTGCGAGGCCGGAAGATTTGCTCGCGTCTTCAAAGACAATTGGGCCGGAATCGACGAAGCCGCCAGCCGTAATGGGGCGATGGCTGGAGTCATAGACGGGCGCAAAGCTGCCGGCGGACGAGATACCGCCCGACTGTTGCTGCGGTGCGGGTTTTGGCTTTGCAGAGGGCGATTGTTGTGCGGAGAGATATCCGGCCAGGAGCATTGAAACGACGAGGCGAAGCGACGCGAACGAGAAAAAGCGCGGCAAGGAAGATGAAGCTCCTGAAGAACTACGGCGAAGCCTTACGCGGGAAGGATACCGCACATGACTTGCGGCTATCCGATTCGACCATGGATTGGGTGACTGTTATTTCTTTGCTGCGACAGATTCGGGCTTTACCGGCTTGAAGTCGGCGCAGTCCTTGCCGCCGCACATGGCTGAGGTGATGCCGACGCCCTCTTCGATGGTGAAGATGCGATCGGGAGCGGGAAGCTTGATGGTTTCAACCTTGCCCGAGGGCCAGTGGATTTCGGCCGTGCCGGCGTCGGTGGCATCGCCGAGGCCGAAGTGGGGGCGGCGATCGTTCGTGCCGATGTAGCTGCCGCTCGACAGCACATCCTGGCGCATGCGCATGCCGTTGGCCTTCAAGTACACCGTCGCGCAGGTTGCGTCGCGCGGACTCTTCGGGCCGCCGACAAGTTTCATCTCAACCCAGTGATGATGGTCAGGGTTCACGTTGCGCAAAAGCACCGGCGGGCCGTCGACGGGATTGATGACTGCGTCGATCTTGCCGTCGTTGAAGAGGTCGCCGAAGGCCGCGCCGCGCCCCGCGATGACGTCTGCCAGGCCGGTGCCAATGACGGGCTTGATGTACTCGAACTGGCGGTCTTTGCCATTGCGCGAAGGAACGTTGTGAAAGAGGAGCGCGCGCTCGGCCCAGCTTGTGCCCCAGTCGTGCTGGTCCACCTGCGGATAGACGTGCCCGTTGACTTCGAAGAGATCGAGCCAGCCGTCGTTGTCGTAGTCGATGAAGGCGTCGCCCCAGCCGACGAAGGGAATGGTGGTCTGCGCGATTCCTTCCTTGTAACTCACGTCGGTAAAGCTCGCGTCGCCATCGTTGTGGTAGAGAACCTTGTAGTCGTCGCCGAAATCGGTGACGAAGAAGTCGATGAGGCCGTTGTTCTCGTAGTCGCCGGCGGCGATGCCCATTGAGGCGATCTCACGGCCGTCCTTGTTGAGCGCGAAACCGGAGACATAGCTCTGGTCATCAAAGGTTCCATCGCCCTTGTTGATGTAGAGATAGTTCGGCTCGGAGTCATTGCCGACGACCAGGTCGGGCTTGCCGTCGTTGTTGATATCCAGGAAGATCGCGGTGAAGCCGTAGTACTTGTCCTTGTCTTCTACGCCTGCCTTAACGGTGACGTCTTCGAATGTGCCGTCGGGCTTCTGGTGGAAGAGGTGGTCGGGCTCCCCCTGCAGGCCACGCGGGCCGCAGTTTACGTTCGCGCCGCGATAGAGGCACTGGGCATAGCCGACGGCCTTGGTGCCGGCGATGGGAAGGTTAGTGCGATCGAAGTGGACGTAGCCGGTGACGTAGAGATCGAGGCGCCCATCGCCATCGTAATCGCCCCACGTTGAGCCGGGATGCCAGTTGTCGAGCGCTACGCCAAGCTTCTCGGCGACATCGGTGAAAGTGCCGTTGTGATTGTTGCGATAGAGGCGGCTGGGGCCGTAGTTGCCGACGTATATGTCGGGCCACCCGTCGTTGTCGTAGTCGGCCACCGAGCAGCCGTAGCCCCAGCGGTCATTCTCGACGCCGGCTTCTTTCGAGACGTCGGTGAAAGTGCCGTCGTGGTTGTTGCGGAAGAGCGCGGCGTGGGGAGAGGGTTCTTTGCCGTCGAGCGAATCGAAGGTCGCACCGTTGACGAGGTAGATGTCAAGCCAGCCGTCGTTGTTGTAGTCGATCAGGCAGACGCCGGAGCCGTTCGTTTCGACGATGAAGTTCTTCTGGGGCACGCCCATCTTGTGCGTCCAACCGGAAAGGCCTGCCTTTTTCGTGATGTCCTCAAAGACGACCGGGGCTTCGCCAGGCTTGACGAACCCACCCTTGGTGATGGGGTTGTGCTGCTCGTCGTATTGAGCGGGAGCGCCCAGGCCGCCGGCGATGCCGCCCATCTGGCGCGGAGCTGGTTGGCTTTGCGGGGAGGGGGATTGCGGCTGCGTCGATTGTGCGCGGCCCACGATGGAAAGGCCAAGAAAGAAGATGAGAGCAGCCGAAAAAACAGCGCGCAGGCGCGGCAATTGTGAAGTCTCCACGAAACTGCAGTGTATCGCAGCGGACCCGCGCATGGCTCGCAACGACCTATCCGCAAGGGACAGACTCGAAGGGTTGACGGATTCAGGAAGAAAACGTGAGAAACCGGGTTCGGCGGCACGGCGTGAGCAGCCGCCCGGCCGTGTACCGGACTCACGCGTCAGCGGGTCGTGCGGGAAAGATTCACCTTGCCGACTGTGATCCTGATTGCGGGGAGAGTGTGAAACTCAGGAGGCAAATCCACTACCTTCTGGCGCGGGCGACGAATGCGATCCCACATGCGCCGAAGCCATGTGCGCGTCCGGCGATGAATATATACGTGAGTGACGGTCTCAACACGCAGCATAGGTGCGACCCACCGGGAACAGCGGTTTGCGACGGCACCAGCCGTCAAATCACGCGCAGCAGAAGAAGAATCAATACGATCGTGAGAATCAGACTTACGCCCCCGCCGCCATAATAACCCCAACCCGGTCCCGCCCGGTAACCCCCGTAGCCGAATCCGAAGATGAGAATGATCAGAATGATCAATAGAAGCATGCTTTCTCTCCTGCTCTCTGCGTCATGCCATCCCTGCCATTTCAGGCACCGGCATGAAACCACTCAAGCTTGGATGCGCGCTGCGGGTAACGCGGCTTGAAATGTCGGGCGCACGACACCGGGCCCAGCACGAGCAGTTCGGACCACTCTTGCGAACAACCCTGTGATTCCGGACTGCAATCCAAGCTCTGTTGTCGAAAGTGGAGGCTCGAACGTGCGGCCTCGGGAGGTAAAGAAGGATGCTCTGGACGATATTCGTAATCCTCCTGGTTCTGTGGCTTGTTGGACTGGTGAGCAGCTACACGCTGGGCGGGTTTATCCATCTGCTGCTGGTGGCAGCAGTCGTAGTTCTGATTCTGCAGTTGATTTCAGGCCGACGGCCGGTGGTCTGACGCTGCCGGACCCGAAGACGCAGAGACACAGGTGAGACGCGGCGGCTGAACTCGCTCGCGTCTCGAGTTTTTAAAGCAAACAAATGTACGGAGGTGGTGGAATGAATAAGGACACGGTAAAGGGAACAATGGACGATGCGGCTGGCCGAGCCAAGAGGCAGGTTGGCGAGTGGACGGGCGACACCAAGTCCCAGGTGGAAGGCGCAACCCAGCAGGTGAAGGGCAAGGCCGAAAAGGCATGGGGCAATGTGAAGGACGCTGCGCGCGACATGGACCACGGCAACCGCGCCGACGATCGCGAGCGCAAGAACGACCAGAACGCCAATCGGCACTGATCGTTAAGGCTTTGCTCGGTAGCTGTTCCGCCCAAAACCAGTCTTCTAGCGATGCGGGAGCACAGGCTCCCGCATTATTTTGCTTGCGAGCAGGGCAGGCTCCAACCGTTGTTGATTCCTCCGTTGGGATCGGCTCGGCGCGTCGGCGCGTTTCGATTTCGAGCCATGAACAGCCGGTCAATTTCCTCTCGGCGAGGTAACGTCCAAGTTGCGGAAGGGCCTTCCTGCTTGCCTGAAATCGCGACGTCGCGTAAACATATTAGTGAGGGCGGCAAGCTGTGCGCTTTTCGGATCGAGGTGCGTCTTCCGCAGCGATTCCGGCTCACTGACGGTAGAGAGTCCGCCAGCGGACACGTCGGCCTCTCAGACATCTGCCTGGCGCGCCGTGGTACGCGTGCTGCGAAGTCCTGTGGATGCCGTCAGTTGTGCCCTTCTTCCCTCCTGTTGTACCCTCTGCGGCTCGCCTCTGCCGCGCCTTTCGTCGACGCCAATTTGCGATCTTTGCTGGACGGAAATAACGGTCCTTGCGGAGCCGTCTTGCGCCCGTTGCGGCGATGCGCTCGCACTTGCCGACCAGCCGCGCTCCGGGCCGGACCTTTGCCGAGCTTGCCGGCTCGCGCCGCCCGCGTTTGAGGTCGCCGTGGCCTTCGGACCTTACGAGGGCCGAATGCGAGAGGCCATCCATGCCCTGAAGTATGAGCGCATATCACCGGCCGCGCGGCGCATGGGACAGATGCTCGCCATTGCGATCGCGAAGCTGTATGGGCATGCGCCCGCCGAGATGCTCGTGGTGCCGGTGCCGCTGCATCGCTCGAGGCATGCGCGGCGCGGATTCAACCAGGCGCGGGCACTTGGGAGCCACGCCATCGCCGAGCTGAGAAGATCGCACCCGGCGTGGAAGCTTACGCTTGCGCCCGGCACATTGATTCGCCTGCGCGCCACGGAGACCCAGACTGGGCTCAGTCCGCGCCAGCGGCGGTTGAACGTGCGCGGCGCCTTCAAGGTGGCGGATTCCAAGAAAGTTGACGGCCGCCATGTTTTGCTGATCGACGACATCCTTACCACGGGCGCTACCGCGCGCGCCGCATCGCTCGCGCTCAAGCGCGCAGGGGCTGCCGGCGTATGGGTGGCCACGCTTGCGCGTGCGCAGCGGTTTGTCCACCATGCGAGTCCGGCACCCGAGCATGATGACGACGGTGTTGCCGGGAGCGTCGAATTGAAAGGGGCGGCAAGCGAAACAGACAGGCTGCCGGGCAGATTGAACGCATCGGCAGTCGCAGGACACGAAGAAAGTTATTCATCTTTCAGAGGCCAATGACATGTCGCTGGGAAAAGCAATGATTCATGCACGCAAGCAGAAATCGATTGCAAGGGCCACGGCCGCAGCGGGAGATGCGACGATCGTCGCGCATTCGAGCCACATGCTGCAGATGCCGGTGCTGGTGCTTAACGCTTCCTACGAGCCCATCAACATCTGTGGTGCTCGGCGGGCGCTTGTACTGGTGCTCAAGGGCATTGCGCGGACCGAGGAAGAGTTGGCGTTGACGCTGCATGCGCAGCGGGCGCGGATCGCCATGCCTTCGGTGATCCGGCTGCTTGAATACCGCCGCATCCCACACCAGACACGGGCCTTATCGCGCAAGAATATCCTGCTGCGGGACCGCAACACGTGCCAGTACTGCGGCATCGTGCTGGCGTCGAGCGAGTTGACGCTCGATCACGTTGTGCCGAGATCGCGCGGCGGCAATTCCACGTGGGAGAACCTGGTGGCATGCTGCCATGTCTGCAACCGCAGGAAGGGCAACCGGATGCTCACGGAGATCGACGACATGATCCTGCTGCGGGAGCCGCGTCCGTTCAGCCTGCATACGAGCCGGCAGATCATGCGGATGCTGGGGCGCGGTGACGACCGGTGGCGGAAGTACCTGTTCTATTAGATAAGGGGAGGCCGGGGTCGCGCGGATGGCCGCATTGAAGGTTCCGCCTGTCCCGAAGTTCTGTTTTGGAACCTTCCCAGGTGTGGCAAAAACAGGACGCTCCAGCGCCGCTCGAAAACATCCAAACAGTTGATTACCCTCTCCCGATGTGACACACTGAGTCACATGAAGACCATTACCATCCGCGAGCTGCACCAGGAGACTGGCCGGTGGGTCCGGCAGGCATCCTCCGGCGAGGTATTGGTGACCGAGCGCGGGCAGTTGATCGCGAAGATCGTGCCCGCGACCCCACCGCCTGCGAAGCCGTTCTTCGCGGCTCCGCGGTACACGCGGGCATTCCTTCGCCACCGGAAGTCCCTTCGCGGCGGAACGGATGCGACCGACATCGTCAGCCAGGATCGTGACGGGCGAGCCGGGTGATCTACTTCGATACGAGCTACTTGGTTCGCCTTTATTTTGACGAGCCGGGCGCGGACCGGGTTCGAGCCCTGGCCGCGACGGATCACGTGGCTTGCGCCGCGCTAGGGCAGGCCGAGATGATGGCTGCGTTCCATCGCAAACTGCGGGAAGGAGCGATCAAGCCCGCGGCCTATTCTGCTCTGGTTGGCCAGGTCGAGGCGCATATCGAAGCGGGTGCATTCCACTGGCTCACGCAGGATGGGGAGGTTCTTTCGCGAGTCCGCGACGTCTATCGAAAGCTGCCTGGGTCCGTGTTCCTGCGCGGAGCCGACGGCATTCACCTGGGAACGGCGGCTGAGGCGGGGTTCCGTGCCGTCTACTCGAACGATGCGCACCTGCTGGCTTCCGCCAGGCATTTCGGGATTGAGGGCAGGAATGTGATCTGACGGCGGGAGCTGGTGGTCAGCGGATGAGCCGGCAGATCATGCGCATGCTGGGGCGCGGGGACGACCGGTGGCGGAAGTATCTGTTCTATTAGCTTCTCCTGGCCACTCGTCTATTAAGATTTCCCATCATGCGCGAAATCTGGCGTAAGACCGTGGAGATCTTCTGGGAACACCCTGTTCTCTGGCTGCCATTCGTCATTGCTGATCTTTGCACGTTCGCACTCAGTCAGTCTTCGAGCTGGTCTGCGCGGGCAATCCTGTATTCGCAGACGACGAGCCGCTCGGTGCTGGGTGGCAAGTCGGCGATCTACAACCCGGCTGCGATTCACAACGCGTGGATGTATTCAGCTCCGATCGCCGTTGCCGCTCATTATCTGAATGTCTGCCTGCTCACGGCGGCGTTCGTACTCATCGCTCGTGCAACACAATTGATTCTTCAGGAGCAGACAGGTGGGATCGGATTGGCATTTGCCGAGCTGAAGACCAGCTTACGCAGGATCCTCTGGTTTTCGCTGAAGTTCTGCGTGTGCATGATGGCCGGGGCGCTCATTGCGATTCTTCCGACAATGTTGCCGTTGATCGGCCTGCGCCCATTGCCGCACCTCCTGTTCGAAGCGCTGACATGGACATCGGTCCTCGCAGGGACAGCCGTGGTCGCGTGGGTGGCGACGCCAATGGGGATGAAACTCGTGGCGTACCCCGGCATGGCTGCTTCAGCAGACATGGTAGCGCTCGCAAGGAAGTTCGCCTTGGCGGCCGGTGTGGCAAACGTGTTGGCAGGACTGACATATAACGACGCAATTCGGCCTCATCTCCGCTCGCACTCGCGCTTTGAAGGCCACGCTTTGGGAGCCGTGGCTACGTTGGTGATCGATGTTCCCCTGCTGCTGCTGTTTATCGCGCTGGGTATTCTCTTGGCCGGACAGGCAGATTCAGAGGAGGAATTGCATTTGTCCGAACCGGAGCCATTTTAGCCGAGTTGATCTGAGTGAAGGTGGTCATACTCACTCCTCGCGAAGGGCTTGCATGGGTTCTATGGAGGCGGCTTTGTGGGCGGGGAGGAAGGCGGCGGCTAGGCCGATGATCAGGAGCGCTGCGATGACGGCGGCGTAGGTCCAGGTGTCGATGGGTCGGACATGGTAGAGGAAGCTCTGGACGAAGCGGCCGGTGGCGATGGCCAGTACGAGGCCTACGGCGAGGCCGGCGCCGATGAGGATGGTTCCCTGGCGGAGGATGATTTGCGCTACTCCCTTGCGGGTGGCGCCGAGGGCCATGCGGATGCCGATCTCGCGGCGGCGATAGCTGACGAGCTGCGAGAGCACTCCGTAGAGCCCGGCGACGACCATGATGACGGCGAGGCCGGCGAACGAGGCGACGAGATAAAGGGCTAGGCGCTGCGAGAAGGTGTTCTGGTCAACGACTTGCTGCATGGTCTGGAAGTTGTCGAGCGCGAAGCCGGGCGCGGCCTGGTGAAATACGGACCGCATCTCGGCGGCAACCGGGATATTGCCGCGGGTTTTGACGACGAAGTTGACTAGGGTTTTGAGCAGCGCCTGGTAGAAGAGCGACGTGGTGGGGACCTGGCCCTGCGGGATGAAGATGAACGGCGCGGGTTCGCCGCCGACCTGCTTGTCCACCTGGTCGGCGATGATGCCGACGATCGTATAGGGCTTGAGCATTCCCGTGTCTTTGCCGCCGAGGTCGATTTGCTTGCCCAGGGGGTCGGCGTTGGGGAAGTACTTGCGGGCCAGCGTTTCATTGACGACGGCCACGAAGGGCGTGGTGGCAACGTCGGTGTCGGCGATCATGCGGCCGCGGACTACTGGAGTAGACATGGTGCGTGCGTATTCGCCGCTGACGGCGGTGACGCGGGCCTCCGGCTTTTTGTTGGGAGGCGCGGTCTGCCCGACGAAATCGAAGCTCGTTCCCGTATCGATGCCGGATAGAGGCGGTGACGTGATGAGAGCGGCGCTCTCGACGCCGGGTACATGGCGCATGCGCTCCAGAACAGGAAGATATGTGAGGGTTGCGACGGACGGCGGAGCGTTGGCGATGTCCTGTGAGACCGACAAGGCCGAGAAGCCGGCTGCGTCGGCGGGCATGGCGTTGAAGGTGGTAACGTGCGCTGCTTCGAAGCCGAGGCGCGACTGCCCTAGGTTCCAGAGGGTGTGAAAGAGCAGGCCGGTTCCGACGAGCAGGACGGTGGAGAGCGCGACTTCGACGGCGACGAGAATGCCGCTGAGTTTGCCGCTGACCCCGCGCGAACCAAGGCCTCGCGATGCGGACTGGAGCGCTGCCTGCGGATTGGCGCGCGAGGCGAGCAGCGCGGGCAAAAGCGACGAGAGCGCGGTGGTCACGATTGCCACGGCGGCGAGGACAAGGACGATCGTCCAGTGGAGGTGGATGGACTCGCCGCGCGGGATCGTGTCCGGGGGCAGCTTGCGGAGCGCGAGCATGATCAACTCCGCGAGAACCACTGCGACGGCGCAGCCGGAGAGCGAGAGCAGAAGGCCTTCTGCGAGCATCTGGCGGATGAGGCGAGCTTTGGCGGCGCCAAGGGCAGCGCGGACGGCGAACTCCTGCCGGCGGCCGAGGCAGCGGGCGAGGAGCATGTTGCTGACGTTGGCGCAGGCGATGAGGAGCACCAGCGCGAGCGCGGCGAGCAGCGCGTAGAGGACGGGGCGCACTGGGCCGGTGAGGACTTCCTGGTAGAGCCATGCGCGAAGGTGGACGGATGGCTCGTCGGCTTTGAGCGGCATGTGCGCGGCGATGGCGTCGATCTCGTGCTGCGCCTGCTCAAGGTTGGCGCCGGGGCGAAGAACGCCGACCACGTTGAAGAAGTTGTAGCCGCGGCCGCTGAGCATCTCCGGCGTGGGCTGGAGCGGCAGCCACACGCCTTTTTGCATGTCAGCGCCCACGGACTCGGGGAAGCGGAAATCGCCGGGCATGACGCCGACGATGGTGCGCGCCTTGCCGCTGACCTGGACCACTTTGCCGACTATGTTCGGATCGGCGTGGAAGGTTTCGCGCCACAGGCGCTCGGAGAGGATGACGACCGCGGGACCATTGGACTGGCCTTCGGCGTCGCTGAATGCGCGCCCGAGGAGCGGTTGAACGCCGAGCATCGAGAACAGGTTGGTGGTGATGTGCGGCGCAACGACGCTTTGCGAGGCGTCCCCGGTTTGGAGCACGCCGACGTCTTCGTTGTAGCCGGCTACGGACTCGAGCATGCGCGATTGCGATTTGATGTCTGTGTAGTTGAGCCAGGATGTCGCGTTGAAGCTGGGCTTGTCGGTCGCCATTCCGACGGTGATGAGGCGGTTTGCGTGCACGTAGGGCAGCGGGCGCAGCAGGACGCTCTCGATGACGGTGAAGATGGCAGTGTTGGCTCCTACGCCAAGAGCGAGGGTGAGGATGGCGAGGAGGGTCATTCCGCGTGCGGACCGGAGTTGCCGGTAAGCGGAGCGGAGGTCGTAGCCGATGGTCTGCATGGAGCACCCCGGGGAACGCGGCGGGCTGTGGCGTACGTGGCAGCCCGCATGAATGTGAATCCATAGTAGCGCGGCAGCATATATTTGCAGAGTTGATGGTCCCCGATACGGAGGAGCAAATGGGCGGGAACGGGCGGGTGGTGTTTCGAGGAGCGCGAATCTTTGACGGCGATTCGGCAAAGCTGATTGACGGCGCAACGGTGGTGGTGAAGAGCGGCGCGATGGAGGAAGTGACGGCGGAGCCAATCGAGGCGGGACAGGGCGACGAGGTAGTGGAATGCGGAGGGCGCGTGTTGATGCCGGGGTTCATCGACGCGCACGTGCACGTGTATGCGGCGGGACTGAACCTCGTGCGGCTGGCGCAGCTGCCGGTGTCGTACCTGGCGCACTATGCGGCGGTGTTTCTAAAGGCGTGCCTGGATCGCGGGTTTACGACGGTGCGGGACGTGGGCGGCGGCGATGTGGGGATTGCGACGGCGATACGCGAGGGGCTACTGAAGGATGTGCCGCGCCTGATTTATGGGGGCCGCGTGATTTCGCAGACGGGCGGGCACGGGGATTTCAGGCCCGGGGATCACGCGCTGGATGGGATGGTGTGCTGCGGGTGCGGGTTCCACTCCGATCCGATGGCGGTGGTGGCTGACGGGGCCGATGCGGTGAGGCGTGCGGTGCGGGAGGAACTGCGGCGGGGCGCGGCGCACATCAAGATCATGGCTTCGGGAGGGATAGCATCGCCGACGGATCCGCTGGACAAGTGCCAGTACTCAGACGAGGAGATTCGCGCGGCGGTGGACGAGGCGACGAGGGCGGGCAAGTACGTGGCGGCGCACTGCCACCCGGCGGAGGCGGTGAAGAGGGCGGCGGCGCTCGGAATACGGTCGATTGAGCACGCGACGCTGATCGACCAGGAGACGGCGGAGTTTGTGGCGGAGAAGGGCGCGTTCGCGGTGCCGACGATGGCGACGCTCTTTGCGCTGAAGGAAGAGGGCAAGGAGCTCGGGCTACCGCAGGCGAGCGTGGACAAGCTGATGCGGATAGGGGATGCCGCGCTCGGGGGTCTCGAGACGATGCACCGGGCAGGCGTGAAGATGGGGCTGGGGACCGATCTGCTGGGAGCGCAGCACGTGCGGCAGTCGACTGAGTTCACGTTGCGGAGGCGGGTGCTGCCGGCGGTCGAGGTGCTGCGAGCGGCATGCGCGGTGAATGCGGAGCTCGTGGGCGAGACCGGGCGGCTCGGTTGCGTGCGCAAGGGCGCAGCGGCGGACCTGGTGGTGGTGGAGGGAAATCCTCTGGAAGATATTGCGGTGCTGGGGCGCGGTGGGGACGGGCTCGCCGTGATCATGAAGGACGGGCGATTTCACAAGCGGACATTGTGATTCGAATCACCTTTTGGGGACGAGCGCGTTCATGCCTCGGGAGTCAGAAGTAAAGATGACCAAGGAGTATGAACGTTGATTCTTTCGGGGCGTGCGCTTGTAGTACCATGATCGCCAGATTTCCAACTGTCCTCCCGGCCAGGCCGAACGGTGCGCCTATGGGAACCTCCCTCATGTCGGGGCGCATCGGCGTGTGTCTTCCGCCGGGTTGGCGCCAACGAGCCGGGCACCGCTCGGCGAGGACGAATAATGCGAAGAGTATTAGTATCCCTGATCTCCGGATTGCTGGTTGTCGTCTGCGGATGCACCAAGGGAAATTTCCAAGCGGCTCCGGCTCCGACCCGGCTCACCGCCCCAACAGGTTTGACGGCCACAGCAGGTGACAAGCAGGTAGCGCTCACTTGGACTGCGGTGGGCGGAGCCCATTCGTATGGCGTTTACTATTCCACGAGTACGGGAGTCACGCAGTACAACGGCACCAAGCTTTTTGCAAGCAGCACTCCTAATTTCACGGTCACCGGCCTGACCGACGGCACTCCGTATTACTTCGTAGTGACGGCCCTGGGCGATGCTGGAGAATCGTCGGCATCAAACCAGGCCACAGCCACGCCTGTGCCTCCGGTTCCGGCAGCTCCGACAGCCGTGACAGCCACGGCGGGCCCGAATTCAGTTGCTCTGAGCTGGACTGCGTCGGCGGGCGCCACCTCGTATAACGTTTATTACTCCACGAGTTCGACGATCGCGGTCGGTGGCGGAACCAAGGTGAGCGGAATCACCGCCTCGCCAACGACGGTGACCGGCCTGACCACGGGGACGGCTTATTACTTCATCGTGACGGCAGTGAATGCGGGCGGCGAATCGCCGGCCTCGACAGCAGCAAGCGCGACGCCGACAGGTTCATCTGCCATTTCACTGACACCCGGAACGCCGGGTTCGGCGACGGTGCCCTTTGGGGGTGCAAATTCCCTGACCTTCAACTTCCCGGGCAATGCGGTGTCGTCGCCGGCGAGCGTTGGCATCAATCCTGTGACCCAGGCCAATCTGCCAGCGCCCCTCAGCATCAAGACGCGGGCCAACGCAGTGGCCTCACCGATGGTGCAGGCCGGAGATACATTCGTCCTTGCGTTCGACCTCACAATCGATCCCACGGCGATTACGGTGTTCAATGTGCCGGTGGGGATCAGCGGGACCGTCGATCCCACGGTTTCCTCGGTGGGCGTGACGCTGAACCTCGCGATGTGGAACGGAACCCAGTGGGTGGATCTGGCCACGTTCGTGGTGGGGGCGAATGGCGCCATCAGCCAGAACCTGCCCTCCACTTCGCTGCCCGGCCTGCTGCAACCCGGCGAGTACCTGCTGTATCAGCCTGCGAAGGGCACCAGCACAGCGGTCTCGAACCTGGGCATCGTGCTCATGGCCGATGACGGCGGGGGAATGGCCGACGGGCAGAATGGACTGCAGGTCGTGAATCTCTACGACACGAAGGGCAATCTCCTCAGCACGCCGGTGATTTCCTATCTGGATTACGCGAATCAGGGAGACCTGGATGGACAAGCCCTGACGCCTGATGGCTCTGAAGGCATTATGGTGGACGGCGGCAACCAACTGAGCTTCTTCTCAGGGGCGCAGACGGGAATTCCGGTGGCCTCAAAGAACATGCTCGATGTTTCTACCTGGGGCACCGACGGTGACTCGGTGGGCATCCTTCCCAATGGCGATGAAGCCGTTGTTTCGCTGGACGACAACAGCCAGCTGCTTGTGGTCTCGGGAATCATCTCGGGTAACGCGGTTGCAGCGGAAACCCTTGCACTTCCCAATGACCGGGATGGAGTGGTGGTCTCGGGCGATGGGAAGGTGCTGCTCGCCCGCGGTTCATCGGGATTGACGGTGTTTTCGGTTTCGGGCATCACTCCCGTAGCGGGAAGCATCGGTGGAACGGTGGCGCACAGCTATACCCAGGTGAAGGACATTCCGGCACTGGGCACCAACGGGGACATTGAAGACGGCAGGGACGGCATGGCGATCAGCCCGACCGACTCGTCGCAAGCCGTGCTGCTCTTCCCGTCTTCCGGTGACGTCCAGCTGGTGACGGGCCTGCCCGCGGCTCCGGTGGCCGGGACACCGGTTACGCTTCCGAGCGGAGCGATGCCGGTGGCGGTAGCCATCAGTCCGGACGGCAAGCTCGCAGTCGTAGGCACCCAGGGACAGGGTCTGTTCCTCTTCTCCGGGGTGGACACGGGTACGCTCACGCTGGTTGGGACCGCCTATTCACCCAGCTATAGCCTTGGGGGCAATTCGGTCGCGCTGCAGACTGTCACGACTCTGGGAATCACGCTCGACGGCAAGTATGTCGTAGCTGGTGACCAGGGCAACGGCGCGCTTGTTGTGATTCCGTTCACGGGCGCCGGATTTGCCAACGCGCCAGCCAGCGTACTGGGGAAGGTCGCCATCCCGTACAACGATCAGCTACTGATCCACTAGCCCTTCATCATCACGCTTCGCGGGCCGGTCCTTCTTCACGGACCGGCCCCTTTTGTTTTCCGGGTCGAAGAATTCGCCTGGCGCATCCTGACGAGTTCAAACGAAAGCATCGGGAACCGCCAAGTTGGTGAATCCTGCGGGGGGCTCCCGCCATCTTTCGAACACGGCTAAACGGCGTTATCGGCCGGCTGCTCGCCTGCCGCGATCACTTCCCCAAGGAGGGTCAATGAAGATTGCAGCTATGGTTGCCCGCATTCTGCTCGGGCTACTGATGGTGTTTGCCGGGTCGAACCACCTGTACGCTTTTATGCCTTCGCCGCCGCCACCACCTGGGCTCGCGGGCCAGTTTGTGACAGTGATGACGTCGTCGCACTACCTTTTCATCGTCGGAATCTGCGAGGTGGTGCCGGGAATACTGCTGCTTGTGAACCGGTATATCCCTCTGGCGCTGACGGTGCTGGGGGCGGTGATCGTGAATATTCTGCTCACCGGCATTCTGCTTGCGCCTGTTGGAATTCCAGCGGGAGTTGTCGCGGCGATCCTCTGGTTCGTGGTGTTCTGGCGGGTGCGCGCGGCGTTTGCGGGAATCTTTGAGGCGAGAGTGGCGGCTTGATGCCCTAAGACGGCCCGAGGAGTGCATCTCTACAATTGATCGCGGATGATTCAGTACATCTATCTCGGACGCGTAGCGTACGACGAGGCGCTCAAGCTGCAGGAAGAACTGGTGGAGCTGCGGCGCAACGATCGCATCGGCAACGTGCTGCTGCTGCTCGAGCATCCGCCGGTGCTTACGCTGGGGCGGCATGCGAACCGCGCGAATGTTCTCGCTACCGACGAGATGCTGGCGGCGCGGGGCGTGACTCTGCACCAGATCAACCGCGGCGGGGACGTGACGTATCACGGGCCTGGACAGCTGGTCGGGTATCCAGTCTTCGATCTGCGGACGTTTAACAATCCAGGCGGCGGGCGCATGGGGCCGGTGGACTTTGTGCGCGAGATGGAAGAGGCGCTGATCCGCTTGTGCGCCGTGTATGGCGTGCGCGCGGGGCGGATCGCGGGGCTGACGGGAGTGTGGTGCCCTGGCATTGCATGCGGCGGCTCTTTGGAGGAGAGTCGTGAGACATCGGCGAAGATTGGCGCCATCGGGATTCATGTGTCGCGCGGGATCACGTCGCATGGATTTGCGTTCAACGTGAGGACCGATCTCGAATATTTTCGATTGATCAACCCGTGCGGCATCACGGACAAGCCGGTTACGAGCCTGGAACGCGAAGCGGCGGACCCGGCGATGCCGCCGGGGCTGGAGGCGATTGCGCACGAGGCGGCGCGGCAGTTCGGTCACGTGTTCAAGCGGCAGGTGACGGAGCTTGAGAGCCTGGGGGCGCTGCGGAACTCGCATGGCTGCGAGGCGAAGGCGGGAGAGATTGCCGGGCCTGAGCCGGGGCAGGATACGCCGGCGCAGCGGCCGGAGGGACTGGAGCGGCTGAGGGATGACGCTGAGCGGCCAGTGCGGGCGTAAGGATTAAGCAGGCTGTTCGGGGTGTGTGGTCAGACGTTTATAATCCCCGCTGGAACGGGCGCTTCTTCGGAGTCCCCCAAAGCGCGGAGAGAATGCTAGATGGCAATCGACGTGGTCATGCCGCAGATGGGCGAATCGATCTTCGAGGGCACCATTACCAAGTGGCTGAAGAAGCCTGGCGATTCGGTTCAGAAGGACGAGCCGCTGTTCGAGATTTCGACGGACAAGGTGGATGCGGAGATTCCCGCGCCTGCGGCGGGGGTGTTGTCCGAGATCAAGATACCTGAAGGCGAAACGGTGCAGGTGAACACAGTGGTGGCCGTGATTGCCGAAGGTGCGGGCGAGGCGAAGGCTGCGGCTCCGCAGCAGGGGAGTAAGCCGGCACCAGAGGCGGCTCCCCCGGCGCACACCTATTTCGAAGTTTCAGGGGAATCGACGGCTCCGCGAGGCGCGACCGAAGTGGTGATGCCGCAGATGGGCGAGTCGATCTTCGAGGGCACGATCACGAAGTGGCTCAAGAAGGCGGGAGACACGGTCCAGAAGGACGAGCCGCTGTTCGAGATTTCGACGGACAAAGTGGATGCGGAGATTCCTGCGCCGGTAGCGGGGGTGCTGACGGAGATCAGGATTCCCGAAGGCGAGACCGTGCAGGTGAACACCGTGGTGGCGGTGATCGGGGGAAGGCAGGCTGTGGCGCAGCCGGATGGCAGCCCAGCGCGAACGGCGACTGCGGCGGTGGAAGCCCGGGCCGCGGCGAAGCCATCGCCCGCAGAGGTTGCGACGCAGAGGCCAGAGTCCGACGATCAGCCTTTCCGGTCTTCGCCGTTGGTGCGGAAGATGGCGCGGGAGCACGAACTGGACCTGCGGAAGATCAGCGGGACGGGCGCGAACGGGCGGATCACCAAGGACGATGTGCTCAGACACCTGAAGGAGGGCGCAGCGGCGCCGGCCGCGGAGCAGATCCCGGCGGCGTCAGAGACGGTGACCCTGGCGGCAGTGGTTTCGCCCGGAACTGCCGCGAGAGCTGAAACGGCCCCGCGGCCGGAGGGCGAGGTCAAACTCGAGGGCAGGCTCGAGCCGATGTCGCGGATGCGGTCGATCATTGCCGAGCGCATGGCGGAGAGCAGCAGAACGATTCCGCACGCTTACATGATGTACCGCGTCGACATGACGCGCATCGTGCGGCTGCGCGAGCGCGAGAAGGCGGCGTTCGAAAAGCGGCATGGGGTCAAGCTGACGTACATGCCGTTCATCGCGATAGCGGCGATCGAGGCGATGCGGAAGTTTCCGATTGTGAATTCATCGCTCGAGGGGAACGCTATCCGGTATCACGATCATGTGCAGCTGGGGATGGCGGTGGCGCTGGACTGGGGGCTGATCGTACCGGTGATCCGCGAGGCGGAGCGGCGGAGCTTCAGCGAGGTGGCCAAAACGATGGCGGACCTTGCGGAGCGCGCACGGACCAAGAAGCTGAAGCCCGAGGAGGCCTCGGGGTCGACGTTTACTCTGACGAACTTCGGCGTGTTCGGGGGCGAGTTCGGGACGCCGATCATCAACCCGCCGGAGGCGGCGATCCTGGCGATCGGCATGCTGAAGAAGGAACCGGTGGTGCTGACGGATGCGGAAGGCAACGACACGATCGCGATCCGGTCGATGCAGCAGTTCTGCCTGGGGTTCGATCACCGGCTGATCGATGGGGCCGACGCGGGGCGGTATATGACGGCGTTCAAGGATGCGCTGGAGGGGTGGGGCGGGGAGATTGGATAGCGAGTCAGTGAGTTGGCAAGTCGGCAAGTCAGTGCGGCGGCTGTCGGATTGCCTGCTATGTTGAATCCGGTTTGCGATTCCCTGCTTGCCTCTCCAGATATTCCTCAATTAGCCGCGATTCCTGGTACGCACTTTCCAAGGTGGGATACCAGCAGTAATCTGCGTCAAAATCTAGGTGCGAAAGGAAAACAAGTCCCCACGAGTGATCGGGTGCAAAACCATAATCTGAAAACACGATCCCGTAATCATAGCGAGAGCTTTCGGCAACCATCCAGACCGGGTAGTCTGCAGGTGGTTTCGCCCAATTCCAAAATCTCATCTCAACCCGCGGCTCAACCAGGAATGATGAGAGACCCTGAACGATGGTGGCGTCGCTAATCTTCCGCAATTGAGCTTCAACAAGAAGGCGCACTTCGTCTGTCGTTCTGTCTGGTACGGGACTGAGATTCACCTTTGATTCCTCCCTCCTCGATTGCGAGGGCAGCATCTGTCATCTTCCGGCCCAGGCGATGCCGTCGGAGTTGCTGCCGTCCTGGATGGTGCGGGTGATCTTCCAGGCGGCTAGGTCGAGTTCGGCGACCTGGTGCGAGCCGACGCAGGAGATGTAGGCGATTTTGCCATCGGGGCGGGCGAGGACTTCTTGTGGATCTGCGGGCGTGGCAATGTTGCGCACGACCTGCATGGTGCTCAGATCTACGACTGCGAGCTTTCCGGCCGAGGGCATCGTAACGAGGAGGTAGCGGCCGTCGAGCGTGGGCGCGGTGCCGTAGGCGACGGCTTCGAGGGGGATCCAGCGGGCAACTTTGTTGGCGGCGGTGTCGATGACGGCGAGGCGGGGCTTCGTCTGGTCGGCGGTGAAAACCCACTTATCGTCGGGCGTGATGGAGATGCGCTGCGTATTGCGCGAAATGGGAATGATGTCAATGGTTTTTCGGTTGGGGATGTCGAGGACGGAGACGGTTCCGGGGCCGACGTTGGCGGTATAGCCGCGTAGGCCGTCACGGGAGAGCACGAGCATGTGGCTTTCAGGCTGGCCGGTGGGAATGGAGCCGACGATGCGGAGAGTTTTGGGATCGATGAGCGTGACAGACTGGTCGAGCTCGGTGGTGACGTAGAGCAGGCCGTCTTTGGGTCCAAAGAGCGGCATGTGGGGACGTACGCCGTGGCCGAAGTCGACCGTGCCGACAATCTTTTGCGAAGCGACGTCGATGACGACGAGTTTCGTGCCGTTGGTTCCGGGGCGTCCCACGCCGGAGTTGCCGTAGATGGGAACGTAGGCGAGGCGGCCGTCGGGCGAGGCGATGACTTCGTGGCCTGTGACGCCGGTTTCGGGCACCGTGGCGATGAGCTTGCCGGCAATGGGATCGATGATGCCGAGAGAGGCTTCGCCCTTCTGCGCGACGAGCAGGCGGGGCTGCTGGGCAAGAGCTGAGGGAGCGAGAGCGCAAAGCAGCGAGAGGGCAAAGAGCGGAAGTCTCATGAATTCTCCCGTGCTCAACCGCCATTTTCGTGGAGCAGGCGTTCGAGGCGGGTGAGGAAGGGCTGCTGGGCGGTGAATATGTGGGCGCGGGCTTCGTCGAGGGTGAACCAGGCGCCTCGGTCGACCTCGGGGATGTCGATCATGCGGCCGGAGCGGGGCGGCCACTCGACTTCGCAGTGATTGCTGACGAGGTTTGCGGGATCGCAGTCGCCTTCGACGGCCCACGCGGTGACGACCTTGCCGGAGTTCTGGGTGACTTCGCCGAGCTCGAGGAATTTGCTTTCGACTTTGAAGCTGGTTTCCTCTTCGAACTCGCGAATGGCGGCGGCGAGGGGTTTTTCGCCGGGTTCGTATTCTCCCTTGGGGACCGTCCACGCGGCGAGGTTTTTCTTCGCCCAGAACGGGCCGCCGGGGTGGACGAGGAAGACTTCGAGGGCGCCGTTGCGGCGGCGGTACATCAGGAGGCCTGCGCTGCGTTTGGGCATGGATCCTCGGAGGGGCAGCAAGTCGGCAAGTCGGCGAGTGGGCGTGGCAGCCGTTGAGTTAGTCAGCGCAGGGTGGCGGTGACCGAGGAGCCTGAGTATTGAAGCTCCTTGTCTACCTGCGATTCTACGCCGGGGCCGGCGGCGTTGCCCGGTGCTACGACGACGATGCGGAAGGTGCGCACGACGGGCATGTTGGGGTAGCTGCCCTGGCGAGCGCCGATGGTGAGCGTCGCTGTGGCTTCGTCCCAGTGGAGCGGAATCAAAGCATGCGCGCCCTTCTCGTAATCGTAGTTATCGCCCTCGTCTTCGTAGAGGTTGAAGTCGGCGTTGGTGCCGGGATAGATGCGCAGGGTGATGGGGGCGTCGGGAGACTGCGAGGCGTATTCGACTTCGGGGCCGAGTGGCAGGATGGAACCGGCCTTGACGTAGAGAGGGATGCGGTCGAGCGGGGCCTGGGCCGTGATCTCGTGGCCGCCGGGGAGCTTGTCGCCGGTCCAGAAGTCGTACCAGGCGGGAGCGGGCGGAAGGTAGACGGTGCGCGATGTCGCGGCCTGCTGCGTGACGGGGCTGACGAGGAGGGATGGCCCGAAGAGGAATTCGTCGCCGATGTCGCGGACCTTCTCGTCATCGCGCCAGTCCATGACGAGCGGACGCATCGGGGTGTAATCGGAATTGGTGACCATCCAAGCGAGCGAGTAGGTGTAGGGCAGCAGGCGGTAGCGGAGCTTGTCGTAGGCGACGAGAGTGGGCGTCTGCGGGCCGTAGGAGAAGATCTCGTTGGTGTTGTTGGAGCGGTGTCCGTGGGTGCGCATGATGGGGCAGAATGTTCCGAACTCGAACCAGCGCGTGTAGAGCTCCTGGTAGGCGGGGTCGCGGGTATCGCGCTCGTAGGGCCAGCCGTAGCCGGCGATATCGGTGGTCCAGTAGGGGATGCCGGAGAGCTCGAAGTTGAGGCCGGCGGGGATCTGGTGCTGAAAGGTGCGCCATGTGCCGGTGACGTCTCCTGACCAGATGGTGGTGGCGTATCGCTGCTGGCCGGCGAAGGCGGAGCGGGTGAGGAGGAAGACGCGCTTGCGGTCGGTGGCCGCGCGCCAGTGGTCGTAGACGCCGCCGGTGTGCATGAGCGGGTAGATGTTGGTGTAGCGCGTGCCGTTTCCGATGGAAAGCTGCGTGTTGTCGAGCGTTCCGTCGCTCGTGCCGTCGCAGCACTCGGGCTCGGAGCTGTCGAGCCAGAAGCCGTCCCATCCCTGTGCGAACATTTTGCCGATGAGTAGATTCCAGTAGGCGTCGCGGGCCTTCGGGTTGGTGGGGTCGTAGATGGTGATGTTGGGGATGGTGAGGCCGTCGGCCTTCATCGTCTGGTAGGTATTGGATTTCGGATCGAGCATGGCCCAGACGGAGATGATGGCGTGGAAATGCTCGTCGTGGAGTTTCCGGATTGCGCCGGGGACGTCGGGATATGGCTTGAGGTACTCGTCGTGGAAGATCGGATCGCCCTGGAGCTTCCACCAGAACCAGTCCTGAACGATGAGGTCGAGGGGCGCGTGCTGGTCGCGGTACTCCTGGGCGACGTCGAGGAGCTCCTTGGCGGAGCGGTAGCGGTCTTTGGATTGAACGAAGCCGTAGGCCCACTTGCCGAAGAGCGGGGCGTGGCCGGTGAGATCGCGGTAGTGGTGGATGACCTGGTCGAACTCGGGGCCGTAGAGGAAGTAGTAGTCGATGGCGTCGGCGGCGAGGGCGCTGAGGGTCATCTCGGTGGGAAAGCGGTTGTCGAACCAGGAGTGCGAGGCAGTGTTCCAGAGGATGCCGTAGCCGTTGGTGGAGAGAAGCAGCGGCAGGGCGACATCGGTGTTGGCCTGAGCGAGTTCGACAACGGCGCCGCGATAGTTGAAGAGTCCGGCCTGGTGCTGGCCGAGGCCGTAGAAGCCTTCGGTGGGGCCGAGGAAGAAGCGGGTTTTAGTGTGGTAGACCTTTTCGCCGTTGACGGTGTCGGGGGTGTAGACGCGCGAGGCTGCCGCGGGGAAGTCGATGCCGTTGGGGCCGCGGCGGTCCATTTCGGTGAGGAGAGTTTTGCCGTCGGCGGTGTGGAAGGAGAGGACGCCGTTGCGCAGCTGGATTTCGACTTTGAGATCGGACGTTGTTAGAGTGGCGATTTTGTCGGTCTGCGCGAACTGGAAAGGGACTGGCGTGCAGGGGGCGACGATCCAGGGGGCGTGGGGCGAAGCCGATGCGGGATCGCCCGGGCCGGCGACGATGTGGAGGACTCCGAGGGCGCAGACGCTGATGCGGACGGTCTCGGAGCCGTTGCGGGCGACCATGCCGGTGGCGTCGGATGTGGCCGTGTAAGGGACGAGGTCGGCGGTGAAGGCCTTATTCGTCAACGCAAGAGTTGCAGAGAGGGCGAGAAGCACGGCAGTGGTGCTGAGTCTTTGCATGACAGGCTCCCAGCGGTGCGCGAGGCGAAGGGCCGCCGCGGGCAGAGGCTTTCAATCCTGAAATCGTTTTCGGGAGCCATGATACCCCGGAGGGCGTGTGGGAGAATGGCTATTTCCGGAGGATGCGGTGAAGACGAGTTACTGGGTTGGAGTGTGCGCGGCGCGGCGGGTGCCTGTTGTTGTGGTGGTGATCGTTTGCGGATTGTGGAGCGTGGCGATGCGGGCACAGGGCTTCACGGTGGAGCAGGCGCTGAACGCGCCGTTCAGTTCTGAGCTGCGGGCGGCGCCGGCGGGGAAACGTGTTGCGTGGGAGGCAAACATCGGCGGGCGGCGCAACCTGTGGGTTGCCGAGCCGTCGGCGACCAGCGACGGCTACGCATCGCGGCAAGTGACGCACTACCTGGAGGACGACGGGCAGGAGTTGAGCGCGCCCGAATGGACGCCCGACGGAAAATCGATTGTGTATGTGCGTGGGAGCAGCGCGCAGGGCGAGGGGCATCCGGTGCCGAATCCGGGGTGGTTCCCACTGGGGGCGAAGCAGCAGGTGTGGGTCGTTGGAATTGATGACGCCGAGCCGCGGCTGCTAGCCGAGGGACACGGGGCGGCAGTGTCGCCGGATGGGAAGACGGTGGCGTACATCCTTAAGGATCAGGTGTGGGAGGTGCGGCTGGACGACGCGAAGGCGAAACCGGAGCAGCTTTTGGAGACGCGCGGTTCGGCGAGGGGGCTGCGGTGGTCGCCTGATGGGGCGCGGATTGCGTTTGTGAGCGACCGGGACGACCACAGCTTTATTGCGGTTTACTCGTTTGCGCAAAAGACCGTGATGTATCTCGACCCGTCGACGGATCACGACCAGTCGCCGGTGTGGTCGCCGGATTCGACGCGAGTGGCGTTTTTACGGATTCCGGGCGGCAAGAACGCGCTGTTGTTTGTGCCGCACCGGACGGCGCTGCCCTGGTCGATCAGGATTGCGGATGCGGCAACAGGCGTGGGGCGGGAGGTGTGGAAGACGGAAGAGGGCGAGGGCAGCGCGTACCGGGAGACGGATTCGGAGGATCAGCTGCACTGGGCCGCTGGGGACCGGATCGTGTTTCCGTGGGAGATGGGCGGCTGGCTGCGGCTGTGGGCCGCTCCTGCGAAGGGTGGAGCAGGCAAGCTGCTGACGCCTGGCGCGGGATTCGAAGTGGAGCACGTGTCGCTTTCGAGCGACCGGAAGACGCTGGTGGTTGATTCGAATCAGGTCAAGTCGGACCAGCTCGACGTGGACCGGCGGCACGTGTGGCGCGTGACGTTCGACGGCAAAGGCGGGTTCACGCCGGCCGAGGAGATCACGAGCGGCGACGGAATCGAGACGCAGCCTGTTGTGGAGAGCGATGGAACGACTGTGGCGGTACTGCGATCGGATGCGCGGTTGCCGATGCGGGCCGCGGTGGCGGAAAACGGAAAGCTCGTTGACCTCGCTTCGCAGGCTGTTTCGCAGGATTTTCCCGCGGCGAAACTTGTTGTACCGAAGCAGGTGATCTTTTCGGCGGCGGACGGGATGCAGATTCACGGGCAGCTTTTTCTGCCTGCGGATATGAAAGCAGGGGAGCGGCGGCCGGCGGCGGTGTTCTTTCACGGCGGGAGCCAGCGGCAGATGCTGCTTGGCTGGCATTACATGGAGTACTACTCGAATGCCTATGCGATGAACCAGTACCTGGCGAGCAAAGGGTACGTGGTGCTGAGCGTGAACTACCGCAGCGGTATCGGGTACGGGCTTAACTTCAGGGAGGCGCTGAACTACGGGGCAGATGGAGCGAGCGAGTTCAACGACGTGATGGGAGCGGGATTGTATCTGCGGAGCCGGCCGGACGTGGATGGGGCGCGGATCGCCGTTTGGGGCGGGAGCTATGGCGGCTACCTGACTGCCCTTGCGCTTTCGCGCGCTTCAAACCTCTTTGCCGCGGGCGTGGACATGCACGGGGTCCACGATTGGAACCTGGAGATGCCGACGTTTGTGCCGAACTACGATCCGCGGGAGCGGGAAGCAATTGCGCGAAGGGCGTTTGAGTCGTCTCCGATGTCGACGGTGTCGACCTGGAAATCGCCGGTGCTGCTGATCCAGGGCGACGACGACCGCAACGTGCCGTTTGCGGAGACGGTGCAGCTTGCCGAGGCTCTGCGCAGGCAGAAGGTGGATTTCGAGGAACTGGTGTTTCCGGACGAGATTCACGATTTTCTACTGCGGCGGGATTGGGTGCGGGCGTACGAGGCAGGGGCGGAGTTTCTGGACCGGAAGATGCGGAGCAAGTCAGCAAGTCAGCAGGTTGGCGAGTCAGCACGCTAACGCGGGGTCCGGAGCCGGGTTGTGCGCAAGGGGCGAACGGGAGCATACTGCCTGAACCGGGAGGTCCGGAGCCGGGGGATTCTGTGCAGGCGCGAGTGCGAGAGCGCAGATCCGGTAAGGGGTTTGCCTTCTGAACGATGGCACCGGGCGAAAGGGTGCGGCTGTGCGCGCACCTGATTGCGTGCAATGAGCGTCTACCGCAGTACAGGACCGGATCATGGCGGGTGGGCCGGTCTGGAGGATATCCCCGATGGCCGCAACAGCCCCTCTTCCCCAGACGCTGGGGGAATTGCGCTCAAGCTCCCTGTTCAAAGAGGAACGCCTGCGCGCGCGCTCGATCAAAGACGAGATGCGCGGCAACCTGATCGCGAAGCTCGAGGCCCGGGGGACGGTGTTTCCCGGAATTGTGGGCTTCGACGATACGGTGGTGCCGCAGATTGTGAACGCGGTGCTGTCGCGGCAGAACTTCATTTTGCTTGGCTTGCGCGGGCAGGCGAAGAGCCGGATTCTTCGCGCGCTGACGAGCCTGCTGGATGAGCATCTGCCCTATGTGAAGGGGTGCGAGATCCGTGACAATCCGTATGCGCCGCTGTGCAGACGCTGCCAGAACCTGATTGCCGAACGCGGCGACGCAACGCCGATTGCATACATCGGACGGAATGAGCGTTACGTGGAGAAGCTGGCGACCCCGGATGTAACGGTGGCGGACCTGATAGGCGATCTCGACCCGATCAAGGCGGCGCGGGGCGGCGAAGACCTGGGCAGCGAGTTGACGATGCACTATGGGCTGCTGCCGAGGGCGAACCGCGGGATCTTCGCGATCAATGAGCTGCCGGACCTGGCGAGCAAGATCCAGGTGGCTCTGTTCAACATCATGCAGGAAGGCGACGTCCAGATCAAAGGCTACCCGGTGCGGCTGGAGCTGGATGTGGCGCTGGTGTTCAGCGCGAACCCCGAGGACTACACGGCGCGCGGCAAGATCGTGACACCGCTGAAGGACCGCATCGGGTCGGAGATTCGCACGCATTATCCCGAGACGCTCGAAGAGGGCATGGCGATTACCGCGCAGGAGGCCTGGCAGGAGCGCGCTCAGGCACGGATCGAAGTGCCCGGGTATGTGCGAGAGATCGTGGAGCAGGTGGCGTTCAGCGCGCGCGACGACAAGCGCGTGGACAAGCGCAGCGGCGTGAGCCAGCGGCTGCCGATCGCGACTCTTGAACTTGTGATTTCAAATGCGGAACGGCGAGCGCTGGCGACAGGAGAGAAAACCGTGGTTCCGCGGGTGAGCGATGTGTATGCGGCGGCGCCAGGGATTTCAGGCAAGCTCGAACTTGAATACGAAGGGGAACTGCGCGGGGCCGACACCGTGGTGCAGGAGCTGATCCGCACGGCCGCGGGCAAGATCTACGACCGCTATTTTGCCGGCGTAGACACGGAGCAGATCGAGTTGTGGTTCAACCTGGGCGGAATGATCAAACTCGAGGAGACGCAAGAGGCCGAAGCTACGCTGAAGGAGTTGAAGGGGATCCAGGGGTTGCTGGAAAAGCTCTCGGCGATTGGCGTGAAGGCATCGGATGGGCCAGCGAAGGTAGTGGCGGCGGCGGAGTTTCTTCTCGAGGGGATGGTGGCTCATCGCAAGCTGAGCCGCAATGAGGAGCATGGATTCGTTGCGCAGAAGCAGGTGCCGCGCAAGCAGGAGCGGCCGAACGTGGAAGTTGAATACGAAGATTGGGAACGGTCGCGACGGACGAGAAGGGGTGGGTACAACTAGGAAGTAGGGAATAGGCATTAGGGACTAGAGATGAAGCGGGTTCAATACAGCAAGTACACCGGCGATCCGGCGGGGGAGATTGACCTCGAGGGAATGCTGCAGGCGCTTTCGGACTACCTGCTGAATTCGGGCTTCTACGATCCGTTTGCGCGCTTCCAGGACCTGGATTACACGCTCGACGATTTGCGCGAGGCGCTGCGCAGGGCGCTCGAGGCGGGCGATTTTCTCGACGAGGCGATGCGGGAGAAGCTCGAGCAGATGGTGGCGGACGGAACGCTCGACGACTTGATCGACAAGCTGATCAAGCGGATGGAGCGCGAGAACTATATCTCCGCGTCGCGGCCCGAAGATGCCGAAAACTCGCCAGTCAACGGTCGCAATGGGCCGGCAAGTGAGGCGCGGTTCGAAGTGACGGACAAGAGCCTGGATTTTCTCGGGTTCAAGGCGCTGCGCGACCTTCTCGGATCGCTGGGCAAGTCGAGCTACGGGCGTCACGACACTCGCCACTGGGCGACGGGCGTGGAGACGAGCGGGGCGTCGCGGCGGTACGAGTTTGGAGACACTCTGAACCTTGATACGACGGAGACTCTAAAGTCTGCGATCGCTCGCGATGGGCTGCGGCTGCCGATCGCGCTCGAATACGACGACCTGCAGGTGCACCAGTGCGAGTACCAGAGCTCGTGCGCGACGGTGGTGATGCTAGATTGCTCGCACTCGATGATTTTGTACGGCGAGGACCGGTTCACGCCGGCGAAGCGGGTGGCGATGGCAATGTCGCACCTGATCCGGACGCAGTACCCGGGGGATTCGCTTTCACTGGTGCTGTTTCATGATTCTGCGGAGGAGATGCCGGTGTCGCACCTGGCGCGGGTGAAGGTGGGGCCCTGGCATACGAACACGCGCGAGGGCCTGCGCGTGGCGCAGCGCGTGCTGGCGCGGCAACGCAAGGACATGAAGCAGATCGTGATGATCACGGACGGGAAACCTTCCGCGCTGACGCTGCCGGACGGGCGGATTTACAAGAATCCCTATGGGCTGGACCCGCTGGTGGTAAGCGAGACGCTTGAGGAGGTGGCGCGCTGCAAGCGGTCGAACGTGATGATCAACACGTTCATGCTGGCACGGGAGTTTGAGCTCATGCAGTTCGTTCACAAGGTGTCGGAGATGTGCCGGGGGAAAGCATACTTCACGACGCCGGACACGTTGGGGGAATATCTCCTGATGGATTACATGCAGCGTAAGTCGAAGATGATTCATTAGCAGCAGGTCGGCAAGTCAGCGGGCCGGCGAGAAGCAAGCCGGGGGACCAGACCGAATCCGGCTATGTGACAGAAGTACTGACTCTTACGCAGAATTGCTTCGTCGTTGGTTATTTACGTTCTCACGAGATGGCCGGCGCAAGATTTTGCTACCCATCGGACGTTGTTTTCTAGTAGGTTTCGGGTATGAGCAGCACTTCTCCTGATTCCCCTACAGCGCAGGTTGAGTGTGTCCAGGGGGTCCCGGTAGTTGCGATTCTGGGGCGCCTGGACTCGAGCACCGCGCCTGTCTTTGACGCGCAGTTGGATGGGACGCTGAACGATGGGTATTCGCGCATCCTGGTGGACCTTTCGGCGGTGACGTACATCAGCAGCGCGGGATTGCGTTCGATTCTGCGGCTGATCAAGCACACGGCCGTACACGGGGGACGAACCGGGATATTCGGGGGCGCAGCCCAGGTGATGGAGGTCTTCGAAATCTCCGGATTCGGCCCACTGCTCGATGTGTATCCAGACCGCGAAAACGCGCTGAACGGAGGCTCCGCCTGATGCGCTGGAAGATGCCTCGCTGGATTCTTCGGCTCGCACCGCGCGTGAACATGTCGCTGCGGCAGCAGATCACCGCGCTGGGGATCCTGGCTGCGTTGTTTTCGACACTGATCGTTGCGGTGCTCGTGCTGCTCAACGACCGGAGCACCAGCAAGTCGGTAAGCGACGAGGTGAACGGTATCGTTCAGGATCGCGTAGCGCGCAGCGCGGAAAAATCGTACAACACGTGCGATGTGGCGCAGGAACTGCTGCAGAAGTCTGTAGACACGAACCTGAATGTCTTCCGGATGGCATTCAAGCAGGCGGGCGGCATCCGTCCTTCGGGGCAGACGGTGTCGTGGGATGCGGTCAACCAGTTCACGCATGTGAAGACGCATTTCACCTTGCCGCAGTGGTCGATTGGCGGCACGGCGTTGACGGGAGACCGCAGTTTTGACCACCACATCCCGGTTGTAGATGACATCACTAAGTTGACGTCAACCACGATCACGATCTTCCAGCGCGCCAATGCGGCGGGAGACATGGTGAGAGTGGGGTCGACGGTGGTGGCAAGCGACGGGATGCGGGCGACGGGGACATTCATTCCAGCGACGCTTCCTGACGGCGACCCCGACCCCGTGGTCAAAACGGTCTTGAGCGGAGCAACGTTCCGGGGACGCGCATTCGTGGTAAATGCCCCTTACACGTCCGACTACGAACCCCTGCGCGACGACAAGGGACAGATCATAGGAATGCTGTACGTCGGGGTGAAGCAGGAGAGCGAGGGAGCAATCCGCGAAGGAATCGAGATCGCGGCCCACAGCGGCGAGCACAGTTCTGTAGCCGTGTACTACGGGCCGAACAGCGAGAGCTTCAGCGGAATGGTGGTGATTGAGCCCACGGGAATCGCGGAATCCACAGAGCGGGTGTGGCTGGACCAGGTTAAGCACAGCGCCCCGCTTATGCCGCCCGGTGTTGCGGGGAACCTCACGGTGCCGAATCCCGAGAAGACGGCGATGGCGATCGTTTCGTATGTGTACTACAAGCCATGGGACTGGATCATTGTTGTAGTGGGAGACTCCAGGGATTCTGTGGGCGCGGTGGACAGCGTGCGGCAGCAATTCGCCAAGCTTTTGTTGCAGACCCTGGTGGGAGGGTTGATCGCGCTCCTGTTGGCCGCTGTGTTTGCTTATTTCATCAGCAGGCGCATTACGGACCCGATGGCGGACCTGAGCATCAGCCTGACTTCCAACGCGACGCAACTGGCGTCGAGCGCGGTGCAGGAGCAATCGAACGTAACGGGGCTGATGGCGTCGAGCAATCAGATCGCGTCCGCAAGTAAGGAGATCTCCGCGACGTCGGAGGAATTGCTGCGCACCATGGTCGAGATCGCCGCGGCCTCGGAGCGCACTGCCGGGCTGGCACGCGACGGTCGGCAGGGATTAAGGAGCATGGAGAGCTCGATGCAGACGCTCACTTCGGCGACCGGATCGATCTCATCCAAGCTGGCGACAATCCGCGCGAAGGCCGCAAAGATCAACTCGGTGATTACGACGATCACCAAGGTCGCTGACCAGACCAACCTGCTGTCGCTGAACGCTTCGATTGAAGCGGAAAAGGCGGGCGAGGCGGGCGCTGGATTCGCGGTGGTGGCGCGCGAGATCCGGCGGCTGGCGGACCAGTCGGCGATTGCGACGCTCGACATCGAACAAATAGTCGAGGAGATGCAGGAAGCGGTGGCGAGCGGCGTTGAGGAGATACGCGCGTTCTCAGAGGCGGTGCAGGGGGGCATCGAATCCGCGGAGACTCTGCGCGGCCAGTTCGGCGAGATCATCGAGCGGGTCGAATCGATTGCGCCGCGGTACGAGACAGTACAGCAGGGAATGCAGAACCAGTCGGTGGGCGCAAAGCAGATTTCGGAGGCGATGTGGCAGCTGACCGAAACGGCGCGCCAGACTTCGGACTCGGTCCATGACCTGAACGAGGTGAGCCGCCAGCTGCACGAAGCGGTGCGCATTCTCAAGGAACGGATCTTCCGCGTGAATGGCCGCGCCATTGGGCCCGCAGCCGAGCATGCCGGCGAGCACGCCAACGGGGTGCAGGCCTGACAAGGAGTTCCCGATGGCGACCCACCTGCGATTTCGTTTGACGAGCGGCGTTCACGGCGTCCCGCTGGCGCGCGTGTATCGCGTGGCGGGATTCGCGTCGCTGACCGGCGAGCCGCAGGATTACTTTATCGGCTGGCTGAAGTTTCAAGGCAAGCTCGCCCCGGTATTCGATCTGAACCAGGTGGTGTGCGAGGAGCCGACGCCTGAGCGTTTTGGAAGCCGCATCATTCTTGTGGCAGCCGAGGAAGGGCGCGTGCCGTACATCGGGCTGCTTGCTCCGGGAGTCACCGACACCGCGCCGGCAGACGATGAGACAACTACGCCACTCGACCTTGACATGTATCTCGGGATGCTCACGACGTTGATTCCGGAGGTGCCGGCGGCGACGAGATGAGGCACCAGGTCCATATCGAGAAGCCGGTTCTGCACGCGATTGTGGATCGGTTGCAGGAGGCGGCAGGGCTCGATCCTGGATCGCTGGACGCGCGCCGAATGCAATGGGTGGTCGAGAGAAGATGCCGCCATCTCCACTTGCCGAGCGGAGCAGAATACCTGACGCATCTCGGCACGTCACCTGACGAGTTGGATGAACTGGTTGATTCGCTGGTGATCCAGGAGACGCGGTTCTTTCGCGATGCGGCGGTTTTCGAGCAGATTGCGACGTGGGCAAGGAGCATGGCGGCGAATGTGGCCGGACCCCTGCGGCTGCTTTCCGCGCCGTGCAGCACTGGGCAGGAGGCATATTCCCTCGCCGGCAGCCTGCACCATGCCGGGATTCCGCTCGAGGGATTCTGTGTGGATGCGTTCGATATCTCGAGGACCGCGCTTGCCGCTGCCGAGCGCGGTGTGTATCCCGAGAAGGCGTTGAAGGACGTAGAGCGCGAATTGCAGGCTGCGTGCGGCCAGATTAGAAATCACCATTGGCGCATGCATGACGAGCTTCGCGGGAGGATCCGGTTTGCGCGCGTGAATCTTGCGGAGCCGGGCGCGCTGAGCGATCACGCTGGTTATCACCTGATCCTGTGCCGCAACTTGTTTATCTATTTGCACTCGGGGGCGCGGAAGGTGCTGGCGCAGTCGCTGGCGAAGGCACTGCTTCCGGGCGGACGGCTGATTGTGGGCGCGGGTGACCGGGTTCCGGAACTGAACGCGCTGTTTGCGACGGTGAAACCCGTATCAACGTTTGCGTATACGCACCGGCAGCAAGTGCTGGAGTCGGCGGTCGCGGCGCGAGTTGCGCCTGCGGTAATTGCGAGGCGATCGCCGCGGGTTGTGCGCTCGCCGGAGCCAATTGAAGAACCAGCTGCGCCGGTGACTGCCGCGGACTTCTACCGCAGCGCGGTGCGGCATCATGCGCACGGAGATCTGCGCAAGGCGGAACATCGGTGTCGGCAGGCTCTTTACCTTGCGCCCGGCTATTTGCCGGCGCTCGAATTGCTTCAGAAGCTCTGGCATGCACACCCAAGCGAGCGCGTGCGAAAGGCACTTGAGGTGCGCATCCATCGCGTTCGAGGCAGTGCTGCTGTTGAGCATCCGGCGCGAGTTTCAGCGAGGATTGAGGGCGCATGAACGAGACCGAACGCGGCAGCCTGTTTGAACGCCCGATGCCCGCCGGCTATCGCGATGAGTTGCGCGCGCTGATGGCGATCGATGCGCCGAAGCGGCCCGCGAGTTTGGAATCGATTTTCCTTTTCCAACTTGGGCCCCTGCGGCTGGCATTGCCGACGCGCGTGGCATCGGCCGTATCTCCAGTGCTGCATGTGGCGCGGATTCCACACCGGAGCGGAACCGTGCTCCTCGGGCTGGTGGCGTTTCGAGGCGAAATACTTCCATGCTTCTCGCTTGCGCAGTTGCTGGACGTGGCGCAGAGCGAGACGGGCTCGGCGCGCATGCTGATCCTGGAAGAGGCGCCCGGACGGTTGTGGGCAGCGCCGATTGACGCGGTGGTCGGAATCCGCACGATTCCCGAACAGCTCTCGGAAGAGCAGGGTCCGCTTCCGGCACACTGGCTTCGCGGCAGCTTCAACTACCAGTCGCGGTCGTTTTACATTTTGGATCACATTACCCTCTTCCGCCAGATCACATTGGCTACGGCGTGAGCGCATGAGCAGCGGACTGGAAGACTTCTCTCTCTTTGATCTCTTCCGCATGGAAGCAGAGGAGCAGGTGCGCGTTCTCCAGTCGGAACTGATTCAGCTGGAAGCCGGAGTGATGACGGCGGCGCGCCTGGAAGCGTTAATGCGTGCGTCGCATTCGCTCAAAGGAGCAGCGCGCATCGTCGGTCTCGACGCCGTCGTGCATTTAACGCATGCGATGGAGGACCGCTTTGTCGCAGCGCAGGCGGGCGCGGCGCTCGATTCCGCAGATGTGGACCGCATGCTGGCGGCGACTGATTGGCTCGCGCGTTTGCAGGCGGTGCCCGAGGCGGAAACCGCAGGCTGGCTGGAGACGAATGCGGCGGCGATGGAAAGCTGCGCGGCGGGGCTTCGCGGAGGATCGGCTGACGCTGCTGTGGACCCAACTGCTGTACAAGAGAGCGGCGGGTCGACTAGCTCCGACCCGGCGGCAGGGATTGACACGCCGATCCAGAAAGCGGCGGGAGACCCGCAGCGAAAGGAACCGGCGGCCGGAGGCACGAAGGGACCGGCTGGATCGATTGCGGAGCCCAAGACAACGGCTCGCGGTGACCGGGACGACATCTTTTCTCAGCAGGGACATGAGGAGCGCGCCACGCGCGAGCGCACGGTGCGGCTCACGACGGAGCGATTTGATCATCTGCTCTCGCTTTCGGCCGAGACCCTGATCGGCGCGCGGCAACTGGCAGGATGGGGAGATGCGCTGGACCGCAATCATCGGGCTATCGGCACGGCGCTCCAGGTGATGGAAGATGACACGAGCACGCCGGAAGCGAAGTCTGCGGCGCGGCGCGATGTGGACCGGCAGGTTGCACTGCTTGCAACACAGATCTCGGACCTTGACCAGGCATCGCGATCGAACGAGCAGATCGCGGAGCGGCTTTACCGCGCGGTGCTGGGCGGGAGACTGCGGCCATTTTCAGAAGGCATTACAGGCATTCCGCGGCTGGTGCGCGACACGGCGCGCGAACTGGGAAAACAGGTAAAGCTGGAGATTGCCGGCGAGAGCACGCGCGTTGACCGGGACATTCTCGACAAGCTCGAGTCGCCGCTCACTCACCTCGTAACAAATGCGATTGATCACGGCATCGAAACACCCGCGGAGCGCGAGGCGGCGGGGAAAACGCCTGAAGCGCACCTTCTCATTCAGGCGCGGCACGAGAACGGGCGGCTTGTGATCACAGTCCGCGACGATGGGCATGGGATCGACGTAGAACGCATTCGGGAGCGCGTTGTGCGACGCAATCTGGCTTCGGCCGACACTGTTGCAGGATTATCGGAAGCGGAGCTGCTCGAGTTTTTGTTTCTTCCGGGCTTCAGTACGCGGGAGACGACGTCGGTGCTTTCGGGGCGCGGCGTGGGACTGAACGCCGTGCAGTCGATGGTGCAGGAAGCGGGCGGCGCGGTGACGGTGACGAGCCATCCGGGCACGGGCACGACTTTTCGGCTGACGCTGCCGGTGACACGCTCGGTGATACGCGTGATCCGGATACTTGTGGACGGCGAGGTGTTCAGCGTACCGCTCGTGAGAATCGACCGCGTGGCGCAATTTGAACCAGAGATGCGTGATGGCAATCCGATGGTGACTTGGAATGGCCGCGATCACCCGGTGAGAGTCCTTGCGACCCTGCTCGGGTTCGCGGAAAAGCCGTTAGCGGCCGGGCCGCTTCCCCTGCTGTTTTGCGGAGATTTCGCGTTCGCCGTGGATCGGCTCATGGACCAGGCCGAGCTTTCTGTGCGCAGGCTCGATCCGCGGCTGGGAAAGATTCCGGGGGTGAGCGCGGCATCGCTGGACGAGAATGGATTTCCGCTGCTGATTCTCGATGTGGATGACCTGATCCAGACTGCGGCGGGGCGGCCGGCGCACCCGCCGACTGCAAGGGAAGCCGATTCCGGCAACCCTCATATCCTGGTTGTAGACGACTCGCACACGGTGCGCGAGATGGAGCGGCGCCTGCTGGCTCGCTCCGGCTACACGGTAACGACGGCGCAGAATGGCGTGGAAGCGTGGAACCTGCTGCGGCTGAACGAATACGACCTGCTGATCAGCGACGTGGACATGCCGCAGATGAACGGGATCGAACTCGTTGCGCGAGTACGCGGGAATCCGCGCCTGGCGCGGCTGCCGGTGATCATTCTCTCGTACAAGGACCGCGGAGAAGACCGCAGGCGCGGGCTCGAGGCGGGCGCGGACTTCTATCTCACGAAAGGCGCGTTCGACAATGGCAGTTTTCTGCAGGCCGTGGTGGACCTGATCGGCGAGGCAACTCCGTTGACGCCGGGAGAAACGCCATGAAGGTCGCGATCGTCAACGATTCCAGAATGGCCGCCGAGATCCTCCGACGGGTGCTGGCAACTCTGTCCGAATTTACGCTGATTTGGACAGCCTACTCGGGCGAAGAGGCGATCAAGCTGTGCGCGGATACGCGGCCGGACATTGTCTTGATGGATTTGATCATGCCGGGAATGGACGGAGCGGAGACGACGCGGCGCATCATGCAATCTACTCCGTGCGTGATCCTGATCGTGACGGCGACAACCATAGGCAATCGCGACGCGGTGTTCGAAGCGATGGGCCATGGCGCGCTGGACGCGGTGAACACGCCGGTGCTCGGGCCGGGCGAGAACATGACCGGAGCCGATCCTCTGATTCAGAAACTGCGTATGGTGGCGCGCATTGCGGATTTGCGGCGCAAGAGCCAGGCGCCAAAGCACCGCCATCACGAAGCGCACGCGACAGGGGAAGCAGCGTATCCGGTGGTGGCATTGGGCGCGTCGACAGGCGGCCCGCAGGCGCTTGCGGCGGTCCTGTCGCAACTGCCGGCGCATTTTCCCGCAGCTGTGCTGGTATCGCAGCATGTGGACGAAGAGTTCACCCCTGGATTGGCAAAGTGGCTGCAGCACCATTGCCCGTTGCCGGTTTCGGTTGCGCGCGAGAGCGAGATGTTGAAGCCGGGCAGCGTGTGGATTGCCGCCACAAGCAAGAACCTGACGTTTGACAATGGCAGGGCACGCTATATGCCGGCGCCAGCCGACGCTCCGCTGGCCTCGGTGGACATGCTCTTTTTGAGCCTCGCACGGCCCCACAAGGCCGTGCGCGTGGGCGCGCTGCTCACCGGGATGGGACGCGACGGCGCCGAAGGCCTGCTGGCGATGCGGAAGGCCGGGGCCCTGACGATTGCGCAGGACGAGGCTACGTCTGTTGTATACGGAATGCCCAAGGCGGCCGTGGACCTGAAGGCGGCAATGGAGACTCTGCCGCTCGACGCGATTGGCCCGCGAATCTGCGACGCGGTATTCAACGGAGTGCGGGCGCAGAGCGCGCCGGCTCAAAAAAGCTCGCCTGTCCGCCGAAAGGAAGGGCCATCAAAGGCGGCATCGATAACCTGATCGGATCGCAGGGGGAGTGAAACACTGCGCCTGTTCGTTCAACAGTCTAGAGGTACAAAACAAATTGGAGGTCCGCCTTGGCAACAGCAACTGCAACACCGGCTCCCCTCGCTCTGACGGAGCACAATATCAAAGTATTGCTTATCGACGATCAGCGAATCGTCGGCGAGACGATCCGGCGCATGCTTTTGGATATTCCGGGGCTCGAGTACAAGTTCTGCGCGGATCCCGCGGTTGCGTTGAGCCAGGCGGAGTCATTTGCTCCGACGGTGATCCTGCAGGACCTGGTAATGCCGGGGGTGGACGGCATTGAGATGGTGCGGTCGTTCCGCGGCAATGCGGCCACCGCTTCGACGCCGCTGATCGTTTTGTCGTCGAAGGAGGAGCCTACGACGAAGGCCGAGGCATTCGCGGCAGGCGCCAATGACTACCTGGTGAAATTGCCGGACAAGCTGGAACTGGTGGCGCGGATCCGGTACCACTCGACGGCATACATCCACCGGCTGCAACGTGACGAGGCATTCGCGGTAATGGAGGCGCAGCAAAAGGTGATTGCGCAGGAACTCGCAGATGCGGCGGCGTACGTTCGATCGCTGCTTCCTGCGCCGATGGCCGCCGATACTCCTATTCCGTCGGATTGGCGTTTCATCACATCGTCGACGCTGGGGGGAGACTCGTTCGGCTATCACTGGCTGACTCCGGACCAGCTCGCCATTTATCTGCTCGACGTGTGCGGGCACGGAGTGGGGGCGGCACTGCTGTCGGTTTCCGCGATCAACACGATCCGCAATCACACGCTGCCTGGAACCGATTTTTCGGATCCGGCGCAGGTGCTCGAGGGGCTGAACCGGGCCTTCCCCATGGAAAAGCAGGATGGGAAGTACTTTACGATCTGGTACGGAGTGCTGAACGCCCAGACGCGCGAGCTTCGCTTCGCTTCGGGCGGGCATCCGCCCGCGATTGCGGTCATGCCGGACCACACGGTGAAGCGGCTGGAAGCGCCCGGAGTGATCATCGGCGCGTTCGATTTTGCGGCGTACTCGAACACTTCGGTCACGCTCGATCGCGGCTCGCGGCTGTTCGTGTACAGCGACGGGTGCTACGAGGTGATGAACGGCGAGCGCGGGATGATGACCCTCGACGAATTCAGCAATATTCTTGCCGATGCCGGGCCGCATGCCGAAGAGCTCGATCTTGTAGTGGGCGCGGTGCAGGAGTGGCAGCAGCGGCCGGAGTTCGACGACGACTTTTCGCTGATGCGGCTGCTGGTGTAGAGCGCGTCACACTTCGTTGAGCCGGAGGTCTTCGCGAATCCAGAGGGCAAGCTGGCGGATGAGCCACACGTTGCGCTCGAAGAGCGTAGTCGCGTAGTGAAGGACAGCGATCTCGCGGGCCTGCGCGGGATGCTGGACTCCATATTCGTTACGCAGCCGCTCCATGACGCCGCCGCGATCGTCTGTCATGCCGATGAGCAGGTCGATGTCGACGGCATCCCTTGAGGAGAGCGCGTCGGAAGCCGTGAGCAGGATGGTGTCGAGGGCTTCGACGAGGCGTCCGGGAAGATCCTCGCCGCCTCGGCCCTGCAGCGAATGGGCGAACTGAAACACATTCTCTTCGAGGGCGCGCAGGATGCCCTCCTTGCGCTGGAAGGCGATGAGGCGCGCCGCGAGCGCCGTGCCAAGGGGCTGCTGGACCAGAGCATCGAGGAAGTGCTTGGTTTCGTGGCCGAGTAAGACCGAGGCGTTGTGCAGGGCATCGAGGTTGAAGTGCGCGGCGCCGCGGGCGATTTCAAGGTAGTCGCCGAGCGCGCGCATCACGCGCATCTGCTCAAGGGCGACCAGGTCGGGCGCGTTTTCTGGCGAGAGGAGCGCGTCGGGTTGTAGATATATGGGCCGGGAGAGGTCTTCTTCGGGAGTGGACGGAGAGAGCCTTGCCAGCCACGCCGGCGCCCATCGGAGGCTGGCAATGGAAAGAGCCGCGATGACCACGTTGAAGAACAGGTACATGAGCGCCATGCGGCCTGAGATGGACTGGCTGAAGGTGTTGAGCATAGCGAGAATGAGCGGAATGTCGGTGGAGTGCTCGACGACGAGCAGGGCTGCAACGATCAATCCGGCGGCCACGTTGCCCATCATCTGGAAATAGGCGATCTGGCGGGGAACGCCATGGAGATTGCTCGAGAGAAACCAGGTGGCGATGGCCGTGCCCATCCCAAGGCCTGCCATCGACATCATGGCCGGAAACTCGTTGAAGATGCCGTTCCTGTTGATCGTAATGGTGATGGCTGCCGACGCAGCCGAGGAATGGATGAAGGTGCGCATGAGCGTACCGAGAAAGAACGCGGCGTCAGGCCAGTAGTCGAAGAAGTTGGCAATCGCGGCCATGCCCTGCGAGGCGGAGACGGGACGGAACGCCTGCTTCATCATGTCGAGGCCGAAAAATACAAGGCCGATAGACAGCACGCATGCGACCCAGGGCTTCCACCTGACGAGCAGGTTGAAGGCGATGATGAGGCCGCAGACACCAATGAGGAAAAGAATAGGCAGGTGGAAATCGACTGCCGCGATGAACACCAGGGCGGCGGTTCCAATGTTGGCGCAGGCGAGGACGATGAGCGCCCGGCGAATGGGCATCAGTCCGGCCGAGATCATGCCGGAGAGGATGAAGGCGACAACGGACGTGCTCTGGGTGAACATGCCGGCGATCATTCCAAGCATGCCGGCGCGCGCGGGGTGATTGGTCGCGCGAACGAGGAGGATTCGGAAACGCTGGCCGGTCATCTGGCGAAGGTTGTCCGAGATGCCGGCCATGCCGGTGAAGAAGAAGCTCAGGCCGGCAAGGTAGAGTGCAATGGATTCGACCATTGTCGAGAGACCGATCTATGGGACTGGGACTGCTGACCTCATTGTGCGGGATAGGAGCGGGAGGTGGAAGGGCAAAATGCCACGGTCCGGCGAGTCAGCGGTCATTTACAAAGCTGTAACATGGCGCGAACAAGCGCGACGGCAAGTGGAGTGTAAGTCAGGCGATGGCCACGCTACCGGGCGAGCCCGCATCCCAAATGCCATGGGCACAACGCGCTATGCTCTTTGATTGAGGTGCATTGCCATGGCTTCGACTGCAACCCGGCCGCAACTTTCTTTTCTCACCGCAGCACTGGATGAACTGAAGGCGAAGGGGACGCACTTCCGGTTGCGGGTGCTCGACGACCAGCAGGCGCCGGTGTGCCACTACGACGGCAAGAAGGTCATCAACCTTGCCAGCAACAATTACCTCGGGCTGGCGAACCATCCGAAGCTAATCGAAGCGGCGCTGAAGGCGACAAGGGAACTCGGCGTAGGTTCCGGCGCGGTGCGCACGATCGCCGGCACGATGAAGATCCACATGGAACTGGAGGAGAAGATTGCGCGCTTCAAGAACGTGGAAGCGTGCGTGGTCTTCCAGAGCGGGTTCGCGGCGAATGCGGGCACGGTGAGCGCGATCCTGGGCAAGGACGACTTCATCCTGAGCGACGAGCTCAACCACGCGAGCATCATCGACGGCGCGCGGCTTTCGCGAGCCAAGATCAAGGTGTTCCGGCACAAAGATGTAGCGCACTGCGAGGAATTGCTGAAGGAAATTGAGAGCGAGCCCGGACATAAATTAGTGATCACCGACGGCGTGTTCTCGATGGACGGGGACATCGGGCCGGTGGACAAGCTCGCGCCGCTGGCGGAAAAGTACGGGGCCATCATGATGGCGGACGATGCGCACGCGAGCGGAGTGCTGGGGCGCAACGGTCGCGGCAGCATCGATCATTTCGGAATGCACGGACACGTGGACGTCCAGGTGGGCACGCTTTCAAAAGCGATCGGCGCGCTTGGCGGCTATGTGTGCGGATCGCGGGACCTGATCGACTACCTCTATCACCGCGCGCGGCCCTTCCTGTTTTCGACGTCTCATCCGCCGAGCGTTGCGGCGACGTGCATTGCGGCATTCGACATCCTGGAACAGGAGCCGGAACGCATCGATCGACTGTGGGAGAACACGCGGTACTTCCAGGGCGAGTTGCGGCGCGCGGGGTTCAACGTGGGTGGAGTGAACACGCCGGCCACCGAGACGCCGATCACGCCGGTGATCCTTGGCGAAGGGCGCGTGACGATGGAGTATTCGCGAGCGCTGTTCGAGGAGGGCGTGATGGGCACTGGAATCGCGTTCCCCACTGTCCCTGAAGGCAAGGCTCGCATCCGGCTGATCGTGACCAGCGAACACACGAAGGCGCAACTGGACCAGGCGCTGGAAACATTGGAGCGAGTGGCTAAGCGGATGCGGGTTCTGACGCCCGCTTAAAGCAATTTCAGAGATAGTGGAAAATCGATCGGCCGCCGAGAAATGCACTTAAGTGGCGGAAAAACGCACCTTAAGCGCATGCGTTCATTCGGAGTTTGTTCCAATTCGTGGGATGCGTCCAGGCGCCGTTGAGGTAAGTCCTTTATTTGCAACATCGGCATCTTGCGATTCGCAGGATTCCCCCGCGAAAAAAATATTTATAGGGGGGGGAGGGGGGTATTTACTGCCATTTTTGCCTCATTTCAGGTGCTTTTTGGCTCACCAGGGGCTTGACAATCGGACGCCCCGACTTGCGGCACTCCCCGGAGTCTCGACATACAGCATCGGGCTTCGGATGAGGGGCGACAGGCGCCGCTCCCCGAAGCTGCGGGGTCCGGAGCGGTCCGTGACCAGCCTTTGTAGTAATTTTCGTACACATATGCAGTAAATTTCGTACACATATGTAGTAAGTTCATGCCGTCTTCCGGCCGTTGCGGGCGGCGGGGTCCGGGGGCCCCTGAAAAGCGAAATGCCCGCGCGTAGCGGGCATTTGGAGTGGGGTTTTCTCCCACTATTCTTAAGTTTAGCAGGGTTGAAAAATGGAATCGGCCACTTTCCAGGGTAAATTTTCATGGGATAACCTTATGATATAAAGCTAGTTGCCCAACTTTCGCTGTTTCTTCCCTACTTGACAAGTGTTTGTTGACGGAGATTTCCACAGGGATGCGCACGGGGCCTCGTTTCAAGGCTCCTGGGCCGGACACGGTTCACAAGAGGCTCCGTGCGCGCTCCGCGCCCGATATATCCCCGGAACGGCCTTGTACCCGCGCATCACATCTCCGAACGAGGCTTCGCGCCGCACCTCGGGTGGTGCACTGCGCATCGGATTGGGGAGGGTTCTTTCGCCCCTTCGGGGCTGGGTTTACATTCCTCGGCTCTTCCCCCAGGCTCGCGCCTGGGGCTACCTTTGTGCGCCCGTTTCACGGGCTTGCGATGCGTGGGGGCGGTGGGGTAGTGCCTTCGTCGTTACGCCCGCTCATCGCGATGAAGCTGCGATGAATGGGGCACAGTCCAGGGAGGCAATGAGCGGGCCACCTGCCCCATGTCTATGGCTGGCAATTATCCGAGGCAAGTTCCGTCAACCTAGAAGCCTCATGATGGAGTGCGCTGCCTGTGTCAGGCCCGATTCGTGCCGCACATGCATGGCAGCTGCAGTTGCGCTTCTCGAGAATGCCTCTTCGGTCCTCAATCGATCAAGCGCGATTGCCGCCGCATTGGTAGAATACTTATCCTTGCGGATCCACAGCGCCGATCCGAGACGCTCAGCTCTTATTGCGTTGTCTGGCTGGTCCCATCCCCACGGTACGAATAGCATTGGACGCCCAGACCTGAGTGCTTGTCCGGTAGTGCCCGAGCCTCCCTGATGAACGATCACCGATGCCTTGGGAAAGATCAGTGAATACGGAACATAAGGAAGGGATAGAATCTTCGGCGTCACCCACTCACATTTCTGCGTAGCCCCGACCAGGACAGCGCGTGCTCCCAAGTGCTTCGTTACCTCAATGCTCGTTCGATAGAAATCACCGGGATAGCCGACAGCTGTGGACCCCAGCGTAAACACCAAAGGCGGTTCGTCTAATTCGAGATGCCGCTTCAATTCAGGATGTATCGCATCTTCTGGCTCTGCACCGTCATGGAAAATAAATCCCGTTTGCACGGTCTGTTTTGGCCAATCCGGCTGAGGCTGTGCTAACCACGTCGAGAAGAGTGCAAGGACCATGTCTGGAGAGAATTTATCTTTGAAGAGTGGATCGCAGGAGCGCCTCAATCCCTCTGAAATGCGAAGCTCTCGCACAGGATTCCACCAGTGTCTCGTGCCAATGCGGGCAAGATTGAAAAGAGCTTGATAAGGCCAAATTCCAGCCTTCCTGACAGACGACATCCAAGGCGCATTCACCATCATCGGTGGATCATGCGCGGAGAAAAAGGAGGAAGGCGAAAGAATCTGCGAAACCCACTGAATGCCCAATTTCTCTGCGACAAGCGGAGCTGCGTAAACCAGTTCTCCGGCTATCATCAAATCCGCCCCACCAATCGCCCTCAGCAGGTCTTCGTAAGTGTCTCGGAGATGCGGCAAAATGACTCGTCGGAACAGGATCTCAGGCCCCCTCTTCAAGTCATCGCATAGCGCGATGAGTTCGGGAGAAGTTGGATCCCAATCGGGCCGCATCGCATGAAAATCAAGTCCTGCCCGCTCTACTTTGTTGCGGTAGAACTCGGTCGTAATGACCCTCACGTTGCACCCGCTTCGCTTCAGCTCCGCTCCAAAGGCCAAACAGGGATGCAAATCGCCGAGGGAACCCAGCGTCACGAAGGCCACGTTCTTCCGATTATTCGGAGACACCTGGGTATCCTCAAAACCTAGACTAAATCGTGCATCTGGCGATGATTCCGGCCTCCCGAACGTGGTTCTGGACGTATTGTTTGAATGCTAGGTCGAGGAGGAGCGCGAGGTGTTGCAAAAGGCTGGACTCAGCGCTGAGGCTGATCCAGAGAACGACCTCGGAGGCTCCTCAGAGACTATGTATTACATCGGACTTGATGTGCACAAGAAGACGATCAGCTATTGCGTGAAGGACGCGGCTGGCCGTGTGTTCCAGGAAGGTAAGATCGGTTCCACACGCCGTGAGCTGGACACCTGGATCGGAACGATGCCCCAACCCCGCACCATCGCCATGGAAGCGACGATCTTCAGCGGGTGGATTTACGACCATCTGCTTCCCCATGCCGAAAAGGTGAAGGTAGCTCATCCGCTGATGCTGCGGGCCATAGCCGCAGCCAAGCGGAAGAACGACCGCATCGATGCCGCGAAGATCGCCGACTGCCTTCGCTGCGACTTCCTGCCCGAGTGCCACATGGCGCCGACAGAGATCCGCGACCGGCGCCGGACGCTGCGTTACCGCAGCCTGGTTGTGAAGCAGATGGTGCAGATGAAGAACCGCGTCTCCGGGCTGCTGATGGAGACCGGAGTGAGCTATAACAAGCAGCGGCTGCACAAGCTGGGCTACTTCGAAGAGCTCATGACCGCCAACGAAGATGTGCACGACAGCATACGGCCGCTGCTGAAGCTGAGCCGGGAGATGATCAGCCGTTCGCTCAAGCTGGATTACGCCCTGATCAGTTCGCTCGAGCGCGACCCACTGTTAAAGGAGCGTGTGCGCAGGCTGAGAACGGTTCCGGGCGTGGGGCCGATCACGGCACTGACCTGGGCGCTGGAGATCGGCAACTACACCCGGTTCGCATCCAGCAAGCAGGCCATCAGCTACTGCGGCCTGTGCGGCGATGAGAAGAGTTCGGCGGACAAGGTGATGCGAACGCCCATCTCCAAACAGAGGAACAAGCACATCCAGCGCGTGCTGATCGAGGCGGCCAAGCTGGCAACGCGCGAGTCGCCGGATCTGGCGATGATCCGTGCCAGAGAGTTGGAGCGAGGTAATCCGAACCGCGCCACGCTGGCTGTGGCGAGGAAGATGGTGATCTACATGCTGGCCGTCGAACGCCGGCAGCAGGACTGGGTGGCTGCCGAACAGTTCCGCCGCACGGATGCGGCGTAAGGCCCTTTTCCTAAGAATGGAAAAGCAAAAAACATCGGGATTCATGAATGCGCAGGCTGCCAGGTCCCGCCGGTTGGCGACTGGGCGAAGGAGCAACACTCCCGAGGCTCATTACGAATTGTTTCGGGACTGGCAGAGAACACAAACTCAATCATCGGTAAAGGCGATCAGCCCGAGACCGCAAATGGATGTCAGGTCCTGCAGGCAGGGACCACCAGCCGTGAGGCACTCATGCGCAGCAGTGCTTCCCGATCAGCCCAGCGCGCGCTCTCAGGAGCGCGCCATCAGACCTCGTGTTTTCTCTTGACAGTTGACCTACATGGATGTCGCCAACTCGGAATCGGGCAATTGTGGCCAGGCTGAACAGCTTGGTGAAAAAATCAATTTCTGTGGCAAATCAGCAATTGCGGGGGATAAAGAGGCTATGGAAAAAGTCGTAGACGCATGCGGAGCGGTCAATGAAGCCTCAGGGGCTGAAGCCCAACCCGTTTGTAATTGCGTCTTTCGGCATGACTGAAGTCATGCCCTGACTCGTTTGAGTCCACTCATTGAGTTTTTCCGCAGCCTGTAAAGCCCGGATCTCGAGAATCGGGCAATTGTGGCCCGCGACCCGGTCCTGGCCTGATACGAGGCCCAAAGCCGGATGTAGCTACCCAGAAGCCGGGCTAGCGCAGCCGTTCCTCCTGGTTTTTCGCCGGACAGCCACGCGCGTCTCCATCGAGGAAGCACGCCTGCACGAGTTTGTACCTCTGCCGGTTGTAGCCTGCCAACGCGGAGTAGTCGACCTCTTCCTGCTGGCATGGAGTGAGAGACCAGTTCAGCGGATCGTTGGGGACCTGCGTCTTGGGCGGCACGCAATAAAGCGGCTTTCGCGCGGTGGCGCGGTCATCGATCACAAAGTGCTGCACCTCCAGCCGGTCGTTGAGTGCTCCCTCGAGAAGGCCGAGCGCATTTCGATTGCGTGAGGTGACTGACTCGTGCCCGGCCGACCAGAAGGCCTGGAGCGGCGCGGTAACCTGGCTCACCACGTTCCACGGCACGCCCTGGTTCGCGGCGCCAACCATCGGGCTGTTTGCGGCTGTATCGGGACTGTTCCGGATCTCTACCAGCACGACGCGCAGCGGTATATACGCGTCCGATGGCCGGGCCTTGCCGGCCGCAGCGGGCTTCGGCGCAGCGGGCTTCGATGCATTGGGCCGCGCCAGCAGCTTCGACTGGCTGAGCGCGTAGCGAAGGAATTCAATGGCCGAGGACGTTCCATCGTTGTCGTAGTATCCCCCGTCAACGAAATGGGCCGCATTCGGTGGAGGAGAAACCTTGAGTGTGGCCGCCGAGGAGACATACGGGAATGTCGCCGACATCTGGGCCGCGGTCGCGAGCGGCAGGTCGATCGCGGGGTTTACGGGATATGTTGCGGTCGGCGAGTACAGACTGAGAAACGAGTACGCGGGCTTTGTGATGAGCGGATTGGCCGCGTTGTCGCGGGCTATGGAGTAGTTCGCCAGCAGAAAGCGGTTGCCGCCCTCGACCGTGGTGGTGTTCATGGTGAAACCCGGGTAGGGCGAAGGGCCCGCGGTGGCGCTGAGCTTCGAGAGCGTCAGGTTTACTGCGCGATCGGGATCGGCCTGCTGGTGGGCTACGACCTCAGAATGCCCGATGTGCGGGTCGCCGGGCCTGACTGGATGCGCATTTTCCGGCGCGCCGGAGTAGGCCCACTCGGTGCAGTATGGGTCATTCAGATTCCGGTCCATCGCCCGGCGAAGCGACCACGTGCGGTCCTTGCCGAGCGGCCCGTGCTCGAGATCGTTCTCGCCGGTTGAAGGACTTATGAAATAGGGAACGAATGGCACGACTGCCTTGGGAATGTCGTAGTAGATGAGACCCCATCCGACGGCCTCGAGGCTGGAGCAGCGGGAGCCCCGGTTCATGCGCTGCCAGTCGGGCTGAGCGCCGTTGGTCGCGGAGTCGAGCTCCCTGAGGTAATCGAACAGGCCAACGCTGCCGCCGGAGACCGTGCTCAAAAGGACGACGTGCTGGTGGAACTCATTCTGGAATTGCTGCTCAAGCTGTCCGAGAACGGCCGTGGTCCACGCAGCCGCGTGAATGCCGCCGCCGGTGGAGGTCACGACGATCACCGTCGGCTTCGCGTCCGGCGGCAATTGAGCGCACGGCAACCCGCCGCAGTATTCCACGCGCAACCTTGCATCCAGAACGTCACCCGGAGTGGGAAGAGAGACAGGTTCTGCGCCGGAGATGTACGAGAGATAGTGCTCCTCCTGTGCGCCCGTCAGCGGCTTGCCATCGAAGCCGGGAACCACGCGCGGCAAAACCAGGCAAACGACGAAAGCGGTAAGAACGGGAATGCGGTACCGGTCAGCGAAGAAGGCGATGCCGCCGAACGTCCACGATGCCGCGATGACGAGGATCAGCACAGACGCGAGAATCGGAAAGCGTTCGGTATCGCTGCCAAAGTACATGATGGGCAACACAGACGCGAAGCCCAGGACAAGGATCCCCAGGACCGCCTTCCAGATGATCAGCTTTCCGCGGTTGCGGGTGGACCGGGCCGACAGTACGAGCAGAACAAGCAGCAGAGCGCCGAGCCCGAAGACCGTCATGGAAACCGCAGCGCCGAACGGCACAAGGACAGGCGCGGTAATGGGCCACAGGGCCCAGTACAGCGAGTAAAACCCGATCGAGGCGATCATCGAAAAGAAATGGCCTTCGTAAAGCTGGCCAGCCTTGACAATCGGCGCGCCATCCTCTCCCATCCGGGGTTTGGCTTCGTGGTCCAGCGCGGGCACCTGGCACCTGTAGCCTTGCGCGGGAAACATCTTCGCGATCCACTCGAACGAGACCGGCAGGGTCGCATGCTCCAGCACGTCACCGAACCCGGTGTGCGCGTCGGCGCGGGTCAGGCCGAGAAGCGCGCGCGGCAGGATGAGCGTTGCGGCCGGCCTTGCGGGCGCGCCTTGCGACTGCCTGTACACCAGGTAGTAGAACGCTGAGAGCGCATACCAGAACACGAAGCCGAGGGCCGCGCCGCCGAGAACACCCCAGCGGATGTAGCGCGCGTCCACGTGTTCCACGGTTCCGTTCGAGAAGAAGTACCACACCACGAAAAGGTTGTTGACCTGCGACAGGACCGGCGCGAGCCACTCCCAGTGCGGATTCTGGTCAGCCAGCAGGCGAACCAGCAGCGGAGGAGGATCGTTGCCGAACCGGTCTTTTCCGTTGATAACGACCACGTGCGCCAGCACGAGAGATACGAAGCTGCCGCAGACAAGGAAGAACGTAACGCAAACATATTGAAGCGGAGTGACGGGAGTGATGATTCCGCCGGTAAGAGAACGCGCCGCCGAGGGACTGTTCAGCAATACCAGCAACACCGGGAACCACCACAACAAGATGCTGAAACGGAGAAAGTACCCGTAGCGGATCCAGCGCAGAAGCCAGTACACAAGCGGCTTCACGACCCGCGTCCAAAGCCGCACGAAGGGGCCCGCCGGCGCGTGCACGGAATCATTGCGGCCTTGAGCCGGAGCGGCAGCAGGAACAGGCATGGCGCCTCCTCGACGGATGATCGCGCGAGCCGGCCGAAGTCTCTTCTGTGCCGCTCGCCTTCAGGCTGAATATGAGGCCTCGAAAGCAACTCACCGCTGGGGAAATGAAGTGGAGGAACGCGAAGTCCAGCTTAGCGCGATTCAGGCGAAGGTCAAGACATCTTTTCCGGCAGTGGTGCAGGCCAGCAACAGGCCATTGCGCGTATTGACACCGGGGGCATTGCGTCCAGCGGATGGACCGGCGAAAATCGGGATCAATGATTGCACATCTCAAGGGAAAGCTGATCGACAAGCAGCCGGGGCAGGCAATTTTGGAGTGCGCCGGAGTGGGATACGACGTGACCATCTCGGTGCCGACGTTTACGTCGCTGCCGGCAGTGGGCGGCGAGGCGCATCTGCACGTCTATACGCAGGTGAGCCAGGACGCGATTGCGCTGTTCGGGTTCATGGAGCGCGAGGAGAAGCGGCTGTTCGAGCGGCTCATTACGGTGAGCGGAGTGGGTCCGAAGCTGGCGATCAAGATGCTGAGCGGGCTTTCGCCGGAGCGAACGGTGCAGGCGATCCGCGGGCAGGACCACGCGCAACTGACGCGCATTCCGGGAGTGGGCAAGAAGCTGGCGGAGCGGCTGGTGGTGGAGCTCAAGGACAAGCTGGATGACTTTGCCGTGGCTCCGGCGCCGGGCGCGGTGCGGGGCGCGGCGGTGGAGGATGTGCTGTCTGCTCTGGTGAACCTCGGTTATCAGCGCATGGCGGCGGAGAAGGCCGTGGAGCAGTCGGTGGAGAAGGACAAGGCGCTGGCGGCAGATTTCGATGGGTTGTTTCGCGCGGCGCTGAAGGTGATTCGGTAAGCAGCCTTCAGCTATCAGCTATCAGCCGGTGACGGTGGTTGAGCGTCGATGGATGCCAGCGGACGCTAGCTCAGTTTCAGCGTCGTCAGCTCCGATGGCTGTTCGACTCGGTCGGCCTGTATTTCATCCTTCTCTCCTTCGGTGAGCGGCTCCGGGTGCAGGATGGCTTGCTGCTCAATGGCAGGGGCGCGGCTGGCGATGATTGCGGCCATCAGAAATCCGCAGGCGAATCCTCCAACGTGCGCCCAGAATGCAATGCCGGCGGAGTGAAGCGTGCTGGTGATCAAACCGAGAAGGAACTGCTCACCGATCCACGTGCCCACTGCCCCGCGCGTTTGCGCAGCGACGCTCTTGACCCTCCACCAGCCCAGGTAGATCTGAAGATCGAAGGGCGAGCGCGGGAAGAGCACAAAGTACATTCCGGCCACGCCTGAAATTGCGCCTGAAGCGCCGACGAGCGGAACGTTCGATCCAAGCGAGAAGAGGGTGTGCGCGCCGGCGGCAGCAACTCCGGATACGAGATAGGTGAGGAAGAACAACGCGCTGCCTAAGCGCTCTTCAAGCTTCCGGGCAAACATCCACAGGAAGTACATGTTTCCCGCGACGTGCCAGAACCCGGCATGAAGGAACATATGCGTGAACGCAGTGAGGAGCGTCCAGTGCGCGGGACGCAGGCCGAATTCCTGCACTGCATCGGCGTTCATCCCGGCGAAGGCGAGAATTGCCCACACCCCGGAATTCAGAACGAGAAGCGCGAGAGTGACAGGTTGACTGTGGTCCGGCGCCCGGTCGCGATTGACAGGCAAAACGAACATGATCGTCCTCGGATATCAGGATTCTGACAACGTATCACAGCAATGGGGTCGGATTCGACAGAGTCCATCGATGAGGCGGGCGCGAAGCCAAGGGCGGAATGGCGCTATTGCTGAGCGGTTTGCGCGGTTGCCGGGAAATACACCAGCAGCGTGCGGCCGTCGGAGGTGTACGGGCTGCCGGTGGCGGTGGTTGCGTTGCGGACGGGATCGGTCGGAGTGATGTAGTCGGTCTTCACCGTCAGCCCGGTCTGGGTGAGGCTGTCGCGGATGTAGTCGCGCTCGCCGTCGCTGTTCGGGTCGATCTTGTGCGTCACGCCGTTGGTGCGCTGGTCGCGGTCGAACCCGATATCGTGCATTCCGGCTCCCGCCCACACGAGCTGGCCTGCGAGCGTGTAGGGAGTCTTCCAGAGACGGAAGTGATGTCGCGAAGCGACGACGGTCAATGGATCGGCCTGCGCGTAGCCGAAGTCCTGCGGGCGGTCGAAGAGATTGAGCTCGCTCATGGGCAGGGTCACGTAAGAGTCTTTCGACAAAGATGCAAGGATCGCGCTGAAGACGGCTTCCTTCTTGGTGGTGTCCACGATCACCCATCCGGCGGCCTTGAGCGCGGCCTGCACCTGGTCCTGCGAGCCGATGAGGATGAAGTTCACACGGTCGCCGAGCGTGCCGTTGTCGTCATTCACCCTCTTGGGGATCGAATCAATCATCTTTTGCGGAAATGCGGTGACGGACACAGCGGCGCGGGGCGCCTCTGTGCCGGCAGCGCGCTCAATGCTGATGTGATAGGCGCCCGTGGCGGAGTCAGAGGACGATTGGTTCACCGCGAGAAACAGGCGGCCCGCAATGGGGGCGCGGCTCGTGAGTGTCGGCCCGACGACAAACGGCCGCGCGGCATCGTTTGAACCGATGCGCCCGATGAGCGCCCCGCGGCCGGCGTCGTTGAACGGCATCATGCGCAGCAGGTCCATGTAACCGCGGCTAAGGCCTTCGGGGCCGTTGGATTGCCTGGCGTTCACGTACTGCATCTGGCCGGTGGCGGTGATCTTGAGCGAGTCTCCGGGGACCAGGTCGATTCCGGTGTCAATCCATCCGCCGCCCGGCTGCATATCGAGCTGCTTCGTCTGCGCCCAGAGAGGCACGGCCAACAGGATGGCGAAGAGAGCAGTCCGCAACATAGGCATCTCCCAAAAACGTTGCGAGGAATTTTACCGCCCTGCTTAAGGCTGCCGACACTGCAAAGATGCCAGTCGTGACGCGGATTGTGCAGATGGGAGCGGGACCCGAAGTCCGCGATACACTTTTCACTGCGATGGCTATGAAAAAGAATTTCCCTCCCGCTGCTCAACCATATCTTCGCCCCGAGGCGCTGACATTTCTGCGCAACCTGGCGCGGCACAACGATCGCGATTGGTTCCAGCCGCGGAAGGCGCAGTTTGAAGAACTGCTGCGCGAGCCGATGCTGGCGATCGTGCGAAAGATCACGGATGCGATGCTTGAATTTGCTCCGAATCACGTCCGGCCTGCGGAGAAATCGCTCTTCCGGATCTACCGCGATACGCGGTTTTCGTCGGACAAGCGGCCGTACAAAACGCACGTGGCGGCGTGGTGGTCGCACCAGGGGTTCGAGAAGACCTCGGGCGCTGGCTACTACTTTCATGTGAGCGCGAAGGAAGTGATTATTGCGGCCGGAGCGTACATGCCGGAGAAAGAACAACTGGCGGCGATCCGCCACTGGCTCCTCGATCACCATGCGGAGTTCCGCCGGCTTTTGGCGCGGCCAGCCATCAGGAAAGCGTTCACGGAGTTTGAAGGCAACGCGCTGACCCGGCCGCCGAAGGGGTTTCCTTGCGAGCACCCGGCGATGGACCTGGTGCGCTGCAGGCAATGGGGTCTCGCTGCAACATTGCCGCCCGATTCGGCGCTCGATCCGAAGCTCGCGGCGACCATAATCCGCTACTTCAAGCTGGCTTCGCCGGTGATAGATGCCCTGAACACGCCGATTGCAGCGGCGCTGAAGCCAAAGAGGAAGGTGCTGTTCGGCCTGCGGTAGAACGTCCCGTGTCTTCGCGATTCGGCTCGAAAATCGCCCGAAAAACCGCTAAAAACCGGGAATTTCGGCGTTTTTCCCACAAAAACCAACGAAAACCTGTGGAAATCGGGCTTTTTGGCTTGACTTTACGGACCCCGAGGCCGCATTGTGATTCACGACAGGGTTCTCCGGAACCCGCATGAATACAGGGGATTCGTAGAAGTTGCCTAGAGTCGGATCCCCCATGCGGCACCGCCCGACTTCTGCTTCAGGACCAAAGACGGCGGAGACCCAGGCAACCACAGGCGGCCCCGAGGGGCGCGCCCCGAAGGAGAACACAGCATGGCAACTGGACTGACCAAGACCGCCCTGACGCGGCAAATGGCCGAGAAGCTCGAACTGACCAACAAGCAAGCCGGAGCTTTCCTGGACCTGCTGGCGGAGACCGCCATCAAGGAGACCAAGAAGAACGGCGTCTTCGTGATCCCCGGCATCGGCCGCCTCGTGAAGGCAGAGCGCAAGGCGCGCATCGGCCGCAACCCCCAAACCGGCGAGGCCATCAAGATCAAGGCCAAGACCGTGGTGAAGTTCCGCGTGGCGAAGGCCGCGAAGGATGTCATCGCTCCCCCGAAGAAGTAGCCCACATTCCGGACTGATGGACTGGGAGAAGCCGCGCGCTTCTCCCTTGTTCCTTTCTGCTCAAATAAAAAGCACTCTGTCCGCGGCGCGCGCCATCCATTGCGTATGGGCACGACGCCATGCGATGAAGTCGCGAACGGGAAACGGGCTGACCTTCCGGCTTCCGTTCTCTACATTCTGCGATTTGAAGGCTTCGCGATTGCAGCCGTAACAGCGATCCTGTTCGCTCGAACGGGAGCGAGCTGGTGGCTGTTTGCGGCGCTCTGGCTCGCGCCGGACCTCTCGATGCTGGGATACCTGGCGGGGCCTTGGTGGGGCGCGCGAATCTACAACAGCATTCACTCCTACTCTACCCCGGCGACTCTCGCAGTGTGCTCGCTCTTGCTCGGCGCGACTGCCCTTCTTCCGCTTGCGCTGATCTGGGCAAATCACATTGCCGTTGACCGGCTTCTCGGGTATGGCCTGAAGTACCCGGCCGGGTTCGGCTGGACGCACCTGGGACTGGTTGGCAAGCCGCGCCCTACGCCGTCGATGTAGGCTCGCCCGGGGCCTGGGGCATCAATGCACGCGACACGAGCGAAAGCCCGAAACTGACCAGGATCACGCGCAACATCAGCGTCCCGTTATAGCTCCACGAGAGGAACGCAAAGGCGACGAAGATCCCGATCGGAGTGAGCTCGGCGAGGATGGAACGGACCCACTGCGGCCTGGCCGTGTTCGGCGGCAAAGCGTTGCGCAGGCGCGGAAAAAACCGGGGAACCGAGTGCAGGTAGGCCTCATACGGCTCGCCCAGTTGGCCGGCGAGGAAGGATTCCTCCCCGAGCGTGAGCCGGATCAGGAAAAACGAGATCAGCACGATGGTGCAAAGAGCGCCGGAAGGCGGCATCAGGAAGGCGAGCGCCGCCACCATGAACCACAGTCCGAGGTAGAGCGGGTTGCGCGTGTAACGAAATGGACCGCTTGCCACTACTGTCCCGGCCATCATCGAGAGATTGCTGACCGTCGATGGACCGAGGCAGGCTGAGCCCCAAACGCGCAAAAGCACGCCCAGCGCAGCGAGGACTCCGGCAGCGATCTGAACGGCCGTGACTCCGGCACCAAACGAGATAAGGCCCAGCCGGCTGAGCTGGACGGGAAGCCATTCGAGCAGTATGGTGTGCTTCCCGGGACCGAGCCACGGGGACCAGAAACCGAGAAAAATCAGGCTCAGGTTGATGACCATTCGCAGTCGAAATTCGATTGCGCTTGCTCGCATCGAAGAGGCCTCCTCCGGTAATGCGCCGGCGCGGTTGGATCGGGCGTGTTATCAGCAGATTACATCGCCGGGATGGATAGGTCCTGTTAACTCTTTTTCTGGCATGCCTGCGGCCGGCTTCCATTCTGAAATGACAAAACAGAGACACCCTGCTGACAAGAGCCGATCCTTGAAATTCGTATGCTGACGCGCAGTGGAGTTCCTCCAAAGAGGGCGGGCTATGATCGTGCAATTGTTGCGGAGAAGCCGGAGTGTCGGTTTCGGTTTGTTATTGATCGGGATCGCGGCATCAGCGCAGGCGCCGGGAACGGGAGCCGTTCGCGGCGTGGTGTCTGACCCCGCGGGGCGTACACTGGCGCACGCCGCGGTCACGGTTGAAAGCGTGGCAACACACGTGAGCAGGTCTGTGTCAACGGATGGGGCCGGAGCATTCAATGTGCCGTTGCTGGTGCCGGGCGACTATCTTCTGTCGGTGAAGGCGGATGGATTCGCCGAGAGCCATTCCCAACCGATCGCCGTGGTGGTGAGCGAAACGAGCACGGTTGAGATCCAGTTGAGCATAGCGACAGCGAAGACGACCGTCGAGGTGACGGCCAACGAGGAGATTGCGAACGTTGAAAGCTCGGCGCTCGGGCGCGCCGTCGACGAGGACGGCATCGATTCCTTGCCGCTCTCGAACAAGAACTTCACGCAGATTCTCTCGCTGTCACCGGGAGTGGTGGTTGCGCTGCCCGATGCGACGAAGCTCGGCCGAGGCACTCAGGACGTGACAGCCAATGGGCAGAAGACGACCGCGAACAACATTCAGTTCAATGGCGTGGATGCGAACAACCTGGCGCAGAACTCGGCGGAGTCGGACGGCGAAGAGGTGGGCGTCGCGGTTCCTGCCCCGGACACGATTGAAGAATTCAAGGTGCAGACGGGAAATTTCGATGCGACCTATGGGCGCGGCACCGGCGCCAACGTGGATTTGATCAGCAAAACGGGAACCAATCGCTTTCACGGCACTGCGTGGGAGTTCCTGCGCAACGACCTGCTGAACGCGAGCGACTTTTTCTCAAAGCTGGACGGGCAGCCAAAGCCGGTGCTGAAGCAGAACCAGTTTGGCGCGGCCGTGGGCGGGCCGATCGTTCGCGACAGGACATTCTTTTTTGCCGCCTACCAGGGGTTGCGGTCGAGCAACGGATATGGCGACGAGGTGACGACCACGCTCCCACAGTTGACCTCGGACCGCAGCGCGGCGACGCTGGGCGCGCAGTTCTGCGGGTTTGCGACATTCGCGGGAGGAACGCAACTCGCCTGCGATGGATCGAATGTCAACCGGGCGGCGCTGAACGTGTTGAACTTCAAACTCGCCAATGGGCAGTATGCGATTCCGAGCCCGCAGATATTGCTCGCACCCCAGCCGGGTGGTTTTCCAATCGGACAGTCCACGTACTCGACTCCAGCGACCTATCGCGAAGATCAGTACACCGGCGACTTCGATCACACGGTTACCGCGAAGAATTCGCTCGCGACGCGGATTTTTTATTCGCGCGCGCCAACGGTTGAGCCTTTCTCGCCGAACGCAGCCAACGTACCGGGCTGGGGCACAAACGAAGTGGACAAGAACGTCATGGTGACGCTCTCGGACACGCACGTGGTGAGCACCAACGTGGTGAACATTGCGCGCGCCGGCTATATGCGTTTCGCCGGGTTCTCGGTGGTCGCCCATCCGATGAGCAGCACTGACGCCGGGATGCAGTCTCCGACGGGTCTGTTGGGCGCGGGAATTCCGGCTCCTGGAATCACGGTGGATGGCTTGTTCACGATCGGCGACGCCGGCACGCCGTCACAGGAGCAGACCACCAACAGCTTCATCGCGCAGGACATGCTGTCCATGACGCGGCACAGGCATTCTCTCCGCATGGGCGGCGAGGTGAAGCGCCACCAGATCATGGTGGACGCGCCGTTCTCTGAAGATGGCCTGCTCGACATCGCGTCATTCAACGACTTCCTGCTTGGGATGAGCGCGCAGCAGAACGGAAGCCCCGACGGGCTGAGCAACGTGACGACTAGCGGAGGAAGTTCAGGGATATTCCGAAAAGACGAACGATACACAGACTTCGCCGGCTTCATCCAGGACGACTTCAAAGTTACTCCGGCCTTTACGGTGAACGCGGGCCTGCGCTACGAAGTCTTCAGCCCTCCATCTGAGGTTCACGGGCGGCTGGTCAATTTCGAACCGACAATCGCGACGATGGATGCGCCAGCCAGCGGGACGCTGAGCGGCTTCGTAGTCTCGTCCAATTTTCCGGGGACGGTGCCGCCGGACGTGACGCAATCGGGACGGAAGGGCTTGTGGCCCACGAGGTACACCGACGTGTCGCCGCGATTGGGATTCGCGTATCACGTGGCAGAACATCCGGACATCGTGGTGCGCGGCGGATACGGGATCTACTTCGACCGATTGTCCGGCGGGCTATCAGAGAACCTGGTGGGGCAGCAGCCATTCTCACTCAGCCAGTTTTTCTCCTTGTCGCAGAATGCCGGCGCAACACTCGAAGAGCCGTTCAACCCGCTGCTTCCGAGCCCCTCGAGCTATCCCATCTTTGTGCCGCGCATACCCGGCGGCGGCCCGACAGTCATGGGACTGTCCACGCACATGGTGGACCCATACACGCACGAATACAACCTCAACGTGCAGTGGGGCATGAACCGGAACACTCTGTTGGAAGTCGGCTATGTCGGGACACACTCACTCCACGTGGCGGGATGCAATCAGTTCAACCAAGCGCTGCTGGCGAGCCCGTCTGCCCCCGTAAACGGGGCGACAGCAAACTCGGTTGCAAACGTAGTTCAGCGCGTTCCCTACGAGGGCGTCGGAACGGGGTCCTTAGTCTGCCAGAGCACATACGATGCCAACTACAACGGGCTGCAGACGAGCGTAACCAAACGGCTCAGCCGCGGGCTCCAATTTCTTGGCAGTTATACGTGGTCGAAGTCGCTGGACCAGACCAGCGGATCGTCGGGCAGTGAATTGTTCGAGTTGTGGCTCGTCACCAATGATCAGCGCAATCCCCGCCAGGCCTATGGCACGACGGATTTCGACCGGACGCATCGCGGCGTGTTCAGCTTCACGTACGATCTTCCCGGCGCGAACAGCAGTGTGTGGTTGGTGCGTCACGCGCTGTCCAATTGGCAGGCGTCAGGCATCCTGGTCGCGCAGTCGGGAACGCCGATTACGGTCCTCGATTACAGCGCGGGAGCGGTGTATGGGAATTATCCCTTCGAGAACCGTGCGCAGTTGAGCGGCGCGCCAATCGCCACTTCCGGCTCGCTGCACTCGCGAGTGCTGGGTACTTATTTGAACGCGGCCGCATTTACAAACGCTCCCGAGGCGCCGAACGGGACGAGCCCCGATGACACCGACTTCGGCAACAGCGGAGTGGGCATCGTGCGCGGACCCGGGCAGCGCGATATCGACTTCGCAATGGAGCGCAGCATTCCGGTAACGGAATCGCAGAGCGTCCACCTGCGCGCAGAGTTCTTTAATCTGACCAACACGCCAAACTTCCAGAATCCGAGCAACACTTTGAGCTTCCCCGGATTTGGAACGATCACCCGCAATTCAAATAATCCACGCATCATTCAGGTTGCGCTCAAGTATCAATTCTGAATACGGAAAGGAAACAGGAATGCAAGGCGAGCTTGAAGCGACACGCGCGGAGGCTGCGGACCAGTTGACCACGGAGCAACTAAAATCTGCGTGGCTCTCGGGAGCAGCGATTGAGTTTGGAGACCCCGCGCTTGCGCATGCCCCAATGCCGCTCCGGGAGACTTACTTTCCGCTCGGGTTTCCCGTAGAGATCTCGACGAACTCTGCCGAAGTACTCGACGTAGCGGCTGAGAGCTGGGCATCGTTTCCGAAGATGTTCGACGTCGAGCCTGTTCGCATCAAAGTGGGCGTCACGTCGACCACATCGTCAGCGTGTCCGCCCACTCCCGTGTGCCGGGTGCGCGACCACATTGTGACCAACATTGCCGACGGGGAAAACTTTGCGATCACCGATCTCTCGTCGGGTTATTCCCTCGCATGGATCACGACGGCGGCACTGCGCAGTCGAGGCTATTTTCGATACTTCTTTCTGGATTCGGCCGCCTTGTGCAGCATCGGCGCGCAACATGTAACAGCCGTTCATGCGGCATGCGTGTCGCTCGATGGCAGAGGCATTCTGTTCTGCGGCGAGTCGGGCGCCGGAAAGTCCACGCTTTCCTACGCCTGCGCCCGGTCCGGGTGGACGTACGTGACCGATGACGGCAGCTACATCGTGCGTGGGCGCGAGGACAGGCTGATCGTGGGCGATCCCGGTAAAGTACGGTTTCGCCCGACGGCGGAGCAACTGTTCCCCGAATTGGCCGGCTACACGCCGATGAGGCGCGCGGGCGTGGGAAAACCGTCCGTCGAACTCGCAACCCGGCTGCATCCGGCGATCGCCACATCGAGCTCTGCGACAGTCCATCAAATCGTGTTTTTGAACCGCAAGAGCAAGACGCAGGAGCTTGCGGCTTTCCCAACCGCGGTAGCGCGGCTCTACATGCTGCAGCCGTTGTATGCCATGGCCTTCGGCGCCTCTGCTCATGAGCCGGCCATCGACCGCATTTTGCGCGTGGGCGCGTACGAGCTTCGCTACCACGATCTCGATTGGGCGGTGGAGAGGCTCACGCTGCTTGCGCGTGAGGGCAGATGATGGACTCCGCGTTCGCGGAGGTACCCGGCTATCGCCGAATCCTCGGGCGACTGAGTCCGGCGGCTCTACTCAGACAATTCGGCTCTGAATATTGGACGTTCTTTGCGGCCGCGTTTCTGTTCGATCTCGGATTCGGGTTGTTCTTCTTCCTGTTCAACCTCTATCTCACCGACCTGCATTTCGATGAGCGCGCAGTCGGAAGAATCACGGCCTGCCTCACGCTGGGGAATGTGGCCGGCACGATCCCGGCAACCATTCTCGCCCGCCGGTTCGGTCTCAGGCCGCTGCTGCTGTTGTGCTTTGTGTGCGCGCCGATTTTTTCTGCCGTCCGCCTGGTCGCATCCGGTGAGTCGGGGCAGATCGTCATCGCACTCGTGACCGGCGCTGTGCTCTGCTGCTGGCCGATCTGCTTTTCGCCAACCATTGCGGCTCTTACGAATGACCGGAACAGAACGCGCGGCTTCAGCATCATGTTCGCCACCGGCATCGGCGTGGGCACGCTCTCCGGCGCGATGGGAGGATACGTACCGGAACTGCTGCATGAAGGCAGGCTGCATACGCCCGTTGTTGCCGGGATAGGCATCGTCCTGCTGATCGCATGTGGACTGGTTGTCATGGGGGCGTGGCCGATTCTGAAGCTTCGTTTGACGCAGCGGCTTCCGCCGCGCGGCCATCGCAGCCGCGTATTCCATCCATTCCTGCGCCGCTTTCTTCCGCCGTTCCTGCTGTGGAATGTGGTCACCGGATCGTTTCCGGCGTTTGGGGCCATCTATCTGCAGCAGGTTCTGAAAATCTCGCTGGGCAGAATCGGCCTCGTGTTCTCGGCGTCGCAGCTCATGGAATTCGTCGCCGTGATCGCTTCTCCGGCCTTGATTCGGCGCGCGGGTCTGACCAGGGGAATAGCGATTTCTCTTTTCGGCACGGCAATTGCGCTTGCAATGATCGGCATTACCAGGCAGGCGACCGTGGCCGTGGGCCTCTACGTGGTTTACTACGCGCTGATGTTCATGTGCGAGCCGGGAATTTACAACCTGCTGATGGACAGGATTCCCGAAGAAGAGAGGAGCACTGCCTCGGCCGTTCAGAACCTGAGCGGAGCGCTTTGCCAGGCGGCCACAGCCGCGGCAACGGGAAGCTGCATTGTGCGGTTCGGCTATGGCGCGGTTTTGTTTTCGAATGCGGTGGCAGCCGTCTCCGCAGCGCTTCTCTTTCTTGCGCTCGCAACACGGGCGGCGAGCAACACGATGCGTGCGAGCCCCGACTCTCTGCACGAGGCCCCGCAATCGACCCTGTAGTCGCTTGCCTGGGGCGTCGTCGAGCTCGGAAACAAGGCGATGACAATCAACTGACGACGACCTGACACCATGGCACGCGGCGCTCCCTATGGTGGTAATCACGCAGAAGTAGCTTCGACTTTAGCTGGCGCCACGATGAGGACTCACGCCGCAAATGCGGCCTGAGGAAGCGTGAATGCATAGATTGATGCAAACAACGGCCGCGCACACTGTCCACACGGGCGGCTGGGATGCGCAGAGGATGCCTGCAGATCATCGAGCCCTCGCCAATATTCTCGGAACAGGCGTGGACGCCGTCGACATGGACGAAGCCCTGTCGATCATTTTTCGGCACCTGCGGGAATCCCGCAAAGGGTATGTTTGCGAGATCGGCGTTCATGGCGTTCTCGAAGCGCTGCGAGACCAGGCGCTGGCGGACACGTTCGCCGGAGCCGTGCTGAACGTTCCCGCTTGCACGCCGACGGTATGGGCAGGACGGTTGCAGGGGTTCAAGTGGATGGATCATGTGACGGGACCTGCGCTTATGCGCGAGATCTTCAGCCGGCGCGAGTTTGCCCGATATTCGCATTACTTCTATGGGGGAGAACCCGGAGCAGCGGCGGAGTTTGCCGCGGCGATGACCCGACAGTTTCCCTGGATTCGAATTGCAGGCACGTTTGCGCCGCCGTTGAGCGACTTGTCGGAGAAGGAGGAGGAGAACCTGGTCGCGGAGATCAACGCTTTGCATCCCGACATGGTGTGGGTCGGAATCGGCACGCCGCGCCAGGAGCAATGGATTCGGCGAATGCTGCCCGTCGTGCATACTCGGCTCATGTTCGGCGTGGGAGAGGCATTCGATCTCCATTCCGGGCGAACTCGAGACCGCGCCCCATGGACCAAGAGCGTTGGCATGCAGTGGCTGCATCGGCTGATCCATGACCGAAAGCGATTTTGGCGGCGCAGTGTCCGCAACATGGCCTTTTTGCCCCTCATTGCGCTTCAGTTGAGCGGAGCCCGCCGCTATCCGCTTAAATTGGAGCCGGCGCACGATATCGCGGCGGGGCGCTGACTCTTGCATTGATGGAACGGACCGGCGTACACAGCGGAAGCTCTAAATCAATAAGGAGGGCTCGCCTGCCTGTCGTATGGCTGCCCGAATTTGTTCAAATGCTCGGCTGGCTTGATCTGCGCATCCGACGCGTCCAGGGTGATGGCGTTCGAAACACCGGAACGGACCTGGATCGCTCGCGTCATCCGATCGAGATCCTGTTGCGCTATTCCCTGCACCCACGCGTGAAGCACGTAATCCCCGGGAGGCACCTTGTGGAGAGTCACTCTCCCTGACGAGTCTGCGGTCCCATAGAACGGAGTTGCAACCGTGAGAATTACCGCGCTCATCTCAGGGTGGATGTTACAAAATACATACGAAACACCGACGCGCGAAAACACAACTTCCTTCGACGCGCCCGCCTCGTAGAGCCCCAGGTCGAACCGCTTGCCGTTAAACATCGAAAACACATTGTGGAAGAAGGGGTCCTCGTTCGGAAACGACACCACGCTGCCCACGGGGACGACGAGCAGGCGCGGAGTGAACATTCTGTTCTTCTGGACGAGACTGAAATGGCCGGGACTCGGAGGACTGTCTGTCTTGTCCGCCGGATCGAGCCACACGACTGCAGCCGGCGCATGAGCCTTGCTCGAAGATTCGCCGAATTGAAAGTGCGCGTGGAAATCCGCCGTCGCCGAGGGCGCGGACTGAGCCACCGCGCACAGAGGCAGCAGCGCTACGGCGTACTGTAATGCTCTCGCCACCCTGGCGGTCTTCTTTTTTTGTGGTCTCAAAATCTGTACCCTGCCGCCAGACCGATGATATCGCTGAATTCTGTCGGAGAATTGAAGAATGACGAAGCAATGCGCCGGTATTCAAGTGAAAACAGCAGGTATGTGCTTGGACTGTAGATGACGTTGGCGGTCAGGGTCCGATTGCGCGCAAGGTTGTAGTAACTCGGGTATGAGGGAGCGTTGTACGTGCGAACCTGATACGCCGGGACATCATCGATTCCGAACGCCTCATTGAATTCGAAGCGCTCACCGGCACGCTGCTTCCATTGCAGCCACCCGCCGGTATCATCGAGCGCGCGAATATACGGCTCGTTGTAAGCGATCTTCACAACGTAGTCCTTAAACGCTCCGCCCCCCAGCCCGCCCAGCGCCTGGCCGTGATAAACGTTTCCGGCGATTGACGTGTAGCGAGAGACCGGGAAGCCGAAATCGAGCGCGCCAGCCCACGAATCGAAGGTCGTGGAGGGCGGAATTCGATGCGGAGCGAAATAGCCGCTGATTCCGAGATGTGTCTCCAAATCGTCTTCCGGATGCACGAGCGCCACGCGAGCTTCGACGCCCGGCCATCGCGACAGCTCGGCCGTTGTGGTCGCAGCATTCGCCACGGCCGGCTGAGCGGCATGTGGTGATGGCGGATCGCCGACATTGATCAGCGCGGCTTGAACACGCACCCGCGCCGCGTGATCCGCAAAAAGGTCGCTCGACATTCCCGCCTGAGGAGTCCAAATTGCCAGATTCCCTGACCATCCCAAAGCCGGGGTTGCAACCGCGGTTAACGAAGTCGGCGTATCGGGATTGAGAAGCGCGCGGTCGAGAGAGAAGAAAGCCTTGGTATGTTCCCAGTTCAATTCGCCGTGAGCCGTGCGCATTCGAATTTGTCCCAGCGCGGCTCCCCCACTGTACTCAGCCGATGCGGAACCAGCGGCAAAATCCATTCTGACGTCGGCGTGACTGGAGGCGCCGAAAAGATGCGGCCCGCGTGCATCGATCCCGAGGATCGTCTGCCGGATCGTTGCTCCCGTGGTGCCAGGCCCGCCCAACGCGACAGTTGGAAACTCCGGAACGTCCACTCCCTGCGTATTGACGAACCCCGTCATCAAAATCATCCCGCTCAGCGTGACCGGATACTTGGATTCGCTTTCCACCTTGGTTTGCTCAAGGGTCGCGATCTGCGTCTCGTGCATGGATTGGGTATCACGCATTCCTGCGACCGCAGCCGCCAGTTCGACGGCATCGGCGCCGGCCGACTGTGGCGGATCGCTGGACGGCGGCGTCTGCGCAGCGCCCTGCAACTCAGAAAGCTGCCGTCTGAGTTCCGTGAGTTCGCGCTGAGACTGCTCAATCTGACTCTGGACGCGGTCCACGGCTTCATTCAGGCGGCGGACCTGCCCCTGAAAATCCGGAGGGGGCGGCGCCTGTGAAAAGCCGGCCACAGCCGGCGCGAAAACAACAATGGCTGAAACAAGAAGTGTCAGCCGCCGGGTACCGATCGATCCTGAACGATGGAGGTTGGGTTTCATGGCTCCCCCACTCGGGCTTGAATTTCGTCGTTGGACTGCCCAGATTGATGAGCGTGACGTATGAACATGCGAAAAATTGTCTCTCCGGGTCGGCTGCTCACGAGAACGACTCCGCCGCCATGATCGGCAGCGATGCTTTGCGTGAGGGTAAGACCCAGCCCGGATCCCTTATGCTTCCCTTCGCTTACGAACGGTTCGAACAACGTGTCGCGGATGTTTTCGGGAACGCCGTTCCCGTTATCCACCACGTCGATAAGGATATCTTCTTCGCGCGAATACACCGTGAGGGCAACGGTTGGCGCCACGCCCTGAGCGCGCGGAGTCTGGCAGGCGTTCAGAACAAGATTGTAGATGGCGCGTTCAATCTGTTTCTCCTCGGCGAAGACTTCCGCTTCCGCCGGGTCGCTCAGCTTGACCGTCAATGTCACATTCGCGGCATCGGGGTGCGCGCGCACCATGTTGAGCGCCTTTTCCACGAGGGAATTGATCGAGCTGAGACTGCGGCGAGCCGCCGCCCCGGTACGGCTGAACATCAACAGAGCTTCGAGCAGATCGGTCGTCCCGAGCACGGCGGTTCTTATCTCGGCGAGAATCTCGCTTCGCTCCGGCTCAGGAAGATTTCCCGACGCGAGGAACTCCGAATTCGCATATACCGCCGAAAGGTAGTGCCGCAAATCGTGCGAAACAGAACTCGCCATTCTGCCGATTGTCGCCAGCCGCTCTGATTCGAGCAGCGCCTGGTTCGCGTCCACGATTTCGCGCCTCATGCCGCCGAAGGCCAGGCTCAATTCGCGCACCTCCCGGGTTCCGCGATGCGGCAAGCGGTGCGCGCTGTCTCCGGTTGCGAAGGCTCGCACTCCAGCCGCAAGCTGTTCGAGAGGGCGAGTGACGAAGCGCGACAGGACAATCATCAACGCCGTTCCGAACAGAAGCGCCAGCAGGCCGGCAAGCAGGACAAAGCGATCGATCTCCCGGATCGCGCGCTCCTCCTGGTCGAGCGACTTGAGTTCGAGCAATGTGAGCGGGGCTGCCTGGCCGTTTGACAATTGCGTGGACACTGCAAGGAATCGTTCACCGCCGAGCACAAGGGTGAATGCTCCGGCCGCCTTGATCGGCGCGCTTGCCGCAATGGCAGACAGCTGCAATTCATCCGGTGGGTTAAGCGAGCTCGCAAGCAGATGCGCGCCGCTGAAGAACGCTGCATCCACATTCGTAACCCGGCTGAGCTGCGTAACCGTCGGATGATCAATCGCGAATCCGCTGATTACGTACCCGAGGATGGTGCCCTCTGCGCGGCTGCCGAAATACAGGGGCTGCACTGAACAGCCGAACAGGCTATCGCCGCTCATGAAGTAAGGCCTCTGCTGGCGGGCGACAAAATTGTGCAGATCCGCGCGAAATTCCTGGCCGGCCGGTGCATTCGCAACGAATGCCGCCATGATGTTTCCATTGCGATCGGCCAGCGCAAAGAGGTCATTCCCGCTGGTCTTCCAAAACTCCACGGCGCCGTCGGCAATGGTTCGCTCATCGCTCGTAGTCATCAGCGCCTTGAGGCTGGGCAGGTCGGCGAGGAGAGCATTCTCCCGATCGAGCGCCAGCACTCGCTGAGATCGGACATTCTCAAACGTTGCGACTGAATGGAGCAGGTCGGCGGATACACTCTGGACAAACAGGTCTTTCATCGACCGTCGTATTGCCAGCAGGCTTACGGCAATGGTGCCGGCGATGATGATCGCCATGGCGAGGATCAGCAGGAACCGGGTTCGCACGCCCCGAACCGTCCCCGGGGCGTCGGCAAGTTGCGCCGGGTGAAATGGCGCGGCTCCCCCGGTCACGGAACTACGGTACGAACTTATACCCGGCTCCATAGATCGTGAGTAAGTGGCGGGGGTTGGCTGGGTCGGCCTCAAGCTTTTGGCGAAGCTTCAGCATCTGGTTATCGACGGTTCGCGTCGTGGGGTAGCAGTTGTATCCCCACACTTCGTTGAGCAGTTCTTCCCGGCTCAGCACGCGCTCCGCGTTTTCAGTAAAGAATTTGAGAAGTCGAAACTCGTGGGAAGTCAGAATGACCGGCGCTCCATTTCGCATCACGGTCATTTTCTTGAAGTCCACCTCGCAATCCGCGAAGCGATAACTGGTCGAAGCTGAGGGCCGGCGGCGGCGGCGAATCGCGGCCTGTACGCGCGCCAGCAATTCACGCGGGCTGAAGGGTTTGGTGACATAGTCATCCGCGCCCAGCTCAAGCAGCAGGACCTTGTCCACCACTTCGGAAATTGCACTCACCACGATCACCGGAGTCTCGGCCGAAAGCGATTTGAACTTCTGGCACAGTTCACGCCCGGAAATCTGCGGCAGGATCAAGTCAAGGACAACGGCAATCGGCTTCCCGGAGCGAAACAGGTCGAGCGCAACCTGTCCATCGCCGGCCGTTAACACTTCGTAGCGCTCTGCCGAGAACATTCGCTGAAGCACGCGCTGCATGCGCGGATCATCTTCGACCACGAGGATCGTTCCGAGTTCATGGGCGGTTGGAGCCGGCTTCACCTCGGAGAACTCGACTTCCTGATCGTTGATCATCAGATCATTCTCCCTTGTTCAGTCAGGAGCCGGGCTCGACCTGACCAGAAATGACAATCCTCTGACATTTGCTTCTCATCTGCGGAGGAATGTCCGAATCCATTCTAGTCAGCTTCGGGTTGCGGTAGCATACCAGAAATCCGATATTCCGCGACACCTGAATGTTCGACAGAAGTTCAGTTATCCCGCGCCGGTTACTCGCGATGACAAGTACGGCGGAACCAGAGGAGCAGGTACCTTCTGGGTCATCATCTCGCGTATCGCCCTCTCGTAACGACTCACCGGGTCACAGTCTCAGGGAACACTTCGTCAGGTGTCGCCTCCGGCCTCTCGTAAGGCCGGGACATCGGAAAACACAACCCGGCACCTGCAATGATTCGTGATGGCCCTGCCTCCTCGCATCTCGCCACCGCCTTTCTCCACCGCGATGCCTCGATCGCAAACCAGAGCCCTTCGATCGCGTGGAAACGAAGTCGAGTGAAGAAATGCCGCGCCTCGGTCACCCAGCGTCCGACGCGGCCAGCCAGAGTCTCTCGCGGTGAAGGCATCGTGATCCGAAACGGCAGGTGCAATGGAATAAGCAGTCTCCTCAAGCTCTTCGAGTCGCACGCTTGGCCAGGGATCTCCGCGCGAAGCAATGTGTAGTGTTTGCTCGCGATGGAATCGCTGATCAGCACATCGTGGGCATAGCGCTGCAGCCACATCCGCACCCGCGCGGGTAGCCGGTCTGCTTTCCGATGATCGAAATGATCTACGTAAAGCGGCCCGAAGAATTCGCGCGCCAACCAGAGAGCCATGCTGATCGCCAGGCCAGCGTTGTCCTCCTGATTGGCGATCGACTCAACTTCAGCCCAGAATGCAGCGTCGCCCCGGCGCGCCTCCACGTGCCGCTTGAATTCAAGCACCCATGAAATCCGCGTGCGTTCGCCGCACAAGTGCTTGGACAAATGAAGCGCCTGCCGAACCAGAATATCGGTCGGCGACAGCGTCGAGAGCTCGATGCCTTCCAGCAGGCGCGTCCGCCTGCGTGCCAGAACATCGCGCGCCCGGACATCGGAATCGTCCTGGGCGATGTGAAGCTCAAACGCTCTGGGAGATTCGGCGCAGTACAACTCGGCAACATCCTTGATCCGCGCTGAACCCCAGATGAACTCGACCGTGTCGCCGGTATCCAATCGCAACCGATACCCCAGCCGGCTGATGTAATCGCAGGCGAGCCGTGAGTCCTTGCGCCGCACCAGGAAATCCAGATCGGCCTGCCAGCGCAAGCAGTTCGCCGGAACCGAATCCGGAGTCAGGCTGATTCCTTTGAGCAACGCGTATTCAATCGACGCCGCATCAAACCAACCGGCCAGCATGCGCACGTCCTCCAGCATGGCGCGCGTTCGTTCACGGTTGCGCTCGAGCCGAAGATCAAGCAGCCGTAGAATGCGCTCCGGCAGGCTGGAACCCAATCCGGACCGGCGAACCCGGTCGATGAAGTACAGGGCCATACCGCTCATATCGAGCCACCGAAGAACGCCTTGCCAGTCGTCTTCGCTAAAGCCGGTAAAAAGTGATGCCGCCGGCGTATCAGCATTTGCACACACTTCCAGGATCGCCTGCTTCAATTGCCGGCGCCGTGCGACCGCACTGTTGCGAGTTGGAATCGGCATAATCCCCATACCGGTCACTGGCTGTACATCTCCGGCTCTCCCAGGCTTCCCGCGGGCGGCAGATGCCGCAGGTAGACGACGATGGACCAGATCTCGTCGTCACTCATGATCCCTTTCGACCCCGGCATCCCCGACGGCCAGATGCCGTTGTCAATGACCCACTTCAGTTGACCATCCGTATAAGCCTGAACATTCTGTGCGGCCAGCGACGGAACCGGCGGTGACATATGCCGGGCAAACGGCACGCCCGTGTTCTGTCCATCAAGTCCGTGGCAGGCCGCGCAATAGTGCGAAAATGCTTCCTTTCCGTCGGCGATGCTCTCGGGCGTCGCAGCGAGCGGGTTCTTCTGGTTCTTGTTGCCCACAAACAGGCGATGCTTCGCGCCCCACATCAACCCTGACTCCGCCTTCCCCGGCGAGTTGGCTTTGCAGCCTGCGAGCGACAACGCTACCGCGGCAGCGACGACGCAGATTGTGCCTCGCATCTCAATCGACCACGTGCAGCGTGATCGTCATCTTTCCATGCCCTTCGCCGCAAAACACGTAGCAACGCCCTGTGAAAGTCCCCACCTTTTCCGGCGTAAACCGAACTTCGCTCGTTCCCCCTTTTGGAGCTTTGAGCTGTAATCCCAATTCGCGGATTCGAACCCCGTGCGGAACGTCGGCGCTCTTGAGAACCAGGTCGACCGGTTCGCCCTTCTTCAGCGTGATCTCACCGGGATCGAACTCATACCGCTTTGCCGTTATTTCCACGCGCTTGACAGACGCATCCGCTGCATTCTTTGCGGAAAGAACAGCGCTTGGGAGAATCAATGACGACGCCAATACAAAGATAGTGACAACCTTCTTCATAAGTCTCCGATAATCTGCCGGGAGCTGATCCCGGCTCCGCGCCAGGTCTCCCGAACTTCAACGTAAGGGGCGCGCCTCCGCCCGGTGTCATGTGTGTGTCAGGAAATTGTCAGCCATTTGTCGTTTCGCCTTTGCGGAGGTCGTTCACTCGCGGCCATTTCCGCAATGACAATCCGTTTACATTCACAGGACTGCGGTGTGACACTCCGGCGCAAGTTCGGAGCAAAGCTGAACGCATGCCCGGATTTCCATGGGACCTGCGTTCCCGGCCAACTCACCTTCTCCTCAGTCGCCTGTTCAACGCGGTCCTGTTCGGCGCGCTTGCACTGGCCCTCATTTCACCGGCGATGTCACAGAACGTTCCGTTGATCTCCGGCGGAGGCGGATTCCTGACCAGCACGAGCGGCGGGAACACCACCTATATCCCCGTCATCTCCCCGCTCATCGCAGCTCCGCTCGGCAACCACGTGCTTGTCGAAAGCCGCGCCATCATCCTTACAGCCTTCTTTCCCCGCGGCGGCGGCCGAAGTGGATATGATCACGATTCGTTTCTCGGTCTCGACTTTCTCCAGGCCGACGTCGTGGCCAACCGCCATCTCACTGTCGTCGCCGGCCAGTTTCTTACGCCGTTCGCCACCTATAACGAGCGCCTGACCCCGATCTGGATCAGCAACTTTCAAGAGGCTCCCCTGATCTTCTCCCTGGGCACCATGGGCTCCGCATCGAGCGTCGGCGGCATGCTGCGGGGCTCTGCGGCTTCGTCAGAAAAGTTCAACTTCGATTACGCCGCTTTCTTCTCTGCGACAAGCACGAACGAGCAATTCAGCGCCGAGCGCGCCGCGGGCGGCCGCGGAAGCCTTTATCTTCCGGCCGCGCACCTCGAAGTCGGCGCTTCCTTCGATCGCAAGTTGCAAGGAACTGAAGAGAACTTTGCCGGCACTCATGTTTGGTGGGAACCGGCGAATTCCTCCTTGCGGCTGCGCGGCGAGTACGCGCGAGGCGCTCACGCACGGGGCTATTGGGTCGAAGCCGGTTACCGCCTCTCGCGCTTTAGCGACAACACTCGCTTCCTTGCGCGCGTTGAGCCGGTTTTCCGCATGCAGCAGACCTTTCGAAGCCAGCCCGACTCAAATGACGGGCTCCCCGCGGCGGACACGCAGCTCGCGGACTTCGGCCTTGACTTTCATCTTCCCCACGAAATCCGGATCAACACCAGTTACTCCCGGCAGTTTTCGTCCTCCGGCAATCGCAATATCTGGCAGACCGGGCTCGTTTACCGGTTTCTCTTTCCCACCTGGAGAGGCAAATGACCAAGGCCCGATCGCTGTTGCTTTTCGCCGGAATCTCGTTCGCATTGCTTCCGGTCTTGTCGCAGTCGCCGACTAAAGCGGGCAAGCAGGACCCGCGCGCCAACCACGCAAGACCTTCGCAGAGCGACGATTCCGATCGGGGCCAGAAAGTATTCCGGCAAAACTGCGCTCGATGCCATGACGCGCCTCAGGGCTTTTCGCCGCAGATCTCCGGCACAGTTCTGCGTCACATGCGCGTGCGTGCATCGCTGAGCGCCGCCGATGAAGCAGCCCTCCTGCGGTTTCTGAACCCGTAACGGCGCCTTCAACTCTGCACACTCCTTCACCGCTGGGACGGTCCCTGCATCGCGGGCCTCATCGTTTATGGGGTTGGGGCAACTCTGATGGAATCTCTTCCGGTTGTCGACGCTCCTGCGTCCCGGACACCCCCGATTAAGCGGAACTCGGATGAGTTGATCCCGATAGCCGAACCCCTGATCACCCGCGCGACAACTTTCACCGTCAAGCGTGTCACCGGCTCCGCACCGTGTGGGCTTTGACACGCTAATAGCAGCTTTCTTCGCAAGTAACTCTTTTATTTTCAATATCTATTCTTCGGAATCGCGAATGCACTCCCTACCGGCGCACAGGCGATTGAGCAAAGGTTCGGAGGACGCGATGAAGCTAACGAATTGGGCAGCGATTGCAGTGACGGCAATGGGTTTGGTGGCTCCGGCGGCAGCACAGAGCGCCGCGAAACGCGTGATCGTAATCAGCCTTGAGGACCGCAAGCTGGCGCTTATCGAAGACGGCCAGGTCACGAAGGTCTATCCCGTAGCCGTCGGCAAGCCCTCCACGCCGAGCCCGGTGGGAACCTTCACCATCGAGCGCCGCGTTGCAAATCCGGTCTATCACCACGACGGCAAGACCGTGCAGCCCGGCCCGGGAAACCCCGTCGGAACCCGCTGGATGGGGTTGAGCATCAAGGGCTACGGCATCCACGGGACCAACGCACCCAAATCGATTGGCAATGCAGCCTCGCACGGCTGCATCCGAATGGCCCGCCCGGACCTCGAAGAGCTCTTCGCCATGGTATCCGTCGGCGACACCGTCGAGCTCATCGGCGAGCGCAACGACGAGACCGCTCAGTTGTTCGGCACGAGCGAGGGAGCCGCGGCTCCAGCGCAGCCGGCCCTGACGGCCCAGGCAACGCCGCTCGCCGCTCCGGCCCTGCCGGTCACTACCGACCTGCTCTCGGCGCTCTCATCCGATCAGCCTGCGCCCGCGTTTGCGGTCTCCGCCGGCGGATCCCGTTAAGGAGGACGCCATGACCTCTCCCCTTCATTTCAGCGCTGTGCTGTTGCCGGTGGTGGCGGGCCTTCTGCTGGAAGAACTCACGTTTGCCGGGCTGGTCCGGCTGCTGCTGCTCCGCGGCCGGAAAACAAGAGATAAGAGGAGCACAGGAACCGAAAGGAAGGCGGAAAATGCTCGCGTTGAAGGTATTGCTCAATGTGGCCGGAACGCTCCTGCTGTTGGTCGCGCTGGCCATTCCAATCTACTCGCTCGTGTTGCGCGTGCTGGCCATGCGCAGAAAGCGCGATGAAACCGATCCCGTTGCCGAACCCAAACCAATCGAATGGCGCCGGCCGGTAGCGCTTGCGCTCGCTGCTTGCATGCCGCTTCTGTTCGCGGCCAGCATTGTCGTCGTCCCCAGCGGCATGGGGGGCGTGCGCGTCAGCCAGATGAGCGGTACGCTCCCCGGTACGCTCTACCCCGGAGTCCACTTCATCACCCCGCTCGTTGACAGCGTGCAGATATTCGACCTGCGAGATCACCTCTTTACGGCCGGACAAGGCGCCCAGCAGGCAGGCAAGGCCGTCGCACAACCGGCCAGCCTCGATGTGCAATCGCGCGAGGGGCTGAACATCGGACTCGGAGTCACCGTGCGCTATCGGCTCGATCCGGGCAAGCTCTCCACCGTGCAGGCAAGGCTGCCGCAACCCGCGGACAAGGAACTGGTGCCCCCAGTTGTGGCAAGCGCATGGCGCGAACTCGCCCCGCAGTACACCGTGCGCGAGATCTTCTCGAGCAAGCGCGAGGAGGTTCGCGAAAAGGCCGCCGCGGTCATCACGCGGAAGCTCGCCTCCGACGGCATCGTGGTCGAGGAGGTCATGCTCTCTGAGGTCCAGCTTCCCGACGAGTACTCGAAGGGCCTCGAAGGTTTGCTGTTGAAGGAGCAGGAGGACGACCAACTCGGCATTCAGACTGAGATCCAGCAGAAACAGGTCCGGATCGCCGAACTCCAGGCCGAAGCGGAAGCAAAGCAGAAGGTCAAGGAAGCCGAAGGCGAGGCGCAGTCAAAAGTTGTGGAAGCGAAGGGCGACGCCGACGCGATGCAGTACACGCTTCCGCTCAAGCAGAAACAGATTGAGCAGAGCAAGCTCGAAGCCGAGGCGCGCAAGGAAGCCACCATCCAGAACGCCGAAGCCGATGCCGAAGCCAAGGTGATCGATAGTAAGGCCGAGCTCCAGCGCCGCAATCTTCTCGCCGATGCCGAGGCAAGCCGGATCAAGCTGCTCGCCGCGGCCGACGCCGACCGCATGAAGAGCGAGGCCGACCTGCTCAACCGCTCTCCGCTGCTCATCAACAAGATCATCGCCGAGCGCCTCTCGGACAAGATCCAGGTGGTGATGGTTCCATCGGACGGGAAGTTTTTCTTCGCCAACGATGTCTTCAAAGGCGCGATGAGCAACCCCGCGCTCAAGCAGGAGATGGACGGCGAATCCGCTGCGGACAAGAAGCCCGGCCAATAACAACTGCGCGGCTGGCCTCATTTCACAGGCCTCATCTCCCGGCGGGATGAGGCCGCCGCGCAAAACGATATAATCCGCGCAAGAACTTCCCGAAAGACAATGCGATGAAGCACACCGGGCTGAGGTCGAGTTGCGCGAAAACGATGGTTTGTTCCCTCGCGGCCGCGCTCGTGGTGCTGGCTGCCATGCCGGCGCATGCTGCAACGTCTGCGACCCGCTGGGACCGCCCCGCGTCGGAACTCGCCTCCCGCATCGCCGAGGCGCTCGGCCCCGCCTCCGCGCACCTCGAGTTTCGCAATCTCTCGACGATCCCCGCCGGCGAAACTAACGTCATCCAGCATCTTCTCGAAGACGACCTCAAATCCAACGGTGTGACCCTCGCCGGAGCAGAAAGCGCAAACGCCATTCGCGTAACACTCAGCAAGAACACGCGTGGTGGCCTGTGGGTAGCCGAGATCGTCGAAGGAAACGAGACGAAAGTCGTTATGGAGCCGGTTGATCTGATACCAGCGACCGTCGCACCCGCGCCGCAGAAAGTCACGCTTCAGCGCCAGGTCGTGGCGACGGAATTCGACTTGTCGTGGATGGCAGAGAACGGCATCCAGTCGGCTACGCCCATCCTTGCCGCGGCTCAGGCAAACAGCTACCTGGTTGTCCTCACGCCAGATCGCTTCGCGGTCTTCAGGCAATTGCCGGAGGGCTGGATCGAAGAAGCCGTCGCGGAGCTTGGCGCGGCTCACGCGCGCTCGCGCGATCCGCGCGGCGTAGTGACTCTGAATGCGGAGGTCAATGGCTTCAGTGCGTTCACGTCCGGCATCGAATGCACCGGAACGTTCGCGCCGAATCCATCGCCGGTGATAGGCAGCAAGTGGACAGTGCATTGCCATGCGAGCGACGACCCCTGGCCAGTGATGCAGACAGGGCCCGATAGCTGGACCCGGGCGTTCTATAACGCTGAACGCGACTACTTCACGGGCGTAATCGCGCCTGCCTGGGGCGCCGATCTGCCGCCTTTCTATACCGCCGGCTACCTGCCCGGCCGAGCTTCCGGTCCCGCAATGCTGCTGACTTCCGTGGACGGCCGTCTTCTGCTCGCAGAGTCCGGCCAGCTCAAGCCCGTCGCCGGAGCCCGAGACTGGGGAAGCGATTTCGCCGTTGTGTCCGCGGGCTGCGGCGCCGAAGCGCAAGTCATCGTGTCATCATCCGGCGACAGCGCAAACGACAGCCTTCGCGCCTACGAATTACCCGCGCAGGAAGCAGTGCCGGTCAGCGAACCCATGCCGCTCGCCGGCGGCGTGATGGCCATCTGGCCCGCTCCTGATGGAAAGAGCGTGTTCGCGATCGTTCGTACTCCCATGCAGCAGAGCCACGAATTCGGCTACGAGGTGGACCGTGTTACGGAAAGCTGCAATTAGCTGCCTCGCGCTGTCGCTGGTCGCGCCTGCGGCTGCGCGCACGCGTCCACGCTACGGAGGCACTCTGCGCGTGGAGACAACAGGCGACCCATGGAGCGGCTTCATCCGGCGCCTTGTATTCGAAGGCCTCACCGATGTGGGAGCGGACGGGAACATTCATCCCGGGCTCGCCACTGCATGGACCGCGGAGAACGGCGATCATCGATGGCAGTTCCACCTGCGGCAGGGAATCCGCTTCCACGACGGAACCGCTGTCACCTCCACCGCTATCGCCGCATCTCTTGAAGCCTCCTGCAAAGGGAACTGCCCGTGGACAACCATGCGCGCCCTCGGTAGTTCAATCGTCTTCACGAGCGAATCGCCGATGCCCGGCCTGCCCGCGCTTCTCTCCTCCGACGAATTTCTCATCCACGACGTGAACTCGGGCAAGCCCTTGGCGCCCGGTGCGACATCAGGTTCTGACGGAGGCAGCGGCTCGTTCCAGGTGTCGGGAGTTGCGAACGGCGCGCTCACGCTCGCTGCCAACGAGGCAAGCTGGCGGGGCCGTCCGTTCATCGACGTCATCGAGGTTCGCGGCCATCGCGCCGTAAGCGACCAATGGATGGACCTGGCCGCGAGCCGGGCCGACATCGTCGAAGTTCCTGCCGGCGAAATACGCCAGGCGCAGCAACAGCATCTCGCTCCCGTAGTTTCCGATCCCGTTGACGTCCTTGCCCTCGAGGTCTCGACATCCGGCGCGCTCGCGGACCTCAACCTTCGTTCCGCCATCGCCTGGAGCATCGATCGAAACGTCCTCGCGAGCGTGATCTTCCAGAGGCAGGGCCAGGCGTCGGCCGCGCTGTTGCCCCAGAAGGTGTCAGGATATGCATTCCTGTTCCAGCCTCAGCGCGACCTGAATAAGGCGCACGAACTACGCGGCGGGCTCGCCGCGCAGTCACTGTCGCTCGCTGCGCCAACGAGCGGTGCCTGGCAGCTCGCCGCGCAGCGCATCGCGCTTAACCTGCGCGAAGCAGGCTTCAGTGTGCAGGTCGTTCCCGGGACGGCGACCAACGCAGATCTCGCGCTGCGCAGCTTCCCAGTCGCCGGCGCGGATCCCGCCGCCGACCTCGAACAGATGCTGCGCGCATCAGGAGAAGCGCTGCCCACAATCGGCCGCGATTCCGCTGCCGTCTATCGCACCGAGCGCGACATCCTCGACCGCCGGACCCTGATCCCGCTCCTGCACCTTCCGCGCGCATATGCAGCATCGGACCGCGTGCGAGACTTCCACCTGCGCTTCGACGGCGCACCGGACATCGACGATATTTCGCTGGAGGCAGCCCCGTGAGCCTCCGCCAGAAGCTTCTCCTCCTCCTTTCGCTTACGGTCGCTGCAGCGGTAGCCTCGGTGGCGTGGACCGTCCTGGTGCGCATCCGCCACGTTTTCGACCAGCGCGACCAGGAGGAGACCGCGCTCTTCGTCGCGCAGTTCCAGCGCGAATTCCAGAACCAGTCTGCCGGCGTAACAGATACCCTGAGCCGTCTCGCGGAGACTGACCGGGCACGATTCGTGGCAACCGAAGTGACCCAGAGCGGCGACCTCGCGCCCTACCTGAACGAGGCCAGGACGATGGCGGACGCAGCCCATCTCGACTTTCTCGAAATGGTCGGACCCACCGGAGATGTCATCAGCTCCGCGCAGTGGCCGGCCCGCTTTGGCTACCCCGAGCCGGCCGCCATGAGTCCGAAAGCCGCATCCTTTCTCAAGCGCGAGGACCTTCCCGACGGCACCTCGGCCCTTGGGCTCTTTTTCGTAACCGCCATCGATGGCGTCAATCCGCCCGTGTGGCTCATCGGAGGCAAAAAGCTCGATCAGGGCTTTCTAGCCGACCTGCCCGTCGCGCCGGGAATGACAGTTGCTCTCTACTCCGACGCTCCGTCCACTCCCGTTACGAACACCGCAGCCTCCAATACAAGTTCCTCGGCTCCGCCGCCCTCCGCGTTCGATCCCCCGCGCCTGATTGGCGTCGATGGAGTTGTTCCAAACGCGGCGCGCTACGAGAACCTGGTTCTCACTGCCCTGCGCAACGGCCAGCAGTCAAGCTCGATCCTCTACCTGACCAAACGCCGCGAAGACTCGATCAGCGTCACCGCGCTTCCGCTGAAGGACGAATCGGGTAAAGTGCTCGCTGTGCTCACCGTGGCTATCTCGCGCAGCAGCATGGTCGAAGCCCAGCAGCACATCCGCGCCATTGCTTACGGCGTTGCCAGCACGGGGATTCTGCTGGCCATCGTATTTAGTTTGTGGATTGCCGCGCGTGTCTCCCGCCCTATCGAAGAACTCGCCCGCGCGTCTGAAGCGGTCGCAGCAGGAAACTGGGAGGTCTCCGTTCCCGAACGCGGTCGTGACGACCTGGCCCTGTTGGCGCGCAGCTTCAATCACATGACCGCACAACTCGTGAGCCAGCGCGAGCGCCTCGTGCAGACCGAGCGCGTCGCCGCATGGCGCGAGCTGGCGCGCCGTCTCGCGCACGAGCTCAAGAACCCTCTCTTCCCTCTGCAACTGACCGTCGAGAACCTTGCCCGGTCGCGACAACTTCCGCAAGCCGAGTTCGATGAGGTATTCGAAGAGAGCACAAAGACGCTGGGGATGGAGATTGCAAATCTGAAGACCATCATCGGCCGCTTCTCCGACTTCAGCAAGATGCCCCGGCCGCAACTCGAAGCGCTGGACGCCGCCGCCGCGGTCGAACGCATTCGCGCGCTCTATGAATCGGCGTGCCCTCCAAATGTGCGGCTCCTGACCGACGTCGCCACTGAACCGATGCCCCTCGATGCCGACCCCGAGATGCTCCATCGCGCTCTCTCAAACCTGGTCCTGAATGCGATGGATGCCATGCCAGACGGCGGCACCGTAACCGTCTCCGCGCGTCCTGTTGAAGACACAATCGAAATCCGTGTCGCCGACACAGGCGCAGGCCTCACGCCCGAGGAATGCGAGCGCCTGTTTACGCCCTACTACACCACCAAGCAGCACGGCACGGGACTCGGCCTGGCCATTGTCCAATCCGTCATTGCCGATCATGCCGGAACCATTGCCGTCGATTCCCGCGCCGGCGGCGGCGCTACATTCATCATCTCGCTTCCCAAGGCTTCCGTATGACTGCAAAAGCCAACATCCTGATCGTCGACGACGAGGCCAACACCCTCGCCTCCCTTTCCCGCGCCTTCCGCCTGTCCGGCCACGAGGCGGTGGTCTGCGACAACGCAGCGCGCGGCCTCGAGCTTGCGCGCTCCCAGCCCTTCGACCTCATTCTCAGCGACGTGGTGATGCCGCGCCGCGACGGTCTCGCATTGCTCGAAGATCTGAAAAACGCCGGGGTCACAGCGCCCGTCGTGATGATGAGCGGCCAGGCGCACATCGAAATGGCAGTGCGTGCCACGCGTCTTGGCGCATTGGATTTTCTCGAGAAGCCCCTCTCGACCGAGAAACTCCTCGTTACGCTGGAGAACGCCCTTAAACTTACTCGCCTCGAAACGGAAAACCGCGAGCTCCGCTCCCGCGTAGGCAGGCAAACATTGATCTGGACAGGCGAGACCATGCGCCGCGTGATGAGCCAGATCGAGCGCGTGGCCGCGAGCGAAACCCGTGTGTGCATCTACGGCGAGACGGGAACCGGCAAAGAGTTGGTAGCCCGCACGCTGCATGAGAAGAGCCCGCGCGCAGGCGGCCCGTTTGTCACCCTCAACTGCGCGGCCGTTCCGGCGGAGCTCATTGAGAGCGAGCTCTTCGGCCACGAGAAGGGCTCTTTCACCGGCGCGGCGCAGCGCCACATCGGCAAATTCGAGCAGGCCCATCGCGGCACGCTCTTCCTCGACGAGATCGGCGACATGCCCGCCGCCATGCAGGCAAAGCTTCTGCGCGTGCTCGAGGAAAAAGTGGTCGAGCGGATCGGCGCCGACAAACCGATCGCGGTGGATGTGCGCGTCATCGTCGCAACGCACCGCAACCTCGAGCAGCTCGTCGAATCCGGCGGCTTTCGCCGCGACCTCTATCACCGCGTCGTCGTCTTCCCAATGGAGCTGCCCCCGCTGCGGCAACGCCGCGAAGACATTCCTCTCCTGGTCGAGCACTTTGCCCAGCAGGTCTGCACGCAGAACGGCTGGAAACCCGTCGCGTTCGCCCCCGAAGCGATCGAATCGCTCCAGCATTACGCTTGGCCCGGCAACATCCGCGAGCTGCGGAACATCGTCGAGCGGCTCCTGCTCCTCGCCGACAATGGAGTAAACGCGGAGACCGTCCGCCTCGGACTGCCCTCAGCTCAGCCCTCATCTTCCCTGCAAGCCGCGCCGGATCAGTCCTCCGGGCCGCTTGCCTCGCGCGTCGCCGCATTCGAGAAAGCGACCGTGCTCGCGGAGATCCATCGCCATCAGCGGAACATCACGAAGACCGCAAACGCCCTCGGCCTCGAACGAAGCCATCTGTACAAGAAATGCCAACAGCTGGGCATCGACCTGCAGCACCTGTCCAACGGCAACTAGAGCAGCTTCCGGGCGCCGGCAATGGGATTTATAGCAAGGGCACAATTTGGCGGGTTTCGGAGAAACTTGCCTTGGAAAGGCTTTGCAACAGGGGCACGGCTTCAGCCGGGCCGGAATGGCCTGATTCTAAAGATCCTGGCTTTAGCCCCTGCTGCGCTGATACCTCACGAATACATCTCCTGAAATTGGTCAGCTTGAACCATTCGGCGCGAAGTCCTATACTGGAAATTGAAATCGGACCAAATCAGTCCGATTTTGCCCCTGCACTGTTTTAAGTGCAGGCAGCAACAGATGATCGAGAGCCGGTGACCCGGCGAGCCTCTTTAAGGAGTGCAATGGACTCGAGCATCAATACAATTCGCGACCTGGCCCTCCAGGACTACAAATGGGGCTTCGTCACCGACATCGAAGACGAACGCGTCCCCAAAGGCCTGAACGAGGAGATCATTCGCACGATCTCCGCCAAGAAGCAGGAGCCGGAGTTCATGCTTCAGTGGAGGCTCAAGTCCTTCCGCCATTGGGCTTCGCTTGAGAAGGCTCAGGCCGAGCCGAAGTGGGCCAACATCCATTACGGCCCCATCGACTACCAGGACATCGTCTACTACTCCGCGCCTCGCCAGAAGCCCGGCCTCAAGAGCCTCGACGAGGTCGACCCCGAGATCCTGCGCACCTACGAGAAACTCGGCATCCCTCTCGCCGAACAGCAAATGCTCGCAGGTGTCGCCGTTGACGCGGTCTTCGACAGCGTCTCCGTCGCGACCACCTTCAAGGAGAAACTAGCCGAGCTCGGCATCGTGTTCTGCTCGTTCTCTGAGGCGGTACGCAATCACCCCGATCTCGTTCAGAAGTACCTCGGCACCGTCGTCCCGCACACCGACAACTTCTTCGCCGCATTGAATGCCGCGGTCTTCTCCGACGGCTCATTTGTGTGCGTCCCCAAGGGAGTGCGTTGCCCCCTCGAGCTTTCCACGTATTTCCGCATCAACGCGGCGGAGACCGGCCAGTTCGAGCGCACGCTCATCATCGCCGACGAAGGCTCCTACGTCAGCTACCTCGAGGGCTGCACGGCGCCCATCCGCGACGAGAACCAGCTCCACGCCGCGGTCGTCGAGCTCATCGCCCTCGACAACGCGCAGATCAAGTACTCGACCGTGCAGAACTGGTACCCCGGCGACAAGCAGGGCCGCGGCGGAATCTACAACTTCGTCACCAAGCGCGGAAAATGCGCGGGGGTGAATTCGAAGATCTCCTGGACGCAGGTCGAGACTGGCTCCGCCATCACCTGGAAGTACCCCGGCTGCATCCTGCAGGGCGACAATTCGGTCGGCGAGTTCTACTCCGTCGCGCTCACCAACAATTATCAGCAGGCCGATACAGGCACCAAGATGATCCATCTCGGCAAGAACACGCGGAGCACAATCGTCTCCAAGGGAATCTCCGCGGGCCACGGCCAGAACACCTACCGCGGCATGGTGAAAATCCTCAAAGGCGCCGCCGGCGCGCGCAACTACACGCAATGCGATTCGCTTTTGATCGGCGACCAGTGCGGCGCGCACACGTTTCCTTACATCGAAGTGAAGAACTCGACAGCCCACATGGAGCACGAGGCCTCCACGTCGAAGATTGGCGAAGACCAGCTTTTCTACCTGCAGCAGCGCGGGCTCAAGGCCGAAGACGCCGTATCGATGATCGTGAACGGCTTTTGCAAGCAGGTCTTCCGCGAGCTGCCAATGGAATTCGCCGTGGAAGCGCAGAAGCTGCTCGGCGTGAGCCTGGAAGGAAGCGTGGGCTGATGCAGATCGCGAAAGGACTTGCTTCGGAGTGGCCTCGTAACGGGGACACGAATTTACAGGCTGCGGGAACATTCGCTTTGGAGGGGCTTTGTAACCAGGGCACGACTTTAGTCGGGCCGAAACAGCTTGGCTTTAATGATTGGGGCTTTAGCCCCCGCCTCGCTGATCTATCCGGCAAAGTCGGCCTTGGGGAACATTTCGCAAGCGCCTGATTCGGCGCCGGGAGGGAACAGAATCGTGAGTCTTCTGGAGATCAAAAATCTGCACGTGCGCGCCTCCGGGCACGAAATCCTCAAAGGCATCGACCTGGCCGTCAACGCCGGCGAAGTTCACTCGATCATGGGCCCGAACGGGTCCGGCAAGAGCACGCTCGCCCAGGTGCTATCGCGCCGCGAATCGTACGAAGTGACGGGGGGCGAAATCCTCCTCGACGGCAAGGACCTGCTCGCGATGAAGCCCGACCAGGCCGCGTGCGAGGGCGTCTTCATGGCGTTTCAATACCCCGTCGAGATCCCCGGAATCGGCAACGCCTACTTCATGCGCACCGCGCTCAACGCAATCCGCAAATACCGCGGCCACGACGAGCTCGACGCTATCGACTTCCTGCCCTTGTTCCGCGAAAAGCTCAAGCTGCTGGAGATGGACGAGAAGATGATGAGCCGGTCCGTCAATGAGGGCTTTTCAGGCGGCGAAAAAAAACGCAATGAGATTCTGCAGATGGCCGTGCTCGAACCCAGGCTCGCCATCCTCGATGAAACCGACTCGGGCCTCGACATCGACGCCATGCGCATCGTCGCGCACGGAGTGAACGCGATGCGCTCGCCCGATCGCGCCATGATCGTCGTGACGCATTACCAGCGCTTGCTCAACTACATCGTCCCCGACTTCGTCCACGTCCTTGTAGACGGCCGCATCGTGCGTTCCGGCGGCGCGGAGCTGGCACACGAACTCGAATCCAGGGGCTACGGATGGGTGGAGGCCGAGGCACGCCAGGTGGCCCCGGCCTCCGCCTGAAGGAATACACGATGGCTGTCGAATCGGCCCAGCTCGAAACTTACCTCGAGACCTTCACCGATCTCGCGAAGGAGACCGCGCAGGAGACTCCGCCGTGGCTACGCGACCTGCGTGACCGGGCATTCGCGCGCTTCTGCGAAGTTGGCTTTCCCACGACTCGCGACGAGGACTGGCGCTTCACGAACATCGCGGCTGTCGCTCGCACTTCATTCCGGCTCCCGCGCGACAACCGCGATCGGCTTCCCCAAACCGATCTCGCCGCATGGCGCATGGAAGGCGCTGCCGCGCAACTGGCCTTCGTCGATGGCAGATTCATGCCGCAACTTTCATCCGTTGGCGCCCTGCCTGCCGGCGTCACGGTGAGCAGCCTTCACGATGAGATCGTGCGCGGCACGCCCCTCATCGCAGAGCATCTCGGCCGCTATCTCGATATCGACCGCGACCCGTTTAGCGCTCTGAACACGGCGTACATTGAGGATGGGGCGTACGTGCACGTCCGCAGCGGCATTGTCCTCGAACGACCGATCCACCTGCTGTTTATTGGAACCGGTGGTGAATCGCCAGCGATGACGCATCCGCGCAATCTCATCATCGTCGAGGAAGAAGCGCAGGCATCCATCTTGGAGGACTACGTCTCGATCGGCGCTGAAACCCCCGCGCTCTCGAACGCCGCAACTGAGCTCGTGGCAGGCAATAACGGCAACGTCATCCACACCATGATCGAGCGCGAGCACCTCTCGAGCTTTAACTTCTCCACGCTGCGCATCGAGCAGGCTCGGACCGCGAATGTCGCCTCTCACTCGGTTCTCCTCGGCGGCGCGCTGGTGCGCAACAATGTCCATCCGGTGCTCAACGGCGAAGGCGGCGAGTGCCTGATCAACGGCCTCTTCGTCGGCAGCGGCCGTCAGCACCTCGACAACTACATGCTCGTCGAACATGCAAAGCCGCACTGCGCCAGCCGCCAGTTCTACAACGGCATCCTCGACGGCCACTCGCACGGCGTCTTCCATGGCCGCATCATCGTTCACCGCGACGCGCAAAAGACGGACGCGAAGCAAACGAACCGCAACCTGCTGCTCTCCGACGATGCGCAGATCGATACCAAGCCACAGCTTGAAATTTACGCCGACGACGTAAAGTGCACGCACGGCGCGACGATCGGCCAGATCGAGGAGAACGCGTTGTTCTACCTGCGCTCGCGCGGCATCGGCGAATCCGACGCACGACGGCTCCTGCTCCAGGCCTTTGCCGGCGAATGCCTCGACCGCATGAAGCCCGGCGCCGCGCGCGATTATGCCGAGGCGGCGATCCGTGCGCGCCTGCTTATCCCGGGCGAGGATGCGTCCACTGACCATCGCAGCGAAGGCGGCCCCGGCAGGCGTTGGGAGGAAGTGGGATGACCGCGCATGCCACTGTGACGCCTCTCCGGCGCGATCCGGCGAAAACCAGCTTCGATGTCGAGAAGATTCGCGCAGACTTCCCGATTCTCCGCGAACGGATCCACGGCCATCCTCTCGTGTACCTCGACAACGCCGCCACGACGCAAAAACCCGAGGCAGTCATCGAGGCCATCGCGAACTACTACCGCCACAACAACTCCAACATCCATCGCGGGGTGCACGAGCTCTCTCAGCGGGCCACCGAAGAGTACGAAGCCGCACGCGCACGCGTGCAATCGTTCCTTCACGCCCGCGAGTCGCGGGAGATCGTCTTCGTGCGCGGCGCCACCGAGGCCATCAATCTCGTCGTGCAGACCCGGGGCCGCGCCAACGTGGGCCCCGGCGACGAGGTGCTCATCACTGCGATGGAGCACCACTCAAACATCGTTCCGTGGCAAATGCTCTGCGACGAGAAGGGCGCCGCGCTGAGCGTCGCTCCGATAACCGACAGCGGCGAATTGCTGTTGGACGAACTCGAATCGCTCCTCAAGCCGCGCACGAAGATCGTTGCCATCCCACATGTGTCGAACGCCCTCGGCACGGTGAACCCGGTGAAAGAAATCGTGCGCATGGCCCGCGCGCAAGGCGTCTTAGTTCTGGTCGATGGAGCCCAGGCCGCGCCTCACATGCCGGTCGACGTTCAGGACCTTGACTGCGACTTCTATGCCATTTCCGGACACAAGATCTATGGGCCCACCGGAATCGGCGTCCTGTATGGCAAAGCCAGGCTGCTTGAATCGATGCCACCATATCAGGGCGGCGGCGACATGATCAGCTCCGTAACCTTCGAGAAGACGATCTACAACAAGCTTCCATACAAGTTCGAAGCCGGAACCCCAGATATCGCCGGAGTCATCGGCCTGGGCGCGGCCATCAACTATATCGACGCCATAGGCATGAGCGCGATCGCGGCTCACGAGCACGATCTTCTCGAATACGCCACGCGCGAAGTTGCGGCAATCCCCGGCGTTCACGTGATCGGCACCGCGCACCAGAAAGCCGGAGTGCTGTCCTTCACCATCGACGGCATTCACCCGCACGACATCGGCACCATCCTCGACCGCGAAGGCATCGCCGTCCGTACCGGGCACCACTGTGCGCAGCCTGTCATGGACCGGTTCGGAATTCCCGCCACAGCCCGCGCGTCGTTTGCCGTTTACAACACGCGGGAAGAGATCGACGCGCTCGTTCGCGGCATCGAAAAGGTGAAGGAGATTCTGGGCTGATGGCGGAACTCGAGGACATCTACCAGGAAGTGATCCTGGAGCACGCCAAGTCTCCGCGGAACTTCCGCGTCCTTGAAGGCACTTCGCAGCAGGCCGAAGGCTTCAACCCTTTGTGCGGCGACAAGTGCAAGGTCTACATCGCCATGGACGGCGATCGCATCCAGGACATTTCGTTCCAGGCCACTGGATGCGCCATATCGCGCGCCTCCGGGTCCATGATGACCCAGGCACTGAAGGGAAAGACCGCCGCCGAGGCCGACGAGATCTTCCGCAGCTTCCATCGGATGGTGCGCGGCGAAAACGGCAAGGAAGACCCCGCGGACCTGGGAAAGCTCGGCGCATTCGCAGGCGTGGCGGGCTTTCCCGCACGCGTCAAGTGCGCCACGCTCGCCTGGCACACGCTCGAGGCTGCGCTGCACGGCCAGCACGATCCCGTAACCACCGAATAGCGGCGGAGGAACCATGGCCGACCTCATCGAACTCAAGCGCGACTGCGAAGCCATTGCAATCCCGAGCGGCCTGCGCCAGACGCTGCCCTCCGGCACGCCGGTCCGTATCGTTCAGTCGCGCGGCGGCGACTACACCGTATCCACCGAACGCCACGCGATGTTCCGCATCGACGGCGCCGACGCGGATGCGCTGGGGCTGAGCCCGCGCCAACCAGCTGAGCTCTCGCCCCGCGAAGGCCCGCTCACCGAAGAGATGGTCTGGAGCGTTCTCCGGACCGTCTACGATCCCGAACTCCCCGTCAACGTCGTCGATCTCGGCTTGATCTACTCCTGCGCAATCGCCCCGCGCCCCGAAGGCGGAAAGAGCATCGCCGTCCGCATGGCAATGACCTCGCCCGGCTGCGGCATGAGCAACGTGCTCAAGAGCGATGTCGAACGCAAGCTGTCCCAGCTTCCTGAGGTCGAAGAGGCGCGAGTCGAAGTCGTCTTCGATCCGCCATGGTCGCCCGACAGAATGACCGAGGAGGCGCGGCTTCAGCTCGGCTTTGACCTCGACACCGGTCCCAGGCTCACCCAGATCTCCGGGTTTTGAGCCGCTCCGCTACCATCAAAGCATGCTGCGCGTGAAATTGCTGGAGCCGGGAGCGCGGGCGCCTATCGTTGCTCATCCCGGCGAAGACCTCGGATACGACATCTTCGCGCTGGAGGCAATCACTCTCGCACCACGCGCCACCGTGCGGGTGCGCACCGGCATCGCCGTCGAAGCGCGCCATCCCGGGACCGGCGTTCCTCTCGGGCTGCTCGTCCGCGACAGGTCATCGATGGCCGCACGCGGGTTGGCTACCACCGGCGGCGTTATCGACGCGGGCTATCGAGGCGAGATTCTCGTCGTCATGACCAACCTGGGTGACGCGATGGTCGAATTGAAGGCCGGCGAAAAGATTGCGCAGATGGTCCCGGTCCCCGTGCTCACCGGAGAGGTCATCGAAGTAGAGGATCTCGAAGATTCCGCCCGGGCCGCCAAAGGCTTCGGCAGCTCCGGCTCTTGAAAGACACGAGTCAGCGAGCCGAAGCCGGCTTAACTCCGCCAGTGCAGCTCCACTGCCCCATCCATCGGGTGCTTGTCCAACCCATCCAGCCGCGCCTGCTTCAGCGCGAAGTACCACTTCGCCGGCTTGTCCGCGTCGTCGATCAGCATCAGGCTCGGATTGTGCTTGAGCCCCTCCGCCTGCTGGATCATCGTCACCTGGTCCTGACGGACGAAACGCGCGCCGAAGAACTTTGCCACAGGCGTCACCAACGGAACCCAATAGAAAACATTCCAAGCCGCGATCACGTCGATGCGGCAGGTCGAACTGGTAACCGGCGTCACCGTCGTCAGCGACGAAAACCACTTGTCGCCGCAGCGAATCGTCTCGGTCCGCCGATTCGGCAGCATGAAGTCGATCGTCGTTTCTACGGGTTGTCCATACACGCCCAGCAGCTTGTAAGGCGCGGAGTTGCCGCTGGGCGCGTGCGCGCTCATGCGGAAGCCTTCTGGGATGGGCTCGAACTTCTTCGATTTCTCGCGGATGGAAGCACGCGAGCGCCACCACCACGCCTGGTGCACGAACGGGCCGTGCGCTGGATCCATGAGACCGATGATGCCGTGATCCACGTTGCACGGCAGGTCGGCCGTCAGAAACGCGCTGCGATACCGCGGCCCGAACTTCTTCAATTCAGGAACCGCGCGCACAACCTCGCTCTTCCGCCCTGACCCCGGCCCTGGAACGTAAACCCACGCATGACCGTCGCGCTCCTCGCATGGAAATGCAGTCGCGTAGATGCGCGTGGCGTCGAGCCTGTCGTGCTGAGTCAGCGAAGGGATCAGCGCACACTGCCCGCTGCAGGGCTCGAACTCCCACCCGTGATAGCGGCACGTCACGCGTTCCCCGTCGAACCACCCGTAGCTCAGCGGAATGCCGCGGTGCGGGCACGAGTCGCGCATCGCGAACACACGCCCGTCGCTCCGCCGCCCCAGCACCAGCGGGATATCGAGCAGCATCGCGGTCGCGAGCTTCCCCTTGCGCAGCCTGTCCGTGCGCAGCGCCGGATACCAGTCGTCGTAGATCAGCGTCGCCGACGGCCCCTGAATCGGCACGCCCGCCTCGGTTGTAGTGACAAACCGCATTTGGCACTGACGATAGCATCATCGATGTCAGCGGTGCTAATGCGGCGCACCCTGCAATCGCTCCAGTTTCGTGATTGCCGTTGATTCGCTCTGAAGAAGGGTCCGGACCTTAGGCGTTTGGCTCAGTGACCCGGGGGCAGGTTGATCTTTGAACTGTTAGAAGGAACAACGTGGAGCTCTTCTGGTTGATTCGCGTCGGGTTTAGGTATCCACAACAGCGCGAGGCAGCTCCAACAGAACAGAGAAATTCCCCATCGAATCGCGGTATCCGTGAATCTGCTGGCCCACGCCTGGCGACTCCACCACGCGGTCTGAGTAACGCAGTACAGTGCAAAAACTACTACCCAGAAAACGAGGACCGACCTTCGCCGCTTCGGAGGCAATTGCGACTGAAGCATTGCGGGGGTGTCCTGCTCGTTGGCAGGCAGCACATCTTCGCTTGCGATTGCACGCGGAGGAGCCTCAGTAATCCGGTAGGGCTCCACCGAGCCTATGTTGATGACGCGAAGAGTCACAGCGGCGAACACCGACACGATGCCAAGGCGGATGAAACACTCCTTCGCGAACTGAGCCGATGAGCCGTGCGAGAAAGGAACAAAGAGCGCGCTCAGGATAAGCAGATATAGGGCGTAAAACAGAACGGCCCGTCTTTTCATGCCCTGCTCCCAAACGTGAGCTGCACTTCTAATTGTCTACGCTGCCGTAATCGGATAGTCGTGAGTGAACGGGAAGATCAGCTCCGCCTCTGACGCCACGGGATTGCCGTTCACCGTCGCCGGATGAAACCGCCAGGTCTTTACTGTATCCAGCACGAGCTGGTCGAGCGCATTGCCTATTCCCTTGACGAGGCTTTCGCCTGTCACTTCGCCCACCGCGCTCACGCTCACGTCCACCACGATCTGCTGTTGGGAGTCAGGCAGCAGCGCCCGATCCCTCACAGGCGGCTTCGGCGAGAAGACCGGAAACGCGGGAATCGTGTTCTGCGCGTCGCTCCCATTGCCGCTCGAGGCCATCCCGCTGCCAGGCCCCGAGGTCGCGGCCTGCTGCGCATCCTTCGAAGCCCTGGCCGGATGCGGCGCCCGCGTGGGATCGGGCAGCTTCGGCGCCATCTGCGAGTTCTCGAGCGTGCGATGGCTGTGCCCCGTGCTGAACTCGTCCGGCACCGGAGCCTCAAGCGTGCGCGCGGCTCCGGCCACCTGGAGCATTGCCACGCAGCACTTTTGCGAAACCTGCGGCACCACGTGCACCCGCGCACGCGCGCCAAGCGCAAGCAGCACAACCAGAACAGCGGCGTGCGCCGCAAGCGATACCACCGCGCCTGTCGGACCGCGTCGGGTTGAAGGGAGGGTTGGCATGGGTGAATTCCTCAGCGCCGGGTGACTCATCTTCCCGCCTTCGATTGCCCGGAGTCAAGGCCGCCCGCCGCGCTGAGCCTGCCGTCTTTCACCACGAACTGCTCCCCGCGCCACACGATCGTGTGCCCCGCAAAGCCCGCTACCCACAGCCCGAGCGAGAGAACATCGCGCAGCGGCAGCAGCCACAGGTGCGGTAGCACGGACCGGTCGCTCAGAACACGCGTGCCAACCGTCATGGCCATCGAAAGGCGCAGGAAGAAACTAAGCCCGAGCAGCCACAGGCTCAAAGGGCTCGCTCCGCTGGCGACAACATTGAGCAGCGCCCAGGCAAACCCATACGTGAACAACAGCCCCGGGTAGCCTGCCGGGCGCGCATCGCGGACGGTGCGGTACCAGCGCACCTGGTGGTCGAAGAAGCCTCGGAACGTGTAGGCCGGAACGCTGGTCTCAACCACCTCGCGGCTGAGTGCAACGGCGTAGCCGGCGCCGTGGATGCGCACGCCGAGTTCGTAGTCGTCGGCGAGATGATCCACCAGCGTCTCCAGGCCTCCAATTGCGGCGAGCGCCTCCCGGCTCACCGCCAGCGTGGAGCCAAGGCCGTAGCGCAAACCGCCTTCCATCCACCGTGAGAGCAGCACGCCGGGATGGAACTCGGTGGCAATGCCGAGTGCCTCAAGGCTCGACCAGACCGATCCGTGCGGCCGTCCCTGATAGAGCGCCGTAACCAGCCCAATTGATTTCTGTTTTTCCGATCCCTGGTCCCCGATCGCCGGTCCCTGTATTTCCGCCATGATGCGCTCGAGATAATGCGTCGAGACCGTAATGTCCGAGTCGTTGATGAGCAGGTATGGGTGGCGCGCCTGCGAAACCAATTGGATCAGCGTGCTGACCTTGCCGTTCGTCCCAAGGCGCAGCGGGCACTCGATAAGCCGGATCGGAATGGCCGGAAATTCCCGCTGCAACTCGATCACCGCCGCCGCCGCCGGGTCGTCCATCGACGAGACGCCAAAAAGCAGCTCGAACTCGCCCGCATAGCCCTGCCGGCAATGGCTCCGGAACGCGTCGAGCATGCCGGGGTCCAACCCCTTGAGCGACTTGAGGACGCTCACCGCCGGCGTAAATCCGGCCGCGGCGCGCCGCTTCCCGGCCAGGAACACGTAGGCTGCCAGGATCGCCGCAAGGAAGTATCCCATCCCCGCCAGGGCGAGGGCCGTGGTCAAGGCCTCTACAGCCTGGGCGAACGTATGCGGCATGCCTTCGTCATTTTACAGGGGCCTGGACAAGAGCCCGGCGTCCAGGGACCCCTCGCGTTCTCTGTCCCTTTGTCCCTGCCTCTAGATATGGCAGTTCGCCATGCCGCGCCTTTCGAGGTAGCGCTGGTGGTATTCCTCCGCCCGCCAGAACGTTTCGGCCGGCACGACCTGCGTTACGATGCGGCGGGGCTTGAAGCGCCCTTCCTCGGTTAGCTTCTCGACCTTGGCGCGCGCCTGCCGTTCCTGCTCCGGCGAGTGGAAGAAGACAACCGAGCGGTACTGCGTGCCCCAGTCCGGGCCCTGGCGGTTCATCGTCGTGGGATCATGCAGCGCGAAGAATGCGTCCAGCAAGCTCTCATAGCTGACCTTCTCGCTGTCGAACACGAGCTCGACTACTTCCGCGTGGCCGGTCTGGTCAGTGCACACGTCCTGGTAGCTGGGCTGATCGAGCTTGCCGCCCTCGTATCCAACAGCCGTAGACAGCACGCCGGGGATGGCGGCGAGTTTCATCTCCACGCCCCAGAAACAGCCGGCGCCGAATGTCGCTTTTTCCTGTGCCATAAACCAAGAGATGCTCGGCCGGCCCCATCGGTGACAGGAATCGGCTGCGGGAATCGCGAAACACGGCCTTACTCTGGCTGCCCGGGCCTTACGCGGCGAGGTCTCTTGCGGCGATCTGGGCGGCGCTGCCGGCAAGTTCGCGGAAGAACTGCCGCAGCGTGCGCGGCTCGCGGCCGAGGATGGTGCGCAGCACCAGCGGGTTGCCGCCATGGAAGCCGTGCTGGTCGTACTGCGCGAAGAGTCGCTGCATTCCGGCGCGGCGCGGGCCCTCGGGGAGGCCGACCCGGTCGGCCCACTCGTCGAAGTCGATCTCGGCGGCTTCAATGCGGCGCAGCAGGGCTTCGCTCATGAGCGTGGCCACTTCCATCCGGCTGAGCATTCCGGGCGCGCAGAGCTCGAAGGTGCCGTTGTCGAGCCGCTCCCCGAGGAAGGCCAGCGCCGCCGCCTCGGCCACGTCGCGGTAATCGACATAGCTTACGCGCGCCCGCTGCGAATAAGGCAGCGCGAATACACCGGTCTGCTGGATGCGGTCCCACTCCGGTTCAATGTTCTGCATGAAGCTGGCCGGCTGGAGCACGGTGTAGGTCATCCCCGATTCGTACAGGGCTTCTTCAACCGGCTGCTTCGCGGCATGGTTCGTGAGCTTCGAAATCGACGGATGAATGACGCCGGAGAAGACGAACTTGCGCACGCCCGCCGCGTGGGCGGCCTCGACCATCGTTACGCCCATCGCAGATTCAGCCGGGGAAAAGGCCGGACCAATGTGGAAGACGCCATCCGAGCTCACCGCTGCGGAGATAAGGCACCGCGGATCCTCGAGATCACCCAGTACCGTCTCGTCGGCGCCGCGCTCCCGGGCGATCCGTTCGGCCTTCCGCGAGCGCACGAGGGCGCGAACCCGGATGCCGCGCCTCTTCAGCTCGGGCAATACATGCCCGGCAAAGCGGCCTGTCGCGCCAATCATCAGAACTCGCACCCGGAATCTCCTTATCTTTCTAGGCCGAAATTGTTTCTCGGCCAAAATAGGTTCCTTCGAGTAGGAGGCGCGCAACCCTCCGTGGGGATGCTTCCCAGTGCGTCCCGCGCGAAGGTTTTAACGGAGACAAATCCGGACGCCGGACGACGCCCTGCCCGGGATGTGGCCCAGGACGCGTTCATAAGCACAGAGGCCCGGTTTTAAGGCCTTCGCGGACCCCTGTTTCCGCCGGGTGGCCGCCGTCCGCCGAACTTCGGGGGGCCCGATCTGCGGCCTGCGAACCTTCCACGGTTGCCCTCGCCGCGCGGGCCAGCTGCCGGGCGGCCAGTACCCTGACGGGAACCCCCTCCGGAGTCCTGCCCGAAGCCCCGTCCGGGGCGCGATTCGGGACGTGTTGCGGAGCCCTGGCCCGACCTGTCACCGGGACGAGGGGTAGATTCGCGGCCGGAGCCCTGACCGAACCGCTGGCCGAATCCGCCGCGTTGCCCGCGGCCCTGCACGCCACCTTCCGGTCGCCGACCTGGCCCGCCGGCCTGCCGGCCACCACGTCCACCGCCTCGCTCGAAGCCGCGACCTTGCCCCCCGCCTCGCTCCGGCCGATAGCCGCCTCGCGCCGGGCGCGAACCCCGGTCCGCAGAGCCTTCCTTGCGCTCCCCCCCCTCAAATCCCCGGCGCGGGAACGACGGACGCTCGCCCACTTCGGCCCTACCCCGGAACGGACGCTCACCTGCCTCGGGTCTAGTCCGGAATGGCCGCTCGCTTTGCTCCGGCTTGCCCCGGAGTGATCGCTCGCCCTGCTCCGGCCTGGGCCGGAATGGCCGCTCACCCCTGGGCGGCGCGCCACCCCGCCCGCCTCGCTGGCTACGGTCGCGCTCGGACGGCCGGCCTGGGCCTCGATTTCCCGCCATCCCGCGCCGCTGGCCGCCAAATTCCGCCCGGCCCTCATGGCCGCCGCTCTCATGGCTCCTACCCGGCCTGCCCTGACCTTGCCGGCCTGGTACAAATCCGCGGCCTTCCTGGCGCTGCCCGCGGTCTTGCCCGCCTCCGAACGCCGGCCGCCCGCCGCGATCACCATATCCCCTCCGCTCGCGCTGCCGGTCCCCGTATCCGCGATCCCCGCCCGCCCGGTCGGCTTGCGAACGGCCACCGCCTGTCCACGGCCTGCCGCCGCCCGTCTCTGTCCGCCGGTCCCGCCGCTGGTCGTCTCGCCGGAACGGCTTCCGGCCGCGGTCTCTGCCCTCGTCATCCACGGCGCGCCCGGCCTCTCGGGGAAGCATGGCGGATGTCTTCATCCGCTTCAGCTTCCACTTGCCTTCGGCCGCCAGGCGCAGCAACCTCAATTCCTCAGGATCGAGTTCGCGCATCTTGCCGGGCTCGAGGTCGAGAACGAGCGGCCCGTACCCCACCCTCCTGATCTTCTCCACGTGGTGGCCGATCTCTTCGAACATCTTGCGCAACTCGCGGTTGCGGCCCTCGATCAGGCCCACCTCGAACCAGGGGTTCTCGCCCTGCCGTACCTGCCGGATGCGTGCCGGAGCCGTGCGCACGCTTCCTTCACCCGGCCGGCCGCGATCTATGCGGACTCCCTCGCGCAGCGCGTCGATAAGGTCATCTCCTGGCTGCCCGCTTACCTTCACGAGATATGTTTTTTCCACCTCAGAAGCTGCCCGCGTGAGCTGGTTCGCCAGCTCGCCGTCGTTGGTCATCAGCAGCAGGCCTTCGCTCTGGAAGTCGAGCCGCCCCACCGGGTAAAGGCGCTCGCCGAGCTTCGAGAAGAACTCCATCACCGTCGGCCGCCCTTCGGGATCGCTCACCGTCGTCACGTATCCGCGAGGCTTGTTCAGCACAAAATACCTCTGCCTCTCAGCCCCGTGCAGCAGCTTCCCATCCACGCGTATATGGTCGCGCGCGGGGTCGGCCTTCGAGCCCAGTTCGGTGACGATTGTGCCGTTCACCTGCACCCGCCCCCCGGCGATCATCTCCTCTGCGTGGCGCCGACTCGCAATTCCGGCACGCGAGAGAATCTTCTGCAGACGTTCGAGCTTCGGCGCAACGTCTGCCTCTTGTCTCTTTGTCCCTCTGTCCCTCTGTCCCTGTCCCTCCCCGCTGCCCGACTCCCAGTCGCCTTCGAGCTCGCCGGCCTCATCGGCCTGCGCCTGCGGCTGTGTCTCCGGCTCCGGCTCAGGCTTCTTTCGGGAGGCCCTTTTCTTCACGGCCTTCTTTTTCTCCGGCCCCGGCGCCGGCTCGGCCGCAGCCGTGGATTGAGCATCGTGTTCGGCTTTGGAGTAGAACGCGTCCTCGAACGTCTCGGCAGCCTGCGCCGCGAGCTCCGCTTCGCCCCCGTCCGCCTTGGCAGCCTTCTCCGTTGCCGCGGCAGTCACAATCCCGGCATCATCCAGTTCGGCCAGCGAGGACGGTCCTTTCTCCGCCTTTTTCGAACGCGTCTTGCGCGCGGGCTTCTTCGGCTGCTCCTCCGCCTCTGCTTCAGCCTTCGCCTTGGCGGCCGCGACCGTTTCGCTGGCGGGATGCGTCTGTGGGGTCTCGGCCTCGGCGCTCTTCTTCGCTCGTTTCGGCATGGGATGTCGCCTCTGTTTCTGCCCGGTCTTGCCGGGCTGTGGGAAAGATTCCGCGGTTCAGCAAGGCGTCAGAAATCGTTTCACTCTCTTGCCGTAGAGCGCCACTCGCAATATGACCTGTATCAGCGGAAAACCGCGGCCGATCCAGAACGTCTCAGTCCAGATTGTTGGCGCCCGGCGGATTCGGCCAAAGGCGAATTGCCCTTGCGCGCATCCCGCGGCACTTGCAAATGCCGTGCCTCCGCCGGCATGAGCCACGTTGCAATTTGACCGTGCTTTCGGCTCTCTGCCTCGATCAACTACGGGCGAGCCTTCCGCAGCCGGTCATTTCCGATCCTCCGCAACCCGGTCCTCTGTTTCTTCTGGCCCGTTGGATGTCGCGGAAGCTCCATCAGGGGTTGCGCCGGCTGATTCTTCGTTCCCGGCGCTCAGGGATTCGAACTCCGAAGTGTGTGCTCCATCCCCCGCGGCGGCTTCAGCGGCCTCGCCTGCGAGTTCCACGCCGCTGGGCCCATTCTCCTCGAGTAAGGATTCGCCCGCGGCTTCGGCAGCGGCATCGGCCTGATCCTCTGCTGCATCGGCCGCCACCGCCTCCGGCTCCATCTCCTCCTCGATCTCCGCCGCCGCCATCTTCTCGAACTCCTCCATTGAAGGCAGCTCGGTAAGGTCCTTGAGCCCGAATCGGACCAGGAATTCCTTTGTCGTCTTGTAGAGAATCGGACGCCCGATCACCTGCTTGCGCCCGGCCGTGGCGATGAGTTTGCGCGACAGCAGCGACCCCAGCACGCCGCCCGACTCCACACCGCGGATCTCGCTCACCTCGGGCGACGTCACCGGCTGTTTGTAGGCGACGACCGCCAGCGTCTCTAGAGCCGGCAGCGACAGCTTGAGCGGCGGCTTGAGGCTGCGCACGAAGACCCGCACGGCGTCGTGGTATTCCGGCTTCGTGGCCATTCGGTAGCCGCCCGCGATCTCGCGGATCTCGAGCCCGCTCGCATCCGATGCATAGGCGGCGATCAGCTCATCGAGCAGCTGCTTGATCACCGACCTCACCTCGCGCTCCCGCTGCCGCGCGGCCCGGCGCGCCTCCGGTTCCGCCCCCGACTCCGTATCGCGAGGCTCGGCCTGGGGAGCTGCTCCTTCCTCGGTGGATGTCCCCGGAATTGCAGGCGCAGGCTCGGCCTGCGCCGGATCACCTTCGGCCCCGGCCTCGACTTCAGCCCCAACCTCAACCTCATTCATGCCCAGCGCTTCCAGATCCTCTTTCAGCAGAGGCAGCCCCTCGGCATTCTCGGGTAGTTGTCCAGCCATTTCGGCAGTCTGTTCGGCGGCCGCGGCCTGCTGGGCCGCCCTCCACTCCAGCGCCTCCGCGGCAAACAGCGTGGCAAGTTGCGCCAGGGTAACGGGTTCCTCCGCGGCGTAGATCACAGCTTCCAGCTTGGCTTTCAGGCTCATTCGGCAATCGGTACCTAAAGTATCGTACCGGATGAACGGGCCTGATGACCTTCGGGGTCTGTGGACGGGAATGCGGTGGGGCGATTCCTGAGTTACGGTGTTGCCTGGGCCAGACCGCCCACGCACCAGTGATTCAGTACTGAGGTCATCATCCGGCGGAGATTTCATGCTCGCTGCCGGAATCCGCCGGCCTAAGACGAAAACAACTGCGTGAGATTCGTGATGTGCAGGAGTTCCTTGATCCGGGGCGTAAGGTTCCTCAGCTCCAGTACACATAATCCGTGGTTGATCGCAGCAACCTTGAGGCTCACAATCGCTCCCAGGCCTGAGCTGTCCATATATTCGAGTTCCCCGAAATCGAGCGCGATCCGGCCTCCATGCTGAATGAGCGGCCGAACAGCCTCGCGGAGCTCATTCGAGTTTTGGCTGGTCAGCCTTCCCCGGCACTTGACGACCGTGACTTCGAAATCGTTGTCGTCCCTCGTTTCTTCGATTTCGTATTGGAACTGGATGCCGGGCGCAGTAGACATGAATTTCCTCCGCGGTGAATGTCGGTAAATCCTACGTTCGCGTAGTCGGGAAAATCGGGTGAATCTTCGGTTAGCTCGCGCCCGCCGTGTGGCTTATCCACCCGCCACCGTACGAAACAGCGCGTAAAGCAATCCTGAGAGAAGGGCCGCCGCGGGCAGGGTAAATACCCATGCCGCAGCAATGCTTTTGACCGTCGACCACTGCAACCCGCTCTTGTTGGCAGCCATGGTGCCCGCTACGCCCGAACTGAGCACGTGCGTCGTACTCACCGGCAGCCCCAAGGTGTCCGCGGCATAGATGGTCAGCGCCGCGACTACCTCGGCTGCCGCCCCCTGGCCGTAGGTCAGATGCGATTTGCCAATCCGCTCGCCGACCGTAACAACGATCCGCTTCCAGCCCACCATCGTTCCCAGTCCGAGCGCCAGCGCCACGGCCACCTTGACCCAGGGGGGAATGAACTTGGTCGCCTGGTCCACGTGTTTCTTGTAGTTCGCAAGAACAGCATTCTCCTGGGCGGAGAAGCCGCCCTGGTGGTTCTTCTGGAGGATGCGGATCGTTTCGCTGGTCACATACAGATCATTGCGGACGTTAGTTTGCTGCGAGGCGGGAACGTGGCGATAGTCGCCGTAAGCCGAGACCGAACCTGCAACGTCCTGGATAAGCTCCCGGAGCGCCGTCATGGTGGCCGGCTGCACCTTCTTGGTTTGAAGAAACGTGGTCAGCTCCTGCCGCGCATCCGCGCCAAGGTTGGCCTCGCGGTCCACGTGATTGTTCACGACGGACTGGGCCGCGTGCGAAACAGCAATAAAATCCTGGATGTCGTGCGCGCTCACCGCATGGTTCAGCGCGTAGGCCGTGGGCACTGTGCCGATCAGGATCAGCATGATGAGCCCCATGCCCTTCTGGCCGTCATTCGAGCCGTGGAAGAAGCTCACCAGCGAGCAGGTGATGAACAGCAGCGCGCGAATCGGAAAAGGCGGAGGCGTGTCATCCTTGGGAGACTCGTACAGCTCCGGGAATTTGATGGTCAGCTTCGACACATAAAACAAGAGGAACGCCAGGCCGAATCCGAAGACAGGTGATATCAGCAGGACCTGGAACACCTTCGTGGCCTGCGCCCAGTCAACTCCCGAGGTGCCGCTGCCGGAGTTCGCCAGGAGCTGGTTGGCCAGGCCCACCCCGATGATCGACCCCGTCATGGTGTGCGTGCTCGAGGCGGGAAGGCCCAGCCACCATGTCCCCAGGTTCCAGAGGATCGCCGCAATCAGCAGCGCGAAGACCATCGCGAATCCGGCTCCGGAGCTGACCTTCAGGATCAACTCGACCGGCAGCAGCGTGATGATCGTAAACGCTACCGTGCCCGCCGAAGTCAGAACTCCGACAAGGTTGCACAGGCCCGACCAGACCACGGCAGTGTTCGGCTCCAGCGAATGCGTGTAGATGACCGTGGCCACCGCGTTCGCCGTGTCGTGAAATCCGTTCACGAATTCGAATCCCAGCGCGATCAGCAGAGCCGTTCCCAGCAGCGCGTAAGGCCACCAGCTTCCCAGGCTCACGCCGCCAAGGTCGCCGGCAATATGGAAACCCACATAGCCCAATCCGCCCAGCAGCGCGACCAGGACAATTGCTGCGCTGAACCAGGCCGGCTCTTTCTTCTTTCGATCGAGGAGGGATTTCCCGTGAGGACCTTCGACAGTTGTAACCGCGTCAGCCATGAAAAACTCCGTGAATTCGATTGAAGATGCCCGCCGGGACTGAGGAAACAACAGGCTTCCGACACGGATACTCCAGAAACATGAACCGGAGTTGAAGCCAGTGTGAACAGGAGGTGAAGGGTGCGGGAACGTGGACCACCAGTGGTCCCATTTCGGCACACCGTATCAACCTGGATCATCATCGCGAGAAATCTCGCAGACGAACTGTGGAAATATGCCGATGAGTGGGTCAATCTTCAAACGTATGCCTGCATCGCCGTACCGAAAAGAGGCATATCGCCCGGTGCATACAGGAGAGATCCATGGGATTCTTCGTCACGAACGCCGCGCGCAACACGTCCTGGCCGATCACCGTCGGCGCCGAGGGCATTGCCGCTGCGCAGTTTGCGCGTTGCGGATTCGACGTGCTGGTTCAGGCCGGGCGCGACAAATCGTGGTACGACCTGGTGGTCAGCCGCGCTGGTTCCCTCCTCAAGATCTCCGTGAAGGCAAGCGACAACGCGCAGTGGTGGCTCACCAATGGCTTCTCCCGCCGCGCACAGGACCTGGCCCCCAACAGGATCGACGCCGGCAGCGCAGTGAATATGTGGCTCTCAAGCTATGGCTCGCGCACCGTGTGCTGCCTTGTGCAATTTGAGGGCGTGGCGCTCCACGAGATGCCGCGCATCTACCTCGCCTGCCCCCAGGAGATCGCCCAGTGCATGCGCGAAACCGCCGAGCGCTCCGGCCAGTGCGCGCTGTTCGAGCGCTATGACTGGACCGATGCCGGCGGCACGGCGCATATCGAGACACTGCCCGAGTCGTGGCGGTTCTCCGAGGAGCGCATCCAGCATTTGCTGGACCAGCAGAACACACGCCCGGTGCCGATGATCGCCGCAGTCAGAACGAACGCTGAACCTGACGCCGGCCCCATTCCGCCCAAACGCGAAGTTGTACGGCATGACGCCGCGCTCAGCGCCTGATATGCGCCAGACAAGCGCCCGGTGAGAGTGAGCCCGTGCCGTGCCGTCCTCGTGCGCCATGCTCTCCAGGAGAGCCACCTTTTTGACGGCTCGATCCTCAGTGCGTCAGGTGCCAGAAGACCCAGTACAGGCCCGCCGAAAGCAGGGCCGCTGCAGGAAGCGTGAACACCCAGGCGGCCGCGATGTTGCGGATGGTCTTTAAGCGCAGGCCGCTGCCGTTTGCCGCCATCGTGCCCGCCACGCCGGAGCTCAGAATGTGCGTAGTACTGACCGGCAGGCCGAACCCCGTAGCCGCAAAGATCGTTGTAGCCGCAACCACTCCCGCGGCCGCGCCCTGCGCGTAGGTCAGCTGCGCCTTGCCGATCTTTTCGCCCACCGTCACCACAACGCGCTTCCAGCCGACCATCGTCCCAAGGCCGAGCGCGAGGGCCACGGCGACCTTCACCCAGGTCGGGATGTACTTGGTCGCGTTGTCCACCTTGCTCTTGTAGTTGTCGAGCGCGGCCCACTCGTCGCTCGAGAACTGCGGGTTGTTCGCGGCGTGCATCAGGCGAAGCGCCTCGCTGGCCACGTACATGTCGTTGCGGACGTTGGCCTGGTCGCGGGCGGGAACCGCCTTGTATTCGCCGTAGTGGCTCACTTCGATATCGAGGTTGTTGACCAGGTCGCGAAGAGCGGGCAAAGTGGCGGGCTTCAGGTTGCGGGTGCGGATGTATTCAGTGACTTCGGCGCGCGACGGCATCTGGACTGGCGCTGCCGGGTCGAAGCGCTGGTAGTCGCTGTGCTGGTCGAGGATGTGCACCGCGCGTTCCGAGGCGGCGATAAAGTCCTGCACTCCCATCGGGCTCACCGCGTGGTTGAGAGCATACGCAGTGGGCACGGTGCCGATCAGGATGAGCATGATCAAGCCCATGCCTTTTTGCCCGTCGTTCTGGCCGTGCGAGAAGCTGACGCCGGTACAGGTGAGCACCATCAGCGCGCGTATCGGAAACGGCGGCGGCTCGTTGCCCCTGGGCGCTTCATAAAGCGACGGGTGGCGCAGCAGGCGCTTGGAAAGAAGCAGCAGCGCTCCCGCAAGCACAAACCCGATGATGGGCGAAATGAGCAGCGACTCAAGAACCTTGCGCGCCTGGTCCCAGTCCACGCCGGAGGTGCTGATCTGGGGATTCAGAAGCTGGTGGGCAATGCCCACGCCGATGATCGAGCCCACCATGGTGTGCGAGCTCGACGCCGGCAACCCCAGCCACCAAGTGCCGAGGTTCCACAGGATCGCCGCAAGCAGCAGGGCAAACACCATGGCGAAGCCCGCGCCGGAGCTGACCTGCAGAATCAGGTCGACAGGCAGCAGCGTGATGATCGCAAAGGCTACGGCTCCGCTCGAGACGAGCACACCCAAGAGGTTGCAGATCCCCGAGAGCACGACCGCGGAATTGGGCGTGAGCGAATTCGTGTAGATAACGGTCGCGACCGCGTTGGCGGTGTCGTGAAAACCGTTAACGAATTCAAATCCAAGCGCAATCAGGAGTGCAAGGCCGAGAAGCACATAAGGCCATGAAGTCGTGGTCCTCACCGCATCGAGATCGCGCGCGACATGGAGCGCGATGTAGAGCACTCCCCCAAGCATGGCCGCGATAAAGATCGCGATAGCGCTCTTGCTTGCGCGGGGAATGACCCTGTGCTCCGCGCGCGCAGACGCGGGCTTCAGCGGTTGTGCAAGGGACACTAGGTCTGCCATTACGCCGGCTCCGGCCTGCCGAGGAAAGAAGTGATCACCGCGCGATTCTGCGGTGCGATAAGAGGAATCGAGGGGAAATTGCAGGTGAAATGAAAAACGGCAAGTTGACTGGGAGGTGTTCGCTGGCCAGCTAAGAAGGCGTCCATAAAATCCGACAACCGGCAGACTCCGCGGTTGGTCGATCAAAAATAACCCTAAATTCAGGGTTCTTTAATATTCATTTTACACTGGGCCGGCCGGGGGCCGGGAACTGCCAATTTTTGAGGTTGATACGGCCTCCGCGGGTCGCTCCTACTTCCAGTCGTCGCGTGCCGACAGCCCGTCGTTCATCACCGCGTCGAACTCGGTGTGCTTCTTGATGAAGATCTCGCTGAAGGCGCGATCCTGCCGCAGCAACACCGCCTGCAGCCGTACTAACTCGAGCAGCGCCAGGAACATAGCCACCAGGGCCCGTTCTGAACGTGTCTGCCCCAGCAGCTTCCGCAGCGCCACCGGACGATCTTCCATCGTCAGACGCCGGCTCAGGAACTGGATCATCTGCCCCACGGTCACGGCATCGTCCTGGACGTTGAAAACAGGCCGCTTGCGAGCCCGCTCCATGATTTCCTGGAAGATTCGAACAAGATCGGTCGTGTCGGCCGCAATCTCCGGTTCCGCATTCACGTCTTCCTTGAACTCGCGCACCCCCGGATTGGTCCACGAAGCCGCTTCGAGCAGTTGCTTCTGCTGCAGCATCTGCGCTGCGTTCTTGAAGCGCTCGTGTTCGAGAAGCCTTTCGACCAGCTCGCGCCGAGGATCCTCCACCGCATCGTCCGGCCCGGCAGGCATGCGCGGAAGCAGCATCTTGCTCTTGATGTGGATCAGCAGCGAGGCCGTGTAGATGAACTCGCCGGCCACGTCCACGTCGCTTGCCTTGAGCTGATTCACGTAGGAGAGGAACTGCGCCGTGATCTTCGCGATCGGGATGTCGTAGATGTCGATGTCCTGCTTGCGGATCAGGTCCAGCAGCAAATCCAGCGGCCCGTCGTACACCTGGCCCACCATCACTTCGAACGGCGAAAACTGCTCTTCCTCCGGCTTTTTCGCGTCGGCCTTCTTCGGTTTTCCCGTGCTCTTTGCCTCCGGCGCAGACGCAGGATGGGTCAACACCAGCGGCGGCGCGTCTTCGGTCCCGTGGTCGCCGTGTCTCGCTGTCCCTCTATCCCTTTGTCCCAACTTTTCCGGCTCCTCCGGCGGTCCCGGGTGCGGATCGCGGTCCGGCTCGGGGTCGGGAGCATCGGGCGTAGGGTCGGGGTTCGGCTCGGGGTCCGGTTCGAGCCCCGGCGGCGGATCGGTCATCGGCGCAGGCCTCGGCCCAGGCTCGCGCGCCGGCACGGCCGGACTCGTCTCGTCTTCCTTAGCAGCATGCTTCGTGTTGGGGGAGAATTCCGTCACTCGAATCGCTCTTTTCCTTTGTCCCTCTGTCCCGGCCTTTACTGCAACTGCATCGCCGAGCGCACTTCTCTCATGGTCTGTTCCGCGCGGGCGCTCGCGCGGGCCGCTCCGTCCCTCAAGACGTCGTCCACATCGGCGTCGCTGATCCTGGCTCGCCGCTCCTGGATGGGGTTCAGAATCTGCACAAGCGCATCGGCCGCCCATCCCTTGCATTCGATGCAGCCGATCCCCGCCGACCGGCAGCCCTCGTAGACCTTCGCCATTGTCTCAGGCGTCGAAAACACCTTGTGCAGATCGCCCACCGGGCACTTGTCGGGATCACCCGGATCGGTGCGCCGCACGCGCGCCGGGTCGGTCACCATCGTCTTCAGCTTCTTGCGCACTTCCGGCTCGGGGTCCGAGAGCAGGATCGTGTTCCCGTAGCTCTTTGACATCTTCCGCCCGTCGGTCCCGGGCAGCTTCGGCGAAGGCGTCAGCAACACCCCCGGCTCAGGAAGCACGTCTTCACCGTTCAGCTTGTAAAAGTTGTTGAACCGCCGCGCCATCTCGCGGGTGAGCTCCACATGCGCCTGCTGGTCCTGCCCCACCGGCACGAACTTCGCCTGGTAGAGCAGGATATCCGAAGCCATCAGGACCGGGTAGCCGAGGAACCCGTACATCGAGAGGTCCTTCTCGGCAAGATTCTCCTGCATCTCCTTGTAGCTCGGAACCCGCTCCAGCCACCCGATCGGCGTGATCATGCCCAGGTAGAGCGGCAGTTCAAAATGCTGTTTCACCTGGCTCTGGACGAAAAGCACCGTCTTCGCCGGATCGAGCCCTGCGGCAAGGTAATCGAGCACCACTTCGCGCGTATTCGGCGAGATATTCGAAGGGTCCGCGTAGTCCGTCGTCAGCGCGTGCAGGTCGGCCACAAAAAAGTAGCATTCGTAGTTGCCCGTGTTCTGCAGCTTCACCCAGTTGTGCAGCGCCCCCATGTAGTTGCCCAGGTGGATCTTGCCCGTGGGGCGCATGCCGCTCAAAACGCGCGGGCGGCCAGGTTGATTTGCGGATTCTGCCATTGATACCTGTCGAAAATCGAATTCGGTGTCAGATTCGATTTTATGGCATCGACTCAGCGGCTCGCGGACCTGCTACAACCCGTTCAGCGCCATATACACGAGCACCATCGCCGGCCGCACAAACATCCAGACGATCGTTCCACCCACAAAAAACATCAGCAGGTAGCTTACCCAGATCGGTATACGGTCGTACGCCTGCACCATGTTGTACGGCAGCACGTTGCGCAGGATCCGGCTTCCGTCGAGCGGCGGAATCGGCAGCAGGTTGAAAAACAGAAGCGAGAAATTGATCATCACCGCGAGGCTCGCCAGCAGCGCAACCGCCTGCACGCCTGAAGACGCGCTCATCGCCAGCACTCCGCCTCGCCACGCCGACATGAACGCGACCATCACCTCTGCGTGCCCGTCGGGAGCCGCATAGTTGATCACCACCAGCACCAGGTAGCCGATCAGCACCAGCAGCAGGTTCGCCGCCGGCCCCGCAAACGTCGTCAGATTGTCGTCGCGTGTGATCTTCCTGAAGTTCCGCGTGATGATGGGCGTCGGCTTGGCCCATCCCACTATGAGCCCGCTGAAAAACGTGAACCCGATGAACGGTCCGAAGATGATGATCGCCGGAAACAGCAGGCTTCCAACCGGATCGATATGGTCCATCGGGTTCAGCGTGATGCGCCCCTGCATCCGCGCCGTCTGATCGCCCAGCCGCGATGCCATCCACGCATGCGCGCACTCGTGCACGCTGAGCGAAAAGATCAGCAGCACAAACTCAAAGATGGCAAATACAAAAGCGCTGGCCTGCAACCTGTGCTCCCGGAAATCTCAGGTTAGCACGGGCAGTTCGCCGACTTTTTCCGCGCCGATGGGAACAATTTCGAGGCTTTGATAGTCTAAGTGACTAAATCACAAGCAGCCGTGGCCGATGTCCCGAAAGGAGAACGTCGATGAGGAGCTATATTGCGGGCGTGTGTTTGAGCATGGCGATGGCATCAGCCTGGTCGCAGGACAACCAGGCGGCAAAGGCCAACGAAGTCTGGAATACAGGTAACCGCCTCGAAGCCTTGCCATATTACGAAGTGCTGGCAAAGGACTTTCCGAATGAATGGCTCTACTCCGAGCGGCTTGCCGTAGCCCTGCAAGTGACAGCGGAACAGACAGACGACCCCAAGCGGCAGAAAGCCTTGCTCACGCGCATGCGCGACGCTGCGGCCCAGGCCGTCAAGGATGGCGACCCGAATTACTTCGTGCAACTGATGGCCAGTACAAACCCGGATGCCGGAGTGCAGAAGGGTCCGCAGAGTCCAGCCGGCAAGCTCTTCCAGGACGCCGAGAAAGCATTCGGAACCGGCGACTACGCGAAGGCGGTCGATGGATATTCCCAGGCGTTTGATCTGGACCCCAAATTCTACGAAGCCGCTCTCTACGCCGGGGATGCCGCCTATGAGAACAAGGACCTGCCCACCGCCGCAAAGTGGTTCGCGCGCGCCATCGCCATCGATCCCGCGCGTGAAACGGCTTACCGCTACTGGGGCGACGCGATGCTGAAATACGGCAGCGACCCGGAGGCATCCAAAGACAAGTTCATCGACGCCATCGTAGCCGAGCCTTACAACAAACTGGCATGGCAGGGAATCCACAACTGGGCCGATCGCGAGAGGGCCGTGCTCATGGCGCCAAAGATCGATCGCCCGGCGCCGCCGCAACGCGATCAGAAGAATCCGAAGAACATCACCATCAATCTCGATCCAAGCGTCAAAGGCGATAGCGGCGCGGTGTGGTTGAGCTACCAGATGGAGCGCTCGCTCTGGGTTTCGGAAAAGTTCAGCAAGGAATTTCCCAGCGAGAAGAATTATCGTCACTCACTGCGCGAAGAGGACTCCGCAATTACCCTTGCTCTCACGGTTGCCGGCGAGCTAAAGAGCAAGCCCGAAGAACTCGACGAGAGCCTCCGCAACCTGCTCGAACTTCATAAAGCCGGCATGCTCGACTGCTGGATTCTGATCAACGGAGCCGACCAGGGCATCGCCCAGGATTACGACGCCTACCGCAAGGAGCACCGCCAGCTCCTGCACGAATACATCGCCCGCTTCGTCGTGCACGGCGGCGTCACTCCCCCAAAGTAGGCCGGCTCACTCAGTTCTTATCCGCCGGATAGCTCCCCACGATCTCCCCCGCCCCGATCTTCGACCCGCCCAGCACGATCGAGTGGCTCCCGATCCGGGCACCCTCGCCGATCTCCGTCGGCAGCAGCGTCACGTGGTCACCCTGCGCGCCCGGGCTGCGCGCTCCGGAGCTGTGCGAAAAAATCCGCGAGTACGACCCGATCACCGCACTCTTCCCGATCCTGATTCCTCCGCGGTCGTGCAGCAGCACCCGCTGCCGGATCACCGCCCCATCCTCGACCACCAGGTTGTACCCGTACGTCACCTCGACCCCGTGATAGATCTTCACCCCGTTCCCCATGTGGTCGAAGATGTGCCGCGCCAGCATGCACCTCAGCCTGAGCCCCAGCCAGTGGTTCAGCCCGATCGGCGACCGGTCGAACATCTGCCAGAACCACAACAGGGGCTTCCGCCGCGCAAACCTCTCCATGTCCACATCGGGGAAATGCTCCGCCTCCATCGTCACGTTGTTCGGGTCGAGCGACATCGACACCACGTTGCCCGGCAGCTCGCTCGTCAGCATCAGGTTCAGCTTGCCGCCCGCCGGCCGCCCCAGGTAGATCTGCGTCAGCTGGTCGCGCACAATCTCCGACCGCCGCTCCGGCTGGCAATGCCGCACAAACTCGTCGTGGAGAAACTGGATCCATCGCCTGTAAATCTCTTCAGCTTCCGCCGCCGGCCGCGGCCCGTGCCCCGCCGTCTGTGTCCCGCTCACCTGGGTTCCCATACGTTGCACAATATCATCGCGCGTCGAAGACTGTCGTCGAAGCTGTGCACCGTTCATCGTGGCGGTGTTGTTCAGTATCGCGATGAGGGGGGTGGCCTGTAGCGCCGGCCCGCTGACTCGCTTCACCGCGCTATCCTGAGAGGTCGCACCTAAGAGAAGACCATGTCCGAACCAACGATCCCGTCCTACATCCCGGAGCCCACTACTCCTCTCGCCACCATCGCTACTCTTGGGCAGTTCGAGGGGCAGTCCGTCACACTACGGGGGTGGCTCTACAATTCGCGCGAATCCGGCAAGCTCATCTTCCCCATCTTCCGCGATGGCACTGGGACCGTGCAGGGGGTGGCACACGTCAAATCCGTCCCGGCGGAAGTTTTCGAGGCGCTCAAGGGCCTGACGCAGGAATCGTCGGTTATCGTGCAGGGCAAAGTGCGGGCGGACAAGCGGGCTCCGGGTGGGTTTGAGCTTGACATTGAAGACGTACAGGTTATCCAGCGCGTCCCCGAGTCCGACCCGTACCCCATCACGCTCAAAGAGCACGGCGTTGACTTTCTCATGGAGCGGCGGCACCTCTGGATACGGACGCCGCGCCAGTCGTCGATTCTGCGCATTCGGGCGGAGATCATGCGCGCGGCTGCGGAATACTTTGACGACAATGGTTTTATCCGCACCGACCCGCCCATTCTGACGCCGGCGGCCTGCGAGGGGACTTCCACGCTCTTTCCGGTCGATTACTTCGGCGATCCGGCTTACCTTACGCAGAGCGGGCAGCTTTACATTGAGTCCACTGCGCTGGCGTTGGGCAAGGTCTACAGCTTCGGTCCGACGTTTCGTGCCGAGAAGTCGAAGACACGACGGCACTTGACCGAGTTCTGGATGATCGAGCCGGAAGTCGCCTACTGCGATCTCGACGGCCTCATGACCCTGGCCGAAAGCTTCATCTCCCACATCGTCCAGTCCGTAATCAAAAACCGGCGCGCGGAACTTGAGGTGATCGGCCGCGATATCTCCAAGCTCGAGAGCATTTTGCCGCCGTTCCCGCGGCTCCGCTACGACGAGGCGGCGAAGATGCTCAACGAGGCCCACGCGGCCGGCCAACTCGAACACCCCTTCGAGTACGGCAACGACTTCGGATCCCCGGACGAGACCTGGTTATCGAGCCAGTTCGACCGGCCCGTGATGGTGCACAGGTATCCTGCGGCGGTGAAAGCCTTTTATATGGAGCCAGATCCCACCGATGCCAACTTTGCGCTCTGCGTGGATGTGCTCGCGCCTGAGGGCTACGGCGAAGTCATCGGAGGCTCGCAGCGCGTTGCAAGCTACGACCTGCTCAAGTCACGGATCGAGGCGCATGGATTGCCGCTCGAGGCGTTCCAGTGGTATCTCGACCTGCGGCGCTACGGCAGCGTTCCTCACTCCGGGTTTGGCATGGGCATCGAGCGAATCGTTGCATGGGTTTGCGGCCTGGATCACGTGCGGGAGACGATTCCCTTTGCACGCACGCTGCACCGGATATACCCGTAAGGGCAGGGATCATGAACGCAGGGACCAGGGATCAGGGACCAGGGAAGAGAGAAACATCGGCGGCGGCGGCGGGGCCTGGGCGCGGCTTAACCTGCAGAAAACAGGAGAACTCCGCGGTTGAAGGCGCCCCTTCAGGGACCGCGACTGGAGCGGTGGCGGCTAGTCCTCGTCCTTTGTGACGGCGTCGCGGAGCACGGAAACCCAGCTCAACGCGACGGTCAGGGCGCATCCAATCAGGCCGGTGAAGAACAGATACACCAGCGTGTCCTTGGCCCAGATCATCGCTTTCAGGCCCATCTGCTGCCTCCTGCGGGCTTGCCTTTCGTTCTCCGGACTCAGCGGAGAACGGGTCAGTATACACATCTGATAAAACGACGCGATACCCCCTGCTTTGGCAGCGTATCCCGAATAGTCGCGGCTGGATCTGCGGCCTGGAACACGCGAGAGACAATCCGCTTCGCGCGCACGCTAGAGGGCATTTAGCCGCGCTTAAGGCACCCTAAACGCGCGACCAATGCGCCCAAAGGGACCAATCTGTGAGACGGAGCCGGAGTGAGTGCGAGCTAAGTGCTTTGTTTGCAACGCGCGAGATTTGACGGCTGCCCGAAAAAAAATATTTATAGGGGGGGGGGAGGGGGTATTTTCCGGTGGCGGGGCCTGCTAAACCCTATGTTTCGCTCTGCCGGGGGATTGACACTGGAGTACGCCAACTTGACGTCTTGACGGTGAAGTCCACATACAGCGTCCAGCTTTGGATTATAGCGGGACGGGCCCCAAGGGACAATGCGTATTCCGGACATTCGTGCGCACGATCGGGGAGCCGCGCGGGGCAAAAATAGCAGAAATAACGTGATGCGAGACCCATACCGATCTATGGGACGTATTTTACTACATTTGTGTCTGATTCTTACTGCATATGTGGTGTGGATTTTGAAGGTCAAAGAGCCCTACGCACACAAAACCATCTTAATTGCCGGCACCCTCCACCGCATTTGGCCGCGATGAAAAAAACGGCGATCAGGACCGTTTCGGGAACAGGCTTGTCTCAGGCTCTTTTTCCCTGAGGTCACCGACCCCGTGGACGAGGGCATAGACCGATCCTGCGAAAGCGATACTCTGCGGGCCCCGATCACGTAAGAGAAACCATCCCCTTCGCCGGCACTCTCATGCGCCCGGCAGCGGAATGTCGCTTTTTCTTCGCCTAAGTGCTGACGAATGAGCAGGTTAGACAAGTTATTCATTTCTAAGAGTTTACTGTTGAAAATGGCGATTTAATCGCATATGCTGGATGCGTGGCACACTCTCCGCCTGTCAACCCTTCGCCTAGCGTGCTCAGCCAAATCGTCGCAGGGCTGAAGAGCATCGGGTATCACGGGGCATTGCTGGAGGAAAACTACAGTTTCGCCGACTGGTTCTCATCCCCACGGAAGGAATGGAAGGTTGCCGCAGCCGCGTTCGGGCAGACGCCCGTCTCCTACGACTCGGCATGCATCGGGGTCGCCGTCGCGAATGGAGACAGAGAGTTCCTTCTGATCAACAAGTGCCGCGCTCTCGGCGCTCCAGTTGTGTTGGAGGTTGATAGGACCGAAATCCGAGAGTGGGCAGTTTCGCGCAAACTGAACGAGCACAAGTTGGTAGAGCGATACCCGATCGAAACGGTTGCGGACATGCTCAGTTCGCGGGCTTCGGACTGGAGGCCCCAGAACATTCTTCGGCTGAAGAACGTTGGCTCGTATCGTTGGAATCAGCAACTCGGGCTTTTCGTCGGACTGGTTCCGGAGTTGGAAAGCCAAATCCAAAAATCGCTGGATCCTCTTCTGCGCGAAACACTCTCGCAAGTTCGCCAGTCGTATATTGACTCCACCGGTAACGCACCCAATGCCCGCCAGCTATTCCAACTCATCTTTTGGATGCTGACTGCAAAAGTCTTCTTCGACCGCCAGGTACAAGGGTTTTCAAAGCTCTCGGGAGACGCCGACGCGCTCGTCGCTTCCGTCGCTCGACATTATCGGGAAGACCATCCTCGGTTACTGAACCGCGAAGCTCGCCAGGTTGCGGCCGCTAGGATATGGAACGAGTTTGATTTCAGAAACCTTTCTGTCGAAGTGCTGGCAGAAATCTGGTCGAGCACTCTTGTGGATGCTGAGACCAAGCGGAAGCTCAGCGTACATCGCACATCACGCACAATTGTGCGATACGTTGTGGAAAGGCTTAGCTTCTGCACTAACGGTGACGATAGAAGGCTGATCCTGGAACCGTGCTCCGGAAGTGCGGCTTTCCTTCTCGGGGCAATGAACATACTGAGGCCCCGTCTATTCGCGATGGATGCCCTTGAGAGGCATCGTTACTTCGTTTCGCATCTTGCCGGAATCGAAGCCGACCCGTTCGCAGTCGAAATTAGCAGGCTGGCCCTAACGCTAGCCGATTTCCCCAATGCGAATGGCTGGCATATCGCTCACGGAGACATGTTTGATAATCATTTCTCGGAGAGCTATCTTCATCGCGCTGCCGTTGTACTCTGCAATCCACCCTACAGCGACTTCGATCTTGAGGAGAGGAGCAGGTACAACCCTCGGTATATTCAAAGACCAGCCGCAATTCTGGATGAGGTACTAACCTACCTCCACCCAGAAGGGGAAATGGGATTTGTTCTGCCGCGGAATTTTATCGACGGCAGGGGCGCCTACGCAGAAGTTCGGGAGAGGGTCGCGCGGAGATTCGCGAATGTTGAGATTACTTTATTGCCTGATCGAGCGTTCGATGCGGACTCAGAAATCGCAATTCTTATCGCTCGTGACCCAATCCCCCATAGGCATTCCTATGTCGCCAATCGCATGGTGAATGACGATCCCAATTCGTGGAGCGCGTTTGAGAAATCCCACGAAGTTTCAAGCGAATCCTCGTCCAATCAGGCACCAGAGGACTCTCGTAGATCGTTCCTGATACCATCGCTTCCCGAATTATGGACTTTTCTGGCAAGCCATCCTCTCTTAGGGGACGTCGGAGAAATCCACAGAGGGATTGAATGGAATCTCCCTTTAACAGTGGACGGTAAAGAGACCGGCAACCGGTCGAAAGTGATACGCACTGGACCTTCGGACGGATTCAGGTGTGGCATAGCTCCTCAAACACGATTCTCGCAGTTCCAAATCCCTGAGACCGCATATTTGAATATGAAGCCGGAAGTCCAACGGGGGAATGCATGGCAGCGCAATTGGGAGAAGCCCAAAGCTATTTTGAATAAATCTTCACGGTCTCGCGGGCGCTGGAGGCTGGCCGCGTTTCCCGACAGCGATGGGTTAGTGTGTTACCAGACGTACTTTGGGATCTGGCCTAAATCTGGGAGCTACGACGAGTGGCTTTTAGCTGCAGTATTGAACTCTCCGGTTGCGAACGCGTTTGTCGCCACGCGCGAAGGGAAGACTGACATCACGAAGGAGACCCTGTTATCGATTCCGATTCCTGTTTTCACTCAGATTCAAAAAGATAAGGTGAGACACTTGGCTCAAGAGTATCAACGTGTCGCTGAGCTTGCCTTAAGGACGGAGGGGAGAGAACCCGAGGTGCTACTGAAGCAAATCGACGCAACAGTATTGGACGCATATAGGATGCCGCCCCGCACTGAGCGCCTGCTATTAGACTTCTTCCGAGGACAGGAGCGCCCGATAGACCATACCTTTTCACCGTATTTCCCCGATGAGTTCCACGTCTATTTTTCGCTTTCCGATTTCTTATCTCCAGATTTCGCATTATCAACTGCCGGAGAATTGCTTAGGAGAAGGGCGGAGAGTCCCAACACGTGATCGGCTATCTGATGGACACAAACCATGTCTACGCTTGGGAAGAACAGAAAACGGGCATCGTCTCGAAGGTCCAGGCCCTTCCAAAGGATGATCTGATTTTTACTTCTGTGATCTCCCTGGGAGAGATTTCGGCGGGTCACCACATGACGAACGGGGATGCGCGCCGCAGGCACCTCTTTCGCAATTTCCTGAATATCTATGTCATCCCGTCCGCCATTGAGGTTAAGCATTCAAGCGAGGACTACTATGGCCAAATTATGGGTCGAATCTGGCGAAAGCATCCCCCATCTAGCCCGCGCACTTCGACTGATCTACATCTTGCACAGTTGGGCGTCAACATCAATGACATATGGATCGCAGCTTCCGCGTGGGAGCACGGACTAATCCTACTAACCGCCGACAAGATGGCATGCATTCGAGAAATCCTTCCAGAAGTGAATTGGGACAACTGGCTGACGTAACCGTGGTCTGGTCTGCCATTTCCTAACGCGCCAATTACACACATTTTGGGGCCCGCGTCTCTCGCGACAAGTTTCCTTATCGCTGTTCTCTGCTTCCTCGTTCCTATCCTCTTAACGCCTTCTCCCCCACCCACACCTTCGTCACTCCCGGGTTTCCGATCCTGTCGCCCGGCCCCCAAACTCAGCCACGCAGTCCTCATGCGCCCCCGAGAAAACCGCGAAATTCTTGCGGCGGTCCTCCCTATTGCGCCAGCGGGCTGTCACCTACCCGGGCCAGCAATTCCTTGAGCCGCGCGAGGTCCTTTGGTCCGGGTTCGGCGCTCCACTCGCGCTCGATGTTGCGGAGGATTTCGACGATCCTGGCGCAGGGCGCATGTCCGCGGCGGGTGAAGCGGACGATGCGCGCGCGGCCCTCGTTGGGCGAGCATCCATCCCCGGTCCCCGAATGCGAGGGGTCCCCTTCGGCAGGCTCAGGGCAGGCTTTCGACTTCGCTCAGGACAGGTCCCGGGCGCACGCGCGGGGATCTGTGACACCATTCATTACTGACGAGGGGAGTTTCAATGAGAAAACATTCTGTCCTGTTGAGCTGTCTCTTGATCTCGCTCGGCGGTCCTGTTTGCGTAATCGCGCAAGACGCTTCTCCTGACAGGTTCTGGACCGCAGCTCATGTAACGCATGCCGTTGGATCGGCGACTGTGACATCGAGCGACCCACGTCCCTTGTGGATGGCGATGAATGCACTTGAGCGAGAGTACGGGTGGGTGATCGACTTCGACGATCCAATCTGGACAGAATCCGATACTACCGCACAAAATAACCCGGTGTGGGATGCTCAGCATCCTGGAAATCCGTCGCGCATGCCCTCTGGGACGAGTTTTCAGAGTACCTTCACTGAAGGCCCCGATACCTCCCGATCTCCCATCGCCGTGGTGACGAAAGTCGTCGAGGATTACAACGCGTCCGACAACCCCGGCCGGTTTGATGTGCGGCGGTCGCCTTCGGGGCGTATCGAAGTCACAGGGACGCCCAGAGACCCGGGACGCACGACCGTAGACATTCTGGATACACGCGTCTCATTGCCCACCGAGCCCCTGGTAAGCCTGGATGCTGTCCATAAGCTCGTGACCTTAGTGTCTGCAGCGGCGGGGATCAAAGTTGCCGTAGGCAGGGTTCCCCATAACCTGCTGAATTCGGCTAGCATCCAGACTCCGCAAGGATCCGTACCTGCAAGAGAGGTTCTTACTAGAATTGCGGAATCCGCAGAAGTACCGCTGATGTGGGACTTGCTTTACGACTACGATAGCAAGAGCTATTTCTTGAGTTTGAGACCTTCCATAGTCGCGGTAACCGGTGAAGGGGGCAAGAGCTACTTTGTTCTTCAGCCAAAACGCAACGAAAAGCCAAAGTGAAAGTTGATCTCCCCGGAAAACCTGGGGACAGAAAACCTCTGGACGGAAACCCCTGGACGGTCGGGACGCTCTCGTATGCTTGGCCGGGCGTCCCGGATCTCATGCGCCCCCGGCGGGTGCCACCGAGCCTGTCCCGAGCGAAGTTGAAGGATTCCTCGCACGTGGGGACCGGATACGGATGATCGCCCGGTGCGATGGGATTCCGCCCAAACTCCAACGAATTCCCCATCTGCGCTATCCTTTTGGCAAGCGACGTGGTCTGTACGGCTGCGTCGAACGGGAAGCCGCGAAGGAACGGGCACAATGACGCATCAGCAAATCCTGAGCCACAAGAGGGGAGAAATCCTCTCCATCGCGGGAAGGTACGGCGCGCGCAACGTCCGTGTCTTCGGCTCTGTGGCACGCGCCGAAGCCGACGAACGCAGCGACATCGACTTTCTAGTGGAGATGGAGCCCGGCAGGTCCCTTTTTGACCTCGGCGGCCTGCAGTCGGAGCTGGAATCGGCTCTCGGCCGGCCCGTCGATGTCGTCACCGAGAAAGGCCTTAGAGCCCGCATCCGCTCCCGCGTCCTCCGGGAGGCCATTCCGGTTTGAGAGACGCCGTCGAACGGTTGCGCGACATCGAGGAGGCCATCGGAGCCATCGAACGCCACGCCCAGTGCAAGCGTGAGGAGTTCGAACGCGACGAATTGCTGCAGACCTGGTTCCTGCGTCATCTCCAGATCATTGGCGAGGCTGCCCGCGCCATCCCGGAAGACATCCGGGCGCTCGCTCCGGAGATCCCATGGCGCCAGATCGCCGGCATGCGCAACGTCCTCGTCCACGGATACTTCGAGATCGACACGGACCTGGTGTGGGACGCGGCCACCCGGGATGTCCCGAACCTGAAACCCGCCATCGAGCGCCTGCTCGCATCCCTGAAGCCGACCAGCGAGTAGCATCCCGTGCTTAGTCCTCAGCGCGAAGTCTCCCGTCCTTCCGGCAGCCTCTTGCCAATCCACACCCTGGTCACTCCGGGGTTGCCGATGCCGTCGCCTGCTACCCAGCCGGCTACGCAGTCCTCGTGCGCGGCGAGAAAGCCGCGAAGCTCGCGGCGGATCTCGCCGCCGCCCTCGCTTGCTGCGCCGTATCCGTGGACGACCTCGATCGGACCCTTCACTCCGCGGCGGACGCAGTCGTTATAGAACCAGACGAACCGGTCCAGGGCCTGACGGACGCGCAGGCCGTGGAGGTCGATGGAGAGCTTGTCGGGGGAGTGTTTTTCGGGCACGCGGGTTTTGTCTCCCTGAAGGACATTATCGATTCCTGGAGCCTTGCTTCCTCAAGACCACGGTGTGGGCGCTTGTGGCATCCCACCCATTTCGCGGTGAAGCTGCGCAATGGATGGGGCACGCGGCTTCCCTCCCGCTCATCGCGATGGTGCCTGCGATGAACGGGGCACAGACACGCTGCCGCTCACTGCGGAAATGGCCGGCTTGCGAGCCGCCATACGGCGACGAAGTCGGACGATACGCCGAAGACGTCGGCCTGGGCGTCCTCGGGGGTGAAGGGGATTTCGGCGGATCGGAGGAGTTCGATGCCCGGGGTTGCGGCTACGAGCTGCTCATGGTCGGGATGGATGTAGATGAGGTCGATGGGGGCTGATCGCCCGCGGGCCGACGCGGCCAGCCTCTCCATGAGCGGCGCCAGCACCTCGGCTCCGAATGAGTTGAAGAGGAAGAGCAGGACCGGGCCCTGGGGCAGGCCGTGCTGCAGATTGAGGCCGAGCGCGTCGGCGCACTCCACGCTGACGTCACGGCAGACCTGGCTTCCGCTCCGCTTAAAACGGCGCAGGTTTCGGCGGGCGATGCGCGCGAGCGCCGGATTGAGCTCGACGCCGCCGACGGATCGAAACGGCAGCTCCGAAGCGAGCATGAGAACGCGGCCCTTGCCGCAGCCGAGGTCGAGGAAGGCGTAGTCGGCGAAGGTGTGGTCTTCGTGGGCCGGCCCGGCTGCCAGCGTGCTGAGCCAGGTCTCGACGGCTCCGCGAAAGAGCGATGGGGCGGTGGCGTAGTAGCCCTCGCTGTGGCTGTCGCCGGCGCGGCCGGTGGGCAGGTCGGGGGCGTAGATGAGCCCGGAGGTGTCGACGCCGTGCCGGAGGTCGAATGGGTGGCGCGTCGCGGCCGGAGAGGCGGGGGCGCGGGGGCGCAGAAGCGGGATGGCGGATAAGAGGCGGCTCATGCTGGTGCCTGAAGATGAGACACTCGGGGGCTGGCGCCGGTTGCAGCGTTTAGTCTCCAATTTGACAGGCGGCGTGACGGCGGGCACCGCTGAGACAGGGGCGGCGGGCTTACCGATAGAATGCTGGGGAAGCCTTAAACAGGAGTCAATCGGATGAAGGTACCTTTACTGGATCTGAAGGCGCAGTACGCCACCATCAAGGACGATGTATTGCGGGCGGTGAGCGAGGTTCTCGAGTCGCAGGTGTGCATACTGGGGCCGAAGGTGGAGGAGCTCGAGAAGCAGGTTGCGGCGCTGAGCGATTCGAAATACGCCGTGGGCATGTCGAGCGGGACGGACGCGCTGCTGGCGGCGCTGATGGCGCTGAACGTGGGCGCGGGCGACGAGGTGGTCACGACTCCGTTTACGTTTTTCGCGACGGCGGGGTGCGTGTCGAGGGTGGGCGCGGTTCCGGTGTTTGTGGATATCGACCCGAGGACTTACAACATTGACCCGGCGCGGATTGAGGCGGCGATTACGCCGAAGACGAAGGCGATCATGCCGGTGCACCTGTTCGGGCAGATGAGCGACATGGACCCGATCATGGAGATTGCGGGGCGGCACGGGATCCCGGTGATCGAGGATGCAGCGCAGGCGATCTCGTCGACATACAAGGGGCGCAAGGCGGGGAGCATCGGAGCGGTGGGGTGCTTCAGCTTTTTCCCGTCGAAGAACCTGGGCGGCGCGGGCGACGGCGGGATGTGCGTGACGAACGATGCGGCGCTCTACGAGCGGCTGCTGCTGATGCGGGCGCATGGGTCGAAGCCGAAGTATTACCACAAGGTTGTGGGCGGGAATTTCAGGCTTGACCCGCTGCAGGCGGCGATCCTGATGGTGAAGCTACCGCACCTGGATGCGTGGTCGGCGGCGCGGCGGAGGAATGCGGCGCTCTATGACCAGGCGTTTGCGGGGACGACGGTGGGGACGCCGTATATCAGCCCGGATTGCGTGAGCATCTTCAACCAGTACTGCATCCGGGTGCAGGGGCGGGATGCGCTTCGCAAGGCGCTGACCGAGGCGGGCGTGGGTACGGAGATCTACTACCCGGTGCCGATGCATCTGCAGGAGTGCTTCCGCGGCGGGTGCCGGGAGGTTGGATCGCAGAAGGAGTCGGAGGATGCGGCGAACCAGATCCTGGCGCTGCCGATCTATCCGGAGCTCAAGGCGGAGCAGATCGCGTATGTGGCCGACACGGTGAAGGAGCTGGTGCGCGAGGGGCAGCCGGCGTAAGTTGCGATTGCAGGCGGAAATCATGCGGCGGCCCGGATGCGGCCGCCGCGGTTTTTTTGAGGCTGAGTTGCGGAGTTAGAACTTCAGCCGGAGCGCCATCTGGATCTGGCGGACGTTGTAGGCGAAGTTGCTGTTGTTGGTGCTGGTGACGGACTGGAACGGCGTGGATGTGAAGGCCGCCAGGTTGTTGACGTGGTTGGTCGTGTCCTCGGAGATTACGTAGGCATTGATTCCGACGCCATTGACGTTCTGGTGATTGGCCAGGTTGAAGGATTCGGCCAGGAACTCGAGGTTATAGCGTTCCCTGATGACAACGCTCTTCGAGAGGCGCAGGTCGACGACCATGGTGTGCGGCATCTGGAAGATATTGCGGTCGAAACCCGGAACGCGGTTGGCGCCGCCCGTGCCGTTGAAGGAGCCGGTGGCGATGATCGACTGCTGGGCCGGCGACCCCGGCGTGGTGTAGAGCTTGGACGACGATCCGCTGATGCCGAGCGAGTAGGGCAGGCCGTTCTGCACCGCGAAGTCCGGGGCCATCTGGAAGTCGTTGAGCAGGTAGCTCAGCGGGCCCGTGAAGTGCCACGGCGAGGTGACCACGCCGAAGATGCTGAAGCGGTTGGGCACGTTCTGGTTGGAGTTGCCGTAGTCGAGCTTGATGTTGTGAGGGTCGAGCATGGCCGTTGCCGAGGCGCCGGTGGTGTTGTTCTCGCCGTAGTCGAGAGCGTGCGACCAGGTGTAGTTCGAGGCGACGGAGAAGTTGTGCGCCATCCGCTTGTTGAACTGGACGACGAGGGCCTCGTAGTCAGACGTTACGCCCGAGTAGATGTCCGTGATCGAGCTGAAGCTCGGGTTAGGCCGGTGGTTGGGGTTAGCGGTGTCGTAGAAGTAGGCATTGGCCCTGACCACCTGGCCCTGCTTGAGCGGGCCGGCTGAGCTGGTGACCGTAAAGCTCACCGGCGTGGGCGCGGGCAGGTTGGTGTCGACGAAGTTGGGCAGGCGTTTTCCCCACGAGCCCAGGTAGGAAACGCTCAGCGCGCTCGACTTGCCGATCTGCTGCTCGACCGTCATGTCGCCCTGCTCGATCTGCGGCAGTTTGAAGTTGGGGTTGATGTAGTAGGCCGTGGCGTTGCCGCTCGAGCCGCCGAGGCAGCTGCCGAAGCTGGCCGCCGGCACGATCTGCGGGAACTGCGGAGCGCAGGACGAGCCGGGATTGAGCGTCGGGTTGGTCTGGCCGGCCGGCGATCCCGATCCGATGAGTGCCTGGTAGAGAGTCGAATTAATGGCGCGGGCATAGAAGATGCCGTAGCCACCGCGGAGAACTGTCCGGCCGCTGCCGAACAGGTCGTAGGCAAATCCGACGCGCGGGCCCACGTTGCCCACCGAAGTGTGAAGCGAGGCTGAGTACGGCAGCGAAGCCACCGGAAGCTGCTGCTTGGGGAAGTCCTCGTAGTCCCAGCGCACGCCCATGGTCAGGCTCAGGCGCGGCGAGACCTTCCACTCATCCTGCGCAAAGAGCGAGTAGTCGCCGGTGGTGAACTCGAGCCCGGCGGGACCTGCGCCCTGGTTGAAGGAGTTGTAGTTCTCGGCTGTTTTGCCGTTGATTGGGTTCTGCGAGAGGTACAGGTCGGCGACGTAGTTGCCGAGGGGCGTGTTGCCGGTGTAGCTGTATCCGCCGTACTGGTTGAAGAGGTTCGAGATCAGGTCATTGGTGTGGAGAAAGTCTCCGCCGAACTTGAACGAGTGGTTGTTCTTGATCCAGTTCACGGTGTCGGAGATCTGGTAGCGGCGCTCATCGGGCAGCGCTGCGCGATTGAGGAACTGCGCGGTGCCGAACTGGAAGAAGCCGCTGAGGAACACGTTCACAGGCAGGCCGTACGGATTGACGTATCCCGAAGGCGTGTTGATCAGGTTGGTCTTCTCGTAGGAGGTCGGCGACTGGTTGAATTCAAACTCGAAGTCGCGCCCGTACATATACCGCGCTTCGTTGCTGAGGCTGGAGGTGAGGAAGCTGTCGAGCTTGCCCACGATCCAGTTGTCGCGCACGTAGTCGTTGCCGAAGCTCGCCATGCCGTAGGCCACGGCGGGGCTGGTCTGGATGCCTGCGGGCGACGACCAGCGCATCTGGTTGCCTTCCACCGACGCGTGGTGCTTCGCGTTGATTGCCCAGTCGAACTTCGGGAACAGGATCACCTGTTCGCCGATGCGCGGGACGGTCCCCAGCAATGCTGTCAGCCCGTTGATGCCGTTCTGGTAGATGGGAGCCGAAGCTGAGTACGAGAGCCCTGTAGCCTTGGAGAACTGGCACACCTGCGCGTCGGGGTAGCTGGGAGCCGACGATCCGCTGCCGCCGCAGGTTTTACCCGCAGGCAGCGTGGCGTCGGCAAGGGTGTAGAAGTTCGAGTTCGCGCTCGTGCCCAGAATCGTGGAGGCTGCCGGGAAGTCGTGGTAGAACCGGTCGGCAGCTACGAAGAAGAACAGCCTGTCTTTCAGGATCGGCCCGCCCACCGCGCCTCCGTACTGCCGGCGCAGGTCGGTCGGCTTGAACGACTGCACCGAGTAAGTGATCGGGTTTGCCGACACCTGAACCGGATGCGTGACGTAGCCGTTCTGCGCGGCCCATGCGCTGTCGCGGTCGTAATAGTAGCCTTCGCCGTGGAAGGCGTTCGAGCCGCTCTTCGTCACGGAGTTCACGATGCCGCCAGCCGAACGGCCGTATTCCACGGAGTAGTTCGAGGTGTTCACCTGGAACTCCTGCACCGCGGCCTTGATGGTCGAGTAGCCGGCGCGCGTGCGCCCGCGCTCTTCGCTGAAATACGCCTGGTTATCGTCGGTGCCGTCGATGGAGACGTTATTGAGCAGTGTGCTCTGGCCGCGGAAGCTGAGCAGGCCGTAGCCGTTCGAGTCGTTGACAACGCCGGGCGTGAGCAGCGCAAAGGCCGACCAGCGGTAGTTGTTCTCCGGCAGGTTGTGCAATGCGATCTGGTCCACCACGCCCGAGAAGTCCGGCGACGTGGTGTTGACGAGCGGCGCATCGCCGGTGACTTCGACGCTCTGCGTCGAGCTGCCAACGGTCAGCTTTGCATCAACGTCGGTGAGCGATCCTACCTGGACGGTGACGTTGACCACGCGGAATGCCTCGAATCCCGAAGCACTGACGGTGACGTTGTAGAGGCCGGGCGCGAGGTGAATTACGCGGTAGTATCCGGAGTCGTCGGTGGTCGCCGTCTGCTCGGCATTGGTTGCGCTGTTGTGAACCACCACAGTGGCGTTGGAGATGAGCGCGCCGGTAGTGTCCTGAACGTTGCCGCCGATGGCGCCGTCTACGGCGGTCTGGCCGTGAACAGCAGGAACCAAGGCAAATAAGCACAGGGTCACAAACCAGGTCGCATGTCTGGCTCGTGCAAACAGGGTCTTCATTGTGGCTCTCCTGGAAACATTGGCGCAGCTGGGTGGTTAAAGTTACTTTCTTCGCGGGCGTTCCCGCTTATGTCTTTGCCCTGCTAGTTAGTACGCGCCAGGGCTATATAGAAATTGGACACAGGACCAGCCGCACACAAGTCACCTTCCGTGTCCAATGCTGCGAACTCTGAATCCAGACTTGCACAGTTACTTTAATGCTCAGTTAATGTGGCACTGCTCTCGGGCTATTACACCTGCGTATTTTTCAGTGGATTGCTGTGGATTCTGTGCAATTTGCGGCCGAAATCACCGCCGGACGGAATTGGCAGGCATTCGGTAGACTGTCTGCGATCACACGTGGTGCGACGCGGGAGACTTATGCACAGATATGTTGCGCTGCTTCGGGCCGTGAATGTGGGCGGCTATGGCAAGCTTTCGATGGCCGATCTGCGGGCCCTGCTCGAGAAGCTGGGGTATGGCCGTGTGGAGACCTATATCCAGAGCGGGAACGCGGTGTTCGATGCGAAGGGCTCTGCGGCGGCGGTTGCGAAGCAGGTGGCTGAGGCGCTCGAAAAGAAGACGGGAGCGAGCGTTGGCGTGCTGGTGAGGACGCATGATGAGCTTGCGCGTGTGATCGAGGCGAATCCGTTTGCGGCGGAAGCGGCAGCAGATGGAGCACGAGTACACGTAATATTTCTGTTTGCGACGGCGCCGAAGGATGCGACCGTGCATATCGACCGCATCGTGGAGCAGTACCCACAGCGGCGCGACCGCTATCATCTTGCGGGCGACACGCTCTATCTGCATCTGCCCGACGGCGCGGCAGACACAAAGTTCACAGGCAGGCCGATGGATCGCGCGCTCGGAGGCGTGATGGCAACTGCGCGCAACTGGAACACGGTGCTGAAACTTCACGCGATGTCGGCACCGAAGTGATGCGGTCGGCGGAGCATACGGCGAGAACACGGAATTCTCCCATCCACCGCGATATCTTCGGCTAAAACTATAGGCATGCTTCGAAGAATCTGGAAGGGGTCTGTCATTATCGGCGTGGCGGCGTGCGTGGCCCTCGCGGCAGGGAGTTGCGCGGCGGCACAGGACGGCGCAAAGGCTGCGGCCGCGGCGGTGAAGCCGGGCGCGGCCGACAAGGCGTTTCAGGCGATCTACAAGGCGGATGAGAAGTGGCGCCGGGCGCAACGCGGGAGTGTCTCAGAGGAAGACGAGAAGAAGCAGCTGCCTCCATTTCACCTGAGGCAGGAGGATGCGGCCACGCAGGCGAAGGCGCTGGCGCATTGGGAGAGCGTGCTTGAAGCCCTCAAAAAAGTGGATAAGGCGAAGCTCTCGGCGGAGGAGCAGCTGAACCTCGAGGTCTATCGCGCGCAGATCGTGGTGTTGCGCAATGAGGGGAAGTTCAGGGAATATGAGCGGCCGGTGAATTCGGATTCGCAGTTCTGGGGGTTCATTGCGCCGATCGATGCGCGGGAGTTTCGCAGCGAAGAGTATTACACGCGGTATCTGTCGCGGCTCAAGGACGTGCCGGAGTACTTCGATGAGGAGATGGCGAACATGCGCGCGGGGATGGCGCGCGGGTTCACTCCGCCGCGGGTGACGCTTGAAGGGCGCGACCAGGGATTGAAGGACGCGGTGAACGCGAAGGGCCCCGAGGAGACGAGTTTCTGGAAGCCCTTTGCCTCGATGCCTGCGTCGATTCCGGCCGCCGAGCAGCAGAGGCTGAAGTCTGAAGCAGAGGACGTGATCGCGCACAGCGTGGTGCCGGCGTATGCGAAGATGCTGAAGTTTTTCGACGAAGAGTATGTGCCGCATGCGGTGACTTCGCTCGCGGCGGAGGATCTTCCCGACGGGAAGGCGTATTACCAGTCGAAGATTCTCGAGTATGCGACCGTGACGATGCCGCCGGAGGAGATTCATGCGATCGGGCTGAAGGAGGTGGCGAGCATTCACGCCGAGATGCTTGCGGAGATGAAGGCGAGCGGGTTTGCCGGGACGTTTCCCGAGTTTCTCCAATTTCTGCGGACGGATCCCCAGTTCTATCCAAAGACGCCGGAGGAACTGCTGCACGACGCTGCCTGGATTGCGAAAGAATTTGACGGCGTGGCGAACCGCTACTTCGGGTACAAGCCGCGGGAGCGGTTTGGGATTGTGCCGGTGCCGCCGGAGATGGCTCCGTTTTTTACGGCGGGCCGGGGCGGGATGCGCACCTATCTGCTCAACACCTATGACCTGCCGTCGCGTTCGCTTTATGCGTTGCCCGCGTTGACGCTGCATGAATCGGCGCCGGGGCACAGCTGGCAGGGGGCTGTGGCCATGGAGCAGGAGAAGGAGAAAAAGAGGCCGGAGTTCCGCAAGGAGTACATCTCGGCCTACGGCGAGGGGTGGGCGCTCTACTGCGAGCGGCTGGGCACGGAGATGGGAATGTATCACACGCCTTATGAGAAGTTCGGGATGCTGAGCTACCAGGCGTGGCGCGCGGCGCGGCTGGTGGTGGATACGGGAATCCATGCGCAGGGGTGGACGCGCGAGCAGGCGCAGCAATATCTCCGCGACAACACGGCATTGAGCGATCACGAGATCGAGACGGAGGTCGACCGGTATATTTCGTGGCCGGGGCAGGCGGTCTCGTACTACCTGGGGGAGATGGCGATTGTGAGCGAGCGGAAAAAGGCGGAGGCGGCGCTGGGCGCGAAGTTCAACCTGCGGGCGTTTCACGACGCGGTGCTGGAGACGGGGAGCGTTCCGCTGCCAGTCCTCAGGGAGCATCTGGACAAGTGGATCGCGGGCGGCGGCGTGGGGCCGTTCAAGGACATGGAGCAGTGATCGGAGACGGCGGAGTCGGGTGGGGCGACGGCGGCGCGCGAGCAGTCACGATTAGAGGAGCCAATTGAAGTACGTTCAGGGAAGCCTGGCGCGGATGCCAAGCGACTCTGCGACTCTGCCCAGGGCACGGTCGACCGTCCAGATCTGCGTGCCCATCGAGGCGAGACAAGAGGCGATCAACTGGGCGTCGGTGAGGCCGATTCCTTTTGCCCAGAGGCCGCGGGATTCGATCATCGTTCGCACGTCGGCCAGGCGGACGACGGGCAGAGGATTGAGCCGGTCAAGGTAAACGAGCGTCTTTCGACGATCCGGGAGCGATCCGCAGGCGAGTTCGCCGACGATGAACGGATGGATGCAGAGCTGGTCATTTGCGATCAGGTTGGCCATCTCTGTCTTGAACTTGCCGGTTCGGAAAAGTTCAACCCAGATGGAGGTGTCGGCCAGGATCATCGCTCATCCACGCGGGTACGGCGGGTGGATTTCATCGCCGGGGCGGTTCCCGCCAATGCAAGCAGCCGGCGCCCCGCTTCCCGGGCAATGAGCGCCTTCAGGGCTTCGCGTATGAGTTCGGCCCGTTCCGTAAGGCCGGTATACTCGCGTGCGGTTTGCAGCAGATCATCATCGAGAGAGACGGTCGCTCTCATGTCTTTACTCCTTGCACCAATTATAGCACCCTATCGGTGCATTATTTGGTGCCATTTCAGCTGATGGAGATTGCGCTCTGAATTCGAGATGCGAAGGCCCTCCGGAGTCCGGAGGGCCTTCAGTGTCATCCATCCCGCGACTATCGTGTCCACGCAGGCTTGGATCTCATCGCCCGATGGGCGGTGAAGCTGGTTGCGATTACGCCGTTGCGGTTCGCGTGGGCTTGTGTCCCGCGAAGCCGAAGAACGCGATGTAGAGGTAGCAGACGACCGGCACGAGCAGCGACAGCCCGTAGGTCGAGTGGTCCGAGATCCAGCCGATGAACACCGGGATGAGCGCGCCTCCCCACACCGCCGTCATGATGAGGCCCGAACCCTTGCTGGTCATCGGGCCGAGGCCGGCGATGCCGAGCGCGAAGATGTTGGGGAACATGATGGAGTTGAAGAAGCCGGCCAGGATGAGCGCCCAGATGGCGACCTGTCCGGTGCTGAGGATCGACACCACCACGAGCGCTGCCGCCACCACGCCGAAGATGGTGAGAAGCTTGCCGGCTTTGATCTTGGTGAGCATCCACGAGCCGAGCAGGCGCCCGATGAGCGCGCCGCCCCAGTAGTAAGCGACCAGCTTCTGGGCGTCGGAGGCGGTGAGCGCTGCGAGGCCGTGATGTGCGGAGTCGCTGAAGTAAAGCACCATCTGGGTGGCGAGGCCGACTTCGACGCCGACGTACAGGAAGATTCCAAGCGCCGCCAGCACCGTATGGCGGTAGGCCCAGATGCTGCGGTTCATAGCGCCGTGGATTGCTTCGTTGGCCTCCGACTCCGTAGCCCCGGTAATGTGCGGGAGGTGGATCAGGGCAATGGCGATTCCCATGACGGCGAGGCCGATGGCGATGACGATGTAGGGTGAGTGGACCGTTTGCGCGATGCTGACCTGGTAAGCATGCTGATCGGCGGGCGACTCCTGCGCAACGACAGCCGGGTCCAGCGCTTTTGAAGTAACGATGTAGGCGCCGGCGATCCAGGGGGCGATGGTGCCGCCGAGCGAGTTGAGCGCCTGGGCGAGAGTAAGGCGGACAGGCGCGGAGCTTTCGGGGCCGAGGATGGCGATGTAAGGGTTGGCGGCGGTCTGGAGAGCGGTGACTCCCGCGCCGACCACGAAGATGGCGGTGAGGAAGAGCGGGAAGGACACCTGCGAGGCCGCGGGCACGAAGATGAGCGCTCCGATGACCTGGATGAACAGCGACACCACCATGGTCCACTTGTAGCCGATGGCTTCAATGAGCTTTCCGCTGGGCGCGGAGCACACAAAGTAGGCGGTAAAGAATGCGCCCTCGGCCATCATGGCCTGCCAGTTGGCGAAGCTGTGGATTTCGAAGATCTGCTTCAGGTACGGCACCAGGCCCATGTTCAGATTGGTGACGAATCCGAAGACAAAGTAGAGCGTGGCGACCGCGATGAACGGTCCGAGATAGCTGGGCGCGCCGGGCGCGGTGGTGGGCTGCGTCGATCGTGTAGCCATGAGAGGTAGTTCCCTCGATTCCTGAGATTTCCGCCCCGGTAAGGGCCTGGTGCATAACAGCCTGGCTCAAAAGAACCTGGTTCAGATTGGACCCGACGAGGCACAGTCCGGGTTGCCGGGAGAAGCCGCAACGGCCTGGGGCAGGCCCGCTGTCGTGCCCGGTCCCATTCCCGCTTCAGGAGCTGTTTTTCGCTGCACACAACACTATACGGGAAGGCGCGCGGGTGGGAAGTGAGGCATGCTACCGGGCGGAGTTGATTTTCGGCTATCCTCTAGTTTCGGTGAGGAGAGACCGCAGATGCCCGTGGCCAAGGAAGCGCTGAGCGAAGGCCGGTTGAAGAAGATCCTCGAGGCTCTGGAAGAAAACTGGCAGGCCGAGATGGAGGGCAGCTACACCTACCAGGCCCTGGCCGATCGCGACACCGACCCGGTGCGCGCGCAGGTTCTGCGCCACCTCGCCACCGCCGAACTGGAGCACGCCGCACTATGGGGCAGCCGCATCCAGGAGCTGGGGGGAACGGCGCCGGTCTACAAGGGCTCGCCCACGGGCGAAGCAGACTCGCTGGCCAACCGTGCCGGGGGCGTGCGCATGGCGCTGCGGCGGCTCGAGATTGAAGAGAGCCGGCACATTGCGAACTACGGCACGCAGCTCAAGGAGCTTGGCGACGAGGCATCGATCGAGATCCTGAACCACGTGATCGAAGACGAGCGCGACCACCATCGCGAGCTTGGGTCGCTGTTGCGCGGGCATTATGCTCCGTCGCCCAGCGCGCCGAAGGTGGACCCGAAGCAGGTGCTCGACGAGTTGCTGGCCAAGCGCAACGAGGGGCGGAAGCAGGCGGGCAGCTGGATCGGCGACGCGATCTACGGGGTGAACGACGGGCTCGGCGCGATCTTCGGCATCGTCTCCGGCGTCTCCGGCGCCACCGCAGGCGACAGCAAGTATGTGCTGCTGGCGGGGCTGTCGGGCATGATCGCCAGCGCGCTCTCGATGGGCTCGGGAGCCTATCTTGCCGCGAAGAGCGAGCGCGAGATCTTCCATGCCGAGCTCGAGCGCGAACGCGAAGCGATCCGCATGAACGGGGCGGAGGCGCGCGAGCTTCTGGCGCTCTACTACCAGGTGAAGGGGCTGCCGGAAGAGGACGCGTTTCACGTGGTCGATCACATCGCGCGCGACCCGGAGCAGATGCTGCGCGCGCTCTCGAGCGAGCGGCTCGGCTCGAGCGAAGAAGCGCTCTCGAAGCCCATGGTCTCGGCGACCTCCGGCGCGCTTTCGACTGCGGTGGGCGCCATCATTCCGGTCATCCCGTTCTTCTTCCTGAGCGGGGTTTCGGCGGTGGTTGCGGCCGCGATCGTTTCGCTCGCCGCGCACTTCGCAGTAGGCGCGGCGAAGAGCCTGATTACCGTGCGCTCGTGGTGGTCGTCGGGCATGGAAATGACGGTGGTCGGCGCGGTTGAAGGCGCGGTCACGTACGGCATCGGAATGCTGCTCGGCAAGGGCGGGATGTAATGGGCGGACTGATCCCGCTGGGCGATGCTTCGCGCCCGCTTCGGCGCTCGGCTGTGATGACGGTGCTGCTGATCGCGCTGAATGCCTTCGTGTTTTTTCTCGAGCTCCAGGGCGGCGACCGCTTTGTGTACGCGTGGTCCGCGGTACCGGCCCGCATCGTGCACGGAGATCATGTCATCACGCTGCTCACCTCCATGTTCATGCACGGCGGGTGGATGCACATCATCGGGAACATGGTTTACCTCTGGGCGTTCGGCCCGGAGATCGAAGCTGCGATGGGTTCTTTCCGGTTTCTGCTGTTCTATCTCGCCGGCGGCATCGTGGCCATGGTGGCGCAGGTAGCGGCCGATCCGTTCTCACACATTCCCTGCCTCGGCGCGAGCGGGGCCATAGCGGCCGTGATGGGCGCGTTCATCGTGACGTTCCCGCGCGACCGCATCAAGACGCTGCTTTTCTTCTTCATTTTCTTTCGCGTGACGTATATTCCCGCGATCCTGCTGATCGGTTTCTGGTTCCTGATCCAGCTGTTCAATGCAGGATCGGTGGCGCAGGTGCGCACCGGCGGCGTGGCCTATCTTGCGCACGTGGCGGGATTCGTGTTCGGCGTGATCACGGCGCGATTCATCGAGGATCCACGGCGCATTGCGCCACGCCGGAGCTGGGGATAAGGCGTCAACTCACCTGAGAGACGCCCCGGGGCCCGAACGACCCAAACGGAACACAGTCGAGGGTGGTCACTTTTGCGTTTCTGGGACCCGGGTCACCAGGCGCATTGCCCCGCGCCAGGGCTGGAGTTAGCCGGATCTCCCTCGTCAGCGCGGAGCGAGGGCGAGAACGTCGCGCGCGGCCTGCCGCCCCAGCCGGATGCAGTCTGGAATCCCGATGCCGTCGTAGGCATTGCCCACTAGCTTGAGCCCCGGCAGCGCCGCCGCGCGGTCGTTGATGCGCCGGATACGGTCCTTGTGCCCGACCGCATACTGCGCCATGGCCCGGCGCCAGCGGTTCACCTGTGCGAACTCCGGTTCGATCTGCGGCCCGATCAATCGCGCGCCGAGAATCTCGCTCAGCTCGCGGCGCACCGTGGCCAGCAGCACGTTGTCCGGCTCTGCCATCAGAGCCTCATTGCGCATGCCGCCGAGAAATGCACGCAGCACTGCCTTGCCCGGCGCCGTGCGGCTGAGGAACTTGCGGTGCGCGAATGTGCAGGCCAGCATGGCGCGGCCGGAGCTGGCCGGGACAAGGAATCCGAAACCTTCCGGCAGCGCGCCGATCTTCGCCTCGTCGTAGACAAGATTGACGGTGATCGACGACGAATAAGGAATCCCTTCGAGATCCTGCGCAAGCTGCACGTCCACGCGGGCCAGCAGCGCGCCGGCATTCCATGCGGGCGAGGCCAGGATGACGGAATCGTAGGTCCGCGTTTCACCCGCGGCGGTGACCGCCCACCCCGCCGCTGTCCGCTCCACCGCATCGACCTGAGTGCTCAGCCGTACAGACAGCGGGTCGAGAGCGCCGGCAATCGCGTCCACAAGCTGCTGCAGCCCGCCGCGCAAGCCGGTGAAGACGCCGCGCGGCCCGGCGGATGGGCCGTTCATCGGATTCAGGCGGTCACGGGCACGCTGCGGACTGTCAGCCTCCGCCGCGCGCGCCGCCTTCGCCGCTTTCATTTTCTTGTGGGCGGCCAACATGCCGCGGGAGAGCGAGCCATACTCGGCTTCCATCTCGACCAGGCGGGGCAGAACGGCGCGCGCGCTCAGCTGCGTCGAGTCGCCACCGTAGATTCCCGACAGCAGCGGGTCGGCGAGGCGGTCAACGGCCTCTTTACCAAAATGCCGCTCCACGAGCGCGGCTACGCTTTCGTCCTGCAGGCTGGGGCGCGGCGGATGCAAAAGTTCGAGGCCCATGCGGATCTTCGTGCTCAGGCTGAACAGCGGCGTGAGGGCCGTGGGCAAAAGCTTGGTCGGCACAAGGAACATCAGCCCATCGGGCAGCGGAACGAGCCGCTTTCCGACGACGATCCACGTTTTGCGCGCGCTGTCGTTCGAGCAGATAAGATCGCCGGCGAGGCCAAGCTCGCGGCAGAGCTCGGCGGCGGCCGGCTTTTCCGTCAAAAAGGAATCGGGGCCCCGCTCGAGAACGTTCCCATCCACGACTTCGGTGGCCAGGGCGCCGCCCAGCCGCTCCCGCGATTCAAAGAGCGCGTACTCGCCCGATCCGCCTGCGTTACGCGCCTTCTGGAGCTCGTAGGCGGCAGCAAGGCCGGCAATGCCGCCGCCGATGATTGCTGTTCGCATGGTTCTCTGCTGATAGCTTACTCTCGCCGTTCGAGGCACTTCGGCAGAGATTGACGCAGCGGCCATGGCTTGACTGTAGCGGGCTGCGGTCATGTGTGGCGTGATCTGAATCACGCATTGCTGCGTTCGCCCGGCGGCCCGTTGGCAAAGAACGTGGTGGAGTTCCAATTTTCCCGTGCGGGGGTCAGGTGACCCCCGCGACAGCCGGTCTGGGAGACCGGCGGTACGTCATGCGCAAAGTTGAATGCTATTGCTTGGGCTTCTGTGGCGGTTTCTGGGCGCTTGGCGGCGTGGTGCTCGCCTCCCCGTCCACCGAGATGATCTTCATGGTCGAGCCGAACTGCTTGTAATCGGTGTACTTGATCGTGTCCCGGATGTGCACGTCGTCGGGCGGATATCCGTGCTGACCGGCGAAGTGCAGGACGCCCTCGCCCTTGGTGTACACCGGGAACCAGTAGTGGCCGTCGATCTGCTGCCGCCACGTCATGAACGGCGGGTGCAGGTCCTCGCTGCCCCTCCGGGTATCGTCGGGAACCATGCGGCCGTCGGTCACCACGATCTGGAGATCCGTCGTGTCCACCCAGACGCGGCCCAGCAGGTAGCGGTGGTTCTTGAGGATCTGCTTAGGCGAGACATCGAAGACGTAACACTCGATCTCGTCCACCTTCTGCCGGCCCACGTACTTGATGTCGTAGTTCGGCAGCTCGGCTGTTGTGAGCACGAAGGGGTACCCGTGCTGGATGTCCTGAAGGTCGGACGGCGACATGGAGACCCGCTGCAGCGAGCTCTCCGGGGCGAAGACCGTTTTCTCGGTCCGCTTGCCGCTGGGATCGAAGATCACGTCGTCGACCTGGTACCACTCGCCATCCACCTTGCTCGTGTCGTCGTCGATGGTCTGCACGCGGGCCACGCGGCGATAGGTGTAATGGTTCAGCGCTTCCTGGAACTGCGTCTCCTTGGCGGCAAAGTTCTTGATGATCTCGTCCGGAGGCGTGCTCGGCGGATCGATATTCATCGCTCCAAAGCCGGCATCGAGCGCCATGGGCGTGAAGCTGTCCTTATCCTGCGACCGGGCGGGGAGGGCTGCCGCAAGGCTCATCAAAAGCGCCAGGCCGCCGATCACCCATCGATTTCCGCTCTTCGTCATCTATGAACACTCCCGTATCTAAAACGCATGGCCGGGACCTTCACGCCGCGACGATCCCATCCGCGACGATTCTGGTTGAACTGCCGTCTACAACATTAGACGCATGGACGTTCCCTGCGGGTGGCAACATAATCGACCCCGGGGAGTTCCGCCCATCCCCGTTCCGGACCGCGCCTTGCCTCGCTGCAGTGGATCCTCCAATCGGACAGAAACAAGGAGATTTCCCAAAAATGCAGGATTGGTACCAGATTCCGGTGCTGGTGCTTACCGCGCTTTTGCTTCCGGCCTTCGGCTATCTCTACCTTCGCACCCGCGACATCCGCAACCTGCTCTGGTTCCTGGCCTTCATATTCGGGGTCGTCCGCTTCCTCCTCGTCCCAGACCCCACATGGGAGGCTGTGGCCGGCCGCCGCCCATGGGAGGTGGCCGTGGGGCAGGCCTGCGCCTTGTTCGCCTCCGGGCTCTTTCTCGCATCGCTTTCGCCGCTCTCGTTTCAGATCGGCAAAATCAGGGTGTTGTATGCCATACCATTCATAGCCCCGCTGATTCTCTATGCGCTGCTCAGCCGGCTCCTCCCCGCCGGCGCCACCGCCCATGGGGTCCTCTACTGGGTCTTTCCCGCACTGGGCGCAATCTCCCTTTACGCGGGCATGCGGTGGAGCCTGAAACGGGGCGTGCTTCCTGTCCCGGTGAGCATGCTGGCCTGCACCGTGTTTGGCGTTCTGGCATTCTGGTGCTATTTCAACAGGGGACTCTTCTGGCCACTCATTATGGCCAAGTCCGGCATTTACGTCATGACGGCGCTTCTGGTCGTCGCGGTGTTCCGGCGCATCTCCCCCGGCGTTTTCCTCGGGGTGCTTGGATTCCTGTTGTGGTCGCTCTCGGTTCTGCTTCTTTATCCTGCGTTTCATGCGCCTCCGATGCATGAGGTGCTGCTGCGGTCTGTCACGCTGGCGCCGGTCGTGTCGGCAATGGGGCTGATCCTGGTCACGCTCGAGAGCGAACTGTCCGTCAACATAGCCGCCAGCCGGCGCGACCGGCGCGTGCGCCTGGAACTGGAAGCGTATGCGGACCTGGTGCTTTCGCGCAGGCGGCTGGACGACTTCGATCGCCAAGGCGACGAGGTCTGCCGCGCGGTGGCGGAGAGCAGCCGCTTTACCCAGGCGGTGCTGCTGCTGCTGCATCCCGGCGGCGGCTTCCGCGTGGCCGGCTCCGCGGGGTTGGATAGCGCCGTCGCCGAGGCTCTTGCAGGCCTGGCCGCGCGCATTCCGGTTGCAGAGTTCCTCGCCTTGTCGCCTTCTGTTACCGGAGGAGCGACGGTGAACCTCGATCTTCAGCCCTGGCTCAGGCCGGGCGACGACCTCGAGAGGCTCCGCTTCACCGCGGCGGTGGCCGTGCCGCTTATGGGACGCACTGCCGCGGAAGGCGCCTTTCTGGTCGCGGGCTTGCGCGATCCAGGGGAACCGCTCAGGCCGGACGACCTGGTTCCGCTCGAAATGCTCGCCGCGCGCATGCAATCGGTGCGCAGCCAGACCCGCATGCTCGAGAAGCTGATCGACTCGGAGAAGTTCGCGGGGCTCGGGCAGCTGGCGGGGAACGTGGCGCAACAGCTAAATAATCCGCTCACCGTGATTCTGGGCTATGCCGGCCTGCTCGAAGACAGCCAGAAACTCGATGCGCCGGACCGCAAGGGCCTGGATGCCATTCTGACTTCGGCAAGAACCATGCGCTCCACGCTGGAGAGCCTGCAGCGCGTCGCGCGCGCGCCGGCCAGCCAGCTCACCATGGTGTCCATCGGCGAAATGCTGAGCGACATGGAGCGGCTGCATCGCTCGGAGTTTCTTTTGCGCTCGATCGACCTGCGCGTCAACATCGCGCCGGGGCTGCCGCAGGTTCGCGCCCAGTCCCAGCAATTGCGACAGGCGGTGCTGCACTGCCTGCAGTTCGCCATGGACGCGGTAGAGCGCACGGAGAGCGAGAGCGACAAGCTGGTGCGTCTCGAGGCGACGGCCGAAGGCAGCCAGGTGCAGATCCTGATCGCGCACAACGGCCCGGGGTTCGAGCATCCCGACCGCGCCTTCGATCCGTTCACGTCTGCGCAGTCTGCGGGCGACATCACGGGCCTCGGCCTGAGCCTCTGCGCGACAATCCTGCGCGACAACAGCGGCCACGCCTCGGCCGTGAATCTCGAGCCGAACGGGGCCGCGATCGTGCTGGAGCTGCAGGCGGCGTAGCGGCACGCAGAGGCAGCTCATTTTTCATGGACCGGATTCGCAGCTGCGTCTCGAGGCAAATCTTCGCGACAGGGTGCGGGCTTGTGTCTCAGGCAGCTTTGGGTTGCAGAAAGGATGTGAAGCGGTAGAGCGCCCCTGGCTCGCAGACGTGCTCGCGTTCAGAGCTGTCCAGTTGCACTTCAACGTCCATTGTTGCCACCGTGGCGAAGCACTCGAGGCAAATGGAATCGACCGATCCATCCCGGTTTACGCGGCGTACGAATTGGCTGAAGGATGAGTGATCCACGGTAGGACCTCCCCCGGATTCAGGATTTGATGCTCGGGAGCGCGGCGCAGTTTCTTCCGCGGGCTGTGAGCAGTGTGGCGGGGAGGGCGTGAGGTGAGATGGGTGTCCGGGCAATGGAGGCCTGTGCATCGGGCCGGCGCGGTGAGCGGGCGATGCGCGCCGGTTAATCTGGGCCTTTCGCACTGAGATACGAAGGTAGCTGGATGAGCTCCTTGCGGATCGCGTGCAGGAGCGCGTCGGTCCTATCGAGCGAGGCCTGGGACTCGGTGATTCTGGCCAGGGCGTTGGTCAGCGCCTTTTGACCGCGCCGGATGCTCAACCGGGAGTTATACAGGTGGTGCCGGGAGGTGAGAAGGCACTCGGCCGGGTCGCCCGGAAAGGAAGAGACGATCTTATGCACTGTTGGCTCCGTGCGCTTGAGCGTAGCGTGTCTGCGCTTCCGCTTCCAACTAGGGTTATCCCCAGTTTTCACTCGCGCGCGCGGAGTGTAGAGCCGGGACGCTGTTTCCGCCCGGCCCGGCGCGGGCTGCCACACCAGTGAGAGGGTCTTGATGGCTGCCGGACGCGTTGCGACTGCGCTGCCTTCCTGTAATCGGGAAGATGCTCGGAGTAACGACGGGTGGAGTTCAGGCTTGCGGCCGAGCCTGCAGCCGGGTGATGAAGCTAATATGCGTCAGGTCTGCGAGGAGGAAGAAGGCGCGCTCCGGCTTGCCTTCGACGAGCCACTCGCAGTAGCAGGTCTCGTCGAAGTGCCTGACGGCTAATACCCTCATCGGCGGGCCGCCTACCTCCAGATACACTATGTCGCCTGACTGGATTTCCTGGAACACTCGCTCCCCTTGCCGCTCACGGGGTTTATATAGAACCTAACTGTTCTTCGATGCGCGGCGCAGCGGTTTCAGTTGCCCCGGTTCCGAATGGAGCACGCGGCGCGGGCCGGGAGACCGGCGATCTGCCTGGGCGAGGCACGGCCATCGCGCGCGGACGGCGGACTGCGGCGGGAGATTATTGCTCTGTGTTCGCGGATTGCTGTGGTGTGGCGTCCTCTTCCTCGAATTCGACGAAGGATGCGATGAGCTGGTGCGCGCGCTCCTGGAACTGCAGCCGTGCGGTTTCGTCGAGTTCCGGCGAGGCAGCGGCTTCCAGCAGGATTTCTTCCAAGGCACGAGTCAGATCTTGATGCACGCGAAAAGCTGATTGCATAGTGGGGAAGTCCCTATGTGGATTTGGGTGTAGGGCGAGTGTAGCTCACTACTTTTCGGTTGAAGTTGTTTTTTCGCATGGGGGAAGTCACTTTAGTGCTAGGACTTTAGTACCGGAGCCATCCGATAGTTCTTAGTTCGCAGTTCACAGTAGACAGTCCGGTGTTGGAGTAAGGGTCGGGGAGTACCCGGCGACTGTGAACTACGATCTGGGATCTGGGAACTGGGAACTCTATTTGAGGCTTCCCTTTCGCCCGATCCACCAGGCCTTGATGAACTTCCAGTGGATGTAGACGGAGTGGTTCACGTGAAGAAGCAGGCCTTCGCGGCCGTCTAAAAATCCGAGGCGGAGGAAGTAGTTGTAAACGAACGTCGCCCACGGATTCAGGATGCAGTTCCAGAGGAACGCGGGAAGCGAGCGGCTGGTGCGGCCTTTCGCGGCGAGCAGTTGCGCGATCTCCGAGCTGTAGCGGTTCATGTGCTCGAGATAGACGGTCAGATTGGGATAGGCGTAGTGCAGCATGTCGCCCTTGAGCGTCCCCTTGGGGCCGGCGTGCTGCGGAGTGGAGTGCGGGCCGACGCCTTCGCTGAGCCGCGCCGCGCCGCGCTTGAACAGGCGCAGCTTGTGGTCGGGGTAGAAGCCGCCGTGGCGCATCCATCGGCCCATGATCAGGTTGAGGCGCGGGATCCAGTAAGCGGTGTACCTGGGCTCGCCCGCGAGCAGGGTTTGGATTTCTTTTTGGAGCTCGGGCGTGAGCGGCTCGTCGGCGTCCTGGAGCAGGATCCAGTCCATGGTGCAGAGGTCGAGCGCGACATTCTTCTGCTCGCCGTGGCCGCCGAAGGCGTGGTAGCTGGTTTTAGCACCGAAGGAATGCGCGATCTCGATGGTGCGGTCCTTCGATCCCGAGTCCACGACGATGATCTCGTCGGCCCACTTGACGGTCTCGAGCGTGCGGGCCAGGTTCGCCTCTTCGTTCATGGCGATCATGGCGATGGACAGGGTGTGGCGCATGCAGGGAAAGGATAAATGAGGGCGATCTCCCAAATCCCTGTAACATACCGGCGAGTCTGGGCGCTTTGCGCTATGCTGCATTCACCATGCAACTCCCTGGCAGTAGAAAGACCGTTTTGGTCACAGTGCTCTCCCTGTTTATCGGAGCGTGGCTTTGCGCCGTTTGCTGGGGAGTATACGTTCTGGTCGGAAAGTCGCTCACGCGTTCCTACGTGGGATCGCCCGTACATCACAGGACTGAGGCCGAAGCCAAAGAGTATCTCAAGCAGGCCGAGCAGGAACTGGCGCAGATGCCTGATGTCTCAAATAACAGTTCGCGGACGGATTTGATGACAATCTCATCAGAACTGGGTGAGATTGCGAGGGACTATCCTGAGATGCCAGAAGTCTGGACGATTTCCGGAAAGGCTATTAACAAGAACCTGGGCGCCGCCGCCGCTGCGCACAGCCCCGATTGCGGATCGGACGCGGCAACAGCGAGTCAAACCGGCACTCCGAAACTCTCCCAGAACGGTGTGTTTGCCAAGTATCGGGATTGCACGCTCACTCTTGGGGACCAGCCTGGCATCGAATCCTCAGATCACGCGAGCGCACCGGTCCGTTCGACCACCGGTCTGTTGCAATTACAGAACGTGCACGTGATCTACCGCGGTGGCCGTCTGCCTCCGATGGAGACATTTGCCTGCGTTCATTGCACCTTTGACGTGGAACTCAAAGGACCGCCGCCAAAAGAGGGGCAATCTCTTGTTAGAGGAGTTCTGACCCTGGGATCAGACAATTTCGCCATCAACCTCTAATGCGATTGAGGAAATCAGTCGAACACAGCACCAACGGCCCATCCGAACGGTTGATAAAGCCCGCGAAACCGCCATGCTATAGTGCGGACACTCAGGTTTCCCTCGAGCGCATGTCCGAACACCAGCTCAAGATTCCGCAGATCCAGGACGCCGACGCGACAGGCGAAGTCGCCAAGGTCTACGACGAGTGGCGCGCGAAATCGGGACGGCAGCAGATGCCGGGCATCCTGAAGTGCTTCAGCCACCGGCCTGACTTCCTACGCGACGTGATGAAGTTTGGCGACACGGTGCACTTCTCCGAGGGGCACCTCACGCGCAAGACCAAGGAAGCCATCGCGAGCTGGGTCTCGTTCCTGAACCGCTGCCCGTATTGACTGGACTCGCATGCCTACTTCCTGCGTGTTCAGGGAGCCGAAGAACAGACGGTGCAGGCGATCGCAAAGGGCGATCTGGATGGGGCAGCTTTGACTCCGGCCGAGCGGGTGCTGCTCGATTACGTGAAGAAGGTGACCGAGGCCGCTTACAAGACCACGCACGAAGACGTCCAAGCGCTGCGGGATCATGGATGGACCGATCCGCAGATCGCCGAGGCGGTGTATATCACGGCGATGTTTGCGTTCTTCAACCGGGTAGCCGATGCGTTCGGGATTGAGCCGATGGGATACCTGGAGATGAACGCGATGACGAAGTGAGTTCGTAGTTCAAGTTCATAGTTCACAGTTCGTAGTTCTTAGTTGTCGATCGATTTAGCGAGTCCGGCTGTGAACTGCGAACTTTCCGGAGGCTTATGGGCACCACTACAACCAACACGGCAGTCACCAAGAAGCCGGGCAGGCGCTGGAGGCGGTGGCTTGTACGTATCGCGGCGGTCTGCTTCCCCGCGTGGATCGGGCTGCTGATCTACGTGGACTGGGCCATGCACCAGCCGCCGGAGGTCTTCGGGCACGTGATGGCGAAGATGCCCATGCCGGTGTTCCTGGTGGTTCCGTTCGAGACGATGTGGAACCATGCGCGCGCCGGACACCTGGATCCGGGCGACCAGGCTCCGGATTTCACGCTGAAGCAGCTGCAGGGCGCCGAAGCGCCGGTGAAGCTCGCCGGGGTGTGGAACGACAGGCCCGTGGTGCTGGTCTTCGGGAGCTATACCTGACCGCCTTTTCGGCAGGAGGTTCCTGCCCTGAACAAGCTGGCGGACCAGTACAAGGGGAAGATCGACTTCTACGCGGTTTACATCACCGAGGCGCATCCCACGGATATCTGGCAGATGCGGTCGAATATCCGCGAGAACGTGCTGTTCCGCAATCCCACGACCGACGCGGAGCGCTCGAACGTCGCCCAGGCCTGCTGGCGAAAGCTCGGCATCAAGTTCCCGGCGCTCGTGGACGGCATGGACAACCGCGTGGAGGCGGCCTACACCGGCTGGCCTGACAGGCTCTACCTGATCGACCGGGGCGGCCGCGTGGTGTTCAAGACCACTCCGGGGCCGTTCGGGTTCGAGCCCGACAAGCTGGCGGGGGCGATCCGGAACCTGCCTGTGCAGCCGTGAGGGCCTGAGCAGCCGTGAGGCCGGCACAACCCTGAGCCAAGTGACCTCTGCGCGTGATAGATTGGGAATTCCATAGAGGTCAAATCTGATGTCTCCGGATATCCAGCACTCGGATCACAACGAGACAATCGACCTGCAGCAGCAGGTGTTCCGGCTGCAGGCGCTGCTCGAAGCCTCGCGCCAGGTGCACGAGACGATCCGGGAAGAGGAAGTGCTCGAAAGCGCGCTGCGCATTGTGGTGCGCGAGCTGGAGATGGCCGGGGCAGCTTTCGCAGGCACCGAGTACGCGTACGGCGAGCCGATCGCGGGAAGCCCTCAGTACGATGGCATTGCAGACTTTCCGAACCGCCCGTGGAACCTGATTGCCGACATACCCGCATTCCCGCTGCTCGACCGCGACGGCAAGCGCATGACCGAATTGCTGGTGGCCCCGCCGGGCGGCCGCGAGCTGACCATCTACGAGACCGATTTCCTCGAAGGCCTGGCCCTGCAGGCGGCCGTGGCGCTAGAAAACGCCCGCAACCACAAGCGCAACGTTGAATTTGCCCGCGTGCAGCAGGACCTGGACTCCGCCCGCGCCATCCAGAGATCGCTGCTGCCGCAGGAACTGCCTGATATTCCCGGCTATTCGGTGGGGTTCAAGTCCACCACCTGTTACGAGGTTGGCGGAGACTACCTCGACATCGTGGCACTGCCGGACGGGAGCATCCTGATGGCCGTGGCGGACGTCGCCGGCAAGGGACTGGCCTCCGCGATGATGTCGGTCAGCTTCCGGTCGGCTTTTCGCGCCGTGGCCATGAGCGGCCTGGCGCTGGACGAGCTGGCCGCGCGCATGAACCAGCACCAGTGGCAGGAGGGTGAAGAGGCCCGGCGCCGCTATGTCACCGCCATCTTTTTGCGCCTGTATCTCGAGAAGGGCGAGATCGAGGTGGTGAACGCCGGGCACAACCCCGGATTCGTGATCCACCCCGACGGCTCGAGTTGCGAGTTCAGCTCGACGGGCACGCCGCTGGGCCTGCTGCCCGGCATGAGCTATTCCGTCGAGCGCTGCCCATTTCGGGCCGGATGCCGTCTACTCTTTTATACCGATGGACTTACGGAAGCATTTCGCGGAGATGAAGAGTTTGGTCCGGAACGGCTGATGGAAAATTTTTCCGGGTGCAAGTCGTTGAAAGCCGATGGTATTCTCGATGCGTTGTGGATGGCCATCCAGACGTTTGTTGAAGGCGGCCCTCAAGGGGACGATATGACAGCACTTGTCCTTTGCCGCGCGGCGGAGCTCGAAGCGGGGGTCCCGGCATGACGGCGAAGTCCACCAGCGTGGAGGTGAGGCTGCCCTCCCGCCTCGGCTACGAGAAGGTCGCCATGAGCACCGCGGCATCGGTCGCCAAGCTCATGGGCTTTCGCGAAGAGCGCATCGAAGACCTCAAGACGGCCGTAGCTGAAGCCTGCATCAACGCCATGGAGCACGGCAACCGGCTCAACGAGGGGCTGCAGGTGGGCGTATTGCTCTCGGCCGGCGAAGATGCCCTTGAGGTTAAGGTGCTCGACGACGGGAAGGGCCTGAAGACCCTGCCCCCCAGGCCCGACATCGACAAGAAGATTCACGGAGAAGAAGATCCGCGCGGCATGGGGATGTTCCTCATCCAGGCGCTGGTGGACGAAGCCGAGTGGGTGGCGGGCGGCAACGGCAAGAGCAGTTATGTCCGGCTGGTCATCCGGCTGGACTCCCCTTCAGAATAGAAAAGAGACAGTTTTACGGAGACGATTGCGTGCAGACCGAAACCAAAACGCGTGTTGACCAGCTAACATCCCCTGCCGGACACCCAGTCAGCGTCCTTCGCTTCGAGGGAGACATTGCCAGCACTTCGAAAGATGCGGTGCTCGGCGTGTACCAGTCGCTGCCCAAGGCAACGACCAAGCTGATCCTGCTGGACTTCACCAAGGTGGATTACATTAACTCAAGCGGTATCGCGCTGGTGATCCAGCTGCTCATCGAGGCCTCGAACTCCGGCCAGAAGGTGTATGCCTACGGCCTTTCGCCGCACTTCACCAAGGTCTTCACGATGGTGGGCATCACCAAGTATGCGGGGCTGTTTCCGGACCAGGGCGCGGCGATGGCGGCGCTGTAGAGCCGATTAACTCAACCTTTGGATTCAGGCGATGGCAGCGCCGTCGTTTGAACTGTATTTCATCCGTGTGTTCGTCGTCCGGACACTCCGCAGACCGGTTAACATCTCGCCGGGATATTATTGGCGCATGAACTTGGACGCGATACAGGCCGCGCTGCGCGAGGCCGGCCACGACGGCTGGCTTTTCTACGACCATCACCACCGCGATCCTATTGGCGAACACATTCTGGGCATCGACCCCAAGGCCCACATCACGCGCCGCTACTACTACTTTGTGCCGGCCGAGGGCGAACCGCGCAAGCTGGTGCACCGGATCGAGCAGAACCGCCTTGATGAGCTGCCCGGCTCGAAGGGGCTCTATTCAAGCTGGCAGGAGCTGGCTACGGGCCTCGACGCGATGCTACGCGACTCCCGGCGCATCGCCATGCAGTACTCGCCCGACAACGCCATCATGTACGTCTCGATGACAGATGCGGGGACGGTGGAGTTCCTGCGGTCGATCCACAAACAGATTGTCAGCTCCGCCGACCTGGTCAGCCAGTTCGAGGCGGTCCTCAGCGCGGAGCAGATGGCAAGCCACACAGTCGCACAGAAGGCCATCGACACGATTCTCGAGGAGGCGTGGCGGAAGATAGGGCGCGCGCTGCGGCCCGCCGACGGAAGGCCCGGGCACATCACCGAATTCGATGTTGTCGAGTTCTTGAGCAACGCCATGCGCAACGAGGGCCTGGTGTGGGAGAACGGGCCAAACGTCAGCGTCAACGAGCACTGCTCCGATCAGCATTACGAACCAACCAAAGATCGCTCCGTTGAGATCCGGCAGGGCGACTTCGTGCTCATCGACATCTGGGGCAAGTCGGAGAAGCCCGGCAGCATCTTCTACGACATCACCTGGACCGGCGTCGTCGGCCGCGAGCCCAGCGAACACGAGCAGTACGTCTTCGAGATGGTGCGCAACGCGCGCGATGCAGCGATCGCGGTTGTTGAGAAAGCCTTTGAGGACGGACGGCCCATTTGCGGGTTCGAGGCGGATGATGCTGCGCGCGGCGTGATCCGGGCGGCGGGGTTCGGCGATTACTTCACGCACCGCACAGGGCACAACATCGCCGTCGAGATTCACGGGCCGGGCGCGCACCTCGACAACATGGAGACGCACGACGAGCGCCTGATCCTGCCGAATACGTGCTTCTCCGTCGAGCCGGGAATCTATCTGCCGGAGTTTGGAGTGCGCAGCGAAATCGACATGATGACGGCGCCGGGGAAGGCGTGGGTTACGGGGAAGATTCAGCGGGAACTGGTTCGCATTTGAGCTCGGAGCTTCGGTCCGGGCTCAATGGAAATGTCGACGCGAGTGGATTGCGCGTAAGGCGTCCACGGCGTGTTGTCCCCAATGCGAGCGGAATGAGAAGCGCCAGGCCCATATCCTGTCTTCGGGAGGCGTCGATGTCTCATTCAACGGTTCACTCAAGTCTCGATAGATGTCTGCGAGATCATCGGCAAGGCTTCCATAGACAACTTCGGCGTCACTGACGGGATTGAATACTTCTCGATAGAGATCCCAGTCCTCCAGCTTTTCCGTGAGCAGAGAATAGCGGAGCTTCCATTTTGCGTGGCTCTGTTCGACGCTCAGGCTTTCACTGGTAGGAGGTGCTTTAATGCCCTCTTCGTCTTGACCGCCCTCGGCATTGCTAGGGGCAACATCCGGCAACGAAATCGCTTGGTCAATGAGCTTCGGGAGCAGTCTGTAAATCTGCGTGCAGAATTCGGATCGGTCCAGGCTCAATACAGCATCTACAACACCGCAGAATTGCGCTGCGACAAGGGCGAACTGCTCGACTGTTTCGCTTAGTTCATTCGGTGTCTTCATTCCCATCCCCCGGGTCTCACCCAGTCAGCCTTGAGAGTATCCGCCCTGCATTGCAAGTTCAAACCTCACATGCGCGGTCCAGATTATGCTTGACCTTGCGAGGTGTAGAGTGTCCGATCCCCAGACTTTCCGGTACGAAACTCGACTCAACATCCTCTACGGCCCGCTCGAAGTCATCGACGTTAACGCGGTGCCCGACGCGGACAAATTCAAATGGTTCAATCAGACTCTTTGCCAGGTGAACGGCTCCGTTGTGCGCATGGCCGCCATCGAGGGCGAGTACCACTGGCACAAGCACGACGAGGACGACGAATTCTTCTTCGTCGTCTCAGGCCGCCTTTTCATCGATCTTGAAAATCGCGTTGTCGAGCTCGCACCGGGACAGGGCATGATGGTCCCGCGCACGATCGTGCATCGCACCCGTGCCATCGAGCGCACCGTCATCCTCATGGTCGAGAACGCCGGCATCATCCCGACGGGAAATTAGGCAAGGCCAAACCCATGGAACCGCGCGGCCTCGTTACCCGTAATGAGCAGCATGAATATTCGTGCACTGCGGGGCTGGAGCTGCGCGCCGGCCTTTCTACTGCTCTTCTCGGTGTTCCCCGTGAATCATGCCTTCGCCCAGGACTCGACTCACCAGGGCCTGCCGGTCGCCGACCCGCTCTACAAGACCATCGCCGGCCTCGACACAGCTCTGTTCGATGCCTACAACACCTGCAACCTCGAGAAGTTTGGCTCCATGATCGCCGAGGATCTCGAGTTCTATCACGACCAGGCCGGCGCTTCGTACGGCCGCGCCCCGTTCATGGCCACCATCAAAGCCAACATCTGCGGAAAGGTTCACCGCGAACTTGTCCCGGGCACGCTCGAGGTGTATCCGATCAAGGATTACGGCGCCGTGGAGATCGGCATCCACTGCTTCAGCCATATCGGCGATCCGCACCCCGAGCAATGCGGTAAAGCAAAATTCGTAACTCTGTGGCAGTTGAAGGATGGCGCGTGGAAGATCACTCGCGCACTGAGTTTCGACCATCACTGAGAACGGCTCGCAAGGCCCGTCGATTCGTTTTCCCTCCACTCCGGTGCGATATAGTCAAGAAGGAATGGCCACATCCTCGAACAAGATTTCCGGCCCCGGACGAAGCGTCGCCAAAGACCAGGGCTTTGTCTATTTGCCGCTCATCGCCGGATGGCTTGTGCCCGGCGCGGGACACTTCCTGCTGCGCAAATGGGGACGAGGGGCGCTGCTGGCCGCTTCGATTCTGGGCATGTTCATCATGGGCCTGCTCATGCAGGGCAAGCTCTACTCCAATGCGCACGAGATCCTCGACCTGCTCGGTCTCGTCGGTGATCTCGGCAACGGCCTGCTTTACATCGTCGGCCGCGGCCTGGGAGTTGGCGCCGACCAGGTTCAGACCACCGTGGCCGATTGGGGCACCCGTTTCATCGTCGTCGCCGGAATGCTCAACGTCATCGCCGCCGTCGATGCGCATAACCTGCGCACGGGGAGGAAGCAGGGCTGATGCATCCCTCCCACTTCACTTCGGTCCTGCTGTTTGCGCTTTGCGTCTCGGTGGTCTTCGGGATCACCATGCGCGACACGCCAAGGCGCATGGTCCGCTACGGGCTTTATTGCTTCGTGCTCTTCATCGGCTCGGCCATCGTGCTCAGCTGGCTGATGTTCTTTATCGCGCGCTGATGAAACACAACGCCATGTTTCGGAGATCGAAGAGACCCAATCCAAAGCCCGCCGAAGTCGACCAGTTGCGCCCCACCCCAGGATTCTGCTGCGTACAGTTCGAGGGATGGTCGCAAGAGGCGGGTAAGCGCGGCTTCGCCTTGTTTGCCTGCACCGATTCCGAAGGCCAGCGAAGGTTCGTGTTCCAACACCGTGCAATGGATCCTGGAAGCGAAGTCCCGAACACGTCCAGTCCTCTTTCTCTTGTTACCGACATACACATTTTCTATTGCCCATGGTGCGGCAAAGCCCTCCCTGACTTCTACCGTGACCGTCCTCCATCATTCGATAGGCCTGAGTTGGCAATTCACCAAAATTAGCCCACGCTTCCGATAAATCAAAGGACCATTGAATGCTCTTAAGCCACAACCCTCGCACCAACAGAATTGCCGGTTTCGCGCTCCTCGTCCTCGGCGCACTTGGCCTGATTTCCTCTTCCTGGTTAAAACACAGTCTTCATCTACAGGAAGGGCACGCGGCAAACTCCGTCGATTTCGTCTGCGGCCTCGCGGCCGGACTGGGGATCACCTTCTTTTTCGCAAGTCTTTCGCAGGAACCGCCGGCCGCGGATTCAGACTAGTGCGGATTCTGAGTTGGTGTATCTGAAGCAGGGACTAAACAGGCTGCGGAAAAAGTCCCTTGGGCTGCTGCACCGGACTCATTTGCGTAGCAGGGGCCGAAGCCCAGGTCTTTAGAATCAGCGCGTATTGGCCCGGCTGAAGCCGTGCCCTTGTTACAAAGCTCCTCAAAATTGAGTTTTTCAGCAAGCTGTAGAGTCCCAGATCCTAAAACTGGCGCTGTTGCGGCCTGGCTGAATAGCTTGGTGAAAAAATCAATTTCTGTGGCAAGTCGGCAATTGCGGGGGCTAAAGCCCGCGCGATTTATTGGCCTTTTTCGGCACGAGTAAACTCGTGCCCTGTTACAAAGCCGTCTCAGCGGAATTTTTCAGCAAGCTGTGAAGCCGTGCCCTGATACGAGGCCCAAGACCGGATATAGCTACCCAGAAACTGATCTAAGCGCATATTCGGCCTTCGCGGCGAATGCTGCCCGGAAATACGGCCGAATGTCCTACGCTATCCGCTCCCGGCGCCACACTGCCGCGTCGAACTTGTGCCGGCATTCGTAGCCTTCCGAGAGATACAGCCGGATCGCATTGCTGTTGGCCTCCGTGACCGTGAGCGAGATCTCGCTGACGCCCAACTGCCGGAATCCTTCCGCGGCGACGTTCAGCAGCATTCGGCCCAGCCCGAACCGGCGGTAGCGAGGCTGCACGCAGATCTGCGTGATGTGCCCGCTTTGCGCGCTTACGCGCGAGCCGAGCACCAGCGCCACCATCTCGCGCGTTCCCCGCTCAAGCACGATGTGCGACACCTGCTGCGCGAACACTCCGCAGCCGGAGTAGCGCACGATGTTATGCAGAAAGCGCAGCGAGCCGTGCGCTGACCGGTACTGGTCGTTGATCAGGCTGTCGGGATGGTCCGCATACGCGTCTGAGATGAGGTGGCCCGCGGCGGCCAGGTCGTCCTCGCGCCAGTTGCGCATTTCGAGTTCGCGGGGCAATTCGGGGCGCGCCTCGATGGGCCTGCCTGCCAGCTGCTGCACCATAAACAAGCGGCGGTACATCGAGAATCCAGCTTCTTCGAATGCCGGCCCATGTACGCCCGTCGGATGCAGCAGAAGCTGCGACTCGATGCGGTCCACCTGCGGTGAGTGTTGCAGCGTCTCAAACAGGTGGCGCAGCAGGGTCTCCTCAATATGGTGCGGCTCGCTGCGGGCATTTGCGCCAACGCCGGGCATCCCGGGTAGCGCGAAGACGTCGCCGATCACCGCCTTGCTCTCTTCGTAAACGCAGAAGGCGTAGCCTGTAACCTTCCCGCAGTCGAGCGCGGCGTAGCCGGGCAGCATGTGGCTGTCGAGGTACTGCATCAGCAGCCGCGCGCTGGCCGCATAATCCCAGTGCAGGCGCTCGTGCCACAGTGCACCCTCGGCCTCGAGCAGAGGCCGCAGCAGCGGTCCCGAAAAATGCCGCAGATCGAGGATTTCAAGCGACAAGCCCGATGTCATTTCGATCCCTGTTCCACTCCCGGCCTTGCGGTAACTCTGCCACGTTTGAAGCCGCTGCCGCAACCCGCTCCTTACCGGCCTGTTCCGCTTGTGCAAACCCTCCGATCAGCGTGCGCCCACGAGGTAGACCTCCAGGCCCTGCTCCGGCCAGCTGAAGAGCTGTTCGTAATGGCGGCCCTCCAGGTACGTCTCCAGCGCTGCCGGAGTGTGCAGATCGGCCCCCTTCCGGCCCGTGACGCGCGCCACCAGAAGATGTTGCTCGGCGGGCACGCCAGACTCCTTGTAATTCACCACCTCGTGGTTGCGGTAAAACGCCAGCCCGTACTCGACGTCCCGCCGCACCTCAAACACAGCCACGGTTTCGGTCAGCGGAGCATAGCCCTCGAGCCGGTCGGCCAGCGGCCGCGCCGAATATGCGCGGTCGAGCAGCTGGATGACCTTCTTGGTGCCTGTCACCGCGGGGATCCCGAAGGCCGGACCCGCCCCGTAGACGAACAGCATCAGCACCACCAGCACGCAGGAAGTCACCAGCCGCAGGCGCGCCACTCCGAACCCGTTCACCACGATGACGATCAGGAGCGCGGCGCCTGCAGCAGCGACCAGAGCCACTCCCATTGGCCGTATCGGAGGCATCGTTGCCCCATGAGCAACGAACCACGGCAGCAGCAGGGCAAACATCGTCATCACGCCGCACAGCACGGCGTGTCCTGCCAGCTCCAGCCGGTGCAGACCCGGCACGCGCCGCCGGAAAAGATAATCTCCGGTGAGAATCGTGATGGGCGGAATCGCAGGCAGAATGTACCCCGGCAGTTTGGACTTCGAAAACGAAAAAAAGATGATGGGGATGAATGCCCAGAGGACCAGAAACTCAGGAAATGCGTCTCCTGGCCGGCTGACTTTCTTCTTTGCGTTGGTCGCGTGCCTCAGCCGCCATTCGGCCACTGAAGTCTGGATCCCATCCCAGAGAGCCCGCAACGCGATCACCGTCCACGGCATCAGTCCGAGCAGGACCACGAACAGGTAGTAGTAAAACGGCTGTTCATGCTGGTATCGGGGAGTGGCGAAGCGCGACAGATTCTGGTTTACGAAGAATTCGTGGAAGAATGTCGGATTCTGGTGCTGCACGGCGATGAACCACGGCAGCACGATGGCGAAGTACAGCGCTACGCCGGGCCACCAGAACGACCGCCACACGATGGACCACTCCTTGCGCAGCGCGGCAAACGAGCAGACGATCACAAATGACAGGAGCGGCGCCACCGGGCCTTTGGCCAGGGTGGCGACGCCGGTGAAGAAGTAAATATCGAAGAGCCAGAACTTGGAGTCGGTCTCGTACCACGCGTACCAGCCGAGCAGGCCGATGCAGAGGGGCGCGGCCATCTGCATGTCTGTCGAGGCGCCGCGGGAGAAACCGATGATCCCCGCGCAGGCGACGGTGATGAGCGCGGCGTCCAGGTGCCCGCCTCGTCGGAAACGGCGCATGTGCAGATAGATGAGCGCCACCATGATGAACGCGAAGCTCACCGAAGGCAGCCGGGCGCTCCAGTCGTGCACTCCGAACTCCTGGAAGACGAACATTGCCCGCCAGTAGTAGAGAGCGGGCTTTTCGAGCCACGGGCGCCCGTACAGAAAGGGGGTAACGCACGCGCTCAAGCGTTCCTTCAGGGTGTCGGCATGATCGAACCGGTTCAGCATCTCGTGCGCGATCTGCGCATAGCGGGGCTCGTCGGCTCCAACCAGCCCGAGCCCGTCGCCACCGAGAAGCGGAGTCACGCCATAGAGGAGGAAGAACACAGCGAATAGCGCAAACACTGCGACTTCGGCGATGGTGGCTGAAGGAGGCAGCCATCGACGCCGGTGTTCGGGCGAAACCGGGGTGTTTGATTCGAGGTCTGTCTCCACTGCGAGCGGTTCTCCAGCCGGCGCCACCGGCGTCTGGTCCAGCTTGGCGCGTTCAGCCGGCGCAAGACGGGCGCGCACGCTCGACTGTCCGGCTCGGCGCGGCCCTTATGCCAACCCGGGCCGCTCTGTTTCGACAGGGAAAGGCTAACAGATTGGCCTCGACGGCCTCGGAGCCAAATCCGCCACGGCGGGACCAATGTGACCGAGAATCTCATTGAGAGCGCGCGGCAGCGGCCCGTCCAGGCTCGCTCCGGCGGCATTCTCGTGACCGCCGCCACCCAGCCGGGTAGCAATGGCGGCGACGTCGATCCTTCCCTTGCTGCGCAGGCTGGCGCGAATGCGTCCCTCCGGCAACTCGCGCAGGAACACTGCTGCTTCTACGCCGGCGATGCTGATGGCATAGTTCACGATTCCTTCGCAATCCTCTTCCGCGGCGCAGGTCCGCAACATGTCTTCGTGCGTGATCCAGAGCCACGCGAGGCGGCCTTCACGCTTCAGATTGGTCAGCGCCGCGCCCAGCAACAAGAGTTTCGATGCCGCGGTGGAGAAATACACTTCCTGCGCGATGCGGAGCGGATTCGCCCCGGCGTTGGCCAGTTCCTCAGCCAGCGCGAACGTCGAGGCGCGCGTAGCTCCGTAGCAGAATCCGCCCGTGTCGGTGAGTACCGTTGTATAGATACAGCTGGCAATCTCCGGTGATACGGGAACACCCGCGGCCTTCACCAGCCGGTACACCAGTTCGCCAACGCTTGCGGCATCTCGGTCGATCCAGTTCAAGTGAGCAAATGGACTTCCGGTCGCATGATGATCGATATTCACGAGGAAATACTCGTCAATACCGCGCAGCTTCGTCCGCCCCAGCCCGTCGCATTCCAGCAGGATGGCGGCATCATATGGTCCGTGCACCCGCAGCACATGCTGTATCGAATCCGCTCCCGGGAGCTCGCTATAGATATGAGGAATCCGATCGGCGGTTACAAGGTCGGCGCGCTTGCCTATCTGCTCCAGCAGCATGCCCATCGCAAGCATGGAGCCGACCGCATCTCCGTCCGGACGCGAGTGCGAGCAGACCAGGAACCGCTCGCCTTCCCGGATCACTTCGAGCACTGCTTCGACGGGATTCCTGGGGACCCATCCCAAGGACGCAGCGCGGTTCAAGCCTTTCTCAGATGCTGGAAGCAAGCTCCCGGGCCCGGCAGCACCTTCTTCGTCCGGCTTCTGCTCCATCGCGCCCATCCCGGCTACTCCACTGGCGCTTTCTGCCGCTTGCGCGCCCGCTCCATTAGCTCCTCAATGCGCGCCTGGAACCGTGTCGAGCGATCCGGGAAGAATGCCAGTTCGGGTACGTGACGAACCCCCATCCGATCCTTCAATTCATGGCGAATGTAACCTTTTGCGGATTCCAGCGCGGCCATTGTGTCGGCCTCGGCCTGGGCGATGTCGGGCACGGCGCCGTTGACGGCGACGTACACCCGCGCCGACTTGGCGCCCGGATTCAGGACCACTTCGCTCACGTAGCAGAAGGCGATGCGCGGGTCAGAGAGCTCGCCCTCGATCATCGCGCCGATCTCTTCACGCAGGGTTTCGGCGACCCTGTCCTGATGATGCTTTCGTGCCCGATGTTCCGGCATGGCACGCCTCTCCTGATTGCGTTTCACGCGAACAGGCCTGCGCTTCGCGTCCGCGGTTCCCCAAGCCGTGTGGCGCGAACCCAATGGCCCGCCCGTGGCTCAGGTAAACCACTCAGGATAGCAGAACCCAAAGATGCGCTTCGTGCTGCTCTAGGAGTACAGAGTGGGGTACAGAGTCGGGAACCACCTCTCCACCACATCGACCGGAAACCCCAGTCGTACCGCCGACCGCGGCCCGTCTGACGCCAGGAGGCCCCTGCTCAGCAGCTCCGACATCACACTGCGCGCCATCCGTTCCTTATAGCCCGTGATTGCCGGGCCCTTGCCGCGCTCGAATTCGCCCGCCAGCAATGCCTCCCGCAACAATGAGAAGCTGCCAGCCGGCAGACGTCCGGCGCGAACCTCTTCCTCGCACCAGATTTCTATTCGGCGAATCAATTCGCCGGGGTCCAGCGTTGAGCGCATGAACTCCACCTGGTCAACGCAAACCTCCAGAAAAAACCGGCAGAATTCAGCCAGCCCAGCCGCGGACAGATTCCCGCGCCCGTCCAGGTCATTACGGCGGGGCTCATCCGCATTCATCAGGAGCTCTCTGTAACGGCCGACATTGCGAGCCAGTCCGCGGGCGACAGACCACAAGCTGCTTCCCACTCCGAGCCTCTTGAGAATCGCGTGCGACATCAGGCGCGCCACGCGTCCGTTGCCGTCATAGAACGGATGAATCCAAAGAAACCGATGGTGAGCCGCTGCTACCGCAACGATCTGGCGTATCTTCGAATGACGTTCGGGGGTGTAGGATTCCTCGAAGCGCTCAAGAAATCGCGGAAGCGCGCTCGCGGCCGGTGAAAGGTGGAGGCCAACTGTCACCTCGCCATCCCGAAGCGCTCCCGGTTCAACCCGCACTCGTCTTCCCGTTTTCGGCTCCTCTACCCAAAGCAATTCCTCCGGCAGCCGGCTCTCAAACTCCCTGTGAATCCAGCAAGCGTATGCGCCTGAAGCCGGGAATGACGCGTCATCCCTCCCCTCGTCGATTGCCTGCTGCACTTCGATGTGCGCCACGGCTTCCAGTTGCAGCGCCCGCCGCTTCGGCTCGCCCGAATAGTCCTTTCGGAGCGCTCTTTCAATGTCGCGTGGATGCGTGTCGTGGCCTTCAATCAAGTTGGAGTAGTAGCAGTTCATCGAGCGCACGAGCGACCCGACTGCAGCCGACACCCTATGGTGGATTTGTCCGGCCAGGGAACTGGCCTTCGCTACCAGCTCAAAAGCAGGGTCTTCCACGCTCCGCAGTCCGGCTTCGGGGAGCATCGGTTCCATCCATGAGGGGTCAAAAATGAGAGAATCCGCCATTATTTTTGCCGGTTAGATTGCCTGAATAAGCTTAGCATAATGTTGCAAATATGCGAAATATAGAACTAGATTTAGCCGGTTTGATTGCCGGTTAGATCGCAACTGCGCAGATTTACTCCGTTCGCAGTGCCCGCGCGGGGTCGACTGCTGCCGCCCGCCTTGCGGGTATCAGGCCGGCCAGCGCCGCCACGACGCAGATGGCCAGCACGCCCACGGCGTACACTACCGGATCGGCGAATGAAACGCCGAAGAGCTGGCTCTTGACCGCGTGCGCTCCGAGCAGCGCGAGAGGAATCGTCGCACCGACCGCCCATCCTGAGAGCACAAGCGTCTCGCGGAGGATCAGGCCCACGACCTTTGTCCGCCGTGCTCCGAGCGCCATGCGAATCCCGATCTCCCGCGTGCGCTGCGCCGTCGAGTACGCGAGGATCCCGTAGAGCCCGATCCCTGCCAGCACCGCCGCCAGCCCGCCAAACACCGCGGCGAGCAGCGCCATCGTCCGTTCGGCGAGGATGCTGTCATTGATCGTGTCTTTCATCGTCTCCACGTCGGACATGATCAGCTTGCTGTCGATATTCGCGATGGCGGCGCGAATCTCGTTGGCCGCCGCATCGGGTTGCTGCCACGTACGCACATCGAACGTGAGCCCCGCCGGCCGTTCTGCCTGCGCAAAGAGCGTGTAGCACGTGGGCGCGGCCGGATCGCGCACCGTGGCATGCTTTACGTCCCTCACCACTCCCACAATCACCGCGTCGGTATTCGGCCGCCGCGGCCGGCCGACATGACGCCCCAGGGCGGCCTGCGGGCTGGCGAAGTAATGCCGGGCAAAGCTCTCGTTGACGATGGCCACCCTTTGCGAAGTTGCCGTATCGGAGCTATTGAAGTATCTCCCAGCCACGATCGGAATCCCGAGCGTCTGCAAGTAGCCGTCGCTCACCCACGGCAGCTCCACGTCGAACTCCGGATCGTCGGGGCTGCTCGGAATACCTGTTACGTATGTATCCCCGGTGCGCTCGTCGTCTGCGAGGTCCTTGTCGTTGGTCGCTCCGACCGCGCGCACTCCCGGCAGCGCCGCAATCGCATCCAGGATGCGCTGCTCAACCGGCGCAACAGTCACTCCGGGGTACCCCGCCAGCTCCGGATCCACTGCGAATGTGAGGAGGCGATCCGTGGCGAATCCGGGGTTGACATTGCGCAGATTCTGGATGGTGCGCACAAACATTCCGGCGCCCACGAGGAGCAGCAGGCTAAATCCGATCTGCAGCGCGACGCACGTGCGCCGGAACCGCAGGGAGCCTCCCGCTCCCGTACCGGATTGTTGTTTCAGCGCGTCCGCCAGCCGAGGGTTCCAGAACTGAAGCGCCGGCGCCAGGCTGAAGATCAGGCTGCCCAGCAGGGTCGCCGCCAGCGTGAATGCGAATACCCGCCAGTCCAGCGTTGCGGAAAACGGCGGCGTATCTCCTATGCGTCCCTCCATCCACCGGATCAGCAGGCGCAACGCCTCGGGCGCAATTGCGAGCCCCAGCGCCGCGCCAGCCAGGCCCAGCAGCAGCCCTTCGCACAAGAGCTGCCGCACGATCTGGCTGCTCCGCGCGCCCATGGCGTAGCGAATGCTGAACTCGCGCACGCGGTTGGCCGCCCGCACCAGCAGAAGGCTCGCCACGTTCACGATTGCTGTCAGGACGACGACCAGCACCATCCCCATCAGAATGATGAGAGGCATGCGGACATCGCCCCGCAGCGGAGAAAATCCCCGCGCACCTTCGTCGACGTTGAGATGCCCCGCATCCACAAACGCTTGCCGTTCCTTCGGTGTCTGATCCGGCAGTCCGGTAAATTCCTCGGTGCGGATCGCATGGAAGAGCGGGTTCATCGACGCGGACGCCTGCGCGGCTGTTACACCCGGCCGCAGGCGGCCCATCAGATCGAGCCAGTACGCCTTGCGGTCGTTGAGTTCGTACCACTCCGGCTGCAAGGTGCGCTGCATCGTGACCGGAATGTACAAAGCGGGGGTGCGGCCCCACACTGCACTGCGAAACCCGGGCGCTGCGACTCCCATAACCGTGAATGGCTTCCCGTTGACCAGCAGCGTGTTGCCCACGACGGGCGCTTCGGCAAGGTGCGACTTCCAGAAATCGAAGTTGAGCACGGCTACCGGATTGGCGCCTTCGGCCGTTTCGTCGTTCGCGGTGAGCAGGCGGCCCATTGCAGGCTGCACGCCGAGCACATCGAAATAATTGCCGCTGATCATTTCCGCGGAGACGCCTTCAGCGCGATTGTTCCACGTGATGCCGGCGCTCACCGGGGCGGAAGCGATCAGCCCGCTCAAGACCTCATTCTTGTCGCGCAAGTCGCGGTACATCGGATACGTAAACTCGTGCCGGTGTCCCGGACTGTTGCCGCCCTCGGAATGAGTGTGTCCGACGGTATCGCCTGCAAAGCTGAAGACGACCAGATGCTGCGGATCCTGAACCGGCAGCGCGCGCAAAAGGGCCTGGTTCAGCATGCTGAAGACCGTCGTGTTCGCGCCGATGGCCAGCGCCAGCGTCGTAACCGCCACCGCGGTCAGCCCCGGATTCCGCCACAGGCCGCGCATCGCAAAGCGAACATCGCGAAGCAGAAGTTCCATGCGCCACGAGGGCCGCTCCTCACGGCACTGCTCGCGCGCGCGCTCGCGTCCGCCAAAGGCGACCGCCGCCCGCCGCCGCGCCTCGTCGGGCAACATTCCAGCCGACACATTCGCCTCGATCTGCCGCTCGACATGAAACGAGAGTTCGTCGTCCACCTCGGCGCGCCGCTTGCCCGCGAAGAAGTACCGCAGTCGCGAAAAAAATTCACTCATAGATCGATCTCCGCGCTCGCCGACTCACGGTTTTGCTGACTTGCCGGCTTGCCGACCCGCTGCTTCTCATATATCCGCTAGAACCAGGTTCACTGCCCCCGCCAGCCGTTCCCAGTTCTCTAGTTCGGCTGCCAGCTGCTTTCGGCCAGCCGCCGTCAGCGAATAGAACCGCGCCTTGCGGTTGTTCTCGCTCGCTCCCCACTGCGCGCGGATCCAGCCTTTGTACTCCAGCCGATGCAGCGCCGGGTACAACGAACCCTGTCCCACCTGCAGCACATTGTTCGACACCTGCTGAATGCGGAGCGCAATGGCCCAGCCATGCTGCGGCTCGTTTGCAATCGCCTTAAGTATCAGCATGTCCAGCGTCCCCTGCAGCAGTTCCACCGGTGTCGGCATTCGTTCCCCTCGATACTCGACAAGAGCATACGCCGGCGTCTTGTCGAACGTCAAGGGGAGAAAGACAGGGACAAAGGGACAAAGAAACATAGGGACTGAGGGACTGAGGGTCAGAGGGCTGAGAGTGGTGGGGGCGGTGCACTACGAACTGTGAACCTAAAGTGAACAACTGCTATCCTTGAAGAGTGATCCCCCGCACCCGCATCAATGGCACGGCAGCCATGGCGCTGCTGTTTGCCCTCGCTATCAGCGCCTGTCACAAGGAAGAGCAGGCTGTCGCCCACGTGGCCCAGACAGCCGAGCGCGCCCAGCAGCAGGCCCAGGCCGCCGCCACGGAGCGCGACGCAAACCGCGCTGCTCTGGCCAAGATTCCACTGCCCACCAAGAGCCTTTACATCAACGTCCACGACCCCAGCGAGTGGCAGAACCCTTTCCTCGCCGTCGACGCCAAGACCATCGACGTGCACGTGGTGATGGCCGATGCAAACCCGAGTTCGGTCGGCGCGGGCAGCCTTCTCCGCCCCGCGGCCGCGCGCCGGCAGGAGTTGCAGATTCGGCCCGAGGACCTGACGAGGGCGTTGATCGCCCTGCCGCCCGGAGCCTGGCAGTATGGACGCGTGGTCGCGATCGCCGAATCGCCCGAGGCCGACCGCAGGCAACAACACGTCATCCGCCGCAACATCGAGGCCGCCATTCAGAAACTCAATGACCTCGGCGTGGTCGTCGAGGAGTGGCCGTCGCGCTAAAGGACTTCTCTGGCATCACCAGGGAAAGACCAGCCAAATCGTCGTCCGAAAGGCACAGAAGCCCGCCAGCAGCCAAATCAGAGTTTGCGCGGTTATCGCGCAAGCCCAATTCAGACTTCGGTTCGGACCTGAGTATCTGAATATTGAGGACCACGGCGTATTCTCAGAAATTCTGAGGCTCAACCACGTCCAGCCCAGGGCGGCAACGCTGCCTATGAGTGAGAAGACAGGAATTGTGAAGATAAAAACGAGGACGCCTTGTCCGTCGTTGCAGAGTTGCTGTCTTGTATAACAAATCCACTCTTCACCGTAAGCCAGAGACGCAATGGCAAGGATTTCCCCACCTAAGCCACCTAGAAGGCACAACCTGAAGTACGGAATCTTCCGTCTCTCGCCTTCACCTATCGGCGTGCACATCCACACGCGTCCCTGTGGGCTCAGCCCGGCCGCGAGCACACCAGCCGGCAAGGCAGCGAAAGGCAGCGCATAAAGGAAGAAAATGAGCGTGAGGTAGGCAATTGCCGGAAGGATCTTAATTACATCCATTTCCCTATCCCAGAGATGCTCGTTCCGAATCTTAAAACAAATCATCAACAGAACCGAATCTAGAGAGCAACGTTATCGCAGATTTAGCAGTAAACCGCGCTACCATGTGACCCGTGAACTCTTTCCAGATTCTGAGCAATTCCTCCCCCCTCGATCACGAGAGCTTCCCGGCTCACAGCGAGCTTGAATCCCGCCTGAAAGGCGCCATCCGCGGCGAAGTCCGGTTCGACATGGGCTCGCGCGCGCTCTATGCGACCGACTCATCGAATTACCGCCAGCTCCCGATTGGAGTGGTCCTGCCCCGCGACGAGAACGATGTCGAACTCGCGCTCGCCGCGTGCCGCGCTTTCGGCGCCGCCGTTCTGCCACGCGGCGGAGGCACGAGCCTTGCGGGCCAGTGTACGAATGTCGCGGTTGTTTTTGATTACTCGAAGTACATGAACCGCCTCGTGTCGCTCGATCCCCGGCGCAAACTCGCCGTTGTTGAGCCCGGCATCGTTCTCGACCGCCTGCGCGAGGCCGCAGAAGAGCACAAGCTCACATACGGCCCCGACCCTGCCACACATAGCCGCTGCACCCTCGGCGGCATGATCGGGAACAACAGTTGCGGTGTCCACGGCCTGCTTGCCGGCAAGGTCGTCGACAACGTCGAATCGCTCGACGTCGTTCTCTACGACGGCACGCGCATGAATGTCGGCCCCACTCGCGCCGATCAACTCGAGTCGCTGATTCGCCGCGGCGGCCGCTGGGGACAGATCTACGAAGGGCTTAAAAATATCCGCGACAAGTACGCAGGCCTGATCCGTGAAAGATTCCCGCGCATTACCCGGCGCGTCTCCGGCTATAACCTGGACGAGCTGCTCCCTGAGAACGGATTCAATGTGGCGCGCGCGCTCGTCGGCACCGAGGGCACGTGTGTCAATGTCCTCTCCGCCACGCTCAACCTCACCGCCAGCCCGCAGCACCGCGTGCTCACCGTGCTCGCGTTCGATCATGCATTCGCCGCGGCCGACGCCGTTCCCCGCATCCTCGAGCACGAGCCCATCGGCCTCGAAGGATTTGATGGCATGCTGGTCGACTTCATGCGCCGCAAGGGCATCGCCTCGCGCCAGCTTGAAGATCTCCCGCCCGGCTCCGCATTCCTGCTTGTCGAAATGGGCGCCGACTCCGACGAGGAGGCGCAGGCCAAAGCGCAGCGCATCTTCCTCGCAGCCGCGTCGTGGCCCGACCCGCCCGTCGCTCACATCTGCACTCCTGACGAGGCTGAGAGCGTGTGGTTCGTGCGCGAATCCGCGCTTGGATCGGTTGTCTTCGTGCCCGGCGAACCCAATCGCTATGAAGGCTGGGAAGACGCCGCCGTCCCGCCCGAAAAGCTCGGTCAATATCTTCGCGCCATTTACCAGCTAATGAACGAGTACGGCTACTCCAGCCCCTTGTACGGCCATTACGGCCAGGGCTGCGTGCACATGCGCATCAACTTCGACTTCACGACTCCAAAGGGAATAGAAAACTTTCGCGAGTTTATCGACCGCGCCGCCGACGTCGTCCTCTACTTCGGCGGCTCGTTTTCTGGCGAGCACGGCGACGGCCAGTCCCGCGCGGCGCTGCTGCCCAAGATGTTCGGCCCCGAGCTCATGCAGGCATTCCGCGAGTTCAAGGCGCTCTGGGACCCGGAAAACCGCATGAATCCCGGGAAGCTGGTCGACGCGGTCCGCGTTTACGATCCGGTCGAGAATCTTCGCCATGTCGTGGTTCCGGAGGAGGAGAAAAAGTCACACAAACAACCCAAGACCCGCTTCGCCTTCGCCGCCGACAATGGCTCGATGGCGCACGCCACCGAGCGTTGCGTAGGCGTTGGCGCATGCCGCAAAGCATCGGGCGGCGTGATGTGCCCGAGCTACCGCGCCACCGGCGAGGAGATGCACTCCACGCGCGGCCGCGCCCATCTGTTGTGGGAGATGCTCGAAGGCGACCTTCGTAGCGAGGGCTTCCAGAGCAACGCGGTTAACGAAGCACTCTCGCTCTGCCTGAGTTGCAAGGCCTGCAAGTCCGAGTGCCCGGTGCAGGTGGACATGGCCCGCTACAAGGCCGAGTTTCTCTCGCAGCGCTACAAGCACTGGGTGCACCCGGTTCAGCATTACATCTTCGGCTTCGCCGACAAGATGGCGCGCTGGGGCTCGCTCGCGCCGCAGCTTGCGAATTCCATTCTTGCCAACTCTCTCACCGGCGGCATCATCAGGCGCATCGCCGGCGTCGCTCCTGAGCGCGATCTGCCGAAGCTCGCGCTGGAACCTTTCTCAAAAACTCACGAAGCCCGCGAGACGACGAAACCATCTTCGCAACGGGTGGTTTTGTGGCCCGACACCTGGAACAACTACTACCTTCCGGATTCCCTCGCAGCCGCCGAGTTTTTGCTCACCGAAGCCGGATTCCAGGTTGTCATGCCGCAGGGCCATATCTGCTGCGGCCGCCCGCTCTACGACTTCGGCCTGCTTGGATCCGCGCGCGCCTACCTCGCCCGCGTGCTCGACCGCATGGCCGAGCACATCGACGCCGGCCTGCCGTTCATCTTCCTCGAGCCGAGCTGCGCAAGCGTATTCCGCGACGAGCTACCGGAGCTCTTCCCCGACGACACGCGCGCGAAGAAACTTCGCGACTCCGCGTGGCTGCTCGCTGATTTTCTCCTCGAGTGGGCCCCTGAACTGGAGTCCGATCACCTCGCGGGCACTAACATACTGGTCCACGGCCACTGCCATCACAAGGCCGTCTTCGACGGCCCATCGAGCGAGGTGAACCTTCTGCGAAAGGCCGGAGCCGACGTTCATCTCATCGAGGCAGGATGCTGCGGCATGGCCGGCCCCTTCGGCTTCGAGGCTGAAAAGTTCGAGGTCTCAAAAGCAATCGCAAATCAGCAACTTCTTCCTGCTGTTGAGGCCGCGGCTGCCGATACTCTCATCGTCGCCGACGGTTTCAGCTGCCGCGAGCAGATCGGGCATCTCGGACATCGCCGCGCGCTACACTTTGCGGAGGCGCTCGTACACGGAGGAAAACGGAATGAGTAAGGGCTCAGCCGATCGGGGAAGACTTCGTTCCGTTTCCAAATCCGGAATTCCATCCAGCACGCCGGCCACGACGTCGTCGGATGCCGCACCGCCCGCGCCGCCGGCCGCACGCTTCATCGTCGTCTGGCAGTTCGAAGTCGCCGAGCAGAACATCGCCGCCTTCGAAGCCGCCTACGGACCCGACGGCGAATGGGCCAACTTGTTTCGCTCGTCGCCTGACTACCGCGGCACCGAGCTGCTTCGCGATGCTTATGTCTCAGGCCTTTATCTCACGATCGACCGATGGGCGAGCGAAGATGCCTTCCGCGCGTTCCGCCGCGACCACGATGCCGACTACGAAAAGCTCGACCGCCAGTGCGACTCACTTACGGCGAAAGAGACTCGCATCGGCGCGTACACCGCGTGACTGAAGTGATGGCGGTTGCTCGAGTTATTCGGAGAGTCAGCTTGACGTGGGCTCCGCGGCGCGCCGGACGCGCCAGGCTTGCCACAAATGGCGTCTCTCGTGAGCGGTAATGATATGGAGCCCGGTGGCCAGGCTAAATCGGATGCCGTGAACCAATGGATTGGGAAATCGAATTCCGGCGAGATCCAAATCAGAATTCGTAGAGAGATAGCTCCTTATTTCATTTTGGGACTCCGAGAAACGGCCGAAAGCGTCCGTGAGCGAAGGCGAATCGTTCGGCCTGATTTTGCGGGGAGCCCTCATTTTTGAATGCGCCCTCACGGGTGGCTCCATCGTCGCCGCAAACCATTTGCCTACGATGCCCGGAAGAGCTGGGCGCCGCCGAAATCGACCTGCCGCCCGGCCGCGGATTGCTGGTTCCTTCATCGCGCCCAGGTAGACCTTGTTGGTTATTGCCAGGTGGTCGAGGCATTGGGCCACGCTCCACGAATGTGCTTCGGCGTGCCAACAGCCACGCTCTTCGGCCAGGTTTTCCACGAGCAGCCGAGCGTCACGCTCAGCTGCGTCGAGTTGGGCGTCGAGATCCGCGATGTCAGGCAATGAGACCGCCATGTCTCCATACTCTAGAGTATGGAACGGGGAGTCGTCAATACTCTCAAGTATGGGAGAATGCTCTTATGGTGCGGAAGGGGACAGGCGCTAAACGACTCGACGAGCCTACCCTTACTTTCTCCGACTGGGTTGAGGGCGCACTTCAACTCATCTCAGAGGCTGGCCTCCGGGCACTCACGATAGACGCGCTCGCCGCGCGCCTGGGCGTCACCAAGGGCAGTTTCTATTGGCACTTCAAGGGGCGGCCTGAGCTCCTGGCGGAAGCACTTGGGCGGTGGGAGCATCGCGCGACAACGGAGGCCATCGCAGGACTCTCGGCAGTCCCTGATGCCCGTCAGAGGATCGTATTCATGCTGGAGGCTGCCAGCCAGCAGCCAAGGTCCCGCTCCCTGTATGCGGCGCTTGCTGAGGCCGCAGATGATCCGATCGTCAGGCGCGTACTGAATCGCGTGGCATCAGCACGAATTGGATATCTTGAGAGGTGCTATCGCGAGCTTGGACTCCCGGCATTACAAGCGAAAGTCAAGGCTGTGCTCGCGTACGCGGCCTACCGCGGTTTGCTGCAGCTGGCGCACGAGGCTCCGGCCGTGCTGCCCGCGGATTGGCCGGCATATGCCGAGGAAGTTATTCGAGCCTTAGGCCCGGAGCGGAGCGTCAAACGCAGAACTCGCCGGACTCGTTAACGGCCACCAAGCCCGGGCACTCGCAGCACAACACATTCCGGCGCGGGAAAGCGACGGGGCCAGAAATCACTTCCTGAGTCGTTCTTGCACGCTGCGACCCGCGGGTTAGCAGCTCCGGAATCCGCGATCGGCGTATCCTTGAGCCCGTGCATGTTCCCGCGCGCGATCGCGAGCTCATCCAGATCATGGATGCTTCCTTCGCCGAAGCCGCGCGCCGCGCCGGACCCCACCTCGTCTGCCGCCCCGGCTGCACCCAGTGCTGTCACGGCCCGTTTCCCATCAACGCCCTCGACGTCGCCCGACTTCGCGCCGGCATGATTCAGCTGCGAACCACCGATTCTGTTCTCGCCGCTGAAGTCGAGCGCCGCGCCCAGGCCTGGGTCGCCACGTGGGCGGCCGATTTCCCCGGCGATCCCGCAACCGGAATCCTCGCCGAGTCCGATGCGGCCCGTGAACGGTTCGAAGAGCTCGCAGATGACGCTCCCTGTCCCGCGCTCGATCCTGCGACTGGCCGCTGCGACGTCTACGCGTGGCGCCCCATGACCTGCCGCGTCTTCGGTCCTCCGGTCCGCATGGAAACCGGCGCCCTCGGCTGCTGCGAGCTCTGCTTCACGAACGCGGATGATAACGAGATCGCCGCCTGCGAAATGCCCGTTCCGCACGACCTCGAAGACGATCTGCTTGAAGAGCTCGGCAACCCGACCGAGACCGTTGTCGCGTATGCGCTTGTGAAATCCAAAGAGTCATCGGCACGATAAACTGGACATTGGATTCCGCCGTGCCAACACGCCCCTGCTGGGTCGAAGTATCGACCGGCGCGCTCGAGGAAAACTACCGCGTTCTCCGCGGTATCGCCGGCCCCGACGCCGAGTGCCTGGCTATAGTGAAGGCCAATGCCTACGGCCATGGACTCGCGATCTGCGCGCCCGCGGCAGTGCGCGCCGGTGCCAAGTGGCTCGGAGTCACCAGCGTTGAAGAGGGCGTTGAAGCCCGCGCCGTCTGCCCTGGGGCGCGCATCCTCGTCATCGGCGGCGTCTTCCCGGGCCAGGGCAACGCACTCATCGCGCACAACCTCACTCCGCTTGCCTGGGACGCGCGTCATTTCGATGAGCTTGAGCGCGCCGCCAGTGCCGCGTCGATCGGACCCGGATCGTTGCCCGTCCATCTTGAGGTCGACACCGGCATGAGCCGCCAGGGCGCGAGCCTCGACGACCTGCCTGCGATTCTCTCTCGATTCAACGACCAACTGCCCCTTCGCCTCGAAGCCATAACGACGCATCTGTATGCGTCAGACGAGGCTGGCGGCGTTACTACCGCTCAGCAGCTTGCCCGGCTCGAAGCAGCGCTCGCCAAAATCCGCGACCTCCGCGCCTCGGCCCCGCGCCTGCTCAGTGTCGGCGCAACCGCCGCTCTTCTTGGCAGCGACCTCGAACGACTCTCCGCCCTGGCCCGCCGCTCGAAGATGCAGCTCATGCTGCGACTCGGCCTCGCGCTCTATGGTGTCGCGCCGCGCTTCACTCCACAGTTCGCCGCAGGCGACGAACCCGGTGCGCTCATTGAGGCCCGGTCACGCCTGCAACCAGTCCTCGCGTGGAAGACGCGCGTGGTGAGCGTGCGCGACATTCCCGCGGGCACGGAAGTTGGCTACAACGGCACCTTCGTCGCCGTTGAGGCCATGCGGATCGCGCTGCTCGCTGCGGGATACGCCGACGGACTCGACCGGCGGCTCGGCAACCGCTTCCGCCTGCTCGTAGCGGGGGAGCGCGCGCCGCTCATCGGCCGCATCAGCATGGACCAGTGCGTCGTTGATGTCACGGAGATTCCCGGCGTTCAGCCTGGCGACGAAGTCGTGATTCTCGGCACGCAGGGTGACGGCAGCATTACCGCGTTCGACCAGGCCGACGCCTGCGGCACGATTCCGTGGGAGGTCTTTACGCGGATCGCGCCGCGGGTTCCCAGGATCGCCGTATAGGCTACCTGAAATTGTCGGGCCTGGGAGTTGAATGATTGCCGTGAACTGCGAACCAGGAACTGAGAACCGGAGCTGGTCGCATATGTAGCCTGGGGTCGCTGACAAGGCGTCCCTCAGAGGCTAAAGCCGGTTGTTTAGGTTGCCTTCTGCGGCACGACTGAAGTCGTGCCCCTTCAAAGCCAGATTTATGCAACCAGTTCTAGGAGCTATGCGCAGGCTCCGGCACGCGCAATCCTGCTGCGCCTGCGGCAGATGCAATCATCGCGTCGGTTCCCATCGCGGCGTTCAGCAGCATGTGATAGAGGCCACGCGAGCACCACTCCTGGTTGTAGACGCGCTTGATTACGGCGGCTCGGCGCTTGTCTACGGCGATGAGTTCCTGCTCGGCGCGGTCCGCCTGGTCGGGAAAGCCCTGGATAAACCACTCTTTCTTTGCGGCCATGGTGGCGTAGACAAAGATGTGGAAGCAGCCTGGCTGCCCGGCGAGCGCGCACATTCCGCCGCGGCCCACGATCACGCAGTTGCCCTCTTTGGCCGCATCGACGATCTGCTTGCGGATCAGCGCGTACATCCGCTCGCAGTCGAACACCTGGTCGTCGCAGGGGCCGTTCGAGTACCACATGGAGTCCTGCCAGAAGACCTTGCCGTAGCGGTAGTACCAGGGGTCGGGCTGGTTCTCGATCTGCGCCGCCTTTTCGGCCGGCACTCCGGCCGCGCGGGCGGCGCCGCTGACCAGCTCCGAGTCAAGCAGTTTCCAGCCCAGCCGGTCTGCAAGATCGTGAGCAAACTGCGCGCCGTGGCTGCCGAATTCCCGTTCCACGGTGATCACTCGAATAGGGTGTTGCATGAGGACGACCTCCTCGCCCGCTTGGGAAGCATACACCGAAATGGATGCGGACCGCCAAATGCCGCCACCCGATTGGATGCGGACTGAGACTCAGCGCAATCCGGCCGGGAGTTCAGAGAAGTCAGAGTATGTAGCGGCTCAAGTCCTGATCCTTCACCACGCTCGCGACCATCTGCTTTACGTAATCGTCGGTGATGACGAAGACCTTCTCCGGGCCCGAGGCGGTCATACGCTCCTCGTAGGGCAGAGGCGCTGTTGCTTCGTTGCGCACGCTCTCGGGGAGCGCCCCAGCGGGTTGCGGCTCCTGCCCTCGCTTCACCACGTCCGGAGCGAGGAAGCTGACGTCCTCGAGCACCCGTTCCATGATGGTGTGCAGGCGGCGCGCGCCGATGTTTTCGGTGGACTCGTTCACCTTGAAGGCGAACTCCGCCATCTCGCGCAGCGCGTCGGGCGCGAACTCGAGGCGCACGCCTTCGGTCTCGAGCAGGGCCGAGTACTGCTTGGTGAGCGACGATTTGGGCTCGGTGAGAATGCGCAGAAAATCCTCGACAGTGAGGGATTTGAGCTCTACGCGGATGGGGAAGCGGCCCTGGAGCTCGGGAATCAGGTCGCTGGGTTTCGAGACGTGAAAGGCGCCGGCGGCAATGAAGAGGATGTGGTCCGTGCGGACCATGCCGTAGCGCGTGTTCACGGTGGTGCCTTCGACGATGGGCAGGATGTCGCGCTGGACGCCCTCCCGGGATACGTCGGGCCCGTGCCCGCCCTCGCGGCCGGCGATCTTGTCGATCTCGTCGAGGAAGATGATGCCGCTCGACTCGACGCGCTCGACGGCGGCGCGGTTCACGGAATCCATGTCGATGAGGCGGCCTTCTTCCTCTTGGACGAGATAATCGAACGCCTCGCCGACCTTCATCTTCCGCTTTTTTGGAGCCTGGCCGAAGATGTTGGGAAGCATGTCCTTGAGGTTCATCTCCATGTCCTCAAGGTTCTGGTTCGAGATGATGCCGAACTGCGGCATGTTGGACTGGCGCACCTCGATCTCGACCATGCGGTCGTCGAGCTTGCCTTCGCGGAACTGCTGGCGCAGCTTTTCGCGCGAGCGTTGGTGCGAGTCTTCACCGGGCAGAGTCATCTGGCCTTCGCGCCCCGGCGGCGCGCTGGGCGGAGGCGGCAGGAGCACATCGAGCAGCCGTTCTTCGGCGTTCATCTCCGCGCGGTCTTCGACTTCTTCGAGCCGCTCCTCGCGCACCATGTCGATGGCGATCTCGACGAGGTCGCGGATCATCGACTCGACGTCGCGGCCAACGTAGCCCACCTCGGTGAACTTCGAGGCCTCGACTTTCAGGAAAGGCGAGTTGGTCAGCTTGGCGAGGCGGCGGGCGATCTCCGTTTTGCCCACGCCCGTCGGCCCGATCATGATGATGTTCTTGGGCATGATGTCGTCGGCGAGATCGGGAGGCAGCTTCTGCCGCCGCTGCCGGTTGCGCAGGGCGATGGCCACGGCGCGCTTGGCGGCCTTCTGCCCGACGACATGCTTGTCGAGCTCGGCCACGATCTCGCGCGGCGTCAGCTCGTCCAGCGAGACGTCGGTTTCTTCAGCGGATGCGGGAAGGTAGATTGCCATTCGTGTTACTACTACTCCTGATTACTGATCACTCACCTCTGACCACCGTTACTTTAACTCCTCGAACGTCACCCGGTCGTTGGTATAGATGCAGATCTCGCCGGCGATCTTCATCGCCTTTTCGGCCACGTCGCGGGCTTCCAGGTCTGTGTTTTCGATCAGTGCCCGCGCGGCGGCCGTGGCGTAGCTGCCGCCTGAGCCGATGGCCGCATAGGGCTCGTCGGGATCGATCACGTCGCCCGAGCCTGAAATCAAAAATGTCTGGCTCTTGTCCGCGACCAGCAGCAGGGCCTCGAGGTTGCGCAGCATCTTGTCGGTGCGCCAGTCCTTGGCCAGTTCGACCGCCGAGCGGTTCAGGTTTCCCGCGTATTGCTCGAGCTTCGCTTCGAAGCGCGTGAACAGGTTGAATGCGTCGGCCGTCGAGCCCGCAAAGCCGGCGAGGATCTTGTCCTGGTAGAGCCGGCGGATCTTCTTCGCCGAGTGCTTCAGCACGTGATCGCCGAGCGTCACCTGGCCGTCGGCCGCCATCACGACATGCCCGTTCCGCCGCACGCAGATGACGGTGGTTGAACGGATGCGTCTTGTCTTGCTTGTGGTCTTGCTCAAGGCTCCCAAAACCCCTGAAAATGCGCGGCTATCAAGGTGATTCCCGCGCAAAGTCGCAGAGTCGAGTATAACGCCTGAAAGCGATGATCTAAATCGCTCGATTCGGGACACTGTTCAGTGACGGCATGCGCATGCCGGCCCAGCATTGCCGATTCACGCGATCAGATTTGGAAGATCCCGGCCGCCGTATACCACCCGCTCAATCCGAACGATCTCACCAATCACGCGAAACAGAATTATGTACCGCCCGACCACAGCTATTCGTGCTCCTTCGCCAATCTCCGGCCGAAGCTGGTAGATGAGTGGTTTCTCTTCGATGAGCAGCAGCTTTCGCCAGATCTCGCGGACTAGTCCGACGGCCCGCTCGGGACTCTCCTCGGCAATGAAATCCGCGATCGCTTCGATGTCGTTCTCAACATACCTCGAGAGCTCTAAGCGCATTCTTCGTGTTCACCCGCCGCATCTGCGATCGCTTGATACTTACGCTCAAGGCGCTCGAAGACGTCACGGGGAGAGATCCCGGGGGAATCATCGGCAAGTGCCTGCTGCCACACCCTTCGCAGCTCATCCAGGCCCTTTTCGCGCAGCGCCCGCTTCTGGTTCCAGTCCCGCAGCGCTTCTCGCACCACCTCGCTCGAGGAGGAGTACTCACCCGCGTCCACCGCCTGCCGCACCATTGCCACCATCTCCGGCGGGAGCGCGATGCTAATCTTCTCAATATTCGCCACTTCGCCCTCGGTAGGAATAATTCCTACTCGATCCTACCACCTTTCGCTTCGGCACTGCAGGACACTGGTTGACTCGTTCAAGGGAAAGCGCTACAGTCGTTCATCGATATATCGATCATCGAGGATATCGACCATGCCCAAGCGCACCCTCGACCCGCTTCCCTCGGCCGCCTTTCAGATTCTGCTCGCACTCGCCCAGGAAGACCTCCACGGCTACGGCATCATGCGCCAGGTGGCAGAGCAGACCGGCAATCGAATGCACCTCGGGCCCGGCACGCTCTACAGCTCGATCCAGACCCTGCTCGAGCACAAGCTGATTGAAGAAGTCGACGGACCGGAGAGCGAGCCAGCCGATGCGCGACGTCGCCGCCACTACCGTCTAACCTCTGCGGGCCGCAAGCTCGCCCGCGGCGAGGCCGAGCACCTGGCCGAAACCCTCCGCACCGCTCGGGCGCGGAAAATCTTCAGGGGGGACTATGTCTGAAAAGATCTACGCCTTCCTCTTCCGCCTCTTCCCCGCGCGTTTCCGCGCCGCTTGGCACGATGAAGCGCTTCACCTCTTTTGCGATCGCGCCCGTCACGAGCGCGGATTCATCAAGAGCCTGCTTCTCTGGATCGATCTCCTCGCCGATATTGCCGTTACGCTTCCGCGTATCTACTCAAGCGAAGACCCTTCGCTCCTCCCCGCGGCCACGGCGAATTCCAGCGGCGTGCCGTCGTTTTACATGCTCCAGAGGCAGCCCATCCAGCCCAGGTCTTACGCGATGGGAACGATTCTCTCCGTCGTCGCCATTGCCGTCGTCATCGTCCTGCTCAATCACGGCGGGCATGTACCCATTCTTCATCCCAGCGCGGCGGAAGACGCCGGCGGCTTCACCGTCGATCCCTGGGCCACCGGTCCGGCATCCGGCGACGGAGACGCAGAAACGATCGCCATTGGCCGTGGCACGGCGGGGGCTGCGCAATCTGCTACAGGCGCGAATCCAGGCGCCACTGTCGTTTTCAAAGACCGCCCGCGCCTGCCGCTCTTCGACGCCGCCGAGAAGCATCGCGTCATCGAGGGCATCATCGCCAATCTCAACCAGCACTACCCCGACGCCGGTGTCGCCCGCACTATTGCTGGTACACTTCGCCTTCACGAGGGTCTCGGCTACTACCGGTCTATCGGCGATCCGGCCGAGTTCGCCGAGCTCGTGACCCGCGAGATACGCGAATCCAGCCATGACCTTCACTTCGAGGTCGTCTACAGCCGCGACGTGCTGCGCGAAGATCCAGCGCCGGCGGTGCCCGTCGAGGACGCCATTTACCGCCAGGTCCTCCGGCGGGCCAACTGCAACTTTGAGAAAGTAGATTTCCTACCCCACAACGTCGGCTACCTGAAGCTCGATTCCTTCCCCCCGCCTGATGTCTGCGGAGACACCGCCATTGCCGCCATGAAGACGGTGAGCCGGGCCGATGCCCTGATCATCGACCTGCGCGACAACTCCGGCGGCCAGCCCGAGATGGTGATGTTCCTCGCCGGCTGGCTCTTCGACGAGCCTGCCTTTTTCTGGAACCCGCGCGAAAACTCCGCAGCCAATATTTGGACCCATTCGCCCATGGCCGGAAGCGGCCTCGCCGGCAAGCCGGTCTACATCCTCACGTCGCCGCGCACCTGGTCGGCTGCCGAGCACTTCAGCTACGACCTCAAAATGCTCCACCGCGCCACCCTGGTCGGCGAAACCACCGGCGGCGCGACCGACGTTGGCGTCTTCCACCGCATCGACGACCACTTCGGCATCGGTCTGCGCGAGAGCCGCGTCCCCAATCCCTATCCCGTACCCGACTGGGCCGTTCACGGCGTGTCGCCCGATGTGGCGGTCCCGGCATCCCACGCACTCGATTCCGCCGAAATGCTCGCCGTTCAAAGAATCGCCCGGCGTTGAGTCTCCAATCGGAATTTTTGCAGCGGGGCGCAGTTGATTTCGCAATGCTGTTGACAATGGCCTGACTTCGCGCTGTGATGAACCGAAATGCCTGTGCGCTTTCTCGCATTCGCGCTGCTCGCTGCACTGCTCGCTCCCCCAGATGCATTTGAGCGCCTGCGAGCCGAGTGGGCGCAGGATCTGCACCAGAAACAGATCGAGGCATGTGTCGCCCTGTACTCTCCGGATGCAGTGTTCGTTCAGCCCGATGGCAGCCGCGTGGAAGGCGCGTCCGCAATCCGCGAGCCATTCAAGACCGTTACTTCCACCTTTGACAGCGACCTCGCCTTCTCGTCCAAGCGGGTCGAGGTCTCCGGCGACCTTGCATACGATTCCGGCAGCTATTCCGAAACACTCGTAACCCGCTCGAATGGCAAGCAGATGCATTCAAAAGGAAGCTACCTGACCGTTTACCGCAAGCAGAATGATGGAACCTTGAAAATTGTCGAGCAGGTCTGGAATGGCACGATTGAAAGCGCGTCCCAGCACTGACCTCTCGTGTTCGCACAGTTGCGGAGGCTTCCCGAAAAGGGCTCAGTAACTCCAGTTTTCTTTTCGATTCAAACGCCGGAATCACACCTGCGCTATCCTTCAATTGGGGACCGTGAAAGGCGGGTTCCTGCCTTCCATGAACGTCCACGATGCCAGAATCTGGGAGATCGCCGCGGGCGCCGCACTGGTTGCCGGCGGCGCCGCCCTTGCCGCGTGGCTTGTCTTCCGCCGACGCCCAACGCCCGAAGAGATCGAGCATACCCGCCGCCAGTTCCTCACCCAGTCCGGCCGCATCGTCGACGGAACGCTGCTCGACGTTACCGAACTTCCCGGCGAAGACGGCCACGCCCTCACCATGCTTATCTACGAGTACCGCATTGGCGGCGTGGATTACGAGTGCTCTCAGGACATCACCCGCTTGGGCCATGTCGTCACTGTCGCCCACGTCCGCGCCGGTTTCCCGTGCTCCGTCCGGTACCAGCCCGGCACCCCCCAAAACAGCATCGTCGTCGCCGAAAACTGGTCGGGGCTGCGGGTTTCGGTTCCGGTCCTTCCCGTTCGCGAGAACCCTGCGCCCATCGACTCCTCCCGGCTCCACCCCAAAACCGGAAGCTGAAAGACAGGCATTAGGGATCAGGGAATAGGCATTAGGTAGAGCCTGGAACCCCGTTCGATCAAATGCCTATTGCCTGATCCCGGCTTGATACCCATCCGGGGTATACTATTCCCCATGCATGTTCATGCCGCGCCTGCTTCTTCACAATCCCCGGGCGCTGCTCGCACCCAGACCGTACTTCGCATCTCCCTCGTCGCCACCGCCGCCTACGTCGCCATCACCTTCATCGCGGGGCTGCGCGCTCACTCTCTTGCGCTGCTTTCCGAGGCAGGTCACAACGTCTCGGATTTTCTGGCCCTTCTGCTCAGCTTCGTCGCGGTCCACTTTCAGTCCCGCCCTTCGGACCCCGTCCGCACCTTCGGCTACCAGCGTGCGGGCGTCCTCGCCGCCTTCGTCAACGCGGCAACCCTCATTGTCATCTCACTGTGGATCGGTGTTGAGGCGATTCACCGCCTGTACGCGCCGGTCGCCGTGCAGCCGCGCGTCATGATGATCGTCGCCGCCGCGGGCGTCCTGATGAACGGCGCGATCGCCGCGCTGCTGTGGGGGGTGGCCCGCGACGTCAACCTGCGTTCCGCCTTCCTCCACATGGCAGGGGATACCCTGTCCACCGCCGCCGTCATCGTCGGTGGCGCGGCAATCCTCTTCTCTGGTCGCAACTGGATCGACCCCGCCCTTTCGCTTGTGATCGCCGCCCTAATCCTCTGGTCTTCGGCCGGCATCGTCCGCGAGACTCTCAATATCCTGCTGGAAGGGACCCCGCGCGGCGTCGACCTTAACCACATCCGCGCGCATATGGAGGAAATCTCCGGCGTCCTCAACGTCCACGACCTGCACATCTGGTCGCTCGGCTCGCAGTCGCGGGCGCTGGCCTGCCACGTCACCATCGCCGACATCCCGCCGTCTGAAAGCTCGGTCATCCTAGCGCGCCTCAACGGCGTGCTCAAAGACCACTTCAACATCTGCCACACCACCATCCAGTTCGAACACGAAAACTGCCCTGAAGTGCACGGCTGTGTAGTCCCGATCGACCAGATGACCAGCGGGCACGGCCACTCGCATCACCATCACGGCCACGCGCACTGAGAGTGCCGACAAGCCCGCGGCCAGCGAATCAGTAAACATCGCCACCATCTCCAATCCGCTTTCATCTTGAGCGCAGGTCGCACAGCGACCGGAGTCGAGGGATGCGCGGTTGCAATTGCCCTTCGCTCGCAGCCCCGCGCTATACTCCCGGAGAGCAAGCCAGAAGCAAGCCTGCCGTTTCAGGAGAAGTCGGTAAGTCATGCAGAGCGCAAAAGTTGCACAAGGCTTGAGTGCCGGACCCGGCTTGATTCTGATCGACCCGAAATATCTGCACAACATCGCGGCAGCCATCCGCGCCGCTTCGTGCTTCGACGTTACGCGGCTGGTGTGGACCGGGTCCCGAATTGACTTGAGTCCGCTCGAGCGTCTCCCACGCGAAGAGCGCATGAAGGGCTACAAGGATGTCGTCTGGACACATGACAAGCGCGACAAGCCGCTTGCGCATTTCCAACCGAGTGTTACGCCCGTTTGCGTTGAGCTGCTCGAGAACTCCGAGCCGCTCACTACGTTCGCCCATCCGGATAACGCGGTTTACATCTTTGGTCCCGAAGACGGCGGTGTCCCCCAGGTAATTCGCCGGCTGTGCCACCGCTTCGTCCACATTCAGGCGAATCACTGTCTCAATCTTGCGGCAGCCGCAAACGTGGTCCTTCACGACCGGAAAGTGAAGCTGCAACTGAGCGGAAAGGCCCCAATTCTCCCAACGGGGCAAATGCTCAAAGAACATAGGGGGCCTATGGAGATTGGTTTTCCCGGGTGGGACGGAAAGTAGATTACCAATCGTTTGTTCTGATTCCGCGCTATACTTCTCCACATGACCCCGATGTTCGGACGTCGCGATCAGTTCTCCCTGGGGGGAGCCATAGGCCACATCGCGGTCTACGCGTTTCTCATGCTTTTTGGATTTCTGCAGCTGAACTCCGCCCTTACGCAGCCGGATTCCTACTTCCTCTTTTCAGGCCCGCTGATCCTGATCATTGGGATCTTCGGGGTTTTCCACGGCCTGAATGAAATCCCCACGGTCCACCGCCGCAGCGGCCGGTAACGGCCCCTGGTCGAATTGCCAGAAGATCAAGTGACCCGATGGACCGCGGTCGGAAGCGCTAATCCGGACTATACTTCCCGCCATGAGCCGCCTGCACTCCTACTACGACAGAACTGCCCGTAACTATTCTCTGAACTGGGCCATTGCCATAATCGCAATCTTCACCTTCATTAGCTCCCTTGGCCTCTTTCAGTTCCTCAAGTACCTCCAGCGCGGCGATGACTTCTATTTGCTCGTGGGTCCGATCGATTTCCTGATCGGTGTCTTCGGGGTATATCGGGGCGTTCACATTACTCACGCCGTTGTGCGGCGAATGATCGCCGAATCCCCGTCGGCCCGACCCGCACCGATCTCTGAAAATTGACGATCCGTTTCTACTCCCCCACCGGCCTCCGCAGCAGTACGAGCCATCCTGCCACCTCGCGGCCGCCTTCGTTCCGCAGAAATCCTTCCCGCAGTTCCACCACATTCAGGCCCGCTGCCAGCGCGGATTCCGTTAGGTAGTCCCGGTGATGCGTGTAGCGTCCGGTCGGCTTGAGCTCAAACGGAAACGTCTCTCCCTTCTCCAGCGAGAACGCCAGCCAGCCGCCCGGCCTGAGCCGCTGCCGCGCCAGCCGCATGATTCGTCCCAGGTCGCCGACGTAGATCAAACAATCCGTCGACGTAATCAGTTCGAACCAATCCCCTGGGGCTTCCAGCCACGCATGAATTTCCTCGATCTCGATCGCGTCATAGATCCCGAGCGCCTGCGCCTTCTCGGCCATCGCGGGGGAGAGGTCGACTCCCGTAAGCCGCCGGGCCCGCTTGCGCAGCAGCGCGCCCTGCAGACCAGTCCCGCAGCCCAGATCAAGCACCTCCAGATCGGCGCACCCATCCAGGTGCGCTGCAAGAAGTTCTTCGATCCGCTCCGGCGCCTGGTAGCAGAGCGCCTCTTGCATGTGCTCGTCGTACGTTGCCGCAAAACTCTCGAAGATCAGTTCAATGCACCGGTCCGAACAACGCGGCGGCGGGGGTCCGCCTTCCAGTCCCGCGAGAATCTGGCGAACCGCATCGTCATCGGGAATGATTTCGAGATAGCGCCGGTATGCGTCGATGGCAAGGGGCGTCCGGTCCAGCCACAGGGCGCGCGCGCCAAGCTGGTACCAACCCTGCGCATTCTCCGGCTCCAGTTCTGTTCCGCGGCGCGTCAGCTTCAGCGCAGCTTCGGTGCGGTTTCGCTTCCACAGTTCGTTGCCTGCGTCGCGAATCTCCTCCGCTGTCAGGAACCGGGCCGGTCGCGCAATCCCGTCACCCGCCTCGAGCAGGCCCGACTCAAGTCCTTCCTCGACAAATGCGCGCGCCACGCTGGCCGGGTCACCGCCCGGGATCAACGGCGCGGCCAGCGCGACAAGCTCCTCCGCGCTCCGGCTGCCGTCGGCCAGCTCCACTATCAGCGCCGCAACCGGGTTCAGCTCGTGCAGGATCTGCGCGGCGGCATCGTAAACCAGGTATCCATCCTCAAGCTGGCAAAGGCCCACCGATGGGCTGACGTACGGATTGCTCATGCAGTGCGGACCACCTGGCAGAGGCAGATTGGAGTCAGGTTGCGTCGCTATTTGGGCGGCGGCGCGGTGGTAGTCGAGCTGCTCTTTTTGCTCTTTTCAGTTGACACGCGGCCCGTGGCGTTTTTTAGCGCCGGGGGTGTCTGGGAGCTGTTCTTGAAGGGGGCCGAAGAGTTCTTCAGAGCTGAAGGCGTCTGAGAATTGTTCTTGAACGGAGCCGAAGCGTTGTTCTTGAGTGGAGCCGAGGTGTTGCTCTTGAACGGGGCCGCGGCCTGTGAGCTGTTCTTGAAAGGAGCAGAAGTATTGTCCTTGAACGGAGCAGGCGCCTCTGAGTTGCTCTTAAAAGGAGCCGAAGCGTTCTTCTGCTCAAGCGGCGCCTGCGAGTTGTTCTTGAACGGAGCCGAATCGATGTTCTTATAAGGATCTGAGGCGTTGCTCTTCAACGGAGCCGAAGTATTGTCCTTGAACGGCGCCGAGTCGATGTTCTTATAGGGATCCGAAGCACTGTTCTTCAGCGGAGCCGAAGTATTGCTCTTAAAGGGAGCCGAATCGATGTTTTTATAGGGATCTGATGCGTCGTTTTTGAAGGGAGCCGAAGTGCTCTTTTGCGCCGGGGCGGCCTTCTGTTGTTTTACGGGTCTCTGGGCGTTCGCCTCATCGGTCAACACCGTCGTTGCTACCAGCGGCGCAGCAACAACGCCGGCCAGGAGCATGGCGAGAAACTTGCGCCGGTCCTGCGGTACACCCTCCAACGCGCGGTCGAGCGGGGAACTGACCCTTTCTTTCATGGAGCATCCTCAAGTGAACCTGAAGTGTGTTAAGTGACCCGAGACTAGAGAATCGCTAATCCCACCGTCAAGCCTTTTTTATCCGCGCTCTGTGCTCCGAGATGTCCTCCGCTATAATTCCCTACATGCGCCTGCCCGCCATGACCGTGCCTCTGCTCGCCGCCTGCGCGGCGTGTGCCGCGGCTCCGGCCGCCTGAGACTCCGCACCACCTCATCCCATCGCAAATCGGCACAGTTCCACTTCAGGTCCCCGCGCCTTCTAAGCGCGCCTGACCCCTGACCATTGATACCTGACCACTGGCATACTGGAGTCATCATGGAAGAGTTCTCCCGCATTCAGCGCCTGCCTCCCTACGTCTTCAACATCACCGGGGAGATGAAGGTGGCCGCCCGCCGCCGTGGCGAAGACATCATCGACTTCGGCATGGGCAACCCCGACGGCGCCACGCCCCCTCATATCGTGGCGAAGCTCGTCGAGTCCGCGCAGAAGCCCGTGACGCACCGTTATTCCGTGTCGAAGGGCCTGCCGCGCCTCCGCCGCGCCATCTCGAACTGGTATGCGTCGCGGTACGGCGTCACGATCGACCCCGACCGCGAGGCCATCGTTACTATCGGGTCAAAGGAAGGCATCGCCCACCTCTGCCTCGCCATCCTCGACTCGCGCGATACCGTCCTTGTACCTAATCCTTCTTATCCAATTCATATCTATGGCCCGGTGATTGCCGGCGCGCACGTGGTCTCCGTGCCGATCGTGGACCAGGAAAAATTTCTCGCCGAGCTTGAAGACCTCATTCCGCGCCTGACCCCGCGCCCAAAGGCCCTTATTGTTAATTTCCCCTCGAATCCGACGACTCAATGCGTTGACCTGCCCTACCTCGCGCGCCTCGTCCAACTGGCGCGGCAGTACGGGTTTCATCTCATTCATGATTTGGCGTATGCCGATATCGCGTTCGACGGTTACAAGCCTCCCAGCGTGCTGCAGGTGCCCGGGGCCAAGGATGTCGCGGTCGAGTTCTTCACGCTTTCGAAGTCGTACAACATGCCGGGCTGGCGCGTGGGATTCATGGTGGGCAACCCGGTGCTCGTCAACGCGCTTGGCCGCCTCAAGAGCTACTTCGACTACGGAACGTTCACGCCCATCCAGGTCGCGTCGATTCTGGCTCTCGAAGGCCCGCAGGAGTGCGTTGCCGAAATCTGCAACACCTATCAGAAACGCCGCGACGTGTTAGTTGAGGGATTGAACAAGCTGGGCTGGCAGGTCGCGATGCCGAAGGCGACGATGTTTGTCTGGGCGCAGATTCCCGAGCCATACCGGCACCTCGGATCGCTTGAGTTCTCGAAGTTATTGCTGACTGAAGCCAAGGTGGCCGTGAGTCCCGGCATTGGGTTCGGCGACTACGGCGACAGCCACGTGCGGTTCAGCCTAATTGAGAACGAGGAGCGGACGAGGCAGGCGCTGAGGGGGATCAGGCAGATGTTCGCAAAAGCGTCGGCGGTCAAAGGGCTGGTGCCAGCCTGATCTGCTTCGCGCCCTTCTTCCTGAATTCCTCAGAGTCGTGCAGCGAGACTGCTCATTTTCGTGAGAGCGGAATTGAGATCCGGATAGAGCCCTCTAACCTCAAACCAGAACCGTTCCTTGATATAGACGGCTTTTCGAAAATCGCGGGAGCGAATCGCCTGGCCAATAATAGAGATCTCCACCTGTGCCTTACCAAGGACTTCAGTCATAAGGGGGATAATTACGTCGAAATCATAAACAACAACTGAACGACGCAACGAAGCGATTTTGTTCCAGCCGGGCGCATCCGCCTTGATCGTCTTAGCTAATTCGGATATGACCGAATCCACCTCTTCGCAATGAGTTCTGGCCTCATGCGGAATCTGTCCTCCATGATAAAGCGTTGCGAACTTTGCGGCGATGCTATCAAACCTTTCGAAATACTCCTTCGCATCGGTTATCGAGAATGGTTCAAGCGCTGAAACCAATGTTTGGTGAGTCGCACGAAGATTGGACAAGAGCCGGCGAAGTTCTGCTTTCGATTGCCTAACAGTCTCCGTTGGCAAGGCATCGAACCCTTCCAGGCTCTGTGTTACAGACGAAACGTACTGTTGCGTTTGGGAGCCGGCGATGTCGATAAGCGCCGCGCTTGGGGGTCGCGGCATCGTTGTATAAGTTGTATAAAATGAGCGCTCCCTGTCGAGTAACCGTTGCAATCGCCAATAGCGCATCCAGTGTCTTCCAACTAAGTGCGTAAAAACGAAACCGAGCAGGGCGATGATCGCGCTTGCTGCCGCCCAAAAAACCGGTTGCTTGAACATGGAGTTAGACTCCTCATCGATTGATCGAAAAATCGCCCGACCGAGGTGGAGGCCCCGCTTGAAGCGAGGCAATTCTAGCAGCATCGCTTGCGCGCAATTACAATCAGTCCAACAGCCGCCTTCCCCGCGGCTGCTCCACTTAATTCGGTCCAGGCCTGTTACCCTCTCGCAACCCGCAATCCCCATCTCCCAAGGAGACACTTCCCCATGCCGCTCCCGAATGATGAACGCGTCGTCGCCCTCGCTAACGATTTGCTCCAGGTGATGGATCAGCTTTTCGGCGTGCACCCGGGATTCCGGGCGGCGCATGCCAAGGGTCTTCTGCTGACCGGCACCTTCACGCCTGCGCCTGAGGCGCGCTCACTTACCTCGGCCCCGCACATTGCGCGCGCGTCGACGCCGGTCACGGCGCGGTTCTCGAACGGCACCGGCGTGCCGCAGATCCCCGACAGCTCGCCCGACGCCAACCCGCGCGGACTGGCCATCCGCTTCCATCTCGCCGAGCGCGTTCACACCGACATCATCAGTCACGGGTTCGACGGGTTTCCGACGCGCGACGGGGCGGAGTTTCTTGAGATGCTGCGCGCGGTGGCGGCAAGCGGGCCCGACGTTCCCTCGCCGAAGCCGATCGAAAAGTTTCTCGGCGGGCACCCGGCTGCGCTGTCCTTTGTGCAGGCGCCCAAGCCGTTCCCTTCGAGCCTGGCGCGGGAGACTTACTTTGCCGTGACCGCCTTTGAGTTCACAAATGCCCAGGGGCAGACACGATTCGGGCGTTACCGGATCGTGCCCGAATTGGGGAACGACTTCCTGAGCGATGAGCAGGGCAAGGCGCTTTCCCCGAACTACCACTACGACGAAATTGCCGCACGAGTGGCGAAGGAACCGGTTCGTTTTCATTTACGCGTGCAGGTTGCAGACGCCTCCGACACGACCGACGACCCTACCGTGCACTGGCCTGAAGGCCGCGAGATCGTGGACTTCGGCACTGTCGAGCTCAACCAGGTTGTAGCCGATAATCCCACTGAGCAGAAGCACATCATCTTCGATCCGATTCCGCGCGTGGAGAGCATCGAGCCCTCGGCCGACCCGCTGCTTGAGCTGCGCGCCGCCATCTACTTGCTCAGCGGGCGACGCCGGCGCGCCGCGCACGTTCCCGCCGCCGTCGAGGTAACCGCCGGCACCCCATAGCGCGGCGAACATGCTGAAGCCCGCGGATCCGGGTTCGCGGAGCGCGAGACACTTCAGCCAGTGCCCGGTTCGCCGTGTATCCTATGCGGCGGGAAACACGATCATGCATCCGGCCTCCGCGAAGATCCTGTCGTTTCGAGCTGAAAATACCACGCGCCGCCGCGCGCGACTCACGGCCGTCGGGGTTATTGCGGCGATCCTGCTGCTGGGTTTCGCGGGCAACGTTGCAGCTCAACAAGCTGCTCGCCGCTTTCCAATCACCCTGCGTCTCGACGACGTGCTTCCGACGGGCAACCAGTGGATCTCGCTGCCCGACATTCGCGCGAGCGACGGCTCTCTGAACTCGTTCAACGTCCTCTCGATGCATCATCGCGGGCTGCTCCAGGTGTCAGGGGAACGCGGCGGCCCCGCTCTCGAGCCTTACTTCACCGCCAATGGAAAGCCACTGGAATTCAGCAACCCGTCCTGGGAACTCGTCGAGTACTGGATTCCTTCTGCGCACATGAGCATCGGAGATCTCGATGCAACCCTGACCTGGTGCGCGCCGCCTGAGTCGCGGGCCGCGTTTCTCCGCATGACCCTCGCCAACCGCGGAACCGCGCCGGTGGAAGTAGCCATGGGCGTGAAGGCATCGTTCGGCGCGCTCTATCGCGTCACGTATGTTCCCGTGGAGCTGCGCGGCGAGCGCACGGTGGCCGCGGCGCCGTGGGTCGAGCCGGCCGAGGCATTCAGCTTCATCACGACCGACACCGAATTCGCGTGGACGCTGCTGCATCCCGGTTCCAAAGCGGCCATTACGGCGCCGCCGCTCACGGCTGCTCCTGCGGTCGATGCAAGCCAGGCGAAGACTCTTGCGCCCGGAGAATCGGCCGAGGCCATCTTCATTCTGGCCGCGGGAATCGAGGAGTTCAGCGCCGCGCACAACGCGCGCGCGCTCCGCGAGCAGATCGAGCGAAATGGCGCAGAGCGCATGATCGAAGACACCGCTGCGTGGCTATCCCGGCGCACCCGCACGACCGGCAAGCGGGATCTCGACCTGCTGATGAACCGCAACTTCCTCTTTACGACGTTGTATGCCTGGGGCAGCACCATCGACACCGAGCAACTCGTCGGCGTTACATCACGCAGCCCCCGCTATTACGTCTCCGCCGCGTACTGGGACCGGGACGCGATGCTGTGGAGCTTCCCCGGCCTTCTCGACACCGATCCCGCGATGGCGCGCGACGCGCTCGAGTACGCACTCACGATCCAGTTGCGCAACGCGGGGACGCACAGCCGTTTCATCGATGGCATCGTGCTGGAGGACGGTTTTCAGCTCGATGAGGCCGCGGCCCCGGTCATCGCGCTTGCGTCCTATGTGAGCCGCACCCACGATACAGCTTTTCTCGCCGCTCACAGCGCGGCGGTTCAACATCTCAGCGACGGCCTGGCGCGCAGGTTCGATCCGGCCACGGGCCTCTACTCCTCGCAGCAGGACTCCCAGGACGAATTTCAGAAGCTTCCGTTTCTCACCTACGACAACGTGCTCGTCTGGCGCGCGCTCAACCGTCTTGCGGAACTCTACAATCAGCTCAACGATCCAGAAGCCGCGCAGGAGATGACGAAACGCGCCGCCTCCCTGCACGATGCGATCCTCGCGCGCTGCGTCTCCGCATCGGCTCCCGGCGCGGGCGGACCGGTCTTCGCTTCCGCCACGGATGGAAAGAATTTCGTTTTCACCGACATTCCTCCCGGATCGCTGCTCAAGTTGCCCACTCTCGGATTTGTCGCTGAAACAGACCCGACTTTCGTGCGCACTTACCAATGGCTGCACTCGAAGAACTACCCGTATTCCTATGCCGACAAGTCTTTCGGTCTGCCTGGGAGCTATCGCCTGCCCTTCACAACTTCGTGGAGCATTGCGGATCACCTGCTGCTCGCGGCCGGGCGCGAACAGGCGCTCAAGATCCTCCGCGCGAGCGACTGGGATGGAGGCATCATTACGGAAGGCGTCGATCCCGCTTCAGCCAGAATGGATCAGGCCGGCCGGGCCTTTGCCACCGCGGCGGGCTACGTTGCTCACGCAATCTGCGAAACCGAATGCACGGACAAGCCCAGATAGCGGCCCGCGCGCACGATCTTGGTTACCGGTTCACTGCCTGTTCCGCCTTGCCGCCAATCACCGCATTATTGATGATCGGCTTCGCCCACAGCCCGATGCTGAGGACGCAGCCAAACGTCAGATACAGGAAACTCATCCCGGTGCGCAATCCTGCAAGATCCCCCAGCCGCCCGATGATCAGCGGAACCACCGCTCCGCCCACGATGCCCGTGCAGAGAATGCCCGCAAATGTGCCGTGGTGTTCCGCCACCGAATTCAGCGCCAGCGAAATGACCGTAGGCCACATGATCGATGCAAAGAATCCCACCGCCGGGAAAGCGTAGAGCGAAACCATGGCCGGCCCGACCAGGCCCGCGCTCAATGCGATCAGCGCCCCGATCGAGAAACCGAGCAGCACCCTCCTGCTGTCGAACGCCTTTAGAAGAATCATCCCGAAAAAGCACCCGATCGTCATCAGGCCCCAGAACCACGAAACCGCGCTCGCCCCCGTCGTATGCGGATCGAAGCCGTGATAACTGGAAAGGAATCTGGATATCCAGTTCGCAGTTCCCTGTTCCGAGCCGACGTAGGCAAACATGCACCCAAAGTAGAGCCACACAACTCTGCGCTTGAACAAAAGCAGGTACGTTGCGACGGTGCCTGATTTTTCTTCATCCGTGCGCACGATGCGGGGAAAGCGCACCGACGAGATGACAATCATCATCAATGTGGAGACGGCCGCGAAGATCCAGTAGATCGAAACCCACGGCAGATTCTCCGGCGTAATCCGCGCCATGGCCTGCAGAACGCTCCCATGCTCCCCTGCGCGGGGCAGGTTGTTCACCATGTAGGAGTAGATATGAGGGCTCAGGAACGAAGCGCCGCCGTAAACAAACTGCGCAACCGCGGAGTTGAACGCAAAATGCTCCTCGCCGCCGGCAATCCGCAGCAAGGGGTTGATCGCCACCTGGAGCATGGCCATTCCCGCGCCGATTACGAACAGCGACGCTGCGGCGACCTGAAGCGTGGGATGGCCCGCAAAGCTCAGGGCGCCCGCCGTCGCCGCCAGGAACGACACGATCATTACGGGCTTCTCCGTGAACCGCTCGACAAGAAACCCGGCAGGAATGGACAGGATCCCGTAGGCGAGAAAGAAGGAGAAGGGAAGAAACGCCGCCGTTGCAAGGCTGACGCGGAAGCTGTCGATGATGTCGGGAATGATCGGCCCTAGCACGTTTGTGAGCAGCGAAATCACTGCGAACACCAGGAAAATGATCCCAACCATCCATCCGTGTCTGCGCACATGCACCCCGCGGCCTTGCGGCCTGTTATTCGATCGCGGTGATCTTGCTTGCCCGCTCGAACTTGCCCGGCTCGCGGTTTCTCGCCGCCGCCAGCGCAAGCGTCATCATCTGCGCCGGAAGGATCTCGAGAATCGGCCGCAGCAACTCGTCGGCCTCCGGCAGCCTGCACGCGCCCTGTTCTGCATCGCCCGCGAAAAAAGCCGCTCGTGCTCCGGTACGCTGAACATCCAGGAAAAGCCCATCGTTCAGCGCCCTGGTCCTCGCCTCGCCCGCAAATACTCCTACAAGCACGTCCGGTCCCAGCATCTCGAACGGGCCATGCCGGAAAGCGGCGCTGCTCATTCCCTCCGCGTGCACGTGGGTGGATTCCTTGATGATCAGTGCTCCTGTCTCGGCCGCTGCAAGGGACGGCCCGCGCCCAACCAAAAACACGTTCCTCGTCTCGTGCAGCAATTCCCCGAATTCTGCCACATGGCTCTTCCAGCCGGCCAGGTAGCTTTCCACCTTCGCCGCCGCCTCCTCCAGAATGCGCAGGCGCGCGCCGCAATCGGTGCCGCACAGCGCCCCGGCAAGCAACTGCAACGCGGCCACGCCGGAAACATACGTCTTGCACGAAACCGAGTACTCGTCACCCGCAGCCGTGAGAACGGTAAATGCAGACTGCGTCGACAATGCGCTGTCCGCATGATTGGTAACGCCAATGACCGTGGATTTCCCGGCGTTCAGCCCGAGCAGGCGCACTGTCTCCGCGCTCTGGCCCGATTGAGAAACAACCACGGCCAGCGTCGAGGGTGTCAGCAGGTGCGGATAATAGTGGATCAGCTCCGACGTCTCAACCATCAGCGGCGTCCATCCGTGCTCCGCCAGTTCAATGCTCAGCGGGTGGAGGACGAAGTAAGATGAGCCCATCCCTGTCAGAACGATCCGCTCAAACCGCGAAGGCCCGCAGCCCTGCGCGATCTGCTCGAACACCGCGCTCGCCCGCAATTCGCTCCACGTCGACTGAAGGGCCTCGGGTTGATGGAGCAGATCGTCCAGGTACCGCCCCTTAACGCGCTCAAAATCCACCTGCAAGGCCGCCTCCGTTGCCGTTTGCTTTTGCTTCTCATTCTGTCATTCCTGGAGGGAATCTGCTTTTGCCTTCAGCATCCTGATCTTCGCCTCACCCGCTGAGCATCGGTATTTTCCCGGAGTGCTATCGCCGCGGTAAACCCCCGCTCCCCGCGATTCCAAATCATCAATCTCATCCGGTCCCGCAAATTATTCGTACGATTGCACCACGCGTGGTGATATCCACAGATTTATTCCTTTTTTCAACTTGCATTCACAGATTCAACCGGCGCATAGTCTCGCAAGTTGGTAGCCCAACAGGGAAACGGAAACGAACATTTCCTGCCCTGCAGGAAGATGAAGGTTCGATTGCAAGAGGAGATTTGGTCGACGGGGAAACCCGGAGATTGAGGATTCAAAGGCAGTCGGAAGTCCATCCCCGGCTTGGCAGGACGATGCAAAGTTCGGTTGAACTCAAGGGATTTCGTTGCCGGCTTGGCAGCGTCGCAAAGGAAGATGGAAAACGGAACTCTCGCCGGCGGCCACCGGTGGAAGCGCCGAGAGAAATTGGAACATGCGATGCGGGTCAGGCAGGATAAGCAGGATCTGACGGAAGCCGGAAGATTTATCCCCTGATCAGGGAAACGGTCCCCGGACGAAGCTGGAGAGGCTTATCCAGCCGGGCTGGAAAAGCGGCCACGGGAGATAACCGGGCGTTTGCCGCAAGGCGAGTGACCGGCTGCACCTCGAGGCAGCAAGGAAGGTTCGGAAGGAGATGCAGGGAGTCCACCCAGCCGGACATCGGGATCGGCGGTTTCGGCCGCAGAGCCAGATGGGCGGAGGAGAGGACAAGGGGCATCACCGGCACGGTGGGAAAGTGGTGGGGAAGATGTACGCCGGGGTCAAGGAGGCGGTTCGCCGCTGGCCGGGCTCAAGGCGGATATCGGAAGCATCATGGACCGCCGGGCTGGAGGACGAGGTTCGGTTCAGCTGAAGATTCATCGTTGAACCAAGCTGGATGGTGTTGGATCCGATGAACTTTGGGCACCCGGAAAGCGCCAGAGGCCGAAAGGCTTCTGGCGTTTTCGTTTGATGGCGATGGCTGGCGCGGGACGGATGGGTCAGCCAGCAGCGATGCGATTGGTCCTCCTCCGATCAGTTTCGCCGATTGCCGATCGATTGGCGTCAACAGGTCGGCTTGCGTAACTCCTCCATCTACGCAACTGTGAGAGACTCGACTTACACCATTCCCAGGGGGCTGTTTGAATACTTATTGTTGTCCTGCCTTTTGGCGGGCGGCGCGCCGGATTCTGCGCGTCGCCGGATCGATTGCTTGCCTTGCCGTTGCCGTCTTCTCGACTGAAACCTGTGCGCAATCCCCGACGGCCCCCGGTTCCGCCGTCCAAGCCATCGACGCTGGCGGCCACAGCTTCGTTGTCGATCTTGACGGCCCCTGGCGGTTCCACGCCGGTGACGACCCGCATTTCGCCGACTCGAATTTCGACGACTCAGCCTGGCCCACCGCCCGTCCCAAACAGCCCCGCAAGACGGACGGCAGTCGCGCCATTCACGGCGGCTTTCTCTGGGCCCGCATCCACCTGCGGCTCTCCGCCTCTGCGGGCCCGCTTGCGCTCGCAATTTATCCCGATTGGAGCGAGCAATACGAAGTCTTTGTGAACGGATCCGCCATCGCCTCAACCCCCGGCATGGCGACGCGCACACTCAGGGTTGGGCCGGTCTTTCCGGTATCGCTGCCTCCAGCCGGGGACGTCGTCCTGGCCATCCGTTTCTACTGCGGCGAAATCCCCAGCCAGGGCCTTCCCTTCACGCGAGCCAGCGTCGGCTCCTCAGACGCCATTCTGGCCGCCGCCGAACTCGATCATCTCCAGAGCCTCCTTGAAAGCGGCACACTCGCAAATTCCGCCTGGCTCTTCGTTGTCCTGGCGCTCTCCATCATCGCCATCATCCTGTACAGGATGCAGCGCGATCACGATGAGTATCTTTGGTTCGGATTCCTGTGTCTCGACTTCGCGCTCTACACCGTCGTCGGAGATAGCGCAATCGCTTCCGGATGGGTGCCCATGACACTTCCTATGATTTTGCTGGGCGCGTACAGCGGATGGGCCTGCCTAGCCATACAAGTCGAGTTCATGGTGCGCTTCACCCGGACCCGTCGCCGCTGGCCCATCCGGATGCTGCAAGGCTTCGTTCTGATCGGACCGCTTTTGAGTCTCAGTCCGTCAACCTGGCGTCTCTACATGCTGTCGCTTTTGGCAGCCCTGTTCGCCGTACCCGCCGTCGAAATCGTCTGCCTCGTCTCCGCTTTCCGGCGCGGGATGACGGACTCCGGACTCTTGTTGATATCGTGCACAGTTATGGCTGCCCTCAATCTCGCGTGGGTTGCGGCATTTTTCTTTCCCGCGGCCGTACCGTGGAAGCCCATATTCCGCTTCGGTCCCGTCGGAATGCAGGGCAACTACTTCTCCAGCATCCTGTTCAACCTGGGGATCATCGCCGTCGTGCTCTACCGTTTCATCCGCGTCTCGCGCGACGAGGAGCGCGCAGCCGCCGAGCTCGAGGCCGCCCGCACCGTCCAGCAGATCCTCGTGCCGGAGCACGTTCCGACCATTCCCGGCTTTTTCATCGATGCCGTCTACCAGCCTGCCGGCCAGGTTGGGGGCGACTTCTACCAGGTGCTGCCCGCGCCGAACGGCGGCCTGCTGGCTGTGATCGGCGACGTGAGCGGCAAGGGGATGCCCGCCGCCATGACGGTCTCGCTGCTTGTCGGCACCGTCCGCACGCTTGCCCACTACACGCAAGACCCCGCTGAGATACTCGCTGCCATGAACCAGCGGCTGATCGGCCGCGGCAGCGGTTTTACCACCGCGCTCGTGATGCGCCTCGATCCCGATGGCGCCCTCACCGCCGCCAATGCCGGCCACATCGCTCCCTACGCCAACGGAAGAGAGTTGGAGATCGATAATGGCTTGCCTCTCGGGATCACTGCAGCGGCCACATACTCTGATTGCACGCTCCACCTTGAAGCGAACACCGCGCTCACCTTGCTCACTGACGGAGTGGTCGAAGCGCAGAATGCCAAGGGCGAGCTGTTCGGCTTCGACCTCGCCGCTCAAATCTCCTTGAAACCCGCGCAGAACGTCGCCCAGGCCGCGCAGACCTTCGGCCAGCAGGACGACATCACCGTTCTCTCCCTGGCATTGGTTGTGGGCTGATAACCGTGGCCGATCAGTGCACCGCTCCCTCGGGCGCGTCGCTCTGCCCGGGTTTGTTCTTGCTCAGCATGAACGCGAGCAGGATCAGCACGACGCTCATCCATGAAAGCTCGATGTAGACGTCCTGGTAGCCCTGCATCTGCGCCTGCTGATTGAGCTGGTTGTAAAGCGACGCCATCGCGAGGCCTGCGGAGTTGGCGCTGCCGACGTTTCCGCCCAGGGCGCCGCTCAGTGCGTGGAGGTGCTGCTGATAGCCGGGGAGCCCGGCCTGAAGGTCGGCCTGGAGGTGCTGCTGGTGCCACGTGGCGCGGCTGGTGACCTGGGCATTGGTGATGGCGATCAGGATGCTGCCGCCGATGTTGCGCGCGAAGTTAATGAGCCCGGAGACCTGGTTGCTCTCTTCCTTCGGCAAGCCGACGTAGGCGGCGTTGGTAATCGAGATAAAGCAGAACGGCAGCGGGAGCATCTGGACGACGCGGAGCCATGATGCCTCGGCGAAGCTCATCTGCAGATTCGTGACGGCCGCCGCGTAGCGGAAAGTGAAGGTGAACAGGATGAATCCGCCGACGGCGAGGGTGCGGGCCGAGATGCGGCCGGTGGCGATTCCGGCCAGGGGCATGACCACGACGAGAGCGATGCCTCCGGCCGTAAGTGCGAGGCCTGCGGTGGTGGCGTTATAGCCGAGCAGCTCCTGCATAAACTGCGGCTGGAGGACGGTGTTGGCGTTGAGCACGCCGCCCACGAGCATCATGAGGAAGCAGCAGATGGCGAAGTTCTTGTAGCGAAAGAGGCGCAGGTTGATGATCGGCTTGTCGGTGTGCAGCTCCCATATGACCAGCGCCACCATGCCGCCGATGAACAGAACAGCGAAGAACTGGATAAAGCCCGATGAGAACCAGTCGTTCTCCTCGCCCTTGTCGAGCATGATCTGCATGCCGCCCATGGCGAGCGAGAGGAAGCTGAGGCCGAGGTAGTCCATGTTGCCGAGCAGTTTGGGGTTGGGCTTAATCCACGGCGGGTCCTCGACGAGGCGGGTGACGAGGACGAAGGCCAGCAGGCCGACGGGGATGTTGATGAAAAAGATCCAGCGCCAGGAGTAGTTGTCCGTGATCCAGCCGCCGAGCGTGGGGCCGATGGAAGGGGCCAGCACGGCGACAAGGCCATAGAGGGCGAACGCCTGGCCGCGCTTGTGCGGTTCGAAGGAGTCTGCCATGATGGCCTGCGCCATGGGCTGCAGGCCGCCGCCACCCGCGCCCTGGAGAATCCGGAAAATGATGAGCATGGGCAGGGTCGGCGCTATGCCGCACAGGAAGCTGGCAATTGTGAAGATGACGATGCAGGTCAGGAAGAACGTCCGCCGGCCCATGACGTTTGAGGCCCATGCGCCGAGCGGCAGGACGATCGCGTTCGAAACCAGGTAGCTGGTCAGCACCCAGGTGCCCTGGTCGATGCTGGCGCCAAGGCTGCCGGCGATATGCGGAAGCGCAACGTTCGCGATCGAGGTGTCGAGCACCTCCATGAACGCGGCCAGCGCCACCGTCGCGGCAATCATCCACGGATTGGCCCTCGGCTTCCAGCCCGCCTGCGGCGCTGCCGCCGTGACAGAAGCGCCCGGCCTGGCCGGCATCGCGGGTAATGTGGCTTCCGTTTGAGGCAAAAACTTCTCCTGGGAAAAATCTCAATACTATGGTGGCGAAATTTCAATTGGAAGAATTGCGATGTTATAGCTGTCGTTGGAGGTCTGCGCTTTTACTCCCGATCCGAGTCGTTCTTGGCTTTAGATTCAGCCGGCCGCCTCAGGGTTCATGCATTGTGCCCGGTCCCGGAATGTGGACCGGGCAAGGCCTGTTGTGCCACTTGGGGCAGGTTGAGAAAAGACAAAGGGGGGGATTGGGGAGCTGTTCTATTTCAGAAACAACAGCGGCTGGAGTTCCCTCGCGTAGGCCCGGCAATCCCGATTCCACGGGAAGCGCCCGTACTCGTCGCTCCAGAAGCACTGCATCAGCGGAAAGGGGTCGGTCTCGTAGAACCAGAGGGCGTAGCCCACGTGCTCTTCGTAGTGCCTGCGGTCGACTTCCTTGAAGCAGCACAGGTGCGGCCGGCTCAGGATGCCTTCGTAGATGTGGTCGGCCTTGAACCGCATCCCGTTCTTGACGTCGAGGCCGATCACGTTGACGGCGCGCATGCACGTGTCCAGCGGCAGGCCGAAAAGAATTATCTCCGGGTGGCCCAGCGAATGGAAAAACCCGATCGAATACGCGAAGTCGGGTCCGCGGTCCTGCTCGTGGGCCATCACCCCGGTAATCTGCCATCCGTCTGTGTGGATCTCCCGGAGCACCTTGGCGTCAAGCGCTGAAAGATCGTTCGCCTCTTCGAGAGACCGCGTCATGTTAGGTGAGAATATCGCGGAGCCTGATCCGGTTGCTCCAGCCTGATTCTTAATTGGCATGAGAGGGCTGGACGGCTCGGCCGCCGCGGGGGTGCCTCGCATCCCTGCGCAGCTTCCAGACGCTGAATGCCGCCCCCGCCAAGGTCAGAATCACAAAGGCCCAAAGTATGGCCGGCTGCCATTTGTCGAGGGTTTTGGACCACAGGTGGATGACCCGCCGCCCGTAGGTGATGCCGAGCCATCCCTCGAAGCCGTAGCGAAGGGCCCGCCCGCCGCCGAATGCGGTGAGAAATCTCTTCCACGACGCGCCCAGCGCCCCGGCCGCCAGCAGAAAGGGCCACAACGGGATCGGCGGCGGCAGGATCGCCGGCAGAAAAACCATCAGCAGGGGGTGCCTTTGGGACCACCCATGCATTCGATTCTTGAGCCGCGGCGGCACATACCGCTCGATCGCCTTCTCCCCGCCCTTCTGGCCCAGCCGCCAGGTCGTCCAGCCGCCGAGGACGCTCCCGACGAGCGCGCACGGCACAATGATCCAGGGGCTGCTTCGATGGCTGATGAGCCAGAGCAGCAACAGGTCGGTCGATCCCGGAATGGCGAGCGGAATGATGGACGCATCGATGAACGAAATGACGAATACGCCCGGCGCGCCCAGGTGCACCAGCCAGTGAAACGTCGCGTTCCTTTTACCAACCGGGGCGCCGCCTTGCCCAGCCAGACTTATCCAGAGAGCCACTTGAACTTAGAAGTGCATTTCCGCGCGGCGGGTGCTCGCGAGCAATTTCCCATCCGGCTTTCTGGTCCCTGGCCCCTGATCCATGGTCCCTGCCGCGCCTGTTTTACCCTAGTACCACATGCCTGACCCGCCCCAACGGTCTCCTCACCGCGGTCTTGAAGCCTTCGCTTTCCGGGATTTCCGGAGGTATCAGCTTGCGCGCGTGATGGTGATCCTGGGTGCGGAGGCGCAGGCCGTGGCGGTCGCATGGCAGGTGTATGCGATCACGCACCGCGCCCTCGATCTGGGATATACGGGGCTGGCGCTGTTTCTGCCGGGGCTGCTGTTTTTGCTGCCCGCGGGCCATGTGGCAGACCGGTTCGACCGGCGGCAGGTGATCCTGGTGTGCTACTCGCTGCAGGTGCTGTGCACCGGCGCGCTGCTTGCGCTCACCGCATCCGGGTATCACAAGGTGCTGCTGATTTACGCGGTGCTGTTCCTCGTCGGCACCGGCCGGTCATTCTCCGGGCCGGCCAGTTCGGCGCTCATTCCACACCTCGTTCCTGAGAAGCACTTCGTCAACGCGGTTACGTGGGGCGGGGCGATCTTCCAATTCGCAAACACCACCGGGCCGGCGCTCGGGGGGATCCTCTTTACGCTGCCGCTCGTTCACCTGTTCCCAAAGGAGGCTTCTTCGCGGGACCTTGCCGGCGGGGGCATCGTTTACTGCTTCACGCTCCTTACGCTGTTCTGGTTCCTCGTGCTCATCGGTTCGCTCCACGTCCGCCCCGGGCGCATGGAGCACCGCGCCGCGTCGCTGAAGGTTGTGCTTGCCGGTTTCCAATATGTGCGCCGGATGCCGATGCTGCTCGGCTCCTTTTCTCTCGACTTGTTTGTTGTGCTGCTTGGAGGAGCCGTCGCGCTGATGCCCATATTCGCAAGCGACATTCTGCACACCGGCCCGCGCGGGCTGGGCATGCTCCGCGCCGCGCCGGCCGTCGGGGCGCTGTGCACTTCGCTCTTCATGGCGAGATTCCCCCTGCAGCGCCGTGCCGGACCGCGGCTGTTTATATCCGTCGCCATTTTTGGAGCTTGCACTATCGTCTTCGGCCTCTCGCGCAACCTCGCGCTCTCGCTTGCCTCGCTTGCCGTTCTGGGCGCCGCCGACATGGTGAGCGTCATCATCCGCGGATCCCTGCTGCAGCTTGCCACGCCTCCGGCGATGCGCGGGCGCGTCTCGGCAGTCAACTCCCTCTTCATTGGCGCATCGAACGAACTGGGCGAGTTTGAAAGCGGCCTTACGGCGCAGTGGTGGGGAGCGGTCAGGGGCACGGTCATCGGCGGCATCGGCGCGCTAGCCGTGGCGGGCGTGTGGGCAGCGATCTTCCCGAGCCTGCGCCACGCCGACGAGCTCACCTCAGAGGCGCTGCTGCGCGACGCGCCGGCTGACGAGACGCCGGCCGAAGCAGACGCAACTTTGCTTTAAGCGGCTATTGCATTCTCAGCGAGCTTTGCCGGAGACCGTGTGAAGAACTGGAAACCGATCCTCATCTCGTTTGTCATTACGATCGCTATTGGCGGCATTTATCTCTTCACAGTGTGGCGCCATCGCCAGGAGCCGGGCGCCTCGCGGAATCAGCCTGCGGAGCCCGTCAAACCCGATGACCTTGCGGTGGTGCGGATGGAGTTTCCGCAGCACTTCGACGACGTCAAGGACCTCGAAGGCAAGAGCGTGTGGATGAAGAACGCTATTCGATGCCGTACTATCCGTACGCCGGCGGGCGCGTCGAGTGGCTCAAGCCTGCGGGCGTGATTCCTGCCGCGCAACGTCTCGACGCCGTCAAGGTCATCAAGGCGGCCGCTCCGGCCTCGGTGAATAACAATATCGAGCACGGCGACCGGCAGGTTCTGATCGTGTTTACATTGCCCGGAGCGAAAGAGCAGTCTGCGACTCCCGTTGGATTCATGGAAGGCTCGGACGAGCACTACTTCGACGACCTGCTCCTTTACTACGACGACCCTCACTCCATTTATTCGAACTGGCCGAAGGACACGTGGGCGTCGATCGATTCGCACCAGGTGAGGCCCGGCATGAGCGAACTGCAGACGCGAATGTCAATTGGAATGAAGGCGCAGTACGATGGGCAGACCGAGGGCGACCGCACGGTGGACTACGAAGTGAATGGGAAGCACATCAAAGTGACTTACCAGCACGACAAGGCGACCACAATCCAAAACGAATGAGCGGCCATGCGCGTCAAACGATAAACTGATCTTCAACCCTCGCGCTCGCTCGAGCGTGCGGAGCCGAAGTGCTCCTCCTTCCCCGGTACATCATCGAATGCCGGGGTTGGCCGGCAGCCAAATCGAACATCTTCGGGAGGCGAGCCATGAATATTCTGGCAAGCGATCTGCGGTATTCTCTCCGCCGGCTCGCAAAGGCCCGCGCGTTCTCCGCGACCGTCATCCTGATGCTGGCCTTCGGTGTCGGCGCATCCTCCGCGATGTTCTCGCTGATCGAGGGCATACTCCTGCGGCCGCTTCCGTTCAACGATCCCGGCCGGCTGGTTCAGCTCGGCGAGCACGTCGGCAACAACCCCGGCATCGGCACAACCGCGCGCGATATTGGCGCGTACGCGGTGCAAACGAATGCATTTTCATCAACGGGCGGCGTCACCGGCACGGCGTTTGAGCTCGGCGGCGGTTCGATTCCGGAGGTTATCCAGGCAGCGCGCATCTCCTCGAGCGTTTTTCCTACGCTCGGCGTGCAGCCGATTGCCGGCCGCGTCTTCACCCGGCAGGAGGAGGATGCTCGCGCGCAGGTGGCCGTCATCAGCTACGCCCTCTGGATGAACCGCTATCGCCGCGATCCGCACGTACCGGGCTCGACGATCGAGCTGAACCGCAAGCCGTACACGATAATCGGCGTCATGCCGCGGGACTTCGAGTTTCCCTTGCAGGCGGGGCGCATCAACCAGGCCCAGCTCTGGGTGCCCATGAGCCTGACTCCCGACGAGCTCTCTGACGCGAATGCCGGCGACTGGGCCTTCCAGATGGTTGCGCGACTGAAGCCCGGCGTCACCTTAGCGGAGGCTGCGCAGGACGCCGATCGCGTATCGCACCAGATCATGCGCAACTTTCCAGCCAACATGTCGAGCATCAACATTCGCGGCGATGTCGAACTGCTGAGCGAGGTCCTCACCGGCAACGTGCGTCCGCTTCTGCGCGTCCTGTTTGTCGCGGTACTGGTGGTGCTCCTGATCGCATGCGCAAACGTGACGATCCTCATGCTGACCCGCGCGGTGCGCCGCCACCGCGATTACGCCGTGCACCTCGCGCTCGGCGCGCGCCCTGGCGTCATCGTCCGTGAAACCATCGTGGAAGGATCGCTCCTGAGCCTCGCCGGAGGCCTGCTGGGGCTCGCGTTTGCAGCGGCCACGGTGCGCATCGCCGTGCGGCTCTGGCCGGACTTCATGCCCCGCGTCGACTCCATCCCGGTGGACTCGACGGTGGCGCTCTTTGCCGTCGGCGTCGCGCTCCTTACGGGAGCAGTGTGCAGCTTAGCGCCTGCCTTCGTCGCGCTGCGCGCCAACCTCATGCTCATCCTCAAGCAAAGCCCGGGTTCGGGCGCCGGCGGCACGGGTCACGCGCGTATCCGTTCCACGCTTGCAGTCGCCGAGATCGCGGTCGCTCTCCTGCTGCTTACGGTCTCGGGCGCATTCCTGCGAAGCTACCAGAAGATGCTTGCAGTGGATCCCGGCATCCGCCCCGAGCACGTCCTCGCGGCAGGCTACCAACTGCCCGCCGCGCAGTACGCATCCGACGCGGCGGTCAAGCAATTCAACCGGGCCGTTCTCGATCGGCTCTCGGCACAGCCAGGCATCGCCGCGGCCGGGATCGGCAACACGCTGCCTTCCTCGGGCAATTCCGGGCTCGCTGCCTATTCCGTTGAGGGAGAGCGCGTGGAGACCTGGAAGCTCCGGTTCGCCGGCTTCGGAGCCATCGATGGGAACTTCTTCCAGGCCCTCGCCATCCCGGTACTTGAAGGCCGCGCGTTCACCGCGAACGACCGCAGCGATTCGCCGCTCGTCGTCATCGTCAGCCAGTCGATGGCGCAGCACTCCTGGCCCGGGCAGGACGCCATTGGAAAGCGCATGCACGTCGGCAATCCGAACAAGGGATTGCCGTGGGCCACCGTGGTCGGCGTCGTGGGCAACACGAGAATCGGCGCCCGCGACCACCAGGGAAATGACCAGTGGTATGTGCCGATGCAGCAGCCCGCCATCCTCAACGGATTGGGATCGGCGCAGCCCGTAACCGTTCCCTCCGGCGGATTTATCGTCGTGCGCGCAGCGCTGCCGCCGGAGCAGATAATTGCCGTTCTGCGCGAGACTGTGGCGAAGATCGATCCGCTGCTGCCACTTGATCCCGTGCGGCCGATGACGGACTTCATCTCCACGATCGAAGCTCCGCGGCGCTTTACCACGCAGCTGATCGGCGGCTTCGCGCTTGCAGCGATCGCCCTAGCCTTCACCGGCATCTACGCCGTAATGTCTTTCGCCGTGTCGCTGCGCCGGCAGGAGATCGCGATCCGCATGGCCGTGGGCGCGCAGCGCGACTCGATCGCGCGGCTCATTCTCCGCTCAGGCGCGAAGCTCGCGCTGTTCGGCTGCGCCATCGGCATCGCGGCCTCAATAGCGGTGTCGCACTTTGTGCAGGCGTTCCTCTTCGGCGTGACCGCGACCAACCCGTGGATCTACTTCGCGAGCGCTCTGCTGATGATGCTGATCGCGGTGCTCGCGTCTATCCTGCCAGCCGCGCGCGCGGCGGCAGCCGATCCCGTGGGCATAATGCGGACAGTTCAATAGGGCAGAGGGCAAGACATCGTTCGCGTGCCTTTCGCGATCAACTGCTCACCGCTGCAGCAGATCAATTGGCTTCGAGAAGTCGGTCGCGCGGATGTGCCTGGCCAGAAGCGGATGCTGGCGCTGCATCGCGAGGAACATCTCCCACGCCACGCGCCGGTAGCTGAAGTGGCCGGCAGGCGCAGAGCGCAGCTCCGAGATGTATTGCGCCTCCGCAAAATCCATCTTGAAGAGGCACCGCACGCGCGTTGCCAGCGGCAGAACATACTTCGCGGTCTGCGATGCTTCGGGCGCGGAGCCTTCGGCGATCCGGGCTGCTGCGGCATGGGCGCTGTCCACGGTGCGCTGATAGTCGCCCACCATGCCCGCTTCGGCCAGGCCCGCGGCATCGCCGTACTCGGGCGTCTCGTAACCGTGCGCCGCCGTGAAAGCCTGCCGGATCTGCACGCAGCGGCGATGGCGGTGCATATCGCGGAACCCACCGACGTCCATGAGGATGTCGAACCGCAGGGCCGCCCCGGCATGGAAGGTGCGCAGTGCTTCGTCGTGGCTGCCGCGATGCCGCAGGCCGACTTCGATGATCTCGTTCACTCGCTTCTCGGGCAGCTCCGCGACAATTTCACGGACCTGGCGGTAGGGGTGGCAGCCCGCCCAGTAGACGAGCGAGGACGCGATCTCCACTTCCATCGACTCGGTGCGCTCCACCAGGTCCACAAGCGGCGCATCGGCCACCGGAACCTTTGCGAGGAGCTGATGCGCGAGTTGCTCGAGCAGGATGCGGGCTTCGATGCGATACGGATTCGGCTCGGCGTACTTGACCAGTGTGGGCGCCGTGCGCACATCGCGCGTGAGCATGGCGCCAGCCTGCGCGCCGAGGGCGGGATCGATCTTCGCAATCTCGGCCACAAGCGCCGAGCCGGCCTGGGCTGTCACGTTGAATGCCGGTGTGCTGGCGGCCTCGCGTAGCTTGCGGCCCAGCTCGCGGATCTCCGCCGTGCCGTAGGAGAGCAGCCGCGATACCTGGGTTTCGAGCGTGCGGGCATTCACGATCTGGCCGAGAGAGGTGTTGGTACCCAGCGGCAGCAGGTAGCGGGCAACATCGAACGCCCGCGCTTTCAGCGTGCGCTCGTAGGCCTCGGGCTTCATGTTGTCGGGGCGCGCCACGCGGTCCTTGAGGGCATCGAGGACCCCAGCGGAGGTGCGCTCATAAGCCGAGAACAGGTTCTCCATTGTGTCCGCGTAGAGCTTTGCCGACTCATGGTCGCGCCCAAAATCGGGGTAGTACCAGCCCGACTCGCGGAAATTCTGGTAGCGCGTGGACCGTTCCTGACCGTCCCAGCGCTGCTCGTCAACGAGAATGATGGCGGCCAGCAGGCTCAGCCGTTCTACGGCAAAGGCGACGTGCGCCAAATCGGCTATGGAGCGATGACCGTATTGAAAATAAAACGTATTGAGGAACTGTTCCGCACGCTGCGCGCTGATTTCTGCCAGCGACTCGCGCATCGAAAGCGCGGAGCGGGAATACTTGGCCATCGCATAGGCCAAAACTTCGGGATCGGCCCCGTGCACGGCGTAAACATCGGTCTGATTATGGGCGCCGCGCGGAAGAGAAGATTCACTGGACATGATTGTGTGCTCGCGACCAGAATACGACATGAGCGTGAAGATTCCCGATTCGAATTGGCGCGGCTCCGCGCCTGTCGATTACGCTTAGGTGCAGGATAGCCGGGAGCGCACAGGGCGATGCGTGAATTTCGGTTGAGGACGTCGCACAGGCCGCGGCCGCTGCCGTCAGGCCGCTGGGTGATGACCCAGCGCTGGAACGACCTTCTTTTCGCGCACTGGCCGATCCCCGCAACCGCGATTGCGCCGTTCATTCCCGAAGGCTTAAAGGTGGACATCTTCCAGGGTTCGGCATGGCTGGGCGTGGTGCCGTTCTGGATGGACAGCATCAGGATGCGCGGTGTGCCTCCGGTCCCCGGGGCGAACCGGTTTCCCGAGCTCAACCTGCGCACCTATGTCAGCGATGAACGCACCGGCACGCCCGGCGTGTGGTTTTTTTCGCTCGACGCCGGCAGCCTTCTCGCCGTGCTGTTTGCCCGCTCCTTTTTCCGCCTGCCGTATTACTGGGCCGACATGCGCCTCGAACAGCAGGACGAGCGGGATTTCCACTACGTGAGCAGGCGTCGCATGACGAGCCGCCCAGTAATTTTTCAGGCGCGGTACCGGGGGCTCGGCCCGACACGCCGCCTGGCCGAGAGCCTGCCCGGCAGCCTCGAATACTTCCTGACAGAGCGCTACTGCCTGTTCACCCGCGACCGCGACGGCCATCCAATGCGGGCCAACATCTACCACGTTCCCTGGCCCCTCGAAGAGGCCGAGGCCGACATTGAGCGCAATGATCTCGCCGATGCGGTTGGCATCAGCCTGCCGAACGTTCCGCCGGTTCTGCACTATTCGCGACGACTGGCCGTGTACGTCTGGCAGCTCGAGCGCGTACGTGCCGCACGGGGAGCACAGCGCATTCCTGCGACGGCAGTACCGTCTACATAGCCGCCCGGGCCTGAGCAAGTTGGGAGTTTTCCCTGCGCAGGGTCTTTGCGCCCAGCCAGATGAAGAGAACAAAAGCACCCGCGTCGAAGATCACCTTTCCGATCACATCGATGCGAGGCCAGCTCGCGATACTGATGTAGGGCATTGCCTGGCACGCCAGCGTCGCGCCCCATGATGCGCAGAACCGGTGCACATCGCTCCATGCGCGGCGGCTGGTCCACCATGAAAAGAGGGCGAACGCCAGCACGGCCCAGGCTGCTCCCGCGGCGAGAGCCTGGTTCGGCGCGACCCAGGGTTTCGGGATGAAGATCTGACTGATAAGCAGGAACCACGCCGCCCCCAGGACAAACGCGGCCAAGCCTGCAAGCCACGCTGGAGCGGTGCGGCCACCGGCGACTGGATGGCCGACATTTCGCAGCAGATAGGTTAGGACGATGAGAGCAAGAATCGCCGCGAATCCGCTCGCCAGAAACGCCAGCGGCGGGTGATAGGGCGCCGCACCCAGGCGCGGCCGCGCCTGTTGGGTCCAGCCGTACCAGGCAATGCGGCACCCGATCAGGAAGAGAACCGAGCTCACGATCCACCCGCGCATGCGCAGCCAGGGTAGTTCGCGACGGGCTTGAAAGATAAGCTCGGTGACCTGCACTGGGACTACCACCACCCACACGCTCTCGAATCCCAGCATGAAGAGGAGATAGACGAGGTTGATTCCACCCATGCGGCCGTAGTCGGCATGCGCTCCTGCGAATGGGAGGGGGGCTATGGATGTCTGCTGGATGAGGAACTCCTCGGCGATCGACAGGCTGAGTCCAAGAAGCAGCAGGCTGACCCCTCCCGCCTTCCAGCGCCGGACGAGCTCACGGCAGAGCAAAGCGCCTACTCCCCAGACCATCATTTCGGGGATGAGCACGAAAAGGATGCTGGTGCGGGTGGATCCGCTGAGCACTTCGGCGATAACCGGAGCGAGGGCGACGAGGGTCCAGATGGGGCCGGCAAAGCGCTGGCGCGATGTGGCCGCGGGAGTTGCACTGGTGGCGACTTCTGAAGTCATTGCTTTGTCCTTTCTGCCTTCGATTTCGGTTCGGCGGCGCGCGCGCGTTCCGCCTGGGTTTCGGCGAGAATCTGCTCGACGTTCCATTCGAGCCGACCGGCGCGGAGGTCCTTCTCCAAGCCGCGCACCCAGGCCAGTTCGGCCTCGAGCATCGCGGTAAGGTATTGGTTTTCGATCAGATGAATGCGGGGGAGGAATGTGGCAATGCGGGACAGGTTCGCGACCTCAGCGGCGATCTGGGACTCGAGGACCTGGGCACGCTCCGCGAGTTTCTCGGCAGCCTCGGCGGGCGGCAAGTAGACGAGGAAGCTCATGGAAGCCATGAACTCGGACGACCCCCGGCGCGGTTCGGCGACCATGCGGCGAAGCGTCTCCACCATCGCCTGCTTCCCGGTTTCGGTAATCCTGTAGATTGTCCGTTCAGGTCGTCTGCCGTTGCGTCCGGTGGCCTCGATGGCGATGAGGCCTGCCTTCTCGACGCGGGCGATGGCGTGATAGAGCGATCCGCGCTTGAGCGCGAGGATCTCGTCCTTGTGGCGCATTCGCAGGAGGCTCTGCATCTGGTAGGGGTGCATTGGCCCCTCACGGAGGAGGGCGAGTACGGCGAGTTCCCAGATTCCCAGTTCGAGGGCCATATAGTTCAATTGAACTATATCACTCGAAGTAATCAATGCAAAGGTTTTTCTATTGGTCGCGAGGGCCCGCCTTCGGCGTGAAGCGCCCTTGGCCGGAATCCCTATAATGGCCTTTGGAATGTGCGGCTGCCCGGGGTGGGGGTGGCGCCGGAGAGTGACGGGAGATGGCGAATCTGCACGGAAGAGTTGCGCTGGTTACCGGCGCGTCGCAGGGCATAGGACGGGCGTGTGCGCTGGAGTTGGCGCGTGCAGGGGCCACCGTGGCTCTCGCGGCGCGGAACGAGGCGAAGCTGGCCGAGGCCGCAGCCGAGATCGAAGCCGCGGGGGGCCAGGCAGCCGTCTTCGCGCTCGATGTAGCCAGCGAGGAGTCGATCAAGGCCGGCGCGAAGGCCGTGCTCGACAGGTTCGGCAAGGTCGAAATCCTCGTCAACAATGCCGGGATCACCCGCGACGACCTTGCCATGAAGATGAAGCGCGCGGACTGGGACGATGTGCTGTCCACAAACCTCACCGGAGCCTTCCTGCTGGCCCAGGCAGTGATGCGCCCCATGATGAAAAACCGCTGGGGAAGGATCATCAACATCACCAGTGTGGTGGGCCGTACCGGCCAGACCGGGCAGGTGAACTACGCGGCGAGCAAGGCCGGAATGATCGGCATGACGCGCTCGCTGGCCCGCGAACTAGCCTCGCGCGGCATCACGGTGAACGCGGTGGCTCCCGGATACATCGAGACCGCCATGACCCACGTGCTGAGCGAAGAGCTGCGCGCGTCGATGCTGGCGTCGATTCCGCTGGGGCGTGCGGGCACGGACCGGGACATCGCGAGCGCCGTGGCATTCCTCGCCTCAGATGACGCCTCGTACATCACCGGACACGTTCTCGACGTGAACGGCGGCATGTTCATGGGGGGATAAAGCGCACCGTTACCATGGGCAGGTCAGGGCAGCGGCCCCAGCGCCGATAAGAACGTTGGGAAATCCTTATGTCCACCCGTGGAACCGATCTCGCGCTCGCCGGCCGGGCAGCGACAGAACCGGCTGCGCCAGTACGCTACCTGGCGCGGCAACCCATTCTCGATCTTCGCGGCAGGATGCACGGCTATGAGCTGCTGTTTCGCTCCGGCCCCGAGAACTCGTTCGACGGCGAAGGCGAACATGCCACGCGCACGATGATCGACAATACCGTAGTCTTTGGCGTGCGCAAGCTCGCTGGAGGGTTTCCGGCGTTCGTCAACTGCACCGCGGAGTCGCTCACCAGGGACCTTGTAGAAGCTCTTCCGCCTAGCATGTCGGTACTCGAGATTCTTGAAGACATTGAGCCGACGCCGGGGATTCTCGCCGCATGCCGGCGCCTCAAGACCGAAGGGTTCCGGATCGCGCTGGATGATTTCGTGTACCGGCCGGAGCTCGAACCGCTGCTCCAAATCGCGGATTACATCAAGATCGACTTCAAGGCGACTAGCGCAGCTTCGCGCAGGGATTCGAGGTCGCGGCTGGGAGACTTCAGGGGGGCGCTCCTCGCCGAAAAAGTGGAAACACGCGAGGAGTACGACCAGGCGCGAAGCGAGGGGTTCTCGCTCTTCCAAGGGTACTACTTCTGCGAGCCGACGATGATGGCCCAGCGCAACATCCCGGCCAACCACGTGATTCACCTGCAACTGCTTGAGATTCTGGATGAGCGCCCGCTGAACCTGAGGCTGGTGAGCGAGTTGGTGAAGCGCGATCCATCGCTCACCTATCGGCTTCTGAGGCTGGTGAACTCCGCGGCAGTTGGAATGCGGCAGGAGGTCAGTTCGATACAGGCCGCGCTGCTGGCAATCGGCGACGATCTGTTCCGCCGGATCGCGATTCTGGCGATCGCGAGCGAGATGAACGCAGGTCAGCCCGATGAGATCCTGCGGATGGCGTTTGTGCGCGCGCGCTTCTGTGAGCTGAGCTCTTCAGGATCCTGGCTCGACGGGATTGAGCAGTACCTGGTGGGGCTGCTTAGCATGCTGCCCGCGATGCTGCAGTCGCGGATGGACGAGGCGATTGCCGACCTGCCGCTTCGGGCACCGCTGCGCGAGGCACTCCTGGGGGTCCCTACGCCGGCCCGCTATCCATTGACATGGCTGGAATTTCAGGAGCACGGGGATTGGGAGCGCTGTGACGGATGGGCGCGCGAGCATGACCTGGATAGCGAGCGGCTGACCAGTAATTTCACCGAGGCGGTGGTTTGGGCGGACGATATCATCTCGTCGGTGCTGTGAACCGATAGCTTTCAGCTCTCAGCCATCAGCTTTCAACCGTCGGCCGTTCGTTATCACTGACTCAGTGGAGCCGGCGGCTGAGGGCTGGTAGCAGCCTCATTGCGGTGGCGGGCCGGGGCGGCGGGCCGGGCCTCCCTGGGCCGGCGGCATCATTACGCTGACAGAGGTGGCGACGAACTGGCCGCTTTTGAGGGCGCCCTCTACGCGGACGTTGTCGCCGGGCTGGATGTCGGCCAGCGTGATGGGATCGCGGCGGCGGCGGAAGCTGGTGTTCTCGTCGGCCACAAAGGAATGGGCGGCATTATCGACCTCGCTCTGGAGCGTGACGGTGGTGTCGTTGACGCCCGTGACGCGGCCCATGAGCCAGGTCTTGCCGAAGTTGGCGCGCATCTCTTCGAAGCGTTTGGCGGTCTCAGGATTGAGCTGCATGACCACCATTGCGCCGATGGATTTCCCGGCCTGGTCGACTTCGCCCATGGCAGTGATGGCGTCGCCCACCTTGATGTCGGCGGCCTTGATGGGTGTCGGAGGATTGGTGCCCATGCCCATCCCGCGGCCTTCGCCCTGGCCGCGGCCTTCCCCGGAGCCGGCGCCCTGCCGGACTTCGGCGCCTGCGGGACGCGGGGACTGCTTCATGACGCGGGTGTTGGCGCTGTAGTGTACGGTCCACGTCTCGCCGGCGTCGTTCTTGACGGTGTAGTGGTCGGAAGAAACCTCAGTGACGGTGCCCATGACACTGCGGCCCATCATTCCGCCGCCGCGCCAGCCTCCTCCCCCGCGGGGACCAGCGGGCTGGGCTCCATTCTGGCCGTCCTGATCAGGGCTTTGCGTGGCTTGGGAGGATGAAGGCGGTTGCTGGGCAAGGGCGGCGGCGCCAACCGCGACAGCCAGCGCGACGGTGGAAAGAAGGCGAAGTTTCATGGCAGCTCCAGCTTATCCAAACCCAATTCCAGCTTATCCAATCCCATAGACGCAAACCATGCGAGAGTAGACGACATCTTGATGCGGAACGATTCCCTGGTTTGCCGGAGCCTGTGTGCTGGAGTCCGGCGGGAGTCCGCAGGTATGCTCGAAACTGCCGTTGGGCGGCAGCGGGAGGAACGAACGCCCTGAAGGTGACGCTCAGCCTCGGTTCGCAGTCGTTCCAGAGGCAGCTTGCCGTGACGCTGGCAAAGCGCGGCATGCTGGCCAGAGCACTTTCGTTCGGGCTGGATGCGGAGATCCTGGACCCAGACAGCGAAGGAGAGCTGAGGCTTGTCCGGCGCTACCGGCACTACCGCCTCGCCAACCGCGTGATGTGGGCGGCGTGGAGAAGGCTTCCCCTGACCAGCCGATCGCGGCATCTTCCCATCGTGATTTCGACCGCCTACTCGGACTGGCTGCTCTCGCGCGGACTTCCGCACTGCGACCTGTTTCACGGATGGACGTCCCTTTGCCGTGCAGGGCTGCCGCAGGCAAAGCGCCACGGGGCCGTGACGCTCGTCGAGAACCCGTCGATGCACCCCCGCGCGTGGCAGAATGCCGTGCTCTCAGAGTGCGAAGCCTGGGGAGTGCGGCCACGCGACTGCCGCGGGCTGCTGCCCGAGCCGCTCATCCGGCGGATGGAGAGCGAGTTCAAGCGGGCGGATTTTGTGGTTGTTCCGTCGGCAATTGCGGCAAGGAGCTTCGAGTGCGCGGAAACGGCCGCGAAGCCGCTGGTGGTTCATGCGGGGATTGACGCGAATTTCTTCAGGCCCGCGGATGGCAGGCGGGACGACAAGACATTCCGTGTTGTGTATGCAGGGCGCGTGGAGCTGGCCAAGGGAGTGGTCTACCTGCTGCAGGCGTGGAAGAAGCTGGCGCTGCACGGAGCGGAGCTTGTGATGGTGGGCGAGGTGGCGCCGGAGATGGGCGAGCTGATCCGCGAGTTCGCAACCGGGAACGTGCGGTTCGAAGGATTGCTGCCTGCGGAGCGGCTGGCGGAGGCGTATCGAACGGCGGACGTGATGGCGTTCCCGTCAGTGAATGAAGGCCTGGCGCGGGTGCTGCTCGAGGCGATGGCGAGCGGGCTGCCGGTGGTGGCAACCGACTGCTCAGGCGCGGAGGATTGCGTGACGCCGGGAGCCGACGGGACGGTGGTTCCGGCGCGCGATGCGGATGCGCTGGCGAAGGCGCTCGAGTGGCACTACGAAAACCGCGAGGCTACGAGAGAAATGGGAAGAGCCGCGCGGGCGAAGATCGAGGGCGGGTTCACGGTGGAGCACTACGAGGAGCGGATGATCCGGACGTATTTCGAGGTGGCTAAGAGGCGATGAGCGCAGGATCGAGGTGCGTGCGCGGCGGATTTCAAGCCGGGTCAAAAAAGGTGCAAAAAAACGGTCCAACAGCGGCGTTTTTTGCACTTTTTGAAATTGATTTAAGTTATTTATTATCAGCTTGTTATCCATTTACGTCTGTTTTTGACCTCAACATTCTAAAGGGGTTACGGGAGGGGGGAGGGGGGTATGCATTTTTCGGGTGGCCGGAGCCGCTTTTTTGGGCGCTCGTAGAAGGCGATTTCGGCGCGTAATTCGTTGCAAAGCCTCTCCAAATTGAGTTCTTCACCAAGCTGTGAACCGCGTTCTCTTCCTCGCCTGGCTTGGGGGTAAAAGCAAAACCCCTCGGGGAGAGGCGCTCCGCGAGGGGACTTTTTTCTGCTCTATTTTTAAGGCTAGCAGGTTCAGAGAGTGAATCGGCCAACTGCGGAGGGTTTATTCCCGGAGTTTTTCCACAGGGCAAAGTCATGAATGAAGGCTGTTTGTGGGGATTTCAACATTTGCACAGGCAGGAGGGAGTGCTTGACAGGATTTCTCGGGGTGCATGAGAAGTGGCGCAGGGGTCTGCCGCAGGGACACGCCGCGAAAGCCATCGCCGGCGACTGCCCTACTGCACCGTGAGCGCCACTGTGCATTGGGTCGTGACCGACCCCGAACTGCCCGTCACCGTGATTGTGTAGCTTCCGGCAGTGGTTCCGGCGATGCCGCCGCCACCACCACCGCCGCCGCCAGTGGAGCCGCCACCGCCACAGGAGGCCACGGCGCCCAGCGTCAGGGCGATTGCGATCATTCCGAGCAGCGCTTTCCAGCCCTGCCTGCGCCCGGGGACCAGGATCACGAGAAGGCAGGCCAGCACGCTGCCGGCCCGATACCACGGGATCCGCGCGCCGCCCGGCGGCTTCATGCCAGCCGTAGAGGCTGCGGTGGTGGCGATGGTCATTGTCGCGGTCGCAGCGCTGGTTCCTCCGATGTTCACGGGCGTCGTACTGCCGAAGCTCACGGTCGGCAGGTACTGCGCGCCCTGCGGGCTCGACGTCACGGCCGCCGTGAGGGCGACGGAGCCCGTGAACCCTCCGCCGGGCGTGACCGTGATGGTTGAAGTGTTGCCCGTTGTCGCACCGGGAGCCAGGCTCAGAGCCGTCCCCGCCATCGCAATCGTGGGATTCGCCGGAATCGTCTCCGTCCCGCTCACCGGGATGTTCACCGGAGCGGTCAAGTTGCCGGCAGTCACGGTCACGTTCTCAGTCAGCGGCACGCTGGCGCCCAGTGCGCCCGTAGCCTGCGGCGAAAAATCGATGGTCAGCGTGCAGTTCGCGCCCTGTGCGAGCGCGCCGGCCTTGCAGTCGCCCGTTGTCCCGCCAGCCTCCGGAAAGTCCGCCGGGTAAGTTACCGCCGAGATAGTCAGCGCCGCGTTGCCGTTGTTCGTCAACGTCACCGCCTTCGGGCTGTCCGTGCTCGTTGATCTCCAATTCGTCGTGGCGAACGCCAGCGCCGGCGCGCTGGATGCATTCAGTTCGGTGATCCCGTTCTTCACTCCGGACACGTACACGTTGCCAAGGCTGTCCACCGCTACGCCGGTAGGGTATGCTTCGCCCGCCGGCAGCGTCGCGGCGGAATAGCTTCCGTCGCTCTGCGGTGTCTCTTTCAAGACCAGGCCGTCCCCTACCTCGTCGTTTGTCGCCACGTAGACATTACCAATCCCATCGACTGCGACGCTTTGAGGCGGCCCTCCTTTGGGCTTCGCAATCGTTGTCCACGTGTAGCCGCCGCCGGCCGGGGTCCCCTTGAACAGGTTGTTCCCAAGCGCGTCCCACTCGCCGACATACAGGTCTCCCGCACCGTCGACCGCTACACTCGTCAAATTGGGCGCCGCATAGGCTAATGAGGGCAGATTGTCGATGGTGCTCTGCACATAGGTCCCCTGCGAAGGCGCCAGCTTGAACACAGCGGCTGCATTCAGCCCGGTTGCCCCCGCAACGAAGACGTTTCCTGCCCCGTCCACGGCCATTCCTTGAGCCACGAGCATCCCGTATCCGAGGCTGGCAGTAATATATCCGCCAGCGGACGGACTAACCTTGTACACTCCGCCCGTGTACTGCGTGTTGTCAGTCACGAAGAGGTTGCCGGCACCGTCCACTACTACACCGCTGGCGTGGAAGCCTTCTGTTGGTATGGTTGTCCGCGTATACACGCCGTTGTTCGGCGTCAGCTCGTACAGTAAGCCTGCGGCGACTACATAGATGTTCCCTGCGCCGTCGACCGCGACCCCGAACGGGTAAAACGTGGAGGTGCTTGCCACATTCACGTTCGTCGCCGGCATGAACGCCGCCTGCGGCCCCACGCCCATGCCGTGAAGATACCCCGTGCCGAAGACCCTGCCGCCGCCATCGGTCAACACCACCGCCCCATACCGCGATCCCGGAGCTGTAGGCTTGAACACTACGTTCACAGTGCAGGCGTCGCCGGCCGCATAACTGTGGCCCAGCGTGCAGGTGCCTCCGTCCGCGCCCTGAAAATCGAGGTTTGGCGCCCCCTGGGTCAACACAGCGATTCCGCCAAGCGTCTCTGCCGCGGTGAAGGTAATGTTCAGCGGCGTGGAGCTACCCGCTGTTCCCAGGTTCTCCGTGCCCAGATCTTCGTTGCCAAAGTCCTTCACACCCTGCGCCGGCACCACGCTCAGCGTAAGCGGCTTTGAACTCACCCCCGGGTAGTTCTCGTCGCCGGAGTAGTTCGCGCTGTACTGCGTCGTGCCCACCGCCAATCCCGAAAGTGTATATGCAGCCTGGCTGTTGCTCACCGGCACGTTGGCCAGCAGCGTCCACGCGTTGTTGATCAATTGGTTGAAAGCCACGGTTCCGGTGGGTGTCACCACTCCTGGCGCTGTGAGGGTAACCGTCAACGTGACCGGCTGGCCCTGGATGCCGGGATCCGCTGAAGCCGCAAGAAGCGCGGTCGTATCGGGCTCGGCTACCAGGCCCGACACCGGAATCATCTCGGAGTTGCCCAATTCCGCCGGCGCATCCGATGTCAGCGCCACGTTTTCGTTCAGGCTGTTAAACACCTGCCCATTCATCGAGGCCAAGGGATAGAACTCAATCGAGGCCAGGCAGATTTGGCCTGTCGGCAGGTTCATCCCCGCCGCACACTCACCGTCCACGGTCGCGTTTGCCGGGAGATGAGTGTCGTTGCTCTCCGGAGGCCCTTGCGGAAAGTCCGGCGGGTAGCTCACCGACTTGAATGCCAGAGGCTCATTGCCAACGTTCATAAGGCCGTATTCCGCAATGGTCCCTGAGTTCACGCCCAGTGTCGCGTTTCCCGCGGCGGCCGCTACCGGCGTCGCCGCCATGTACGCCTGCACGGTCCCAGCAGTCTGGTAGGACTGGTACACGGTTCCCGCACCATCCACTGCAAGTCCGAGCAGCGGTGTGACAACGGAAAAGTTGTTGATTTTTCCAAGGCCGAGATCCACCTGCTTATAACTGCCGTTCGACGCCAACTCAACGAAAACGTCGTTCGGGCACGTCACATAAACATTGCCCGAACCGTCGACCGCTATTCCTTCGACATTGGCAGGAAGCGTGTCCAACACCCGCGGCGCGCACGCCGATACGCAATTCGAGATTTCGAGAATCTGCTGCGACGGCCCCTCGGTGGCAAACACGTTGCCCGCCCCGTCCACCGCCACCCCCACCGGCTGGTTCAATTGGGTGGCGAGCTCCACCACGGTGTAGCCTGACGCCGTTCGTTGCGCCTCGACCACCCGCTGGTGAAAGTAATCCGCGATGTACAGGTTCCCGACCGCATCCACCGCAATGCCCTGCGGCTGCGACAGGCCAGCGATTGCCAGGTCCACTTGCGCATAACCCGCGACCGTCGGCACATCCATCACCACGCGGTTTTGCGTTGCATCTGCGATGTACACATTTCCCGCGCCATCCACGGCTATGCCCGTTGGCTCATTCAGGCCGTCCTGCGCCAAGATGTTGGTTCCGATCTGTGTCTGCGTCCACGTGCCTCCCGGCTCTGGCGCCTCCTTGTACACGTCACCTGACAGCGGGCACGTGAGGTACACATTCCCCCGCGCGTCAACCGCTACGCCCCCCACATCAGCCGAAACGGGAGCGCCATTGGACTTCATGCCGCACACGCTGATCCCGATGTAGGCGAAGGCGCCTCCGGGATAGAACCCCACTTGCCCAGCCAGCCCCGTCCCCATCACATACGCCGTTCCCAAGGGATTCCCACTCGCGTCCGCCAGCACCACAGCGCCCATCCGCTGGCCGGCGTACTGCGGTGCGAACTTTACGTTCACCGCGCACGTCGCTCCCGCCGCATAGGGAGTGCCGACCGCGCAAGCGTCGCCGCCGGCGTCGGTAAAATCCAGCCCCTCGATGCCCTGTGTCACCACCTTGATCTGCGCGGGAGTCCCGGCGGTTGCGACTATTACTGTCACCGGGGCCGTGACGCTGGAGCCGACCTTTAGATTCCCCAGGTTCGGGGTTGTGGCCGTTTGAGCGGAGGCGGTGGCCGCCGCCATCAGCCCGGCCAGGGCGAATCCAATTAAGCCCGGGCCAATTGAGCCCAGACCCGCCAGCCTCCGCGTTGCCGGCCCGGCGCCCGCACGGGCACCCGCACTTGTATAAGCATTGGGTAACATAACCAAATCTCAATTCACTGGAAGGAATCGCCTCATGTTAGCTGATCCCTGGAGGATTTGACAGGCGCGCGTGCGGATGGGCGGGGTGGGGGGAAGCGCCACCAGCAGATTCCCTGCGGGAAGGACAGAAAGAAGAGCAAAGGCACGGGGCACAGCGGCGTTGGTTTGACTCTAGGGTTCGAGGAGGGCGCGGGCGGCCCAGAGCGCGGGGGCCTGGCCGTGGAAGTCGCCGGTCTTGCGCGCGCGGGCTAGGTAGTAGTCGTAGCTGTTCTGCTTGCCGGTTCCCTCGCAGATGCTGGTGACGTCGCCGTTCTGGTCGACGAAGCCGGCGATGGCGATCCAGGCCTTGCGGGCGACGGGGCCATAGGTATCTTCAGCGAGCCAGCCGCGGCGGACGCCTTCGATCATGGCGAAGGCGAACATGCCGGTGGAGGAACTTTCCTCCCACGATTCGGGCCTGTCGATCAACTGGCGCCATGTGCCGTCGGGGTTCTGATCGCGCATGAGCTCGGCCATCATCTTGCGGTAGGCGGCGAGGATTTCTGCGCGCGCGGGGTGAGTGGGCGGCAGGGAGACCAGCATCTCCGCCATGCCGGCGGCGACCCAGCCGTTGCCGCGGCCCCAGAAGAAGGGCACGTCGTCGGCGTGATAGAAGAGGCCGTTGGGCTGCTGCAGCTTGCGCAGGTAGGCGGTCATTTCGAGGGCGGCGCGGTCGAGGTAGCGGGAGTCATGGGTGGCGCGGAAGGCTTCGAGCTGGAGGATGGTGAGCATGTACATGTCGTCGATCCAGAAACGCGTTTCGCCGGAGAGGCCGTCGGGGCGGGGATTGCTCCACTGGCGGTCGGCGAAGCGGAGGCCTGAGCGGCGCAGGGCATCGTCGCCGGTTTCGATCGATATTTGAAGCGCGATGATGCCGAAGATCTCGTAGTCGACGTGTTCCTTGTCGGGGACGAGGCGGTTCATGGGCGGGCTTTGGAGCGGCTCGAAGCGCGCCTGAAGCTGGCGGGTGAGCGCGGAGTCGCGCGTGGCCTCGGCGTAGGTGAGGGCCCCGTACCATGCGCATGCTTCGGGGTAAATGATGGGATCGAGGTGCTGACTCTGGATGAAGCGAGCGGCGAGCTTGTCGCCTACGGTTTTGGGATCGGCATTCGCGGGCCAGTTCTGGAAGTATTTCTGCTGGGCGGAGGCGGTTAGGGTGAGGCCGAGGCTCAGGATACAGAGCGATGCAATGCGCCGATTCATCATTGTGTTCGTCCCTCGTGAGCGGTTGCACATCATTTTGCCCGTTGCCATTCTCAAAGTCTCTATGAAACGATAGCTTGCCGTTCCCACCGCAAACGCACTGGTATTGTTGCTCTGTTTTTTCCCATGCGATGTCACCCGGAGGATTTTTCTGCCATGTTAACCAGCAGTACGATCGAACAGCTGCCCGACGGCAAGGCTGTAATCACACTGACCGGCAGGTTGAGCGCCGGCTCTTCGCTCAAGGTTCTGGACTCCCAGGTTCAAAACCTCATCGATGGCGGTTTGCTCCACCTGGTATTGGATATTTCGGGCGTGGATTTCGCCGACAGCGCCGGCCTGGGATTGTTGATTCACACGTATGGACGCCTCAACGAGAAGCAGGGCACGATCAAGCTGAAGGGCGTACAGCCGCAGATTGCTGAGCTGCTGCGGCTGACGAAGCTGGATACATTCCTGAAGGAGTAAACCCTCTTCACTGCTGGACGGCGCCGCCATGGGCCCCGAGCGGCGTGAGGTAGACGCCCTGCGAGGCCATCATCTCCTGAAAGGCGGGAACGTCTTTGAGGCTGGCAAATTCGGCGTCGTTGATGATCTTTTTCGGCGTGGTGAAGCCCTCATTGAGGGCGAGGCGGAGGTACTCGATGGCGCGCGCCTTCATGCCGGCGCGCATGCAGCCCTTGGCCATGTAGTAGTTCATGGCTCCGCGGTCCTGGAGGGTGCCGGGGTTCTCGATGCGCACGCTGCCGGAGTGGTCGAAGATCTGCGGATCGAGCTTGAGCGCCTGCTGATAGGCGTCCCAGCCCTTCTCGTACTTGCGCTCCGCGAGCAGCGCGGTGCCGAGGTTCTTGTGGAACAGGGCAGACTGCGGATCGAGCTTGAGCGCCTTGCGGTATGACTTCTCGGCAGTCCTGTACTCTTTTTCCGCCATGTAGATGGAGCCCATGTTGTTGAGTACGGTCGCGTTTTTGGGGTCGATCCTGAGGGCGTTGTGGTAGCAGCGCGCGGCCTGCGAGTTGTCGAACATGAGCTGGTAGGCGACGCCCATCTTGTTCCAGGTGTCGGCGGAGCCCTGCGGCGCCTTTCTGTACTCCTCGATGGCGGCCTGGTAGCGCTGGTGGGCCATGAGGGAGTCGGCTACCTGTTCGGGGGTGGGCTGGAACGGCGTGATGACGACGTTCTGGTGCGCGGGTTGTGCGGGATGCTCCGGATCAGGCGCCTGGGAGGCGGGAAACTGATCAGGCGAAGGAAGCTGGGCGGGATTCTGGACAGGATTCTGGATGGGGCGCGGGACAGGAATCTGACCAGATGCCCCGCCGAGGGCTATCGCGGCCATACAGGCTATCGGCCAACTCGTTGAGTTGATTCGATTCATAATTCCCTCCTCGAGGAGCGAAGGAATCTGGCTCGTCTCGCGGCGCGCCTCCGTGTGTACCCGAAATTAAACCACTAAATCGGTCTCTCCGCTACTCCCCGTTCGATGCGGCATCCAATGTTGCTGATACGCCCGCTACCTGTTGCAGACTGATGAACCGGGAAAAGGTGAGGAGCGTTGTTGCGACACGGCCTGGATAAAGGAGTTACCGGAGTGTGGGCGCGGCGTTCTGGAGTACACTCTGGAAACACACGGGAGGCTGCATCGTGAGCATGACCACCACCACCCCAATGACCCCGTCAGCTCCTGCGGCCCTGACCGAACGCTTTCGCGCGACCCGGCGGCGAACGGCTGCCCTCTGCGAGCCGCTTACTCCTGAAGACATGATGGTGCAGTCGTGCGCGGAGGCGTCGCCCGCGAAGTGGCATCTGGCGCATACGGCGTGGTTCTTCGAGTCGTTTGTGCTGCGGGAGTTCCTGCCGGGGTACAAGCCGTTTCATTCGGACTTTATCTGGCTGTTCAACAGCTACTACGAGACATTTGCGAAGTTCCCGGAGAAGCGGCTGCGGTCGTCGTTTTCGCGGCCGGGGCTCGAGGAGATTTTGCGATTCCGAGCGCACGTGGATGAGGGCGTGGAGCGGCTGATGGAGCAGGGGCCTGCACGCGAGGCGCTGGAGCGCATCGAACTGGGTGTCAACCATGAGGAGCAGCACCAGGAGTTGCTGCTCACCGACATCCTGCATGCGTTTTATACGAATCCGCTGCGGCCGGCGTATGAAAAACAGGGATCAGGGATCAGGGACCAGGGATCAGGGATAGATAAAACGGTAAAAAGCTATAGATATGCGGATGCTCCGAAAGCTGAGGGTGAGCAAGCTCTCGGGCAGCCCAAGTTTCTGAGGTTTGAGGGCGGGGTGCACGAGGCGGGGCATGCGGGCGACGGGTTCTGCTTCGACAACGAGTTGCCGCGGCACAAGGCGTGGCTCGAGCCCTATGGGCTTGCCGAGCGGCTGGTGACCTGCGGCGAGTATGCGGAGTTCATGAAGGACGGAGGGTACCGGCGGCCGGAGCTATGGCTGAGCGATGGCTGGGCCGCGGTGCAGAGCGAGGGGTGGAATGCGCCGCTCTACTGGTCGAGCGGCAGCGGGGAGTGGACCGTCTTTACGCTGCGCGGCGAGATGCCGCTGAGCGCGATGAAGAATGTGCCGGTGAGCCAGGTGAGTTTTTACGAAGCCGACGCCTACGCGCGCTGGGCGGGATTCCGGCTGCCGACGGAGTTTGAGTGGGAGGCCGCGGCCGAGGGGCGGAAGATTGCGGGGAACCTGCTGGATTCGGGGTGGCTGATGCCGGTTGAGGCGAGCGAGATGGAGGAGAACGCGCCGTCGAAGCGGCCTGCGAAGGGCAAGGCGCTGCTGCCGGAGTCGCCGGTGGCATTTGCGCGGCCCTGGCAGCTCTTTGGCGACTGCTGGCAGTGGACGGCATCGGCGTATCTGCCGTATCCGGGGTTCCAGGCGCTGCCGGGGTCGCTGGGCGAATATAACGGGAAATTCATGAGCGGACAGATGGTGCTGCGGGGAGGGTCGTGCGTGACTCCGGCGCCGCACATTCGCTCAAGTTATCGAAATTTTTTTGCGCCCGGAACTCGCTGGCAATTTTCCGGAATCAGAATGGCTAGCTGGTAACTCCAATAGTGGCGAGTTAGCCCGGCGGGCTGGAAACTAGCCGAGCAGGCTGGAAATTCGGGCGGGGCGGAAACTTTAATCCCGCGAGACAGCATCTTAGGTCTGGGGTCTTTTGAGGGGCGGCATTCTGACCCGGACTTACTGGAACGAGCCCTCACGATCAAGTTACGACGATCCGGCATGACGACGACAACTTCGCTTCCCCTCAGCAGCACAAAACTCGATGGCCACATCGCCGCGGTGGTGACGGAAGGTTTGCTGTCGCGCCCGAAGTGGCTGCCGGCGTGGCTCTTCTACGATGCGGCGGGCTCGCGGCTCTTCGACCAGATCACGGAACTGCCCGAGTACTACCTGACGCGCACGGAGCGCAGGATCCTGGCGGCGAATGCCGCGGAGATGATCGGCCTGGCGGCCGATGCGGACGCCCTGCGGATCGTGGAACTCGGCGCGGGCTCGGCGGACAAGACGCGCATATTGCTGAATGCCGCGGTGAACCGGCAGGACACGGTGCTGTATGAGCCGGTGGACGTGTCGGCGAGCGCACTCGGAGAGGCGCAGCAGCGGATTGAGCGCGAGATCTCGGGAGTGGTGGTGTGCCCGCGCGTGATCGATTACACGCGGGACTTCAGCCTGGAGGCGCCGTTCTACGGCGAGCGGCGGCTGGTGCTCTATATCGGGTCAAGCATCGGCAACTTCGAGCCGGACGAGGCGCTCGGGCTGCTTACGAAAGTGCGGGCGGCGCTGGGGCCGCGGGACTCGATCCTGCTGGGCGTGGACCAGGTGAAAGACGAGCGCACGCTGCTCGACGCGTATGATGACGCGGCGGGCGTGACGGCGGCCTTCAACCGCAACATTCTCGCGCGCATCAACCGCGAGCTCGGCGCGAATTTCGATCCCGAGGCGTTTGAGCACCGCGCGGCGTGGAATGCGGTGAAGTCGTGCATCGAGATCCACCTCGAGAGCCGCGTGGCGCAGACGGTGCGCGTACCGAGCCCCGATCCGGACTTCGATTTGCGCATACGGTTTGCGCGCGGCGAGACGATTCACACCGAGAACAGCTACAAGTACCGGCCTGGCCAGGTGGAAGCGCTGGTTGAGTCGGCGGGATTTGTGGCGGCGCAGACGTGGACCGATGAGCGCGGGTGGTTCGCGGTGTGCCTGGCGCGGGCTGCGTAATCAGCGTTCGAGAACGGCACTGCTTCTGAACGGCAATTCTTCTCAACATCAAGGCGCCTTCGTTCGAGAAGACGCCTTTGCTGTTTTCGCGAGGAACTTGCTATCGCTCGATCACTCCGCAGGCGATGCGGTCGCCGGAGTTGCCGGAGGGGTCGGACATCAGGTCGTCGGCCTTGGCGTGGATGACGATGGACGTGCCGCCGTCATGAAAGAGCGAGTTGGGGCCGTCGCCCAAAGTGATTCCGCTGACAGTGAAGGTGGCGGAGCCGGTTCCGCCTGCGCTGATGGTGAGGTTCGCCAGATCGCCCAGGTGCGGCTTGGGATCCTGCGTGTTGTGGATGCCGTGATGCGCGCCGGTGGGGTTGAAGTGCGGTCCGGCCGTCTTGAAGTCGGGCCCCTCGCACTTGCCAACGTTATGGATGTGGATGCCGTGGTCGCCGGGGCTGAGGTTCGAGACCTTCACCGAGACTTTGACGCCGTCGCCGGCGGCGGTGATCCTGGCGGAGCCGACTTTGGCCCCTTGAGAATTCATGATGTCGGCGCGGGCCGGTTTGGTTCCGGCTGCGTTGGCCGGCGGCACTGCCAGAAAGAGCCCGGCCAGAATGGAGCACAAGATGGGAAGACGAGAGCGCACAGACTTACCTCCTTGTTGGGGAAATGCGAGTGACCTGAACGGCTGGATGGTATCACCCGCGGCGAGGCCGGTCCAGACAGGGGTGGTTCGCGGTGCGCCTGGCGCTGGCTGCCGGAGCCGCCCTGTTGGCCAGTCATTTTGTGACGTTTGAACAGCTTGTGCTCTACTGGAATCGCTCAGGTATTCCCCAACAGGAGCAAGAACGATATGAACAGGCTGCGGACGAGGATCGCGGTGACCCCGGCGATTGCTCTGCTGATGGCGGGCGGGATTTTTGCGCTCTGCCCTGCTGTTTTGCCGCAATCCGGTGCGCCAACAAGCAACGCGAAATTCGTAGGATCGGAACGCTGCGAGAAGTGCCACGCGGAGATCTATGCGGGATGGAAGCAGACCCGCATGGCAAACGTTGTCCGCGACCCGAAGGCGCACCCGGATGCCGTCCAGGGAGACTTCGAGCATCCGGACCCCGCGCGGACGTTCGGACTGGATGATGTTGCGTTCGTCTACGGCAGCCGTTACAAGCAGAGATATTTCACGCGAAGGGGCGACGATTATTTTCCGCTTCCGGCGCAGTGGGACATCGCAAAGAAGCGCTGGCTGCCATATCACGTCGAAGCGGGGACCGACTGGTGGGTTCCTTACTACGGGCCAACGAACTTCGACCGGCCCACGGGGCCGACGTGCGACGGTTGCCACTCCGTGAATTACAACGTGCAGACGAAGTCGGTGACGGAGTGGAACGTGGGGTGCGAGAAATGCCACGGCCCGGGGAGCGAGCACGTTGCACACCCGACAAAGGCGAACATCGTGAACCCGGAGACGCTCGACTACGTTCGCGGGAACGACGTGTGCATGCAGTGCCACACGCAGGGGCGGCCGCTGAAGAACCCGGTGAACGGCCGCTGGTACGACTGGCCCGTCGGCTATCTGCCCGGGCATCGGCTTGCCGACTATTGGGAACTGGAAGAGGTGAAGCCGGGCGCAACGAATTTTTTCCAGTACGCGGACATGACCGCGCACAAGAACCGCATGCAAGGCAACGATTTCGTCCAGAGCACGATGTATCACCGGCAGATCCGGTGCTTCGATTGCCACCAGGTGCACAGCAACAAGAACGAATCAAACCTGGCGCTGAAGGGCAACCAGATGTGCCTGTTCTGCCACAACAAGCAGAACCCCGCCGGCCTGCGCGGCACGGTGAGCGAACACACGTACCACGCGGAAGGCAGCGCCGGCAGCGAGTGCGTGGCCTGCCACATGCCGCACATCGAGCAGACCATCAAGGACAACTTCGTTGCCGCGCACACGTTCCGCTTCATCACGCCGAGAGAGACGGAGCTCTCGGGGATTCCCAATCCGTGCACGTCGTGCCACAAGGACAAGAGCACGGCGTGGGCAACGGAGCAGCTCAAGGCGTGGAACACCACGTCTCCCTGGCGGGTGGCGCAGTAGAGGCGGCCTGGTTAAAGGGGCCTGATGTCGGTGGTATGGACGGTGATGGTGGTGCCGTCGGCGTCGGGCGTGAAGGTGATCGGTACGGAATACAGAGTGCCGCATGTCCTCACGTCCCAGGACTCTCTCCACGGCGATTGCAAGCCGCTGGGCAGCGGCTGGGATGCCGCGCCAATCAAGTGAGTATCCAACACCTGGGGCCGGCATGATTTCTTCTTTGAAAGCCGCATGATCCGGAAATTCTTTTCGATGTTTTCCAGGGTGTCGTTCTGCAGTCCGGGATCTCCTGCCGCATCGCCCGGGAAGGTGGGAGTGAATCGAAGGCCCTGGGGCGTTTCGTTCACATCGACGTTGTACATCCTCTTCTCGCTGCATGCCGAGCCCGGAATGGTCTCTCTCCACGTGCCTGCGACGGTTCCTCCTTCGACATCCCGCTCCACCTCGGTCACAATCATGTCCTTTGCCGAGTCGAAATCCAGGACGACATCCTTGCAGTGCGCATCAAGAGTGTTCTCATAGGCGAGCACGCTCTTGCGGATGGACGCGCGATAGTCATCCGTCACGCGGGATTTCTGGATGAGAGACCTGGTTTCCTTGATCTTTGCCTTCAGGGCGTCGTTGTCGTCGGCCGCGAAAGCGATGCTTGTTGAGAAGGCCAGAGCGAGCGGGATCGCGAGGAGAATTGCTCCGGCCTGAGACAGGATCTGTTCATTCCGCAAATTGATTCGCACCGTGCCCTCAATTGTGCAGGGTCACTGCCTTGCTGTGAACCGCGCTTGTGTTGGCAATGATCGTACAACCCCATCCCCGCCGCGAATGCAAAAGCGATGTGAGGGTGGGGTACCGAAGGTCACGTTCATTTATTTCGCAGCCGGAACACGGACGAGCAGAATGTCGTGAGTCGCGATCTCGATCGGCATGTTGTCGGTGAGCGTGATGTCCTTGCCGGTCCAGAGGTCTTTGCCTTGCACGGGCCCGGTGATGCCGAGCTTCGACAGGCTCAGGTGGAACGGGTGCGTTGAGTAGCGCTCGCTGCCGGCGTTCACGACCGCGATGGCCTTCGCGCCGCCGGAGAGGTGCTTGACCCACACGTCCACTTCGCCCTCGGAGTAGACGCGGACGGCCTGGTGGCCGAGCTTGTCCTGGTCGAGCGCGATGACGTCGCGGTTGGTGAGAATGTCCTTGATCTCGGGCTTCATGTGCGGCAGGTCGTTGCCGGCGAGGAGCGGAGCGGAAAGCATGGCCCACATGGAGAAGTGCGTGCGGTTCTCGGACAGTCTCAGCTTTCCGTTGCCCACCTCGAGCATGTCGGGGTCGTTCCAGTGGCCGCCGCTTGGTCCTTCAGGCCCGGCATATTTCTCGAGACCCGCCTGCTGCGAAAGGATCGTGTAGATCGAGTTCCAGTTGGCCTCGATGTCGCCGGTGGTGCGCCAGAGGTTGCCGCCGAACTGCGGAGCCCACTCCCACACGGCGTCCCACCCGTACTGGCAGAAGGAGTAGACGATGGGCCGGCCGGTGGCCTTGAGGGCCTTGCCCATCTTCTCGTAGGCCTCGTGCATCAGGCGCATCTGCGCGGCGCGGTCGTTGGGAGCCTGCTTCTGCATGACGGCGGGGATGTAGGAGCAGAGGTCGTACTTGAGGTAGTCGATGCCCCAGTCGGCGTACATCTTCGCGTCCTGCTCCTCGTGGCCGAGCGAGCCTTCGAAGCCGGCGCAGGTCTTGGGGCCGGGCCCGGAGTAGATGCCGATCTTGAGGCCCTTCGAATGAACGTAGTCGGCGAGGGCCTTCATGTCGGGGAACTTGGAATTGGTGTGCAGCACGCCGTTGGCGTCGCGCTGGCCCTCCCACGTGTCGTCGATGTTGACGTAGATGTAGCCGGCGTCGCGCATGCCGCTCGAGACGATCTGGTCGGCGGAGTCGCGGATGTCCTTGTCGGTGACCTTTTCGGCGAAGTAGTTCCAGCTGTTCCAGCCCATGGGCGGGGTGAGAGCTACCTTCGACCCGGCGGAAGGCTGCGCGAGGACGAAGGTGGAAGCGAGGGCGAGCACGGCGGGCGAAAACAGGGAAGCAAGGCGCATGGAGGGTTTCTCCTGAAAACGGTTTCAGCGGGTAATGGTACGCCGGGACGGCTCGGGGGCGCAATCACGAATCGGCAGGCGGTTTTCTCGCGGCTCGCGAGTGGATGCACGCGCCGCTGCTTATAATGCGGAGACGGAATCCGTCTCATTTCACATCGCCTTCGAAAGGACGGCAGCATGTCCGGATCGCGCAGGGAGTTTTTGACGCTGAGTTCGATGGGAGCGCTGGCCGCCGCGCTCGAGGCAAGCCTTGACACCAGACTGGCCGCGCAGACGCCCGTGCCCCCGCAGCAGCAGACGACCCCCGGGGCGCCGACGGCGTTCGGCACCTCGCCGGCAGTCGGGCCGGAGGTGACGGCGGAAGACTTTGCTCACGCGGAGAAGCTCGTCCAGATCACAATGACCGACGCCGAGCGCGCGCAGGCCGCGGGCAACTGGCGCATGCAGATGGCGCCGAACTACGAGTACCGGACCGGACCGCGCAAATTTGTCCCCGAGGCGACGCTGGCGCCGGCGACGGTGTGGAATCCAGCGATTCCGCAGGTGAAGCTCGAGGAGGGCACCGGCGTCTTTATGCCGAGCACGGCGGTGAACAAGCCGCTGCCGAAGGAAGAAGAGATTGCCTTCGCGCCGCTGACGCAACTGGCCAAGTGGATCGAGTCGATGGAGCTTTCGTCCGAGGAGCTGACGAAGATCTATCTCAACCGGCTTGTGCGCTTCAATCCGCAGCTTCGGTGCGCGATCACGATCACGCGCGAGCATGCGCTGCAGCAGGCGAAGGCGGCGGACAAGGAGATCGCCAACGGCAAGTACCGCGGACCGCTTCACGGGATTCCGTGGGGCGCGAAGGACCTGCTCGACACGAAGGGCATTGCGACGACCTATGGCGCGGAGCCCTACCGCAACCGCATTCCGGATGCCGACAGCGCGGTGGTGAAACGGCTGAACGACGCGGGCGCGGTGTTGGTGGCGAAGCTCTCGCTGGGCGCGCTGGCGCTGAACGACGTGTGGTTCGGCGGGCAGACGATGAACCCGTGGCTGCCGGACGATGAGGGCTCGTCGGGCTCGAGCGCGGGGCCGGGGGCGGCGGTGGCGGCGGGGCTGGTCGGCTTCGCGATCGGGTCGGAGACGGGAGGCAGCATCGTGAGCCCGTCAATGCGCTGCGGCGTAACGGGGCTGAGGCCGACGTACGGCCGCGTGGCGCGCACCGGCGCAATGACGCTCTGCTGGAGCCTCGACAAGCTGGGGCCGATGGCGCGCAGCGTCGAGGACACGGTGATTGTTCTCAACGCGATCAGCGGGCCCGACCCCGGCGACCTGGCGAGCGTGCCCTCGAAGCTCAGTTTCGACGCGGGCGCGGGGGTGAAGGGACTGCGCGTCGGCTACTTCCCCGGCTGGATGAAGGAGCCGCCGGCGACGGACGTGGACCGGGCGGCGCTCGAAACCATCAGCAAGGTGGGCATGACGGCGGTCGAAGTGAAGATTCCCGACTGGCCTTACGACTCGCTGAACCTGATGCTGTTTGCCGAGGCTGCGGCGGCGTTCGATGACCTGGTGCTGAGCCGCAAGGTGGACCAGCTGAAAATGCAGGTGCCCGACGCATGGCCCAACGTCTTCCGGCAGTCGCGGTTCCTCTCGGCGGTAGATTTTGTGCAGGCGGACCGGTTCCGGCGCAAGGTGGCCGAGGAGATGGCGCGCGTGATGTCGCAGGTTGATTTGCTGCTGGTGCCGAGCCTGCGCGACGAGATGCTGGTGATCACGAACAACACTGGCCATCCGTCGCTGACGCTGCGCGCAGGATTCGTCGAGGTGAGCGAGGCGCGCAGCGACTGGGCGCCCGACCCGGCGCATCCGCTGCCGAAGTTCTCGCCGCCGCGCCGCGTGCCGCACGGCGTGACGCTGATCGGGAGGCTGTTCGAGGAAGGCGTGCTTTGCCAGGCGGGGATCGCGCTCGAGAGGGCGTTCAACGTGATGGGCGAGCGGCCGGCCGGGTTCTGACAGACAGTTGTCAGTGATCAGTTCTTGTCGGTCAGTTGCTTCAGAAGACGACCGATGGGAGCCACGCGCCGGCGGGGTCGCTGTAGAGTCCTGTGCTCATGAGGGTCATGGGCTCGACGACGCGGAGACCGTTTGCGAGGCACCAGCGCAGCAGCGCGCTGTTGCGCGACGGCACCAGGATTCCGGGGCCCGCGAGAGACTCCGCCGTTGCGATGAGCGCCTGCATATCGATGTTCGTCTCCGCGGTGGCGTGGCCGAAGAAGCCGAGGATCGTCGTGTATCCGGTCACGGTGCCTCCGCGCTCTACGACGCGCGCGGAGCCCTGGTGGATCGCGTGCGCCAGCTCGGCGGCGCGGTCGAATCCGTGAATGCGGCGGGCGAGGGCGTTGCAGGCATCCTGATCTGAGGACTGAGCGGCGCGCACAGTGCATCCAGCGATGCTGCGTTCGCTCGTCCGCCCCTGAAGGCATGAGAGGGGCTCGCGGATGTCGAAGCCGAGCGATGTGTAGAGCGAGAGCGAGCGGTTGTGGTAGGCGGCCTGCACGAGCCGCACTCCGGCAGCGCCATTTTTGTTGGCGCGGTCCATCACGGCGTTCATGAGCTTGCGGCCGACGCCGAGGTTTTGCGCTTTGGGGTCGATGGTGATCGGACCTACGCCCTGGATAACAGACTGCTCGGCGAGGACATTGCTGCCCACGATGCGGCCGCCTGATTCCGCTACGACGCTGTAGAAGCCGGGAGCGGAAAACATCATCGAGAGCACGCCGATGCCGGCCTCGGGCCCGGGAAGGTCGCAGGGAAACCCGTGAGCGGCGCTGATGGCGAGGAAGGCGTCGTAGCAGATCTGGCCGCAGGCCGGGGCGTCGTCCGGCGTGGCGTTTCGAATCAGCACTTCAGTTTGTACACTCGATGACGTCATCTGGTCCTCTCGATATCCGGGTTGAAGGCCGGGTTTCGCATCGGTCTATGCAGTTTGGCGTCATCGTACCATCCGGAGAAGGCCGCCAGATCAATTTCAGAGTTGGTGAACCCGAGGTGGGCTAAAGCCCGGAACAATTGAGGGAGGCTCTTGCGGCACGAGTGAACTCGTGCCCTGACACGAGGCTTTGCCTTATATGCGTCAACTCGGAATTTGACCCAGACCGCGATTCGGGTAAGGTAGTGTTCGAACATGCGCCTGCGCTGCACAACGCTCGTTTCTCTCTTGCTGCTTCTGCCGTTTCCGCGTTCGGACCAGTCGCCGGACCTTTTTCGGGTGAAGATCCAGACTTCGGCCGGGGACTTCGTGATTGAAGTACACCGGGACTGGTCGCCGCACGGGGCGGACCGCTTTTACGAGCTTGTGCGGGATGGCTACTATAACGATTCGCGGTTCTTTCGTGTAGTGCCGGGACGATGGGTGCAGTTCGGCATCAGCGGCGATCCGCGGACGGCCGAAAAGTGGCGGCACCGGGTGATTCCCGACGATCCTCTTGTGGAGCACAATACGGCAGGCTTTGTGGCGTTCGCGAATACAGGACCGGACACGCGCTCGACGCAGGTTTACATCAACACCGGCGACAATACGCGGAACGACAAGGAGAACGGCTTCGCACCCTTCGGGCAGGTGGTGGAAGGGATGGATGTGGTGGAGAAGCTGTACGGCGGGTACGGCGAACGGGCGGGCGGCGGGATGCGGGCCGGGCACCAGGATGCGATGTTTGCCGGGGGAAATGCGTATCTCGACCGCGAGTTTCCGAAGCTGGACAAGCTGATCGGGGCGCGCGTGATGCCGTGAGTCACAAAGTGATTGAGTTTGGAAGGAATTCGGCAATATGCGGAACGCCTTCGATATTCGAGACAACCTCGTGAGCGATCAGCGGCCCGACGCTCAGCGACGACGCCTGTTTGAACAACAAGGGGGGATCGATCGCGGATCTCTTCTTGAAGTCATCGAGGAGAGATCTCATCTCTTCCCGATCGGCGGAGCGGACTATTTGCTCCCAACTCTTGCGCACGCGAATCTCCAGATGTCCGAATCGCGACTCAAGCGTAAACAAGGCGATCACCGCGGCCTCTTCGGCCGGGCTCCGCTCTTCGGGATGGTACAGCAGCGCGCAGAATAGGGAATTGAGTGGTTCTGGCATATGTTTTCGTTCGACTTTGTAACGCGACCATCGACTGGACGATGTCAACCAATACTGCTGAATTTGTCAGCCGCTCAATACAGGCAGCGAAGCTCGAAGCGGCGGAAGGCGTTCTCCATTGTTCCGGCATACATTCCATCGCCCGCCAGAGCTCATCCACCTTCAGGCTACGACCGATTCTAGTCAACCGGTGTAAAAACCTGTCTGTTACGGCCGGATAAACGCGCGTATCGAGATAGCGGGAGGCGCTGAAATGGACCCGCCTTCCGCCGTCGGGCCCGCCAAACAGGTGACCGTGATCGATGAATACCATAGACAGGGCCCCATCGCTGTTCTGGAAGATGGCCTGACGGTTGTCGCCATGTTCCGCGCAGATATCCACCATCCACGCCAGCCAAATCTGTTGCAGATTGCGAACCTGGCCAAATCTGCTTTCCGGCAGGATCTCGATCAACCGGCTCGCATCGTTGCCCAGGAAACGGGATCCAAAGGCCAATCCCGAGGCCGGCCTCAGGTTCTGCGTTTCCGTTTGCAACCAGCCTGCTCGATTCTGATCGAGGAATGCGTTCGTGACCCTGACGGGGGTCCATTCCGCAACGGGCAAGCCGCATGCCCGGTAAAGCTCCGACCCCATGCTTTCGTTGAAGAGAACATTGGGCCCCTGGAGGTTGTTGGTGAATTTGACGACGTAGAGCAGGCCGTCGTCTGCCTCGGCAAGAATTGCTTGTGAGCCCCCGCGAAGCTTGCGAACAAAGCGAGTCAGAGATGGATAACTAAGGGCTGGATAATCACGCTTCCCCAGATCGGACATGGTCACCTTCAAGAACTCCAAATACTTCAAGACGCAAAATCGCGGGAGTTCTAGAGGGCCTGTCGTCAAAAAGAGAACCGGCTCTAGACAGCCGCCGATTGACTCGGCGGTAAATAAATCAAACACGCTTTGACGGCGTGTGAAAGATGAATGGCTGTGTGTTCTCCACAGCTCGGTTCCATCTTTTCCACAGATTGATTGATTATTTGCACGTTACATGCGGGAAACGAGAGTTGTCAATGCCGCCGGGCAACTTTTTGAAAACGGTTACTGCCAGCAACCGGGCGGGCGCGCATGGACTTCGCGCTCGGCGGACAGAACCAGGCGCTAAGCTCGTTATGCAGAGTGCCGGCCACGGTGGCGCAGGTACAGATCGAGCGCGGCAAGGACCATTGGAACCACTCGATGCCCAAGCATCTCGAGGTAGCTTGGGTCTTCGCGCCGGTTGCCCCGAAGGGCCGCAGGCAGAGCCAGAAACGAAGCCAGGTCATAGACGCCGAGCTGCTTTGGCATTCCTGCGTCGGGTGATTCGAGGACCCAGAGCACCAAAGGTTCGTTGGGGTGTGCCGGGCTCTTCAGTTCCGTTGCATCGACAGGGGGAGTCACGCCGATGGCGAAGCGATGACGGATACGGTCCATCGTCTCCCCTTCGGCGAACCAATCGACCTGGTTGCGTACAAGAAGCTGAAACCCGTCTCTCGCCTGCCGCGAGCGACACAGGGTTTGCAACGCCGACACGCGCGCGCGGTCGTGAGCCGATTGGGATTGCATCATGGACTGCATCATGGCCACCATCTTAGGGTTCAACCTGATGCGCTGAGCGGCTTAATGAGACGCCGGAATCATTCTGCAGTTCCGGATCGGCAACGCGTTCAAAACGGAAATCTTTGCGCAGTGTTATCTCTTTCGTGCTTTTCCTTGCCCGTGCCTCGCTTCCCGTGATGGCGCTCTTCGTCCGCAGCCTGGTGATACTCTTCGCGGATAACTTTCAGGTCGACTCTCGGTGAAGGCATCTGCATTCCCAGATCCTCCATCGTCGCCGCCAAAACTTGCGATACAGCCAGGTTGCGAAACCATTTGTGATTCGACGGGATGATGTACCACGGCGCATGCTTCGTGCTTGTCCGTTGGAATGTCTCTTCAAACGCCTCGATGTAATCATCCCAGCGCTCGCGCTCTTTGTAGTCGCTATCGCTGATCTTCCAGTTGCGTGCCGGGTCATCGAGGCGCTGCTCGAAACGTCTCAGTTGCTCGTCCTTGCTTATATGGAGGAAGAATTTGATGGTGTGCGTATTGTTCTGGCGGTAGAGAAGGCTCTCGAATTCGTTGATCAATTCATAGCGCTCGCGCCACATATGCTTCGGAAGCAGTTTGTGGACGCGCACCACCAGCACATCCTCGTAGTGCGAGCGGTTAAAGATAGCAACGTTTCCCTTTGCCGGCGCATGAGGATGAATCCGCCACAGGAAATCGTGTTCGAGATCCTCCGCGGTCGGACCCTTGAACCCGGTCACAGTCGTGCCTTGCGGATTCATCGCGCTCATCACATGGTTGACCGTGCCGTCCTTGCCGCCGGCATCGAGCGCCTGAAGCACGATCAGCAGCGAATGCCTTTTCTCTGAGTACATCAGGTACTGCTGGCGGCAAACCCTTTCTTTGTTTTTCTCGATCTCGGGTTTCGCGCCGTCTTCATCGACGTGCTTGCCCGTGTACGCGGCATCGATCGCAGCCAGCTTGACCCTGGCTCCCGGTTTCACGCGAAATTCTTTGCGATAGTCCATTTCGTCACTTCTTTCTTCCACTTCCGCCTGGGCTTGGCCCCAAAGGCAGAAGAATACTCCTTACAACGAGCCAATTGACATGCGACGGCGTTCCAGCGGTCGATTTCGCCTGCTACCTTCTCGTGGCTTCGTAGCGCGGAGTTGAGGCCATCAATTGCTCAACGTCGGCGACGCGGCGAATCCCGCCTCGCGCGCCCTGGCAGGTGCAGTTGAGCGCGGCGGCGGCGCAGGCGAAGTCGAGCTGGCGCTCGAGCGGCCAGCCTTTGAGCAGGCCGTGGATGAAGCCGGCGTGAAAGATGTCGCCGGCGCCGGTGGTGTCGACTACATTCACACGGTAAGCCGCGCGATGCAGCAGGCGCGCGCCATCCCAGGCGAGAACACCTTCGGGGCCGAGCGTGGCGGCGGTAAGCGCGCAAGTGTATTTGCTGTGGAGCGTTCGCAGGGCCGTGGCGAGATCGCTCTCGCCTGTGATGCGCGCGGGAAAGTCGCGGCTTACGATCATGTAGTCCACGCACTTGAGCAACTCGTCGCCGCCCGAGTACTCCTCGTCGAGGTCGGCAATTACGGGAACCCCGGCCTCATGGGCCCAGCGCGCCGCCTGCGTGGCCGCCGCAGCCTCGATGCCGTCTACGAGCAGCGCGCGCGCGTTCACGATCCAATCGCGTTGGATGTCCCCGGCAGCAAGGCGGAGCCGGTCGTCGCGCCGGATCAGCACCGTTCGCTCGCCGCCGCCGTCGACGAGGATGAATGACTGCGGGCTCGCCGCATTTGGAATCTCGATGAGGCGCGCATCGACGCCGAGGCGGACAAATTCGCTCCGGTGCAGACGTGCGGCATCGTCGTCCCCGAGTTTGCCGACGTAGCGCGTGGAAAGCCCCCACGACTGGCATGCCGCGACGGCGCTGGCCGTTTGGCCGCCGGGCATCAGCGGCACGGGCGCGAACTCAACCTTGGAACCGCGCGCGGGGAATTCGGCCAGGGGGATGAGCGTGTCGGTGGCGTTGAGGCCGACACCGACGAGGTCCACCACTGGTACGCTGGCCATCGGCGCGCTGGGCATTGGTTGATTGTAGCGAGCACACGCGGGCCGGCGCCGCTCAGTAGACGAAGGGAATGAGCTTGCGGGTGCGGCTCGCGTAGTCGTCGAAGGCGGCGCCGTAGTGGTCGCGCAGGTGGGCATCGAGAACTGGGATGTTGATGAAGACGAATCCCGCGAGCATGAGCACGGGCACGATGGCTGTGAGCCATTTGCCGGTGATGAGGCACAGGCCGGAGGTTGAAACGAGATCGCCGAAGTAGTTGGGATGGCGCGCGAACCGGAAGAATCCGCGGGTGTAGAGCTTGCCGTGGTTTTCAGCGCGCTGCTTCCACCGGTGGCGAGCGTACTCGGCATGTGTGTTGATCCATGAGCCGAGGATGAAGAGAACGGCCCCGCAGATTGCGGCGATGCCGAAGGGGGCCGGGTTGGTTCCGCCTTCGATGCCCAGAAGGAGGACGATGGCGATCAGCCAGGGAACGATGGTGAAGACTTCGCTCCAGCCGATACCGCGCTTGAGGAAGATGAAGAGTGTGAAGAGAAGCCTGACGTAGTAGATGGTGAAGGCGGCGGCGAGGGAGAGGCGGCGTGCCGTGTTGCCGTCTGGAAAGGACAAGCCTACTCGCTTTTCGACGAACGAAATGCCGTTTGCTTCAAGGAGCCACCAGACAAGCAGGACCCAGGCGCCGGCGATAACCGCAAGCGTGACGCGCTGCATGTGCGTGGGGCGGGTTAGTTCATACATCGTGCGCTGCAGCTCGCGTTTGTTCATGGACGCTCCACGGCCATGCTAGACCGCGGCGAGGAGCCGCGCATTACAGAGGTCAGGAGAAGCCCGTCGACTTCCAGAGCGTCCACGCGCAGACCGCTGCGCTGGCGATGAGAACTGCGGCGAGGATCGCGGCCCAGGCGAGGTTCATTGTGAGCGCGGGAACGCGCGCGTATACGCCGAGGGCGACGAAGATGCCTGCGGCGACGAGGAGGATGAGCCAGTCCCACCAGTCGCGGCTATTGCGAGATCGATCATCGCCACCGGCGGAGTTGTTGCCACTGAACTCTCGGAGCACGTGGTCGCGCTCGAGGCCGTAGCGCGCGCACTCGCGTTCGATGGCCTCGTGTGTGGATGCGGATTCGCGTTCGGTGGCGACTGCGGTGCTTACGGCAAGCGCCCCGGCGATCATGACGATCGAGCCAGCGATGACGAGGAAGCGGTGAGCAGCATCGGCGTGCGCGAGTTCGCCGAAGACGAGCGCTCCCCATGCGAGTCCCCAGAGCTGGTTGGTGTTGGAGAGCGGGATGCCGCGGCCGATGCCGAGATACTTGGTGGCGAACTGCTGGAAGATGTCGCCGATGACCCAGACGAACCCGCCCAGAAACAGCCAAAACAGCATCGGCACAACGGTGGGTGAGTGGAAGACGGCCGCGTGCGTGCCCCCATCGAAGGCGAGCACGAGAGCAAGCATGGTGATGAGTTCGCCGACGGTGAAGACGGTGACGAACGAGAGCGGGTTCATGCCGCTGAGGTAGGCCTTCCGGTAGGGGATGTACATCGACCCCCAGAGCAGGCTTGCGCCGATGGCGGCGAGGATGCCGCCGAGAGCGTGATGAGCGTGGGCGCCTTGTCCCCCACCGTGAATCGTGCTGAAGCCGAGCATGACCGCCGCGGCAACGATGGCGATGGTGCCGAGAACCACGCGCGCCACGTTGGAAGCGGAAGCGCGTTTGAGTTCGCCGAAGAGCAGGCGGCCCCAGAGGATGCCGATGAGCGAATTCGTGTTCCAGAGAGGGAAGGCGATGGCAAGACCGACGTCGCGGAAGGCGAAGACGGTGAGCGTGTTGGCGACCGCCCACAGCATTCCTGCGAGGATGGCGAAGGGGATGAGCTGGCGGTTGCGGCCGAGATCGCGGAAGGCCGAGCGCGTGCCTTTGAGCAGCGTGGGCACGGACCAGCGCGCGACGAAGACTCCGGCCACCATGCAGAGCGAGACGGCATAGGGAGAGAGGCCCGAGTTGACCAGCTTGGTGGGGGCTTCAGCCGCTCCGAGCCACACGCCGGCGCCAATGCCGCAGAGCACGCCGAGGCCATGCATGGATGCTGTGTTGAGGCGGGGCGTGGCGGCGGGTTGCGTGGTCATAGGGCCGAAGCGATCCGGGCAGGAATTGGAGAAGCGGTGCAGGAGCGCATCAGTGCATCGCGACGAGCACTGCCACGCCGAACAGAAAGACGGCCAGCGGAATGAGGAAGTGGCTGTCGGACAGGACGGCCGCGAGCGTGCTGCGCGATTTCATCGGTGCTCCGGTGGCGGTCAGGCTGGCGCAAACATACCGATGCGCAAAGAACGATGTCAAGCTTCTAGACGCGGAGAGAGGATACGACGCGGGGAATGCCCTGCAGATCGGCAGTGAACTCAACTCGCTCGAAGCGGTTTTCGGCCAGCAGCGCGCAGAGGGCTTCGGCCTGCCCGTAGCCGATCTCGAGGACGAGAGCGCCGCCGGGGACGAGCGACCGATGCGCCGCCGGGATGAGACGGCGATAGATGGCCAGGCCGTCATCGCCGGCAAAGAGTGCAAGTTCGGGCTCGAAATCGCGCACTTCAACCTCGAGGGTTGAAATTTCGGATCTGGAGACGTAGGGCGGGTTTGACGCCACCATGTCAAAACACTCGCCGGCGACAGGCGACAGCAAGTCGCCGCGGAGGAATCGGATGCGGTCTGCGACGTGATTGCGGGCCGCGTTCTCCTTTGCGATTTCGAGAGCCGGGCCGGACATATCGATGGCCGTGATCTGCGCGGCGGGCAAAGCCGCCGCAAGAGCAATCGCGATGGCGCCGGATCCTGTGCCGACATCGACGATGCGCGGTTGAGCGACGCGGCTCGCGAGCCCGGCCGCTTTCTCGACTACGTGCTCGGTTTCAGGGCGCGGGATGAGCACATCGCGCGTGACGCGCAGCGGCAGGCCGTGGAATTCGGTTTCACCCAGGATGTATTGAACTGGTTCGCCGGTAAGGCGGCGCTTGAGCAGCTCGGAGTAGTGCGCCTGCTCGTCCTCGGCGAGCCGTTCCTTCCAGCGCGCGAGAACCGCCGCGCGATCGCGCTGCAGAAGATGGCGCAGCAGCAATTCGGCATCGGCGCGCGCGCGGCCGGGGTGCGGGCCGGTGCGCAGCAGAGCCTCGCCTTTCCTGACGCACTCTTCGAGCGTCATCAGGCGGCCTGGGCATCGTCGTCGCCCTTCAGCTTTTCCGCCTGGTCGTGTGCGACGAGCGCGTCCACGATGGGTTGAAGGCGGCCTTCCATCACAAGGTCGAGCTGGTGCAGCGTGAGACCAATGCGGTGGTCGGTGACGCGGTTCTGCGGAAAGTTGTAGGTGCGAATCTTCTCGCTGCGGTCGCCGGAGCCTACCTGCGATTTGCGCGTCGCGGCGAGCTCGGCGTTTTGCTTCTCCATCTCCATCTCGTAGAGGCGGGAGCGCAGCACGCGCATGCCCTTTTCGCGGTTCTTGATCTGCGACTTCTCGTCCTGGCAGCTCACCACGGTATTCGTGGGTAGGTGCGTTATGCGCACCGCCGAGTAAGTGGTGTTGACTGACTGGCCGCCGGGGCCGGAGGAGCAAAAGGTGTCGATGCGCAGGTCCTTCGCTTCGATTTTGATGTCGACTTCTTCGGCCTCGGGCAGCACGGCGACGGTGACGGCGGAAGTGTGCACGCGACCCTGTGTTTCAGTCTGCGGCACGCGCTGCACGCGGTGCACGCCGCTCTCGTACTTGAGCTGCGAGTAGACGCGGTTGCCTTCGATGATGGCGATGACTTCCTTGAGGCCGCCCACGCCCGATTCGGACACGGACATGACTTCGACCTTCCAGCGGTGCTGCTCGGCGAAGCGGGTGTACATGCGGAAGATCTCGGCCGCGAAGAGCGAGGCCTCGTCGCCGCCTGTTCCCGCGCGGATTTCGAGGACGACGTTCTTTTCATCGTTGGGGTCTTTGGGCAGAAGAAGGACTTTGAGTTCTTCTTCGAGGGCGGCAACCTTCGGCTCGAGCGCGGCGATCTCTTCCTCGGCCATGGCGCGGAGATCGGGGTCGGATTCGGCGAGCATCGCTTTTGCGTCGGCGAGGCCCTGGCGCGCCTGCTTGAGCTCGCGGTACTTCTCGACCGGCTCCTCGATCTCGCGCAGCTGCTTGCCGATCTTCGAGTACTTCTCGTGGTCGCTGATGACGTCAGGCAGCGCGAACTGCGATTGCAGCTCGTTGTATCGCTGGTCCATTTGTTCCAGGCGGTCGAGCATTTTTGGTCCTCTCGTTGCGCGGCGGGGCGCGGGGCTTGTGGCTTATTAGGGTGGATCGGAAAAGGGCGCGGGAGGAGTGTATGCGGCGGGCGCCGCTAGAGGAGGGCCGGGATGGGGTGGTGGAGGGTCACTGCTTGTACTATTTTACCGCGAAAAGAGTTCCCGGGTCATCAAGAAGCGCAGTACTTTGAATCGGGATTGTTACTCGACGTCCGGATGGAGATCCGCTGTTGGATCGCCATGCACGAGCGTGACTCTAATTCGCCCAATGACATGCCAGAAACCCATTGCGCTGATCGCTAGAAATTCCCAGCCTCCTATGCTTCGTCCCTTATGAACAATAAGAGCGCCCACAGAGATGGCGCACAGGAATAGACATACGAGTAGCACGATAGAAAAGCCGATCGTCCATAAGAGCCTCTTCATCGCGAAACAGTATAGCCCGACTGAAATCCGTTAGAAACACTCCACCGCATCGCACTGGTTCATCAGCGGGACCTGCAGATTGGAATCGTGGTCGGGGTCGGAATAGATCGTGATTGTCGCCTGCTTGTAGTCCTCGGGCTTGGCCGTCATGATGTTGGGCACGAAGGTCTGCGGGTTGCGGTCGTAGAGCGGGAACCACGTGCTTTGGATCTCGACCATGATGGTGTGGCCCGCCTTGAAGACGTGATCGACGTTATGCAGGCTAAACTTGTACTCGCGCACGTCTCCGGCCCGGATGGCGCGCGGGCGGTTGAAGCCGTCGAGGTAGCGGCCGCGGAAGATCTCTTCGTTGGTCATGAGCTCGTAGCCGCGCATGCGCGAGTCGGGGTCGTCGTCGGGATACTCGTCGATGAGTTTTACGACCATGTCGTTGTCGGTGCCCGTCGTTGAAGCGTAGATGTCGGCGAGCACTTCGCCGGTTACGATCAGATCCTTTTTGAGAACGGGCAGCTTCCACACGGCGAGGTCGTCGCGGCCGGTGACGAAGCGCTGGTCCTCGGTGAGCCAGTTGAACCATTGCGAGCCGTTGCTGTAGGTGGGCTGGATCGGGCGGTGGCGGTAGGGAACGGGGTTCGCCGGATCGCTGGTGTAGCTCGTCTTTGCCGGAGTCTTTACGGCAGCCCAGCTCAGCTTGCCGTCGCCTTCAAGGTGCAGCGCGGTGGGCTGCGAGCCCTCGGGCGGGAAGTGCTTGTAGCGCTTCCAGGTGTTGGAGCCCGTCTGGAAGCTGGCGGTGTCTTCGAGGTCGAAACCGGGTTCGTCCTTGAGGTAGAAGGCGAAGAACTTCGCTTCGATCTGCGCGCGGTACTCCTTGCCGATGGGCTCGCCGTATTGGAGCGCGCCGAGGTGGCGCGAATTGGACGACCAGTACCCGTGCCGCCAGGGACCGAGCACCAGGAAGTTCTCGTGCTTGTCGTCGTGCGGCTCGAGCGATTTGTACTCCTCCTGCGGGCCCCACATATCTTCCTGGTCGTAGTAGCCGCCGACGCTCAGCACCGGAACCTGCACTTCATTGAGGTGGTGTTCCACTCCGCGCGACGACCAGTTTTCGTCGTAGGACGGGTGCTCGAGGAACAGCTTCCACGTGGGCAGCACACTCGAGCCGGATTGCGCCACGTCCTGCTCGAAGCTTCCGCGCTCGAGGAAGTAGTTGTAGCCGTCCACGTTCTTGCCTTCGCCGTCCTTGCCGTAGCTGACGTCCGAAGTCTCCTTGTTGCTCTCGAGCCCTTTCACGTAGTCGTAACCATAGGTCTGGCGGAAGGCGCCGTTGTGGAAGAAGTCGTCGCCCATCCACACGTCGATCATGGGAGCCTGCGGGGAGACGCACTTTGTCGCGGGGTGCGGGTCGATGCCCGCGGCCATTGCGAGGAAGCCCGGGTAGCTGGTGCCGATGAAGCCCGCGCGGCCGTTGTTTCCGGGCACGTTCTTGAGCAGCCATGCCACCGTATCGTAGGCGTCGGTGCTCTCGTCCACGGCCTTCGGATCCTTGTGATCGGCCATTGGACGGCTCATGATGAATTCTCCCTCGCTTTTGAACCGGCCGCGGATGTCCTCGTCCACGTAGATGTAGCCCTCGCGCGCGAGCTCGGGGCGCTGCCCGAAAAACGACCGCCGGGTGGTGCCGTCGACGCCGTAGGGAGTGCGCTGGATGAGGAAGGGCAGCGGGGTGGAGAGGTCAGTGGGCTTGAGGATGACGGCATGGAGGCGGACGCCGTCGCGCATGGGGATCATGACTTCGATGCGCTGGTAGTCGTGAAACTTGTGGCGAACGGGGTCGCCGGTGCGGCGGTAAGCCATGCCCGGATCGGAGGAGTCGACCAGCGTGGCGGCGTGGGTCGAGTCGTCGAGCGCGAACTGGAACGTCGCCTTCGAATCGGGAATACCGAACTCAGTGGCGGAGATGGTCTTGAGTTCGGTCGGGACCACGCGTTCCGATTCCCAGATGAGCTTGCCGTTCTCCGGGTAGAAGCTCCACGGGGTGTCGGGGTCGGCCGTGCCGGTGTATTCGCCGGCCAGGGCCTGCAACTGCGCGGGGCTCACGTGCTGGGCGGCCTGGGCGCGGAACGCCGCGAGCGAAAAACAGGCAACAAGGATCAGGCAGAAGGGTGCAGGGGCGCTGCGGAGACGAAGCACGGGACCTCCTGGTGCGGCTTGGATCGATATCCGGCGGGCGGAGTGCACGGACCTCACGGGAAGATCAATCATCGATTGTACATAGGGGGATTGGCGCTTCCGGGGCCGGTCGCGCAGCGGCACGAATCGCGGGCGGCGCGTGGGTGCGCCGCCCGCGTCGGGCTTCACTCAATCGTCAGCTTCGATACCCAAGCCGGAACGGATTGCCCGCGAAAGCCGCGATGAGATACCAGCCTGTGGCTCCGATGTGCTTCGACGGGCCGTAGGTGTAGCCGAAGCCGGTGTCCATCACGCTGGTCGAGGCCACAAGTCCCTGCCCGGTTGGGATCGTGACTCCGGCAACCGTCTGGCCAGCGCCGAGTTCGGTCTGAGCTGTCTCGCAGATGTTCACGAAATGCGCTGCGGTCTGGAGATCCTGGAGACGCTTCTGGAACGTCTCGCGGCCCGTGAAGGCGCGCGCGGTGAGTGCCGCGATGGTGTGCGACGTGCCTTCGAGCCACACGGCGTCGGGATCGAAGGCCGTCGTGTTCAGGCTGGCCGAATCGAAGACCATCCCGGTGAACGATTCGCTTCCGGTGAGGCTGGAGTGCGGCGCGGAGGCGGTGTCTGTGGCCTGAAGATTGGCAAGCGCCCAGTCGATGGTTTGTTCGTACTGGCTGTTGAGCGTGGCGAGATACGACCAGGTCTGGCAATCCTCGGGGATGGGGTAGTAGTTGATCGAAACCTGGTCGCCCAGGGTGCCTGTCCAGAAGAAGGGACCGCTCGCGTTGTACATCGCCGCCACGAAGCCGAGGGCATGCGCCGCGAGGGCGCTCCACGACATGCCGTTCGACGCCGAGCCGTGGTGGGTCAGCGCGTCGAGCATGGCGAAGAACGCGTAGGTGTCGATGTTGTGCTCGGTCGACTTGCCGTTGGGCGAGGGCACCGATTGATTGAACTGGTTGATGTTGGCTCCGAAGCGGTAGCCGCCGGGGCCCTGGGTGTCGTAGGTGTTGTTCACGATCCAGTTCGCTACGCTGAGCGCGGCGGTGAGGTAGGCCGCGTTTTGCGTGCGGGCGTAAAGCTGTGCCAGCGCCATTCCGGCCCATGCCTGATCGCCGACGGCGCTTGTGTAGAAGAAGAAGGGGAACGCGGCCGGCGTGATGAAAGCGCCGCTGCCGGAAGCCGTGTTGACGAAGTAGGCTTGTGCGAACCGGCCGTCGTTGAACGGGAAGTTATTGGCTTGCGCGTAGATGAGACCCTGGCCCAGGACATTTGCACGGGACAGCGAATCGGCGCTGCCTTCGAGCAGGTACGCGTGGATGGAGACTGCGTTGTCGTAGGTGAATGCGGTGGACTCGAGGCCGGACTGGTCGGCGTAGCTCTGGATCAGCCGCACCGTGGCTCCGGTGGCGTATGAGTCCATCATCATGTTCTGGAACCTGGCGGCATTGGCGATCGATTGGAAGAAGGCCTCGGCCTCCTGGGCGGGAGTTGGAGCTGCAAGGGCGGTTTTCGCGGCGGTCAGGGGCGCGGCGCCGACAACGGCTGCGCCCAGTCCGTATCCAAAGAATCTCCTTCGGCTGATGGGGCTCATTCAATTTCCTCCGGGGGTGAGGTTTTGACACGGAGGGAACATAATCCCGGCGGGTGGCGGCGTCAACACTCGAAAGGACAGTGGACCAGGTGATCTGGGACACAACGCCGGCCGGGCCTGTAACGCCCGCCCGGTGCTCGCGTTGTGTGAATCACGAAAAATCTGCAAAAATACAGGCATGACGACGACAGTTGCCGCCCCCTCCAAGATCTTTGCCGACCGCATCGGCCGGATCGAAGTGTCCGCAACCATGGCCGTGGCCGCCGAGGCCGCCAAGCTGCGTGCCCAGGGCGCCAAGCTGGTAGATTTCGGCGCCGGTGAGCCTCACTTTGCCACCCCGCGCCATATCAAGGACGCCGCCATCGCCGCCATCGAGGGCAATTTCACCCGTTACACCGTCGTTCCGGGGATTCCCGACGTGCGCAAGGCTATCGTGGAGCGCCATGCCTGCGACTTCGGGTCCGACTACTCGGTCGATGAAGCCATCTTCACGGTGGGCGAAAAGCACGCGCTCTTCAACGCCATCGAGATCCTCGTCGATTACGGCGACGAAGTCATTCTGCCTGTCCCCTACTGGGTCAGCTTCAAGGACATCATCCAATATGCCGGCGGCAAGGTCGTTTTCCTCGAGACCAGTGAGGCCGAGAACTTCCGCATCACCGCGGAAGCGATCGAGCGCGCCATCACGCCGCGCACCAAGGCCATCATCCTGAATTCGCCGTCGAATCCTGCAGGATCCATCGTTTCGGCGGAGGACCTGGAGCGCATCGTCCGCGTCGCGCACGAGCGCGGTATTTTTCTGCTTTTGGACGAGTGTTACGTCTACCTGAATTACGCCGGCAAGCCCGTCTCCGCCGGCTCGTTCACGTGGGCCAAGGAGCACATGGTCGTCCTCGGATCGCTCTCGAAGACCTACTCGATGACCGGCTGGCGCGGCGGCTATGCGATGGCGCCGAAGGCAGTCATCGCGAACCTGTCCAAGCTCCAGTCCCAGCAGACATCGAATGCCACCAGCATCGTGCAGAAGGCGGCGATTGCGGCTCTTGCGGGCCCGCAGGAGTGCGTCGCCGAATTCCGTGCAGAGTTCATCGAGCTGCGCGACTACATGCTCAAGAATCTGGCCGAGATTCCCGGCGTGACGTGCACGAAGCCTGAAGGCGCGTTCTACGTGTACCCGAACATCTCGGCGTTCCTCGGAAAAGGCGGGATCCAGACGGCTACCCAGCTTGCCACCCGCCTGCTGCACGAGGCGCATGTCGTTACGGTGCCGGGCGAGGCGTTCGGGACCAGCGAGCACATCCGTCTCTCTTACCCCGTGACCCGCGAGAACATCGACGAAGGCACGCGGAGGATGGGCGAGTTCCTCGGCCGGCTGGCCTGATCGGGCGCGCCGGAATATCAAAGCCCGGCCTTCGGACGAAGCACTGGAATTTCGCCTGAAAACCGCGCCTATCACTGTTCAAACACAACGTTTATCAAGTAGGATGACTCTCTCATGGCGAAGGGTATCGATTTCCAACCTGTGATCCTGGCCGGCGGAAGCGGAACCCGGTTCTGGCCGCGGTCCCGCCGCGCGCGCGCCAAGCAGGTGCTGGCTCTCGACGGCGAACGCTCCATGATTCAGCAGACCGTCGAGCGGCTGAAGCCGCTGGCAGGCGTCGGCCACACTTGGGTCATCACCAACGAGTTCCTGGCCCATGAAATCGCAGATCAGCTCAAGGGCGTTCCCGCGGGGCAGATCATCCAGGAGCCGGTGGCGCGCAATACAGCGCCCGCCTGCGGCCTCGCCGCGTTCATCATCGAACGCCGCAATCCCGAGGCCGTGCTGGGCGTCTTCCCCTCGGACCACGTGATTGCGGACGAGCCGCGCTTCCTCAAGGCCCTGCAAAGGGGAATCCAGGTGGCGGCGGCGGGCGAAAACATGGTGGTGCTGGGCATAGAGCCCACGCGCGCCGAGACGGGTTACGGCTACATCGAAACCGGCGATTTTGCCCGCGACGACTCCGCCCTGCACGTGCGCCGCTTCACCGAGAAGCCGAATCTGAACCGCGCCGAGGAGTTTGTCTCCGCCGGCAACTACTACTGGAACTCGGGCATGTTCCTGTGGTCGGCGCGCACGCTGGCCAACGCCGTTCGCGAGCATTTGCCCGAGACCGCGCCGCTGCTCGAAAGCATCGCTGCCTCGTACGGCACGCCGAAGTTCGAAGAGGTCTTCCGCGAGCTCTACGCGAAGTGCGAGAACATCTCCGTGGACTATGCGGTGCTCGAGCCAAGGTCGGCCAAGGGCGAGCACCTTTCCAATCTGTATTGCCTGCCCGCCGAGTTCAGCTGGAACGATCTTGGCTCGTGGGCCTCGCTCTACGAGTACCAGATGGAGAGCCGCCTGCGCGGCGACGGCGACGGCAACGTGGCCGAAACGGAAGGCCACCTCTCGCTCGAGGCGGCGAACAACTACGTCTACAGCCCGAGGAAGTTCGTGGCGCTAGTCGGCGTGGACGACCTGGTGATTGTGGATACCGAGGACGCGCTGCTGATTGCGCGGCGGGACCATTCGCAGGATGTGGGGAAGATTGTGAAGGAGCTGGGGCTGAGCGGGCGGACGGATTTGATCTGAAGCCCCCTAGAGGTCCAGAACCCGCAGTAGCTCGTCAACTGTCATTCCGTGATGCATCGCGGTTCGCTTCAGAAGCGATGCAAGAGTACCTGTCTTGATCGGATGGTGTTGTGGAATGACTTCGTGGTTCTCTCCGTCTCGCTGAGTCGTTACCCGAACGTGAGATCCGGATTGCCTAGATTGTTCATATCCGAGGACCCTAAGCGCCCTTACAAGCCGAGGACCATCGACATCACGCGGCAACTTCATTGGACGAGCACTTCATCCCGCACGAAATGAAGCCGGATGATCTTGGGCGATTCCATCGTCTCGTCGAAGTAACACTTCACGGCGTCTTTGACCATTGTGCGGAGTTCTTCGAGCGAGTCTCCCTGGGTGTGGATCCCATATCCGAGGGCAGAGGCTGTATAGCCACCATCCACCTCGTCTTCGCGCACCTCAAAGATGATTTCGCTCATAGCCGCCCTCTGGCTTCCGTATGAATCAGATGCTACCATCGGCGCAATTGGCCCAACAAGCAGGCGGGCGACATGGTTGGGCCTCTGCGCCCATAAGAGGAGAGTGCCCCCATGGTCTTCACCAAACGCCTGCGTGAGGGTGTTCGCCAGGGGCGCATTACCGTGAGCGTGCGGATTTGGCAGCGTCCGCACGTCAAGATCGGCAACCGCTACCGCATGGACGAAGGCGAGATCGAGATCGATTCGATCACGCAGATCGGTTTTCCGGACATCACGCCGGAGCTGGCCCGCGAGTCGGGCTTTCTCGGCGTCATCGACCTGCTTAAGATCGCCAAGCACGGCCCCGGCGAGAATATTTACCTCGTGCGCTTCCACTACATCCCGCCCGGGAAGAAACCGCGCGCACCGTCCCGGAAGGGAACTGCATCTTAGTCTCCTGTGCGTCCGCGCCCGCGGAAGCTGGTGTGACCCGCTTCATTCATTACACTGATCTATTCAAGGAGCACGCCCTTTTTCATGCCTCATCCGCAGATCAAGTTCGGTACCGACGGCTGGCGCGGCGTCATCGCAGACGACTTCACGTTTGCCAACGTCCGCATCGCCGCCGAGGCCGTCGCCGCCTATGTCCATGCGAAAGAAGACCCGAAGAAGGGCATCTGCATTGGATACGACAGCCGTTTCGGTTCGAAGGCTTTTGCGCGCACCTGCGCTGATGTTGTTGCCGCTACCGGGATTCCTGTCACCCTCGCCAACGACATCACGCCCACGCCTGCGGTGAGCTACGGCGTGCGCCACCTGGGAGCGGCGGGCGGCATCATGATCACGTCGTCGCACAACCCGGCGCAATGGAATGGCGTGAAGTACAAGGCGTGGTATGGCGGCTCGGGCAAGCCATCGATCATCGCGGAGATTGAGTCGTTCCTCGGCCGGCCTGTGGCGAAAACGGCGCAGCCTGCGGCGATCCGCGAACGCGATTTTCTGCCCGAGTACCTAAGTGCCATCGAGGGTTTCGCAGACCTCGATTTGATCGCAAAGTCCGGAATGAAGTTTGCCATCGACTCGATGTACGGCGCGGGCCGCACCATCCTCTCGCAAATCTTTACGCGGCTTGGGGTCGATCACGTGCAGATCCGCGGCTACGTCGACCCGCTGTTTCCGGGGATTAACCCCGAGCCCATCGAGCCGCACGTGCGCATGCTGCAGGAGACGGTGGTCGCGCAACAATGCCACGCGGGGCTCTGCACGGACGGCGACGCCGACCGCATCGGCGCGGTGGATGAATACGGCAACTTCGTCGACCCGCACAAGATCTATTCGGTGCTGCTCGACTGGGTTCTCCGCCGCAAGGGCTGGCCCGGAGCGGTGACGCGTGCGTTCAACACGACGAAGATGCTCGACCGCATTTGCGCGAAGTATGGGCGCGAGCTGCTCGAGCACGGCATCGGGTTCAAGTTCGTGTGCGATTACATGCTCGAGCGAGAGATCCTGATGGGCGGCGAAGAGTCGGGCGGCATCGGCTTCCAGCGCCACCTGCCCGAGCGCGACGGCCTGCTGAACGCTCTGCTGCTCGCGAACGTGATGGCCGAGGAAGGAAAGACGCTCGGCCGGCTCGTCGCCGATCTGCAACAGGAATATGGCGAGCACCACTACGGCCGCATCGACCTGCACATTCCCGACGAGATCAAGAACGCGGCGATCGCGCGGGCCCGTGCGCTCCAGCCGGGTGACTCGAGTTTCGCGGGCATGGCGATCCTGCGCCAGGAGACGCTCGACGGCGTGAAGTTCTACCTCGACAACCCCGAGGCCAGAACAAAGCCCAATGCCGCGGAGACGTGGATCCTGCTGCGCGCCAGCGGAACAGAGCCGCTGATGCGCATCTACACCGAGTCCGTTTCGAAGGAAGCCGTGAACCGCCTGCTCGAGTCAGGGCGCGCGTTTGCGCTGGCGAGTTAGCGAAGGAGCGCCCATGTTCATGCACGTCTTTGGCTTTCGCTGGAAACCGCAGGCCACCGCCGCCGACCAGGAGCGCGCCGCACGCGAGATCCTCGCCTTTCGCGGCGTCATTCCAGGCCTCGTCGACGTGCATGTCGGCCCCAACCTCTCGCCGCGCGGCCAGGGCTACACCTTCGCCGGCCTCATGACCTTCACGGACCGCGCCGCATGCGCCGCCTACTCCATCCACCCAGTGCATCGCGGGCTTCTCGAGTGGCTTGTGCCGCTCATCGATCCGGTGGAGCTGGACTTCGAAGGGTGAGCCTCACTTCGGAGCAGCGGCGTACTTGCCCGACTTCGCCCAAAGCCACTACGCACCGTCCATAATGTTGGCGGGGTTCCTGATCACATACAGCAGCACGGTCTCCGGCCCGAAGCATCGCCGGTAGATGTCTGCGCTGCCCTGGCCCCCATTTCCGAGAGCCGTCTCCACATGGAACTTCGCGGGGGGATTCTCGATGCGGAGCACGCCGTTGCGTATCTGCGCGGTGACCTCGCGGAGCCCGCCGCCGGAAAAAGTTGTGTGGCCCTTCTGGCCAACTCCGAACCGGTAGTGCGGCTCTGGTTCGGTGGAGATATCCATGTCCAGCGCCACCTGAAAACCGCTCGTGATCGGCTCCATCGTCGCTGCCTTCACGACGCGGAAGACGACGGTGCACGAATCCCTGGAACCGGAGCCGGCGGGATAGATTCCGTCTTCGTACTGCTGCGGGTCGCCGCCGGTGAATTCGGCGATCTTCTGATCTGCGTCTGACAGGCGCGAGGCCGCGGGCTGCGCGACGGCGCACTTTGCGGGAAGCGTGAAGATCGAGGCCGGTGGAGGATTCAGGTCCACACTTTTGACTTCGACCATAGTGAGCGGCGCGGCGCCGGGTGGAATCAGAACGGCCTTCGCAACCATATTGGTTTTCTTGTCCACCCACGCCCGCAGGGTTCCGCTATCACCCATCTGGACTTCGAGGATCGTGGACGGGAACCCATTGACCGTCTCCGCGCCCACAGTTTTAGCGCCCTGTTGGACCAGGCCGCTGGCGCCGCTGAAGGGGTCGCCCCAGTCTCCGGAAAATGTTCCCTTGGCGCAGGAGACCGAATCGTTCTTTGGGTCCCAGGTGTAGCTGATCCTTTTATCGAGGTCGTACCAGGTGTGCACACGCATTGCGCCGCTGGACCCCTGCGCCGGGGTGATTGAATCCACCACGGCCTTCGATCCGAGACGGTAGGTCTCGCTGGTGGAGACCTGTCCTGTCATGTTGTTCGTCGATTTGACGGTGTAGGCTGCCGGTTCCACCGGACTCTGCGCCGGTACTTCTGCCGCGCAAATTGCGAGCAGAACCATGAGAACTCCGGACGCGCAACTCATTGACCCGATCATCTTTCGCAAGGTCAAGGGCTTCCCTCCCCGGCGTGAGCCGGACCCGCTACCCCTCAGTACTCAAGAAAAAGCCGGAGAAATCACTATACAGCGTCTCAGCGCATTGAACGCATCCCTGCGTATGGCCGGCAGCTCATGCTCAAACGCGACTTTTCCGTGACTCTTAAATGACAAGACTTTTGTCACTGGATCCATGGCCGGCAGGTCCAATGGTTAGCACGGCAATGATGCGCCTGTAGCCAGGGGGTTCGCGCCCGGTGACGGAATAGTGGTATTCCAGTTCACTTGGCAGCGGACTAGACTGTGCGCTGGATTCCCCCCGAATCATTCTCAGCCGACGGTTTTCGATCCTCGATTTGTTCTGGATGGGATCGAAGGGGCTCAGTGGTGCGATGGGGACTCTGTTTCTTCCCGACCAAGGAGGAGAGAGCAGTGGCGCCGAAAGAAGACCGTGGCCGAGAGGCGGGCGTGCGATGACCATGCGATTTCAAACGCGCGCATTCCTGCTGTGCTTCCTGCCCTTTGCGGTGTTGCTCGCCGTCAGCTTCTGGATGGTTCAGCGCGCGGTTCAATCCACGGTGCGCGAGGGGCTTCGCGCATCGTTGCGCCAGAACCAGGTGGCTATGGCGCGAATGTATGCGCAGGGCAACTTGCAGAACAGCCGCTTTTTGAAGGTGGCGGGAGAAAACACGGCGCTTAAAGCCGGGATGGTGTTGTTGCTTTCGCAGCCGGCGAATGAAAGCGCGCGCAGGACAGTCGAAGACGAGCTCCGCGAGCTGGGCGAACGAATGGGATTCGACTTCATGCTGGTGTCCGGTCCGGATGGAGTGCCGCTGGCCGGCGTGATTCGGCAGTCCGCGGGCAGCGTTGCGGACCAACTGGCGCCGCTCAAACCTAATCAACTGCGTGGAAATGCCGCCGGGCTCCTCGACATGAATGGGCAGACATTGCAGGTGGCCTCGGTGCCGATGGGCATGAACGACGAGAACCTCGGCACTCTCTCGGTCGGCGGCCGATTTGGCGTAGCAGGGATGACGACCCTGGCTGCGGTGATCCACGACGGCAATGTCGTGGAATCGAACCTTCCGGGAGTTCCGCAGGCCGAGTTGCAACGAGCGCTGGCTGGATGCGGCGACCGGGAGGAGTGCGATGTGCGCCTTGGCGGGGCGGATTGGTTTTCGCTGCGCATGCAGTCCTATGGCCATGGATACGAGCTGCTGAGTTTTCAGAATGTCGATGCCGCGACGCGGCCAATCCAGTCCAGGCTGAACGCACTCTTCCTGACGCTCGCGCTGGGATGCACTCTCGTAGCGGTGTTATGCGGACTCGGGTCGTCGAGGTCCATCGTGGGTCCGATTGCCGCAGTGGTTTCGCAGCTGCGCGGCGCGGCGAAGACCGGCAGGCTCACCGAGCTCACGACACGTCCCTCTTCCATCGCGGAGATCAAGGAGCTTGTGGAGATTTACAACCGCGCCGCGGTGTCTGTTCACGCCGCGGGCGAGAGACTCGGGAGCGCGTATCTCGAGTTTGTCGGCTCGCTGGCCAGCGCGCTGGATGCGCGCGACCAATACACGGCGGGCCACAGCCGGCGAGTGAGCCAGATGTCATGCGCTATCGCATCGGCGCTCGAGATGAGCTCGGAGGATATCGAGCGCATCCGCATCGGCGCCCTACTGCATGACATAGGAAAGATCGGGATTGCGGATGCGGTGCTGCAAAAGCCCGGGAAGCTGACGGCTGAGGAGTTCGACCTGGTGAAGCAGCACCCGGTGACCGGAAAGTGGATCCTCGAAGGCGTGCAGGGATTTACGCCCTATCTCCCGGCTGTCGAACTGCACCACGAGAACTGGGACGGAACCGGCTATCCGCATGGGCAAAAGGCAGAGGAAACCCCGGTCGATGCACGCATCATCCACGTGGCCGATGCCTATGACGCAATGACCACGGATCGCTCGTACCGCCGCGGCATGACGCACGAGCGGGCAATCTCGATCCTGGTGGAATGCGCCGGCACACAGTTTGACCCGCACATCGTGGAAACGATGTCGACTCTGCCTGTCACGGCCTTTGTGCGGCCACTGCCGCCTGCTCTGGACGGCGCCGGACAGCTGCAGGCGGCGGCAGCGGCAGTATGAAAAGCGCCGGAAATATCCGGGAAGCGGTTGCGGTTGCGACCGGGCCGCGCGGTGAATCTGCGGAAGATCGAAAGACGACCACGCGCTGACGCTTTGAGTTACGCGGCTTCAAGAGGAGCCGGCTCGCCTTCCTTACGGATGAGGGAGGGCTGGAGGAACTCCAATGGCGGGTTTGCCGGGATGTACATGGAGAACACGGTTCCGGTGGGGGTCTGCACGCGGGAGCGAAAGCGCAGGCGGGCGCGGTTGCGCAGCACGATATCGCGGGTGAGCCAAAGCCCCAGGCCGGTGCCGCGGCTGCCTTTTGTGGTGAAGAACTGCGAGAAGAGACAGGAGCGGATGTCGCTGCGAATGCCGCTGCCGGTGTCGGCTACAGTGATACGGGCCCAGGCGACTCCGCCTAGGGTTACCGGGGCGACGCGCAGGTGCAGGCTGCCGCCTTCAGGCATGGCGTCGAGTGCATTGCCGATGAGGTTAACCAGGGCCTGCCGGATTTCGCCGGCAGAGCAGTAAGCAAAGGCAGGGCGCGTGGCGATGCGCTCGCGGATGCGCCGCTCGCGGAGCTTGCCGCGAAACAGCGCCAGCGCCGACGAAGCGATCTCCGACATCTCGGCGAATCCGGGCTTGGCCGGCGCGCGGTGGAAGCGCAGCGTGTGGTCGACGATCTCGCTGACGCGGTGCAGCTCCTGGGCGGCAAGTCCGGCGTAGGACCGCGCCTCCTCGATCGTCGAACTGTGTTCGACCAGGAAGAGCAGGTTGGAGAGGGCTTCGAGCGGGTTATTCACTTCGTGCGCCATGGTCGCGGCGAGGCTGCCCGCTACGGCGAGCCTCTCCGTGTTGCGCAGCGTTTCATCGCTGCGATACTGGCGGTCGGCGGCGTCGCGCACTTCGAGCTGCTTGAGGCGTGAATTCGAGGCTATCCTGACCGCGCTGACCAAAAGCTCCTTGCGGATGGGCCGGTCGAGGAGGAACAGGCTGCGAATCTCGATGCGCGCGCGCGTGGCGACTGCCGCGAATCCCGGTTCGCTCGGCCCGCTGCTGAGAAGGAGAACCGGAAGATCAGACCAGTCGGGCTGCGATTCGATCAGCAGGCGGAGGGAGTCGATGCCGTCTCCAAGCAGGGCTTCGTCGGTGAGGATGAGGCCGAGGAGCAAGGAACTCTCGGCCTGTGCCGCATCGGCAACGCTCGCGCAGCGCTCGGCGAGGTAGCCCGTCGCCTTGAGAAGTCCGCAGATGAGCTCGCTGTCGCGGCCCGCCGGCGCGATCACCACGAAGCGTCGAGTTTGTGCTTCGGAGCCCGTCACAGCAGCGGTTGACCTCCCGTATATTCCGGAGTCCCGGTGAGGACGCCGGTGAATTCTCTCAGGGGGCCGCCAATCGTCAACTTCCCGTTGCTGATATGCAACTCGCGAATGGAGCGCTCATGGGGACCGGAGCGGCGCTTAACGACGGAGAGCGCCTGGCGGACCTCGCCTGCTGCCTCAAAGTACCGGAGCAGCAGAACGTTGTCTGCCAGGTAACTCACGTCGGTTGGAGAAGACACCGCATATCCCAAAAGCCCATACTGGGCCAGCACCAGGAAAGAGGCGACACCTACCTGATTTAGATACGACAAGGCCTCGTGAAGCTGTACGGAGAGAGCGCGTTCTTCGCTCATGGAGTTCATCAGCCCGTTCAGGCTGTCGATGACCACCACCCGCCAGCCGTTGTCCTCCACGCCACGGCGTATGCGGTCGATGAACTCGCCAGGGGAAAGCTCGGCCGGATCCACCTGCTCCAGATGGATGGCCCCGCTATGAAGATGGGGGTCGAGGTCCAGGTTCAGGCCGCGGCTGCGGTCGCAGAAGGACTGGATGGTCTCGTCGAAGGTGAAAATGGCGCCCTTTTCGCCGCGGCGTGCAGCGGTGCAGGCAAACTGGGCACACAAAGTGGACTTGCCGCAGCCGGTGGGGCCGGCGATGAGGGTGCTGGTGCCGCGCTGCACGCCGCCGTTGAACAGCGCGTCAAGCTCGGCCACGCCGCTCGGAAGCAGATCGCTGTGCATAGGGCCGCCGCGGTACTCGCCCGATACGAGCCGCGGAAAGACACGGAGCCCTCCGGTCATGATGACGTAGTCGTGAAACCCTTCGCGGAAACTGGAGGCGCGCACCTTGACCACTTCGAGGCGGCGGCGGGTGACGCCATACTCGCGCGGCAGAACTTCGAGCGAGATCACTCCGTGGGCGATGGTTTGCACCTGGCTCTCTTCGTTATCGCGGAACCGCTCGTCGAGCAGCAGGGTGGTGCAGTCCTGGCCTTCGAAGAACTGCTTGAGGCTCAGGATCTGGCGGCGGTAGCGAAGTGAGTCGCGCGCCAGCATGCGCAGCTCCGACATGGAGTCAATGACGACGCGCGAGGGCGCAAGCTCACGAACTTTGGCCAGGATGGTCTCCATCACGTCGCCCATCTCCACCTCGGCGGGCTGGAAGACCGTGTACTGGCCAGCGCTGCCCGCGATCTCAGGAGGGGTGATCTTCGCAATCGTAACTGCGTCAAGGTTGAGCCCATGCGAGGCTGCGACATAGCGCAGTTCGGCCTCGCTCTCGGCGAGCGAGATGTAGAGCCCCTTTTCGCCATTCTGCGCCCCGGCGATGAGGAATTGAAGCGCCAGCGTCGTTTTGCCGGCGCCCGGGCTGCCCTCAATCAGGTAAAGAAAGCCCGTGGCCAGGCCTCCACGGAGAATGTCGTCGAGCCCCGGAACGCCGGTGGACAGGCGAGTCTGGTTGTTTTGATCCATGCGCTCTTGCCGCTCCAGAAGATGCGATTTGGGCATCTGTTGTTCCCGCTTTGATCACCTAAGCGCGCCGGGCCGAGGTGGTTTGAAGGAAACCCCCGGGTGAGGAACTCCAAGGCCGCAGAGGCCCTTCCCGCTGGGGAGAGCGGGCGAATTCGTCCCGAGTTTCCGGAATTCCGGTGCGCCGAGGAAAAGTAATGCAATAGGCCACATACATTTGCCCAACGCCACAAGTCACTCCCAAAAACGACGACCGAGTTTGTGGATTTGGGCCCGATTCAGTGAATTTCCAATGATTTGGATGGGATGAAGACGCTTCATGGTTGGTCAGGCTCTTCGCGAGGATGAATCCGCCTAGGACCGCCTTTTCTCCGGCCCTGCAAAATTCGCGCAAAATCCCCTTGCGCGCCGACCGGGGTTGTGTGTTACAGTCAGTAACGCTATGAGTCGTAACACCACCCCGGCCCACGATCCAGCCGAACTTGGCGAATTGGAACGGGAGGTTCTGCTCCTGGTCTGGCGCTATGGTTTCGCCACCGCCGACCGGGTGAGAGAAGGCCTCGATCGTCCGCTCAAGGACTCGACGGTGCGTACGGTTCTTCGCCGGCTCGAAGAAAAAGGCTACCTCGCCCACAGCGTCAGCGACCGCACATTCGTCTATCGTCCAGCGGAGTCGCGGCAGCATGTGGCCGGCCGGGCGGCCAAGCGCATTGTGGACTGGTTCTGCGAAGGCTCGGTCGAAACGCTGCTGGTGGGCATGGTCGACTCCAAGGTGCTCGACCAGGCCGAGCTTCAGCGCCTGGCCGAGCGCATCGCCGCCGCTCAAAAGACAGCTTCCCCTGCCGCAAAGGAGGTTCAATGCTTCCCGTCATGATCGAAGCAGCCCTGCGCTCGCTCCTCGTAGGATTGGCAGTCGCAGTGGGCCTGCGCATCTTCAGGGTGCGGAATGTGCTGGCGCAGAAGGCCGCCTGGGGCCTGGTGCTGGTGTCCGCGTTTTCGATGCCGCTGCTCTTGCCGATCACGGCGCAGTGGCGTCTTGTGCCGGCGGGGCTCAACGTGAATCTTCCGCCGCATCCCGAGACGCTTCTCGAGGAACTTCAGGCCCGCCTTATTGCCAAGGGCGGATCGCCCAAGAAAGCCGCATCGCTGACTGCCCAGGTTCCCCAAGGCGATTCCCCGAAGGTCGAGGAGGCTACTGCGCCTGGCGCGGCGGCCGGGCAGGCAGGAGCCGCGGGCGCGGTCAAAACGCCATCTCCCGCGCCGCGTGCACACCGGGCTGCAAGGGCGGAACGGGGCGCGACCTTCAGTCTCGACAGCTCTTCATCCCCTTCCCCCGTGCGCACGGCGGCGAGTGGCGAGCCTATCCGGATAGCGCAATCTCCGGCAACCGCGCGGCACTTGATCCCGTCTCCCATCATCCTGATTCTTACGCTCTATTGCGGCATTACCGCGCTGTTCCTCATCCGCCTTGTCCTGGGTCTTTTCACGACGGTTCGGCTTTGGCGCACAGCCACACCGGTTCCGGCGCACACGCGGGTCCGCGCCAGCAACAAAGTTGCTTCGCCAATCACCATCGGCTCGGCCATCCTGCTGCCCGCCGATTATGAAACCTGGGACACGGAGAAGCTGCGCATCGTCCTGGCCCACGAGGGCTCGCACATCCGCCAGGGCGACTTCTACCTGCAGCTGCTCGCCAGCTTTTACTCGGCAGTGGTGTGGTTCAGCCCGCTTGGCTGGTGGCTGAAGCATGAGCTCGCGGAGCTGGCCGAAGCCATCAGCGACTTCGCCGGAATCGAGGAAGCTGCCAGCAACGCGTCCTACGCCCAGATCCTTCTTGAATTCGCGGCTGTGCCGCGCCGAACCTCGATAGGAGTTGCCATGGCACGCCCTGGAAGCTTGTCCCGCCGCATTGAACGCCTGCTCAACGATCATTCTTTCCGCCAGTGCTTTGCAGGCGGGCCTCGCGCGCTCGTTGCAGTTGCGCTGGTCCCGCTGGCGGTGCTTGCCGCGACGGCACTGGTCAGGGTACAGGCCGCGGGCGCCGTACATGCCGTAACCGGAACGCAGTTTACTTCGCCGGCCCGGGCCGCGGCTCCCACATCCGAGGCTGCGCCCACATCGCAGGCCGCTTCGAACGTTGATACCTACGTAGTCGCGCCAGTTGTCGAGGCGATCCGCGTGAATGAACCGGAGCAAGCCGGTCCGGCAACCGAGGCTGTCCCGCTGGATAACCAGGAGCTTTCTCAGGTGCCCGTGCCGAAGGCTCTTCTGCCGATTTGCCCCGAGCGCGAGGCAGCGACCCCGGAGGCTGCGCCCGTATTGATAGCGGCTGCCGCGCCTGCGCCCAGGATGCGCTTTCTCTCCGTTTTCAAAATGGCAGGAGGAGGCATGCAGGAAGGGGAATCGTTGTCCTTCGATCGCACGCTTCCTGCAAGCGGGGCAACGAAGCTCTCGGTCTCCACGGGGTCAGGCAATATCCACCTTACGCGCGGTTCGGGCAGCCAGATCCAAATTCACGGCAAGATCCACGTGAACCGTGACGGCAATGAAGAAATGGCCCGCCAGATTGCCGCCAACCCGCCGATCGTGCAGAACGGCGACGAAATCGTCGTGGGCCGGCACCACGATGAGGATCGCGAGCGGTGGCGCGGTATCAGCATCGACTACCAGATTGAAGCGCCCGCCGGTATTCAGCTTTCCGCCATATCGGGCTCCGGCGATATTGTCGACGAGGGCGTGGGACAGGATGCGAAGCTCCAGACCGGTTCAGGGGATATCAAGGCCACCAGCCTGGAAGGGCCATTCGTGGCGAAGACCGGATCGGGGAATATCGTCGCGGCACAGACGGGCCAGGGCGATGTGGTTGCGGAGACGGGGTCGGGCGATATCGAGCTGAAGGACATCCACGGCGGCTTCAAAGGCCAGACCGGGTCGGGCGACATCAAGGCCAGCGGCACGCCTTCGGCCGGGTGGAATCTGCAGACCGGCTCGGGCAATGTCGAGCTGTGGACCGGCAATGCCGCGCTCACGCTCGATGCGTCGACGGGATCAGGATCTGTGAAGACCGAGCACGAGATGATGGTGCAGGGCAACCTCGATAAACATCACATCCGCGGCGAGCTGAATGGCGGCGGTCCCACGGTTCGCGTGCAGACGGGCTCGGGCGACGTTCAGATCCACTGATCTTGTCTATGCGCCGCGGCTCGACGGCTGCGGCGCTTCCCGTTCATACCTTTGTCGGTCTAAGCGCGCCTGCAATGAGCGGAAGCCTTTTCGGTTGAATCCGGGGCCTGCTCTCGCGGGTGCGGCACGACTGAAGAGCTTGCTGAAAAATGCGACTTGAGCCGAGAGGAACCATTGAAAAACCTCAGGGCTCAAGCCCTAGTCCTTTATTTGTGCACGTCGCGGCGGTACTGAAGTACCGCCCTGGCGCGTTTTGCCATAGGAGAGAGCCATATGTCGACGGACCTTCGCGACGCTTTACGGCAACTGCGGAAAGCGCCGGCGTTGACCGCAACGGTTGTCATTACCCTGTCGCTGGGAATTGGCGCTACGACGGCCATCTTTACCCTGGTGCACCAGGTGATGCTCAAGTCGCTGCCGGTGACGAAGCCGGATGAATTATGGCGTATCGGAGACAAGGACCGCTGCTGCAACTGGGGCGGCTACACGCAGGGCGACGACGGTGATTTTGCTCTCTTCTCCTGGGATGCCTTCAAGAACTTCCGCGAGCATACGCCGGAGTTCTCGGACCTCGCGGCGCTGCAGGCGGGCAACGCTCCGCTGGGCGTGCGGCGCGAAGGGTCGCAGGCGCAGGCGGATACATTCAACGGACAGCACGTTTCCGGGAATTTCTTCAGCACTCTGGGAGTGCAGCCGTGGATCGGACGGCTGATGACGGACGCCGATGACCAGAAGGGGGCACCCCCGGTTGCGGTGATGAGTTACCGCACCTGGCAATCGAAGTTTGGTTCCGACCGCTCTGTCGCCGGCGCGAGCTTCCTGATCAACGGCCACGCGTTTACCGTGATCGGAGTGACGCCGCCGGGATTCTATGGCGCCAAGCTCGCAGGCTGGGGCATGCCGGACTTCTGGCTGCCCATTACCGCGGAGGACATTCTGAACGGGCAGGTGTCGCGGCTCAAGCGGGCGAATGAGAACTGGCTCGACCTGCTGGGCAGAGTGCGGCCGGGGGTCAACCCGAAGGCGCTCGAAGCCAAGCTGCGGGTGGAGTTCCACGACTGGCTGGCCAGCCACGTGTCGGACATGGAGCCCGGCGAGAAGCAAACCTGGCAGCAGCAGACGCTTCATATTGCCCCGGGCGGATCGGGTGTGGCATCGCTGCGCGACGAATACGAGGACGGGCTGAGGCTCCTGTTGATTGCCGCGGGATGCGTGCTGCTGGTGGCCTGCCTGAACCTGGCGAACCTGATGCTGGCGCGCGGATTGAAAGAGCGGGCGCAGATTTCGGTTCGCGTCGCGCTGGGAGCTTCGCGTATCAGGCTGGTGCGGAAGGCGCTGGTGGAAAGCGTGCTGCTGGCGTTGATCGGCGGCGCGCTGGGAATTGCGGTGGCGTATGGCGGAACGCGATTCATCTTGTATCTGGCGTTCGAGGTGGGAGGGCCAAACAACTACGTGCCGGTGAGCCCGCTGCCGTCGTGGCCGGTGCTCTTGTTTACGCTGGGCATTTCGATTTTGACGGGGATCATCTTCGGAACTGCGCCGGCGTGGATGACTTCGCACGCGGATCCTGTGGAGGCGCTGCGCGGGGCGAACCGCTCGGTGGGCGGAGGCAGCTCATGGACGCAGAAATCGCTGGTCATCGGGCAGGCGGCGATGTCGCTCGTGCTGCTTTCGGCGGCTGCGCTGCTGGCGCAGAGCCTGAAGAACCTGGAGCACCAGGATTTCGGCTTCGAAACGCAGGGCCGGTACCTGGTGTGGATGAATCCCTCGCTGAGCACGTACAAGCCAGAACAGATGGAGCTGATCTTCCGTCGGATTGACGAGAACCTTATGCGGATTCCGGGGGTGCGGATGGTTGCCCCCGTGCTCTACGCGCCGATGAGCGGCGACAGCTGGAACGAGGGGATCCGCATCCAGGGCAGGCCGGAGCCCAACCCGAAGGAGGACACCGGCGCAGGATGGGCGCGCGTGATGCCGGGGTTCTTCGAGACGATTGGCGCGAAGATCGTGCTGGGCCGGCCTCTGCGAGATGACGATACGCAGAGCACGCTGAATGTCGCGGTGGTGAACGAAGCGTTCGTGAAACGCTTCTTCAAGAATCAGAACCCGATCGGGCAGCACTTCGGCATGGACCGAGTGAAGTATGCCTCAACGTGGGAAATCGTGGGCGTGGTCAGGGACATCCGCTACATGACCTACAACTACAAGGAACCGATCAGGCCTATGTTCTGGGTGTCGGAGACGCAGTACGTAACCACGTACGACGATCCGGAGTTTGTGACCGGCGATAAGTATTCCCACTTTCTCTACAACATCGCCATCTGGGCACCCGGCAATCCTCCCGGCATGGAGCAGCAGGTGCGCAAGGCGATTGCGGCTGTGGATCCGACGCTCGTGGTGAATGACGTCACACCATACGGCAAGGTCGTGAACGCCGATTTCCAGCAACAGAACATGATTGCGACGTTGACTACTCTATTCGGATTGCTTGGCCTGACACTGGCAGCCATCGGGCTGTATGGCGTGATGTCCTACGCCGTTGAGCAGCGCACGAACGAGATAGGCCTGCGCATGGCTCTTGGCGCCGACCGCGGAACCGTGCTGAGGATGGTGCTGCGCAACGCGGCCTGGCAGGTGGGTATTGGCCTGGGGCTTGGGATTCCGTTAGCTGTGCTGGCCGGAAAGCTGATGAAGGATCAGCTGTTCGGCGTAAGGCCATGGGACCCGGCGATGCTGGCGACTGCTACGTTGCTGCTTGCATTGGCGGCTCTTGTCGCGTCGGTCATTCCGGCGCGCCGCGCTGCGGGGGTTGAGCCTATGGTTGCGCTGCGCAACGAGTAACTGGTCATTGCAGGCAGCTGTGGAGGTGTCGCAATGCTCCCCACCTGGTGAAATATGCCTGTGAACGATTGGTGATCTCACCTGTGGGACGCGGCTCGCCATTGCCCGAAGCGGGATAGATGACGTACGCGACGCCTTGTTCGATTCCGCCAGTGCGAGGATTGGAATCTATGCCGAGCAGATTCGCGAGGGCGATTGAGCCTTCTCCCATGGGCAGGCCGGGAGCGCTTTCATCGGCGACAATGGCGCCTGCAACCTTGCCGTTCTCGAGATTCACAACTGTCGCAAAGTCGCCGAGCTTCGCGTGCCTGAATCCCTCGGGCGGAAGCACCACGTAGGGTATGGTTGCCGCGTCGACAAACCGTTTGGGGTTGTGCTCATCCTCGATGCTTGAGTCGTAGAGCGCGGTCATCGACACATAGAACCCCGGAGCGGGATCGCCCTTGCGTTGAATGACCGGTCGGCCATTCGGCTTGCCGGTGTCGGTGGCCAGTGCCCACCAGTTTCCGGGACGGCCGGCGTCTTTAATGGTGTCGAGACCAAGCCGGTTGTTGGGATGATAGGCGCGGTATGCTCCATCGGCGTCGATCTCCATGCCACTTTGATAGACGAAGGCCTGCACTGCGGATGAGCTGCATGACCAAGCAATGGTGGGACGGTGCTTGAACAGTATCTTCTTCTGGGAATTCTGCGAAGGAGCGGACGGCTGAGAACCGGACGGGAGAATTGCCTGAACAAACACAAACACGGCAAGCAGTGATGGAGCTCTCACGGTTCGCAGATTAGCACTTGTGGTTCGGGGCTGGGATTGACTGTTAACCGAGGGGGAACTGACGAGTAGACGACCATCGAACCTCAACTAAGAAAATCACTTCTGTTCTTGGTCCGAGTAACTCCGTTGAGAGTGCGCGTGGATGTATTGGCTATTTCATCTGTCCCAACCCGCGAGCGATCGCCAAGCATTCAGAAGGTCTACGAGCTCTTCCGGGCGCAATCCGTAACTGTCGGGCAGGCCGTCAGTAGCGCCGACCAAACCCGCATTCAACCGGCGTGGGCCGCGATTCGGCGCGGTGTGCCAGTCGAAGACAACCATTCGATGGCCAGTAGGAGGTACCCGGGCCACACGAAAATCACTCACGTCCTGCCAAAGGATCAGCGGGCTTTTGCGAAACGAGGAGCAATATCTAAAACCATCTTCTCGAATATGTAAGTAACAGGCGCCTGGCAAGAGCTGCACCCCAATAACCGCGACACCCAATCCGAAAAACAGAATACATAACCAACTAATTGCCCCGGCCTCACGACGAGCGATTTGCATTACCCCAATGATGACGAAACCCAGACCAGTGAAGCAAAACAACGCCAGTCTTCGCTTATCCGGCCGCAAAATGATGTCGCTGCCGTTGCTTTGAATCTCGTTCATCACGGAATTCTAACGAAATTCGACAACGCTACAGGTTGTTTTCACGTTTGTTGCTGGAACGTCGGATCAGATGCGCATGGGCATGAGCACATAGCGGCTGCGGTATTCGGCGTCGGGATCCTCGGGGCGCATCTGGCCTGCGGACTGCGAGTCCTTGAACTCTAGGCGCACCTCGCCTTCGTTGCCCAAGGCCTTGAGGAAGTCGAGGATGTAGGTGGAGTTGAAGCCCACCATGATGGGATCGCTCGAGTATGGCGTGTCGATCGTGTCCTCCGACTCGCCGGATTCGGTCGAGCTCGAGCTGATCTTGAGCTCGTTGCCTTCGAGCCTGAGCCGGATCGCGCCGGATCGCTCGTCGGCAAACTGGGCGACGCGCTGGATCGATTCCGACAACTCTTTCGACCGCACGACGGCGAACTTCGTGTTGTCGCGCGGCATGACGGCCTCGTAGTTGGGGAACTGGCCGGTGAGCTTGCGCGAGCTGAGGGTGCGGTGGCCGATGCGGAAGAAGAGCGTGTGCTCGTCGTCGGCGAATTCGACGCTGGCGTCCTCGGAGTTGGCGAGAAGGCTCTGCAATTCGTGGAGCGCCTTGCGCGGGATGAGCACGCGCTTTTCGCCGCTGATGCCGGCCAGAGTCTCGCCCGGCTTTTCGACGAACGAGAGCCGATGCCCGTCGGTCGCCACCATTGCGATGGACTCGGCCTTGAGCACCATGAGCGCGCCGTTGAGCGTGTAGCGCGACTCTTCGTTCGAGATGGCAAATACGGTGCGCTCGATAAGCGTCGCCAGGGCTGCCGCAGAGATTGCAGTGACAGCGACGCTCGGGAACTCCGGCACCTGCGGGTAATTTGCGCGCGCCATGCCGACCATCTTGGTGTTCGAGCGGCCGGAGCGGATCTGCACCCAGTGGTTGTCGAGGAGCTTGATCGAGATGTCGCCATCGGGAAGCAGCTTGATGTAGTCGTAGAGCTTGCGCGCGGGGATGGTGCACGAGCCGGGCTTCTTGACCTTGACCGCGGCCGACGTGCGGATCGCCTGGTCGAGATCGGTGGCCGTGATGTTCAGGTGGTCGCCCTCGGCCTCGATGAGAAAGTTCGAGAGGATGGGGATGGTGGTCTTGCGCTCGACTACCGACTGGGTCGCAGTGAGTTCTTTCAGCAGTTCCTGCCGGCTTACGGTGATTTCCATCGCTGCTCCCTGCGCCGCCGGTTGCTCGATTTCCGTTTCAACGATCGCCATGATCCACCTCTCGCTCGCCGCATTGGTGCGCGGCACACTGCTCATTCAACGCGGCATCTGCGCTGGCCACACTCTACAACAACTCAGGCATCCCTGTGAAAACCCATGCCCCGCTGGTCTCGATTGTATTCAGAATCCCGCGTTTTGGGGTGCGTGGAAAAGAAGACTATTAAGTGGAAAGGGAGGCTGCGGGACCGGGATGCATTGGCAGGTTCAAATCCGGATTGCTGTTGGTTGACGCGCGGTGGTTAAGGAGGAAATGTGTGGATGAGAAAAGATTAAAGGCAGTAGTCTCCGTAGTTCAGGCTGGAAAAGTGGAAATTGCGGCCAACGTGTGCGGAGCCTACGGATTGGCATGGGTGAGAGTTTTCTAAAACGCGGCGGTGGAATTCAGGACAATTGGAAAACTCTCAGAAACAGGCATGAATGGGCAGGTGTTTCCCACCTCTTCCACAGTGAGGCGCAAATGGCCTGTGAATCGTGCGCGAGATTTGTGAAGAGCGCGTCCGGAGCCGCATGGATCGTGGGGATGTGCGATCTTTCTTGTCCACAGCGGGCTGTGCGCCGATGGCAAACGTGGTTTGAATTTCACGGCAAGCATGCCAGCCGGCGTGAGTTGAAAGGCCACGGCGGTGCAAGGGATGAGTCAGAGAGACTCTTTTATACTTGAGTTTCCATGTCCTATGCGGCGGCCATCGATGCACTGAACGCCCTGGCGCCGGAGCTATTCACGACGCCGGGCCGGCCGCGGCGCAAGTTCTCGCTGGCTGAGATTGGCATCCTTCTCGACGACCTGGGGAATCCGCACGAGCGTTTTAAGAGCGTTCTGATTGCCGGAACCAACGGAAAGGGATCGACTGCGGCCACGCTTGCATCCATTCTGGGCGCGGCCGGGTTACGCACCGGCCTTTACACCTCGCCGCACCTCGATCGCGCAAACGAGCGCATACGGATCGAGGATGCGGAGATCAGCGACGACGATTTTGCGCGCGAGTATTTCACGGTGGACGATGCGGCCGGGCGCTTGGTCGCGGGCGGAAAGCTCGCCCAGATGCCGAGCTTCTTCGAGATTCTCACGGCGATGGCGTTTCTCGAGTTTGCCGAGAAGGGCGTGGACATCGCGGTGCTCGAAGTCGGCATGGGAGGCCGCCTCGATGCGACGAACACTGCGGACCCGTTGATCTCCATCATTACCGATATCTCGCTCGACCACACGGAATGGCTGGGGCCGACGATTGCGGCGATTACGCGCGAGAAGGCGGGAATCCTGCGCCGGCACGGCGTGATGGTGACTCTGCCGCAGCACCTGGAGGCGAACCAGGTTCTGGGTGAGGTGGCGACGGAGCTTGAGATTCGCGGCGTGAGCGCGACACCGTTTATGCCGGCTGTGAATGCAGCAGCGGGAGACCGCTACGAAGTGGAAGCTCTGGGTGGACTGATTCACGTAGAATCGCCGCTCGCCGGGGCGCACCAGCATCGCAATGTGGCGCTGGCGGTTGCCGCGGCCGTTGAGCTGGCGAATCATTTCGGGTTCCCGGTGACCCCGGCAGCCATCGAAACGGGCATTCAGCGCACGCGGTGGCCGGGCCGGCTGGAGCGTATTCGTTGTGGAAATGTCGAGTGGATTCTTGATGTTGCGCACAATCCGGCCGGCGCCTGGGCCCTGCGCGCGGGGCTGCGGGATGCGCTCGAGACGGCGGAGCGCAATGGCGCCGGCCGCGTGCTGGTGTTTGGCTGCCTGCGCGATAAGCCGGTAGAAGAGCTGGCGCAGATTCTGTTTCCATTGTTCGACCAGGTGATCTTTGCGCCGATCCGCAGCCCTCGCGCAGCGGACCTGGAGGCACTTCTCGCCGCCGCTGAAGCCACTGGAACTCCCGCCCGGGCGGCTGAATCCGTGGGCGCCGCGATCGAGATTGGGCGGGAAGCGGTAGCCGGCGGGGTGGCCGTTGTGTCTGGATCGGTGTATCTCGTGGGGGAAGCCCGTGGGCTTCTGATCGGCTGGACGGGAGAACGAGGATGAGCTGCCGGCCCGATCCCATGCCGCGCTGGCACCGTTGGCGTACAAATGTCATACAGGCACCATTGTTCTTTCTGGCCACCGGGATCTGCGGCACACTGGCGCTGGCGGCTTCGCTGGTGGCGAAGACAGGGCGAACACAGCACCGCATTGCGCAGGTGTGGGCGCGACTGTGCGTGCGCATTTCGGGGGCGCGGCTGACTCAGAGAGGCGTGCAGAACCTGCGGCGATATCCGGTTGCGGTGTATGTGGCCAACCACACGTCGTACATGGACACGCCTGTCGTGTTCGCCAGCCTGCCGTTTCAGTTCCGGATCCTGGCAAAGAAGGAGCTCTGGTCGCTGCCGTTTATCGGCTGGTACCTGGCGCGCTCCGGGCAAATTCCTGTCGACGCATCGAGCGCGAGCGCGACGCTGTCGAGCCTCGGAGCCGGAGTCAAGGCTCTGCGGGCCGGAATGCCTCTGTTCGTCTTTCCTGAAGGCTCGCGCACGCCGGATGGGGAGTTGAAGGAGTTCCTGGCCGGGGCGGCGTACCTTGCCATCCGCGCGCAGGTGCCGCTGGTGCCGATCGCGCTGAGCGGGGCCTACGAGCTACTGCCTATTCATACGCGGCATTTCTATCCTTGCGACGTAACGCTTGCTGCGGGCGAGCCGATCGAAACCAAGGGCATGACACCGCGCCAGACCGAGGAGCTGACGGCACGCCTGCGGGCCGAGATCGCGGAGATGCTGGCCAAGGATGCCGCGAAGGCTCCGCTGGACACAATGCTGAGCTAAGCGGGAGCATTGCCGCCAGCCCACCCCCGCATGGATCATGGAGATATGACCGTCCGGATCGCGATACCGGAGCCTACAAGCCGCGACGACGCATACAACGAGCGCGCCCTTCCGCAATATATGGAGGCGCTCGAGGCCGCGGGCGCCAAGGCTATTATCGTGCCGCTCGATGCTCGACCGGATCGTGTGGCCCGGCTCCTCCAGGGCACCCAGGGCGTGCTTCTGCCCGGCAGCCGTTACGACGTCGACCCGGAGAGATACGGCGAGGAGCGCATCCCCGCCTGCGGCGAGGCGGATCCGGCGCGCACCGCGGCCGATGAGCTGCTTCTGCAGGATGCATTCAACCTCCGCAAGCCGATCCTCGCAATCTGCCAGGGGATCCAGAGCCTGAACGTGTGGCGTGGGGGAACGCTGATTCAGGACCTCGCCGGCTCCGGAAAGACCGCTGTGAATCATGCGCCGGGCCGCACGGTGAATGAGGCGCATGCGGTCGAATTGTCCGTGGAATCTCGGCTGTCAGGCATGGTGTCGCCCGGACCCGGTCCGGTTATGGTCAATTCCAGCCACCATCAGGCTCTGAAGGTTGTGGGCGACAACCTGCGAGTGACCGCGGTGAGCCCTGTCGACAAAGTCGTCGAGGCCGTGGAGCTGGACGCGCCGGATCACTTCGTCGTCGGCGTGCAGTGGCATCCCGAGAGGACCTATACGGTGAGTGCTCTCTCCCGCGCGTTGTTTGAATCGCTGGTCCGCGAATCGGAGGCATGGGGCCGGAAACATGCCGGGGAGCCGGCCGCCGACCTATGAGCGAAGAGAACGCTACCCTCACGGGGGCGAGACTAAATGAGCTCCTGACCGGGCAAGGGGAGCCTTCGCTGCCGGCGGACATTGCATCCCGGTTTGGGGCCTATGCGGCGCTTCTGATGCGCTGGAATGCAAGGGTCAACCTGACCGCCATCCGTGACATGGAAGGCATCCTGCGAAGGCATTTTGTTGAATCAATCGTGTATGCCCGCGCGCTTCCGACTGGAATCGGCTCGTTTCTCGATCTTGGATCGGGGGCTGGGTTCCCGGGAATCCCGGTTGCGCTGTGCCGGCCCGCGATACACGTAACGCTGGCAGAGTCACAGGGAAAGAAAGCGGCATTTCTGCGCGAGGCGATCCGGGTTGTGAAGATCCAGGTCGAGGTATATGCCGGCCGTGCCGAAGCTCTTGACCGCTCATTCGATTGCGTCGGCATGCGGGCGGTGGACCAGATGAAGGCTGCGGCGGCGACAGCCGCCGGGCTTGTAGCAGTGGACGGCTGGCTGGCTCTGCTGACGACAGCCGGAGGTCTGAGCGGGCTCAAGGAGTCCGCTGGCGGTGGGTTTCAGTGGTTGGAACCGCTGTACCTGGAGGGCGGAAGCGAGCGGGCCATCCTGCTGGGGAGGCGTATAGATGCCGTGAACGGGGGGGAGGGGGGTAGATAGTTTGGGTCCTGAAGGGCTGCTGTTCCACGTGGAACAACGGTGGCTGCGGATGGCGAATCCGGGTGGAAACGGCCTGGACAACGTTCCACGTGGAACAAAGATGCCAGGATGCGATTGGGCAGAGATGCCGGCAAAACAGCCGTGTTTTGGGACGCCAACTTGACCGACGGTGAGGACTTTTCCACTTTTTGCCGTCGGCTGCCTCCTGCTGGACGCGGATTTGCTCCCTCCCGCAAGTCCAAGCTGCACCATCACTTCACTGCAATCCATGCGCGCTGAGCGCAGGAACTTTCCACAGGTTTGTCTAATTCTCCACAGGTAATGTTGCTGGCCCAATCCACCCGTACCCATTAGTCTGAAACTCCATGGGCAACATCGTGGGGATCGTCAATCAGAAGGGCGGCGTGGGCAAGACCACAACCGCCATCAATCTCGCTGCGTGCCTGGCCATCGAGGGGCTCCGCGTTCTCCTCGTGGATTGCGATCCGCAGGCCAACGCGTCTTCCGGCCTCGGGATCCAACGCGACGACGACCGCCATTCCATCTACGACGTCCTCATGGGACTCTCTCCTGCCGAGCAGATCATCCTGCCCACAGAGCTCGAAAACCTCAGCATCCTGCCAGGTTCGAAGAACCTGACCGGCGCGAACATCGAGCTTGCGGGCGCCGACGACCGCGCTCTGCGCCTCCGGCAGGCGCTCGAGCAGGTCAAGAACCGGTACGACCTTATCATGCTCGATTGCCCGCCCGCCCTCGATCTGCTCACCCTCAACGTTCTTGCTGCCGCAAACAAGCTCATCGTGACGATGCAGGCCGAGTACTTCGCACTGGAGGGCATCTCCGAGCTCATCTCTACGCTGGAGCGCGTGCGCGCAGCTTTTAATCCCGACGTGACGATCGAGGGGGTACTGCTCACGATGTACGACGATCGCACCAACCTTGCCCAGCAAGTGACCCAGACCCTCCGCGAGTATTTCAAAGAGCGCCTTTACCAGACCGTGATCCCGCGCAATGTGCGCCTAGCCGAAGCGCCGAGCCATGGCAAGCCCGTTGCGGTCTACGATCCGCGCTCACGCGGAGCTGAGGCGTATTTCGAGCTTGCCGGCGAATTCCTCGCGCGCAACCGCATGGAGAGCCCGCGCAGCCGCGCCCGCAAGACGGCGCAGCCAGCCATGGCGGCCAACGCCGCGGCTACCGTTCGATTCTGGCCCTACTCCTGAGCGGGAGCCTGGCCGCTGCTGATTGCCTCCGCCGTCTGCACCCCAACCATGCCGGTTCGATCCGGCCTGAGGAAACTGATTCATGACGACCGCCACTGCCGATCCAAAACGCCGCGCCCTGGGTAAAGGGCTCGATTCTCTCCTTCCGCGCGTCCACGCGAGCGTTGCCCCAGCCCACGGCGCAGAGCTCGAAGGCGGCAAGCCGCGCGAGGTCCCGGTGGACCAGATCGACGTGAACCCGTTCCAGACTCGCGGACATATGGACGAGACCCAGCTTGCCGAGCTCGCCGCGTCCATTACGGCGAACGGCGTGGTGCAGCCCATCCTGGTGCGGCCGCAGGCGAGCGGTCGATTTCAGCTGATTGCCGGGGAGCGGCGCTGGCGCGCTTCCATGCAGGCCGGAAAAGCGACCATCCCTGCGATTCTGCGCCAGGTTTCGGACGAGCAGGCGATGGAGATCACGATCGTCGAAAACCTGCAGCGCGAGGACCTGAACCCCATGGAACAGGCACGCGCTTTCGAGCGCCTCAGCCGTGAGTTCCACATGACCCAGGAACAGATGGCGACCCGGACAGGCAAGGATCGTGCAAGCGTGGCCAATTTCCTACGACTGCTCAAATTGCCTGCGGCGGTTCAGGCTCGCGTCGAAGGCGGCGAGCTTACGTTTGGCCATGCCCGCGCGCTGCTCGGGCTGACGGGACGCCCGGAGCTCGAGAAGGTGGCGGCAAGGGTATCTGCACTTTCGCTTTCTGTTCGCCAGACAGAAACGATGGTCCAGGGTGTTCTTAATCCGGAAAAGCAAGAAACTAAAGAACCTAAACCGGAAGCGTCTGTCGACCCCAATGTACGGGAAGTCAAGGACCGCCTGCAAAGCGCGCTGGGCCTGAAGGTGACGATCGAGGACAAGAACGGGCGCGGCAAGGTCATCATTGAATACGCCAAGCTGGAAGACTTCGACACGCTGCTTGAACGCCTGGCTGGTTAGGTCCGCCTGTAGTTTTTGCAGATGCCGGCCACCTCTGCAGGTGTGCACTGCCTCCGGGGCCGCTTATCCGCCATATCCGCGCCGCAATCGTTCTTCCCTGCAGCCGTCAGAATCCTCGAACGCTATACTCGGACTTCAGGCGCAGTCGTGTTGCTTCCGTCGGCACGACGCGTCCCGGAGTTCCCATCTTGTCCCCTTCCCGCCGAGGATTTCTGAAGTCGCTTTCGCGGACCGCGCTCGTACTCTCGCTCGAAGATGTTCTCTCTCTCGGCTGCCCTCCATTCGCGCAGCAACAGCCGGCCGATCAGAAGCCGAAAGGCGGCTCGCGGCAGTCGTATTCCGCCGAAGCTCGACCGGCGCCTAAGGGAGCGTACTCGCCGGTGGCCGGAACGCCGCTTGGGGTCCAGTTCGTCGATGTGGCGAAGCAGGTTGGGCTCAATGTGGAGACCATCTACGGAGGCGAGCACAAGAATAAATATCTGCTCGAAACCACGGGCTGCGGCGCAGCATTCTTCGACTACGATCACGACGACTGGCTGGATATTTTTCTGGTGAACGGCTGGAGGCTTGAGGGATTCCCGAAGGGGCATGAGCCGATTTGCCATCTCTTCAAGAACAATCGCGACGGGACGTTCACGGACGTGACGGCTGGGTCGGGGCTCGAGCATAAGACCGGCTGGGGGCAGGCCTGCTGCGTGGGCGATTACAACAACGATGGCTGGAACGATCTCTTCGTCACTTATTACGGGCAGAACGCGCTCTACCGCAACAACGGCAACGGGACGTTTACCGATGTGACGAAGGAGGCCGGGCTGATACAGGACCGGCTGCGGTGGAACTCCGGTTGCGCCTTTGTCGACTACAACAAGGACGGGCACCTCGATCTCTTTGTCGGCAACTATATCGATCTCGACCTGAAGACGACGCCGACGCCTGAAGAGGCCAACTGCACGTACAAGGGGATCACCGTTGCCTGCGGGCCTCCGGGGCTCGACGGCGGCAAGAATATTCTCTACCGCAACAAGGGCGACGGCACGTTTGAGGATGTGAGCCGGAAGGCCGGGATCCTGGGAACGCTCGGGACGTACGCGCTGAGCTGCGCCGCATGCGACCTCGACAACGACGGCTGGCCGGACATCTACGTGGCCAACGACTCGACGAGCGCGACCCTGTACGTGAACCAGAAGGACGGCACATTCAAGGACGAGGCCGTGGAAGCGGGTGTGGCGTATTCACCCGATGGCAAGCCGCAGGCCGGCATGGGCGTCTCGGTGGGCGACTTCAACCGCGACGGTCTGCCCGATATTGTGAAGTCGAACTTCGCCGGAGATACCGACTCGCTCTATATGAACCTGGGCGACGATTCGTTCGACGACCGGACCTACCAGGCGGGCCTGGGCATGAACACGCGCCTGCTCGGCTGGGGCATCAGCTTTGTGGACATCGACAACGATGGGTGGCTAGACATCCTCGTCGCCAACGGGCACGTGTATCCCGAGGTGGACGGAACGCCGATCGATGCGGCCTATGCCGAGCGCAAGTATCTCTACCGCAACCTTCGCAACGGCCAGTTTGAAGACGTGAGCATGAAAGGCGGCGCGGGCATCACGACGGCCGCAAAGGCGCGCGGCTTCGCCGTCGGCGACTACGACAACGACGGCGACCTCGACGCGGTGGTGAACTGCGTGAATGCTGTTCCGCAACTGCTGCGGTGCGAATCAACGCTGAATCGGAGCTGGGTGAAGATTCGGCTTGTTGGGACCAAGTCGAACAGGGCGGGAATTGGGGCGAAGATCAAGGTCGTCGCGCAGACTGGATCTCCGCTGTTGAGCGCAAAGCCCGAGGCGACGCTTACGCAGATCGAAGAGGTGAAGTCGTCGAACGGATATTACTCGGCGAGCGACCTGCGCATTCACTTCGGGCTTAACGACACGAAGAAGGTCGATGTTGTCGAGATCGCGTGGCCCTCCGGCGAGGTCGATACGCTGAAAAATCTCGACGTCAACAGGCTCTACGTCATCGAAGAAGGCGGGAAGCTGCTGAAGAACGAGGCGTTGAAGCCGGCGAAGAAGTGATTCCGGCTGCCCGAGCGGCGAAAGGAGTTTGCGATGATTGCGATGACCGAGATTGGCCGCGTCGCGAGCCCGTTTACAGAAACGAAAGGGATTCCGAAAGGGCTCGGCGCTAAGCATGACGCGGAGGGGGTGCTTGAGATTCAGCCGGAGTTCGAGGCGGGGCTGGTCGACATCGAGGGATTTTCGCATCTCTACGTGATCTGGGTGTTCGACCGCGCCGATGGCGTCGACCTTATTGCGACACCGCCGAGCGACGGGCGGCCGCATGGCGTGTTTGCGACGCGCTCGCCACGGCGGCCGAACCCGATCGGGCTCACGGTGGTGGAACTTCTGCGGCGCGAGGGCGCGCGGCTGCACGTGCGCGGCGTGGATATGCTCGACGGCACGCCGATCCTCGACATCAAGCCGTTCCTTTCGAATGTGGCGCCGGAAAAGCTGCGCCGGGGCTGGCTGGCGGAGGCTGAGGCAAGGTCTGAGAAGGGCGACGGCGGGAACTGGAGTTGAGCCCGAGGGGTGCGGGCCGATCTGCATGCGGCCGGCGATTGAAGTATTACTTCCGTCTCTGGCGTGCTTTCTCTCGCAATGCGAGGCGGCACGATTCGGCCACGTTCGAATCTTTTGCGGCTGATGAAACATCAACGTTAACCGGAGAACGACCCGCCATGCCTGTCATCCGCGCCTGCGCACACTGCGGCAAATCGAATCGTATTCCGGCTCGGCATCTTGCCGACGCCGGACGCTGCGGCGAGTGCAAATCGCCGCTGGCGGCCGTGTCGGAACCCATTGAGGTTGGGACCGCGGAGTTCGACGAGATTGTGCGCGAGAGCAAGGTTCCGGTGCTGGTGGATTTCTGGGCTTCCTGGTGCGGACCGTGCCGCATGGCTGCGCCGCACGTGGCGCAGACGGCGCGCGATCTTGCGGGTCGCGCCGTGGTGGTGAAGGTCGATACCGAACGATATCCAGAACTCGCTGCGCGTTACCAGGTTCAGGGCATTCCGAACTTCGCGGTTTTTGCGAATGGGCAGCTCAAGTTCCAGCAGGCCGGGTTAGTCGATGCCGGCACCATGAAGAGCTGGCTTGCACGGGCGGCGTGAGGCAGAGCGATCTGCGATCAGGCGTGGAGTTGGGTATCGGAATGAAAACACGGGAAACAGGCACCAGCAGCCAGCGTTGGAGGTCGATAGCGCAGCTGCTGGTAACCCGCTTTTAACGAGACGCGCTGCGGCTTCCCCTTTCCACAACGGCCCCGTGTCGCTCGGCTCAAGAGGGGTCAAACTGCGGCTCCTCGAACCATGCTGACAGGTTCAAGTTTCTCGTATTGGATGGTGGGCCTTCTGTGATCTAAGTCACGTAGACACCCGAAACATTCCCGAAATCGACAGTCTGCATCGCCGGTGGGTCAAAATGGAACGCTTCAGGCAGGTTCGCATCGTTCGAGGTCCTTGGGCGCCGGTTTCTGGGCTGGGTTTCTCCCTCGGAGGGCGGTTTGCGGATCAGAACAGGCGCGGGGTCCTTTCGTGGTCAAGGAGCCAGCGCTTTCGCTCCATGCCTCCGCCGTAGCCGGTGAGCGATCCGTTCGCCCCGATCACGCGATGGCAGGGGACCACGACGCCGATCGGATTCGCGCCGTTCGCTGTTCCCACGGCGCGCACTGCGTGGGGCTGGCCGATGCGGCGGGCCAACTCGCCGTAGGAGATCGTCGTACCGCACGGGATGTCGCGCAGCGCCCGCCAGACCTTTCGCTGAAAATCGGTTCCCGCGGTCTTCACGGGCAGATCGTCGATGGCGTCGAGACCGCCGGCGAAGTAGCGGGCGATTGCTTCGGTGAGGCCGTGCGGGTTGCGCGCCGGAGAGAGGGCTACACGGGCCGGGGCGTAGTGGCGATCGAGGAAGGACTGCATCTCGCGGTCTTTCTCGGTCCAGAAGGTGGCGCGGAGGTTGCCTTCGTCATCTGCGACGATTTGGAGGTCGCCGATGGGGGTGGGCGGTCGAGGTAAAAGTGCAACGTGCTGGTCATGATTCGGCCGAGGCCTTTTCGCGGTTTCTGCCCCTTGCTGACTCTTCGTACTCGGCGCGCGAGATATAGCCGTTCGCGAACAAGCGGCGATCTGCGTATCTGGCCATGCGCCGAAACAGGCCGGCCAAGCCGAGATATCGGATGAGCAGCCGTAATCGGGGATACTGCTGTCGCTGGTAATTTTTTCTCAAGCGCACTTTCCATACGTCGGCGACATCTTCCTTCTCGCGGTATTCCGGCCGCACGGTGTAATGAATGTGATGGCCGATTTCGTGAAAGAGCACATCCGACATCTCGATGTCTCGAAGCCAGCCGCTCCACCACTTGTCTCCCCACGGTTTCAGCGTTTGGTCGACAAAGATCTCAATCCAGGCAGCACGATTCTTGAACTTGGGATGATAGAGCCCTCTGGCCTGTCGTATGCGCACTTTCTTGCCGCGCGATCTGGTGACACTTCGGCGGCGGCTGCGCGGCATGCTGCCTGTATCGGTGAGCACCACCTCGGCCAGCCCGGACAGGTACTTCTCTGGAACGGAATCGAGCATGCGACGGATCATGGGCACCACGTCGCTGGGCGGTTTGTAGCTGGAGAAAGCAGTTGTTATCGCCGGTCGCGCGCGCGCATCCTTTGAGACAACGGTTGTCTTATCTGAGGTGTCGAGTTTCATCGCTGCGCCCAGAGCTAGAGGACGTCGGTTGCAGAATCATTCTGCAATTGGGCGTGGTGAAAGGCAACTGCGGATCCTTCGACTCGCCCTGCGGGCCCGCTTAGGAGGACGGCGATGGAGGGAAGCGAGGAAGGATGTCGCGTTGGATCTGGAAGCATGGATGCACCGCTCGAGCTTTCGCTGTGGAGCAGGATATCGAACAGGCGCTGGAGGAGGCCCGAGCGGCCCTGCAGTTTTTCGCGGCGCGAGCGCAAAAACTCGAACTGGAACGGCGAACGCGGCTCAAGCTCGCGCAGAAATGCGGTGCTGAAAAACTCCTGCGCCTCCGCGACGGCCATCAGGATGAGCGACCGCCAGCTCATCCTGAGCAGCGCTCTGTGCGTTGCGCTTCCATTGCCGAGCGAATCCATGCGCGCGCCAACGAGACCGCTGAAGTTGAGCAACTGCGCAACCAGTTCATCGAGCAGCCCGCCCTTGCGCACTGCGCGTGTGAACAGCGTGTCCGAGCCGCGCCGGAGGTCCTCGCGCACGTCCTGCAGGTCGTCTCCGAGCTGCAGCAGCACGCCCCACGCAAACGCGAAGTCCGCGTGGTCTTCGCTCATCGCGCCGAGTACGAGCGCCGCATCGGCCAGAACGCTCGTGCCTCCCTTCGCGCAACTGATGCGCAGCAATTCGTCTTCGCTCATGGATCCGCACTGCTCTAGCTGCGCCACGCTGCTGGCCTGCGCCGCGTGGATTGCGAGCAGCGAGTCGTACACCTGCGGATACCGCACGCGATCGAACTCCAGTTCAATCAGCTCCACCATGCGCCAGACGCAGACCTCGTGATGAGTGGCCGCGACGAGGCGTTCACCCTGAAGGCGGCAGCGGAAGCGCTGATTGAATGCGAACTTTTCCGCGCGCGTTACGAGGCGCGCATCGAGGTAGTTGTCGCTGTATGGGTAAAGCAGGCTGTAGGCGAGGATCGCGGGGGTAAGGCACATTCGCTCGCCGACCAGGGGCTGAAGGCCGCAGGCCGTCCACGCATTGCGGCAGGCCTGCACGATGCCGGCATCCGAAAGCCCAGGATCGAAGCTGCGCGCCCATCGCGCGAGGCACGTGCCCACGGGCAGAAAGTCATGCGTGAGCAGATCGATTGCATCGGGGCCGAGGTCGAGCGCCTCGGCTGCGAAGCGCGCGAAGGCTGCAAGGATCCGCTGCTCAGCTTGAGTCGCGTTCAGCCGCGCAGCGGGCCGGGCAAGCCGCTGCACATCGCTGAGGGCCCGATCGTAGGCGCTCTCTCTCGCACGCTGTTCGCGCCCTGTGTACATGCGCGACGGATGCGCCCACGGAGCGGAACACGTACGCCACAGGGCGGCGCACGCCGCTCCCCTTGCTTCCACCCAGGCCGCGCTCGCAATCGATCCCATGGCTACGGGGGAGTACGGTGCGGGGCTCCGCCCGGTTCCGGGCTCGGCCGGCCAATCACCGTGGTTGGGCAATTGAGATGGCTTGAATCAGAACTGCTGAAGAGTCCGGTTGGAGATGAAGGGGGCCGCATCCTGCGCCAGGCCGGTGAGGTACCACGAGCAGAAGAACAGCGCCACGATGCACACTGATCCCCACATGAAGAGCCGAACAGGGAGGGTCGAGCTCAGTTTCTTGCCGCGCTCGGGATTCGTCCGCGCCGGGAACGTGAACACGAGGCCGCTGACAAGGCACACCCAGGCCGCAAAGGCCAGCCTCAGGAAGGCCAGGAGCAGCCGCTCGCGCCATCCCGCCCCGGGCACGAAGAACGCGAAGATGGATGCCTGGTAGAGGGCGAGAATCGACCCAAAGAAGGACGCCGCCTTGAACAGCTCGAGGAGCATGGCTATGCCTCCTTTCCCGCCGTGGTGCTCCCAGATCAGAACCCGCCGGACCGGCTCAGAGCAGCCAGCGAGCAGAGCGCACGGCTGTATTGTAGACCGAATCTTCGGGCAAGTTACTCCGCAAGCCCCCTCAACTCCGCCGGCATTTTTCCCTTTCCGTTGACGAACGACCGAGAACGGCGGCGATGGCCGCGGGGCCCCAAGGTCTTTCGCCATTTCGCGGCTTAGGTTGAGATGCAGAAGCAGAAAAGTCAACAGCCGCTGTGGAAATCGAGAAAACGTCTTCATGAATACCCTGTAACAAGACTCCGGACCAGCGGTCCGTATCCAGTCACAAGACGGTAAATCGGTTTATGCCGAGTCCTTTTACGCTTCCTGATATGTGGTCCGCAAATATCTGAGAACGCTGGCTTAATCATCCGTAACCGTTTTCAGAGAGTACGATCGTTTTTCGACAATTCGCGCGAGTGAAATGGGCCATTTGCTCGTTGACACGGCCGGAGGCAATTGGCTATCGTTTGCAATTACTTCGGGGATAGTGTTTTTAGCCTCTGAGGAAAAAGCTACCTTCACCTGAGGGACTTCCCCGTCCTTTCGCGACCCTGCCATTGCGGCAGGCAAGCCTTCCCTTGCCGACCGGTTGACCAGCCGGCGGCGGTACCAACAAAAGTCGACAAAAAAAACAGACAGTTGCTTCAGGAGACCGCATGAACAAGATGATTCGCACAGCCCTTGCGCTGGCGGCATTCGCCTGCGCAGGTATGGTGCTGCTCGCACCTGCGAGAGCACAGTCGGTCTATGGATCGATCTTCGGCACTGTGACGGACAAGAGCGGCGCGGCTGTACCGGGCGCCACAGTTACGGTTACAGACGAAGCCAAGGGCACGGTGGTGACCGTGACCTCAAATGCATCCGGAGACTACAGCGTTCCCCACCTCATTCCCGACGTCTACGACCTCAAGGTTGACGCCAAGGGGTTCAAATCATTCGAAACCAAGGGCGTTTCGGTGCTTGCCGATACCGCCCCTCGCATCGACCCTACGATGGACGTGGGAGGTGCGACCGAAACCGTCCAGGTGAACGCCGATCAGGAACCGCAGCTGAAAACAGATCGCGCGGATGTGTCCCTGGTGCTCGATCAGCAGCAGGTGGCGAGTCTTCCTGTCGCCGACCAGAATTTCACCAACCTGCAGCTCCTCTTACCGGGTGCACAAAAGCTTGGCTGGTCGCACGCGGCCGATGAGAATCCGCAGGCCTCGCAGCAGATCATGGTAAACGGACAGGCGTTTGCCGGCACCGCCTTCGAGCTGGACGGTACTGACAACCAGGACCCGATCCTGGGAATCATCGTGATCAATCCAACGATGGACGCGGTGACCGAAACCAAAATCACGACGCAAAACTTCGATGCCGAGCTGGGCAAGGCGGTGTCGGCCGTGGTGACCGCGCAAACCAAGTCAGGCACCAACGCCTTTCATGGGAGCGCATACGACTACCGCACAGGCAATGCCAACCTGGCGCGCGACCCCTTCTCGCAGGCGCCCGAGTCGATCACAAAGGCTCAGGGTCTGCCCAACTCCATTCCCCCAGGATTGAAGAACCGTTTTGGCGGTTCGATTGGCGGTCCGATCCTGAAAGAGAAGCTGTTCTTTTTCGGAAGCTACGAGGGGCAACGGCAGAAGGTAGGGACGGCTGCGACGGACACGCTTCCGACGAGTCTGTTGACTGAGACGGCCCTGGGCAACAAGGTCGGCCCCAGCGGCATTGCGGGAGCGGACTTCAGCGAGTACAAGACGCAGCTCGGCGCCGCGGGCACGATCTACGACACCACGAAACCCTTCATAGGTCCGGACGGGAAGACGCACTACCCGGCCTTTCCGGGCAATGTGATTCCGATGTCCTACTTACAGGCCCCGCAGAATCCCGGAGCGATACCCGCGCTGAACCTCCTGAAGCTCCTTGAGCCGTACACCAAGGGGATCGGACTCGGGAGCCAGGGAAACCTGAACGGGCTGGACGGCAACTATCACGGTTCGGGGACGGGCCTGTTCAACAGTGACCAGTGGACTGAACGCGTGGACTGGACAATCAACCAGAAGATGCACCTGTTCGAGCGGTTCTCTCGGTTTACCGACACGTTGAGCGGTGCGGTGATGTTTGGCTCTGCCGGCGGACCGGGATTCGGGATCGGAGGATACGGCGGGAACTCAAAGGGCGCAAACTCCAGCCTCGCCTCGGGCATGGACATCGCGCTCAATTCCAACTTGCTGACGGACTTCCGCCTCGGATACTACCGGTATAACGTGATCGACTCCAAGCACGACCAGAACGTGGAGTTTGCCAACCAGATCGGCATCCCCGGGATCAACATGGGGACCTACTTCACCGGCGGCGCGCCCGGATTCCAGATCGGGACGCTTCCAGGAGGCAGCACGCAGCCGCAATATGGAGACGGTCTGAACATCAACCGCTGCAACTGCCCGCTCACCCAGAAGGAAGACCAGTTCCAGATCGTCAACAATTGGACGAAGATCTGGAACACTCATTCCTTCAAGGTGGGAACCGACCTTCGCTATGCGCGCAACCTGCGCGTGCCGTCCGATAACGATCGCGCGGGCCTGATTCAATTCAACGCAGGGCCGACGTCGGACCCGGCGGGGGCCACGCAAGGCGGACTGGGATTTGCAACCTACCTGCTTGGCGATGCGACGAACTTCAACCGGTACGTCTCGACTTCGACCAACGCGAAAGAATTTCAGAAGCGGATTTTCTTTTACGGGCAGGACACCTGGCGCGCCACTCCTAAATTGAACGTCAATATCGGGCTCCGCTACGAGTTGTACTTCCCCGAATCTGTGAACGGGAAGGGCAACGGGTCGCTGTTGAGCTTGAAGGATGGATACCTGCACATCGCTGAATACGGCGGCATCGGGAGCAACATGGGCTGGAGTACCGACAAGACGGGGTTCGCCCCGCGCGTAGGGTTGGCCTATCAGATTGATCCCAAAACAGTGGTGCGCGCCGGATATGGACGCAGCTTCGACATCGGCATCTTCGGGTCGATCTTCGGTCATACCGTTACGCAGAACCTGCCGGTCCTGACCAACCAGCAGATCAACGCTGCGACATCGACCGCTGCGGCCTTTACGCTCGACAAAGGACCAGCGGCGCCGGTACCGGTGACGATTCCCTCCAACGGACTATTGCCCAACCCGGGATCCGAGGTGAACTCAAGGGCGCGTCCAGATCCGCTGCGCTTCCCTACGATCGATGCGTGGAACCTGGCAGTGCAGCGTGCGCTCACGCCGACCCTGGCGCTGACCGTGGCGTACGTGGGCAACAAGGGCACGCACAACCTGGGTGATGGCAGCGGCAATACAACCAATCCGAACGAGGCCGGGATTACCGTGCCGGGCTCGATCAGCACCACAGGCCAGACTCTCCACTATGACCCGACCGTGCCACAGGGGACCATCTCGGCAAGCGGGGCGACGGGTACAAACAACTTCCTGCGGCGGTACTACGGCACGCAGTTGCCGGCCTGCAACGGCCAGTGCCAATGGACCAACGACATTACTTATTACAGCGACGATCTGAATACCAACTTCAACGCGCTCCAGATCACGCTGCAACAGCAATTCGCAAAGGGACTGGAATACCAGGCCAATTACCAATGGGCAAGCGCATTCTCCGACAGCACCCAATATGCCACCTGGGACCGTCCGGCGGGGTACGGGCGCGACATCAACGTGCGCCGGCAGCAGTTGACCTGGTATGGAACCTACGACCTGCCGTTTGGCCGCGGGAAGCAATACATGCCCAATGTGAACCATGTGGAGGACCTGCTAATTGGCGGCTGGCAGCTCAGCGGTACGCTCAACTGGGCAGGCGGATTGCCGTTCACGCTCAACTACAACGAAGCCGGTTCGAACGTCCCGGGCAGCGTGCCGAGCTATCCGAGCTACGCCGGGAAAGGCAAGATGAAGACCAACCTTACCGGGTTTGTAGCCAAATCGAGCGGCACGGGAAATCGCACCTTCTACCTGAAGCAGGTCGACAACCTGATCAGCCCGGGATCGACGAACAGCGGAGTATTCAAGAACCCAGGGCTCGACATGATCGGAAACGTAGGCCGAAACACATACTTTGGCCCCAAGTTCTTCAACACGGACCTGGGTCTGACAAAATCATTCACGATTTGGGAGCAAGTCGCTGCCAAATTCCGAATGGATGCGTTCAACGCCTTCAACCACATCAACCCCGGCAATCCCGGAGGGAACATCGAGTCCGATGGCACCATCGGCGGGGAAGCGCCGGGTGCGTTACCACGCCAACTCGAATTCTCGCTTCGTGTGCAGTTCTAACTGCGAGGAGCCGCAACAAACATGAAGGGGGAGCTTCGGCTTCCCCTTTTTTTCGTTTCCGGATCGTTTTGAAAGCCCGCTCGATCAGTCGTTCTTTCCCTTCCTGTCACAATCTCCCCGAAATAACCCACAACATAAGCGAATGCGAGCCGCGGTCGATACCCCTAAGACTCGAAATCAGGAAGCGACTTATGACTAACCTACATTTGGGCGCGAGCATGCGCCGTATTGCGCTGTGCATCCGCCTCTTCGTACCCCTCGCCATGATGGAACTGGCTGTCCTTCTGCTGACGGCTGCGACCGTCTGGGCCGGTCCGACACCGGTTTCGGCTGCGCCGGGAACTTACACCGTCACACTATCGCCGCGATAAGGGGCTCGCTAACTCGAGCAAGGCTACCGGTGGGACAATGGCGGCCTCTGAATTGCCGGAGCGACTCCTGCAACACAATGCATTGACTCTCGAAGTTCCGGCCGCGACCTTTTGCTTGACTTTCCCCCATTCCTGGCCGGTAATCGTCTTACTTGAGTTTCAAATTGCAGTAACTTCCCTACTTGACTGCGCATTTCCTCAACCAATGGGAGTGTTGCGGAGGTACTGTGTCACAAGCCACTGCCGATATCGTCGTCGATGTTGGCGATTCTGTTGAGTTCACATTTACTCCCGAGGCGGGTGGGCTAACGAGCCTTTCGACGGCGTCGGTGCTCGTTGTCGCCACGGATATCCAGTCGGCGCTTGCAGTCGCGGCGAACAGGGCGACCATAGCCGCGCCGCCAGGAGCGCCGGTCTCCGACTCGATCGTTCAACTGGTTTTGCTGCTCGGTCCGACCGCTGAAACCGGCAGCCTGTCGTTCAAAGTAAACGGCGGGGCGAGCACAGATTTCTTCGTCGACCGTCCGCTATTCAGCCCGATCATCCAGATCAATCTCTTCGGAAAGTGATCGACCGTGAAAGCATGATGATGCATTCCGCCTGGCGCGTCCCGCCCCTCTTTCCTCTGGGCAAATTGCTGTTGTTGGCCTTTGTTGTGCACGATTCGCTCGTGCCTGCTCACGCGCAGCAGGCTCAGACGTCGCCCGAGTCCTGCAGCGGAATCGCGGCAGTGAATTCAGATCGCGCCGTGACCTTTTTTCTGCAGAGTTATTGCAAGGCAGTTGTGAACGCCAGCCAGGGCCAGCAGTATTCCCCGCAACTTGCTCAGCAGCTGATGTCGAATTCGGCGGTCAAGGCGGCATGGCTCAATCTGAGGCCGTCGCAACAGGACGGCCCGAAGCGCGTGTATGCAATCCAGCAACTCCGGAATGCAGCTGTAGCAAATGCAACGGCACGCCTGAAGAACGCGGTGTCGGCCACGACGCAGAACCGGCCCGACCAGCAGACAACGGCGGGCGAGGCCGTGAACGCGGCAACTTCACTGGTTCAGAAGGCTGCGGGACCGGAGCTGCTCTCGCTGGCGCTCGAGTCCGGCGCACTAACGCAGTCGACCGTCGGGAACACGGCCACGCTGAGCGGAAACATCGAGGGGGCCTTTTACTCGCTGGTGGGACTGGACCCGGTGTGCTTCGTGCAATGCGGCGCGATGCGGAACATCCTGGGGTCCATCAGCGCCTCGGCCAGCTTCACTCTCGACCAGAATTCGACAACGACAACCACCGAAACCGAGCCGGCCAATGGCGGGATTCCCCCGGCCGGAACCGCCGTCACGGTGCCTTCGAATGTCGGCAAACTCTCCGGAATAACGGCAAAGTTTCGGCTCCTGAACAAGTTCGACCCCCACAGCAGCACCTTCAGGAACAATTGGAACGCAGCGGTGCAGCAGAACACAGACTATGTCCCGCTGGCCAATTCGCTCATGCAGTCAAACGGCAAGATCAGCCGCGCGATCTTTCTGGCTGAAGATGACGGCCTGCTCGGGGAGGGGGAGAAGCTCATTTCCGACGTTCTGACTCAGCCGCAGAGTCTGGCTGCCGACTACGATTCCTACGCGACGAACACCTACGACAGCGCGAAGCTGGATAACCAGGACCTGGCGACATATCTCAGGAATTATTCGCAGCTTACAGCGAGTTGGCAGAACATCCGCGCTCAAGGCATCGGAACGCTGGCAACCATCCAATACGCATATTCGCGGCCGTCGAACCAGCCCGAAACGCATACGATCACCGGGATCCTGAGCTATGCACCGAAGAATTCGACAGCCAACGGTTTGCTTACGGCGAATTTCGGCGCTTCAATTTACGGAGGAACCATTCCTGCCGGCGCAAAGTACGGGCGCCTGCAATACGGCCTGGCATCAGCCGAATTCGACCGGATCATCGCTTCGCCCACAGCGACAGGGCCGATCAACCTGAACCTGGCCGGCTACTGGCAGTATCAGCCTGATCCATCGGTACTGAACATCACGCAGGCGAACGTCGGGTCGGGAATCTCAATCCTGGTGCCGACGCAGGTGCTGGTCGGAACCGCCGGGTCGCTGTGGGTGGCACAGGCGCAACTGCAATACAAGAATAGCTCGGGGCTTTCGATTCCGTTTGGCGTGAAATGGTCGAACAAGACGGAGCTTCTTACGGGCAACAAGGTAGGAGCGCAGATCGGAATCAGCTATGACTTTTCCTTCCTCTCGAATGCGCTGAACCCTGCGCCGAAATAGCTGCTCCGGCTTCCTTCCGTCCGGGGCCGTCTCAATATCGATAGACCAGAAAAGTGTCCGGCTGCGGATTTTGTGGATGTGCGTCCCGCACTACACTGGTCTGTAGGCGCCCCATGATCCGCACCTCCTTGCTCGCCGTTTCTTTCACACTGCTGTTCATTGCCGCACCATCGCTCGCCACGGCCCAGGCTTCCGAACCCGGCATTGCGGTGGGCGACACTACCGCGCAGCGCTGGACGTTTGAAGACGCACAGGCCCTTGCCGCCAAAGGCCGACTCGACCAGGCGATGAACATCCTCAATCAGCTTGCCGCGCAGACACCCGTACCCGCGGGAGTGCAGCGGCTACGCGGCAACATCCTCTACCAAATGGACCGACTCGCCGAAGCCGTCGACGCCTTCGACAAGGCTGCGGGCCAGGACGCCAGCGATCACGAGTCGATGGAGATGGAGGGCGTCAGCCTCTTCCGGCTTGGCCGCCCGCAGGACGCGCTGCCCTACCTTGAGAAGGCGCACAAGAGCGTGCAGAACGCAAACATCGATCCGCAGTATGTCCTCGGGCTCTGCTATGCGGACGTGGCTCGCTACGACGACGCCCGCCACGCATTCGCCGCGCAGTATGGATTCGCTCCTGATTCTCCCGAAGCGTACCTGCTGGCCGGACGCCTCTTTCTGCGACGCGAACTGCGCGACCAGGCCGCTGCGCAGGCTGCAAAGGCGCTGGAGCTGAATCCGAAGCTGCCTCTCGCTCACGAGCTGATGGGCGAAGCGGCGCTGGCGCGCGGAGACGTGCCGAGCGCCATCAAGGAGCTCGAAGCCGAGCGAGCTCTTAACCCCCTCTACGGTGAGACGTACGGCCGCCTCGGCGACGCTTACCTGCGCGCCGGACAGTACGATGACGCGCAGCGCGCACTCAACCGCGCCGTTCTGTTGGAACCCTATGCAACGGAGCCGTACATTCTCCTCGGGCAAACCTTCCTCAAGCTGAAGCAGCCGATCCAGGCGCTGCATTATCTTGACCACGCGGTGAAGATGGATCCGTCGAACTACATTACGCACAACCTGCTTGGGCAGGCGTACAAGGCAACCGGCCAACTGGCAGAAGCCAATCGCGAATTCAAGCTGGTGGTGGAGATCCAACACCGCGATGATCCGAAGCCGGCGGAGAAATAGCGGTATGGGCCCACGGCTGCTGGTCGTTCTCTTCAGCATCTGCACCGCGATTGGGCCGGTTTCTGCACAAAGCCCGAAGCCGGCTGACGCGGAGGCAATCCACAAGGCGGACGCGGCATTTCACGCAGGCTATGCGGCCTCGGCGGCGGGCAAGCTGGAAGAGGCGCGTGCGCAGTTCGCCGAGGTGGTGAGGCTGGCTCCGCAGATCGCCGAGGGGCACGAGGCGCTGGGCTCGGTTCTCACGGCGCTGGGACGGCCCGCCGAGGCGGTTCCGGAGCTCGAGAAAGCCGCAAGGCTCAGGCCCGGTGATGCGGCGATTGAATCCAACCTGGCCGTTGCGCTCGCGCAGGCAGGGCAGCCAACGAAAGCGATTCCTCATTTTGAAGCGGCCCTCAAGCTGACCCCGCAGGCGAAGGACGCAGCGTTCTACGACAGCTACGGCCGTGCGCTGGCCGCGGCGGGGCGGGGGCAGGATGCGCTCGCGCAGTTTGGCGAAGAGCTGAAGCTGACCGGCCCTCGCGCTGAAGTGGACGATGCAATCGGAAGCGTGGACGCGCGGATGGGCAACTGGACCGAGGCGCGAGCAACGCTTGAGAAGGCGGTCGCGGAAAACGGCTCGTATGCACCGGCGCGGATTCATCTTGCGGCGGTGCTTCGCGAACAGCACGATATGGAAGGGGCGCTTAGAGTGCTGGAGCCGGCGGCACATGGAAATCCGCCGAATGCGGAGGCGCTGGCAGCGTATGGCGCAACACTGGCGGATGCGGGACAGGATGAGAACGCGGTGCCGGAACTCGAGAAGGCGCTGGCGATCGATCCGAAAGTCGCGAGGGCCGCGGGCGATCTGGCCATGGCGCTTCAACGGCTAGGACGGCAGGCGGAGGCGATTCCGTGGTTTGAAAAGGCCGTTGCCGCGGAGCCGAAGAATTCGACCATGCTGGCGAACCTGGGCCTCGCATTGACGCTTACCGGCAACGCGAAGGAAGCGCTGCAGTATCTTGCGCGCGCGGAGGTTGAAGACGCGAAGAGCCCGACGATCGTGAAGGACCGCGGAGTGGCGCATCTTCAACTGTCGGCGTTTGACGAGGCGATTGAGGATTTCAGGCAGGCGCTGGTTTTGGATCCCAAGGACCCGCAGGCGCATTACGACCTCGGCCTGGCGTACAAGTTCAAGGACCGGATGGAGGATGCGGCTGCGGAGTTGAGCAAGGCGGGCCAGATGGATCCGACGCTCGAAGATCCACCGTACACGCTTGGGATCCTCTACATGCAGATGGGCAGGCTTGACGATGCGGTGGTGGAGCTCAAGAAAGCCGTGGCGCTGCGGCCGGACAACGGGAATGCGTGGGCGATCCTGGGAAGCACGCTGAAGCAAAGCGAGCGTCTGGACGAGGCGAAGGAGGCGCTCGAGAAGGCGATTCCTCTGCAACCGGGGCAACCCGGTACGCGCGTGACGCTGGCTGGTGTGCTCGCGGAGCTGGCAGCGAAGGCAGGTCAGCAAGCCGACGCGGCCGATGCGGCGGGCGATGCGGCGAAGGCGGAGCAGTTGCGGACGCAGATGAAGTCACTGCGCAGTGAGGCGGCGAAGTTCCGCAAGGATGCGGCAGAGATGAGCCAGGCGGCGGAGAACCGGCAGCGGGCGAACTTCCTCTTGAATGCAGGGAACCAGCTGATGCTGAAGGGGCAGATAGCGGATGCGATTGCGCGCTACCAGGAGTCGATTGCGGCGGATGGGACGTTTGCCGAGCCGCACAGCCAGCTCGCGCTGGCCTATGAGCAGCAAGGGCGGGCGCAGGATGCGGCAGCAGAGCGGGAGGCGGCCGGGAAACTGACAGCGAATCATCCGAACTAGCAAGACCGGGGTGTCGCGTGAATCCAATCTCCGGCCACCGCATTTCCACTTGACATTCAAGTGAACCAGGATCGATAGTAGTCGAGTCGTCCACTGGGATGCCAAGTGAAGAAGACCTCCATCCCGATCCTGCAAGGCACGCTGGACCTTATGATCCTCCGGACCCTCGCCACCATGGGGCCGCAACACGCCTACGGCATCGCGGCGCGGCTCGAGCAGGTTTCCGGCGACCTGCTGAACCTGAACCAGGGCACGATCTATCCCGCGCTGGTCAGGCTGGAGCAGTACGGCTGGACCAAGGGCTCATGGGAGAGGACAGAGAGCAACCGCGAGGCCAAGTTTTACGCCATCACGCGTGCCGGCGAGAAGGCCCTGGAAGATGAAACCGGGCGCTGGCGGCAGATGTCCGCATTGGTTGAGAAGGTGCTCGGCGAGGAACCGCAATCATGACGAACTGGAGAAGCCTTCTCGCCAAGTTTCGCGCGTCCGCGAACCGGCGCGGCGCCGAGGAGGATGCCGCGCGCGAAATTGCTTCGCACCTCGCCCTGATTGAAGAAGAATATGAACGCCGCGGCCTGACCCGCGAACAGGCCCGGCTCGCCGCACGCCGTACGCTCGGGGGCGCCGAACAGGCCCACCAACTCCATCGCGACGCCAGGGTATTTCTCTGGCTCGAACAGACCCTCCAGGACCTGCGCCACGCATGCCGCGCCCTGCTGCGAAGCCCGGGATTTACCCTGGTCGCCATTGCCACGCTGGCCCTGGGCGTCGGCGTGAACACGACTCTCTTTACTGCGTACAATGCCGTCGCACTCAAGCCGCTGCCGGTGGCCGACGCGGGCCGCGTGGTGCGCCTCGAACGGCTCTTCGAGAGTCGCTCGAGCGGCGACTTCCAGTACGCCTTTTCTTATCCCGAGTACGAGAACCTTCGCGACCACGAGAGTAACTTTGCCTCCACTGTCGCGACGAGCTGGCCGATCCGATTACTGGTTTCTCCCGATGGGCAGCGCTCGTCGGCGCCGATTTCCGCGCAAGGGCAACTTGTTTCGGGCAATTACTTCGGTGGGCTTGGAATTGGCGCTGCGATAGGCCGCGTGTTCGGTCCCGACGAAGACCGGGCTCCAGGCGCAAACCCGGTCGCGGTGCTCAGCCACGCTTTCTGGCAGCGGCAGTTCCACGCCGACCCGCAGGCCATTGGCCGCATCCTCGAAATCAATGGCTTCGCATTCACGATCATCGGCGTCACGCCGGCATCTTTCACGGGAACAAGCCTGAACCCGCAGGTGCCCGATCTTTGGGCGCCGATCGCCATGCAGCAGCAATTCGTTCCCGGCCAGTACTGGCTGCGCACGCCGACGGACTTCGCATTTCAGGTCCTTGCGCGGCTCCAGCCCGGTGTTGCAATGAGGCAGGCCGAGGCGGAAACCGACACCCTCGTCCGGCAGTTCGCTACGAGCTACACCACCCGCGACCGTACCCTCGCGGTCAAGCTTCAAGCCACTTCATTCCTCGGCAATACGGAGGACATCAATTTCAGGGCCGGCATGGCAGGCATGATGGCGGTCTTCTTTCTGGTCCTCCTTGTCGCCTGCGCCAACGTGACCAACATGCTGCTGGCGCGCGGCGCCGCACGCCAGCGGGAGATCAGTGTCCGCATGGCGCTCGGCGCCAGCCGGATGCGCGTCATCCGCCATCTTTTGACGGAGAGTGTCCTGCTCTCGCTCGCGGGCGGCGCGGCAGGCCTGGGGCTGGCGGTTGCGGCCGGCAAACTGCTCTGGATCGCGATGAACGAGATACTCATCCGCCAGCAGGGCGCCGACTTTGTCTTCAGCCTCAACTTCAGCCCCGATTGGCGCGTTCTCGTCTACGTTTTCGTCCTGTGCCTTGCGACCGGAATCATCTTCGGCCTTTCGCCGGCATTGCAGATCACCCGCCGCGATCTCAGCTCGTCGCTCAAAGACGATACGACTTCATTTGGCCATGGCGTCTCCCGCTCGCGGCTTCGCAGCCTGCTCATCGGCGGGCAGGTTGCCGTCTCGATGTTGCTGCTTACCAGCGCCGGGCTTCTGGTCCGCGGCCTGGCACGCTCCCAGCATGCCGATCCCGGGTTCGCTACCCGCAGCGTTTACCTGATGCGCGCGGATTTTGGCGACGATCCGGCACGGGCTTCCGTCTCCTTCCACCGCATGCTGGATTGGCTCGGCAGGCAGCCTGAGGTTCGCGATGTTGGCTACGGCACCGCTCCCATGTTGGGAACGTGGACCCCGCGCATCGTCATCCGGCATTCCGGCTCGGTCGCTGGAGAAGTAGAGGGCCGAACGCTGGCCAGCTTTGCTTCGGACCATTACCTCGACTCGCTCGGAATCCCGCTGCTTCGCGGCCGCAACTTCACGCCCCAGGAATCGGCCGCCGGGACGCCTGTTGCGATCATCAGCGCCGCAACCGCACGGCAGTTTTGGCCCGGGGAGGATCCCATCGGCAAACGCTTCCGGCTCGACTTGAAATTCGACGGCAAGCTCACCGAGTATTCCGTGATCGGCATCGCCCGCGACGTGCGCTTCGCCAACCTCACCCGCATCGATCCGGCCCACGTCTATTTCCCGCCCGATCCCGCGGTCGACCATCCCGTGCTTATCAGCCTCCGCGGCGACCCGCAGAGCTCGCTCCGCACCTTGTGGAGCGGCCTGCGCGACTATGACCCCGCCGTTCTTCCGAGCATCCGGCTCTGGAATATGGAGACCATGGTGGTGAGCATGCAGCGCACGCTCTCGCGGTCGCTCGCGGCGCTGGCCGGCATTCTCGCGTTGCTTTCTCTTACGCTCGCCGGCATCGGCATCTACGGCGTGATGGCGTACGTGGTCAGCCAGCGCACCCGCGAGATCGGACTCCGGATCGCACTCGGCGCCACGCCCGCTCGCGTGGTCAGGTCTGTAGCGGTTGAGGGGCTGCGCCCGGTGCTGGCTGGCATGGCGATCGGGCTTGCCGGCGGTGCGGCCGCGTCGCTCTTGCTTCACAGCACCCTTGCTCTTCCCGGCTCGCTCGACTTCCTTTATGGCGTGCGCTTCTATGACCCGATTACGTTCCTGGCTATCACGAGTTTCCTCGTCTTGATTTCGATTGTGGCGAGCCTGGTGCCGTCTGTTCGCGCGGTTCGCGTCGATCCTGTCCAGGCTCTGCGTTACGAGTGAATCAAGAGCCTGTTGACGAATCGAGGCGTCTGCATCTTCGTGAGGAATTCTCTTCAGGATGGCGGCGTATCGGCAGGCTGCCGGAATTGCTGGCCGGAAAGCGGAGGCTCGGGTTCGCGAACGGCGGCGTTATTTCCAAATGATTGTGGAATTTCCGCGGTAGGATGGGAGCGGCCTTTAAGTGGCTGATCCATGAGCTTGAGCGCGCGCGGTTTTATGGCTGCAGCAAGAGAGCGGCGGACGGAGCGGGTGCGCGGAGGAGTGCGCGCACACTCCGGTGGGCGCGTGCGTGCGTGGATGCAGCGTGCGGCGGTGGGCGTGCTGGCGCTGGCGGTGCTGGTTCTTGTGCCGCTGCGGGTGTTGAAGATCGGCGAGCATGCTTCCCGGTCCCCAGGTGCGAGGGACCGGGGGCACCCACAGCAGAACGCTGAACTCGCGTGGACGGACCGGTTCGGGGATGGGACGCCGGATTTTCTGCGGTTGACGGATCCGGCGGATCAGGCCGCCTTCCGCCGGTGGTTCACCCTGATTGCGATGTACCAGTCGGCGCGGCCGAAAGGCGAAGTTCCGGCTGAGATTGTAGATTGCGCCAGTTTGCTCAGATATGCGTATCGCGAGGCGCTGAAGCGGCATGATGCAGAGTGGGTGATGGCGACGGGGATCGAGGCTCCGATGGCGGGTGGGGATGTTCGGGCGTGGCGCTATCCGGATACGCCGCTGGGGATGGGGCTGTTTCGCGTGACGTCGGGGCCGTTTGTGGCGGCGGATGCTGCGAACGGCGCGTTTGAGCAGTTCGCGGATGCGAAGACACTTGTGGAGCGGAATGCGTACCTGGTGAGCCGCGATGTGCGGGCGGCGCTGCCGGGAGATCTGCTGTTCTGGCGGCAGTTCGGTCAGTCGTCGCCATGGCACTCGATGATCGTGACGCGCGTGGCGGCGGATGCGGAGGTTGTGTACGACACGGGCCCTGACCACGGTGAGCCCGGAGAGATCCGGCGGGTGAGGATTGCGGAGCTGGTGGAGCATCCGGATGCGCGGTGGCGGCCGATGGAAGGGAATCCGAATTTTCTGGGCGTGTACCGGTGGAACATTCTGCGAGGAAGCGAATGAGCGTGGCAAGCGGAATTCGTCTGGGGCGAATGATTCGCGCAAAATCAATGTCGTTGCGCCGTCCCTACGGGACTCGTCAGGAATTTGTGGAAACCACCTTCCCCACGCTGAAGCGCGGGGCTAACGAACACTGCGCCTCCGGCGCGGCCTCCAAGACATTGCTTGCGTTCTTGCTGTTCGCTCTGTTCGTTACGAGTGCCTTTGCGAAGGATGCGCCGCGGTCGTTCTCGCTCTCGACTTCGCGGACGTTTGCGCCGGGCGAGAGCGTGAAGATTCAGCTCTTCGCGCGCAACGTGCCGGAGTTCGAGTTTCGCGTGTACAGGGTGAAGGACGCGGAGAAGTTTTTTGCAGGGCTGAAGGACGTGCACAGCTTCGGCGAGCACGCGGAGTCGCCCGCGGAGCAGATCGAGCAGAAGACGTGGATCGAGCGGATCCACGACTGGAAGGCGCACCTGTGGTTTCAGATTCGGCACTTCTTCCGCGGGCAGTTTACCGACGACGCGCGGGACAGCTTCCGCGAGGAGCAGGGGAAGCTCGGCAAGCGGAGCCGCGTCGTAGGGGCGACTCAGTTTGCGCAGGTTCCGCTGCTGAACGAGAGCCAGCTGGTGGCGCGGTGGAAGCTGGAGACGCCTCCGGCGGTGGTGAGCGAGACGCAGCAGCTGCCAATTGAGGGGCTCAAGGAAGGCGTGTACCTCGTCGAGGCGACGGACGGGACGTACAGGGCGTACACGGTGGCGATCGTGACCAGCATGGCGCTTGTGGAGCGCAGCTCGAACGGAACGGCGAGCTTATATGTAGCGGACCGGAAGACGGGCGCGCCGATTGCAGATGCGCAGGTTGCGATGTATGCGAGCGGAAAGTTTCAGTCGTCGGGGAAGACGAACGGGGACGGGCTCGCGGACCTGACGATGGAGAAGCACGCAGCGGCCGCGGCGGAGGAGTGGGCGTCGCTCGAGAACGTGTGGGTGCTTGCGCGGAAGGGAGACGATGCGGCGCTGGTGACGCCGTGGGGATACGGATTCAACGAAGGCGGGCACGAGAACGAGAGGGCGTTCCTGTATACGGACAGGCCTGTGTACCGGCCGGGACACACCGTGCACATCAAGGGGGTTCTCAGGAAGGAGCAGAACGACACGCTGCTGATGCCGGATGAGAAGACCGTGACGCTGACCGTGACGGGTCCGGATGATAAGACGGTGCTGAAGCAGGATGTTCCGGTGAGCGCGCACGGTACAGTGACGGGCGATCTTAACCTGGACCGCGATGCGGCGCTTGGGTACTACAGCGTCACGCTGAACGGGCAGATGGGGAACGGCAATTTCTACGTGGAGGAGTACAAGAAGCCGGAGTACCAGGTTACGGTGAACCTGACCCCGCGCGTGATCCAGGGGAATGCGATTACGGCGATTATCCAGGCGCGATACTTTTTTGGCGAGCCGGTGGCGGGGGCGAAGGTGAAGTACGTGGTGCATACGTCGCAGCACTGGTGGTGGGACGAGGACGAGAGCGACGAGAACGGCGGCGAGGCGGAGGAGGGAGCGACGGAGTACGATGCCGATGCCGAGGGGGGTGGCGACGAACAGCAGGAACAGGAAGGTGTCCTCGACGCAAACGGGCGGCTGACGGTCGAGATTCCGACGCGCGTGGACGAAGAACGCAACGGCCAGGGCCACCGCGACATGGACTACCGCGTTGAGGCGCGGGTGACGGACGCGGCGGACCGCGAGGTGAGTGGGCACGGGACGACGCTGGCGACGTATGGAAGCTTTCGCATCAGCGTGGAGCCGGTGAGCTATGTGGTTGAGGGCGGGCAGCCGGTGAAGGTGAAGGTGCACGCGCAGGACTACGAAGGCAAGCCAGTGCAGGGTCCGATGCATGTGACGGCGTCATTGACGACGTGGGATTCGGTGACGCACCAGCGAACGGAGAAGCAGGCCGCGGCGAAGGAAGTGACGACGGGCGCGGATGGGACTGCGCTGGTTGAGCTGCAGATTGCGGGAAGCGGCGACTTCGAAGTGAAGGCGAGCGCCATGACGCCCGAGCAGCGCGTGGTGGAGGGGCGCACCTGGGTGTGGATCTGGAATGGGGCGGGCGAGTTTTACAACCCAAACACGCAGATGCAGATCGTCACCGATAAAAAGACCTACACCGTGGGCGAGACGGCGCATCTGCTGCTGGTGACAGGGCTGAAGGAGTCGTGGGCGGCGGTGACGGTCGAGGGCGACTCGGTGCAGTTACGGCGCGTTGTTCACGGGACGAGCGAGAGCGTGCCGATCGATGTGCCGATTACCGCGCAGTCGCAGCCCAATGTGTTTGTGACGGCTGTGGTCGTGCACGACAACCAGATGATGACGGCGCAGAAGAGTTTGAGCGTTCCGCTGACGGAGCGAACGCTGACCATCACGGCGACTCCGAGCAAGGACAAGTATTTGCCGGGCGAGCAGGGGAGCTTCGACGTATTCGCGGCGGACTCGAAGGGGCAGCCCGTGCAGGCGGACCTGAGCTTCGGGGAGGTGGATGAGGCGCTCTACTCTGTACGGCCGGATTCGACGGGCAACATCGTGAACTATTTCTACCCGAAGAGGTATGTGTATCTGCAGGCGCAGAGTTCCTTTGATTTCTTCTTCAGCGGGCAGGCGGGCAAGCAGAACCCGCTGCTGGCCTCGTTGAGCGCGGGCCTCTATCACCCGCGGATGGTGCAGGTGAAGCCGGGATCGGACCTGGTGGTGCCGAAGGTGCGGAAGGCGTTTCCGGATACGGCGTACTGGAATCCGAGCGTGAGGACGGGGGCGACCGGACATGCAACGGTGACGTTCAATTTTCCGGATGCGTTGACGACTTGGCGGACGACGATCCGCGCGATGACAGACGACGGCAAGGCCGGCGGCGCGGTGACGCGGGTGCTGGTTCGCAAAAATTTGATCGTGCGTCTGGCGGCGCCGAGGTTTTTCCGACAAGGCGACGAGACTGTGCTGCGGGTGATCGCGCACAACTATCTCGAATCGGCGAAGGACGTGACGTTCGCGCTCGATGCGCAGGGCGTGGACCCGGTGAGCGGGCAGCAGCAGACGGTGAACGTACCGGCTAAGGGCGAGGCGTCAGTGGACTGGCGCGTGAAGGCCAGCGTGACAGGCAACGCGGTGCTGACGGCGAAGGCGCTGACAAACGAGGAGAGCGACGCGTTGCAGATCACGCTGCCTGTGCTGCCGTTCGGGGTGAAGCAGAGAGCGGCGGGATCGGGAGTGGTGTTTTCGGGCGCGGGACAGAACCAGTGGACCTATTCCTTCCCTGCGGGCTCGGATGCGGGCACGCGCGGCCTGACCATTACGGTGGCGCCGAGCGTAGCGGGAACGGTCTTTGATGCGCTCGATTACCTGGCGAGCTATCCGTGGGGATGCACGGAGCAGACGATGTCGAGCTTCCTGCCGGATGTGATCATGGCGCACACGGTGGACCAGCTTAAGGTGAAGTCGTCAGTAGACCGCGCGACTCTGAACGACATGGTGAAGGCGGGCCTCGAACGGCTGAACGGGTTCCAGCACGATGACGGCGGGTGGGGATGGTGGCCGGACGACGAGAGCCGCGTGTTCATGACTGCATATGTAGTAAGCGGGCTGGGGCAGGCGAAGGACGCAGGCTACGCGATCGAAGAAGCGCGTTTGCAGAGAGGGCGTGATTGGCTCGGAAAGGCGCTCGCCGCGCATCCGAACATGATTCCGGATCTGCGGACATACGTGGTGTATGCGCTGGCCACGACGGGCGGCGCGGAGAAGAAGGCGCTGGAGAAGGCATGGGGAGATCGGGGCAAGGTGAGCGATGAGGGGCTGGCGCTGATCGGGCTGGCGCTCGATGCCACGCAGGACGCGCGCGCGAAGGACGTGGCGCAGATGCTCGAGAAGAAAGCCAAGGTGACGGATCACGACGCGCACTGGGAAGGCACCTACGACGGAATGCTCGAGTACTGGTACGACACGTCGTCTGAGACGACTGCGTTTGCGCTGAAGCTGTTGGTGCGGGAGGACCGGTCGAGCGGGCTGATGCCGAAGGCCGCGGTGTGGCTGGCAGAGCATCGCGACGGCGATTACTGGTGGACGACGAAGCAGACGGCAATGGTGATTGGAGGGCTGACGGATTACCTGGCGCTGAGCGGGGAGACTCAGAACGAGAGCGACGTGGAAGTGCTGGTGAACGGAACAAGCGTGGGCAAGCGGCACTTCGCCGCGGCGGATGCGTTCGGGCTGCCGTGGAAGGTGACAATTCCGGCAGCGCAGTCCGGGACGGGCGGACAGGTGACGATCCGCAAGACGGGGAACGGGATCACGTACTGGTCGGCCGAGGGCGCGTGGTACTCGGCGGACAAGCGGCTGTATCAGCAGGGAAAAGTTGCGCTGAACATCGCGCGCGATTACTACCTGTTGAAGAAGCGGCAGGATAAGCCAACTGACCCGATCACGTACGACCTCGTGCCGCTCGCGGGCCCTGTGCACATCGGCGACATTGTGGCGGTGCGGCTGGCGGTGAATGGGAGCGACTGGAGGTACCTGCTGGCCGAGGACCCGATTCCGGCAGGGACGGAGTTTCTGCCCAACACGGGGCTTTACACGATCAACCAGAAGCCTTCGTGGTGGGCGGACTACTTTACGCGCGAAGAGTTCCACGACGACCGGGCGGCGTTCTTCAACACGGACTTCAGCACGAGGCGCGAGTACGTCTACCTGCTGAAGGTGGATAACGAGGGCAAGTTCCAGATCAGCCCGGCCTCCGCGGGGCCGATGTATCAGCCGGGCACCCAGGCGACGACGGATCCGGCGATGCTGGAGGTGCAGCCATGAGGGTATTTGAAGTCTGGGGCGATCTGATCAGAGACGGATTGGCGCGGCTCAGGCGAGCGTGGGGCTGGATTGTCGCGCAGTTCATCGGGATGGTGCTGCTGATCGCTCTTGGGCTCGGCTGGACGCGGGTTCCGGAGAAGTATGGCTGGCAGGTGGCGCTCACATTCGTTTTGCCACTGGTGATCATTGCGGGATTCCTATGGCTGCAGGCGGGAACCATGCGGGCGTGGTTGCGCGAGGGGCCGCGCCCGGTGGCGATTGAGGCCGAGGACGAGGAAGTTTCAGAGGAGGATGAGGGGCAGGAGGAAGACGACGATCAGGAGCCGCGGCGGGTATTGCTGGCATGGGGCGCGGTAACGCTGATCTTGTGGATCGCGATTGGCTGTATCGCGTGGTGGGGGTTGGATCACCTGGAGTTGCGAGGATATTCGTGGTCGGGGTATGTGAACTCGAAGCTCGGGCCGCACGCGCGGGCGACGTGGGGAAGCTACAACAACGTGTACCGCGATTTTGAGTGGGGGATCTGGGCGCTCAAGTGGGTGGTGGTTCCGGGGCTGCTGGTTCCGCTCGCGGTTTGCTCGGCTGCGTGGGGTTTGATTCGGACGCCGTGGCGGCGCGGACTGTGCGTGTGGAGGAAGTGGAACTGGTGGCCAGTGGTAGTGGCGTGGGCGCTGATCGGCGAGGCGTGGCCACAAACGTGGTTCAGCACGCAACCGCACGGGACCGTGCATGAACAAGTTTGGCGCGTTGTATGGAAACTCGCCGGGTGGTATCTGCTGGCAGTGCTGGGGTGGAACAAGGTGGTGGGGTGGGCCGCGATGCTGGTGGACCCGCGGCCGCGGACGCTGATGGACGAGCCATATTTGCGGCTGGGGTTGAGCGACGCCGTGACGCCGCCGCTGCCGATTGCGCCCGCCGCGGAAGAAGTTGCGCCGGAGCCTGAGCCTGGCGCGAAGGTTGAGCCGGCCGAGAAGGTTGAGCGTGTCGCCGAGACAGAGCCTCCGAAGGGTGAGCCGGAGCCGCTGAAGGAGGAGCCCGGGGAGGAAGCGCCCCAGACACTTCCGGATGGGCTGGTTGGGCGGCCGTTACCGCAGGGAAGCGACGAGGTTGAGGGGAAGGCCTGAGCGGAGCCAGCGAAGGACCTGATCTCGGCCGTAGCGATCGAGAAGGCGGCCGGCGAAGATTGCGGCGTCACGGTGGGCCGTGGCCGACTGCGCCTCGGTTGTGGCGTGAGCGAGAGCGGCGTCGACGGAAGTCAGCGACTGCGTGGGCATCCGGTGGGTGGCCGCCGATGCGGAGTCGCCCGACTCGGACCACAATTCAACCAATCCTTCGCGCAACCACAGGGGAGCTTGCGGACCTGCGTGGCTCTCGATGAGGGCGTGCAGAAATTCATGGCGCATTGTGCCGGCGAGCAGATGGCGCGCGGAGAGAATCGCCAGCGGCTGCGTCGCGATCCAGTCGCCCTCGGTGAAGGCGGCCACCCAGCCAGGCGCGAGCGTGGCGTTGCGGAATGCGGGCGTTGATGGGAAAGCGCGGATGGTGAACGTGGCTGCGGGATCGAGGCCGGAGCGCTGGGAGGCTTCGGCGCGGGCGCGCGCAAGCTCAGGCAGAAATCGCTCTGCGCCGGGGTCGAGCGATTCGAGGGTGAAGCCGGGGCCGGCGAGCCCAGTCCAGGCGCGGCCCGTTGCGTCGTCAAGAGGCACGGCACCGGGGAAGTATTGATTCAGGATCTCTGAGGCCGAGTGCCCTTGCGCGGCCATTGCTGCGGCGCCTTTCTGGCAGAGGCCGACGCCGTGGCCCCATCCGCGGCCGTGGAAGTAGAAGCGGTCGCCCTGTTCGGAGATTTCGAACCATGTGCTGGGGATGCGGTTCCAGCCCAGGGCTGCGCCGACGGCAAGGCGGAAGCCTTCTGCGGAGATCTCGCGGTTGTCGAGGCGCACAGTGAGGACGCGGTCGGAGGGAGCGCGCCTCGCAACGGCGAGATGCTGCCAGCCGGATGGAGCTAGGCCGCGGGCGGCGAGGGCGGAGGAGATGTCCTGCCGCGAGAGATCGCTCGCCCAGTCGTTCGATCCACTGCGGGCGCAGTATGAGTCGGGGCGCGACGGGAGATATGGAGCTTCCGGGGCGGCTGGCCAGATCTCGGCGGGCGTGGCGGTGTGGCCGCCGCAATCCTTGTTGAAATACGCGAGTGCGGGCTGGTGGTGGAACCAGAGAGTCTCGCCGGCTGTGGCGAGTGTTGCAGCGTGAGCGGCGGGAGCGCGGTCGGGAACGCCGTGCCAGTGGAGGAGCTGGCAATGGGTGGAGTCGCAGAGATCGTAGCCCTTGTGGCCGTGTCGGACGTGGAGCGCATACGTGCGGACGACGATGGCGAGAGCGCGCAGGGACTGAGGCGAGTCGGCTGGACCGGACTCGCTGGCTACGACGCGTTCGACGTAGGTTTCGACGGGGAGGGTGACGGCGAGGACGAGTTCGCCGTTGCTTGCGGTGATGGCGAGAGGGTGGTAGAGGGTTTCGGATTCGTTGTGGGCCGTAAGAGTGAAGGAGCCGGAGAGGTAGATTGCGCGGAGCGTTGCGCTTTCGATCCCGAGGCTGACGACGAGGTTGTTTCCGTCGGCGCGAACGGAGAAAGGCCAGGGCTCAGTAAGGGTCTTGCAACGCTCGCAGTCCTTCCACGCCGCATTCGGACCCGGGGCAACGGAGAGTTGTTTGTCGTGCCACAGAGTCCAGAGGCCGATACGGAGGGTTGAGGTACGTGCCACCTCAGGGGCTGAAGCCCCATTCACATTTTTGATGGAATCATCGGCACGACTGAAGTCGTGCCCTGACGCGGGGCGCGATGCCAAAGATGTGAATGCAAATACTGCGACGAATACTGATGCGGGGATGCGACCGGCGCTGAAAGTACGGGTCATCTGGGCACCAGCGGGGAGTGGGCAAGGAGTATGCCGGCGAGGTGGGCAGCGTCGGCGCCGCGGCCGGAGGGGACGAATACGAGGATCACGACTTCAGGGCGGGCGGCAGGGGCGAGTCCGGCGAACCATCCATGAGTTTGAGCCGAGGCGATGCTTTCGGCGGTGCCGGTTTTTCCGGCTATGGGGACGCCGCCGAGGCCGGCCTGGCCGGCCATGCCGAAGCTGGCGGAATCTGTGAGCCCGGAGAGGACGGTCTGGGCGGGGACGGAACCGTGGTGTGCGGCGAGTTCGCGGGCGAGCCAGCGGTAGGCTTCGGCGAGTTCGAGGGGCGTGATGCGGATTCCTTCGACGCCGAGAAGGGCGAGCTGGGTTTCGTCGGGAGTCTGCGGAGAGTGGAATTCGGCGATCGCTTCGTTGGGCGCGAGATCTGTTCGGGCAAGCAGGCCGGTGGGGCGAAGGAGCGCGTCGAGTTCGCCGGGGCGCAGGGTGCGTGCGACCTGGGCGAAATAGGTGTTGCAGGACCATGCGAGGGCCTGGCGGGCGTCGAAGGGCGTGGCAAGCGGGTGAGAACAGGCGAGGCGGTGGCTGGCGACGACCAGGTTGCCGTTGCAGGCAACGCGCTGGGCGGGGTCCCAGCGATTGCGGGCGAGGAGCTGGTATAGGACGAGCGGCTTTAGGGTCGAGCCGGGGGCTGCGAGTGTGCGTGCGGCTTCGGGCAGGTTGCGGGAGGCGAGGACGTGGTTGGAGGCGACGTCGAGGACGAGGATGCGGGCGCTGGAGGATGACTTCGAAGCGGCGGTGACGGCGGAGGACCAGGATTGAGCCGCAAGGCCTGTGGCGCAGAGTGCGGCGGCGAGCAGGGCAGACCCGGTTCGGAGGAGCGGGAGCACAGAAAGAGTATGAACGATCGCAATGGTTCAACGAATGAGCGGGTCGACAAACAGACGAGGCAGCAGCGGTTGTCAACGAATCATCGAATGGACGGCGGAGTTATGATGGAGGCCGCTGAAAGATGGCCTGTGGACGGCGCCGGCGCGGCTGGCGCGGGAGGTTGCGATGGCCCAATACACCCTGAACATCAATGGCAAGCAAAAACACGTAACGGCTCCGCCGGATGAGCCGCTCTTGAGCGTGCTGCGCTACCGGCTGGACATGACGGGCACCAAATACGGATGCGGCGAGGGCCAGTGCGGCGCGTGCACGGTGCTGCTGAATGGCAAGGCCGTGCGGTCGTGCCTGACGCCGGTTTCGGGGGCGGCGGGCGCGAAGATCACGACCGTCGAAGGCCTCGAGCAGGACGGCAAGCTGACCCCGGTGCAGCAGGCGTTCGTCGAGGAAGGCGCGTATCAGTGCGGGTATTGCACCTCTGGGATGGTGATGAGTGCGACGGCACTGCTCAGGGAGGAGAAGTCGCCGAGCGATGAGCGGATCGTGGAGGCGATGAACGGGAATGTGTGCCGGTGCGGAACGTATCCGCGGATCGTGGCGGCGGTGAGGCTGGCGTCGCGGCTCGCGGCGCAGGCGGGAGGCGGGCGATGAACTCTCCCTATACGAGCATGAATGTCTGGACCGAAGGATTCCGCGAGACGGTGCGGCCGGGTGCGATGCATGTGGACCGGCGCGATTTTCTCAAAGGTCTTGGCGCGGGGCTGCTGGTGGCGATGGCCTCCGGGGAGGCGTGGGCGCAGGAGTCGGGCCGCGGGGGCGGCTTCGGCGGGCACGCGCTGCCGACGGACCTGAATGCGTGGATCCACATTGGAGCGGACGGAAAGGTGAAGGTCTTTACCGGCAAGGTGGAGGTTGGGCAGAACATCCGCACGTCGCTGGCGCAGGCTGTTGCGGAGGAGCTGCGGGTCGAGTTCGACGCGGTGTCGATGGTCATGGGCGACACGGACCAGGTTCCGTGGGACATGGGGACGTTCGGGAGCATGACGACGCCGACGATGAGCCCCCGGCTGAGGAACATGGCGGTGGCGGCGCGGGACATGCTGGTCCAGATGGCGGCGACCGAGTGGCAGGTGGATTCGTCGCGGCTGACGACTGCGGACGGCAAGGTGAAGGAGACGAGCGGCGGAAGATCGATCGCATACGGCGAGCTGACTCATGGCGAGAAGCTGGTGAAGGTGGTTGAGGGCGATCCGCCGCTGACGCCGGCGACGGAGTGGAAGATTGCGGGGACGCCGGAGCCAAAGGTGGGCGGGCGCGAATTCGTGACGGGGAAACACAAGTTTCCGTCGGATATTGCGCGGCCGGGAATGATCCATGGCGCGGTGGTGCGGCCCGCGGGGTTCAACGCGAAGCTGACGAGCGTGGATACGAGCGCCGCGGAGAAGATGGCGGGCGTGAAGGTGGTTCGCGACGGCGACTTCATCGGGGTGGTGGCGCCGGATGCGTACACGGCGCGGCAGGCGGCCGACGCGATCGATGCGAAGTGGGACGTTCCGAAGCAGCAGGGAAACGATGGGCTATTCGCGTATCTGAAGAGCCATCCTGAGCACGAGCGCGGCGGCGGCCGGGGACAGATGCAGAAGGGCTCGGTGGACCCGGCGCTCGCCGGCGCGGACGTGAAGCTCGAAGAGAGCTACACGGTGCAGTACATTGCGCACGCGCCGCTCGAGCCGAGAGCGGCGGTGGCGGAGTGGCAGGACGGAAAGCTGACGGTGTGGACGGGGACGCAGCGGCCGTTCGGCGTCCAGGGCGAGCTGATGCAGGCGTTCAACCTGCCTGCCGAGAAGGCGCGGGTGATCCAGCCTGATATGGGCAGCGGGTACGGCGGCAAGCACACGGGCGAGGCGGCGATGGAGGCGGCGCGGCTGGCGAAGGCCGCCGGCGCGCCGGTCAAGGTGGTGTGGACGCGCGAGGATGAGTTCACGTGGGCGTACCTGCGGCCGGCGGGGCTGATCGAGATCAGGGCGGGCGCAAAGAAGGACGGCACGCTGGTGGCGTGGCAGCAGGACAACTACAACTCGGGGCTGTCGGCGATCGACACTCCCTATGACGTCGAGAACCACGTCGCGCAATACCATCCGGCGCAGACACCGCTGCGGCAGGGATCGTACAGGGCGCTGGCGGCGACGGCGAACAACTTCGCGCGCGAGTCGCACATGGACGCGGTGGCGCACGCGGTGGGCATGGATCCGCTGGAGTTCCGGCGGAAGAATTTGAAGAACGAAAGGCTGCGGGCAGTACTGGACGCGGCGGCGGAGAAGTTTGGCTGGGGCAAAGCGAAGGCGACGGCTGAGCGCGGGTTCGGGATCGCGTGCGGCACGGACAAGGGCGGGTATATCGCCACGTGCGCGGAGGTGGAGATAGACGCTCACAAGAAGGTTCGGGTGCGGCGCGTGGTGGCGGCCTGGGAATCGGGCGCGGTGGTGAATCCGGACGGGCTGAAGAACCAGCAGATGGGCGGAACGGTGATGGCGCTGGGCGGGGCGCTGTTCGAGCACATTCTGTTCGGCGACGGGAAGATCGCGAACGCGCACTTTGCGGACTATCGCGTGCCGCGTTTCAAGGACGCGCCGGAGGTCGAGGTGGTGCTGATCGACCGCAAGGACCTGCAGCCGGCGGGAGCGGGCGAGATCGGGCTGATCGCGCTGGCGCCGGCGGTGGGAAACGCGATCTTCCAGGCGACGGGCGTGCGGGTGAAGAACATGCCGATGGCGCCGGCGAGCAAGGTGCCGGGGATCGAGGATTCGGGGTTCATAAGCTGAGGATAACGGCGCTTTTAGCGCCCCTTCGCTCCCGGCCCCACGGAGGATAAGGGTATATTTATCAATCTGATGCGAGATTCCTGGGATCAGGCGTCCTGCGCGGGGCTCGTCTTGGGAGAATCGGGTAAGCGGTTTATTTTGAATCACTTGACTTTGCGATTTAACTCAGAGGAAATTTATAGGGGGGTGGGGGGTATTATTTCGGCCTCACCGGGGAGATGATTGGTATTCGGAGTCCTTCCCGGGTCCCCAAATGCGAGGGACCCTTCGGCAGGCTCAGGGCAGGCTCCGGGGCACCCCGCCAAGTTCATGTAAACGATTTATTTTCAATTATTTGTCCTTGTGATTTAACTTACAGGAAATTTTATGGGGGGGAGGGGGGTGGGGGGTGGGTGTTTTCTCACTCCGCGTAGGCGATTGCGGGGTTGAAGTCCCCTGGTCCCCAAATGTGAGGGACCAAGGGCACCCCGGCTCAGGGGTAGGCTCCGGGACACCCGGCGCGTTGGAAGACTTAAAGTGCGAGTCTGGAGACTCGCACTACAGCCGGTTTGGAAACCGGCGGTACGGATGGTTTTTTTAGGCTCTTATTTAATGATACCGATTTCGAAAAGTGGATCGGCCAAACCTGGGAAAAACTTTTTCTCCTGTATTGTCATAGAGTTACGGGAAATTTTCCACAGGCTGGCACTTGACAGGATTTCGGATGCGACTGGGAACCGTCTTCCGGGCGGGGTTCTACGGCTTCGTTGCCCCCGACGCAGGCGATGAAGTGCCGGTCGCGGGCGGCGGCGGCGGGGGTGGGGCGAACTTCGAAGTGTAGTAGAAGTCGGGATTACTCTCGGGCTCACTGAAGTGCTCGTGCGGCGCCGCGTCGAGCGAGCCGTGGTGCAGGTAGGCCTTCACCCTTTCGCCGAAGGCGTTCAGCGTGGTCACCCCGGTGGATGTGGAATGCTTGGTTTCGACCTGCCATTGATAGCGGTCGGGATTGTTGACTCTTGTTTTGGCCAGGGCGATCAGCTTGGTGCTGTCGGGCACCGTGCTCGAGATGCCCGTCCATGATCCGTCAAACGGGTCAGCGCCCTTGTGGTGAAAGGTGCCGGTGAAGGTGATGTCGATCGTGGTGCCGGCGGGACCGGTGGTTTTCTTCGTCGACATGGCATCGGGTGTGAAGTCGCCGTCACTCATGGCCTTGCCGTACAGGATCTTGCCCTCCGCCAGCGTCTGCGGATCGTTGAAGGTATCCGAGGCAACGGGGCTGCGGTCGACCATCTGGCCCTGCTGGTCGCCGGCCCTCCCGGGATCGCGCGCGACCAGCCTCGTCGCCAGGTCCTGGCGCTGTTTCAGGGACAGGTGAGGATAGAGCCTGTCGATATCAGGCTGCAGTTCCGCAGTGGTGAAGAGCTTGTTGCCGGGCCGCTGAAACATCGGTCCGGAGAGGGCGTCGACGATCTTCGCCTTGTTCTCGACCTCGTCGAGCTCCGGCTTGATGCGCGTTTCTTCGGCGGCAATGGCCTGCTTCTGCGCGTCCTGGGCCGCTTTGCGCGCAGCCACGGCGTCGTCATGGGCCTTTTTGGCTTTCTTCAGGTCGTCTCCCTTGAGCTTTGGATCGACGGGCGCGGGCGCGGGAGGAATTGCCGGCTGTTTTGCGGTGAAGGCCGCGATGTCAGTGTCGTGAGCGGCTTTTCGCGCGTCGGTTCCGAGCTTGGCATCCGGGGTGTATTCCTGCTCGTGGGTCGGCGCGGTGACGGTGCCGGCGCCGCCGAAGGCCTCGTCGATGAGCTCGACCATCTCCGTGGTGCGGCCAATATCGCAACCCTTGATGTGGATCATGGTCTGGGCATCGACGACGGAGGAGACGGATGTAAGCGAGGTTGAGCCCCCCCCGGCGGGGTGCAGGGCGTCGCGCAGCTCGTTGACCGTCATATGTCCGGTACCCGAGGAATTGAGGCTGAAGCCCAGGGTGCCGTCCTCATTGCCGTGAGAGACGATGTAGAGATTGCCGATTTTGTCCTTCACGTTCGCCGAAATCCAGCTCAGCATGTCGTCGAGGGACCGCTTATCGTCCACGAAGGTGGCGGCAGGCAGATGCGCGTGGAAGTAGTTGGCCGCCTGCGTGTAGAACGGATTGCCCGTGCCCGACGGATCTTTGCCCATGATGAAGACGTAGTCTTTGCGCGGAGTCGGCGTGGTGACGGTGGGGCCCTGCCGCTGGACCCAGGGCATCGGGGCGGATCCCTGCTGCGTTACATGGGCCAGCTCGTGCGCCAGCAACATTCTGCCGCTGGAGGAGCCGGGCTGATATTGTCCGGAGGAAAAGACGAGGTTCGTGCCCACGGTATAGGCCAGCGCATTGACGGCTGTGGCGGATGTGGCTGCGAGCGCGTCGGTGTGCACACGGACACGGCTGAAGTCGGCCTGGAAGCGGGGCTCCATGTCGGCGCGCACCGCGGGCTCAAGGGGCTGGCCGGGGGAGGCAAGCACCCGGTGCACGACGGGCGGCGCGGCGACCGCGCCCGGTTCGTCTGCGGATTTGCGGCGCAGCGCTGGCGCCGGCGCGGATGGCGCCTGGCCGGGGCGGGATGCGCTCATCGCCTGGGCCGCGGCGCGGTCGGCTTCGGCTTCGAGGGGGTCGTCGGAGGAGCCAATGGCAAGCTTGCGCTGAAGGGCTAGCGGAGGAAGCGGCGCGGGGGGGAGCGGCAGAGGACCGGCGGGGATGGCGGATGGAGCCTCGGGCAGGAGGCCGGGAGCGGCGGGCGCTCTTTGGGCGGCGGATGGAGCCGGGCGGTCAGGCGCGGCCTTGGCGCCAGCGGTGCGGGAGCGGGTGGGAGGCGAGACTGAGCTGCGCGCGGCCACGGGTTGGGGTACCTCCATCGTGCACGGATCGAACTGCAGCCGGGGGTTCGGGCGAGATCGCTCTGATGGCGCTGACGCCCGGGGATCGAGGAGTCGCCGTTCACGAGCTGAAGGCAAGTCCCTGACTGCCAACCTAACGCATATCGGGGAAGACAGAGTTGACGATCTCGTTGACGTTCTCGGGGGCGGTCATCTGCTTGTTGCTCTCGAGGTTGTCGTGGGTGAAGTTCCACAGATCGCTGCGATCGAACTTACCGCTTGAGGACTGCAGCTTGCTGCCTGCGGCGTCCATGTCGTTGCGCAGTTTCTCGGCGGTGTAGCCTGTCTTCCCTGCCAGGCGGAATCCTTCAGTGATGACGAGGTCCTGGATCATGTGGGTGGAAACGCCGTGCTCGTGGTCGGGAGAGATATTGACGTCGTAGAAGCTCTGTTTGAAGGGAGCCTTGGCATCGACGCCGGGAGCGGCCCAGAAATCGCCAAACTCCACCACCATAGCAGGGGTGGAACCGTGCGCCTGCTCGGCGAGGTTCCAGACAGCCTCAGAGGAAGGGGAACCGGCGCGCTCGAGCTCGATGGTTCGCGGCAACCGGTCATTGGCTTCCATCGATGGCATGGCTGCGAGCGATTCCCGGTACGTGCGTGACGTCGACGTACCCTGCACAACGCGAGTTCTTTCGGCCTGGATGCGGCGAAGGACGGTTTCCCAGATCTTGCGGTTGTGGAGGCTCTCAACTGCGGTCTTCACTTTGCCGTAGAGGTCGAGATCGACCTTTCCGACTGCGTCCATCAGGTTGCGCCCATTGAAGCCTTTTCTTTCTATGCGCGCATCGAGAATCTCGTCGAAGCTGGTTTCGGGGATCTTCTCAAGGGCGGTTTTCACCTTGGCCTCAAATGGGTCCTGCGCGCCGGCTGCAGGAGGCTGCGACGGCTGACGGCCAGCACCCGAGGCGCCCTTGGCGGGGACCTGGGGACGAGTGGCGGGCTCGGCCGGCTTCCCGACGCCGGTTCCTCTCGGTGCACCACCCGGCAGTCCCTTCATTGGTTTGGTTGCCGTGGGAGCGGACGGCAATTCCTCCAGCGGAGTCTCGGGCAGACTCGCCGGTGCACCACTCGGCAGTCCTTTCATTGGTCTGGTTGGCTCGGGCTCGGATGGCAATTCATCCAAGGGAGTCTTGGGCAGATCCTCAGAAGGCGGTGTTTCCAAGGGCTCGAGCGGCGGACTTGTTCTGGCGGGCGCGGGCGCCGATTTGGATTCGTCGATAATTTTGGGTCGCTGATCATGGTCATCAGGTGGCACGAGGTTCTGGCCCATGCCGGCGACGCCGAGTGCCGCTCCCGACAGGACTGGGCCGGCCGAAGTAAATGCCGCCATGTCCATGGTGCCGTAATCGCGCGACAGCCCGATATAGTACAAGAGTGCCCCGATCGGCGATTCAGCCAAATTGTCAAGCGTTTCGGCTTGAGCCTGCTGCAACTGTTCATAAGTGGGCCCCGGGCGGCCAACTTGCGCACGAGCGACCGGTGGCCCTGGCTTGAATATGTCGCGTGGATCCTCCGGCGCAATGAAAGCCTTTGCGAGATCCGCGAAGTCTCCCCGGGGGTTACAAGCTTGAAGACCGGGAGGATGAAGGTCAGGCCACTTCTTGTGGAATTCCTCCCACGACATCGTCCTCGAGAAGTTGAACGCGATATAGTCCAATAGCTTTTTCTCAGCCAGCATAATCTGCGTCGATTGATATTGCTGCGTAAGATACCATCCGAAGTCAGCATAGGCTGCGGGAATCTTCGTAGCGGCTCGCTGACGCTTGGCAGCATCTACGCTTTTGGACTTTTCAAACAGCCACAGCGCCGGATGGCCAGTCGCCAGCAACTCGAGCGGGAGCATCTTGACTGCCTTTTGCATATTTCGCTCGATGGTTCCCTGGATTTCCTTTGCGAACTTATCCCGCTCCTCTTGCTCCTTGAGGCGTTTCCATTCTGCTTCCTGTGCCTCCGCCGTATCGGCCGCAGAAGTACCGGCGTGTGGTTTGTTCGAGCCGGTTGCCCCCTGACTGTCCGTGCCCGCGGTGTAAGAATAAGGTTGCCGCCGAATCGTAGTGCGATCACCGCTTCTTTGCTGCTGCACCACGTGGGTCAGTTCATGAGCCAGCAGCGGCCGGTAATCGGCACTGCCGGGACTGGCTCCCGCACCCAGCACAATCTGCGGTCCAACGGTGTAAGCACGAGCGTGAATCGCCGCGGCAGAGGCTTCGGCCCGCTCGCCAGTGTGGACGCGCACCTGACGGAAATCGCGTTGGAATACTCCTTCCGCCCAGTCGCGGGTCTGAACGTCGAGTTCCTGACCGGGTGAACGAAGAACCTGGTGAACTGCGGGAGGCGCTTCAGTCAAGGGAGGTGGGCAATAGCGGCCGACTTGCGAAGCCCGATGACGAACGCCAGTTTCCAACGCTGTTTGCGCGACACGGTCGGCTTCGGCTTCGAGGGGATCGTTGGAGGAGCCGATGGCAAGCTTGCGCTGAAGGGCAAGCGGAGGAAGCGGCACCGGGGGGAGCGGCAGAGGGCCGGCGGAGATGGCGGATGGAGTCTCGGGCAGGAGTCCAGCAGCGGCGGGCGGCTTTTGAGCGGCGGATGGCGTGACGGAGCGGTTCGCGGCTTTTGAGCCGGCGGTGCGGGAGCGCGTGGGACCTGAGGCTGACATGTGCGCGGTCAAGGGGTGGGGTACCTCCATCGTGCATGGATCGAACTGCAGCCGGGGGTTCGGGTGAGATCGGTCTGATGGCGATGGCGCCGGGGATCGGGGCATCGGGGTTCACGAGCTTAGAACGCGCCGAAGTACGGCGCGCGCCTAACCAGCAGCACAGATGTTCTTCACGAGGGTATCGTAGTCGGAATCGAGGTTTAGGAGCCTGTTGATCTGGGGATCCCAGGCAGAGTAACCGCCTTCCGATTCGAGGACGCGCAGGCAGTCCCACAGGATGCGGACCGATCGGGCGCAGGCGTCTCCCCGGCCCTCGGGGGAGAAACCGATCGAACCTTCGTCGTCGCGGAGATCGATCTGAATGTGATTACGGTGGTCGTTCAGCTCGATGTTCCGGATGATGCGGCGGGCTTCGGCCTCGCTGATTGAGCGGCCGGCCGCGATCTTTGCGTAATTGCGTTCGAATTTTTTCAGGTCCGGGTCGCGGGCGATCAAAGCGGAGGCGAGGCGCTGCTTGCGATCCTCCTTCGAGGGATCGAGAGGACCGGGGTCTTCATCGTCCAACACGCTGGTCCCGGCGCGGCTCTGTTCTTCCCGGTATTGCCTGTATGCCTGATCGCGGTCGCCGCCGGAAGGCAATCGGATCAGGTCCAATCCGTAGCTCATTTGATTTGCGAGGTCTCCTCTCGGGTGAATGGCTCAGTGCGGCGGATTGCAACGGTCAGTGCCGGACGACCTTGATGCCGACTTTCTGCAACTCCTTTTCCAAAGCGTCGGTGGGGCCGTAGCGGGGACTCGCCGGGTTGCGGTAGAAGTGCCACTCGACGCTCTTCACTTTGCCCTGCTTCAGCAATGTGGTGTCCTTCTTGATCTCGAGTTTGATGCGCGAGTCGCTGAGGTCGAACGGACCGCCGTGCTTGGATTCGCGGGCGATGCCGTCGGGTGTCCAGCAGTCGATATCGCGCTCGCCGAGCTCGTCGTTGATCTTAATGCTTTTCTTTTTGCCGCTGAACTCCTCGCGGAGGTAATCCTCTGCATCCTGCCAGGTGGCGGGGTCCGCGGGGCGCGTGAGCCGCCTGCGCTCGGCGTAGAGTTCGTCATTACGGCGCTGGATTTTTGCTTTCTCGTCTTCGAGCCGCTTGACCTCACGGTTGTCTTTCTTCCATTTCTTTTCGAGCTGGTCGCGCTGCTCGCCGCGCGCCGCGGCCATGTCATTTCCGGACTTCTCGGCTTTCTTCTTTGCCGCCTGAATGTCCTTGTCGAGCTCTTTCATCCTGGCGTTGTTCGGAGCCAGTTCCTTGTCGATCTCCTCCACTCGTTTGGCTTTGTCGGCCGCTTCTTTTGCCCGTGCCTTTTCCTCGTGAGTTGGCTCCTTGGGGGCCTCGTCGGGAGGATGCTCGGGCGGCTTGTGCGCCGGTTCAGCGGGCTTCTCGTGAGGCGGGGGCTCGGATTTCTTCGGAGCAGGTTTCTTTTTAGGCGCCGCTGGAGGTTTCTCCTCCGCAGGAGGCGCCTTCTTTGCCGGCTTCGGCTCGGGCTTGGCAGGTTTCTTTGCGGGCGCGTGCGGTTCTTCTTCGGATGGGTGCGGCTTCGGCTTCGGCTTTGGCTCAGGCGCGTGTGGCTTCGGCTTTGGTTCAGGTTCGTGTGTGTGCGGCTTTGGCTTCGGCTCAGGCGTGTGCGGCTTTGGCTTTGGTTCAGGAGCGTGGGGTTTGGGTTCAGGCTCAGGTACGTGTGGCTTCGGTTTGGGCTCAGGCGCATGCGGCTTGGGTTCAGGCGGCTTCGGCTTCGGCTCAGGGGCGTGCGGCTTGGGTTCAGGCGGATGCGGTTTGGGCGGGGGCGGCGGCTCCGGAGGCTTGAGGGCGGGCGTATCCTTGGTTGCGCCCTTGATGGCCTTGGCAGCGGCTGATGCTTCCTGCGCGCTTTCTTTTTCAGCCACGCCGAGCAGATCCTTGAGGAAGGTGCGCAGCTTGCCCATAAGGCCGCCGAACTCTTCGAGGACGGGCTCGAGCGGCTTGAGCACGGTCGAGATCATCTTGCCGATGAAGGCCTCGGCCCGCGTGACCCAAGCGCCGACCGTGGTGAGCAACTCGCCCAGCTTGGCGACGACGCCAGCAAGCATCTCCGCGGTCTTGCCGAATTTGGCGAGCCAGCCGGCGACTTCGCCGAGCTTGCCGGCGATCTGCACAATGGCGTCGCCGATGCCGTCGGTGAGCACGAACAGGGCGACGTTGACGGCCACGGTTCCTATAACCTCGCCCCCCACTTCGGCCAGGTCGTCGATGGGTTTGTCGGTGGCCGCGAGAAGCATTCTTGCGACCGAGTGCCCACCCTTCTCGGCGGCGGCGGTGGCCTGACTCTTGGCCTCATCGAGGAGGGGGAGGAGAGCCTTGACGGAGTCGATCGGGTGATCGATGAAGCTCTTGAGCGCGGCTTTGGCTTTGGCTCCGAGACCGACCATGGAAGCGCCCAGAGCCTCAGCGTCCTGGACGATCTTGTCGCGGTTCTCCCAGGCGGTCTCCGCGGCGTGCCCGCCGATCGCGATGAGTTGAATCCCGAGCTTGCCGAGGTCGAAGAGGCCGGTAATGGGGCTGAAGATCCCCTTGATGAGGCCCCACCAGTATTTAGGGAAGAACAGGGCGAGCTGACTCGGGGACGTGACGAAGTCCTTGAAGTTGTCCCAGACTTTGTCGGCCGCTTCACCTCCGTGATCCTTGACCTCGGCCACGAAGCCATGCCATGTGGCATGCACGAGATCGTAGGTGGTGTCGCCGATTGCGAGAGCCGGGGCGGAGGCAACCTTGATCAGCTTTTCGGTGACCCAGCCAAGGTCGCGGTCGCGGGTGTCGTCGGCGTCCTGGCGCTGGACGAGCGGCGAAGTGGCGCGATGGGGAAGCGCGGCGCGTGCTGGCGCTTCATGGGGGGCGTGCTGGGTCGGAGCCATTCCCTGCTGGACGACATGGGCGAGCTCGTGAGCGAGGAGGGGGCGGTCGGTTGAGCTGCGGCCGGGGCCGAGGACGATGTGGGAGCCGACTGTGTAGGCGCGAGCGCGGACCTCGGCGGCTGATTGTTCGGCTTCGGGACCGGTGTGGAGGCGGACGTTGCCGAAGCCGGACTGGAAGGCGGACTCCGCCCACGAGAGAGTGGATTCGTCGAGCCTGTGACCCGGTGAGCGCAGAACCCGATGGACAAGAGGGGGAGCCTGCGTGAGCGCGGGTGCGGCGCGGCCGGGAGCGCGCGCCGGGATCGGTGAGGCGTACGGATTGACGGCCGCATGCGCGGCGCGATCGGCTTCGCGCTCGAGAGGATCGTCGGAGGAGCCGATGGCAAGCTTGCGCTGAAGGGCGAGCGGAGGAAGGGGCACAGCGGGGAGCGGCAGAGGACCGGCGGGGATGGCGGAGGGAGCCTGCGGGAGGAGCCCGGAGGCGGCGGGCGCCTTTTGAGCGGCGTCCGGAGCGGCGGGGCCGCGCACCGCTTTGGAACCGGCGGTGCGGGAGCGCGATGGAGCCGAGAGTGGTATGCGCGCGGCCACAGGTTGAGGAGACCTCCAAGATGCGCGAACTGTCGGGCGTCAGAAGTTCGCGGTGAGGGTTGCGCAGGCGGTCATCATCGGGACGTCTCCAGCGCGGCTTTCAGATGAACGATGGCGGAATCGCGGGCGGAGGGATCGGGAACGGGATTGAACGGAATTCCGCAGATGCGGGCGAGGAGCGAGGCGGCGATGTCCTTGACGCGCCAGGCGAAGCGATTGCCGTAGGTAGCTTCACGGCTTCCTGAGAACTTTACGGGCGCGGCGTCGTCGAGGAGGGGGCGAAGCGCCGGAACCGCGCCGGCGCCGATGCGAAGGACATGATCGGCGATGGGGCCATCGGCTGATCCGGGAAGGCCCCAGGGATTGGCCATCTCCCTGGGAGCGTCGCGGAGCGCGCCGGCGTAGATGGAGGCGAGAGATTCAAGGGCTTCGCCGTTCGGATAAGCGGGGTCCATGGTGAAGAGGATTTCAGCGGCGAGGAAGCGAATGCGCGGAGGGCTGGGGTCGTCGATGACGATGGCCCGGAGCGCGAAGGAGGCTTGGCCGCCGTCCCAGATTTCTTCAAGGAGCTTCCGGTTCAGCCTCTGGAAGAGGTCGAGGTATGTGGTCTGGCCGAGGCGGTGCACAAGGGCGGTGGAGTCAGGGCTTGGCATCCGCTTTCACCTTGGTCCGGGCAATCTGGCTGGTCCTGACCCAACCGGTCTTGCCGATAGATGGGCCATCGGTGATGGTGATCTTGACCCACTTGTCGGCGGGGCTGGCAAGATTGAATTTCTGGCCGACGCCGTAGTCAATGACTTCGACGCGGGCGTTCAGGTCGAGCTTTGCAATTTCGGCCGGAGCGGCATTGCCGGGATCGGCGATCAGCGAAGTCTTGTCGGCCTGCACGAACTTCTCCGCCGCGGAGAAGAACTTTACGACGTCGTTTCCGCCGGCGTCCTGGCTCTTGTTCCAGATGGCCTGGGCGGCGATGAAGGTGCTGCTCGGCACGGTGTCGGAGACCTTGGACAGGGGCAACTTGGTGAAAGTGCCGGCGGCATCGGTCTTCCAGCCCCACTGGACCGAACCGTAGTTTGCGCCGGTCTGGACACCGGTTACGGCGAGGGCGGTGTCTTCGAAGACCTGGCTTGAATTGGCCCCGCGGCCGGGGAGCTCGGGATTGTCTTCGATGGTGGCGTCCTTGTGAGCCAGGACGCCCTTCGAGTCGACGTGATGAAAGCCGTGTTCACCGAATCCGGCTTCGGTTGGCGTATCCCAGAGCGCGTCCTGTTTGCCGGCCGCGACATTGGCGGGCTTCGGGTCGCCGGCGACGTAAAGCGGGTTTCTGTGCGTCGGGGCCTGGTCGATGTGCGCGCCTTCTCCGGGCTTGCCAGCGGGAATCGAGCGGGCGCCGACGGTGGGGCTTGTAGCGAGGATGGCCCCGTCCTTCTTGCTGGTGACCTTCTGCACGATGCTGATCATGCTGGCGTCGACGGGCGGGCCCGGCTTGAAGTGCAGCTTGATATCGATGCCGTCCTTCACGCCGCCGGTATCGAGGTCGTTGTACCTTGACGTGTCCCAGGTGCCGCCCCAGGTGTTGACGGCGCGGTGCAGCGTGGGCTCGGTGGGAGCCAGGGACGAGAGCTGCGCGCCGAGGGCGGCGGGGCCGACTTGCGGGTGAAGCGCTAGGTTGGCGGAGCGCTCGGCGGCGCCGTCGGGGGAGCCGATGCGGAGGTTGCGGCCGGATGAATGATGGCGGGGCTGCTGCGCGACGTGGGCGAGCTCGTGCATGAGCAGGCGCCGGCCGCTCACGGTTCCGGGGGAGTAGCGGTCGCGATCGAAGACGACGTGCTCGCCGACGGAGTAGGCCTGGGCGTCAACGGCGCTTGCCGAGGCGGCGGCGGTTTCTCCGGTGTGGACGCGGACGTTGCCCAAGTCGCGGCCGAAGCGCTGTTCCATGGAGTCGCGGACGGGGGTGTCAAGGGGTTCGCCGGGAGTGGCGAGGGCCTGGTGGACCTGCGCGGGCGCGCCGGCATCGGGTCCGGCGGGAATGCGGTTCGGGGAATGCGGGAGTGCGGCCCGCGGCGAAGGCTGCGCGGGCTTGTGCACAGGCGAAGCAAAGGGCGACGAGCCGGAGTGGATTCCCTGGCGCGAGGTGCGCGGCGCGCGCGAGGCTCGGGCGAACGTCATCTGCCAACTCCGGAGGCCAATGGCGACTGCGCCACGGTGCGGCAGTGGGAGAGGAACGCGGGGTCGAGCTCGGCCATGCGCCGCTCGAGGCGGGCGGTGATGCCGGGATGAGCCTTCGTGTCGCCGTGCAGATGCGTGTAGCCGACACGGGTGCTGAACTGCGGGTTGAAGGCGTCGGAAAACGAGGGAAATAAGTGGCGGATCTGGACACCGCGGAAGGGCGAGCCGGGAGAGATGCGGTGGTAGTCGAGGCAGGCTGCAAGCAGGAACTGCTCGATGAGCATGTTGTGGCCGTCTTTCTCAGGCAGCTCGGCCCAGAGCGCAGAATGTGCCGGGTCGCTTACGAGGCGGATGGCGGCCTGGGCGTAGTAGCGTATGAAATCGACGCGGTTGGCGCCAAGGATGCCGCAGTTCTCCTCGCGAAAGGAGACGGTATTGCGCGAGGAGGCCCATTGCCATTCGACAGGGAGCTCGAGGCGATGGCGGTCGAAGAGCGATTCGATTTTGCGCGGGCCGCACCAGGCGTGGTCGAGGGAGTGTACCTCAGGGCATTGGGCGAGGACCGGCGCGGCAAGAAGTGCGGGGGGAAGAGCCTTCCAGAGAAAGACATCGGTGTCGAGGTGGACGAAGGGACGGTCCTGAAGGCTGTATGCGACGAGCTTGCCGAGCGCCCACCAGCCGGGATCGGCATTGCGGAGGCCGTCAAGCTCGGTGGAAACGTCGTCGAAGTCCAAGCCAAGCTGGTCGACGAGGAGGGCTTTGCCGGGCGTGTCGGTAACGAGGAGGGTTTCGCCGAAGTGCGCGCGGGCGAGGCGAAAGGAGAGTCCCCATGCGAGCAGGTGGTGCTGGGGCTCGCGCCAGGTGCGGCCCCTGCAGGCCAGATACGGTTTGCTCCAGAACGACCAGACTGCGCGCATCGGGGACCCTTTTCCTTCGGTCAACAGTTTTGCGTTCTTCAGCCGCCTATTCGACTTTTTTAAGCTGCTCTGCAATGTCGCCGGCAACTTTAGCCGTGGGCATTACCGGCCCCGACGGCCTGAAAATAATCGGCACAGTAGGCGGAGCCACGCCGTTAATCGTCAGAGTCGGCCCCGGGGAAAACGTGAGGGCGGTTTCAAAGATCGGCACTGCGGCGACGAGGGTGACGGTGTCGGAGACGGCTTGGCCGGAAGCGTTCAAGCCGGGATTTGCGATGACGTTGATGGGAACGTTGAAGGTCACCTGGCCGGCGGGAACCTGGACGGACGAGCTTACGGTGACGATGGTGCCGGCGCCAGGGCCCAGGAGAGTCAGATTGACGGTGACAGGGGAGACGGGAGGATACGAAAGGGTGATGACCGCCTGGATGGACGCAATGTCATCAAAGCCGGGAACGGCAAAGCCGGTGATCTGATTCTGGTTGTTTACGACGACCGTGACCGTAGTGAGATTGGGCACCCCTACCGTTCCGTTGCTGTTGATTCCCTGGATCACGACATTCGTAATGTAGACGGTGGGAGCGAGATAGAACCAGCTTTCGTAGTCGCTCAGGGCGAATGAGTCTCCGCTGGGCGTGTTGAGGCTGACGCACTCGCTGCCGTCGAGCAAGCGGGTACCCGTACTGCCGAGGCTCTGGCCGTCAAGGTAGATCTTGTTGCCGTTGGCATCGGAACCGTAGACGGCGCCGCCGATGAGACGGACGCGCATGCGCCCGTAGCCGATCGGGGAGGTCCAGCTGAGCAAGTTATTGAGATAGGCGAGGATCCAATAGGCGCCGTAATCGATCTGGCCGCCGGGGCCGGGAGCCGAGGTAATCCAAGTCACCTGGTTGCCGGAGACTTCGATTCCGAAGGGCGGATCGAGAGCGACGACGCTCCGCAGGAAACAGTCAGTGCCCGGAGGCGACGAGAAGGTCGGGACGGTGAAGCCAGGCAATTTGCCTTCGAGAATGGCGAATTCCGCGCCGGGGGGATTCAGAGGAGCTTCAATGCTCACCTGGAAATTGCCTCCACCCCAGGGGCAGGTGGTGGGCTGGTCAAAGGTGACGGAGAAGCCGGCGGTGAGAAGCGCGTCGGCCGTCATGATGTCGTCGTTGTTCCAGCTGACGGCGGTGACGTGGAGGGCCTGAGGCGCGGACTGGGTGGTTACAGAGGTGAGCGGCGGGAAGAACAGGCGGCAGTCGCTGATGAGAAAGCGGCCGTCGGCAATCACGTTGCTGCCGGTTTTTTTCGCCGTCGCCAATGCGGTTTCAGTGTTGAGGCTGATGCAGGCAAGCGGCGCGCGATGCACCTTTGTCCACGTGGCGGGCTGGTACTGGTTACCGTCGCCGCCGCAGGGAGGCCAGTCGATCTGGCCGCTGGCGGTGCGGGCCGGGACGGTCCAGTAGTCGCCGGGCTGGTACTTGCCGTCGCGGAAGTCGACCTGGATGCCGTTTTCGAGCGGAACCGGAGTGGAGGAGACGGGAATGCCGGCGGAGGTGAGCGAGTCGCCGGCCTGGTCCCAGCGGCGCATGCGCGCGTTCAGGTTGGTGTCGATGCCGAAGACCGGGGTGGTCATGGTGACCTGGAGGGTCTCCTGGTGGACGAACAGGATCTTGAAGAGCGGGCCGGACTGATTCGGGGCGCCGCCGAACTGGTAGCTGTCGTCGGTAAGCTCGACCCACTGGCCGGGCTGGAAGCCGAGGTTGGCGTCGGGACCGAGGCCGGCGACGGTGATGATGGGGCTGTTGGCGCCCACCTGGGTGACGGCGGTGACCACGGAGGCGTTTTCGCGCGACCATTTGAAGGTGGCGGAGGTAAGATCGCCGCCCTGCTGAATCTCGACGCGGTAGAGCTGGTTCTCGAGGCCCTGGAAGCCGGCGGCGGCGATGGGCTGGCAGCCGCAGTCGTTGCCGCCCTGGGCAAGAGTGACCTCCATGGAGCCGGTTCGCTCGAGGCCATCTCCGCCATAGAGGCTCTGGCAGCATGGCGAGAGGCTCGTAATGGGATCGAAGGCGATGGGCTGATCGCCTATCCTGAAGGCTGTCTGGGCGTTGGTATCGACAGACTTCAACCCCTGCTGAGGGGTGGGAAACGCGACCTTCGACGTTTGCCCTTTAATCGCGCTTTTCTTTGCGGCTGCGACCTTGTTGCCGGGAGCACTCTGTTTGGCGAATGTGCTTGTGGAACTGGTCTGCACCGGCACGGGAGTCGGGCTCGGGGAGCTTCCGGAGTTGAACGCGGCGACGACGCGCCACACGGTTTGCAGGCGTGCGGTCGTGTCGGCCTGACCAAGAGCAGGCTCGAGAAGACACGGGTCGTCGAGCGCGGTGATGAGCCGCTGCCAGACTTCAAGCCAAACGCTGATGGAAGCCGTCTGCCCGGATTCAATGAGCTGCCCGATCAAATCGCTGGAGGAGAACCCGGGGTTGACGAGGTATAGCTGGTCTTCGAGCGTCCGCCAGCGCGGGTTCTCAACCATGATGCCGTCGACGTAATAGCGGCCGGGGCCGATATAGATTTCGCCGCTGCCGGCGACGAGTATTTCAAAGCCGGGCGAGTTTTCGGGGCAGCCGTATCGGCCGATGACGTCGAGGTTGATGGTGTCGCGAAGGTTTTCGTCGATGAAGCATTGCTCGTTCGCGTCGGAGTCGAGATCGACGCGGCCCTGCTGCTTGAGCACCGACGTGTAGCGCTTCGCGGGATTGAAGCGTATCCGGCTGAAATCACCTTTCATCTCATCCGCCTATCTGGCCTTTGCTGTATCTGCCTTTTTGGTGCGGGCCCGGTGAGTCGTTGAAGTGGCGCGGTATGGTGTGCGTGAGGACTTATTTCGGTCAAAAGAGCATGGGGAGTTGCAGTCTCTGGCCGAAGTGCGCCGTCCCTGCGGGACTGCAAAGCGCAATTGCAGAACCCCTTTTCCCCACGCTGAAGCGCGGGGCTAACGAGCACTGCGCCTTCGGCGCGGCGGCCCCGAGATTCCATCGAGTTTCTTGCGGCCGATATAGAGAGCATTGGTTCACGGACAATTCATGGGTTGACTGCGTTCATATCAATCCGACGCCGATACCGACGGGCACATCTTCCACGAGATCGGGCTCGGCGCAGGTGCGGATTCTCCGCCGGTACCCGTAGCCGTAGTCGAGGTGCGGGACCTCTACGAGAAGCGAGCGCGATGGAATCAGAAACACGCCGGCCTCGAGGTTGGCAGGGAGATATTCGGCGGAACGGATCTGGATGTTGGAGACGGCCTCGGTCTCCTGGATCTGGTAGAAGACTCCGATCTGGGAGCCGTTGTCGGCCCCGCGCCAGATGGCCATGGGCACGTCTCCGCTGAGGAGGCAGTAGCCGGGGAGGCCGAAGCGCAGGGTGATGAACTGGGGTTCGAGCGCGGCCTGGCTGGCGGAGTCCGGGGGCAGGCACTGGTACTGCTGCGGCGTAATGGAGTTGGCCGGAAGCCAGCAGAAGCGTACGCAACCAATTTGCACCCGATGGGCCCAGACCGAGGCCTTCCAGGGATCGTGCCTGCCGAGGCGCGCGTAGAAGATGGTGTTCGAAGCGAGACGGATGGCCTGCGCCCAGACGCGGCCGATGACGGTGGACTCCTCGATGTGGAGGCTGGCGCCGGGCGAGGCGAGGTCGGGCCCGGCGATCGCGGGGCAATATGGGCCGCCGGCGTCGACGATGCTGTCGCAGATGCGCGTGGTGCACGTGGCAGCGAGAGCGACGGGGCCGGTGATGACGCGATTGAGCGTGAGGGTAACGGCGAGCGCGTTGCCGGAGACGCTGGGCTGGCCGGGATGAACGGGATCTCCCTTGGCGTTGAGCGCCAGGCCGGGAATCAACGTTGAGTCGGAGGCCTGCACGCATGCTTCGTCGCCGGAGAGGATGAGCTGGCCGCTGAGCCAGATGCCGTTGAACTGCACGACGCCGGTGGGCAGAGCGAGGCCGTCGGGTCCAAGCTTGACGTTGGGCGCGACGACTTCGATGTTGCCGCGGAGGGTTACGCAGGACTTTGTCCACTCGGGCGCGCCGGCGGCGGTGAAGGAGGCGGATGCGATGAGAAGAAGGCTCTCGGCGGGAATCTGGATGGCGCGCGGGCCGGTCAGGTCGATGTTATAGGCCTCGAAGTTCGGCAGAAGGATGGTTCCGGCGGAATTGGCGGGAAGCTTGTTCCACGCGGCGACGGCGGACTGAAGGGTGGGATACGATTTCGTGCCGACTCGAGCAACGAAAGGCTTGGTGCTGTTGACGAAGGAGGTGTTGGGATCGGAGCCGGGTTCGATGATGTTGAGGGTGCGGTCGTATGGGCCACCGCCGATCTCAGCTGGTGAAGCGTAGTTGTAGTCGACGCGCAGGTCGGCTGGCGGGGTGAGATCGGCGGCGAATTGGATGCGGCCACGCTCGGGGTCGATGGCGATCATGCCGTGAGGCACGCTGCACACGGATCCATCGGGCGCCTCGGTGAGGTTGGCGCACATGATCTGGCCGGGGGGAATCAATGTGCCGTTGATGCTCAGGTCAAAACTGGTGGGATAGAAGCCGGCGACGTTCCCGGCGGCCTGGCACAGGCCGATGGGGTCGGGGACGTCGGCTTCGGTGACAAGGCGCGAGAAGGGCGCGGGCTCGTCGGGGACCGTCTGGAAGAGGGGGACGGGGCCGCCGAGGGCGCTGAAGAAGTAGCCGCCGCGGCCGAGCGGAAACGCGGGCGCGTTCGAGACGTGCTGATTCCGCCAGCGCCACATCCAGACGGCGACTTCAGGGATGTTGAACCGGCCGGGGCCGTGGAGGGCGATTTCGAGAGGCGCGGTGTCGGGGTTGCCAGGGACGCGAAGGCGCGGCGTGATGTTGCGGACATCGATGGTGCGGTTGAGGCGGTTGAAGGGGCCGTACTGATCGTGGAGCGCGCGGTTGGAGCGGATGTTCGCGGTGTCGGCGTGGCGGGGGCGGACGTCGCGCAGGCTCAGCGTGGTGACGAGGCGCTTGAATTCCTCGACGGCCATGGTGGGGCGGCCGGAGACGTCATGCGTGACCTGCTCGAGTGCGACGAGCGTGCCCTTGCGGCGGCGGTAGCCGATGGTGTTTGCGACTTCAGCGCGGCTGTCGGGGCTGGCGAGGGCGGCGGTATAGACGGTGTCGTAGCCGATGAGCTGGCCAAGGTAGGGTATGACCCACGGAGCGCAGGTCTCGATGAACTGGTCGTCGTAGAGCTGCTGGACGTTGTCCCTGACGATGCCGTATTGGGCCTCGAGCACCTCGAACAGCGCCTGGAGCGGGCCGCCGAGCACGGCGTCGCGGGTGCGGAAGACCGCGGGAAGAAGCGAGTAGATGGGCGAGGGCGTCGTGCTCATCATGCCACCGTTACGTTGCCCGCTGAGGCCGGGTCGAGCAGCAGGACCTGGGCGCCTTGAGGCTGGCTGGAGCCGTTCACGCCGGCGGGGATGGGGCCGCTGGCGCACAGCATTGTGTTGGGTACCGAAGCTTCTCCGCTCTTGTTGAGTGCAGTGAGGTCGACGGCGACGACGCCGGGGACCTGCTGGGCGATGGCGATGACCTGGCTGGCCGAGACTCCCTGGCCGGGAGCGAGCTGGCCGAAGGCAAAGGCTGAGGTGAGGGCCTGCCACACCTGCGGAATCACTATGGTGGGGTCGTAGGTCGGTGTGTCGATGGTGAGGTGCATGCCGATCTCGAAGTTCTTCGGAACGTAGGAGACGGGCAGGACGGGCATGTTGGGAAGGCCGTAATTCTGATAGGCCAGCATGAGATTGATTACGACCGGATCGCTGGCCTGAAGCGTCGTTCCGCCTTCACCGGCGAGGGTGAGGAAGATGCCGCGGGTGCTTCCGAACCACGCCCAAGCGGCCTGCGCCATGGAGATGCCGGCGAAGGCGAGGGCGAAGTTCTGGTAGTCCTCGAGCGAAACTATGCGGCCGAGCGTGAGGGTGGGCAACGGGGCGGACAGTTGTGCGCTCGATGCCGTGGCGGGATCGGCGCCGCCGGTTGCGGGGCCGGGGTTGGTGACATTCTGCAGGCCCTGGGGACGGTCGAGCGGCTGGGTGAGCTGGCCGGCGGCGACCATGCCCGCGACGCCGATGCCTTTGCGGTATCTGGCCTGGATGTTGGAGGCGCCGGTGGGGGTGCGGGAGCCTTCGATGCCGTCGCCGAACTGGATGTTGGGCCCTCCGGTGGTGCTTGGGACGGTGACGTAGACGCGGTCTCCGGGACCGGAGGAGAGGAAGTTGGGGATCTCGGTCCAGAGGAGGTTGTTGACGCGCACCTGAAGGGTGGACTGGACGCCGCCGGGTCCCGAGGACGAGGTGTAGGTGAGCGGCGACTGCTTGAGCTGGAACTCGAGCGCGGGATTGGTGGCGTCGCCTGAGCCGACGATCTCCATCTGGGTTTCGCCGTGCGTGGCTTCGACGGAGTTGGCGTTCACGGTGAGCGTGGGGGTGTCGTAGATGCGCTGAAGAGCGTTGGTGAGGGTGAGAGCGGTGGTGGCTCCCTGAACCTGCGAAGTGGTGACGAGGGCGGCCTCGCCGGCGAGGGGGTCGGCGGTGACGGAGGGTTGCAGTATGAACGAGGCCGAGGGCACCGACAGAATGCCGGGCTGGCCTGTCACGGTGAGGACGGACCAGAGCACGTTGCCGCTGATAGAGAGGTCGCTCACGGGCGGGAAGGCGTCCACGAGGAACGGCTGATTGAGGCTGGCGGCGAGCGAGCCTGTTGCGCCGGCGGGGGTGAAGCCCCCGTTATTGCCGGATACGCCGGAGCCGGTGAGCGCGACGGTGGGTGCGATGCGCAACCGCTTGCCGCTGACGCCGATGGGCGAATTGTTCGCGATTGGCTGGAGTCCGGCGAGGAGGATCGCGGCGCCCGAAGTGGGAGCGAGCATGCCGGAGGTCAGCGGGTACGTGGTGCTCTGCGGCGACCATGCGGTGAGGGGAATATTTGCGAAGGTGAGCAGCTGGCTCTGGACATACGCGGTGGTGACGCGGGTTTCCTGGACGAACTCGTAGAGCAACACGTTCAGGCTGAGCGGCGGATCGTCGTCGCCGATGAGGGTGAAGCCGTACGCAATGTTGAGCTGCGTGGTCTTCGCCGAGAGCGAGTAGAGGTGGGGGTTGGTCTCGGTGGAGCTCTTGATCTGGAAGTAGGAGAGGTATTGCGGACCGGTGAGGACCATCCATTGCGACTGGTTGGCGGGTGAATTCTTACCCCAGTTGGCGGGGCTCAGGCCGGGATAGGAATTATCGAGGTTGATGTTGTAGTCGTCGTTGTATTGCCAATTCCAGTCGGAGCTGGCGGTGACCGAAGTGCCGGGGGTGCCGGGGATGGTGCCTATGACGCTCGATGCAAACATCCCGGGGGCGGGCGAGTTGGCGCCGTAGAGCGCGGCCTTGGTGCGGAAGACATAGAGGACAATCGCAATGGGTGCGGTCGGGTCAGTCTTCCCAAAGGGGAGCGCCTGGTCCCAGGAGATCAATGTGTTGCCACCGACGGAATCGATGGTCACGGATGTGACGTTGACGACGGCTGCCGGTCCGGTGACGGACGGGACGCCGCCGGGCGCGCTGATGAAGAGGAGCACGTTGCCGGGCTGGATATTGTTGGCGGTTCCGGCGATCCAGGTGGAGGTGTCATTGCCGAAGAGCTGCCAGGGCTGCGAAGTGGCCGCGGGGATGGCGTTGTTGGCGATGGTGGCGGTGAGAGGAGTAGAGGTTTCGAAGACCTGCGGCGACTGGCCGGGGCCGGGGACGCTCTGCACGCGAGTGCCGGCGGGGATGGGGACGATTGCGGGCGAGCCGGGGGCGGTGGCGAGGCTAAAGGCGAGGACCGTGGAGGCGCTGACGCCGGGCGAAGGCTTGTAGCCTACGAGGCGGGCAAGCTCGAAGACGCTGCGGCTCTCGATTGCGGTGCCGAGCCAGGCTTCGTTGGCGAGGCGCTCGGTGTAGAAGGTGAGGATGTCGAGGACCTCGGACCAGGCGTCGATGAGCGCCATGGAGAAATCGCTCGAGGCGCGGGTGCGCAGCCCGGCGAGGGCAGGCACGTTCGAACCGGAGAGCGCGGCCTGCATGGACGCGAGGAACGTGGCATAGACGCCGACGCGGTAGCTGATGGCGGAGAGCGCCGGCCGGTTGGCGATAACCGTGGGCGTGAGCTCGACGACTCCAGCGCAGCAGCCGCACGGGCCGGTTTGCATATCCTGGCAGGAGCAGCTCATTTGCCACCGTCCATAGTGAGGGTGAGGGATCCGCGATCGGCGTGGTTGGGGTCGTTGTCGCAGCAGGGAATCTCGACTGCTCCCATGAGCAGCTGGTTCGGCGACGACACGCCGGGCGGAGTGGGTTGATCCATGCGCTCGAAGGTTGCGAGGCTGACGGCCGCAACGCCGGTGACGGACTGTACGGCGGCAATGATCGGGCTGGCGTAGACGGTCTGGCCGAACCGGAAGTTGGCGGCGTTGAGGAGGCCTGTCACGCCGGAACAGCTGTCGCCGATGACGAGGAGCTTCCAGAGGGCCTGGTAGACATCGCCGCGGAAGAAGCCGGGCATGACGCAGACTTCAAGGCCGATGCTGAGGCCGACGAAGATGGCTTCCTCGACGACGAGGTCGGTGCCCATCATGCGCAGGCGGTCGAGGCCGGATTTGACCTTCGATGCAAGCGTGGGAGTCCATGCAGAAGACGGATCGACGCTGACAAAGGCCGAGTACCATGAGCCGGTCCAGCGGATGGTGCCCTGGGCCTCGCTTACGCCGGGGAGGGTCGCGGCCTGCGTGCCATAATCGGCGGCGGTGACGCAGCGCACCTGCGACTCGAAGGCAAACGGTGCGACCTGCACGATGTGCTGCATGGTTTCAGGGTCTACGCCTCCTGCCGCGGCAATGGGATTGCGCACGCGCGTAATGGCCGCAGCGCCGGGCATGACGATGTGGGCGAGGGCCTCGCGGCCGACGTTGCCGGCGGAGCCGTTGCCGGTGCGGTAGGTGGCGGTGAAGCCGACAGTCGGCTCGGGCGCCGCGCCGTATATGCCGTCGCCGAAACGCAGGTGCGCGGTGCCGTCCCACTCGATTTCGGGGATGAAGCCGTTGAATCCATCGTCCTTGCTGAGGAGGTCCTCTACAGCCTGCCAGGATTGGCCGTCGTTGCTGGAAACGGCGATCTGCGGCGTGGCAGTGGAGATGTCGGGGGAGAGGAAGCTCGAGGCGGAAGGGAGTTGCGCAACGGGCACGGTGGTGACGTAGGGCGCGGCGAAGGTCAACGGTTCGTTGACAAGAACCGGTTCGAAGTTCGGGCGCGGCACAGCGGCGCCGGGGGCGGTTGCGCAGTTGCATCCCACGCCGGCGACGGGAGCGGCCGGCATCGGCGGGACGACGCCGATCCATTCGTTGTTCGTCCACACGCCCTGATCGGCGGCAATCACGTTGCCATGCGCGATGGAGACGCCGGAGACGGGAAGGCCTTCGCTGTTGAGCGCGGACAGACAGAGCGGGAATGGCAGGGCGTCGTCACTGTTCCACTGGATGCTGGTGAGCGATTGGCCGGGATTGAGGGGGTCGTGGAGCGGCTTGTTGGAGTGGTCGCTGGTCGATGCGTAGATGAGGCGCACGGCCCAGCGATGGGTCGGGTCGGCGTCGGCGGCGTTGCCGGTGAGGGGACCCAGCACTTCCTCAAAGATGAGGACCCGGCCTGCGGCGAGATTGGGAAATGCGCCCTTGAGCGTGGCCTCGGTGGCGCCGGCGGGCAGGCAGCACTGGTCGCCGCCCCAGGTGTAGAGAGGCATGTTGCTCTGCTCCGGGTACAGGGTGAGTTTCTCCATGCTCTCGAAGACCGGGCCGGGGCTGGCGGTGAGCTGATCGGCGGCGTAGATCTGCGTGTTGGGATCGACGGCGGCAGGCACGCCGGGAACAAGCGGATAGAACGGCGTTTGGGGTGGGACGGTGACGGTGTGCTGGGCGGTGAGGCAGATCCATGCGCGCGCGTTGGCGCCTTCGCTCACCTGGTAGTCGACGAGGCGCGCGTGGCGGCGCAGGGAGATGCGGCTGCGCGCCGTGCCGATGTAGGCCTCGGTGTTGACGGCGTCCTGAAGGTAGCTGACGCGGTCGGCGGCGTAGGCGAGCGATTCGATGAGAGTGATGGCGGGATCGGCTTCGTGGGATTCGGTCCATCCGGGCACGAGCACGCTGATGCGGTCGATCATGGCCTGGCGGAAGCGGTCGAAGTCGCGCGCGAGGTAGTGGATATCGGGCGGCGTGGCGAGAGTCGACGGGCAGCACTGGGTCTGGTTGCAATCGACTGGCGTAGCGCAGCCGGCTTTGAACGAGAACGTGACGGTGTTCAACTGCGGATCGACCCCGGGCGGTGGATCGGGGTCGTTCGGGCCTTTGACGAGCGTGAGAGTGTAGGGCGAGAAGTCGCCGGTGCCGTCGAGCTGAACGGTGATGGTGTTGGGGTCGTCGCTCGTGGGCGGCTGGATGCCGGTCACGTTCAGGATGGTGTCGCCGGCGAGCTGGATGTTGGCGGGGGCAAGCGCGAGGGACTGCGCGGGCTTGAGGAACGTGAGCGCGAGCTGGGAGCCGCAGCCCGGAGATCCGAGAACTTCGAGGTAATCTAGGCCGTTGACGCCGGGCGTCGTGAGGATGAGATTGGCGCGCTGCTTGTCCTTGCAGAAGGCGATCATTGCGTTGGCCCTCCATACAGGAACTGCTGCGACTGCTGCTGCTGGTTGGCGACCAGCGTGTAGACGACGGTGACCATGAGCGTGGAATCCTCAGCGACGACGGTGACGGAGTTGACGCGAATGAGGTCGGAGAGCCACTGCTGAAGGCCCGCCTGGATCGCCTGCTGCTGCGCGGCGGCGAGGACGTCGCTGTTGGGCTTGAAGACGAGCTGCGCGGTACCGCTGCCGAATGTGGGCAGGTTGACGCGCTCGCCCGGCGACGTGAACAGGATGAGCTCGATCATCTGGTAGACGTGATCGGCGAGGGACGCCTGCGCGGTGCGGCCGGTGGTGTCGAACGAGAATGGGAAGGCGAGATTCATCGTGTCCTCACATCGCCTGCACGCGGGTCTGCTGGGTTACGGGCATGAGCGGAACGCCGCCGGGAACGGTGATCGCGACGCCGGATTGCACAACGAGCGGCTGGCCCATGGATGTGACGCGCAGGGTGCCGAGCGCCCACTGGCCGGTGACGCAGGGCGGAATGGGCGGAAGGACGCCGGGGCATCCGGCGATGATCCACGGAGCGGAGATGGTTGCCGTGGGCATCCCCATGACCATCACGCGGGGATTGGGCACGGGCGGGGTGGCCTGGCCGCCGTGCGCGCACATGACGACCGCGCCCTGATGCAGAAGGAAGCCGGCCATCAGATCACCTCCAATGCGCCTTCGTTGATCATGACCGAGGGGCCGGTCATCATGATGGTTGCTCCCTGGCCGTTCGAGATGATGATGCCGGTGTCGGAGATGGAGATCATGGCGCCGGCTGTGGACTTGAGCAGGATGCCGCCGGTGGGCCCGGGCATGTCGCTGATCATCAGCGTGTTTTGTTGCATGGTTTGGATGACAACGCACTGGAGGCCCGGAGGCGTGGCCATGGCGAGCGCTGGAGGCTCGGCGGCGGTGCCGAAGAAGCAGCCGGACCAGATGGGGTAGTCGGGATCGCCCTGTTCGTACTCAACCCAGACGCCGGAACCGATGGCGGGGACGGCGAAAAACCCGTTTTGAATTCCGGCGAAGGGCAGACACGGCATGGCCCACGTGGACGGGATGACATTCGACACGTCGGGCACCATCACCATGAGGCGGCCGATCAGCATGGGATCGACGTTGTTGATGACCGTGCCGCGAAACTTGCCGTAGTGTTCGCCTTTGGCCAAAACTCCTCCAAAACCAATAAAAAAATCAGAATGGAAGCGACGGAACGATCGGCGTGGTAGGCACCAGCGCGTTGCGCTTCAGGACAAAACTCTCCTTGTATTCACCGGGCTTGATGTTGTGCGTGGCCTGGTCGACATAGTGCAGGCCGTCGAATGCGAGGCCGGCTCCGCGCACGCCGACGAGGCTGCGCGCGCGCAGAGGCGAACCGTAGCGCATGACGTCGATGGTGCCGTCGCCGATTACGGTGTCGCAGGTTTCGGCGACGCGCGCGAATCCTTTCATAAGTGCGACGGCGGGATTGTCCTTCGCAGTGCCGGCCATGAACTCGATCTTCTGCGGAGGCATGATGGCGGCGCCGAGCGGCGGACAGAAGGGCGTGACGGGCGGAATCGGAATCGGGATAGGGACCTTGCTGATGGGGTCCTGGATGAAGATGATCGGCAGGACAGCGTTTTGAGGTTCGTAGCGGAAGCTGAGGCTTTCGACGTTGGTCCACGTGTCGAGGTTCACGTTGAGCGCGGTCTGCGGCATGCCGACGCGGATCTGCGGCCCCCAGTAAGCCTGGCTCATGCCGGGCAGCGGGCCCGGGACGAGATAGAAGACGTAGCCGACGTCGCTGGCGAGGCGCTGGAGGTACTTGAAGTCGGTGTCCTTCTGCGAAGGGATCTGCATGATGGGGATCGGAATGTCGGGCGCGGGGACGGGGATGACTTCGGGCACGACGCCGAACATGGCGTACTTGGCGAGGATGGTGAGCGCGCGGACGTCGGGCGGCATGCCGGGATACGGGAGGCCGCTGAAGTCGATGAGGTCCATCACCGCGGTGAGGTCCTGGCCTGTGACGACGAGCTTGGAGGAGCCGGACATGGCGTCGGGCTGCACCTCGGTGTGCAGCACCACGCCATCGACGAGCACCTGCGGGAGGCCCGGAAACGTGACGAGGAGGACAACGCGCACGATGGGCAGAGGCGATCCTCCGGCGAGGAGGAAGAAGGTCTCGAGGATACCCATGTCGGAGAGGGTGAACACGAGCTGGAAGCCGCTACGGCCGGTGGCGCTCTCCGTGACCTGAACGGAGACGAGCGCGTCGGCGAGGGGCTTTGGAGCCGGGAGCGGCTCCATCGGCCCGATCAGCAACGTGAGGTAGAGCGGACTAACCATTGCGCGCTCCCGGGGGGATTCCGGCCACGAGGGGGATGAGGATGGTGCGGCCGGGTTCGGCGGTAAGCGAGTCGGCGTCCTCGACGCCGTTGGCTTCGGCGATCATCCAGAAGAGGATGGGGTCGCCGATGAAGCGTGCGGCGAGGTTGTCGAGGCGATCGCCGGCGACAACCGAGTAGTTCTGCGTCTGCGTGTAGAGGCTCATCTGCGGGATGATGCGGCGCGAGAGATAGGAGACGGTGAGGCCGTTCGCAAGCGTGATCTGCTCCACGCCGAAGCCGTAGTAGCGGCTGCTCGGGTTGGTGGGCGCGCCGGTGCCGACTCCGGCCTTGACCAGTGCTGCGATTGCGTTATCCATCGTCGTTCCTTTCGAATCAGCGGCCGGCCATGGATTCCTTGCCGATCTGGTACGCCATGTAGAGCGCGCCGGCCGGCGAGAGGAAGCCGCAGTCGTTGACGTTCAACACACGCATGGAGAGAGAGACCTTGGCGCTAATGGGATTGAGCTGGGGATCGAACATTTCTTCGGTGATCTCGAGGCTGGTGAGACGCACCGGCGTGACGCGGTTCGTTCCCCATGCGAAAACGGTGAGGTTCGAGAACATGGGGATGATTTCGATGGTGCCGATGAGCGAGAGCACCTCGTTGGCGATGAGGACTGCGCTCGAGGGATAGACGAGCAGCTCGAGTGTAGAGAGCTGCGGAGCGATGCCGACGCTTATCGTTGTGGGGTCGCCGGCGGCGAGCTGATCGGTGGCGTCGATTGCGATTTCGCAGGAGATGGTTTCGATGGGCGGTCCCTTGAGGCGCAGGACTTCGGTGCGGTCGGGCTGGTCGCCCACGCTCTGCGGCTGCAGGCTGCGGCGGATGGTTTCGGGGTTGTACTGGAGATGGATGGTGTTGAGCGGGATGCCGGTGTTCGGCTCGAGAACAAGAATCGCGCCCTTGACCAGAAGCGGAGAGACGTTAGACATGGCGATGCGCCTCCCCTGCGCCGGGGCTGCTTGCGACAGGCTTGATTGCGGGCGACGCCTGGGTGGCGCGCGGGCCGTGAACGATGTTGGGGGCGATGCTGCGGCGGAGAGAGCGGACGACCTGCGCGGCGGCCTGTTCCGCGGTGGCTCCGGGGGGCAACGTGCCGGGGAGCGCGGAGATGGACTTGCGCTGGTTCGCAGAGAGGCGATCTGCGATGCCGCTGCGCGCGAACTTGTCGAGATGGGCGCTAAGCACGCGCGCGAACCGCTGCTGTTCGCGCTCCGCGAGGCCATCCACCACGATGCGGCCGATGTGAAGATGCAGCGAGTTCATTCCCACCCCCGGGTTTCGGCCGCCGAGAGCGGCTTGTCAAGCTTCGAGTATTCCGTGCGCGCGGCTTCGAGGATGTGGCGCATCGAGATGGGCGTGTCGGCATCGGCGGCGAGAAACGCGGAGAGCAGGGCGACGTTGCGAATGGAGCCGCCGGTGACATTCAGCTGCGCGAGGCGCTCATGGTCAAGGCCGGCAACGGGCGCGGATGCGGGAAAGACCTTGCGCCAGATCTGCTCGCGGCTGGGCGCATCGGGGAATGGGAACTGCACGACGAAACGCAGGCGGCGCTGGAAGGCGGGGTCGAGCGCATTCTGCATGTTAGTGGTGAGGATGGCGATGCCGCGGTACGTCTCCATGCGCTGGAGAAGGTAGCTGATCTCGAGGTTGGCGTAGCGGTCGTGGCTGTCGCGCACCTGGGTGCGCTTGCCGAAGAGAGCATCGGCTTCGTCGAAGAGCAGGATGGCGCCGCTGCGCTCGGCGGCGTCGAAGATCTTGCGCAGATGCTTTTCGGTTTCGCCGATGTATTTGCTGACGACGGTGGCGAGGTCGATCTGGTACAGGTCGCGGTCGAGCTCGCGGCCTAGCACGCCGGCAGCCATGGTTTTGCCGGTGCCGCTGGGGCCGGCGAAGAGCGCGGAGAGACCGAGGCCGCGGGTGTAGCGCGCCCCGAAGCCCCAGCCGGTGTTGACGCGCGCGGCGTGACGGGCGTGGAGTGCGATCTGGCGCAGGATGGCGGTCTGCGGTTCGGGGAGAACGAGGTCGGACCAGGACGCGGTATTTTCGACGCGGGCGGCAAGCTCGTCGAGCGACCGGCGCGATGCATTCCGGCAGAGGGTCCACGCGGTGGAAGCGAGGGAGGTTTCGTGGCCGGCGGCAGAGCGCAGCGAGATTTCTTCCTCGATGGCTTCGGCGGTCTCGTGGATCTCACGGGCATCGAGGGCGAATGCGTCGACCATGGCGTCGAGACGGCCGTTCAACTGCGCCGACATGGGGCCGAGCTTCCGCTGCCAGTGCGCCTTGCGCCCGGAGGCGCTCATCGAGGGCGCATCGAGACGAAGGCCGGAGAGCCGTTCGGCAGCGGAGCCGGCTTCAACGTCGATGGCGATGGGAGCATTGACGCGGTTGAGCCACGCCTGCAATTGCGGGGCGTTCTCGAGGCGTTCGGTCCTGACGAAGAGGGCGGAGGGCCACAAGGCGGCTTCGCGCGTACAGGCCCGCGCCACGCGCTCGCGGTCGGCGGGCGCTTCGGGCAGGTCGCCGGCATCGAGCACCCAGGGATGAAGGCCGGCGTCGCGGCACATCGTGTGGAAGAGAGCGAGACGCTCGCTTGCGCGCTTGCCCGTGAGGAGGATTGCGCTTCCGCCGGCCCGGCGCCAATGCAGTGTGCCGCGAGCGGCTGCTGCTTCCAACTCAGCGAGGTCTTCCGGAATCCCGGCATCGGCGGGAGTGAGGGAGTGAATGATCGAATCGAGCCGGTCGTCGGCGGCCGGCACGCCGAGGAGGTATTGCAGGATGCGATCGTCGATGGTGAGGGCAGCCTGAAGCAGAGGGCCGGGAGAAAGCTCGACGAGGTTCCAGTAGCGCAGCGGGCGCATGCGGCTGATGGTGCTCCAGTGAGGTGCATCGAGGACCGATGCAGCGAGGCCAAATGTGGGCAGCGGCGAGTGAGGCTGGAGAACGGCGATGGCGGTAGTGAAGCGGCGATCAACGGCCGCACCGGCGCAGAGCAGAAGAATGTCGAGCTCGAACTCGCTGAGGCCGAAGATATCGCGAAGCTTGGCGGCGGGGTTCCAGCCCTCGGGGGACGATCCAGCGAGCAAAAAATGCGCGGGGGCGCCGGAGATGTCCTGAAGGTCGGTCTGTTTCGCGGCGCGCGCAAGGCAACGGTAAACACGGTCAAGCTCGGACCACAGCGTCGGCGCCTGCGGTTCCGCGGAGATGACGACGGGAGGCTCCGCCTGCACGGTGGCGGCGCGAGCAGCGCGCTTGCGGGTGGCGGTCATGCCGTCACCGCCACTTGCGGAAACCATTGTCCGAAAGTCGGGCTCACCGGGTTCGTGTCCTGCGTCAGCGCGCTCTGAGCGCCGTCTACTTCCACACGCAAGGGATAGGTGCCCACGGCAATGGTGGACGGCACGGTGACGGTCACCGTGGTGGACGTTGTGGGGCCGGAGGGCGGGATCGGCACCTGCGGCAGCGGAATAGCCTGGTCGCCAATGAACACGGCGACTGTTTGCAGCTGGCCGACCGCGGGAGTGATGGTGAGGGTGAGCGGCTGGCCCTGCTTAACCGTGTAAGGAGGTGTGGCCGGCGGCGTGATGGTGGGGATCAACTGGAACGGGAAGGCGTTCGATGCAAAGCAGGGGTGAGCCGTGGAGGATGGCGGGAACGTAACGTTGGTGAGGACGCGCACGTCGCACGTTCCGGCCTGCAGCGTGTTGGGGACGACAACGCGCACGCAGTTGCCCTGCACGGCGGCGGGAACGATGCCCGCGCCTTCGTCGAAGGAGACGAGGGTGTTGGAGGGCGGCCCGTTGAGGAAGTTGCTGCCGTTGAGCGTGAGAATGGCGCCGGGGACGATCATGGACGGCGCGATCGAGGCGATCATCGGTCCGGTGAGCGGCAGGGCTACGAGCGAGCGTTGCGCCACGGGCCGGTTCGACTGGAAGCTCTGCGTGTCCTGAATGACGACAACGGAGACCTGGTAGGACGTGCTGGGGCGGTAGCTGACCTGGAAGGCAGTCCAGAGGCGGTAGATCTCTTCGGTGGTCAGCGTCTCGGGCGTGATGCGGATGTGTTCGATCTGGCTGGCGAGCGTGCTGAATGCGATGAGCTTCTGCTCATTTGAAGGCGTCCCGGAATCGAGTGCGGTGAGCGCGGCCTGGATGGTGCTGCGCGGCACGACGGGCGTGTTGTGAAAGACCTGCATGGCGAAGGCGAGCAGAATCTCGGGATCGTATTGATTTGCACCGTACGCCGTGACGAGGTAATGCAGGTTGATGGCCAGCGGAGGATTGCTCAGCGGCGTGCCGTTCGAGCTCATCGATGGGAGGTCGAGATTGCGCAGCGCCGGATTGATGCTGGCGTAATACATGAAGAGGTTGAGCTGCGGCGGCTCGTCGGGGCCGGTGGTGATGAGGTCGGGCTGCTTGTTCGTTACGCCGGGCGGCGAGACGAGTACAGTGGCCGGCCCCGCCGGAAGCGCGGAGTTCAGAAGGGCCTTGAGCACGGCGGTGACTCCGCCGACCGCAAGATAGTCGCTCATGACCGGCCCCCCTGTCCGCGGCGCAGGAATTCATCAAGGGTGACGCGCGGACGAAACGGCGCGCGCGGCGCCTTGGGTTCGGGACGTGGCGCGCGCAGCTCGATGCTGCCGATGGTGATGTGGATTTCGGTCTTCTGCTCGGAGGGCTCGGCGCTCTGCGCCGGCCGCGCGGCCTGCGCACGCGGCGGGGGCTGCGGAAGTTTGTCCTCCGGTGGAATGCGCAGTGCCGATCGCGCGGGGCTTAGCTCTTCTTTGGCCGTGATATTGATGGGTTCGATTTCGCCCGACTTGTGGCCGGATGCGGCCTCATTGCGAGGGATGATTTCCGTGGGGGGACCGGCGAATACGGGCGCATCGCCTGAATCCGGGATGGGCTTCGGCTCGCGCGCGAGGCGGGATAGCGCAATGGGAAGGATGGGAGGGGCTTTCTGCCGTTGAACGCGTGAGGGAGAGATCTCTTCGGCGTCGGCGCGCTGCGCGGGCTCAGGAGCAATAGCCCGGGCAGGCTCAGCGCGGGAGGCGATGGATTCAGACCGCGGTGCCGGTGATGCCGCCGGCGCCGAATCGACGGCGCGGCGCGTCGATGCGGGATAAGGCCGAGCCGGAGCGACGCTGGTCTCGGGCGCGGACTCGTGAGCGCTGATTGCTTCGCGAAGCTGCCTTTGCTGCCGGGGCGCAGGCGTCTCAATCTCGAGCGGCACCTCTTGTGCGAACGCGCCGGCGCGAGGGTCCGCCGATCGCGGAGCATAGTGCGGGGCGAGGAGCGGCTGCACTCCGTCCAGCCGGCCGGCGGCGCGCTTCGCCATGCGATTGAGAAGTCCGCTCATGCGCCCACCATTCCCAGGTATGCGGCGCGGCGGGCGCCGCTCATTCTTGCAATGGACCGCTCGCTCCAGCCGTACGCGCTTGCGAGCTGGTGGACGTCTTCCATGAGCCGCCTAGCCGCCGCGGCCAGCTCGCGGAGGAAAAAGCGCGCGATGTCCAGATCGAGCATCGTACGCGCGTGGCATGCGGCGCACTCCACCTCGACGCGAATCTCAGCGGCGGCATTGATCTGCTCGAACTGCGCAACTAGAGCGGTTCGCGCGGACTCCGGCTGCGCCGCAAGCCATTTCCCCTGGTCTGGTTCGGGATCTGCCGCGGGCGAAGCTGCGCCGGAGGGAACGAGCGTGCGCGCGAGAAGAATCGATTGGGCCTGCTGTTCGTCGTGCATAGTGCCGACGGCGAGAAGATCGAGAGTGTTGGCAGGCCGCATGGTGAACGGACCAGTCCCGGCGGGCTGTTCAGCTTGCTGCGCGCGCAGTCCGGCAGCGAGCTCGCGCGCATCCAGCGTGAGCTCAAGCTGAGCCTCGCACTTGAGGCAGACGGCGAAGGCCTCGATCCCCGGGCCAAGCGTGACGGCGCGGAGATCGAGCAGCAGGGCGTTGCGCTCGCCCAACGGCAGCCGCGCCAGTTCGCCTTCCGGGCGCTGGGGCCAGGACAGTGCGAGCACAGCCAGCACGGCTTCCTGTTCGGGGAGGGAGCGGATGCGCTCCCACGCCTGCAACAACCGTTCACCGATGAGTCTGCCCATTGCTCCCGCTCCTGCTCGACCACCTGATGCCGGGGGCATCGTACAAGGCATGCAAAGGACGGCGCCGGAAACGAGCCGTCCAGAGCGCGTTTACTGCGCGAATATCCGCCCGCAGCGCGGTTACGCGGCGGTGGAGCTGTAGCTTGTTTCGGTGGGTTCATTCACCGAGGTGTCGCGCTCCCAGCCTTCGTTCTCGAGCTTGATGTGCTGGATGGCGACGGCATTGGCGTTGGCGTCCAGGTCCGGCATGGCCTGGTACTCCGAAACCCACGCGCGAAAAATTTTGTAACTGATCGCGAGCTGCCCGGCTTCGTTGTAGAAGTCGAGGATGACATCCTTGCGGAAGTCTTTGAGCGAGACCTCGGAGCCGAGCCCGGCGCCGATCTGCCACACCTTTGCGGCCCAGGCCTCGAAAGCAAGATCGTGGGTGACGCCACGCTCGAGCGTGATGGCATTGAACTCGGTGCGGCCCGGCGATTTGCGGCTGGTGCTGGGGTCGCCGCCTTCGCGATGCTTGACGACTTCAGTTGTGCGCGTGAGGCCGGTGCATTTGCTCACACCCGCGACGTACTGGCCGTCCCATTTCAGACGGAACTTGAAATTCTTGTAAGGATCGAAACGCTGCGCATTTACGACGAACTCTGCCATAAGCTTTCCCTCACTTGCGATCTTCAATACGGTTGATGGTTGCCGAAGCTCACAAGGCCAGCGCGTCCTTGACTACGCGGGCTGGCCAGTGAGCTGCTCGATCTGGATCACCACGAACTCGGCGGGCTTGAGCGGCGCGAAGCCGACCAGGATGTTGACCACGCCGTTGTCGATGTCGGTCTGGGTCGTGGTTTCCCCGTCGCACTTGACGAAGTAGGCCTGGTCCGGCGTCTGGCCCTGGAAAGCTCCCTTGAGGAACAGCGTCTGCATGAAGGCGCCGACGTTGAGCCGGATGGCCGCCCAGAGCGGGTCAGCGTTGGGCTGAAAGACCACCCACTGCGTGCCCTGGTACAGGCTCGACTCGAGGAACAGCGCCATGCGCCGCACGGGAACATACTTCCACTGGCTTGCCAGGGCATCGGCGCCCACGGTTGTGCGCGCTCCCCACAGCACGGGGCCGTAGATCGGGAAAGTGCGGAAGCAGTTGAGGCCGAGCGGATTGAGAACGCCGTTCTCCGCGTCGCTCAACTGGTAAGTCATGTTCTGCACGCCGTTAAGAACTGCGCTGATGCCGGCGGGCGCGGTCCACACGCCGTTGGCGCCGTCTGAGTTGGCGTAGACGCCCGCTACCAGGCCGGAAGGCGCAAACGTGCGCAGTTGGCCGTTGTTCAGCGCGTCGGCAAGACGCAGGCGCGGGAAGAACGCGATGGAGTTGTTGTTGTTGAGAGAGGCGATCGTGTTGCTCTTCCAGTCCACCGCGCCGGAGACGGTGCTGACGTTGGGCGGCGGATCGATGAGCAGCATCGCGCGCGCGCTGTCGCACAGCACGATGGCGCTGGAGTAGATCTCGACCGGATTGATGTTGGGATCGAGGGTCGTCGGGTTGCCGGCCTGAGCGCGCGCGGCTTCAGGAATGCTAAGGAGGTTGAATATCGGAACCTTGTTCAGGGCATAGATTCCGGTGAAGGCCGAGGGATCGCCGATGAGGTCCGCGCTGTAAGGCAGGCCCGCGGGCGCAGTGGCTGCCGTCGAGGTGTACTCGGTGGCGGGATGCGTATTGCCGGTGCCGAGCGCGTAATGCGCCACGTTGGAGGAAGTGGGGCTGGTAAGGCCGAGCGCGTGAGAGGCGTCGTTCGGCGTGGGCGTGCCGGTGGGCGCGCTGAAGCTGATCGTCGCGTCGGGCAGGTTGGGCAGCAGCGCATTCACGCGGATTCCGAAGGTGTTGGCGCCGTTGGGAGCAGCGGAGCAGGTGACCGACGCGCCGTGAACGCTGGTGGCCAGCGCGTTGTTAATGGCCTGCTGCATTTGCGTTGCGAGACCGGCGACCGTCTGCGGGATAGGCGCGCCCTTGCCGATGATCTTGATGACCATGGGGCCGGCGACCGAAGCGGGCAGCGTCAAAGTGAGGCTGCAATCGGCGCTGGCGGTGGTGGTGGTGTTTCCCCCGCCGAGGATAGCGTTCACGGTCTCGAGGTAACTGACGCCGCTGACCGTTGTAGAGGCCAGCCCGGTTCCGAGAACTCCCGTCACCACGAGCGCCGTGGGAGTAGGCGTGGGAAGCGCCGTGGTCACATTGACGAGCTGCGAGCCGTTATCGGGATCGTTCACCACCGCCTGCACGAAGTTCTGGGCGGCGCTGTTGAGCGTGACGTCGGGAAAGTATTCCGTGGTGCCGTCGGCGAGATTTGTGATGGTGAGATTGAACGACAGCGGATCGCCGGCTGGGGCGGCGGAGAGATTGAGGCCCTGCACGTCCACGTCGATAAGAATCTTTCCGTTGGCCCATTGGCCGCTGCTCAGGGCGGCGAAGGCGAGCCCGGAGGTAGCGGGAGCCTTGGGGGCGCCGAAGCCGGCTTCCGCGTAGACGACGGCTCCCGAGTTGTAGTGCATGGGCGTGCGCACCACGTACGCCTGGGATCCGCCGTTCAGGTAGAACTGCTGCACCGCATAGCTGACCTCGCTGTTGGAGGCCAGTCCGCCATAAAGGCGCTGGAAGTCCGCGAAGCTGTAAATTGCCTGCGCGCGATTATCGATTCCGCGCGCGGTGTATCCGACGAAAGCGGTTATGGACGTAGCCACGCCGGCGATGGAGTGTACCGGGCTGGGCAGTTCCTGAATGTAGACGCCGGGGTAGGTGTAGACGCTGGACATAGCTTTCCTCCCGCCCGCAAGGGCGCAGTTCGAGGGCGCAAATCCAGGGACAAAGGTTACTGCCTAATTTGGCCGGATGAGTCCGCGGAGCGGGGTGGGGAATGCGGACTCTATCGATTTCCGAAAATGCAGGTACGTCGAGCCCTCACTTTAGACGTGCGGATTTATTGCGTCAAGACAATTTCACAAAAAAACTAACTCCGGAGAAACTTTTCAAGATCTGCGGAAGACCTCGAAGTGTGTCGAAGAAAATGCAGCAAAGCGCCGGCGGAGCGCCTGTACCACCGTGAATCAGACGGCGAAAGAGAGGAGAAGAGTGAAGCCCAGCGCGGCTACGGCGATGATGGTTTCGCAGATAGACCATGTCTTCAGCGTCTGGGGCACGCTCATGCCGAAGTACTCCTTTACAAGCCAGAAGCCGCCGTCGTTTACGTGGGAGAAAATGAGTGCTCCCGCGCCGGTTGCGATGGCGAGGAGTTCAGGGCTGACTCCCGTGGCGTGGAGCGCGACGGGGGCGACGATTCCGGCAGCGGTGGACATGGCGACTGTCGAGGACCCGGTGGCCAGGCGCAGAAGAGCTGCAACGAGCCATCCGAGCAGCAGCACGGATACGTGGCTAGCGAGCGCGATCGAGACGATCACGTGCGATACGCCGCTGTCCTGAAGCACACGGCCGAAGCCTCCGCCCGCGCCCACCAGCAGAGTAATGGTGGCAGTGGGCGCAAGGCATTCGTTGGTGAATCGCAGGATCGTTTCCCGGCTGAATCCGCGAAGCTTGCCCAGCGTGAAGAAGCTGACCAGAACGCCGATCAGCAGCGCCATATCATCGTTGCCGGCGAGATGCAGGAGTTGATTGACCACGCTTCCCGCGGCTGAGATCGAGTCGGCCCAGCTTCCGATCAGCATGAGGAAGACCGGGAGAAGGATGGTGAGAAAAGAGAGCGTGAATCCGGGCAGCTCGCGTTCCCCGGCCTCTTCGACGAACTCGGCGGCCATGGGGTTTTCGTCGGAGAGTTGCACGAACGGAGCGATGATCTTCGCGTAGAGCGGACCGGCGAGCAGCGCGGTCGGCACTCCGATGAGGATGCCGAAGAGGATGGTTCGGCCGACATCGGCCTTGTAGATCATCGCGGCCATCATCGCGGCAGGATGCGGCGGCACGAGACCGTGCACCACCGAGAGCCCTGCCACCATGGGCAGGCCGACGAGGACGAGCGAGGTCTTTGTGCGACGCGCCACGGTGAATGCGATGGGAACAAGGAGCACGAAGCCCACTTCAAAGAAAGCGGGCAGGCCGATGACGAGTCCGCTGACCATCATGGCGAGCGACACGCGCTTTTCACCGAACCACCGAATGAGCGTGTGGGCGATCGTATCGGAAGCACCCGACTCCGCCATCATCTTGCCGAGCATGGTGCCGAGCGCGACCACCACGGCGATGTGTCCCAGTGTGCCGCCGAGGCCCGCCTCAAAGGAGTGGATGATGGTGACAAACGGCATGCCTGCTGCCACTCCGAGCCCAAGCGACGCGAGAACCAGGCTGAGAAACGGGTTGAGCTTGAAAACGGCGACGAGGAGGATCAGCCCCACGACCGCGGCCAACGTGGCGAGAAGCAGAAACATGCTGTGCGGATCGATCATCGCGTGAGGGGTAGAAATGCCGGAGCAGCGCTCACCGCTTCGATTGGGGTGTTGCCGCGCGCGGAAGGAAGCGGCCCGCGCGATGGCCCGTCGCTCCCTTCGCAGTGTACGACAGCACTCCATTCACCCAGACCATGTGAATTCCCTCGGCGGGGCGTATCGGGTCGGCGAATGTGGCGGCGTCCATGATCCTGGCGGGATCGAAGAGCACGAGATCGGCGAAGCAGCCTTCGCGAACGAGCCCTCGGTTCTCGATTCCGAAGGTTCGGGCGGGCAGGCCGGTCATCTTGTGTACTGCCTGCGGAAGGGGAAGCAGCTTTTCATCGCGCGCGAAGCGGCCCAGAACGCGCGGAAATGTTCCCCACAGGCGGGGATGGGGATGCGCATCAAGCGGCAGGCCGTCGGAGCCGATCATGGTAGCCGGGTGGGCGAGGATGCGACGCATATCGCTCTCGGAGATGCTGTGGTAGATGGCGCCTGCGGGCTGGAGCCTGCGGGCGGCGTCGATCTGCGACATGCCCCACGTTTCGGCGATACGCGCAAGGGAAAGTCCGGTCATCTCGGGATGAGGCGTGCTGCCTGTGATCGTGATCTCGACGCGCGGGTCGACTTGTTTGAGATCGAGCGTGCTGGAACCGGCGGCGTATGGGTAACAATCGCATGCGACGGGTTGCAAAGCTCGCGCGGCGTCGAGTGCGTTGAGCAGTTCATCGCTGCGTCCCCAGTTGTCGATGCCCGCGCACTTCAGGTGCGAGATGACGACATGGACATCGCTCGCGCGCCCGATCTGAAACGCCTCCTGCATCGCATCGAGCACGCCTTCGGTTTCGGTGCGCATGTGCGTGGCATAGTGGCCGCCGAAGCTGCGCAGAGTATCGGCGAGCGCGAGAACTTCGGATGTCGGAGCCGCATTTGCAGACCCGTAGGCGAGGCCGGTGGAGAGTCCGAGAGCGCCCTCCTGCAACGCCTCTTCAAGGTCGGCGCGCATGGCTGCGATCTCCGCATCCGTCGCTTCGCGATCGAGCGCGTCCATGTGGTTATTACGCAGCGCGGTGTGCCCTGCGAACGCGGCCACGTTGACCGATGGAAGCGCCGATGTCACGGCGGCGGCATACGCCGAAAAGGTCGGATAGCGGAAGTACTCGCGGGGGCCGAGCAGGGTCATGGGATCGGGCGGATCGCCGGAGAGCCGCACCGGCGCCGCGCTGATACCGCAGTTGCCGGCGATGACCGTTGTGACGCCCTGCGACAGCTTGGGCAGCATCGACGGTGTTTCGATCACGCTGGTGTCGTCGTGCGTGTGCGTGTCGATGAAGCCCGGGGCAAGCGCCAGGCCATCTGCATCGATCTCGGTGGCCGCTTCGCAGCGCAGTCCGGCTCCGGCTTCAACAATGTGTTCGCCGCGAAAGGCGACATCGAGAGTCTCGGCGTCGCGCCCGGTGCCGTCGAAAACGCTTGCATTGCGTATCAGGAGATCGCACTTCACCATGGTGATCCGACCAGACTATAGACTAAACGCGGCGCGTTCCACGGCAGGGAGAGCAGCGATGAGCAGAGTGAGTGAGACGGGCGAGGCGGAGCGTATCGGCACGCTGAACAAGGGACTGGGATCTCTCACCGGTGAGGTGACGGAGGCCGAGGCCGCGCGCCTGGGATGGAATGTGCTTCGCGAAGACCTGAGCCTGCCCGCCGCAATTCTCTACCGCGAACGCCTGGTTCACAACGCCGCGTGGATGCGCGAATTCGTGAAGGCTTACGGCGTCCAGCTTGCGCCGCACGGCAAGACCACCATGGCGCCGAAGCTGTTTGACATGCAGCTGCAGAGCGGCGCATGGGGAATCACGCTGGCCACCGCGCACCAGACGCTTGTTGCGTACGAGCACGGAGTGCGGCGCATCATCATGGCGAACCAGCTTGTCGGAAAACAGAACATGGCCGTGATCGCCCGCATGCTTCGCGGCACGTCGTTCGAGTATTACTGTCTTGTGGATTCGGCCGCGCAGGTGAATCTGCTAGGCGAGTACTTTGCGTCGGAGGGACTGCGGCTGAATGTACTGATCGAGCTGGGCGTGATGGGAGGCCGCGCAGGGGTGCGCGACGAGGAGCAGCTCCGCAGCGTGCTCGATGCACTGGATCGATGGAGGCACGCGATTTTGCTCGCCGGAATCGAGGTCTACGAGGGAGTCCTCGATAACGAGCCTGCGATACGCGAGTTGCTCGAGCGCGCCTGCGATGTGACGCGGAGGCTCGCGGCGCAAGGCCGATTCAGCCGGAGACCGGCGATACTCTCTGGCGCCGGGTCGGCGTGGTTCGACGTTGTGGCCGAAGTGTTCACGAAGGCGGAGCTGGGCGATTCAGTCGAGATCGTTCTGCGGCCCGGTTGCTACCTGACGCATGACGTGGGTTCGTATCGAAAGGCCCATGCGCGCATGCGCGAGAGCAATGCGGTCGCGCGGGGGATGAACTCGGAACTCACGCCGGCACTGCACATCTGGGCATACGTGCAATCGATCCCCGAACCGACGCGCGCAATCGTGGGTATGGGCCGGCGCGACGCTGCTTTCGACTCGGGACTCCCGGTCCCGGCGCTGCATTATCGTCCACGCGACGTTGCGCCGAAGCCCGCGCCGCCTCACTGGGAAGTGACGAAGCTGATGGACCAGCATGCCTACCTGCGCATCGGAGATAAGAACGAACTGCGTGTCGGCGACATGATCGCGTTCGATATCTGCCATCCGTGCCTGACCTTCGACAAGTGGCGCGCGCTGCCGGTGGTCGATGACGAGCTCAATGTGATTGACATCGTGCAGACGTATTTTTGAGTCTGCCGCGATTCAGTAGAGCAGGTACTTCGCGCGAGTTACTTCGAATTGATGGAGCGAGTCGTTCCAGCGCTGCGCAACGCGCCGCGGGTCTTCGCCCAGCGTGAGTGCGTCTAGACTCGCCTTGTTCACCATGAGCGTGTCCAGCCCGGCCATCTTGTACTGATGCGGATAAAGCGTGTTCAACGCGGATGCGATTTCGATTCCCAGTTCCGGCGCATCGAGGGAGTTGCGATCAGTGACGACGATATTGACTCCGCCGCATGATTGGCCCGCATACTCCGAGCTGCCGGGCGTAAAGTGGACGGGAACGAATCGCACCCCGGGAATCGCGCGTGCATTGAGGTATTGCGCCAGTACGGCTGGATCCACCCAGGGCGCGCCGGCGAGTTCGAACGGCGTGTCCGTGCCGCGGCCGACAGAGATGTTGGTGGTCTCGATCACGCCGATGCCGGGATAGAGTATGGCTGCGTTCAGGCTGCGCATGTTCGGCGAAGGATTGACCCACGTTGCGCCGGTGGAGTCGAACCAGTCGCCGCGCATCCATCCTTCCATTGGAACGACGGTGAGGTTGGCGCCGATGTGCCGCTCGGAGTTGAATAGCCGCGCAAGCTCGCCGATGGTCATTCCGTGGCGTACCGGCGTCTGGCCATAACTCACAAACGATTCGCGCCCGGGGTCGGCGACAGGCCCCTGCACGAACGCGCCGTTTACCGGATTGGGCCGGTCGAGTACGACGATCTCCTTGCCGGCCTTCGCGGCAGCTTCGAGGAAATATCCCAGCGTGCTCTCGTAGGTGTAGAAGCGGACGCCGACGTCCTGAATGTCGAAGACGATTGCGTCGAGACCGGAAATGACGGCGGGATCGGGCCGGCGCTGCGCATCAGAATTGCCATAGACGCTGTAAATCGGCGCGCCGGTGGCGGAGTCGCGGCTGTTTGCAATGTCAGTTGTGTCGAGGTTGCCGCCAATGCCGTGCTCGGGGCTGAAGATGGCGGCCAGCCGGATGCCGGGAACGCGGGCCAGCACATCCGCGGTTCGCTCGCCGCGCGCGTTCACGCCGGTCTGGTTGGTTACAAGCCCGATGCGCACGGGATGTGCCGGATCCGGATGCAGGTCGCGGAATCCGTGCGACTCGAGCACGTCGATTCCGGCAACGACCTTGCCGTTGCGTGCGTCGAAGCTTCGCGAGGCCATGAGCGACTCGTTGTAGCCGGTGATGCGTGCGAGCCGAAGCTTCTCCTTCTCCGCAACCGTCAGGTCAAGGCCTTCGACGGCCGCCGTCGCGACGCGTGAACGCAGCGACACGACGGAATGCCCGCCGCGCGGATGAACCGCGTTGGTCAGCAGGATGATGTAGGTATTGGTGACTGGATCGATCCACATCGAAGTGCCCGTAAATCCGGTGTGGCCGAACGAACCCACGGGCAGCAGCTCGCCGCGATTGCTCGAGTAGGGCGAGTCGATGTCCCATCCCAGGCCGCGCAGGCTGGATGCGTTGGCCGGCTGCTGAGGGGTCGTCATCTTCTGAATGCTGGCGCGGCTCAGCACGCGCGAGCCGCTCAGCATCTCCTGGGCGAAGATGGCGAGATCATCTGCAGTGGAAAACACCCCGGCGTGTCCCGCAACGCCGCCCATCCGGCGCGAGGTGGGGTCGTGCACGATGCCGCGCAGCATCTGGCCGTCTTCGTCGTATTGCGTCGGCGCGATCAGGGGCTTCCATTCCGGCGGCGGAAGAAAGTGCGTGTGCGTCATGCCGAGGGGCTCGAAGATGTTCTTCGCGGCGAACTCGTCAAGCGATTCGCCCGAAACCTTTTCGACCAGAAATCCGAGGACTTCAAAGTTGATGTCGCTGTAGACAAATCGCGTTCCCGCCGGATGCGTGGGCATTTGCTGCATGGCCATGGTGAACGCGGTGTCGCGGCCATGCCAGGGCGTCGAAAGGTCGAGGTCGGGGGCGAGGCCCGAGTAATGCGTGAGCAGCTCGCGCACCGTGATGTCCTGCTTGCCGTTCTGCGCGAATTCGGGCAGGTACGCAGCCACGGGATCGTTGAGGCGCACGCGGCCATTCTCGACCAGCTTCATGACAGACATTGCGGTTGCGACGCATTTTGTGAGGGAGGCGAGATCGAAGATCGTATCCGCGGTCATGGGCTCGCGCGTGGGTTCGAGCGAGCGCCAGCCGAAGGCCTTGCGGTAGACGACGCGGCTGTCGTGGCCGATGAGCAGGACGCCGCCAGGGATGTTGTGGTCGGCGACGGCCTTCTGCATGAGGGGATCGAGAAGCGAATGCAGACGGGCGGATTCGGTGTCGGCATGGGGCGAAGCCGGCGCGGCGCACAGAGAAGCTGCTGAAAACAGAAGGATGGAGACCAGAGCCGGCAGACGAGCGAATCTTTTCATTGATCCCATGTTTCCCGCGCCGTACCCGGCCGGGCTCAAATCAGATTGACGGTTCAATCCCATCGCGCTCCCGCCGCGCTGTAGGCGCAAGCCGGCTGATTCCGTACCCGATGGAGAATGTTACAAAGCTGCCGAGCAGCACGTACCACGTAAAGGGAATCGCAGTGAAGAGCCACAGGTACATGTTCACGGCAAGGCCGCACAACATGCCTGTGACCGCGCCGCGCTGGTTTGCAGATCGCGTCAGTACGCCGAGCAGAAAGACCCCGAGCAGCGATCCGTAGGCTACCGACGCGATGGATAGTCCTGTTTCCAAAACCCTGCCCCCGAGGCGCGCGAGGAGAGCAAAGCCAAAAAGCGCGATGGCCCAGAGGATCGTTGCAAGACGCGCATGGCGAACCCGGCGCTCTTCCGAAGCGCCGGGAAAGAGACATGAGTAGAAATCGACGATGGTGGTTGAGGAAAGCGAGTTGAGAGCCGCGCTCAGGTTCGACATGGCGGCTGCAAGGATTGCCGCGATGAGCACTCCGGCCGCAACGTGCTCCATGCGCGTAGCGATGAAGGTGGGAAAGATGGCATCGGTGCGCGCGAAGGGAGTTGCCGGCGGATAGAGCTTGTAGAAGGCGAACAGCATCGCGCCGATGAGCAGGAACAGCCAGAATTGGAAGAAAACGGCGAACCCGCTCGAGATAAGAGCAGCGCGGGCCTGGCGCTGGCTGCGCGCCGAAAGCACGCGCTGCACGATGAGCTGATCGGTGCCGTGGCTGGCGACCGTGAGAAATGCGCCGCCGATCAGTCCCGACCAGAACGTATAGGTCGTGTATACGCTGAACGACCAGTCGAACATCCGGAATTTTCCTGCGTGCCCGGCCACGGAAGCAATCGCGTTCCAGCCTCCAGGTACAGCGCTGCGAATGGAGAACACGGCGACGATGGCTCCGGCAAGATAGACCGCAAGTTGCACGACGTCGGTCCAGATCACGGCCTTCATGCCGCCTTCGAAGGTGTACGCGAGGGTCAGCAGAGTGACGACGGTGATGGCGGTCAGGTCGCGCTCGAAACTGCTCATGCCGCCGAAGAATGGACCGAGAGCGATGCGCACCACGATGGCGACGGCAAAGACGCGCACGCCTTCCGCGGCCGAACGGGTGGCGAGAAACAGCGCCGCGGTGAGCGATCTGAGGCCCTGGCCGAATCTTCGCTCGATGAGCTGATATGCCGTGACGAGTTCGCCGCGAAAGTATTGGGGAACGAGGACGAAGGCGACGATGATCCGGCCCACGATGTAGCCGAGAATCAGTTGAAGGAACCGGAAATCCTGCGCGTAGGCCAGCCCGGGCACGCTGATCACCGTAAGAGTGCTGGTTTCGGCGGCGACGATCGAGAGTGAAATCGCCCACCATGGGGCGGTGTTGCCCGCGAGAAAGTAACCCTTGAGTGTTCGCTCCGAGGAACGGAAGCGGAGTCCGAACAGCGTGACCGCGGCCAGGTACGCAGCAACCACCGCAAAGTCGAGGGCATTCAGGCCCATCCAGGTGTCCTTTTCTGTTCGCCTTTGGCTGGAATCTCCGCAGGTTGTGGAAGCTCGCTCGAATTCTCTCCTACCCAAGATACGGGCTCGGCCGGAATTCAAGAAGTGCGAAGTCGTAGACGGCGATTCTCTACATTGCGCGACCGGCGTTCGACGGGCGAGAATCCTTGCGGGAGCCCCATGTTTCGTGCACAAGCAGCCTTCCGGGTCACACTGCTGGTGATGGCCGGCACTCTCGCTGCGCTGCCGCAGGGCGATCAGCGGGAACAGGCAATTCTGCTGGAGCAGCAAGGGCGCACTGCGGAAGCGGAGGTTGCATGGCGCGCGGTCGCAGCGCAGCATCCGGCGGACGCCGAACCGCCGGCTCATCTTGGACTGCTCGAAGCTCGGCAGGAACACTACGATGAGGCGATTCGCGAGTATCGCAAGGCCCTGGCGATTGCCCCGACAATGCCCGGGCTGCGCCTGAATCTCGGTCTCGCATACTTCAAAAAAGGCGACTACCGGGAGACGATCGCAACGTTCGCACCGCTTCTTAAGGCTAGTCCCGACGACCAGCGGCTTGCACTGCTCACCGGCATGGCGTATTACGGACTGGGAGAATACGCGGCGGCGACGCCTTACCTCCAGCACGCAGCCGGGCAGGATCCAAACAACCTGCAACTGCAGCTCACGCTCGCCCATAGCTGCCTGTTGTCCAAGCAGTACCCGTGCGTGCTCGACGCGTTCCACAAGATCGTGGCGCTCAACGCCGACTCGGCAGAAGCGGACATGCTGGCGGGCGAAGCGCTCGACGAGATGCACGAAACCGTGGAGGCAACGCGGGAGTTTCGAGCGGCAGTGGCGGCGAATCCGAAGGAGCCCAACGCGCACTTCGGGCTCGGCTACCTGCTGTGGACGCAGGGCCAGTACGCGGAGGCGGCAGAGCAGTTCCAGGCCGAGATGGAGAATGTGCCGCAGCATGCGCAGGCAATGCGCTACCTTGCCGATTCTTACATCGAGCTGAATCGCCCGGACGACGCGCAGGCATTGCTTGTGCGGGTTATTCGTGCCGATCCGGAAAATGCGATGGAGCATCGCGACCTGGGCATTGTGTATGCGACAAAGAATCAGAACCAGGACGCGCTGAAGGAGTTCGAGACCGCTGAGCGGCTTGCGCCTGCGGATGTGAATGTCCACTGGCGGCTGGGGCGGCTCTACCGCGCGATGGGAAAAACCGCGGAAGCAAAGGCGGAGCTCGACAAGGCCGCGGCGCTGAACAAGCGGGCGGATGAGAGTCTGTTGAAGGCCATGTCCGGTGCGCCGGCGAAAAACGCGGAGCCGAATGTGCCGGCTACCGGATCGACGAAACAATAAGTGTGCTTCTAAATGCGATTCGTCACAGCTTCGCGGCCTCAGCCGGAACTGGCGACCGGAGCGCTCGCGGCGCGAGCAGGCTGAGCGTAATGATGACCGCGGGCAGGAGCATCACGATCGAATTCAACACCCACATCTCCGCCCCTGCCGCGACCTGATCCTGCAGCGGGGTGAGGCGCGAGATGCGCTCCGCCTGCGCGTAGGTGGGGTACAGCACCTTGCCCGAGAATGCCAGCGTCGCCGAGAGAATCGTGTTCACGATGTCCGCGCTGAGCAGAAACGGAATGACCGTCCAGCGCGGCCAGCGCGGGCGGGCGGGCCAGGGCTTCAGCACCACCCACCAAAATGCGAGCGACGTGACAAAGAAGCAGAGGTGCTCGAAGTCGTGGATGCGTTCCGAGCGGAACGTCAACTCGAACGCGGCGGGCACGTGCCATGCGAGATACGCGACGTTCATTGAGAGCCATGCTGTCACGGGATGGCTGATGAATCTGAGCGTCTTGTGGAACCATCGGCGGCGGAACAAGGGGCCGAGCAGCACGCGCACCGCGATGCGCGGCAACCCGCGCAGCATGGGCACGGTGGGCGCGCCCAGCACAATCAGCGGGGGCGCAATGGACATGAGAATGAAGTGCTGAATCATGTGCGCGGCGAGCAGGTAATCGTCGAGCGCATCGATGGGCGAGGCGACCGCGGTCCACAACGCTGCGATTCCGGCGACGAAGCAGGCCGCGCGCCATACTGGCAATTCAAGCGGGCGCGTCCTTCGGGCCGCGGCCCAACCCGCAAGATAGAGAACCAGCAGGATGCACAGCGAGATCAACGGGACGACGGGGACGGACCACGCGGCGAGCCAGTTCGCGGGTGGTGCCTCAGAATCGATGAATGCCAGGGCCGCCTGCATGGAGATGGCCACTACTTCGCTGGGATCTGTGTGCCGCCGCGTTCGACGGTCGAATTTGCAGGCACACCGGCTTGACCGACCACCTGCCGGGAAGCATCGGCGGCGGGCGCCTGGTAGTTGGGATGCAATGTCTTGAGGAAACTTACGAGCGCCGTGGTCTCGGCGGGAGAAAGCGCGCTGCCATAGGCAGGCATGTTCCCGCCGCCGAGCAGGACCTGGCGGTAAAGCTGATCCTCGGTGAGCCGCGTGGCCACGCTGTCGAGGGCGGGGCCGCGCATGCCGCCGAGCCCGCCGATCGCGTGGCAGTTGCGGCACTGCTTCTGCTGGAAGACGTTCGCGCCCTGCCGCTCCAGAGGAGTGCGTTTCTGCAAGTACACAACGGGCACGGCCGCGCCGCTCCACGCGCTCATCTCAGGGCTCCACGGCGTCGAGGTTCCAAGATCGGTAAGAACGCCAAAACAGACGGCGATGAACAGGAGCGAGAACACTGCGACGGGACGCCGCCACCAGCTCTTCTCGCCGATGCCCGCGACAAAAGGCAGCGCCACCAGGAAGGCCACCACGACGGGAGGCACGATCAGCAGGAACGGCGTCTCCATCTCGGGCGGCAGATAAGACAGGACCGTGTAGATCCAAGAAGAAGAAGTCGGGCTTCGGGACCGTATTGATAATCGTAGGATCGGGAACACCCTTGGGGCCGAAGGGGCCGAACACCGCCGCGCATACCGCGACGGCGAGAAGAATCGCAGCAGAGAAGAAGAGGTCCTTCCACACCGCTCCGGGCACGAACGGAATGCCGTCTTTGTGCGCGAGCTCGTTGTATTCACGGATGTAGGTCTCGCGCCGCACGATGCGGCCTGGCATGGGCCACTCGTTGATGCCGAGCTTGAGTACCATCCACACGTGCAGTGCCGTAAATGCGAGCAGAGCCCCGGGAATGATGAACACGTGCAGCGCAAAGAATCGCGTGAGCGTTGCGCCGTTGATGATCGGGCCGCCGAGCATGAGGTGCACAAGCTGGCCGCCTATAAGGGGCACCCGCCCCACGATGGAAGCGCCGATGCCGAGCCCCCAGTAGGCATCCTGGTCGAAGCGCAGGACCTGTCCGGTGAAGGCCATGCCCAGCGTCATCAGCAGCATGAAGACGCCGAGGATCCACGTGAACTCGCGCGGGAATTTGTATCCGCCGAAGAGAAACACCTGCGCCATGTGAATCAGCACGACGGCGACCATGAAGTTCGATCCCCAGCCATGCATCGCACGGAGGAACCAGCCAAGCGGCAGGCTGTGATTGAGCAATTGCAGCGATTCCCACGCGTGCGCGCCCGATGGCTGGTACACGAGCCCCAGAAGAACGCCGGTGACAATTTGCAGGATGAGCAGCGTGAGACTCGCGCTGCCGAAGACGTACCACCAGCTTGCGGTGCTCCGCGGAACCGGATGCAGCACGGCGTCCTTGATCGGTCCTTCGAGTTGCAGGCGTCGCTCTAGCCAGTCGTACGCGTGTTTGTACCAGGACATGGATCGATCCTTGAGACAACTGCGGTTTTAGCGGGCGAAACGGCTCCGGGGCACGCCCCGAGCGCGGCGCGGTTCCTCAGCGTGGGCAGTTGCCCGGCGCGGATGTACAGCCTGCCGCCTTCCACTTTCAATTCGTAAGTGAACAATCCGCGTTCGGGAGGGCCCGAAGCGCGGCTTCCGTCGGCGTAGTAGACGCCCCCGTGGCATGGGCACATAAAAAGCTGCGACTCCGCAAACCAGCGCACCGGGCATCCGAGATGCGCGCAGTTGATGGCGAACACCGTGAACTCGCCGGGCGCGGAGCAGCGCACGTACGCGGGAACATTCGCCGTTTCGCCATCCCACGCATCCGAAAAGGGATTGCGGTATGTAACCAGCTTTGTTTCGCCGGGACGAAAGTCGCTTGCGTTTCCGAGAGCGACCCAATCGCGATATTCCTTGCGGCGCAGCATCGGCCCCAGCAGATAGGCAACCACCGGCGTGGCGATCGCGAGCCCCACGATGGCATTCAGCGCGATGCCCACGTTCATCAGGAACGTGCGCCGCGTGACGCGCTCCTGCTCCAGGCGGTGCTCCTGTTCCTGCGGGCCCAGCGGCGGAAGTTTTTCGTCCATGGTCGCTCCTGTGCTCCTCTTGCTTCAGCGCTTTACCGCAAGGGGGTGGGCCTCTGCGGGCTGGCCAGAATTCGGTTTCGCGCCCGGATACGGTTGTCCCGGGGCCGCGGGCCTTTGCGCCATCAGCCAGGCTGTCACATCGGTGATCTCTTCGTCGGTCATCGGCCTTCCCTCGATGTGTCCGCGCCAGTCGGGCTCCCCGATATCCGGCCGCCCCGCGATGATGGTGGTGCGCACGGTCTGATCGTTGACCAGAGCGAGAAACGATCCGTCGAGGATCGATCCCGCCTTTCCCGGCTCATGGGCAGAGGCTCCATGGCATTGCGCGCAGGCGGCAGCATAAACCGCTGCGCCCTTGCCCGCATCGCCGGCGTGCGAGGCCTTGTAGGGCGGCAGAGTGACGCCGGCAATCGCGTCGGGCTTTCTCCATCGCGCGCGAATTCCGAGCACCAGCGCATCGATCTGCGCATCGGTCAGGGTTCCGCCGCTCGGAACGCCGAACCCCGGCATCAGCGTCCCCTTCTCGCCGTTCGCAATCACATCGCGCAGCGTCGCATCGTCAATCAGCGCCTGATACAAAGGGTTGGCGAGATCGGTGGCCGGCCCGTTCTGGCCGTTCGCGCCGTGGCATCCGGCGCAGTTCTCGCCGTAGAGCTTGTCGAATGACACGACCGCCTCCGGCCGCGGAACCTCAGGATCGTCCTTGGGCCGCCCGGGTAGGTCGCATCCCGCCAGCGAAACGGCAAGCGGAAGCGCGAGACAACCGAAGCTGAAGATCGCCCTCATCTGTTCTGCTCGCCATCTTCGTTCTGTTCGTCATGGCCGTGCATCAGGCCGGGAGCCTCAACTCCAAGGCGTACCGACAGCGGAACCTGGCTCAGGCGCTTCAGCCGCCCGGTCTTCGATACCACGTATCCGGCCACCAGGCCAAAGATCACCTGCGATGCCGCGAAGGACCACCAGTCAATGCGCTCGGCGAGAAAAGGGTTCACCATGTCGAGAGTGCTGTAGAGCAAACCCGTCCACGCAACCGGCGCGAGGATTCCGCCCAGCAGAATGGGCCGCTTCGGCCAGATGGGAAGCATCGCGCCATAGAGAACTCCCACGAGCAGCGTCGTTGCGCCCTGGATGATGTTGGCCGTAATAAATGCGCTCAGGCGGAAGTGGGTCATCTCCTCCACCGTCGGGTTTCTCCAGTTGCCCACGCCTGCGCCGCCCAGCAGGTTCACCACGTACCAGATGCTGTGGTAGCGGATCAGCCCGTAGATCTCCGCGGGGATCACCATGGCGATCCCGCCTGCGATTCCGCCTTTAATGCCGCTGGTGATGGGAAATGTTTCGAGCGGGAGCTGTGCGCGGTGCGTTTCGTCTACGCGGATGCGGGCGACCTTTTCATACGCGGGCACAAAGGCAATGATCTCGTCGGTGACCGGGATACTCTCGTGCGCCTCATGCGGAAGCACTTCGCGGAACCAGCCGACGATGGAGATGATCGTCAGCACAGCGCCAAGCGTGCCGATCCACGCGTTCATGACCAGCGAGGCAAACACCAGCGTGAGTCCCAGCGACATGACGAAGGGCCACGCGGTCGGCGCCGGCAGGTGAACGACGCCCGAGTGCGTTTCTCCGCCTTGCGGCGGTACGTTCGCGGAATGACTGGTGTCGTTCATCGGCCCACCACATAGACCACGGTGAAAACAACGATCCAGACTGCGTCTACGAAATGCCAGTAGAGCGCCAGAACTTTAACGCGATACGCGTGCTCGGGATGCAGGTGCCGCGTGAATGCAAATGCAACCGTAACCAGCATCATGATGAGCCCGACAACTACGTGCGATGCATGCAGTCCCACGAGCGAGTAGTAGCAGGTCCCGAACAGATTCGTGCTGATGGTCAGGTGGTCCTCGAAGATGAGCTTGTGCCACTCGATCGCGGTTCCATAGAGAAAGATGAGCCCCAGCAGAATGGTGACCGACCACCACAACCGGAACGCCGCCATCTTCGCGTGTTCGATTGCGTGCTCCGCGAGCCAGATGAAGAGGCTCGAGGAGATAAGGCAAATGCTGTAGAACCACGGAATGTCGAGGACTTCCTTCGGCGTGGGGCCGTGCGTGTCGCGTCCGAGGTTGTAGAGGTAGGCAGTCACGAAGATTGTGAAGATCGTGGACTCGGCGATGATCAGGGACGTCATCGCCACCACGCCGCGCGTGGGCAGCCGCCATTCTGCTTCGTTATGCGCGTGCTCCAGCGGGATCGTGGCCATGCATTCCTTTCCTACTCAAACGCGGAGTCGGGGTCCTCGGGGTGCTTCAGATCCCACAGCGGGCGCCGGCTTGCGACCACCGGGTCAGTGGCGAAGTTATAGGGCGGCGGCGGCGAAGCCGTAGCCCACTCGAGCGTCCACGCATCCCACGGATCGGGTCCGGCTTCTTCGCCGCGGAAGAACGAGTGCACCATGTTGTACACCAGCACGAGCACCGCAATGCCCTGAATGAATCCGCCCACGGAGACGATGGCATTCAGCGTGTTCCAGCCGCGATCGGCCTCGTAGGTGTAGATCTGCCGCGGCATGCCCATCAGGCCTGGAATATGCATGGTGTCGAAGCACACGTGGAAGCCGATGAGCATGAGCCAGAAATGCCACTTGCCCAGCTTGTCGTCGAGCATGCGGCCCGTTATCTTCGGATACCAGTAGTAGATTGCGGCGAAGATCATGAAGACGATTGCGCCGATCAGGACATAGTGGAAGTGCGCGACCACGAAGTAGGAGTTGTGCAGCTGCCAGTTCCACGCCGATACCGAGAGCATGATGCCCGTCAGCCCGGCGATCACCCACTGGAAGAGAAACGCGATGCAGAACAGCATCGGCGTGGTGAACCGGATTCGCCCGCCCCAGATTGTCGCAAGCCAGTTAAAGGTTTTTATTCCTGTTGGGATCGAAACGAGCATCGTCGAGAGCGTGAAAAATGCATTGCCGAACGATGTCATCCCGATGGTGAACATGTGGTGGGCCCACACGCCCAGGCTGATGAACCCGATGCCAACCGACGCGGCGACCATGGCTGGATAGCCGAAGATGGCCTTACGCGAGAACACGGGGATGATCTCGTTAGCAAACGCAAACGCCGGAAGGACGAGCACGTACACTTCGGGATGGCCGAAGATCCAGAAGAAGTGCGCCCATAGAATTGCGGAGCCGCCGGCCTGCGTGTCAAAGAAATGCCCGCCGAGATAGCGGTCGATGAGCAGCATGGCCTGGCACGCGGTGAGCGGGCTTACCGCGACGAGCACGATGAACGACGTGGTTGCATACAGCCACGGCAGCAGAGGCATCCGAAACAGCGTCATCCCCTTGCAACGCATGCAGAAAACAGTGGCAAGGATGTTGATCGCCGTGCCGATGCTGCCAATGCCGCTGGCGAGGATCGCGACCGCCCAGTAATCGGTGCTGTGTCCGGGAGAGAACGCCTTCTCCGTGAGCGGCGCGTAGGCGAACCACGCCACGTCGGGCGCCGAGCCGGTCCCTGAAAGGCCCACCCCGCCGATAAAGCTGTAGTAAAGCAGCAAACCCGCGAACGCGCTGATCCAGAAGCTGAACGCATTCAGCCGCGGAAACGCCATGTCGCGCGCGCCGATCATCAGCGGCACCAGGTAATTGCCGAAGCCGAATAAAATCGGCATGCCCACGAGGAACACCATCGTGGTGCCGTGCATCGTGAAAAGCCGGTTGAATGTAAACGGGGAGACGAAATCGTTGTGCGGCCTGATGAGCTGGATGCGGATCATCAGGGCTTCCGCGCCGGCGACCAGCAGGAACACGAGAGCGTAGGCGATGTAAAGGATGCCCAGCTTCTTGTGATCCACCGTCACGATCCAGCTGTGGATGGCTTCAAGATATGTGCCGCGCGCGCTCTGCGCAGGCGTGCGGTCGATGGCCCCTTCGATTCCCTGCGGTATCGGCATGCCTGAGTCCATCGCGTCTCCTGGGCTTACACTTCCTCTGCGTCTACTTCAAAGTCAGCAGGTATGCGGTCATCTGCTGGTTCTCCCGATCGGTCAAATGCATTGCGGGCATCAGGCAGCCGGGCTTGAACTGCGCCGGATCTTTGATCCACGCCTCCAGGTTGCCGGGCGTGTTCTCCACCGCGCCCGCGGCGAGTGTCGCGCGGCTCATCAGGTGCGTGAGGTCAGGCCCGTAACGCCCGTTCGCGACAGTCCCCTGCACCGTGTGGCAGCTGATGCAGGCCTCGCGCTCGAACACGAGTTGGCCATTCTGCGGGGTCACTGCGTCCGATATGTCAGCGGATTGAGCCATCGTCTCGCCGTTCGTCGCCTGCGTGTTGGGCGGATTGCCGCCTGCTGAATTTTGATTCCCTGCGTTCGGCATGGAAGCCATTGTCAAGTGCGCGTTGGCGATCTCTGCTTGTGACTTCTGCTGCTCCGCAATCCACTGCTGAAATTTGTCCGGCGTATCGACGTAGACACGAAGCAGCATCTTGGCATGCTGGGCCCCGCAGAACTGCGCGCACTGGCCCACATAGAGCCCCGGCTCCTGCGGGTCGAACCACATCTCGTTCACGCGGTTCGGCAGCAGGTCCGTCTTTCCTCCCAGCTTAGGCACCCAGAAACTATGCATCACGTCGGCTGAAGTGAGCTTCAAAAACGTTTCCCGCGGCTCAGCCTTGCTGCTTACCGGGACGTGAAGTTCATTCGCCGTCACCACGTTGTACTGCGGGTAGCGGAACTCCCACCAGAACTGGTGACCCACGACGATCACATCCAGCGCGTTGGCCGGCCGCGGCGCATCCTGAACGGAAAACAGCACGCGCGCCGTGCCCAGGAACAGCACGACGATGATGAGGATCGGGATGATGGTCCACGAGAGCTCGATCTGCATGCTGCCGAACACCTGCGGCGGCTCCGCAGTATCGTGCGGCCGGGAGCGAAAACGCACGAGCGCGTAAACGAGCAGGCTGCTCACGCCGGAAAAGATGACGGCGGCGATCAGGAGCACGAAGATCGAGAGCTTCTTCTCTTCGCTGGCGGGCGTGGAATACGGGGCGAAGATCGAACCTGGAAGAGATGCCGCGGTGAGCCTTACGGAAACGAACAACACGCTCGCTGCGCAGATCGCTCCGCGCGTCCATCTTGCGAGTTGCAGTCGGTCGCGCATTTATGGCGGCTGATTCCGAAAGACCGGCGAAAACCGTTACTTTGCTCATCCCATCAGGGCGGTTGCCCGTTTCATGGATGCGCAGGTTGCACCGCATGGGGCGCGGCTTGTTGGCAGCGCGCAGGCGTCGGGAAGCACGTGACGCACTAATCTTAACCCACGAACCTGACAGGCCTCACTGGGATTTGAAGCAGAGGCGGGTGGCAAAAACTGCTGCGCCATCCACGGTCATCCATCCGTTGTTTCGTTCTTAATGCGCGCCGGAGTTTTGGTTCTGTTCCTTCAGCCATGCATAGAGCGGAGCAAAATAGTCGAGCATCGGCTGGGCGTCCAGATGGTCCGTGCCGGTCATCTCTTTTAGCGTCTCCTGCCACGGCCTGGACTGGCCCGCCGCGAGCATCCGGTTCAGCTTGTCGCCGGCCGCCTTCGATCCGTAGAAACTGCACCGGTTCAGCGGTCCACTGTAACCACTGGCGTCGCACATGGCTTTGAAGAACTGGAACTGGTAGATGCGCGCCAGAAAGTAACGCGCGTAGGGCACGTTCGTCGGAATGTGGTTCTTCGCGCCGGCGTCGAAATCTGCCTCGCTGCGCTCGACGGGCGGCGCCACGCCCTGGTATTTCGCGCGCAGCTCCCACCACGCCTTGTTGTAGTCCGCCGGCTTGATCTCGCCCGAGAAGACTTCCCAGCGCCACTTGTCCAGCGCCAGGGCAAAAGGCAAGAACGCCACCTTGTCGAGCGCCGTGCGCAGTTGCAGCGGAATATCCGCCTCTGCCGGAGGCTCCGTCGCCGCCAGTCCCAGCGTCTTCAAATATGCGGGCGTAATGGAAAGCGCAATGGAGTCGCCGATGGCCTCGTGGAATCCATCATTCGCGCCATTGCGAAACAGAAAGGGCTGCTGGTTGTATGCCCGCTGATAGAAGTTGTGGCCCAGCTCATGGTGCACTGTGGTGAAGTAATCGGCGTTTACTTCAATGCACATCTTCACGCGCAAATCATCCGCCGTATCGATATCCCACGCCGAAGCATGGCACACCACTTCACGGTCGCGCGGGTGCACGAACTGCGACCGCTCCCAAAAGCTCTTCGGCAGCGGCGCGAATCCAAGGCTCTTAAAGAAATTCTCGCCGTAGTGCACCATGTCCCGGCCCGCCGCGAGCTCCGCCGCGTGCCCTTTGTCCGATGACAGATCCGCTCCCGGCGCAAACGCCGGCGCGGCCGCGGGATCCTTCTCCCCAATCTGCTTCTTCAGAGCCGCTTCCAGGTCCAGAGGCTTGAACTGCGAGAGCTTCGGGTCGGTGGGCGCCACGATGTCGTAAATGTTGCCCCACTCCTGCGCCCACATGTTGCCCAGCAGCTGCGCGGGGATCAAGCCGTCAGGCCGGTCCGCGGCCTTGCCATACTTTGCGATCAGCCGCGCCCGCACGTAAGTGTGCAGCTCGCGATAAAGCGGCTCCAGTTGCTTCCACGCGCGGTCGAGCTCCGCCGAAAACTCCGCCGGAGTCATGTCGTATCCGGCCCGCCACAGTTCGCCCGTATCGTGATAGCCGAGTTCGCGCGCGCCGATGTTCTGCAGTTCCATGAACCGCGCATACTTTTGCCGCATGGGCGCGCCGATGGCATGCCATCCCGCCCAGAGCCTCGTCAGTTCCTCCGGGTCGCGCGACTTCGCCATGATGCTCGAGATCGCGTCGATCCCCATGCACTGCGCGTCAGGCGCAGCCTCCTGGCCCGCCGGCACAGGCGGGCAGTATTTCCCCTTCCCATACATCCCTGTCAGTTCTGCCGCAAGCCGCGTCTGCTCTGCAAGCAGCCTGGGATCGGTCGGCGCGGCCGGCGCGTTCACCTGCAGGAGCATGATCTGCCGCCTCAGATCGGGCGGAAGGGTGAGATGGTCAAATCGATGGCTCTCCGCGGTCAACGCAAGCGTTCGTGCGGTTGCCTGCTCGTTCAGCAGCGCCGTCGTAGTCTCTGTGTCCTCGGTGATGTCGGTCTCCGCGGTCCACTCCGCATGCGAGGCCGCCGCGGTCAGCTTGAGCAATTCTGCATTGGCGCGGTCCAGGAATGCGCGCGCATCTTCCACCGTCGGCGCCTTGTTCGACGCCGGCTCCTGTGCCCAAACTGGCTGTCCCGCGATTCCCGCCCCCAGGACAAGCAAGACCCCCGCCACACAGCCCCGAGCGCTATTCCAAAAAGAACTCTTCATCGTGCCCTCATTCAGACTCTACGGTTGCTTCCGCCGCGCGTTGAGCGCGTCGAGCTTCTGCTTCAGCTGTTCCAGCTTCTGCCCGGCCTCGCCCAGTTTTCCCTGCGCAGTCAATCGCTGGTAGTCATCGAGGTCGCGCGCCGCGCCTTCGATCAGCCCATTCAGATCGGTTGTTGGATTTGGCGCGGCACCCGCAGCCGGCGCCGGCGACGACGGCGGTGCCTGGGCCGTCAGGCTCGACGCCGTACCCGCAAACAGAGATTGCAGCGCGGCCTCAAAGCTGGTTCCATAGGCCAGCTTGTCCTGCAAGGCCAGCACAACAAGACGCAACTCCGGCATGGGGCTGCGCGCCGCTTTCAGGTAGATGGGCTCGGCATACAGGAGCGCCTTGCCGCACGGAATCACCAGCAGCGTGCCCCGCTGCACGTGAGAGCCCTGCTGGTTCCAGAGCGTCAGCTGTCCGGAGAGCTGCGCGTTCTGGTCGATGCGCGCTTCAATCTGCATCGGCCCGTCCACGAGTCTCGTCTTCGGGAAGTTGTAAACAATCGAAGTGCCGTAGTGCTCGCCGTCGCTTCGACCCGCGATCCAGCCGATGAGATTGTTGCGGTTGGCCGGCGTAAACGGCAGGATGCCGACGAACTCCACGTCCGATTCGCCCGGCAGCTTCATCAGCACGTAATTCGGATCCATCGGCACGGAGCCCTGCTCTCCCGACTCGCCGAGGCCCACCTCGGTGGCGATCGTCCAAAGGTCCTCGCGGTTATAGAACACCACGGGGTCGGTCATGTGGTAGAGCCCGTACACCTGCGCCTGCAGGCGCAAGAGCAGCTCCGGGTAGCGTATATGCCTGCGCAGGTCTTGCGGCATCGCCGATGCGTCCTTGAACAACGCGGGAAAGATCGCGCGCCATGCGGCGATGACCGGATCGGCCGAATCGAAAACATAGAACGTGGTGTCGCCGTTGTACGCGTCCACTACTACCTTCACGCTGTTGCGCATGTAGTTGATTTCGTCATCGCGCAGCGCGGTGTGACTGGCATAGGGATACGTGTCGGACGTGGTGAATGCATCCAGCATCCACTCGAGGCGCCCGTCATCGCCCACAACGATATATGGGTCCGACTCGTACACAAGGAACGGCGCCAGCGCTTGCACGCGTTCCTGCAGCGCGCGCCGCATGAGGACCCTGCTGTCTGCCCCGATGTCGTCGCTGAAGGGAACCTTCGTCAAGTCGCCGCGGTCGAACGCGATCAGCGCGCGGCGCAACAGGCCGCCCATCGCGACGCCTCCTGTCCCGTCATAAGACGAAAGGCTGTTGGTCTCGCCCTGCGGATAGTTGAATTCCTTCTGCCGCGTCTTCACGTATACGTCGGTGTTGGTCAGTTGACCGAAGTAAATCTCGGGCCGCTTCACCTCGATGCCCGGCACGCTGCTCTGGATCGGCATGTTGCTCAGGTAAAGCGTCGGAAGCCCTTCAGGCGTGAAGCCGTTCACCGGGTTCATCGTCACGCCGTAGCCGTGCGTGTAGATCAGCTTTTCGTTGATCCAGTTGCGGCTGCTCTCGGGCAGTTTCTCGAGGCTGAGCTCGCGCGTCGCAAGCATCACCTCGCGCGTCTGGCCGCCGATCGCGTAGCGGTCGATGTCCACGTCGGGAAAATCGTAGTAGGTCCGGATCTCCTGGATCTGCCTGAGCGTGTCCTGCAGCGCGTGCCAGTCCCACAGACGGATATTCTGCAATGTCGCCTGGTTATTGTCAGGATCCGCCGCCGCCACTTCAGTCTCCGCGGGGAATTCGTGTTCCGTCACCCGGTCCAGCCCGTAGGCCTGCCGCGTGTACTGGATGTTCCAGGTGATGTAGGGCCGTTCGCGTTCGAGCTGGTTCGGCTTTACGATAAATGTCGCTACATACCAGCCGACCGCCTGCACGGCCACGTAGCACACAATCGCCGGAATGGGCGCGAGGATGACCCAGCTCAGCCGCGGACGCCCGGCAAAATTCAGCGCCGCGATCACCGCCCCGAGCACGAGCGCCGCGCACACTATCCACAACCCGCCCAGCATCACGTGCGCGTCCGTGTAGGTCACGCCTCCAAACACGGTGTGATCGGCAAGCAGAAGCTCAAACCGGCTCAGGTACACGCGGATCGCCAGCACCAGCATCAGCAGTACAACTGGAATGGAAAACGTGCCCCACGGTAGCGGTGTTGAGCGATCGAATCCGCGCGGCGACAACCGGCTGCCGCTGTCCACCAGCACGAAGAACACCGCGGCCACGCACATCAGGATGACCATGGTGAGCAGCCATCCGGCCACCAGTTGCCACGCCGGCAGCGTGAACAGGAAAAACCCCAGCGGCCGGCCGAATATCGGGTCAGTCACTCCGCCCGCGGCATGCGGCTGATACAACGCCAGCGCAAAATCCTTCCACTCCGCCTTCATGCTCGCACCGGCCGCCAGCGCGATGAGCAGCCCGAGAATGAGCGCCCCCAGCCGCAGCGCTCCTTCGACCGGCAGCTTCACCGTCCGCGTTCCGATCACGAACGTTCCGGCGCTGCGGATGTGGGGTCCTGAAGCGCGCAGCAGGATGGCGAACCAGCCATAGAGCAGTATGAAACTGGCCGCAAAGAAGACCGCGAACACCTCCCACTGCAGGTTCAGCGACTTCCAGAACACGCTCCGGTAGCCGAGCGATCCAAACCAGAGATTCTCCACGTACCACGAGACCGCCGTGCGGAAGCCGAACACGATCAGAAGCACGACGATGGCGGCGAAGATCCAGACACGGTTGCGCCCACGGTGCGCGTCCGGGCGCGACGGAAGAATGACGGTTTCGTGCATCGAGAGAACCAGCTTTCAGCAGGTGGGATTGTCCAGCTTGTCGGGCAGCGCCATTGTAACTCTCGCGTGAAAGCCAGACTTCAGCGCATCACTGCTTCACAGCGGCTTCCACCTCACCCCACTCGCCGGCCGAAACCTTCAGCTCCGCCGCGGCCACGTTCTCCTCAAGATGCGCAACCTTCGAGGTCCCCGGAATCGGCAGCATCACCGGCGAGCGGTGGAGCAGCCATGCAATCGAAAGCTGCGCAATCGAGACGGAATGCCGCGCCGCCATCTCCGCGAGCGCCTTCTGCGCCGGGTGATCCGGCTTCATCAGCTTGCCGCCCGCCATCGGGTACCACGGCAAAAAGCCGATTCCGCGCTCTTCGCACCATGCGAGCGTCTGCTCGTGGCGCCGGTCGGCGAGCGAATACCGGTTCTGCACCGTCACGACCGGGACGATCTTCTGTGCTTCTTCGATCTCGCCCGGCGTCACTTCGCTCAGCCCGACGTGCCCGATCTTCCCCTGCTCCTGCATGCGCTTCAGCGCGCCCAGGCTCTCCTCGAGCGGCGTGCGCGGGTCGATGCGGTGCAACTGGTACAGGTCAATCCGTTCGAGTTTCAGCCGCCTCAGGCTCATCTCCACGCACTGGATCAGGTATCCCGCCCGCCCCACGTACTCGGTCTTCGCCGGCCCCTGCCGCGTGATGCCGCCCTTGGTTGCGATCACGAGGCCTGCAGGGTATGGATGCAGCGCCTCCGCAATCAACCGCTCGGCAATCTCCGGTCCATAGGCATCCGCCGTGTCGATCAGGTTTACGCCAAGCTCCACGGCCCGGCGCAGCACGTGGCGGCATTCTTCAGGATCGTCCGGCTCGCCCCAGGCTCCTTCGCCCACGAGGCGCATCGTTCCGTATCCAAGCCGGTTGACCGGCAGGTCACCGCCGATCAGAAATGTGCCGCTGGCCGTTGCCGTTGGAGTGTTCATTCCAATTTCAGATGCTATCTGCCGCGGCCCGTATGAAAAAATCGGAGGACGCGAGCCGAGGCTCACCCCGAGGATGACAGGAACCTCGACACCCCGGATCGCGTATCTAATCAAGCAGGCGAGGAGAAGCAGTAATGAGCGGGATACCGGTAATGAATACGCAGGCGATGTTCTACGAGCAGTACGAGGCCGTGCGCCGGGACGAAGTCGTCGGGATTCTGCTTGCCCTGTTTCTCGGCTCCTTCGGGGTGCACCACTTCTACCTGCGCCGCACAGGCCTCGGGATCCTTTACTGCTGCTTCTGCTGGACCGGGATCACCATGATCCTCGGCTTTATCGAGTGCTTCTTCATGCCGGGGCGAGTGCGCGAGTTCAACGCTATTCAAGCGGCGGGAATCGCCGCCGCGCTGGGGATCAACGTTCCCACTGGCTGGGGTTGGCCCGTGAGCCCGGCCGGCAGCGTGCCTCCCGTCGGGGGTCCGGCTGCTCCGGGTCCGCTGGTTGCCGGCGCCGCCCTTCCGCTGGCTGGAACGCTGATTGCATGCAAGCAGTGCCATACGACGAACGTGGCGGGAGCCCGGTTCTGCTCCGGCTGCGGCTCCGTCCTTTAGGCATAACGCAGCTTTGGGGGTTTTGGGCGAAGCGCTATGGAGTGACTCTTCCCGGGCTCGATGCCGGCCGCCGGCCGGTGGCGTTCAACTCGCGATAAAAACCGAGGTCCTCGTCGCGCAGCATCTTGGTCATAAAGGCGATCTGGCCGTAGTGCAGGGCGAAGTGCTCGACAACCTGGTAGACGGCCTCGAGCCCGGTGACGCGATAACCCTGGATATCGAAATGCTCGAGCAGATCGGCCGGCGTCAGCCGAGCGAGCGTTACCGATGACTTTTCCATCGTTCCGGCGAGCGTGTTCAGCAGTGCATCCCGCATGATGCCTTCGCGGCGATTGAATTCCGCGGGCCGGTCCCGCTCGTCCGCCAGGCGATTGAATGGCGCGATCAGCCACTGCGTGACGTTGCCGTTCAAGTGCAGAATGAGGTTGCCAATGCTGTTGCTTGAAGCGTTCGGCCGCCACCAGACTTGTTCCTCGCTGAGCGAAGCGACGCAACTGCGCAACCGCGGCCAGAACTGAGCGATGAGTTTCTCACGCGAATGCTTCAGGAAGATGAGCGTTGCTTCGTCCGCGGCTTCGTTCATGGTCGTGCGAGTCCTCAACGACTATTCTGTCATTTTCGAGTTCACGGACGCGGCTCGGATGCCGGCCCCGGGGCGAAGATCACTCAAAGGGAAGGGTAGGCGGTTAACCGCCCGAAGCCTCCGACCGGAACTCCAAATTCTCGTTGAATGCAAAGACGATTAGTCGACGGCAATTCAACGCAAGAGGTTTTCGTCTGATTGAAGCATCGTCACAATCTCCGCGTTTCCGGATTCCTCGGCCAGCCTCTTGAACGAATTTCCTCGAGTGTCACTGGCTCGACGAAGTCCAGGAAAGCGGCTGAGGAATCGCTTTGCCCATTCGACGTCACCTCGGCGTATCGCATATGCAAAGTCGGCAAGCTCAATCCCAAGAAAGCCACCCATTTCGCGCATGTACTCAATCGCCCAACCTGCGGGAGTCGCGCCGAATTGATTGTCGGGAGCGTTGATATCGGCACCTCGATTGACCAATAACCGAGCTACTTGACTATGTCCACCCAAGGCCGCGTAATGAAGAGGCGTCGCCCCAAGGTCGTCTCTCATATTGATGAGTTCCGGACAATCGTCAAGGATAGCCGTGACGTCTTCCAATGCGCCTCGTATCGACGCCTCAATCAGCTTTTCGAGTTCAGGCATATGGGTATCTTGCCTCGCGATTGAAATGATCTCAGGGTACATAAGTGGACGCACGGTGGTTACGCGACCGCGTCATTTTATGCAGGCATCCAGCACATTGAGCAGCTTTCCTTCCGGGTCGTCTTCTAGCTCCCAGAACATCATCCCGGCGAGCTTCCCGTCGATCACATATCTGCACTTGCCCTTGATCGATTGTTCATCCTCATAGGAAACAAACGTGCGCGTGCCCGCATTGAAGAGCCACGGCACCTGCGAGATGGAGTCCCAGTAGCGCGTGAAGCCGTGACCCAGCATGGTGGACTCGATGACGTTGAACGGCGCCGATCCCGGAGAGCCGGGCTTGCCGGGCTCATACAGGCCGTGCTCGCTGTCAGTAACGCTGCTCCACACGTGGCCGTAAAACGGCATGCCGAGCACGATCTTGTTCGCTGGAACGCCCGCGGCTTCGAAGGCCTTCACGCTAGCGTCGGCCGAATCCTTGTGCGGATCGCGCGGGTTCGTGTAGAGCGGTGCGGAGTGGCCCGTGGTGGGATCGGATCCCGGCTCGTAGTAGTCATAGGCCATCACGTTCACGGTGTCGACATAACGCGCGACCTGGGCCATGTCTGTGTGGGCGAGAAAATCGTTCGATGCGCCCGCAGCGATCGTGAGGTACAGCTTTTTGCCGCTCTTTTTCGTCGCGGCATCGAAGCGCTCGCGCAGCTCCTTGAGCAGGGCGGTGTAGTCCTGCCTGTCCTCGGAGCGAAACGTATGTCCTGCGCCCGGCTCGCCCGGGTATTCCCAGTCCACGTCGAGGCCGTCGAGATCGTAGTGCTTGATAAAGTCCATCACGCTGTCGATAAATCGCGCACGGCTTTCGCCGGTCAGCGCCATGTCGGAGAATCCACCGGACCAGAGCCAGCCGCCCACCGAGATCAGCACCGTGAGCGAAGGACTCTGCTTGCGCAGCGCGGCGACAAAGGCGATGTTCGCGGCATCCTCGGGATAGCCTGCGACCATGCGGCCTTCAGCGATGTTCGCAAACGCGTAGTTGAAACGCGTGACGCTGTGCGCGTCCACCTGGCCCGCGGCGAGCGTGGAATGCTGCGGAAAGATGTAGCCCACGATGATTCGCGAGTTCTCGTGAGGCGCTGCCCATGCGCACGCCGGCATTAAAAGACCAAGAGCCAGAAGCCCAAGAGACAGAAGCGAGCATCGCAGTTTCATCACCGGCAGGCCTCCGCGCCGCGAGAAGGATAACGCACGGGCTCGCTGTGGTACATTGCCTACTAGCAAATCGAGCCCGCCTGGAAGCCATGCAACGCTTTCGCTTTCCCCTGAATGCGTCCTCCAACTTTTTTGAGGGCGCGGTGTGAGCAAGGCCACCCGGGATCGTCGAGGCGTCGCGTCCAGCGAAACCGCGCGCGAAATCAACCGCGAGGTCCTCCTCCACGCTATCCATCGCCATCAGCCTGTGAGCCGCGCCGACCTTGCGCGCATTACCGGCCTCCAGCCCAGCACGGTGTCGGTGATCATCGGCCAGCTCATTCACGATGGATGGGTGGTTGCGGGGGAATTGGGCCGTCTGCCGCGCGGCCGCCGCCCCACATTCGTCAAGCTCAACGACAGGCACGTTACGCTTGGAATCGACCTCCGGCCCGGCCGCGCCAACCTCGCCGTGGTCGACATAAGCGGAAAGATTTTGAGCCGCGAGGAGATTCCCTTCGTACACCAGGGCGATGCGCGCGCGGAGGCGCGCGAGGCGATCCTCGAGGTCGCAAAGGCCGCGCGGGCGCTGCGTGCGTCTCACAGGGGTTACGTGTTCGACGGCGTGGGCGTGAGCGTTTCCGGCCGCGTGGACCAAGCCACCCACCGCGCGCTCTTCTCGCCGAATGCGCCGTGGGCCGAGATCGATGTCCACGGCGAGCTGCAGCGCGTCCTCAAGAGCCCGATCGAAATGGAAAACGCCGCCAATGCCAGCGTGTTCGCCGAGCGCTGGTTTGGCGAGTTCGGCGGCGCTTCCCACATGATCGCGGTCTCGGTTTCGGAGGGCATCGGGACCGGACTGCTCGTCGATGGCAGGCTTCTGCGCGGGCGTGGAGACATGGCCGGAGAGTTCGGCCATATGTCCATTGCGGAATCGGGCCCGATTTGCGGTTGCGGCAACGTGGGCTGCTGGGAGACCCTGGCATCGAACCGCGCCGGCCTGCGCTACTACCGCGAGTTTCTTCCTGAAAGCAATGTCGCCACCTTTCGACAGTTGCTCGACCTTGCGCTGGCGGGCGATGCCAACGCGCTGCACGCCATCGACCGCATGGCATCCTACCTAGCGCGCGGGCTGGCCATGCTGGTAGCGGGCCTCGCCCCTGAGGTCATCATCATTGTGGGAGACTTCACTGCGCTCTGGTCGCGCATCGCGCCGATCATCGACAGCCACCTTGCGGCGAAGTCCATCTCAGGCCACACGCCGCGCGTGGTGCCCGCTCTCGACGGCGATGCGGCTCGCCTTCGCGGCGCCGCGGCGCTCGTTCTTCACAAAGCGCTCTTCCACCACACGGAGTTCAGCCTTGTGAACCGCCGGGCAGAGTAGCCCGCCGCCGTGAGGAACGGATTCCATGAGGCGGCCGCACGCATCGATTTACTCAGAGGGAGCAATCATGATCACACGACGCGACATCTTCGCCGGCATCATCGCCATGCCCAGCGCGCTCGAGGCATTCGCTGCTCCGGCGGAGCAGTCCAAAGCCCCGGTGCAGGAACCGATACTGGGGCCTGCGGTCTTCGAGTGGGAGGATATGAAGCCGGTAAAGAACGCGACCGGCGATGTGCGTTCGCTTTGCAAGTCGCCGACGGCTACTCTCGAACAACTCGAAATGCACGTGTCAACTTTGAACGCCGGCCTGATGTCGCATCCGCCGCACCGCCACGTCAACGAGGAGCTGATCATTTTGCGCGAGGGCGAGTGCGAGACGCTGTCCAACGGCAAGTGGATCAGGGTCACGCCGGGTTCTGTTGTCTTCAATGCTTCGAACAGCCTGCACGGCTTCCGCAACATCGGCACGACTCCGGCCGTCTATCACGTCATCAACTGGAAGCCGCGGGGGCTGGAGGAGCAGCGCGCGTAAAGTTTTGCCGCGCGCCGGGCCTGCGCGCAAAATCGGCTACAGTGTTCTCAGTCATGAGAGTGGGACTCATCGGCACGGGCGCGATGGCGCGCAAGCATGCCCAGGCGTACCGCAACATCGGGTTCGCACTGGCGGTGTGCACCAACGCCCACGCGGAGAAGGGCCGGCAGTTCGCGCGCGATTCGGGCGCGGAGTTCGTCGCCAGTGTTGAGGAGGTCTGCCGCCATCCCGAGGTCGATTTCGTCGACCTGTGCACGCCGCCGAGCTACCGCCTGCCCGCCGTCGATCTTTGCGCGAAGACGGGAAAGCACGTCCTCATCGAAAAGCCCATGGCGACCGATCTGGCAACAGCGCGCGCGATGATCGGCGCGGCCCGCGCGGGTGGAATCCAGCTTGGCGTCATCAGCCAGCACCGCTTCGATGAGTCCGCGCAGTTCCTCAAGAAGGCTATCGAGGCCGGCCGTCTCGGGCGCATTCTCGAGGCCGACGCGTACGTGAAGTGGTACCGCTCGCCCGAGTACTACAGCCGGGCATACAAGGGAACGTGGGCCGGCGAGGGCGGCGGCGTGCTCATCACGCAGGCCATTCACCAGGTCGACCTGCTGCTCTACCTTGCGGGTCCGGTCCGCCAGGTCACGGGAGGCTGGCAGATCGGCGCGCTTCACGCAATTGAATCGGAAGATTGCCTGAACGCGCTGCTCCGCTACGAAAGCGGCGCGATGGGAGTCATCCAGGCATCGACAGCCGTCTGGCCCGGGTATCCGGAGCGGATTGAGATTCACGGAACGAAAGGGACTGCCATCATCACAGGCGACAAGCTCACCACCTGGGATGTGAAGAACGATGGCGGCGAAGATGCGCCCCTCACGACCGCTCTCGCTTCAGGCGCGTCCGATCCCATGGCGATCACAACCGCTTCGCTTGAGCGGCAGATGCTCGACTTCGCCCGCGCCTGCAGGACGGGCGAGCCTCCGCTGGTCTCGGCTGTCGAAGGGTTCCGCGCCCTTGAGCTCACGACGCGGATTTACGAGTCGTGCAGAGCGGGCCTCGCCGTGGATATCGAGGTCGCGGATTCTGACTCGTAATCTCCGGCACACTTCAATTCGGCATTTCGTCTTGGGCGCAAGTACTGGGACTGTTGCCAGTTGAATGAGCGCAGCATGACCCGCAGAGTTTTCGAAAGCGGCGTTCACCGGATTCAAGACAGCGCGTGAGCGCACAGCGGTCTGTGCAAATGATGCGGACCGCCGCCGAAGTTTTTTCCAACAACGATGGATTGTCGTCCCGGGGTGACGGTAATGAACTTTATGGACTACCCAATCCTGGTCCTGGTTTTGTCCCTGGTTCCGATGCTGATCGCGGCGTGGCTCGGAGACCGGGTGCGCAATCGACGCGGAGTGGCGGATGCGCAGCGCGATGACATGAAGATGGTGCTGAATGCCGTGCTCATTCTCCTGGCGCTGCTCATCGGATTCACTTTTTCCATGGCAGTGAGCCGCTACGACCAGCGGAAAAAGCTGGAGGAGGAAGAGGCGAACGCGATCGGCACCGAGTATCTGCGGACGGAACTTCTGTCGGCGGAAAACGCGGCGAAGATCCAGGGGCTTCTGAAGAAATACGTGGACCAACGCATTCTGTTCTACGCAGCCGGCGATTCCGAGAAAGCCGCGAAAGTAAGGACCGGATCGGGCGACGTCCAGCAGCAGCTATGGGCGGCGATTCTGGCGGAAAAGGCGGATGACAAGCCGGCAACGTCCGTGCTGGTGCTTTCGGGAATGAATGACGTCATCAACTCCGAGGGCTACACGCAGGCCGCGTACCTTGACCGGATTCCGACGGCGGCGTGGGGGCTCATGGCGGCCATCGCCATCTACAGCAACCTGCTCATCGGATACTCGGAGAGCCGCACCGACACACGCGCTCTCCTGGTGTTTCCCATCGTGGTGGCAATCGCGTTGTTCCTGATCGCGGAGATCGACAGCCCACACGGAGGGATGATCCGCGTGGTTCCCTACAACCTGGTGAGCCTGTCGCAGTCGATGACGCCGAAGTGAGTTCGATTGAATTCGCCATGCTTCGAATCAATGGAACTGGACGGATTCCAGCATGGATACAAAGGCGGGGCGGAACTGGCCAATGTTCGCCTCGGGAACTACGAATACGAACAGAATGAGCGAGCCATCGCGCTGCGGTACGGTAATCAGCCAGTCCCGCTCTTTCTGCTGCTGGCCGCCGGGGCCGGGAATGGGAGAGACCGACTGGAGCATGACTGAGCGGCCTTGAATTCCGCCTATGGTGATAGGCGCATCCTTGCCCAGCAGTTGCAAACCCTGGTTCTGCTGCATCTGCTGGACGATGCGCGCGGTGGCCTGATCGATGCTCATGCCCTGCAGCTGCTGTCCGCTGATGCCGTTCAGCAGGACGCCGTAGCCGATGCCCTGCTTCGTGACTCCGGCCTCTGGCGCGATGGTGACGAATTGCCCCTGCTGTTCGGGCATCTCGACCTGCCAGTTCGCGGGATGCTGAAGCGTGACCGGGCCGAGATTGGCTTCAACCATGCCGCCCCGAGGCGCAACGCTCTCCAGGGAGGTGGCGGAAGGGTGGGCGGGCTGCGCGACTCCGGCGGATGAGCCGGCCATCAGCGCATTTGCGCCTGAAGGGTTAAACGTGGCGCCGGCCCTCTGGTTCTGCTGAGCCCACTGGCCGGACTTTGCGCCGGCCGCGATCTCTTCGGCGGTGTACGCTTTTACGCCCATCGCGTGCTGGCGGACCTTCTCGAAGGCGCCGGAATCGCCGGTGAAGTTCTGCTGCGGCCAGTTGGCGATTTCCTTCTCGATGGCCTCGCGGCGATTCCCGGGGTTGGGGTGATCGCTGAGGAACTGCGGAGGAAGCTTTCCGCCCTGTTGCTGCAGGGTCTCAAAGAAATCGGCGAGAGCGTGGGGGTCGTACCCGGCTTTGTACAGGATCATCGTGCCGACGTTATCGGCCTGCGATTCGTCGGTGCGGGAGTACTTCAGCATCAGGGTCTGGGCACCCATCTGAATGCCCTCCTGGCCGAGCTGGCCGACCAATCCTCCTGCCTTATTGCCGACTCCGGATGCGCCGAGAGCGACAGAGGCAAGCTCGGCGATCATGCTCGTCTTCTGCGCCTTGCTCTCCTGCTTGGCGGAGTGCTGCATGTAGACGTGCGACATCTCGTGCCCCATCACGCCGGCAAGCTGGGCCTCATTGACTGCCGAGGTAATCGTGCCAATGTTGACGAACATCGGCCCGCCGGGAAGTGCGAAGGCATTGATCTCCTTTTGCGCGACGACGTGAAACTCAAACGGCCAGGTGTGGTCCGACGGAATGGTCGCGACCAGCTTCTGGCCGAGCGCGCGAATGTACTGTGTCTCCGGGCTGTTGTCGGGCAGCACGGGCATCTGCTGGTAGACCTGCTGGGCGGCCTGCAAGCCCATGGCGCGCTGCTGGTCGCGGGACATGGAGACCTTGCCGGGATCGGGAAACGCCGGGCCCTCCGACTGCGCCCAGACGAACGTTGCTATCAGCAGCGAAGCAAGGAACGATGCGCGTCTTGAAATGCCGCGATTGATCGAGAGCATGGCGACCCCCTGCGGGAGCGGGCGGGGTTCGGCTTACGCGCAGATGGAAGAGACGACGGGGCCCGAATGGTGCGGTTTGAGATGAGTATTGACCACCCGCTGAGGGTGTCAAGGTATAGCGTAAGCGCGGGTCCGCTGTCCTCCCGAAAGCTACCTCCCGCAGAGCAAATCCGTCTGCTGGTAGATATTACAGGAGTTTTGCAATGAGGGACTTCGCCGCGACGGGCCTTCTGCCATGAGGCGTCGACAGAAAAGAATTCGGCGCGCACAAACGTAGCAGCCGGAGCAACTTCGACGGGCGAATACCGTAATTCTGCCAGTTCTTTGCCGATTCCTGCAGCATTAGCATTCCACCGACCGGATTTGCCCGGTGGGGGATCGAAGACAAAATGCTCTTGCAGGAAGGCCCAGGTATCGACTATCTGCGCCGGGGGGTGCGTCATTTCCGCAGCGAGGTGTTTCCCAGGAACCGGGAACTCTACGAGAACCTCGCCGAGAAGCAGGTTCCGCACGCGCTATTCCTTACGTGCGGCGACTCGCGCATCGATCCGACGGCGCTGACGAGCACCGAGCCCGGAGAGATCTTCGTGGAGCGGACGCCCGGCAACATCGTGCCGATCTACAGCGACGCTGTCGCGGTGGGAGTCTCAGCCAGCATCGAGTATTCGGTGGTTGTCCTCGGGGTATCGCACGTGATCGTGTGCGGGCACTCGGCTTGCGGCGCCATGAAGGCGCTCCTCGAGCCGGAGGAACTGCACGAGATTCCGGCCACAGCGCGGTGGCTCAAGTTTGCAGAGGCGCCGGCGCTGTTGCTCAAGCAGAACTACGGCCACCTCGAGGAGCACGAACGGCTGAAGCGCTTGAGCCAGCTCAACGTGGTCGAGCAGATATCCCACCTGAGGACGCACCCGGCAGTCGATGGCCGGCTGAAGGACCACACTCTGGCGGTGCACGGCTGGTACTACGAAATCCACACCGGAAGAGTGGAGGTCTACAACACCGAGAGCGGGCAGTTTGAGGAGTGGGAGTGAAGGGGCCGCCGTGACCGGCAACGAGACGCGAAAAAGCCGCGGAACCCCGCGGCCTTTAACGTTGAATCGGACGATCTGGTTCGCCGGGCTTACTCGGCCGCGGCGGGCTCGATCGAAGCAAAGCGCCCGCGGTTGCCGCGATCGGTAAAGACTACGCGCCCGCTGACCTTGGCAAACAGGGTGTCGTCGGAGCCGATTCCCACGTTGGGGCCGGGCTTGATCTTGGTCCCGCGCTGGCGGGCGATGATGGATCCCCCGGTAACGAGCTGGCCTGCAAAGGCCTTTACGCCGAGCCGCTGCGCATTCGAATCGCGTCCGTTTGTGGAGCTGCCTCCACCCTTCTTATGTGCCATTGCCGAATCCTCTTCTCTTCCGGGCCGTCAGCTATCAGCCTTCAGCCTTCGGTAAATCTGTCTTTGCCCCGCGGCGCCGTCGGCTCAAACTGACGGCTGAGGGCTGAAAGCTACTTTTCCGCCGTATAGGTAACGCCGTCGGCCTCGATGGCCTTGATGCGCACCTCGGTAAAGTTCTGCCGGTGCCCCTGCATCTTCTTGTACTGCTTCTTGCGCTTGAGATGGAACACCAGGATCTTGTCGCCGCGGCCCTCGCCGACGACTTCTGCCGTGACCTTGGCCGAGCCGGGCTTGAGGATGCCGTTGTCGCCCGAGACGGCGAGAACATCGCTGAACTCGATGGTCTGGTCCTCGGACGGCGAAACCGTCTCAATCTTCACAACGTCGCCGGGGGCGACACGATATTGCTTTCCACCGGTCCGTAGAACCGCGTACATAAGTCCTCCACTGCAGGCCGCCCGACAGCGGTTCTGCTCCAAAACCAAGAAAAAAGGCGGAAACTTCCGTGCTGCGGTACGCTCAAGCCCGCTAACAACTCCCAGGGCGAGCGTCTGGCTCCGCGGCAACAGGCAGGAATCGCCAAACTAGAGTAGTTTACCGGGTTTGGCCTGACGGGTCAATGCGATGGCCATTGCGGAGCGATCCTGGCAGGGTTTGCCCCACGTTACCCGCCAATTGAAGCGAGAACCGCCAGGGCCTGTCCTTTCAGCGGTTTAGATCGCTCGCGTTACCAAAACAGATTACCAGGGAGGGATCGGCCCCAACCAACGGGGGGATGAATCCCCAACCAACGGAGCATTGAGGCGGCAGCGTCCATTGGCTATAACCATGGCACTCCCATCGCGTTCGGCATTGAATGGAACGCCCGTTGACGCAGTTGGGGCGAATTCCCCGGTTCCCGTCCTGGTCAGGCTACGGCAGCGGGCCCACCGGGTTCTCCCTTTTCAGGAGGGTCAATGTCGTACTTTGCCTTGGTTCCTCGCCACCCGGCCCGCGCAGGCCTGCGGATGATGCCGCTCATCTCCCGCGCATCGTGCAATTCACAGCGCACCGCGCAATGGGGACGTTCAACCCCCGGAGAAGGAATCGCAATCCAATGAGCACCGGTCCCGAAGTCGATCGCTGCCTCACGGATTACTTCCGCTGCCCCGGGGAGTTCGTGAGGCTCTCGCGTCGGAAGGGAGCCGCATATGGGCCCGGATACTTCTCCTTCGGCGAAAAGGTGGTCTGCTTCGGCAAGTACGTCAGCAGTATTCCGGCGGCCGATCCCGGCGGGCCGACGCCGGATGCGCAAGCGGGAATCGAATTCGGGCCGGCGGGCGTGCGGTTACCCTTCGACCCCGCCGAAGTGACGGAGAACCTGCATCGCGAGCGGTATACGGAGGAGTGGCGCGCGGGCTCTGGCCTTGTCGCCCGGGCGTATTACTTTGTGCGGCCCCTGCTGCCGGTGGGCGTGCGCAAGCATCTGCAGAAATTCCATCTACGCAACTGGCGGAACATTGCATTTCCGCGCTGGCCGGTCGACAGCTCGGTAGACGATCTTCTCGAAGAGGTTCTGCTGCTGTGCCTGCGCGAACGAGGGGAAGAGCGGATCCCATTCATCTGGTTCTGGCCAAAGGGCAAGTCAAGTTGCGCCATCATGACCCACGACGTGGAGATGCCGGAGGGCCGAGATTTCTGCCCGACGCTGATGGAAGTGGACCGGAAGTACGGTATACGAGCGTCCTACCAGGTGGTGCCGGAGGAGCGCTACAGCGTGAGCCCCGAGTTCCTGGCGTCGCTGCGGGCGCATGGCTGCGAAGTGGCGGTGCACGACCTGAATCATGACGGACACCTGTATGAGAACCGCGAGCAGTTCGAGCAGCGCGCGCAGAAGATCAATGCGTATCTGAAGGAGTACCAGGCAGACGGGTTCCGCGCCGGCGTGCTCTATCGGAAGCAGGTCTGGTTTGAAGCGCTGGAATGCGCGTTCGACATGTCGGTGCCGAACGTGGCGCACCTGGACCCGCAGCGCGGGGGCTGCTGCACGGTGATGCCGTATTTCCTGCGCGACGTTCTCGAGATCCCGGTGACGATGATTCAGGACTACACGCTCTTTCACATCCTGAACGATTACTCGATCGACATCTGGAAGCAGCAGGCGGAGATCGTGATGGCCAGGCACGGGCTCATGAGTTTCATTGTTCATCCCGACTATGTAATGACGCGGCGTTCGATGGCTGTCTACGAGGAGCTGCTGCAATACCTGGTGGAACTCGAGCAGGAGAGAGATGTCTGGATGGCGACTCCCGGCGAAGTGAACCGCTGGTGGCGGCAGCGAGCCGCGATGCGGCTGGTCGAGCGGAATGGGTCGTGGCGCATCGAAGGGCCAGGGAGCGACCGTGCGCGGCTGGCATGGGCGACGGAACGGGACGGACGGCTGCAACTGACGATGGATGACGGGGCACGAACCGCGAGCCCGGCCTGCGCCGCGGAAGAAGCGTTGGCGGGCGACTGACCGCGAGACCTGGCGAAACGAAAAAATGGCAAATCTGGAAGAAGGGCTATGGGAACCACAAGCATGTCTGAAGTGACGGTGATCGGTGCGGGGCCATACGGGCTTGCGGCGGCAAACTACCTGCGCAAGGCGGGTATCGAGCGCCGCATCTTCGGCGAACCGATGTCGTTCTGGCAGCAGCAGATGCCGAGGGGCATGTGCCTGCGGTCGAACTGGGATGCATCGCACATCGCCGATCCGGCCGAGGAATTGACGCTGGACGCATTCTGCCGGGAGAGCGGATACGCGCATGCGAAGCCGCTTCCCCTGGGCCATTTTGTCGAATACGGAAAGTGGTACCAGCAAAAAGCTGTTCCGGATGTGGAGCGGCGGCAGGTGACATGGGTGGAACCGAACGGAGATGGGTTCCATGTCACGCTCGCCGATAAGGAGACATTCAAGACGCGGCGGGTGGTAGTGGCCACGGGGATCAACTCGTTCGCCGCGCGGCCGCGCGAGTTCGACGGATTGGCGCGCGAGCTGGCATCGCATTCCAGGGAGCACACCGACCTTGGCGTGTTCCGCGGAAAGACCGTTGCGGTAATCGGCGGCGGGCAGAGTGCGATGGAGTCGGCCGCGCTGCTGCGTGAGGATGGCGCGGATGTCGAGGTGCTTGTGCGCCAGCCCATGCTGAACTGGGTGGGATTGCATCCGCGGCTGCACCGCCTCGGGTTTGTCTCGAAGATGCTTTATTCGAAGCGCGACGTCGGTCCGGCGGGCATCAGCCGCCTGGTTGCGGCGCCTCACGTGTTTCGCCGCTTTCCGCGGTCATTTCAGGACAAGACGGCCTATCGCGCAATTCGTCCCGCGGTTGCGGGCTGGCTCGGGCCGCGCATGAAGGGCCTGAAGATGACCCTCGGCGTTCGCGTGTCGAGCGCATTGGAGGATCACGGCCGCCTGAGGCTGAAGCTCGATGACGGATCGGAGCGGCTGGTAGACCATGCGCTGCTTGCCACCGGCTATCGCGTGGACGTGAGGCGGCTCGACTTTCTGGCGCCGGAACTCAAGGACAAACTAAGAACGGTGAATGGTTTTCCGGTCCTCGGCCGCGGCCTCGAGAGCTCCGTTTCCGGATTGCACTTTCTCGGCAAGCCCGCTGCATGGAGCTTCGGGCCGATCGTCGGATTCGTCTCCGGCGCGGAGTTTGCCGTGACCGAATTGGTCTGCAGCCTGCGGAACGGCAACGGCCACAAAGCAGCGAGGCAATAGGCGATGGAAGCAGCAACCATGCTGCCGGAGTCCGGCGCGGAGGCGGCGACATCGACAGGCTCGCCCGGTGCGGCCGAGATCGGCGTAGTGGTGATCGGCGGCGACTACCAGGGGCTCGGGATCGTCCGCAGCCTCGGACGCCGCGGCATCCCGGTCTGCGTGATCGACGATGAGATGTCGATCGCGCGGCATTCGCGATTCTGCACGCATTTTCTGCGCGTGAAGCGCCTGCGCGGAGAGCTCGAGATTGTCGAAGCGCTCCTCGATGCCGCGAAGCGGCTCAAGCTCGATGGCTGGGTGTTGTATCCCACGCGCGAAGAGTTGGTCGCGGCCATCTCTCTTCATCGCGAGCGGTTGCAGCGGACTTTCCGCGTGCCTACGGCGGAATGGGACAGCGTTCAATGGGCATGGGACAAGCGGAACACCTACCGGCTGGCGCAGGAGCAGGGAATTCCGACGCCGGCGACCCACTATCCCCGGAACGCAGACGACCTGCGGGGGCTCGATGCGATTGCGCCGCCCTTCGTGATCAAGCCCGCGATCAAGGAGCACTTCATCTACGCCACCCATGCCAAGGCGTGGCGCGCCAACAGCCATGCCCAGCTCCGCGAGCTGTTTCTAAAAGCTGCCGATCTCGTTGAGCCCGGCGAAATCATGGTGCAGGAGATGATCCCGGGCGGCGGCAGGCAGCAGTTTTCATACTGCGCGTTCTTTCGCGATGGCGAAGCCGTGGCCAAGATGATCGCGCGCCGCCGCCGGCAGCATCCGCTGGAGTTCGGCAGGGCGAGCACGTATGTCGAGACGGTCGATGTTCCGGTGCTCGAGGAGTACTCCGAGCGCTTCCTGCGCGCATGCGGCTATTACGGGCTGGTGGAGCTCGAATACAAACTCGACCCGCGCGACCAGCAGTACAAGCTCCTGGACGTGAACGCCCGCACGTGGGGATATCACTCGATCGGCGCGAGCGCAGGCGTCGACTTCAGTTACATGCAGTACGCCGACCAGGCTGGGCTGCCCGTGGAACGCTGCCGCGCGCGCGAGGGCGTGGGCTGGATGCGGACCGTGACCGACCTGCCCGCGGCCCTGGTGGCCATGCGGGCCGGCGACACCACGCCCGGCGAATATCTGCGGTCGCTCAGGAACGCCACGACTGAAGCAGTCTTCAGCACGGACGATCCGCTCCCCGGCCTGATCGAAGTGCTGATGATCCCCTATCTTGCCGTGAAGCGGGGATTCTGATCGTTGAACGCGTGAAGAAGTGAACGAGCGAAACGCCCCCCCAATTCTTCGGCGCCGCACACGTCCTCTACACCACGGCGTTGTGCGCGATGGCGGTCTTGTACCACTCCGCAGACTGCTTCGGCGTGCGCTTCAGCGTCTTGAAGTCCACGTAGTGGATGCCGAACCGCTTGCTGTACCCATCGGCCCACTCGAAGTTGTCGAGCAGGCTCCACAGGAAGTAGCCCTTGATGGGGTAGCCCTCGCGGACCGCGCGATGGAGGTGCGTGAGGTGGTTGCGCAGGTACATGATGCGGTCCGTGTCCTCGATGCGGCCGTCGGCCCTGATGATGTCGTCCGATGACGTGCCATTCTCGGTGACATAAAGCGCGGGCACCTTCCAGAGGTCATGCACGTTTCGAAGGCCCCAGTAGAGGCACTCGGGCGCAATCTGGATCCACGGCGAAAACATGTGCGGATAGGACTTCGGATTGTTCTCGATGACGTAGCCGTTGGGCGCGGAGCTGTCGGCGCGCACGTAGGACGGCGTGTAGATGTTGATGCCGACGAAGTCAAGCTTGCTGCCGATGGCCTCCATGTCGCCCGGCTCGACCTTCGGCGCGTTCGCGCCTTCCTTCTGGAGGTATTCGTCGGGATATTTGCCTTCGAGCACCGGCGTGATGAACATTCCATTCTCGAGCCGCGTTGCCTTCTGCGCGGCCTCGATGTGCTCGGGCGTCTCCATGATGGGGCAGAAGACGACCGTGTTCTCGGCGAGGCCAACCTCTGTTCCCGAGGGCGTGCTGGCGCGGATGGCCTGGACAGCGAGCCCATGCGCAAGGATGGCATGGTGCCGCACCTGGTTCCGCTGCGCGGGCGCGAGGTGCAGGCCGGGCGCGAAGGTGCCTTCAAAGTAGCCGAGATCAGTGAAGCAGACGAACTCGTTGGTGGTCATCCAGTGTTTCACGCGATCGCCAAGCTTCTTCGTGATGTAGGCCGCGTACTCGGCGAAGGCTTTCGACGTGTCGCGGTTCTGCCAGCCGCCGGGCAGCGCGGCGGGCGTGTCCCAGTGGAAGAGCGTGATGTAGGGCGTGATGTTGTTGGCGAGCAGCTCGTCGACCACGCGGCTGTAGTAATCGACGCCGGTGGGGTTGGGCTCGCCCTTGCCCTCGGGAAAGATGCGCGACCACGAGATGGACATGCGGTAGGTCGCGACGCCAAGGTTCTTGAGCAGTTGCGCGTCTTCTTTGTACCGATGGTAGGAATCGTCGGCGACGTCGCCGGTGTCGCCCTCGTGAGTCTTGCCGGGCGTGTGCGAAAAGACGTCCCAGAGCGACGGTCCGCGCCCGCCGTCCTTCGCGCCGCCTTCAATCTGGTAGGCCGCGGTGGCGCAGCCCCATTTGAAGCCGCCGGGAAAGCTCAGCGAGCGCGGGTTCGATTCAGGCAGGCCGAAGGCGAGGCCCGGGAACGAAATTCCGGAGACCGCGGCAGCGGCGGTGGCAGCGGCGGTCTTGCCGAACAGACGACGAGAGATGGGCTTCATGGATGCTTCCCTTCTGGAACACAGATTATTGCTGAAAACGTGAGCAAAAACGTTTTAGCAGAGGGGACGGCGGGTTGGCAAGAACGGTTGCAGCAGGGCGGATGTAGCGAATGTGGAACGGACTGCGCGGCGAACGAGCGAGCCCGGCACGTCCGCGCGGTTGAAGGCCGGACATACTTTGCCGAGAACCGCCAGCGAAACAACGAGGTCCGCGAGGGAGCACGCGCTGCTATTTTTCTGCCGGCTTGGGGGTGACCACCGGCGTGAGCGAAGGTGCCAGCGGATCGCCCCAGATGTAGTGATCGAACCAGTTCTCGTTCTCCTCCATTACCGCGCGCTGCTGCTTGGGCTTGTTGATGCCGTGGCCGAAGCCCTCGTAGAGCACCATCTTGACCGGGATGCCGCGGTCCTCAAGAGCCTGGCGCAGCTCGAACGAGTCGGGCACGGGAACACGCCGGTCATTCGAGCCCTGCTGGATGAGCGTGGGCGTCTGCGCCTTCGCAATGTAGTGGATGGGCGAGGTCTTGGCGTATATGTCCGGATCCTCCCACGGCGTGGCGTGCAGGTACTGGCGGGTGAAGGGCGTGATGTCGGTGTTGGCGTAGTAGGTCATCCAGTCCGAGATGCCCGCGCCGACGCTCACAGCCTTGAAGCGGTTGCTCGAAGCGGTAATGAAGGCCGAGATGTAGCCGCCTTCGCTCCAGCCCATTGAGCCCACGCGGTCCTTCTCCACGAAGCCCTGGCCGATCAGGTAGTCGACGCCGGAGATGACGTCGGCGTAGTCGCCCACGCCGAGGTTGCGCACGTTGAGCGAGCGAAAGGCCTCTCCGTATCCCGCCGAGCCGCGGTAGTTGGGGCGCAGGATGAGCGCGCCTCGCGCGACGAAGCGCTCGATGGGATAGTAGCGATCGAGCCCGATGTCGGGCTGATCGACGCCCGTCGGTCCGCCGTGGATGATGACCAGCAGCGGATACTTTTTGTGCGCGTCGAAGTCCGCGGGCTTCAATAGAATTCCCTCGATCTCCGTGCCGTCGCCGGATTTCCACCGGATGACTTCGCGGTGCGCCTGCGTAAACCCGCTGAGCTGATCGGCGGCGCGGGTCAGTTTTACGGGCGCGGGCGAGTCGATCGCCGAGGCATAGATTTCGCCGAACTGGTTGGGCGCTGAGCCGCGATACGCAACGTGGCTGAAGTCGCTCGAGAAAGTGAACTGGCTGGCGATGGGTGTGCCGGGCAGGTCGATCTGCCGGATTGCTTTGGTCGCGGGGTCGAGCACGAAGAGCGCTGAGTTTGTCTTCTGCTGTGCCGAGAAGTAGATGCCTTCAGGCGCCCAGCGCAGCAGATTGGGGTCTTCGTCAAACTTTTCGGTCAGCACTTGAGGCGTGCCGCCGTCGGCCGGAACCACTGCGATGCGCTGGTCGGTGTAGTAGTAGTACTTGCTGCCGTTGGCGGTGTTGTAGGCGATCTGCTTGCCGTCGGGCGACCAGTGCGGGTTTCCGTCGGGGAAGGGCGTGTCGACGATCTTCTTTACTGCGCCTTCGGGCACGGTCACGGTGTAGATGTCCGAGGAATCGCCGGAGATGATGTCTGGGTCGCGCGTGGCGCTGAAGGCGATGCGCTTGCCGTCGGGTGAGTAAGAAAAGTCGTCGACGCTGAATGTGTCGCCCTTGGTGAGCGCCTTGGGATCGCCGGGCTTGGCGTAACGGCCGGATGCATCCGCGGTGGGCAGGTCAACGAGCCACAGGTGCGTCATCTGGTAGTCGGCGTGGATCACGCGGTAGTCGCCGAAGTAGTCCTTGCGGTCCTTCATCGGCTTGGGCTCGGGGCCTTCGGCGGAGATGGCGATGTGGGCTGAGTCGGGCGACCAGTCGAGCGCGTTCACGCCGTTTTCCATTTTGGTGAGCTGCTGGGCTTCGCCTCCGTCGGCGCGGATGATGTAGAGCTGGCGCTTGCCGGAGGGCGAGTCCTTCAGGTAACCGGGGCGGTCGGAGAGGAACGCGATCCAGCGGCCGTCGGGCGACCAGGCCGGGTTGGCGCTGGTGCCCGACATCACCGTAAGCGGGCGGTGGTCTCCGGTGGTGATGTCGGCGATCCAGAGGTCGGTGTCCCACTCGTTCTTGTCCCAGTCGAGCCGGCCCTGGCCGTAGACCACGCGCTTGCCGTCGGGCGAGATGCGCGGAGAAAATACGGATTCGGTCTCGAGAGACTGATCGATCGTGGGAGCTTTCAGCGCGGAAGATGCCTGGGCGGCTGCGGACGCCGCGAGGCCCGCGGCGAGAGCGGCAGCAGCAATGCTGCAGGAAGTTCGCATGAGGGAGAGTCCTCCAGGGTTGAGGGAAGTATAACGGTGAGGCGAAAGATCCGCAGCGGTTGAACGGGATTTGCGCAGGATGCGCGCGGCACCGCACACTTGGGTGGACGATGATTTCCGAAGCGTGGATTGGAGAAGGGCTTGGCGCGATTGCCGCGGTTGCATTGGCGGCGGGCGGCTGCGCGCATGCGGCCATGTGGTCCACGTCGCAGATATTCGGCCGCACGCTGGTGGCGCCGCCCCGGCCTGGTGAGATCGCCCTGACGTTCGACGACGGGCCCAACCCTGCGTGGACGCCGCGGCTGCTGGAAATTCTGGCCAAGCACGGCGTGAAGGCCACGTTTTTTCTCATCGGCAAATTCGCAGCGGAAGAGACCGTGCTGACGCGATCCATTGCAAACGGCGGCCACACGATCGGCAATCACTCCTGGTCGCATCCAAACCTGGCCTTGACCGCGCCGGCGAAGGTGCGCGATGAGCTGCGCAGAACAAGCGGCACGCTTGAAGAGATTACGGGACAGCCGGTGAAGTTCTTTCGGCCGCCCTACGGAGGGAGACGGCCCGACGTGCTGAGCGCAGCCCGCAAACTTGGGATGACGCCGGTTATGTGGAACTCGATGACAAACGACTGGGAGGAGAGGCGGCCCGAGGCGATCGCCGAGCGCATGGCAGCAAAAGTGGACGCTGCCTCGCGTTCCGGGCGCGCGGCGAACATTGTGCTGCACGACGGCGGGCACACAGGCCTCGGCATCGATCGCGGGCCGTCAGTGAATGCAGCCGAATTGCTGCTCGAGCGATACGCGGCCGCGCGGAAATTCGTAACGGTGGAGGAGTGGGTTCTTCAGGCGTAGCTCGAGGCCGCCTGGCCGCCTAGATTGCGTGGCTGATCTCGAACGCCAGACGCGCAGCGGCAATCGTCGCCTGCACGTCAGCATCGCCGTGCGCCGTGCTCAGAAAGGCCGCCTCGAACTGCGACGGCGGCAGCCACACGCCTTGTTCGAGCATCGCTCGGTGGAAGGCGCCGAACGCCGCCGTGTCGGACTTCGCCGCGTCGCCATAGTCTTCCACGGGATCGGGCGAAAAGAACCACGTCCACATCGCGCCGACACGGTTGGTAGTGAGCGGGACGCCGGCGTTGCGAGCCTCCCGAGCGACGCCATCGGCGACGGCCCGGGCGGTGGATTCAAGACGCGGATATACTTCGGCTGCGTGCTCCTGAAGGTGGCTCAGGGTGGCGACGCCCGCGGCCATGGCCAGCGGGTTGCCGCTCAGCGTTCCAGCCTGGTAGACGGGGCCGAGCGGCGCGAGCAGGTCCATAAACTCGCGCCTGCCGCCGAAGACGCCGACGGGCAGTCCTCCGCCGACGATCTTGCCGAGGGTGATCAGGTCGGGATCCATCCTGTACAACTCGACCGCGCCGCCGAGCGCAACCCGAAAGCCGGTCATCACCTCGTCGACGATCAGCAGCGCGCCCTCGCGGCGCGTGATCGCGCGGAGGCCATCGAGGTAGCCGGTCGCGGGCGGGATGCAGCCGGCGTTCCCGACCACCGGTTCGAGGATCACCGCGGCAATCTCGCCACGGTGTGCGCCGAAGGCAGCTTCAACCGCGGCGAGGTTGTTGTAGGGCAGCGCGAGCGTGAGGTGCGCAATCACATCGGGAACTCCGGCCGAACCCGGGATGCCGAAGGTCGCGACGCCGGAACCGGCCTTGACCAGCAGGCCGTCGGCATGGCCGTGATAGCAGCCCTCGAACTTGACGATGAGATTGCGGCCCGTGGCGGCGCGCGCCAGGCGGATGGCGCTCATGGTGGCCTCTGTGCCGGAGCTCACGAAGCGGAGCTTCTCGAGCGCCGGATAGCAGGCGACGATGCGCTCCGCGAGATCCGCCTCCGCGGCCGTGGAAGCGCCGAAGCTGGCCGACTGACGTGCCGCGCGCTCGATCGCTTCGACCACGGTCGGAAACGCGTGGCCGAGGATCATGGGCCCCCACGAGCCGAAGTAATCGATGTACCGGTTGCCATCGACATCCGTGAGGTACGCGCCCTCCGCGCTGGCGATGAATGGAGGGTGGCCTCCGACGGCCCGAAATGCCCGCACCGGCGAGTTGACTCCGCCGGGGAAGTAGTGCTCCGCGCGCTGCTGAAGAGCCTGGGAGCGCGTGCGGGTGCGAGCATTCACTTCGTCGATCATCGTGTTCCCAGTATAGAAGGACGTTCACTTCGTCTGCTTTCACCGCACGGGTCCATGCGTTTCCGCCCTCGAACGACTTTTGAAGCAGATGGAAAGCAGATTTGGCGTACAGAAAAATCAAAGGTAACCCTGACCCCTCGAATCACTTGCTATTCACACAATCGCCGCGCACGTGAAGTACACTTTTGCCATGCGGGACGGTAAATCGCGCGGCTACGAATTGCATCACCCCATATCCTGGGGAGACGCCATTGCGTCCCTGTTTCGCGGCAGGCCCAGGCCTGTCCAGCCGGACCAAACTGGAGAGAGCGCGCTCGGGCTGGCTTCAGAAACTGCCACGGCCGATCCGCTTCCCAACGCGCCGCAGACTCGAAGCGAGGTTCTAACCCAACAAGAATCCGGCACCCGAATCCGCGCGTAAGTTCGGCACGTTCCGCGGTGGAATCACGATAGCCGCAGTTTGCGCCTGAGCAGCCCGTTCAGGCGGACTTCTTTTTTGCGGTGGCCGGTGCGGGCAAAGTCTTGCTTTGCCGTGCGAGCGCAGACTTGCGTAACTGCTGCCAGTCTTTCTCGGTCTGGTCAGCGTAGCTGACGCCGAACTCGGCCAGTGCCTCGGCGAAGCTCTCGCCGGAGCCGACATAACCCGCGATAGCTAGAGGATCGCCGGCGCGCGCGTGACCCCTTGCGAGCAGTTCGCCGCAGACCTCGGCGAATGCCGCGAGGCCCGTGCCTTCAAGGTCTTCGAGTTCGATGCTGCCCTTGTGATCGTTGAGCTGGCGGACAAGGTAATCGCGGCCGGCGATGTGCGTCCAGCCCAGAAAGGGATCGGATTGCACCTGCATCGCCCGCTGCCCTTCGGCAACCCGCTGGCCGTTGTGATGTGGCGGGCGAGCGTCGGGCAGGTAGGGTGCATAGCCTGAGGCCGGCTCTTCCTTAATCTGCAGGAAGAGCGGGTCATGGGGGCCGTTGCCTTCGAAGTAGATGCAGTAGTCGCGCAGCCCCACGGACCCGGTTCCGACGACCTTGAACGCTACGTCAATCGGGCGATAAAGCGATAGAAGGTGCTGCCGCTGGGGCTCGAGCATCTGGCGATACGGGCCGGCGGCGTTAAGAACGTCCGACCTGGACCGGCCGGTTACGTGGGAGAGCATCGGCGGAATTTGCCTGAACTGGCGCGGACCGTCGGCGTGCTTGCTGGATAACGCAGTGAGCTGCTCAAGGTTGTGTTGCGGTGTGGCGCGCTCGGCTTTGAGCAGAGCATCGTGGATGGGATGCACGGAACCGATTCGGTGAACCTGATAGCGGGCGACCTCGATGGCGGGCATTTTGGCGAAGCCCCGCATCAGCTCAGCATACCGGGCAATGCACAGGTGGGCGGCCTCCCGGGCGGAGGATTCCTTGTGTCCCGATTCGCGGCCGGCAAGAATGAGCGACGCCGCCATGCGCTTGAGATCCCACTCGAAGGGGGCGCGGATGGTTTCGTCGAAGTCGTTGATGTCGAATACGAGGCGGCCGTCCGGCGCAGCAAAGGCGCCCAGGTTGCGCACATGCGCGTCGCCGCAGATCTGCGTGAGGATGCCGGTGTTGGGCAGAACCGAGAGATCGGCGGCCATTACGGGCACGGCGCCGCGAAAGTAGCCGAAGGGCGAAACGGCCATGAGTTGCCACTTCATCTTCACGAGCGCGGAAACGCGGCCGCGAGCTGCGTGTTGCAGGAGTTCAAGGGCGGGCGTCGGGCGGGCCTTTGGCCTGAGTTCGCTATGCTGCTGGCGGCCCACCTGCTTGCGGCGGGCCTGGCCAAGCTTGCGGCGTTCTTCGGGGGTGGACCAGTGCATTCTCAGCAACATACACTGCGAGGCTGCCTTCTATCTACTGCTGATGTGTGTCCCGATCGAGAAGATCGAGGATAAACTCGCCGGCGCCATAGCCCACCATCGGGCGCGCCCCGGTGGGGTCGCCGATGGCGCCAGGGAACAACTTGCATGGGAGGGCGACATACATCTCGGGGATGATGTCGTGGTCGGCGGCGGCTTTGTCGACAATCCGCTTTTCCATGGCGGCGGAATCCGCGCCATGGCCGAGGGTGCGTAGAACCTGGGCGAGCGAGAAGTCGACGAACAGGAACTCCTGGCGCTCGTACCAGTACTCGAAGATGGCGGGATCGGTGTAGGTGCTTCGGACGCGGCGGTAGCCTCCGGAGGCGACTTTGAGCTGATCCATCCGCGCTACTGCGTCGCGCACGAGCGCGGGATCAGACACTACGCCGAAGTGGATGATTGGAAGCAGCGCGCCGTCGATGTCGTTCTTCACTCCGTCTTCGAGCGTGCCGCGGAGGTGGCCGCCGCGAACGAATGCGGCGTTGAAGCCCTTTTCGAGCAGTTCGACGTGGCGGAGAGCCTTGGTTCGCGCGGAGCCGTCGCCGGCACTGCGGGCGATCTCGGCAAATTCGCGCAGGCCTACGATGGCCATGGCAGTTGAAAAGGCGAAGTGCTTTTTGTCCTTCTGCCGTTCCTCCCAGATGGAGGTGTCGGCCGTGACGATTTCTCCGCCGCCGTATGGCTCGAAGTTCGCGACGAGCGGCTTGACGATGAAGTCGCGGGCGCTCTGATAGAGCGGACCGCGATACGTCGCGGTGGACAGCAGCGCGGGATCGCTGTATTTGCGGAGGTATTCGCCGAGCACCCAGAGCGCTTCGCCCCAGTCGTCGAACTCTATGTTGGTCGAGCCTTCCTCGGTGAAAAACGGCTCCTCGGCGCCGTTGCCCCAGTAACGGACGACGGAGACCTGGTAGTCGGCGTTGTTGACCTCGGCGCGCATCTTGCCCGTGGGCTCGGCGTTGAAGTAGGCGAGCAGCGCGGCGCGGGCCTCGGCCTGGTGGCCCATGCGCGCGAGGGCGACGGTGGCCCAGGCCATGTCGCGCACCCAGGGGGTGAACCACACGCCGTCGGGCAGGCTGGCGACGATGAGGCCGTTGCCGTGGCGATCGGCGGTGTTCGGCTCGCGGCTTTGCGCGATGCGCAGCATGACTTCGCTTTGTCGCCAGAGGTGGCGTTCGGTCTCGCTGGCGAAGTGAACGGTGGGGTGGACGCGCCAGTGCTCGAGATCGGCAAGCTCGCGCTGGATGAGGGCGCTTGGCGAGAGGCCGCGACGCCAGCGATTGAATTCGTCGACCACCTTGTTGGGATCATCGCCCTTCTCGATCGAGACCAATGCCCAGGCCGGGCTTCCGTCCAAGGGAGACTTTGACGTCGCAGAATTTGACGGGGGCGCGAGTGGAATGAGCAACAGAGTCTGGTTGCAGTCTTGAAAGAGCACCTGCCGAATTCCGAAATCAACGCCCGTGAAGACCAGGCTGGTGGCGACATGATGGTTCCAGTCCACGTTCATTCCGCCGGTGCGCTCTCCACCGGGAGATGGATTCCACGCGATGATGAGCGCCGGCCTGGCCAGTCCGAACGGAAAGAACACGTCGCCTTCGCCGGCGGAGTTGCGAATGCGGATGATGTGCGAATCGTTTTCGTATTCGGCGGAGGCGTTCTTTGCGGCGGAGTCGCCAAAGCTGATCGACTTGATGAAGTTGGTTGTCTCAACGCCTTCGCTGAGGGGATTTGAAGGATCGGGCTGCGTAAAACTATATGGGTGTGCGTAGAACCTGGTAATCGTGGCGGATTCGGGATTGACGACGGCGAATCCGAATCCATTGCCGGTGACGAGATTTGTCGCCGATGCGGGCGAGCCGGCAAGGGCCACGGCGAATAGAGCCATGACGAAGGAGCGAACGGTGCGCATGAACAGCTAGTTTCCGTCCCAGTGGCTTCGCTACGCAACCGTGCTGTTATTCCCGGGGTGCTGATTTTTCTGCATCCCCGGCGGGGTCGACGACTTCTACTAGACTGAAGCCAGCATGAGCGCCGCGTCGGCCGACGCACGGCCACTTCCTCTTTCCGCCCAGCACGCCGTTTGGAAGCCCAAGCGGAATCCGTGGGTTATTGCCATAACGGTGACGCTGGCAACGTTCATGGAGGTGCTCGACACCTCGATCGCCAATGTCGCGCTGCCCCATATCGCCGGAAGCCTGGGCGCTAGCGAGGACGAAGCCACCTGGGTATTGACCAGCTACCTGGTGGCCAACGCGATCATTCTTCCCGCTTCGGCGTACTTTACCACTTTCATCGGGCGCAAGCGGTTTTACATGATGTGCGTGGTGCTGTTCGGCGTGAGCTCGATGATGTGCGGGCTGGCGCCTTCGCTGCCACTGCTGATCTTTTTCCGCGTCCTCCAGGGAATGGGCGGCGGCGGCCTGCAGCCGAGCGAGCAGGCGATCCTTGCCGACACTTTCGCGCCTGAGAAGCGCGGCCAGGCGTTCGCGCTCTATGGGTTCGCGGTGGTTTTCGCGCCGGCGATCGGCCCAACGCTCGGCGGCTGGATCACCGACAACTTCGACTGGCGATGGTGCTTCTTCATCAACGTTCCGGTGGCGATCCTGTCGCTCTTCCTCACCAGCCGCATCGTCGAGGACCCGCCGCACCTGCTTGAGGAGGTGAAGAAGACGCAACGCCAGGGCCTGCAACTGGACTACGTTGGATTCAGCCTGCTCGCCCTCGGCTTTGGCTCGCTCGAATTCGTCATGGACAAGGGCCAGGAGGATGACTGGTTCGGCTCGCGGCTCATTACCACGTTCGTGTTTCTCTGCATTTTCTCGCTGGTTACGCTCTTCTTCTGGGAGATGGCGCAGATCCGACGAAGTCACCGGCCGATTCTCGATCTGACGATGTTCAAGAACCGCAACTTCGCGGTCTCGTTCGTGCTGATGTTTACCCTGGGCGTGGTGCTGTTCGGAACCACCGTAATGATTCCGCAGTTTGTGCAGACGCTGCTGGGGTACACGGCCGAGCGAGCCGGGCTCGTTATTTCGCCGGGCGGCATCGCGGTCATGCTCATGATGCCGATCGTTGGCTTCCTGGTATCGCGTGTCGACCCCCGCTGGATGATCGTGTTTGGCTTCGCCATGTGTTCGGCCGCTCTGTTCACCATGCTTACGCTTGACCTGGATGTGAGCTACAGCTACATTGCGTGGCTGCGTGTGTTTCAAGCCGCCGGGCTCGCGTTCCTGTTCATCCCCATCAATACGCTTTCGTATAACGGCATTCCGATGACAAAGAACAACGATGTGAGCGGGCTGACGAACCTGGCGCGCAACATCGGCGGAAGCGTGGGGACGGCGTTCTTTGTCACGACTCTGGCGCGGCGGCAGCAGTTTCATCAGAGCCGGCTGGGCTCGAACATCTCGCAGAGCAGCGGGCCGCTGCAGACGCAGATCGAACGCATGGGGCACTACCTCGTCCACGGCGGACGCGCCGCGACGCTGGCCCAGGGCAAGGCGCTCGCTGAAGGAAATGTGTACGCGCAGCTTGTGCGGCACAGCGCGATGCTTGCATACCTGGACGTGATCAAGGTGCTCGCCTGCCTGATGGTTTGCCTCATCCCCCTTGTGTTTTTGATGAAGCGTCCGCCGAAGGGCGGGGGGCCGATGGGGCACTGAGTTGCGCGCATGTTAGGTACTGCAGTTGGGCTGCGGCATTCAAAAGGCCCTGGCGGCCCGGCAAATCGATCCTAACCGCGGGTGGTTTATCCTGCTCGAAAGAATGCAACTACGCAGACCCCGGGCGGATTGCGTGCCGCGGGACTTCCCCAATCATCGGTTGTTGCGACCCAGGATTCGCGGCGGATGCAGGCGATGGATTCCGCCATCGGAGGTTTTTGTGACTCGCGCAGCCCGCTGCATTTTTTCGGCCGCCGCGGCCATTTTCCTTTCTGCCTCTGGCATTTCCGCCCAGACCAATGGCATTCCCCTCACGGTCGAGAAGATATTCGCGCACGGCTCTCTCACAGGAAATCTGCCCGACACGCTGACCTGGTCGCCGGACGGCAAACACCTCACTTATCTCGATGGCGGCGAGCTCATCGATCTCGATCCGGCTACGGCGCGACCACACGTACTGGTGAGCCGCGCCAAGCTGGCCGCGATCTCCGGAGGCACAGGTACCGAGCAGGATCGCGACCATCGCGAGCGCTACAAGATGGCTGATTATGAGTGGGCGCCGGATTCACGGCACCTGCTGTTCGACGCCGCCGGCCGATTGTGGCTATACGATCTCGGCAATGGTATTGGAGTTCAGGTCGGGTTCACCGACACTGCATCCGGCGACGATCCCAAGTTCTCGCCCAACGGCGAAACGATCTCGTTTATCCGCAATCATGGCGTGAGCATCGTGCGGCCGCGCGATTTCGGCGACAATTCGTTTGCAGTCGCTGCGGCGCCGAATCCCACCACCACGATGGGGGAGGTCGACTGGGTCTACGAGGAAGAACTTGATGTCCGCAGCAACTACTTCTGGTCGCCCGATTCGAAGAACATAGCGTTCCTGCAGATGAATGAGTCGGACGTGCCCCTGTATCCGATTACGGACTGGCTCCCGACGCACGCGGCCGTTGACCTGCAGCGATACCCGCAACCCGGCGATCCGAATCCGGAGGTGCGCATCGGCGTTGTCGGCACCGCAGGCGGCCACGTGAACTGGGTACGGCTGCCGAATCATCCGGGCCTCGACTATGTGCCGCGCTTCGGGTGGGTAGACCGAAGGACCATCTGGGTCGAGACGCTTTCGCGCGATCACAAGCAGCGGGACATCTTCTTCTCTGACTACGCCAACGGGCAGTCCCGGCTGGTGCTTGAGATCAAGGACAACAAATTTCTCGACGACAACTACGACGCCGATGTAGGAGACGGGGCCATCGTTCTGACCAACTGGCAGGACGGGCATAACCACATTTACCTCTACCGGTACAGTGCGTCGAACCCTATGTCCCCGTCGGGCGCGGAGACGGCACAGCTTACCAAGGGCGATTTTGACGTGGACTCGATCTCGGTGGTCGACGTTCCGCACAAGCTTATCTACTACGCATCGAACGAAGGCGACCCGTTGCAGCAGCAGTTGTGGCAGGTGAACTTCAAGGGCGAGCGCAAGCAGATCACGTCGGGCGCGGGATTCCATGAGGGGAATTTTTCGCCCGGCGGCACGGAGTATGTGGACAAATACTCCACGCTGATGGAGCCGCCGAGCCTGAGCCTGTGCCAGGTCGATGGCAAGTGCACAATGTTCTGGTCCAACCGCGGCCTCGAGCCTTACCGGTTGCGCGCGCCGGAGCAGTTGCAGGTCAAGGCCAAAGACGGCGAGACCATCTACGGCGCGCTGCTCCTACCGCAGGGCGACAAGAGCGCCGGAAGTGTGCCGATGATTGTGAACCCCTATGGCGGTCCAGCATCGCAGACGGTGGCCGACAGGTGGGATGATGGCCTGCTCTTCGACGAGTTGCTCGCCGAGCATGGCTTCGCGGTGCTCCATGCAGACAACCGCGGCACAAGCCATCGCGGCCGGGATTTCGCCCAGGTGGCATACCGCGACTTCGGTCCCCCACAGTTGGAGGACCAGATGACGGTTATCGACGAGGTGCTGGCCAAATACCCCCAGCTCGACAAGAACCGGCTTGGGTGGTGGGGCTGGAGCTGGGGCGGAAGCTTCACCCTTTACGCCATGACGCACTCGGACCGCATCAAAGCTGGCGTAGCGGTTGCGCCGGTAACCGATTGGCGAGATTATGATTCAATCTATACGGAACGCTACATGGGCCAGCCCGCGGACTTCCCCGACGGATACAAGGATTTCTCGGTCGTCAACTCTGCTGCCAAGTTGAAAGGGAGGCTGCTGCTGGTGCATGGAACGGGCGACGACAATGTGCACATCGAGAACTCGGTGCAGTTCATCCAGAAGCTGGTCGAGGCGGGTATCCCATACGACTTGCAGATCTACCCGCGCAAAACACATTCGCTCTCCGGGCCCGATGTGCGCACCCATCTGTATAACCGCATCCTGTCCCATTTCGAAGAGAACCTAAAACCGGAGAAATGACACATTCCGAGCACAGTGGACGAGGTACTGAGAGAACGGCGGCGCAGTTGCGCAGGCTGGAAGAATCGCTTCTCGACTCCGCTGTGCGCCGCGATGGGAACCGTTTGCGACAGATGCTCGCGGAAGACTTTCTCGAGTTTGGGTCGTCGGGCCGTGTGTGGACGCGCAATACGATCATCGACCTGCTGGCCACCGAGATGAATTTCTTTCCGCCAGCGATCGAGGACTTTCAGTGCGCACAAATCTCCGACAAGGTTGCGCTCGTTACTTACCGAACCGTGCGAATCGATCGCAAATCCGGCGAGCGCCTGGTGAGCCTGCGCAGCTCGCTGTGGACCCGCGAAAACGGCGAGTGGCGCATGCGATTCCACCAGGGAACCCGGACGGGTTGATCCCTGGCAGGTCAAGGAAATCTCCGATATCGCATTTTACGATGTTAGTAACGGCTGATCGCGCTTCTTTCCGCTTCCATCGTATTCAGCGTATTTCGCAGGTGGCGGACGTCGCTCTCGGCGACTGCAGATTGATCGGTTCCATTATGGTCGACGCCGAGGATCAGGTCCGCGCGCGTCCCTTCCGTTGCGTTCACCCGCCGGCGTAGAGACGAGTGAACCTCGGCAACTCCGCTCGCTGCTATGAATTCCGCCACATTTGACGCGCGGACCCCGCCCGCACCGAGAATTGTGAGCCGTCCGTTGGCAGCATCCACAAGACGCGCGATTTTCGCCGCGCCACGCAGTCCGAGTTGCTCGCCGCCGGACGTGAGAACCCGGTCCGCGCCGGTGGCAATCACATCCTCGAGAGACTGCTCCAGGTCCGGGGTGAGGTCGAAAGCTCGGTTGAACGTTACCTTCATGGGCCGCGCCAGCAAAACCAGCTCTGTGGTGCGCTCAACGTCGATGATTCCTTCGCGCGTGAGAACGCCGAGAGCGACCCCGTCGGCGCCAAAGGCGCGCGCTCTGTGGACGTCTTCGCACATCACTCCAAATTCGGATGTGGTGTAACAAAAGTTGCCGCCGCGCGGGCGAATCAGGACGACAACTTCGATTTGAGTGGCTGTGCGAACGGCGTGAATCAACCGGGCGTTCGGCGTGAGCCCGCCTTCGCGCAACGCGAAGCACAACTCGACGCGATCGGCGCCGCCCGCGTGCGCAGCGAGCGCAGACTCTACCGATTCAACGCAGATTTCGAGGACAATTGGCATAGCTCAACCCGAACACTCCGCTTCCATGCGCGTTTCCATCGCGTCTCGGCGGTACCCGTGAAGCAGGAGATTTCTCCCCAGTGTACCCGGGTTCTTGCGCATTGCACCGCATAATTCATTTCACGAGGATCTCCGGCTGCCCGTCCTCGACCTGCCGCGCGTGAAACATCCCCAGCGTGTTGTTGCTCCACACCGGAGCCCCGCCCGCGCCGACGACGATGACTCCGCCTTCGCCGCCCGGCAGGGCAGGCAAATCGTGATGGATGAGCTGGTCGGCAGCCTGCTGCGGCGAGTCGCCAGCGCGGCAAAGCGCCCCAACCGCGTGCGCCAGCGAGAGCCGGATGAAGTATTCGCCGACGCCCGTTCCCGAGACTGCACAGCCGCCATCGTCGGCATAGGTTCCTGCACCGAGGATGGGCGAGTCGCCCACGCGCCCCGGATGCTTGCCCTGCATGCCACCCGTTGAGGTGGCCGCGGCCAGATGTCCCTCACTGTCCCGCGCGACCGCGCCGACCGTTCCATAGCGATGCGGGAAGATCGGGCCGGGATCCAGCAATGCTCCCTTTTGCCGGCCATTCTCCCTTGACTCCGGCACGCCCGCGGGCCGAGGAGGAATCGGCCGGTGGCCGCTGCGCATCACGTCCTCGAATTCCTTCCAGCGCATCTCGGTGAAGAAGTAGGCCGGGGATTCTTGTGCAAGCCCCTGCTCCTTCGAGAACGCGTCCGCGCCCGGCCCCACCATCAGCACGTAAGGTGTATGTTCCATCACCGCCCGCGCCAGGCGGACCGGATTCCGCGTGTAATGGACGCATGCGACGCCTCCGCCTGCGAGATCGGCACCGTTCATGATCGAGGCATCCATCTCGTTTGTGCCGTCCGCCGCGAACGCCGCGCCGCGACCCGCATTGAACAGGGGATCGTCTTCCAGCACCTCGACGGCGGCCTGGACGGCGTCGATCGCCGAGCCGTGCTTCGCCAGGACCGCCGCCCCAGCCGCAAGCGCGCGTCCCAGAGATGTCCGGTAAGCTTCCGCCGTCTCCTGGTCCATGTGGAGCCACTCAGCTGCGCCCGCGCCGCCGTGGATTTCGATGGCCCACCGAGCCTTAGACTTCGCCGCCGGCGCCTGAGCATGTATGACTCCGGCCGTAGCAACCAGAAGCATTGCCGCCCACAGGGAGATCCGAGCCGAATTGCGACGGGACCACATCCCGTTCAATTGTGTGTTTGCGCGCGAGAACATTGATCGGCCAGCCTCGTCGCCATTGTAGCCATACGATCTGATCGCGCGTTGTCACGTATACGAGGCCTTGCATCCATCGCGCCTCGCCTCGCATACTACTCTGCGGAGTTCGCGGTGGCATTGCACAGGTCCGCCGGAAAGGTCCTTCCCTTGTCCCTATCGAAGCCCGCATCGAAAATCTACTCCGATGCCCGCGCCGCCCTCACCGGCATCGTCGAAGACGGCATGATCGTCGCCGTGGGCGGTTTCGGCCTTTGCGGAATTCCCGAAGCTCTCATCGCCGCGCTGCGCGATGCCGGCAAGAAGAACCTCACCGTGGCAAGCAATAACGCCGGCGTCGACGGATGGGGCCTCGGTGTCCTCCTCGAAACGCGCCAGATCCGCAAGATGATCTCGAGCTACGTCGGCGAAAACCGCGAATTCGAGCGCCAGTACCTCGCCGGCGACCTCGAAATCGAGTTCTGCCCACAAGGCACGCTTGCGGAGCGCATGCGCGCCGGTGGCGCGGGCATTCCCGGCTTCTACACGCGGACCGGGTTCGGTACTGCGGTCGCCGAAGGCAAAGAACAGCACGAATTCGATGGCGTCACGTACATCCTTGAGCGCGGCATCCGCGCCGACCTCGCGCTCGTCAAGGCGTGGAAGGGCGACGCGTACGGCAACCTGATTTACCGCAAGACCGCGCGCAACTTCAATCCCATGGCGGCCACATGCGGCCGCGTCACGGTGGCCGAGGTCGAGATACTCGTAGAGCCGGGCGAACTCGATCCCGACCTCATCCACACTCCCGGCATCTTCGTGCAGCGCATCGTGCACAATCCTCATCCGGAGAAACGCATCGAGCAGCGGACGATAAGAAAGGCCTGAGATAAGCCATGGCTTGGACTCGCGACGAGATGGCGCAGCGCGCCGCGCAGGAACTCGAAGACGGCTTCTACGTCAACCTCGGCATCGGCATGCCGACGCTGATCGCCAACTTCATTCCGGCGCGCATCCACGTTACGCTGCACTCTGAAAACGGCCTGCTCGGCATCGGCCCCTTCCCCACGGACGGCGAAGTCGACGCCGACCTGATCAACGCCGGCAAGCAGACTGTGACCGCGCTGCCCGGCGCCTGCTACTTCTCGAGCGCCGACTCATTCGCGATGATCCGCGGCGGCCACATCGACCTCGCAATCCTGGGCGCCATGCAGGTTTCGGCGCGCGGTGATCTCGCCAACTGGATGATCCCCGGAAAAATGATCAAGGGTATGGGCGGCGCGATGGACCTGGTCGCCGGCGTGCGCCGCGTTGTCGCACTCATGGAACATACGTCCAAAAACGGCGAGCCAAAAATCCTGAACCAGTGCACGCTGCCACTCACCGGCACTCAGGTCGTCGGCCGCATCATCAGTGATCTGTGCGTGCTCGACATTACGCCCGATGGATTGAAGCTCGTCGAACTCGCGCCCGGCGTCACCCGCGATGAGGTCCAGTCAAAAACCGAGCCAAGGATCCTCGCCTGACCGCAGCTGACCTGCTACGTCGCTGGCTGGCTGACTCACTTCATCCGTGCCCGCGCTACACGCGACTGCGTTTCCCGCCCAATCATCCCGCAGATGAAACTCCCCGCCGCGATCAGCATGTCCAGATCAACACCCGTATCCACGCCCATTCCATTCAGCATGTACACAAGATCTTCGGTCGCCACGTTTCCCACCGCTCCTGGAGCATACGGGCATCCGCCCAACCCGGCTACCGATGAGTCGAAAACACGCATGCCCATCTCCATTGCCGCGTAGATGTTCACAAGCGCCTGCCCATACGTGTCGTGAAAGTGCCCGGCCAGATGCGCAGCCGGAATGCGTTCCGTCACCGCGGCGATCATCTGCTTGGTGCGCAGCGGCGTCCCCACACCGATCGTGTCACCAAGCGAAATCTCGTAGCATCCCGCCTCGAACAGCCGCCCCGCCACTTCCGCAACGCGCGCGGGATCCACTTGGCCTTCGTAGGGACAGCCCAGCGCGCAGGAGACATACCCGCGCACGCGCACGTTCGCTGCCCGCGCCGCCGCGAACACGGGCTCAAAGCGCTCCAGGCTCTCAGCTATCGTGCAGTTGATGTTCTTCTGCGAGAACGTCTCGGACGCGGCCGCGAACACTGCGACCTCCGTTGCACCCGCAGCGACTGCAGCCTCAAACCCGCGCAGATTCGGCACCAGCACGGGGTACGAGACGCCTTCGCGCCGCGGCAGTGTCCGCATCACTTCGGCGTGATCGGCCATCTGCGGCACCCACTTCGGCGAGACGAACGACGTGGCCTCAATCGTCTTCAGGCCCGCATCCGCAAGCAGCCCGATGAGCGCGAACTTTGTGGCAGTCGGAACGTTCTCGGCTTCGTTCTGAAGGCCGTCGCGCGGGCCCACTTCGACAATCCGCACCTGCTCAGCCATTGCCGTTCTCGCTCGCATCATCCTGCGTGAACTTGAGCAGCTCGACGCCTTCGGTCACCTGGTCGCCCGCAGTGAAATGGAATCGCTCCACGCGGCCCGCGGCGGGCGCATGAATCGTGCATTCCATCTTCATCGCTTCCAGCACCATCAGCGCCGCGCCTTTCTCCACCCGCTCGCCGGGATCCGCCGCCAGGGCAACAACCCTGCCGGGCATTGGCGCGAGCAGGCTTCCTTCGTGCGCCTGATGCTCAGCTTCCACATCGAGCGGATCGTCATATGCGTACACGTAGTGCTGCCCATCGAGGAACACGTGACGATCGTGGCCGTTCGCGACGACAGTCGCCTCCACGTGCCTTCCGCCGATCGTCGCGTGCAAGTCGCCGCTCGCGCTTCTCGCGCCAGATATTTCCGCTTGGGTTCCGCCCCCGGCCATGCGATATCCGGCCCCTCGATACTCCACCGTTACTGTCGCCTCATGCCCCGCGTGCGTAAAGGGTATCTGCCGCTCATAGCGAACATTCATGCGCCACCCCTCCCGCGCGGCCCAGGGCGAGCGCGCCTCGCTGGCTGCCGAGTCGCTCTCCTTCAACAACTCGGCAAGTGCGGCGACGAATACCGCCTCGGCGGGCGGCCCGGCATTCGCTGTGTTGATCCACTCGCGTTCGCATTCGATTAGGCTCGTATCCAGCCGCGCCTCCGAGAACGACGGGCTGGTCACCAATCGCCGCAGGAACTCGACGTTGGTCGTTACGCCCACGATCTGGTAATCGCCGAGCGCCTCGGCCATGCGCCGCACGGCCAGTTCGCGGGTCTCGTCCCACACGATCAGCTTGGCGATCATCGGGTCGTAAAACGGCGTAATCGTGTCTCCCTGCTCCACGCCGGTGTCGATGCGCACGTGTTCCGATGCTGCCGGCGCGCGCAGGTGCACGATCCTGCCGATCGACGGCCGGAATTCGTGTGCGGGGTCCTCGGCGTAGACTCGCGCCTCAATCGCATGACCGCGCATCGTCAGATGATCCTGCTTGAGCGGCAGCAACTCTCCTGCGGCCACGCGGAGCTGCCATTCCACCAGGTCGAGCCCAGTGATCATCTCGGTGACGGGGTGCTCGACCTGGAGCCGCGTGTTCATCTCCATGAAGTGGAACCGTCCGTCGCGATCCACGAGGAACTCCACCGTGCCCGCACCTACGTAGCCCACCGCGCGCGCCGCGTCGCACCCGGCCTTGCTGAGCGCCGCGCGCAACTTCGCAGACAACTTTGGCGCGGGTGCTTCCTCGATGACTTTCTGGTGCCGCCTCTGCACGCTGCAGTCGCGCTCGAACAGGCTCATCACGTTTCCGTGTGTGTCGCCGAACACCTGAACTTCGACGTGCCGCGGTTCAACCAGGTACTTTTCCAGAAGTACCGAGTCATTGCCGAAGGCAGCGGCGGCCTCGCGCCTGCAGCTTGTCAGGGCCGAATTAAAGTCCGCGCGCGCGTCCACGCGCCGCATGCCTTTGCCGCCGCCGCCCGCGTTGGCCTTGATCATCACCGGGTAGCCGATTGCATCGGCCTGCTGCGCCAGAAACGCCGGCGACTGCTCGGCTCCGTCATAGCCCGGCGTCAGCGGCACGCCTGCTTTGCGCATCAGCTCTTTAGCAGCAGCCTTCGAGCCCATGGCGCGAATCGCCGCCACCGGCGGCCCTATGAAGACGATTCCCGCGTGCGCACACGCCTCGGCAAACTCCGCGTTCTCGGCAAGAAACCCATAGCCCGGATGAATCGCCTGCGCGCCCATCTCCTTCGCCGTCGCGAGAATGTGCTCGATGTTGAGGTAGCTCTCGCGCGAAGGTGGCGGGCCGATGCGCACCGCTGAGTCCGCCATGCGCATGAACCGGCTCGCAGCGTCCGCATCGGAGTACACCGCGACCGTGCGAATCCCCATCCGCCGGCACGTCGCCATCACGCGGCAGGCGATCTCCCCGCGGTTGGCAATGAGAATCGTCTCGAACATTTTGGCCATTATTTCTTCGGAGCCCACTTCGGCGACCGCTTTTCGAGGAACGCGCTCAACCCTTCGCGAGCTTCGTCCTCGGCGCGAATCGCGGCAATCCTCACTGCTGTATCTTCAATCAATTCGCTCGTAATCGGTTGGCCCTCCACCACGTCGATCAATTCCTTCGCCGCCTTCTGCGCTCCGGGCGCGCAGGCGAGCAGATCATTGACTACGGAATCTACGCGCTTGTCCAGATTCTCTCCCTCAACTGCTTCGTGCACGAGTCCGATCTTCTCCGCATGTTCTGCCGTAATCCGCTCCGCCGTTTGAAACAGCCGCCGCGCCCATCGCCCTCCGATGGCGCGCACCACATACGGCCCGATCGTCGACGGAATCAGTCCCAACCTCACCTCGGACGCGGCAAACTTCGCTTCCCACGTCGCGATCGCAATATCGCATGCGCACACGAGACCAAGGCCGCCGCCGATGGCCGCTCCATTTACGCGCGCAATAGTGGGTTTCGAGCACTCGGCGATCGCACGAAACATTTCGGCAAGCTCGCGGGCGTTCTTCAGGTTGTTGTCGAAGGCCGCCGCTCCCTGTCGCCGCATGGAGTCCGCATCCGCCCCCGCGCAAAAGCTCTTGCCCCTTCCAGAGAGCACGATCACCCGCAGCGCCGGATCTTCTGCCAGCCCGCGCATCGCAAGTGTCAATTCCCGGATCAGATCTTCGTTCAGCGCGTTGTGCACCGCGGGCCGGGTCATCCACACCCATGCCGCGACGCCGCGATTCTCCACTTCAATCGTCTGCTCGCCCATCGTCTCGCTTACATCCTGAACACGCCGAACCGCGTCGCCTGCGAAGGCGCGTTCTGCGCCATCGCCAACCCCAGAGCCAGCGCGCGCCGCGTGTCCATGGGATCGAGAATGCCGTCGTCCCAGAGGCGCGCCGTCGCGTAATAGGGATTACCCTGGTCCTCATATTGTTGGCGGATCGGCGCCTTGAATTCCTCTTCGTCCTCCGCGCTCCACTGCTTCTCCTGGCTTTCGATCGCGTCGCGGCGCACGCGAGCCAGCACGTTCGCGGCCTGCTCGCCGCCCATCACGCTGATGCGTGCGTTGGGCCACATCCACAAGAGGCGCGGCCCATAAGCCCGCCCGCACATTCCGTAGTTCCCCGCGCCAAAGCTGCCGCCGATCAGCACTGTAAACTTGGGCACGCGCGCGCACGCGACGGCGGTCACCATCTTCGCGCCGTCCTTCGCAATGCCGCCGTTTTCATACTTCCTGCCGACCATGAAGCCCGTGATGTTCTGCAAGAACACCAGCGGAATTCCGCGCTGCGAGCACAGCTCGATGAAGTGCGCTCCCTTCTGCGCGCTCTCCGAAAACAGGATTCCGTTGTTCGCCAGGATGCCAACCGTGTATCCGCAGATGTGCGCGAATCCCGTCACCAGCGTGCTTCCGTAGCGCTGTTTGAACTCGTCCAGGCGGCTTCCGTCCACGATGCGCGCAATTACTTCCCGCACGTCGTAGGGCTTGCGCGTGTCAGCTGGCACGATGCCGTAGATCTCGTGCGCATCAAGCAACGGCTCTTCCGGCGCCTGTTGCGGCCCCGCCGGTTTCGGACGGTTCAGGTTCGACACAATCCTGCGCACCATCGCGAGCGCGTGCGCATCGTCCTCGGCAAAATAGTCTGCCACGCCGCTGATGCGCGTATGCACATCCGCGCCGCCCAGTTCTTCGGCCGTCACGTCTTCGCCTGTCGCCGCCTTTACAAGCGGAGGCCCGCCGAGAAAAATCGTTCCCTGCTCCTTCACGATGACGGCTTCGTCGGACATGGCGGGAATGTACGCTCCGCCCGCCGTGCAGGAGCCCATGACGCACGCGATCTGAGCGATGCTTTTTGCGCTTAGGTTAGCCTGGTTGTTGAAGATCGCGCCGAAGTGATCGCGGTCCGGGAACACCTCATCCTGCAGGGGCAGGAACGCCCCGCCCGAATCGACCAGGTACACGCACGGCAGATGGTTCTCAAGCGCAATCTCCTGCGCGCGCAAGTGCTTCTTCACCGTAAGCGGGAAATAGGTCCCGCCCTTCACGGTCGCATCGTTGGCGACGATCACGCACTCTTGCCCGCTGATCCGGCCGATGCCCGTGACGACTCCCGCTGCCGGCACGTCGCCGCCGTACATGCCGTTCGCGGCCAGCGCAGATAGCTCCAAAAACGGCGTCCCCGCATCGAGCAGCAGGTCCACGCGCTCGCGGGCGAACAGCTTGCCGCGCGATTTGTACTTCTTCCGTGCACTCTCTGACCCGCCGAGCGCGGTCTGAGCGGTCCGTTCGCGGAGTTCGCGCACAAGCTCCGTCATGCGCTCCACGTTGGCGCGGAACTCGTCACTGCGCGTCTCGACCTGCGAGCTGAGAATACTCATATCCGCACGCGTTCCTAAGAAGTCTCCTTGAACAGCTCGCGGCCGATCAGCATGCGCCGGATCTCCGACGTGCCCGCGCCGATCTCGAACAGCTTGGCATCGCGCCACAGCCGGCCTGTCGGATGCTCGTTGATGTAGCCGTTGCCGCCCAGCGCCTGGATCGCCTGCCCCGCCATCCAAGTCGCCTTCTCGGCGGAGTAGAGAATCGCGCCTGCGCAGTCCTTGCGCACGTTCTCGCCGCCGCGGTCGCACGCCTGCGCCACCGCATACACGTAAGCCCGGCACGCGTGATACGCCACGTACATGTCGGCCAGCTTGCCCTGCATCAACTGAAACTCGCCGATCGGCTTGCCGAACTGCTTGCGCTCGTGCACATATGGAATCACAACATCGAGGCACGCCGCCATGATGCCCAGCGGGCCTCCGCACAACACCAGCCGCTCGTAATCGAGCCCCGACATGAGCACGCGCACGCCGCCTCCCACGCGGCCGAGCACGTTCTCCTCCGGCACTTCGCAGTCGCGAAACACGAGCTCACACGTGTTCGACCCGCGCATGCCCAGCTTGTCCAGCTTGGGCGAACTCGAAAACCCCTTGAACCCCCGCTCCACAATAAAGGCCGTGATTCCGCGTGAGGCCGCTGTCGGCTCAGTCTTGGCATACACGATCAGCGTATCCGCGTCCGGCCCGTTCGTGATCCACATCTTCGAGCCGTTCAGCACGAATGCGTCGCCACGTTTTTCCGCCCTGAGCCGCATGCTGACCACGTCGGAACCGGCCTCTGTTTCGCTCATGGCCAGCGCGCCGATGTGCTCGCCGCTGATCAGGTTCGGCAGGTACTTCCGCTTCTGTTCCCGGTTGCCGTTCTTCGCAATCTGGTTGACGCAAAGATTGGAGTGCGCGCCATACGACAGCCCGATCGATGGCGACGCGCGCGAGATCTCCTCCATCGCCACCACATGCTCCAAATAGCCGAGCTCCGCGCCGCCGTACTCCTCGTCTACCGTGATGCCCAGCAGGCCCAGGTCGCCGAGCTTGCGCCAAACCCACCGCGGAAATTCGTTCTTGCGGTCCACCTCGGCCGCAACCGGCGCCAGTTCCTCCTGCGCAAACCGGCGCACAGTCTCGCGCATCAGCGCGATCGACTCGCCCAGCTCAAAGTTCAGTCCTTTCACATCGTCTCCGATTATGCCGGCAAGGTTCAGGTCCGTAGTCAGTTCGATGCCAATTCGAGGCAGAACTCAAATGATTGGCCAGGCGCCATCAGGGATTTGGAGGGTCGGAAGGAACCAATCCTGCACCTCGCCGGGGAAAATTGAGAGGCTGCATCTCCAGCTTCGCAGAGACGATACACCCTGCGCATCACCGCCGTCCACACGCCTCCTGACTGACAAACGGCGCATTCCCGCTTTGGCTTCCGCGCAATTCGGCTGTTACCATAAATTGCGCATACACCGGAAAATCCGGCAGAGTGAATCCATCGCACCGAAGAGGTACAAGTGGCCGATACGAAGAAGATTGAAGATACGCAGGAACGAAAGAAGATCAAGCGCGCCGCCCGCAAAAAGGCCGCTCCTAAAGCCAAGCGGACCACCCCCCGCGGCTCCCAGAAGAAGAAGGTCAAGAAGCTTGCCCGCGGCCAATCGAAGCGGTAAATGCCGGCTATCAGCCGTCAGCTTTCAGCCTTCAGCCACGCCGTGTGTCTGCGAACCACAGCTGCCGAAGGCTGAGGGCTGATAGCTGAAGGCTGTTTTTCTCCCTTTATCTCTGCTCTCAAATTCCGCTATCGTGTCAGCAGGTCTCCGCACATGGGAGAGGTCCAGGTAAAGAGGAGCGCTGCCCTGCCCAGCCAACTGGTTGCCCGCAAATCCATCGACAAGCTCATCCGCGAGTCGGAAGAACCCGGCCAGTCGCTGAAAAAGACGCTCGGGCCCTGGTCGCTTACCGCGCTCGGCATCGGCGCCGTCATCGGTTCCGGCATTTTCACGGTCATCGGCACTGCCATGGCCGGTCAGCACTTCGATACGCCGGAGATCGCCAACACCCCGCTGATCCACTGGATCATCTACCACACGGCTCTCAACGGCCGGCCAGGCGCCGGGCCCGGGCTCGCTCTTTCGCTGGTCCTCGTCGCGATGGTTTGCGCGTTCACCGGCCTCTGCTACGCCGAAATGTCCTCCATGATCCCCATCGCGGGGTCATCCTACACCTACACTTACGTCACAATGGGCGAACTCATCGCGTGGATCATCGGCTGGGACCTGATCCTCGAGTACGCCTTTTCGAACATGAGCGTTTCAGTCGGATTCGCAGCGCACGTGCTCGACATGCTCGACTGGTTCGGCGTCCATCCTTCGCTCCGATGGATCTCGCCTGCCTACCTGCCCACGGGCCTCCAGGACATGGCCGGAAACAATCTCTACGACCCCGGTTGGCACTTCGGCTTCAACATCCCCGCGTTCCTCATCGTGATGATCCTCACGGTCATCCTCGTCCGCGGCATCCGCGAGTCGGCGCGCACCAACAACATTCTTGTTTTCGTCAAGATCGTTGCAATTCTTGCCTTCATCATCGCCGCCTCCAGCTTCGTCAAGCCGCACAACTGGCATCCCTTCATGCCCAACGGGTGGGCCGGAATTCTCACTGGCGGCTCCATCATCTTTTTCACATACATTGGCTTCGACTCGGTCTCCACCGCGGCAGAGGAGTGCAAAAACGCCAAGCGCGACATGCCCATCGGCATCCTCGCCACGCTGGCCGCATGCACGATCCTTTATGGCGGTGTGGCCATCGTCCTCAGCGGCATCGTGCCATGGCAGTCGCTGATGGGGGACGCGGCCCCGGTGGTCAACGGGCTCAAGCGGCTCACACTCCAGACTGGTTCGAACGAGTTGCACTGGGTGCGGCTGGTCGTGCTCATCGGCGCGATGCTGGGCATGATCTCATCGATCCTCGTCTTCCAGCTGGGCCAGGCCCGCGTGTGGTTCGCCATGTCGCGCGACCGGCTGCTGCCTCGCGTCTTCGGCGTGCTTCACCCGCAGTTCCGGACGCCGGCGTTTGCCACGTGGGTTGCCGGATTCGTCGTGGGTATCCCGGCCGGCCTGCTCGACATCGGGACAGTCTCAAACCTATCGAACATTGGCACGCTTTTCGCGTTCGTGCTCGTCTCCATGGGCGTGCTGATCCTCCGCTACCGCGAACCGAATCGGCATCGCGGCTTCCGTGCGCCGTTTGGGCCGCTGTTCCCGCTGCTGAGCATTGTCTTCTGCATCCTGCTGATGATGGGCCTTGAGATCCTCACCTGGATCACGTTCTTCATCTGGCTTGCCATCGGGCTGGTGATTTACTTCTTCTACAGCAGGCATCGCAGCGAATTTGCGCATAGTTTGTAACGCCTCTGCCACGCAGAAGCGTCGAACTTCGTAACTGGCCGGCGTGTGCGCAACTGGCGCCGGCGAGCACCTCCAACCATTGACTCCCAGCCCGTTTCCGACTAACATCCGGCATCATCGCTCTGCGCCGATTCGCACCCATTTGGAGGCCGGTTTCGATTTTGAGATCCCGGAGACGGAAATTGCCCCTGCTACACACTCCCGGTATCCGCTGACACTCTCCCGATAGCCGCATCCAATCCTGTGCAAGCGGGAAACGCCATGAATCATCGCATTCTCCTGCAAAGAGGCGAAGTCCTGGGTGGCCTCTTCCACGACTACACCGGAGTCAATTTCTCCATTCGCTTCTGGGACGGGGACGAGTGGACCTGGAATCCCGGCTCAAACCCAGCCTTCACGCTGGTAATCCGGTCATCCGCTGCGCTGCAATCGCTCCTCTTCCGCCGCAATGAAATCACCCTCGGCGAAGCCTTTGTCCAGGGCGATCTCGACATCGAGGGTGACATCTTTTCCGCCTTTGAGATGGCCAAGTACGTCTTCGCGCGCCCGCTCCAGGCCCTGCAATCGGCGTGCGCGTGGGCTGCGCGAACCTACTTCTCGCTACGTCAGGCATTGCGGCTCGGAAGGATGCACTCTCGCGGCCGCGACAAGGCCTCCATCTCCTTCCACTACGACCAGCCGGTGGAGTTCTTCCGCCCCTGGCTTGGGCCAACCCTGGCCTACTCTTGTGCCTATTTCCGGTCCCCCGACGACCCTCTCGATCTCGCGCAGACGCAGAAGCTCGAACTCATCTGCCGCAAGCTGCGCCTTGAGCCCGGCGAGGCATTTCTTGATATCGGCTGTGGGTGGGGCAGCCTAGTTCTGCATGCAGCCACGCAGCACCACGTGCGAGCTCAGGGCATCACCTTGAGCAAGAGCCAGTACACCGTCGCATCCGAGCGGATCGCAGCCGCGCGCCTGGGCCATGCCTGCAAGGTCGAGCTACGCGACTACCGAGACTGTACTGGTCTGGCGGGATCGTTCGACAAGATCGCCAGCGTGGGAATGTATGAGCACGTCGGCCTTCCCAACCTCCCCGCCTACTTTCGCGCGGTGCAAACCCTCCTCAAGCCCGGAGGTGTCTTCCTCAACCATGGCATCGCGCGCTCAGCCGTTGCTCCCATACTCCCCGACTCCTTTATCGAACGCCATGTCTTCCCCGACGGCCGCCTCGTCACCCTCACGCAGGCCGTTCAGGCCGCCGAAGAGGCCGGCTTCGAAGTGCGCGACGCCGAGAACCTGCGTGAACACTACGAGCTGACCCTGCGCCACTGGGTTGAGGGCCTGCGCGCGCACGCAGACGAAGTCCGGCATCACGCGTCGGAATCCGCCTGCCGCATCTGGCTTCTTTATATGGCGGGCTGCGCGGCCGCGTTCCGCCGGGGCGATATCGGGGTCTACCAGTTGCTGCTCTCGCGTCCTGAGCGCGGACAAGCCAGGCTTCCTCTCGTGCGCGAGGACTGGTACACCCCCGAATTCGATCGCGAAGAGGTCAGCACGTAGATCTTGCCCGGCTCTCTTTTCCTGAGACTGAATCGTCGATCGGGCACTGATCACTCAAAACGCGGCGTTCCGAACCTCTACTGCTGCGGTACAGGAAGCTTTTCCCGCGGGGGCGCCGCCTGCGCATTGGCATGGACGATGTCGTTGTCGCCGTTTTGCGCGTTCCCAGCCTGCGCACCGTTGTCGGCCGCATTCGCCATTGACGCCAGCTCCGATTGACGGTACTTCGGCGCGCTGATGTAGCCATGAATGTGATTCTTGCTGACGTTGTTGATCACCACTTCAGAGGCCTGCGGGCTATCGGGCGTCGAGAACATCACCGGCTGGTACAGGTTCACGTGCTTCTGCTGCAGGTTGCGGTCGTCCACGATCAGTTCCAGGTCCGCGTACTGGTGCTTCTCATTGGCCTTCTTCAGCCGGATCCCGAACGGCCCCTTGTGCTGGAACTCCTTCGACTTGTAGAGGTCGAATTCGGTGTAGTTCCGCTCTCCCTTTTTCTCGAGCAGCACCAATTCGTCGTGGGTGTGTGCAATCGAGCCCGTCAGCTCCGTGCGCGTGTTTACAAGGTCGCTCTGCGTGCCTGCCAGCGCGTTCTTGGTTTCTTCGATTGCCTTGCCCTGCGCGTCAACCTGCGCCTGAAGCTTGCTGTACCGCGAGTCCTGGTGGTGCACCACCACATGCACGGGGCGGCTCGCATCCGCGTCACTGCGGCGAGTTCTTGGGGCGTCAGCGGCCCGCGTCGGCGCAGCCGCCTGCTCATCCTTCTGTGCTGCCAGCAGATTGACCCTGGTCGTCAGGTCCATGAGTTCCTGCTTGGTCTGAGTGAGAGCGGCAGTCGTCTGCTGATTCTTTGCATTCAGATCTTGCGCATTGTTCCGTTCATGTATCGCGTATCCGCCGAGCGATGCGCCGAGCAGGGCAAGAACGGCATATCCGACGAGATGTTTGCTCGCCAGAAGCCCGCTGGAAGTGGGGAATTCGAACATATTGCCTCCCATGGTGCCTACGAATTGAGAATGGCGTTTCGGCCGCCCTCTACTCAGAAAGAAGCACGTGCGCTGCCAGTCAGCCGATTCCCCGTAAGCTCCTGAATTGACGGGCGTAACAACTTCGAAAAAATTCCGGGGAAAAGGAAAGAATCTCCTGTGCTGGGAAATTCTTACCCGCAGGGCAACCTTCCGCCCCGGTACCCGAATGCCTAAGGCTCGATACCCGGAACCACGGGTTCGTGGAGAACAAGATCCCATTCCCGCACGCCGATCAGATAAAGCAGCCCGTCCAGGCCGAGCGCGGAAATCGCCTGATCCGCCTTCTGGCGCACCAGCGGCTTGGCGCGGTACGCAATTCCCATACCTGCCAGATTCAGCATGGGAATGTCGTTCGCGCCGTCGCCCACAGCGACCACTTGCTCCAGGGAAATGCCTTCTTCACGCGCGATTTCGCCGAGCAATTCGGCCTTGCGGGCACCGTTCACAACCGGCGGAATCACGCGCCCCGTAACCACGCCATCGGCAGTCTCAAGCTCGTTGGCATGCACATAGTCGATGCCCAACCGTCGCTGCAAATGCTCAGCGAAAAATGTGAACCCGCCCGAAAGAATCGCCGTCTTGTACCCCAGCAGCCTGAGGGTGCGAATGAGCCGCTCGGCGCCCTCGGCCAGCGGAATCGAGTCCACCAGCGAGTACACCCGTTCGGCCGCCAGCCCCTTCAGCAGCGCCACCCGTCGCGCAAAGCTCTCGTCGAAGTTGAGCTCACCGCGCATCGCAGCCTCGGTAATGCGGCTCACCTGCTCGCCCACCCCGGCCAGCCGCGCCAGTTCGTCGATCACCTCACCCTGGATCAGGGTCGAATCCATGTCGAACGCAAAAAGCCGCCGGTTGCGCCGGAAGATGCTCTCGCGCTGAAATGCGATGTCGATTTCGAGCTCCTGTGCTGCCGCAAGAAACTCCGCGCGCATCGCCTGCTCGTTCGCGGACTCGCCGCTTACCGCAAATTCGACGCATGCATTTGCCGCCGTCTCGCTCGGCACGAGCTGCCCGGAAAGCCTGTCGATGCGTTCGATGTTCATCGAGTGCCGAGCAAGGATGCCGCTCACTCGTGCAAGCTGCCGTGCTGTGATCGCGCGGCCCAGCACCGTGATGATGAAGTGGTGGCGCTGCAGTCCGCGAGCCCAATGCTCCAGTTCGCCGTGCCGCACAATCCTGAAGCGCGCCTGCAGTCCGAGAGCCTGGGCCCGCTCCATCAGATCCGCCTTTGCTGGGGCGAATGCCGCAGCGCCGGCTTCGACAAGCAGGCCCAGTGCGAGAGATTCGTGCACTACGGCCTGACCAATATCGAGAATGCGGATGTCGTGTTCCGCAAGGATTTTGGTCAGTGAGGCGGCCTGCCCCGGGGCATCGTGACCGGAAAAATGGATAAGAACAGCTTCAGCGCGCGTCGAGGGGGTCATGCCTGTCTTCAGTTTAGGCGAGCGGGCGGGCCCACATTCAGAAGCGCGCTCGCCGCTTAGCCGTCCGCTGCTCAACCTTTGATGAACTGCACTTCGAGGGTGATATGCACTTCTTCGCCTACCAGGAATCCGCCGGTTTCAAGCGCGGCGTTCCAGCCCAGGCCGTAGTCCTTGCGATTGAGCTTTGCGGTCGCGGACAGCCCGATTCGCGCATTGCCCCACGGGTCCTTAGCGGGAGGAGTCGGTCCTTCCACAGCGAACGTCAGCGGTTTCGTCACTCCGTGCAGCGTAAGGTCGCCTGTCACTGCGTACTCGCCGTCACCCTTGCGTTCGACCTTCGTCGACTTGAAACTCATCGCAGGGAATTTCTCCGCATCGAAAAAGTCGGCGCTCTTCAGGTGGCCATCGCGCTGCGCGTCGCCGGTATTGATCGTCCCGATATCGATCGAGGCCTCGACATGACTGCGCGTTCGATCTGCGGCATCTTCGGTCAGAGTACCGCTCAGACCGCTGAAGTTTCCCTTCACGTTCGAAATCATCATGTGCCTCACCTTGAACTCAGCGCTCGAATGCGCCGGATCGAGTTTCGAGGTGATGGTGGAAGCAGGAGTAGAAGTGGTTGTTGCCATCGGGAGTGGCTCCTTTCGCTCCTTTTGATGCGCCATGGAGATATTTGTTGCAACAACTATTTGTTTGAGAAGCGGCGCCTCCGATGAGAAGGCGCCGCCCAGTTGGTGACCGCCGCCGGTCATGCCGTGGCGTGCATGTGCTGCTCCATCTCCTGCTTGGATACGTCCCGGATGTGCGTTGAGAGATACCACTTGTGACCGTACGGATCTTCCAGTCCCGCCGAGCGGTCGCCATAGAACTGGTCCTCAAGCGGGCGGATGATTTTGGCGCCGGCGCGTTTGGCCTGCTCGGTAGCGGTATCCACGTCGGGCAGATAGAAATGAAGCGTTACGGGCGAACCGTGGAAGTGATGCGGGCCGTACGCATCCATCTTGGGAGCCTCGTCGGCGAGCATGATTCGAGAATCGCCCAGTTGAATTTCGGCATGGGCAATGCCGCCGTCGGGCCCCGGCATTTGCATTATTTCCTTTGCATTGAACGCGCGCTCGTAGAACTTGAGCGCCTCTCTGCATTTACCACCGCTAATGACGAGGTAAGGCGTAACGGAATGATATCCGTCAGGAACAGGCTTTGCTTTTTGAGCCATTGGGGGAACCTCCTGTGGTTTTTCTTGCGGATGTTCAGGCTACGCCTGTGGCCCCCAATCGGTCTGCACTGCGAAGTGAATCTCTTTTGAGATTATTAAGCGCGTCAATTCACAACACCGCAAAGCGAACGCGACACAGCGATTGCAACAGTCAACTGGCGGGCCTGCAGAATCCGCAAGGTAAGTTCTCGGCGCTCGCCTTGTATCCTAAAGGTTGCTTCAAAGGTCAGCTGAATGAGTGGAACATTGAAAGCCGTGCGCGGGACGCGCGATCTTTTGCCGCCGGAGACGGCCCTGTGGAACCGCATCGAGGCCACGGCTCGGCGCGTCTTCGAGCGCTACAACTTCGGCGAGATTCGCACGCCCGTCTTCGAGGACACGTCGCTCTTCGCTCGCGGTGTTGGCGAAGAAACCGACATCGTCTCCAAGGAGATGTACACCTGGGAGGACCGCGCGCGCGCCGCCAGCGAAAAATCGCAGAGCCTCACGTTGCGCCCTGAAAACACAGCCGGCGTGGTCCGGGCCTACATAGAGCACAAGCTGGGCGAGACCGGTCAGTTGCAGAAGCTCTATTACATTGGCCCGCAGTTCCGCCGTGAGCGCCCGCAGAAGGGGCGGTACCGCCAGTTTTCGCAGATCGGCGCCGAGGTCATCGGGCCGCCGTCGTCGGGCAGCGAGTCGCCCTTACGCGATGCCGAAGTGCTCGAAATGCTCGCCTCGCTGCTTGACGAGCTCGGCATCACCGGCTGGACGCTGCACCTCAACTCTGTCGGCTCGGCTGAGGATCGCGCACGCTACAACGAGGTACTGCGTTCGGCGCTAGCGGAGGTTGCGCCGAAGATGTGTGGCGACTGCCAGCGTCGCGCCGTCACCAACCCGCTCCGCGTGCTCGACTGCAAGGTTCCCGAGGATCAGCCGATCATCGACGCCCTGCCGAAGATCGACGGCGTACTGGCCGAGGATTCGAAGCAGCACTTCGCCGCGGTGCTTGCAGCTCTCGAAGCGGCGGGCGTGCCGTATGAGCGGAACCTGCGGCTGGTGCGCGGCCTCGACTACTACACGCGGACAACATTTGAATTTACTCACGGCGGCCTGGGCGCGCAGAACGCCCTGCTCGGAGGCGGACGCTACGACGGCCTCAGCGAAGCCATTGGCGGTCCCAGGGCGCCGGGCATCGGCTTCGCCATGGGCGAGGATCGGCTTGTTCTGACGCTACAGGCGATCGAAGAGGCCAAAACGCAGAAGGTTGACGCGTACATCGCTCCGCTCGGCGAGAACATGAATCCAGCTGCTCTCGGCCTGGCCCGCGAGTTGCGCCGCGCAGGCCTCGCCGTCGAGCTGGGCGACGGCAGTTTCAGATTGAAAAAGTCGTTCGAGTCGGCGGACAAGACCGCGCGTCGCATTGTGATCCTGGGCGAAGACGAGCTCAAGTCCAGTATCCTGACAGTGAAGGAATTTGCTTCCGGGGCGCAGACAAAGGTTCCGCGGACAGAGCTGGCGGGAGTTCTCAAATCGTAGTTCACAGTCTGCGTTGCCGATTCTCAGATTTCAGCGGCCGCTCTCAACAACATTCGAATCACTCTTCCGCGCCTCCTTTGGCGGCAACGGCTGGAAAGACTCTTAGTAAGGACACTCATCGTGCTGGACTTTTTAGGCAATCTTGAACGGACGCACATGTGCGGCGACCTGCGCGCCTCGGATGCAGGCAAACCTGTCGTCGTGATGGGCTGGGTCAACCGCCGCCGCGACCACGGAAACCTCATCTTTCTCGATCTGCGCGACCGCAGCGGTATCAGCCAGGTGGTGCTCGACAAGGAACTCACGCCCGGCGGGCATGCCAAGGGCGAACAGGTGCGCCCCGAGTATGTCGTCGCCGCCGTTGGTAAGGTGCGGCTGCGCGCGGCCGACGCCATCAATCCCAAGATGGTGACCGGCGACATCGAGATCGAGGCGACAGAGCTCCGCGTCTTGAACGACACGCGTCTCGCGCCCTTCTCGCCTGCCGACGAAGCCATCCAAAACGAAGAAGTGAGGCTCAAGTACCGCTACGTCGACCTGCGCCGCGCCGAGATGCAGCGCAACTTCTGGCTGCGCCACGAGATCACACTGGCGATTCGAGACAGCCTCAGCGCGCAGGGATTTCTCGAGATTGAGACGCCTATCCTCACCAAGTCGACGCCCGAGGGCGCCCGCGACTTCCTTGTGCCCAGCCGCATACATACCGGGGAGTTCTACGCGCTGCCGCAGTCTCCGCAGATCTTCAAGCAGATCCTTATGATCTCGGGCTTCGACCGCTATTTCCAGATCGCCCGCTGCTTCCGCGATGAGGACCTCCGCGCGGACCGGCAGCTCGAGTTCACGCAGGTTGACCTCGAAATGAGCTTCCCGCGCCAGGAGCACGTGTTTGCCGTGGTCGAGAAATTCCTGTCCGCGGGCTTCGCCGCGGCCGGCATCACGCTGCCGACCCCGTTCCCCAAGATGACCTACGACGAGGCCATGCGAAACTTCGGGTCGGACAAGCCGGACCTGCGCCTGCCGGGACTCACCGATGTGCGCTCGGCGTTTACCGATGAAGCCCTTGCCACACTGCAGATCGATCCGGCCCTTCCGGTAGTCGCGTTTCGCATTCCCGCCGTGGGCGAGCTCAGCCGCAAGGAGCGCGAAGACAACCACCCCATGTTCGACAAGAACAAGGGTGCCAAGTTTATCGACGACTTCAAGCGGCTCGCGAAAAGCTTCCCCGAGCCGGCCGCGAAGGTCCGCGAGCTCGCGGGGGCATTCGACAATGATTTCGTCGTCATCGTCGCGGGCGACCCAGCGCACCACATCAAGGCCAGCGACACCAAGTTCGAAGGCCGCCTGAGCGAGCGCGAGATCAACGTGTACGCGGCGGCCGGCAACTTCCGCACCGAGCTCGCGAAGAAGTACGCCGACCGGCACAAGGCGTTCGAGGTCACTGAACGCTGCGTACGCGAGGCCGACCCGCACAGCGGAAAGAGGATCGACGGCTCGGCCGCGTTCCATCCCATGTGGATCATCGATTTCCCCATGTTCGAGTACGAAGTGGCGACCGGGAAATGGGTTCCGGCGCACCATCCGTTCACCGCGCCCCACGAGCACGACATGGCGAACCTCGAGAGCGATCCGGCCAGCGTGCGCGCCAACTGCTATGACCTCGCGATGAATGGGCTGGAGTTAGGTTCGGGCTCGATCCGTATCCATCGCAAGGACGTGCAGCAGGTCATCTTCAAGGCGCTGGGCATCAGCGATGAAGAGGCCCACCAACGCTTCGGCTTCTTCCTCGATGCGCTCGAATACGGAACGCCTCCGCACGGAGGAATCGCGCTCGGACTCGATCGCATCGTCATGCTGCTTGCCGGCGCGTCCAACCTGCGCGAAGTGATCACGTTCCCGAAGACGGCGAAGGCGATCGACCTTATGGCCGACGCGCCGACGACTGTGACGGAGCAGCAGCTGAGAGAGCTGCATATCCGGGTTGCCGCCAAAGGCTAGCTGACGATGGTGGAGGCGGGCCGAGCCTACTCGTTCTTCGATGGCTCTTCCTCGTCGTCGTCGTTGTCGCCTTCCACGGAGATGCGCAGGGAGCGCAGCCAGTCGCGGTCGTTCTGGGTGAAGGGCGCCTCGCCTTCGGCCTCTTCGCTGTCGCTATCTGTTTCTTTTGCGGAGACTTCATTCAGGCCGATTGTGGCTTCGAGCATCAACAGGACGTCGAAGCCGTGCTTGCGGATGTCCTGCACCACGCCGGCGATCTGCTCGCTCTCGATGACGGACTCGTGGATCGCCTCTCCGAGTTGCTGAATGAGTTCACGAAGACGGGATGTCACGGTGCACCTCCGAGGAGTGGCGGCCAGCGCTTAAGATGCGCGGGGAGCAAATTGAGATTGAATCTACCTTACTTGCGCACGCGTTGAAGGGCAAATGCTGCTCGAAATACCGTTGAAATCAATGCTCTCACGCACGTCGCTGATACCATCATAGACGGGATGAAACCGCAAAAGATTGGCCGGGTGCTGGGCGTTGGAGTACGTGTGGCGGGCCGCATGGCCGGCGAGCGCCTGGCCGGTGCGGGAACCGCGTCCGTGGCGCCGTCGCCTGCTCCGCAAAGCGCGACAATGCCAGCGACTCCGAGAAATTCCGGCGTGCAGGCCGGACGCGCGACCGGAAGCCTGGCGCGCGGGCTAGGCGGGTTCTTCCGGCCCTTCCGACGGGTGGGCGGAATCGTTTTTCTCGAAGTGACCGGGGTCTTCTTTCTGCTGTTTGTTCTCGTGTTCGGCACGTGGGCTTGGCGGTTACGGGCCAGCTATGCACACGGGCCGGATCACCTGAGGTTCCTGGTCTACGCGGGCATGATGCTGTTCTTTCTCTATTTGAGCGCGAGTTCGTTCTGGAGAGCGAGGCGGAAGTAGAGTACGCCAGCTACAGACGCGGCTTATCGGGACGTCGCAGCAGGCGCCAAATGCCGAGCGCAATGGCGAGCAGTCCCAAACCGTAGGCGAGCCACGCGCGCTGGCCTGTATGGATCACCCAGCCGCGGTAAAGGACGAAGACGCCGAGGCCGAGCATGATGATGCCGCGAACAGCGTCCATTCAGATCCTTCCAATCGTGCCGACTTTCAGATGTTAAGCCGATGAGATGGGTTTGACCGCGCGCATCCGGACTGCCTATCGTGAGGAAGGACAAACGCCGCGAGCGTCATTGCGTTCGAAGGCGGCGAAGGACACATCATGAGCACTCCTGCAGCACCGGCCGCGACAACTTTGAAAAAGACCGCTCTGAACGCTAAGCACCGGGCGCTGAAGGCCAAGATGGTGGACTTCGGCGGATGGGACATGCCGGTCGAGTACCCGGGTACCGGCGGCGGGTTGATTGCGGAGCACATGGCGGTGCGCACCGGGGTGGGATTGTTCGACGTGAGCCACATGGGCGAGATCCAGTTCCGCGGGCCGCACGCGCTCGACGCGGTGCAGCACATCACGATGAATGACGCTGCAAAGCTCAAGGACGGGCAGGCTCACTATTCCGCGCTGCTGACGCCGCAGGGCACGTTTGTGGACGACATCCTTGTGCACCGGCTGGGCGAGAACGACTACCTGCTGGTGGTGAATGCGGGGACCAAGGACAAGGACTTTACGTGGATCCGGCAGCAGGTGGGCGCGCGGCCCGGGGCGCACGTGAGCGACTACTCGGCGTACTATTCCCAGCTTGCGGTGCAGGGGCCGAGGGCGCTCGAGACGCTGCAGAGATTGACCGGGGTGGATCTGGGCGCAATCAGGAACTACTGGTTCACATGGGGCGCGGTGGCGAGTGTTCCCAACGTGCTGATCGCCCGGACGGGTTACTCGGGCGAGGACGGCTTCGAGGTGTACATTCCGTCGGATGAGGCGACCAGCGTGAAGGTATGGGACGCGCTGATGGATGCGGGCGCGGAGTTCGGCATCCGGCCGTGCGGACTGGGCGCGCGGAACACGCTGCGCCTCGAGGCTGGAATGAGCCTGTATGGGCACGAGATCGGCGAGGAGATCAACGTGTTCGAAGGCGGGCTGGAGCGGTGGCTGAAGCTCGAAAAGGGCGAGTTCATCGGGCGGGAAGCGCTGCAGGCTGTTAAGGATGCGGGCGGACCGAAGAGGAAGGTTGTCGGCCTGGAGATGATCGATCGCGGGATCGCGCGCGATGGGTATCCGGTGCTGAATCTCGACGGCAAGGAGGTTGGAGTGGTGACTTCGGGATCGCCGGCGCCGTTTCTGAAGACCAACATCGCGATGGCGCTGGTTCCGGCCGATGTTGCCGCCAGCGGAAGCGATGTGCTGGTCCAGGTGCGGGCGAACCAGGTTCGCGCGAAGCAGGTCTTAATACCGTTCTACAAGCGGGTTAAGCGCTAGTTCGCTTCCGCCAAGTAAAGAAGTAAGATTTTTTATATCAATAAGATACCTGGTGCTGTACTGGGCGGGATATCGCCTGAATGTAACATTGCCGTTAAGGTAAATTATTTATTTTCAATCGTTTGACGCCGCGTTTTTACTCACAGGAAATTTTATAGGGGGGGGAGGGGGATATTTATTTTCCCGCCTCGCCGGGTTGGGGGTAGCGCTCTTCCCGGTCAAAGATGTCGAGTTTCCGGCTTGATTTTGCGGGGTCCGGGGCCGGGCCGGCCAGCTTTTGTGGTAATTATCGTACACATATGTAGTAAATTCCGCACACATATGTAGTAAGTTTATCCCGTCTTCCGGCCGTGCCCTGGAAAAAGCGAAATGCCCGCGTCTGGCGGGCATTTGAGAGGCTTTTCTGCCTCTATTGTTAAGACTAACAGGGTTGAAAAGTGAATCGGCCACTTTCCAGGGTAAATTTCTATAGGGTAACCTTATGATATAAAGCCGGTTGTCTGTGTTTCGCTTTTTCTTCCCTACTTGACAGGCGTTTTTGGACGGGGATTTCCACAGGGAGTTGCGGCCCGGTTGTGCGAATGGGGCGCTGACGCATTGGGTGAGCCGGCCCCAAAACCTGGGGCCGGTTTAGTGAGCGTCTGTGGCAGGGCGGGCGAGGAGCAACCACAGATCCCTCGGTCCGCTTACACCGCCAAATGCGGGCGGGGCCCCAGGCGTGCGGCCCTTCGGGATGACACGCTTTTGTGGGGGAGCGGGAGTTGCGGGGGAAGGCGCCGGTGAGCGTGTGTCTCCGTGCGCTTGGTATGAGGCGGATTATTTGCGGGCGGTGGGGCGCTGGCGCATTGGGTGAGCCGGCCCCAAAACCTGGGGCCGGTTTAGTGAGCGTCTGCGGCTGGGCGGGCGAGGGGCAACCACAGATCCCTCGGTCCGCTTACCCCGCCAAATGCGGGCGGGGCCCCAGGCGTGCGGCCCTTCGGGATGACACGCTCTTGTGGGGGGAGAGGGGGGTGGGCACGCGTGGGACTTTGCGGTTGACTCGGGCCTCAACTGCGAACCATAGTTGATTGTTCGATTCCCATCTCAATTCCCCAGAGAGGTGCATCGCATGAGTTCCCGCGCCTGGACTGCTTTCCCCACTGCGTTGAGGATGGCCGTACCGGCCCTTCTTCTGTGCCTGCCTGCCATTGCATTCTGCTCGAATCCGACGGCGGTTTCTGTGACTCCGGCCTCCGGCGCGGGCACCGTGCAGAGCTTCGCGCTGGCCTACTCCGACTCGGCTGGAGTTTCGGACCTGAGCTGGGTGTTCGCGCTGTTTACTCCGAACGGCGACGGCGCCCATGCCTGCGGCGTGTACTACCACCCCGGAGACAACTTGATCTACCTTGCCGACGACAACAACACGACGGTGCTCGGGCCCGGGGCCGTGGGATCGCCGGGGCACCTCTCGAACAGCCAGTGCACGATCGACGTCGGAGCGTCTTCCACTTCGGTGAGCGGCGACACGCTCACAGTGAATGTGGCCGTCACTTTCCATATCAACGCCAACTTCAAGGGCGCGACCGGCGTGTACCTGTACGCGGTGGACAAGGAAAACAACGTGAGCGGCGTGCAGAAGCGCGGCGCGTGGACCGTGGAGGCCAACACGGTACCTCTGCCCGTTTCCGTTTCGCCGTCGTCAGGTTCCGGACCTGGCCAGGTGTTTGCCCTCACCTACTCCGATCCCAACGGTCCGAACGATCTGAAGTGGGTCTATGCGTTCTTTGCGCCGCCCAACGCCAATACCGATTCCAATACTTGTTACTTCTGGTACCACCCGAGTGACAACCTCATCTACCTTGCGGACGATAACGGCGGTAGATTCGGCCCGGGCGAGGTGGGACAGGCCGGCACCCTCAGGAATAATGAGTGCCTTCTCGATGTGGGCGCGACGAGCGTGAGCCGAACGCTCAACACCCTGACCTTGAACGCAGCCTTGAATTTTGAGGGCGCGTCGGCGGGTGAGAAGGACATCTACATGTTTGCCGAAAACTACGCGGGCCTTACCAGTTCGGCGCAAGTCGTGGGCCAGTACACGGTGGATTTTGGACCTTTATACGTGGCATCCGTAACAGATCAGTGGCCTGGCTACCAAGTCAATCAGAACACCTTTTTCGTGACTTTCTCGGATGCGAACGGCGGCAGCGCAATCAACTTCATGAATGTTCTGTTCACGCCGAACAAGGACGGCTCACATGCCTGCCCGATCTATGTGCACATGCCGGAGGGGTATGTTTACCTCGCGAACGACGCGAACGACGCGGTGCTTGGGCCTGGCAAAATGGGCTTCCCGGGAAAACTTTCCAACAGTCAATGCACGGTCGACACGGGCAACTCATCCGCAAACGTGGGAGCAACATCGCTCCAGATCAATCTGCCGGTCACGTTTGCCTCCTCGTTTTACGGACCGCTGAACATCATCGCCAATGCGGCTGACAACGCCGGCCTGGACACCGGATTGCAGCGGATCAGCAGTTACACGGTGTCCGCTCCGGTCGCTGCGACATACACCGGATTCGAGGACACCTCCTTGGGTGAGCCGTCTGTGCTCGCATATTATGACGACGACAACGGGAGCCAGGATATGCGAACGCTGTATATCCTGGTCGGCCCATTTTTGGATTTGGTTGGCTCGTGCTACGTGCGTTACGAGACGGCGAGCAACACGATCTATCTCTCCGAAGACGCGGGGGGCTGGAGGGGGCCGGGACAACCACGGCTGTCGTCGCAGAACGGCAAAACGGTCAACGGCGTTCCGGGATCGCTGAGCAATAACGAATGCACCATCGACACGGGTTATTCGCAGGTGAACGTGGGGAGCAGCGACCCGACTGCTTTGTATCTCGAAGTGCCGATCACCTACTACGCAGCGCCCAGAGGCACGGTCCTGAACATTTACGTGAATGCGGTGGATAACGAAGGCAATTCGGCTGGATGGGTGTTGCAGCAAAGGAAGTTCGTTGTGCCGTGAGACCGGGCTTCATGAAGTCGTGTGGGTGCGAGCATGGGTGGTTTCCCACCCATGCGCCAGAAGAAAAGCGCAGGGATGGGGCACGGAGCTTTTGTGACTGAGCTGGTTCGCTATGGACCGGTGGTGCAGCCTCGATGGGATCGCACGGCGGCGTTTCCGGTTGACTCGGCCCTAAATTGCGAACGATAGTTGATTGTTCGATTCCCCAGAGAGGCTGGATTGTATGAAATCCCCCGCCAGGATTGCTTCCTCCACTGCGTTGAGGAGGGCGGTAGCCGGTCTCCTTCTGTGCCTGCCGGCCATTGCATTCTGCTCGAATCCGACGGCGGTTTCGGTGACTCCTGCCTCCGGCGCGGGCACGGTGCAAAGCTTCGCGCTGGCCTATTCCGACTCGGCAGGAGTTTCAGACCTGAGCTGGGTGTTCGCGCTGTTTACCCCGAACGGCGATGGGGCACATGCCTGCGGCGTCTATTACCACCCCGGAGACAACCTGATCTACCTGGCCGACGACACCAACACGACGGTGCTTGGGCCCGGGGCCGTGGGACAGCCGGGGACGCTCTCGAACAGCCAGTGCAAGATCGACGTGGGGGCGTCTTCCACTTCCACTTCGGTTATCGGCAACACGCTCACGCTGAACCTGGTGGTGCATTTCAAGTTCTTCGGAACCTTTATCGGCCCGACCAGCGTGTACATGTATGCAGAGGACAACGAAAGCAACAACAGCGGCTTTGTGAAACGCGGCTCGTGGACCGTTGAGTCGGTCGCCCCGACGGGCGTCTCGGTTTCGCCCTCGGCAGGTTCAGGGCCTTCCCAGACGTTTGCCCTCACGTACTACGACGGGAACGGCACAGCCGATCTGCGGTGGGTATATGCGTATCTTGCGACCTCAGGCACCGCCGACGCCACCAATACCTGCTATTTCTTCTATCACCCGAGCGACAACCTCATCTACCTTTCGAATGACACCGGGGGCTCGTGGGGGCCGGGCGCGGTGGGACAGGCAGGCACGCTCACGAATGGACAATGCACTCTCGATGTGGGCGCATCGAGCGTGAGCCACACACTTAACACCCTGACATTGAACGTCGCTTTGAGTTTTGAGGGTAAGCCCGCGAACTCCTATGGCATCTATCTGTTTGCCAACGGCGGCCCGCAGCAAAACCTTGGCACGTTCACGGTGACGTCTCCGCCTTTTTACGCAGTTTCCGCGACGACGGCCTGCGGCCCGAGCTGCCACTCCAGTTCCAATCAGAACACCTTTAACGTGGAGTTCTCGGATGCGAACGGCGGCAGCGCTATCGACTTCGCGTATGTCCTGTTCTCGCCGAACAACGACGGCACAAATGCCTGCGCTGTCTATTTTGAGCACATGCTGGGGTGGCATGTTTACCTCGCGAACGACGCGAACGACGCGGTGGTCGGCCCAGGCCAAATCGGCTCCCCGGGAACACTTTCGAACAGCCAATGCACGGTTGACGCGGGCAATGCATCCGCAACCGCGGGAGGAACGACGCTCCAGATCATCTTGCCGGTTACGTTCGCCTCCACGTTTTACGGACCGCTCAACATCATCACCTATGCGGAGGACAACGCCGGGGAGAACACGGGGTTCCATACCACCGGTACGTACGCGGTGTCCGCTCCGGTCGCCCCGACTTACGTTTACGGAACGCAGAACGGCGTGGTCGCGCCGACGGTGTACACGAGGTACGCCGACGCGAGCGGATCCCAGGATCTGAGGACCCTGTACGTCATGGTCGGCCCATCGTTGAATCTCACTGCCTCGTGCCAGGTGCGATACGAAAAGGGGAACAACACGATCTTTCTCTCCGATGATGCGGGAGGCTGGAGGGGGCCGGGGCAACCAAGCCTCTCGGTGCCTGGCCAGTTCACTGCCGGCGTTGCGGGATCGCTGAGCAATAACGAGTGCACGGTCAACACCGGTAATTCCGCATCGTCAGAGCCGGGCGACTACTCCGATCCGTTCGATTGGGACCTCAACGTGCCCATCACCCACTACTCAGCCCCCAGCGGCACGGTGCTGAACATCTACATGAATGCGGTGGATAACGAAGGCCTATCGGCGGGATGGGTGCAGATGAGCACTTGGACTGTGCCGTGAGGCGCGCGGATGAGGGTCGTGGAGTCGGCTCCCTTAAAGGCAGGCGGTGCGGACGTTCGTGGTATCCGACCCTTGTGCCGGAAACAGCGAGGCAGGGGCTGAAGCCCAGGTCTTCAGAATCTGCCGCAGCGGCCCGGCTGAAGCCGTGCCCTTGTTACAAAGCACCGCTAAATTGAGTTTTTCAGAAGCGCGTCTTGCGAACATCCGGGGATTCGCTTCACACCTGCATGACTTCGGCTTCTTTGCGGCGGGACATCTCTTCCATGCGGCGGATCTCTTCGTCGGTCATCTTCTGCACTTCTTCCATGGCGCGCTTTTCCTCGTCCTCGGAGATCTTTTTGTCTTTGGCGAGTTTCTTGAGGGCGTCGTTGCCGTCGCGGCGGACGTTGCGGATGGCGGTGCGGTGTTCTTCGAGGACGCGGTTGAGGTGCTTGACGACGTCGCGGCGGCGCTCCTCGGTCATGGGAGGGACGGGGATGCGGATGATCTTGCCGTCGGTCTGTGGGTTGAAGCCGAGGTCGGAGGCCTGGATGGCTTTTTCGATCTCCTTGATGACGGAGGGGTCCCATGGCTGGATGAGGATGAGCTGGGCCTCGGGGGTGGAGACCTGGGCCATCTGCGTGATGGGGGTTGGGGTGCCGTAGTAGTCCACCTTGATGGAGTCGAGCATGTGGCCGCTGGCGCGGCCGGTGCGCGTGGATGCGAGGTTGGACTGGAAGTCGGCGACCGCCTGGTCCATGCGGCGCTTGAGGTCTGCGGAGATGTCTTTCAATGCCGGGATTCCGGCCATCACGGAGACTGCCATGGTTTTAGTCCTCGCTCTAGGGGCGTGATGCCATGGGCTATTTTACTAAACGGTAGCGGGTGGTAGGGCTTAAGGATGGGGATGATGGTTAAGGGACAGGAAGCGCTTCCACGCGATGTAGAAAAGCTTCGCCAGGAGCTGGCTGCGGACTGGGAGCACTTTCAATCGACTGGTCTTCATTTGGACGGCGACGAAGTCGATGCGTGGATGGCTGCGATTGAGCGAGGCCAGAATCCCGATCTTCCCGAGCTTCACGTTTAGAGAAGCTGAACAGTTGGTGTCCCCTTGCCGGCTTGTTGCCCTGTGATGGCACCAGCAGATTCCCGCCGGGAATGACAGAAAGAAAGGCAACAGCGGCGGGACATAGCTACTCTCGTCTTGCTCCAGGCCCGAAGACTGGGGGCTGAGGGTTATGCCAAGACTGCGAGGCCGGTGGAGTTGGCTTGCTCGTGGGCGTGGTAGCTGGAGCGGACCAGCGGGCCGGATTCTACGTGGCGGAAGCCCATCTTTAATGCTTCGGTTTTGAGCTCGGCGAATTCGCGGGGGGTGTAGAGGCGGGCCATGGGCAGGTGGTCGCGCGAGGGGCGCAGGTACTGGCCGATGGTGAGGATGTCGCAGTGAACGCGGGCTAGGTCGCGGAAGACTTCGAGAAGTTCGCGGGTCTCTTCGCCGAGGCCGACCATTACGCCTGACTTGGTGATGCCTGCGGGGTTGAGTTCCTTGGCGTAGCGGAGGAGCTCGAGGGTGCGCTCGTAGCGCGCGCCGGAGCGGACGACGCGGTACAGGCGCGGGACCGACTCGGTGTTGTGGTTGAGGATCTCGGGGCGGGCTTCGACGACGGTGCGGATGGACTCGCGGTCGCCCTGGAAGTCGGGGATGAGGACTTCGACTTTGCAGCCGGGGGCCTGGCGGCGGATCTCGGCGATGACCATGGCGAAGGCGCGGGCGCCGCCGCGGTTGTCGTCGTCGCGGTTGACGCTGGTGATGACGGCGAAGTCGAGACCGAGGGCCGCGACGGCTTCGGCGACGCGGCGGGGCTCGTCGAAGTCGATGGGCTCGGGGCGGCCCTTGGGCACGGCGCAGAAACCGCAGCGGCGCGTGCAGAGGTTGCCGAGCATCATGAAGGTGGCGGTCTTGTGGTGCCAGCACTCGCCGATGTTGGGGCAGTGGGCGCTCTCGCAGACAGTGTGGAGATTGAGGGAGCGAGCGAGGCGCTTGAGGGCGTGGTAGTTTTCGCCCACGGGTGCGCGGGCCTTGAGCCACTCGGGCTTGGGCGCGGGGGTGGTGCGCGCGGGGGCGATCTGGATCAGGTCCAACACGGTTTTATTGTAGCGGGGCAGCGGCGAACCATAGAGACGGTGAACCAGAGAAGAAGAGAGGATGCCTTGTCGCGGGGGCCGGGCGACCCCCGCGACAGCCGATTTGTGATCCGGCGGTACGGATTCGCCGGTTCAGCGGTTCTGGAGCTGCGGGTCGCCCTGACCGCCGCCGGGGGCTTCAGTGATGTGAACTGAGTGCTGCAGCTGGAAGGTGAGGACGGATTCGGCGAGGAGCACGATCTGCTTGTTGTCAGTGAACGCCGACCCCGCGGTTCCGGCGCCGCCGCCAGCCAGTGCGCCGATGGCCGCGCCTTTGCCGCCGCCGGCGAGGCCGCCGATGAGCGCACCGAGCCCCGCACCGCCGCCGATGAAGGCGACAGTGCGCTTGCCTTTGCCGGCTTCAGCTTTGGAGATGGTGCCCGTGTCCACGGGATAGGTTCCCCACGTAGTGTGCACGCGGTCGAGCTTGACGGCGAGCAGAGCGCCGCCCTTGAAGCGGCCGAGGGGCTTGGCGTCGACGACGGTGCCATCGGCGCGCGACTGACGGGGGATCACGACGGTGCCGTTTACGACGACATCGTTGGCAACCGTTCCGGAGAAGGCTTGACCGGGCTGGCTGTCTTTGGAACTGAGGTCCTGGTCGAGGCGGACCTGGACCTCAGTGCCGGCGGGAAGCTCGATGACGGCGGGCGGCGGGGGCGTGGCGGGCCGCCTGTCGCGATCTTTCGCCCGGTCGCGGTGACCCGAATCGCCCGGCGCCGCGGGATTTGCGCTGTCGCCGGCGTTCTGCGCGGTCTGGTCGCTGTTGGAATGGCATCCGCCGATCGCGAGCAGAGCTGCGATGGTGACAAGGGAAAGGCAATGCCGTGGGAAGCTCATGTAGCGTCCTCCTTGCTGCTTTGAATTTTTTGAACGGACTGAGAAAGACGGTAAGGACTTTGCAGGCTGGCGGAACGCCGGGGAATCTCCGCCGGATGATTGCTGTGTGCCACGATTTTACGCGGACACCCGGTTCAGTCTAAAGGATTTGCCTCGAAGCAGGTCAGATTTTATGCAAATTCATTATGGATTTACGGGTGGCGCATCTAGACGGCGAGGATTTTTACGCCGCTGGAGGCGAATGCGGCGGCGGCTTCTTCGCTGATGCCGTTGTCGGTGATGAGGAGATCGATCTCGCGGGGGGCGCAGATTACGGCGGGGCTTACGAGGCCCATCTTGCTCGAGTCGGCTACGACGATGACCTGGCGGGCCTGGCGGGTCATGGCGCGGAAGGCGGCTGCCTCGTCGGGCTGGATGAGGGTGGCGCCGCGTTCGGCGTCGACCCCGGTTGCGCTCAGGAAGAGCCGGTCCATGACGACCGTGGCGAGCGACTCGATGGCCATGGGGCCGACGAGGGAGAATGCGCCGGCCCAGCGCAGGGTGCCGCCGGTGAGCGTAGTGTGCAGGCGCGTGCTCGAGCTCAGCTCCATGCCGATGTTGACCGCGTTGGTGATGATGTTGATGTTCTTGCGGTGAAGGAGCTGGCGCGCGACGAGGGTTGTGGTGGTTCCGGCCGAGACGCCGATGGTTTCGTTCTCCTGAACCATGGCTGCCGCGGCGCGGGCGATGCGCTGCTTTTCGGAGGCGAAGCGGTCTTCGCGGACGTGGAACGATGCGTCGAAGCGGAATGGCTCGTAGACCGGGTTGCCGTTGCCGGCGAGCATCGCGCCGCCGAGAGTGCGGTTGACGAGGCCGCGGGTTTCGAGGCGGATGAGGTCGCGGCGGATGCTTGCGGGCGAGGTGCCGAGCGCGGCGGTCAGTTCTTCGACGGAGGCTCTCCCGTGGCTTAGCAGGAGGTGGAGAATTTCCTTGGCGCGTTTGTCGGTCTTGACGGACATGGCTTGAGGCTGTGGTTCCGATTGCCTTGGTTTGGAAAATTATTGTTATTGTACGGGCGAGCGCGCATCGCTTTCCAACGCAATGCGAAGGAGCGCGGACTTGAAGTGCCGCACGTCGTCCTCTTTGACGACGAAGCGCGTGAAGCCGTTCTGAAGCCCGTTGCCGTCGGCTCCGCCATCGTAGGCGGTGCTCTTGACGGCTGTGCTAAGCGACGTGTGGACCTCGCGAATACCGGTGCGCAGCACGATGGTGCGCACGTTGCCGATGCGGATGCCGCCGCCGGCCATGATGCTGATGCGGCCGGCTGCCTTGTGCCTGAGGCCGGCGATGGCCTTTGCGCCTTTGAGCGCGTCGGAGCGGCCGCCGGAGGTGAGGAGGCGGTCGGCTTCGCAGGCGATGACGTCCTCAAGGGCTTCGTCGAGGTTGCGGCATGCGTCGAATGCGCGGTGAAAGGTGACCTGAAGCGGACGCGCGAGCTTTACCAATTCGCCGGTGAGCGTTTTATCCACGGTGTCGCCGGGGGTGAGAGCGCCGAGGACGACTCCATCGACGCCGCGCGCCTTGGCGGCGGCGATGTCGCGGCGCATGACTTCGAGCTCCGGACCGGAGTAGACGAAGTTGCCGCCGCGGGGTCGGATGATGACGTAGATCTGGATGGCGACTGCTTCGCGGACGGCGTTGATGAGGCCGACGCTCGGCGTGATTCCGCCTTCGCTCAGCGCGCTGCAGAGCTCGATGCGATCCGCCCCTCCGTTGGCGGCTGCGACGGCAGATTCGACTGAGTCAACGCATATTTCCAGTTCCATGACGATTACGACTTTCAAGTTCGGGGCGTGTGCGAAGTATCAGCGAGGCAGGGGCTAAAGCCCGAATTCTTAAATCATGCTGTATTGGACCGCGACCCAGTCCTTCGGACCGGGTTCCCCGGCCGTGCCCTGATACGAAACCTCGACGTTAACAAGTGAAAGAGTCAGGGGCTGAAGCCCAACCTCTTTGGAATTGGGGTTGTCGGCATGACTGAAGTCATGCCCTGACGCGTTTTGGGTTCACCGATGGAGGATTTTCGCAACATGTAAATCCCGAATCCTTTATTGAGGGCCTTGCGGCGGGACTGAAGTCCCGCCCTGGCGCGTTCCTTTATCAGAATGTATAGCGCAGTGAGAACTGGAGGCGGCGCTCGGTGGATCGAGGGGTCTGGAGAGAGACATTGCCGAACGTCGTGTCGCCGACTCCGGTGTCGGGATTGCCGTAGCTGACGATGTTGAATGCGTTGAATGCGTCGAAGCGAAAACCGATGGTGTGGCGCTCGGTGATGTGGAAGTCCTTGAAGGCAGAGAGGTCGGTGTTAAAGAAGCCGGGGCCGTGGACGGCGCCATTGCGCGAGGTACCGAAGTCGTTGGTTCCCGGGGGGCCGAAAGCGCAAACTCCGTTGTCCATGCCGGGGATGGTGCATTGAGTTGCGGAGGGGTCGGTGCCGAACCAGTTGTTGTTGCTGCGGCCGTGGATGCGCAGCGTGCGGTATTGATTTGCGCGGTTGACGCCATAGCTGAAGGAATTGCTCGAGCCGCCGGTGACCGATTGCGGGAACCCTGAGTAGGCGACGATGGCGGTCGAGAGCTTCCATCCGCCGATGGCGAAGTCGGCGATGCGGTTGACGTTCGAGAGATACTCCTGGCCGCGGCCGAAGGGGAGAGCGTAGACCGCTGTCGCGGAGAAGTTGTTGCGCACGTCGTAGCCGGCGGAGCCGTAGTCGGCGGCGGAGTCGTAGTAGTTCTGAAATGCGCCGCTGTAGCCGTTGACGTTGAGCGCGTAGTTGCCGAGGGAGTTGGTCATCGCACGGCCCCAGGTGTAGTTGGCGGTGAACTCGAGGCCGTGACGCTGGTGCTGGCGCAGCACAACCTGAAGGGCGTTGTAGTTCATCATGGCGCGCGACTCGGTGATGAGAAGAGGATTGGGGCCGATGCCGAGCGAGGAGTCGATTCCGTTCACGCCGATGTACTGGTTGTTGTAGTAGGGAGCCGAGGTGGGGTCGCCATTGACGAGGAGCTGGTTCACGTTTCCGTAGTCCTCGATGTGGTCGCCTTTCTCGCCGATGTAGCCGGCCTGGAGGGACGTGGTCTGCGTGAGGGCATATTGGAGCGTCAGGTTCCACTCCTGCACGTAGGCCGGCGCGATGTGTTGCGGATAGACGTTGAAGGTGCCGCCGAATTGCGTGGTGCCGCCGGTGAAGCCCTGCTCGGCGGTGCGCGGGGTGGTGACTGCGCCGGGGGCGGGAGAGGTGACCGAGACATTCACGGCCTGAATGAAGGGCGTGATGGAGGTGAGGCGCTGGTTGAATGAGTTGCCCTCAAAGAAGCTGGTGGCGCCGTAGCCGCCGCGGACGACGAAGCGATTGGTGGCGGAATATGCGAAGCCGACCTGTGGCATCCACTGGCGGAAGTTGGGCTGGTAGCAGGCGAGATTGCTGCAGAGGCCGGATCCTGCCGGGGCGCCGGCAGGAACGCTATGGGCATACAGGATCTGGCCCGTGGCGAGATCGACTGTGCCGGTCTTGTTGTTCTGCTCGATCCAGGGCTCGTCGTATTCGTAGCGGAGGCCGAAGGTGAGGGTGAGGCTGGGCAGGACCTTGTAACTGTCCTGGGCGAAGCCGCCGATGCGCCACTGGCGCTGCCCGACGTTGATGCTGGCGAGGGTGACCGCTGCCGACTGCACGCGGTCGAGGACAAAGTCGGCGGCGCCGTATCCTGCGGCGTTGGCTGCGGAGGGATTTGCGGTGAACGCGCCGGTGTAGTTGAGAGAGCCAAGGTAGCCGTTGTTGTTGCCGGTGGGGTAGTTGTTCTGGTAGCGGATGCCCTGGATGCCGAAGCCCAGGTAATGCTTGCCGTGCTGCCATTCAACGTTGTCGTAGTAGCTGTAGGTGTTGTCGATGAGGTTGTTGCCGTTGTAGGCGGGCGTGCCGACGTTGGTGAGGTTGTTGTTGCTGAAGTTCTGATTGGTGAATCCATCGTAGGCCTGGCCGGTGAAGGCGATGCCGACCTTCTGATTGCCGCTGGTTCCGAAGAAGCCGGTGGGATCCTGGGGCAGGCCCTCAAACCACTTGGTGCGCGTGAAGCCTGCGCGCGCGGAGTTGACGAGGTTGGGCGAGAAGGTGTGGACCCAGGTGCTGCCGAAGAGCCACGTGGGGAAGAGGTTGAGGCCGGGGAAGGTGATGTCGAGGACGGCGGTCTGGCCGTCGTAGGCAGTGGACATCGCATAGAAGCCGGTGATCTTGTCGGAGGGGCGCGGATCGTATTCGATCTTGATGTCGCCCTGGTTGTTGGCCTTGTAGCTGCGCTGCGGGGCCTGGTAGTTGTTCTGCGCGATTCCGTCGGACGGCGGCAGGCAGGTTCCGCCCTTGGGAGTAACGGGGCTCGCAGAGCCGCAGTCGGGGTAGTACTGGGGATGAGAAAAGAGGAACTGCGCCACGGGGTTCACGATGGGCACGCCCATGTTGTTGGCGTAGGGCGCGAAGTTGTTCTGGGAATCGTAAAGCTGAATGGGGCTCGACCCGCCGAGCAGCGCCGAGAAGTCGCCGTGGCGCATGGCGTCGGGGATGACGCTTGCGGTGTTGAGGCCGCCCTTGTGCCAGCGCGAGCCGAGATAGTCGACGAAGAAGAAGAGCCTGTTGCGCAGGATGGGACCGCCGAGAGTGCCGCCGAACTGCGAAAACGAAAACGGGTTGATCGGACCTGGCGGAGTGGTTAGCCCGTTCGTATACGAGTTGGCGTTGAAGCGGTAGTTCTGCGCGTAACCGTAGGCGGAGCCGTGAAATTGGTTGGAGCCGGTCTTGAGAATGCTCACCACTGCTGCGCCCGCCAGGTTGCCGTAGGAGCTGGGCGAGTTGGCGGTGATGACCTGGACCTGCTCGAGGGCTTCGGGCGCGGGGCTGTAGGAGATGAGGTTGTTGTAGTCCTCATTCATGTCGATGCCCTCGAGCGTGTAGTTATTGGCCTGCGCGCGGTTGCCGTTCATGTTGGGGATGTCAGTGTAGTAGGTGCTGCGCTCGAAGTTGGTGGGGCCGGAAGAGCCTGCTGTATCGACGGCGCCGGGAACGTAGAGGGTGAGAGCGGAGAAGTCGAGGCCGTTGAGGGGCAGGTTCTGGATGGTGTTGGCCGTGAAGGTGCTGTCAACGGTGGGCTGCTCGGTGTTGAGGATGGGAGCAGCGGCGGAGACGTTGACGGTGCTCTGGGCGCTGCCGACCTGGAGAGCCACATTGAACTTCGCGGTCTGGAGCACTTCAAGAGTGAAGGGCGGCACAGCGGCCGTGGCGAAGCCATTCGCCTGGACGGTGACCTGGTAGTGGCCGATGGGCAGGAACTCGATGGTGTAGACGCCGGAGGAATCGGTTGTGGTGGCGGTATCGACTCCGGTGTCGATGTTGTGCGCGGTAACGTGCGCGCCGGAGACTACGGCGCCGCTGGGGTCGGTGACGACGCCGGTGACGGAGCCGGTGACTTTCTGAGCCTGCAGGGGGGACACGCACGCCCAAATCGTGAGCGCGCACAGGAAGCTGATCCGGAAGGAAGCTGATTTCATCTCTGCCCTCACTTGAATTGGTGCAAGACCGCCGGGGATGTCGCCGGGGTTAAGGCATTGCGGTCGATCGCTCGGAAACGGCGCTGGAATGGGGATGTTTGTCGCCGCTTCGGCCCGCACGCCGTCAAATCGCAACTGGATCGATAGCCAGGAATTGAAGCTCTTCGAGGAACTGGGGACGGGTCTGTGACCTGTCCTCGAAATGAAGCAACTTTACATGAAAATGAACATAAAATCCACAAAAATGAAAACTGTAATCATTTTTGGGTAGATTGATGGACAAAACGGGGTGTATAGTGGGCGGCATCTTTGGAAGGCTCCCGAAAGGAAAAACTGCCATGACAGCAATGCCCTCCCCTCGAGTCCGGCTGGCCGGCCTGGCCGCCGTGCTCTCGCTTGCATGCGCAACCGCTGCCCTCGCGCAAGTTGTGGTTGTGCCGCCGAACCCGCAGATCGGGTCCTCAGATCCAATAACGGCCGAGCCGCCGGTTTCGCGGCCGCACACGACGCCGTGCGTCGTGCAGCTTTTCAGCAACCTGGCCTTTGCCGACTTCAACCCGAAGAGCTTCAGCTACGCGCCGCCATCCGGCTGCCCGGGGCCGTGGTCCAAGGTGGTGTTCACGGCCGATATCACGGTCACGGCAGGGCGCCAGTTCGACCGCACCGCGGCGTTCTACCTGGGGCACGCAAACATCTATTACGGGACCACGGCCGAGCCGCGGAAGACGCTGAGCCCCTCGTGGCACGTTGAACGCGACGTGACCGACCTGAGCGCGATCTTCACGTCTCCGCAGACGGGCGAAGCGAACATTCAGAACTTCGTCGGCACGTCTGGAGGCGTGGTCTACAACGGGATCATCTACGCGAACGCAGCGCTCGAGTTCTATCCCGCGGACCACCATGACCATGCTCCAGTGACGCCGGATATCGTGGTTCCGGTGAATGGCGGCGGCGGCGATGCGGGCACACTCTTCACGACGACCGACCAGATTACCCAGACGCTGAACCTGCCGACGAACGTGGAGCGCGTGTATCTCGACGTGATTGCGCAGAGCCAGTCGAACGACGAGTTCTGGTACTTCTGCGTGCCGAACGACCAGACGGCGAACCTGGAGAGCTGCGGGAACACGGCGTTCCGCGAGACGGAGATCTGGATCGACGGGCAGCCTGCGGGCGTGGCGCCCGTGTATCCGTGGATCTATACAGGCGGTATCGACCCGTACCTGTGGGAGCCGATTCCGGGCGTGCAGACGCTGGACTTTGTTCCGTATCGCGTGGACCTGACGCCGTTCGCGGGAGTGCTGTCGGATGGCGGCACGCACACGGTGGCGGTAAGCGTGTACAACGCGAACAGCTACTTCCTGGCGACGGCGAATCTGCTCGTCTACCAGGATCACGGTGCGGCGAAGGTCACGGGAGGCGTGTTGCGCAATACGCTGAGCATGGCGCCGACACCGGTGGTCGACGAGGACATCACGACGGGCGCTGGTCCGACATACACGGGAACGGTGACGGTGAGCTCGAACCGCAGCTTCGAGATTTCGGGGTTCGTGAACACATCGCACGGGCGGGTGGAGACGACCGTGAACCAGACGGTCGATTTCATCAACAGGCAGCAGTTCGATGTGAACGCGAATACCGATATCCAGAATGCGCAACAGCTGACGACGCTGGATTCGCAGACCTTCATCCGGGGAGGGGCGGGGTCGGGAGTGGTGCAGCAGCACTTCTCGTATCCGCTGAACATTGATTTCGCATTCATCGTGAATGCGGACGGGAGCTTCATGCAGACGACGACGAGCGACCAGAAGGACCTTGTCCGCGAAGTGAACAATGCGGGATGGGGCCCGGCGCACGTGAGCAACCTGGACAACGAGGTGCACGCGACGGACACGCTCAAGTGGGATACGAGCGGGAACTTCCTTGGGCCGATGGGAAGCATGACTACACAGACATACCGGCTGCAGACTTCAGGCGGGAATTGCTGGGACCGCACGATTACGGCAGCTGCGCAGGTGTTGACTTCGGTGACGGATGGGCCGGGGTGCAGCAACGGGCATCATTGATGCGATTGCAGGCGGGCGTCCTGTTCGACAGAGTACGAGCTTCGAACAGGACGCGCCTGGTTGTGTTGCCTTTCTCTCTTGCCTATTTTTCTGACGCTTCGGCTGCTCGTTGAAGCGAGCGCAGGCGTCATTCGCGTGAAAAACAAAGTGCGGTGATGAAGGCGCTGGAGAATCTCTGTGCGCGGGAGGCTCTCTGCGCCGGGAAGGACAGAAGGCTGATGGCCTCTTTTTCCTCGTGAATTCGCTTATTGGTGTACCGGTACTTCGCGATCGCGAGGCCGGAACAAATCCGAATCGGAGGAGAAGAGATGGCTGATCAAGCTTTAGTCAATGCAATCGAAGATTTCAAAGCTGCCCAGTTCAGTACGGCGGCTGTCGGCCTCGACCCTTGCCCGGTATACGCGAAGGTCAAGCCGATCATCACTGCATTACTTCCCTTTTTGAAGCTGATTCCCGTGTACGGGGGGACGATTGTCGAGGCGCTTACGCTTCTGATGGCAGCACTGGACAAACTGTGCCCGGCGCCTGCCGCAGCGCGCGCGTGAGCGCGTGAGATCTGCGCGGCGGCGAGCAATCGCGGGCGGAGTTCTGCCAACTCCAAATCTGTAACGAAGTCACATGAAGGCGGTGCCGGCTGCAACATGGTTAGCCCAGTTGCCGCACCGCCATCTTCACGCCGCGAGCCGGCCCCGACGGAGACTCCGGCCGGGGGACAGCTTGGCATAACTGACATCACTCTGTGTTGTCCAGAGGAAGGAAGAAGAAATGAGCGCGAGAAAGTTTTATCAGGACAGCGTGGTTCCGCTGCCCCCGCACTCCGGCGTGACGCCGAGCGGGTTGAATGTGAATGCTTTGGCCCCTGAGCACCCGGACGAGCTGATGGACGTGCATTTTTCCTTTCCTATCGCAAAGAATATGCAGTCCCAGCTCGAAGATGCGGTCGCCAAGGGTGAAGTGGTTCCTCCTGAGCAGCTCAAAAAAATGTATATTGCAACTCCGGCTGCCAAGGAGAAAGTTGCGTCGTGGCTGAAGGCGAACGGCTACGAGATCGACCGTACGTCGCGGGACGGCATCTACACACGGGCGAAGGTCAGCCAGGTTGCCAAGAGCCTTGAAGTCAACATGGTCGCGGTAACGAAGGACGGCGTTACCTATCCCTCTGCCCAGAACGTGCCGAGCCTGCCTGAAGACATAGGCGAAGAGGTGCGGTCGATCAACGGGCTGCAGCCTTTCCGCCAGGCAAACAAACACCTCATCCGGTTCCATGTTGCGGACGGCAACCGGACGAATGGCCCCGGTGCCCCGGCCACCAATATTGCAAACGCCCCGCCGTACCTGGTGTCGGAGATTGTGAAGGCCTATAACGCCGCGGTCGGGGATGGGGACGGCCAGACGATTGCGATCCTGATCGACACGTTTCCGAACGACAATGACCTCACTGCGTTCTGGGCAAAAAACGGATTGCCGGTCACGCTGGCACAGATCACGAAGATCAATGTGGGCGGCGGCACGCTGCCGGCGCCAACGGGCGAGGAAACTCTCGACGCCTCCTGGACCAGCGGAGTGGCGCCCAAAGCTCAGATCCGAATTTACGCGAGCGGAGCGCTGACGTTTGTCGCCCTGGACAAGGCGCTCGACCAGATCATCGACGACCTTGCCAACCAGCCGGGCATGAGGCAGCTGTCGATCAGCCTGGGATTGGGCGAGACATTCATGTCCCCGGCTGAAGTGAGCGCAGAACACACGAAGTTCCTGCATCTGGCATCCGCGGGGGTGAATGTATTTGTCTCGAGCGGAGATGCCGGTTCGAATCCCGATAAAACGGGGCACAGCCAGACGGGGCCGCTGCAAGCGGAGTATGAAGCCTCCGATTCTGCGGTCATTGGGGTGGGCGGCACAACCCTCCGCCTCGATACTGCAGGAGCGATCGCGTCGGAGACGGGCTGGAGTGCGAGCGGCGGCGGTACGAGCCGCTTCTTCTCCCGCCCAGTATGGCAAACCGGAGCAGGCGTGCCGGCAGGCAGCCAGCGTGTTGTGCCGGATGTGTGTTCTGCTGCCGACCCGAATACCGGGGCCTTGCTGGTGTTTCAGGGCCGGACGATGGGCATTGGCGGCACGAGCTGGAGCGCACCCGTGTGGGCCGGGTTCTGCGCCCTGATCAACCAGGCTCGCGAAGGCGCGGGGAAGCCTCTGCTGGGATTTCTCAACCCTTCGCTCTACCGGTTGAACGGGACCCCGGCATTTCAGGACATTGCATCCGGCAGCAATGGCGCATTCAATTGCGGACCGGGGTACGACCAGGTCACCGGACTGGGATCGCCGAATGTGGAAGAGCTGATCGCCAGGCTTCCGTGAGGGCGGGTGTTGTCGCCATTCTTGCGCGCGTGAGCCGAGTCTCCGTTGATGGGTGGAGGGTCGTTCATCAGGAGTCCACTTGTACTGTTGGTGGACACCTGATGAGTATCTCCACGCGAATTCGGCGGCGAGGGTCTGGCGCGATTGAGCAGGATTTCAGGACTGCGGTTATTCCACAAGCGCCTCGCCATCGCATCACTTTTCTGATGGGCAAGAGACACCTACGCCTGATATGTTTCTTCCGCCTCCATCTCCAACCCAACTAGCACCACAGAAGTACCCGTCTGTCCTTTTTCTTCCTACTTCTGCGCATTAAGAGACGAAGTGACAAATTTTTGCCGCGAGAGGGTCCGAAATGAAGAGTCGATCTTTCTGCATCGAGCCGCTGGTTGCCATGCTTCGAGCAGTCGCTACTGTCTGCCTTGCAATCGCTTTTGCGTCCCCATGCTTTGGCCAAGGACTGTGCTACGCCGCTCCTGGAGCGACCAGCCTAAACGTCCCGTTAGTTGCAAATTCCATGGAGCCTAGTTGCGAGCCGCAACGCATCCGCGTTCCTGATCGCACCCAGGTCACTCTTAACATAGTCAACGTGAGTCCCACGGAATACTGCTCTCCGACGGCTCCAGCTCCGACGCCGACGACGGTCACGAACCCGATCGAATCCATCATCAACACGGTGAGCGGCCTGAAGTCGTTCAACTTGGTTACGGGGTCGGCCTTTAAGACCCAAATTCAAACGATCCCTGATCTCATCGAGCCTGACACGAGCCAGCCCCTCACAGAAGCGGAAAGGCACGCTCCAAAGGATCCGATCGCCAGACTGTTCCACGAACTGGCGGAGAAGGTGCTTCCAACGGCACAAGCGATCGCAACGAAACAATCCATCTGGCAGAAGTCTTACCAAGCGGATCTCAAGACGCTGCAGGATTATCAGACCGCAAACTACAGGGGACAGGCGTGGAAACAATTTGACCCCCTCGTAGATAACAATCTGGACACGGTCCGAACGCACATCACATTCCCCCCGATCACAGACGACGCGACGGACCCGAAGAACCCTCCCAGTGAGATGGATTATGTCCCCTTGCAGGCGCTCATCGACCAGCTGAAGGACCTTCAGCCGCAGCTGATCGCCGCCTGTACCGCCGCCCCTACCGGCAAAAAGAAATGTTCCCCCGAAATTCTGGCCTCGACTTCGGCAGTGATTGAGAAGGCAAATTCCTACCTGACTGTGGCCGGCGGCAATTTGAAGACCCTGCAAGCAGCCCAAGCAGGCATCGTGACCGCCTATTACGCTCTTCTGGCTCAGAAACATCAATTCGACTTGCACAAGACCGCCAACGTCTTCCAGGAGACACCGGCAGACCCCAAAACGCACCTGACCTCCTTGATGCAGGTCATGCCGCTCGGAACGAATTACGCAGCCACCTCTCCCGGAACGGTAAGTTGCGCAACGACGGCGACCCCATCGGTCGCGACCACCGACGCGATCAACGTCTCGATCCTCTACCAGAATGTCCCGACACTCACCGCATCCGCCGGCATTCTGGTGAGTCTTATTCAGCAGAACCAATATGGGATTGTTCAGCAGATAACCCCCGCGACAGCCACAACGCCGGCGACGGCCTACAGCGCGATCGGTCTCACCAGTTCGGCGCGTGCGGGTGTCGTTCCGATGGCGTTCTTCAACTTTCGATTTGGGCAGCCTAAACTAACGACATGGTGGCACGAGCCCAATAACGAACTGGTCATCACCCATAATGCGAGTGCGGGATTAGGAATCAACTCAAATTCCGGGACGAATCAGGCCGAGTTTTTCGGGGGCTACGCCATCGGGTTCAGCCGTATCCTGATTCATGGCGGCCTGGATTACGGACGTTCGCAACAGCTGGCGCCGGGGTTCAGCACAGGCGCGCTCCCGACCGGCTTCACCGGCACGAGCGTTCCAGTCGTATGGAATTATCACCCACAAATCTCGATCGGGTTTAGCGTGCGCGTTGCTCCATTTTGAGACGCCTGCGCTAATCGTTCGATATGCCGGAACTCGGGCTGATTGTTCCCGTACTTCGGGTTCCTCATCCAGGACATGACGTCCGAAGCCTAGATGTCGAGGTTCTTTACGTCGAGGGCGTTGTCTTCTATGAACTTCCTTCGCGCCTCTACGTCTTCGCCCATCAGGGTGGTGAAGATGGTTTCGGTTTCGGCGATGTCCTCTAACTTTACGGAGAGGAGGGTGCGGTGTTCGGGATCCATGGTGGTCTCCCAGAGCTGCGATGCGGTCATCTCGCCGAGGCCCTTGTAGCGCTGCACCTGGTAGTCTTTTTTGCCCTGCTCGACGATGTAGGTGAAGAGCTCGCGCGCGGTGGCTTTCTCGACGGGCTCGCGGGGGATGCGGGAGGCGCGGGCGCCCTTTTCTGCGCGCGTCTCCACGCTGCCGGGTGAGGGAGCGCCTTCAGCATCGGGCTCTTCCTCTTCGGCGGAGGGCTCGGAGGGCGTTGCGGATTTCGAGACGAACTCGATGAGGAACGGCGGCTCGAGGTACTCCTTGATCGCCACGTACTTCGACATCATCTGGCGGAACTCCGGGCTCGAGGCAAGGTTCCAGTCGATGCAGCGCGAGGCGCCCTGGGAGTCAGTGAAGCAGAGGGACCAGGTGTGGTGCTCCTCGTCCTGAACGGGCGTGTGGAGCTTGATTTCGAATTCGTCGGCGACTGACTTGAGCTGCTTGTGGAGAGCGGCGATCTTGTCGGGCAGGTCTCCGTTGTGCGGCGAGGTGAAGTCGGCGCGATGGGTGAGCTCGGCGCGGGCGAGCAGCTCGGTGAGCTTCTCGTTGCGGATGCGCTTGTCTACTTTTTCGACGAGGGCGAGGTATTCGCCGAGGGTGCTCATGAAGCGGACGCGGTCTGCGCCCTCGATCTTCTGCGCGTTCTCGCCGTGGCGGATGATGGTGCCTTCGGAGGCGCGCTTGACCATGACCTTGACGAACTCGCGATCGTCCTTGATGTACTGCTCGAAGCGGCCCTTCTTGATCTTGTAGAGAGGCGGCTGCGCGATGTAGACGTTGTCGCGCTTGATGAGGTCCGTCATGTGGCGGAAGAAGAAGGTGAGCAGAAGAGTGCGGATGTGCGAGCCGTCTACGTCGGCGTCGGTCATGAGGATGATCTTGCCGTAGCGGAGCTTGGCGGGGTCGAAGTCGTCCTTGCCGATGCCGGTGCCGAGGGCGGTGATCATGGCGCGGATCTCCTCGTGGCCGAGCATCTTGTCGTAGCGCGCCTTTTCGACGTTGAGGATCTTGCCCTTGAGCGGGAGGATGGCCTGGAAGCGGCGGTCGCGTCCCTGCTTGGCGGTTCCGCCAGCGGACTCGCCCTCGACGAGGTAGAGCTCGCAGCGGTCGGGATTGCGCTCGGAGCAGTCGGCGAGCTTGCCGGGAAGGCCGCCGCCGTCGAGCGCGCCCTTGCGGCGTGTGAGGTCGCGGGCCTTGCGGGCGGCCTCGCGGGCGCGGGCGGCCTCAATGGCCTTGTTGATGATGCGCTTGGCGACGGGCGGGTTCTGCTCGAGGAACATGCCGAGGCGCTCGTTGACGAATGCCTGGACGGTGCCGGCGATGTCGGAGTTGAGCTTGCCCTTGGTCTGGCCTTCGAACTGCGGCTGGGAGAGCTTGACGCTGACGACGGCGACGAGGCCCTCGCGGACGTCGTCGCCCGAGAGGTTCTCCTTCATGTCTTTGAAGAGGCCGAGTTGCTGCCCGATGTAGTTGATGGTGCGGGTGAGCGCGGTGCGGAAGCCGGAGAGATGCGAGCCGCCGTCAACGGTGTTGATGTTGTTGGCGAAGCTGAAGATCGTGTCCACGTAGTTGTCGTTGTATTGCAGCGCGATCTCGATCTCGACGCCGTCGCGCGAGGCTTCCATCATGATGGGCTTTTCGTGGAGCACCTGCTTGCCGCGGTTGAGGTGTTTGACGAACTCGGCAATGCCGCCTGCGTACTTGAACTCTGCGCGCTTGGCTTCGCCGGTCTTGGCGTCGGCGGTGCGCTCGTCGGTGAGCGAGATCTCAAGGCCCTTGTTGAGGAAGGCCAGCTCGCGGAGGCGCTGGGCGAGAGTGTCGTAGTTGTACTCGGTGGTGGCGAAGATGGACTTGTCGGGAAGGAAGTGGACCTTGGTACCGCGCTTCTTGCTCACGCCAGTCTGACGGAGAACGCCCTCTGGCTGGCCGCGTTTGAAGTCCATCTCCCAGGTGTGGCCGTCGCGCCAGATCTCGACGTTGAAGTCCTCCGAAAGGGCGTTGACGCAGCTTACGCCGACGCCGTGGAGGCCTCCGGAGACCTTGTAGGTGGAGGAGTCGAATTTGCCGCCGGCGTGGAGCTTGGTGAGGACGACCTGGACGGCGGGCATCTGCGTGCCGTCGGGGAGGGTCTTCATGTCGACGGGAATGCCGCGGCCGTCGTCGATGACGGTGATGGAGTTGTCGACGTGGATGATGACGTCGATCTTTTTGGCGAATCCGGCGAGGGCCTCGTCGACGGAGTTGTCGACGACCTCGTAGACGAGGTGGTGCAGGCCCATGTCGCCCGTGGAACCGATGTACATGGCGGGGCGGAGGCGGACGGCTTCGAGGCCCTCCAAAACCTTGATGTTTTCGCTGGTGTAGCTGCCGTCGGTACCTAGCTCGTCGGGGAGAGAAATGCGTTCAGTCGCCATAGAGTTCCAATTTGGCACCCGCGCCGTGCTCCCGGCAGTTTTGCGCTCTGTTCCGGGGGACCCGGCGGGGCGGGTTCTCCGCGATTAAGCGCTTGAAAAATCGGGGGCTTCGGGGCGTTCTTGCCTGTAACTATTTTAGCACGTGAGGGGGTGGAAAACCGGGCCGGTGGGGAGGGGTAGCCGAGGGGTGGCGGCGTGGGAAATTCCCGATCTGGAGTGACGTTAGTAATCATAGACATGAGTTATTCACCGAAATAACTGCAAAAACATCGAGTTGCATACAACTTCCGCGCTATATTTCAGTGTGACTAGGTGTGACCTCAGTCTTCAAAAAAAACTTCTTAAGGGGTAACCAATTATGAAACTCACTGTTCGTCTTTTCGCCTTTTCTCTCGTCATCGCCGGCGTTGCTGCAGCCTCCATTGGATCGTCTTCGTCCCGCGTCTTTGCGAGCCACCAGTCGGCCACGGCTGGAGTGCCGATACCTACCTGCACTCCGGGATTCCCCACCTGCACGGGTACAGGCCGATCGGGAGATGTTCGATAACGGCACTCGTAATGGCCCGAAAGTGCTAGAGGCATAAGCATTTTTCATTGGAGCGCATGGGAGAACGGCGCTATTCTGGGAGCACCCTCAGATTGGCGGACGGCCTCCTATGTCTTCACATCTCGCAATGTCAATGATGACCGCGGGCGAATTCGCACTTTCAGCCCTGCTGGCATTTCTCTTCTTCAAGAAGGGCATGCAACATCGCTTTCCGAGCATGGGCGCCTACCTGGCGTTGCGCGCTATTTCGACGCCGGTGTTCTGGTGTCTGTGGAATGCGAACTCGGTGGTGAAGTCGCAGTGGTGGATGATTTCGTACTGGTACCTGTTCTGGGCGGTCTACGTCGCCAGCGCGGTGCTGCTGTTCTTCGTCTGCATGGAAGTGTTCCGGTCGGCGCTTACATCGTTCTCGGGGCTGACACGGTTCGGACTGGTGATCTTTCGCTGGGCGGCGCTTGCGTCCGTGATCGTTGCCGTATCGACTGTGTCGTTCGCTCACCGCGGACTGCTGGTCATTCCGGATATCGCTTTCTCGCTGATGCGGTCGGTGAGCATCCTCGAGCTCTGCCTGCTCGGTTTCCTGTGCCTGAGCATGAATGCCTTGCAGGTGTCGGCGCGCGATGGCGCGTTCGGCATCGCGCTGGGATTCGGCATGATGGCGTCAAATGACCTGGTGGTTTCGCTGTTCATCAACCACAGCACTCCGATGACTGCTCCGGTGGAGTTCGTCTACGAGTCGATCCAGCTGCTGGCGCTGGGAGTTTGGGTGACCTATTGCGCGCTGCCGGAACAGGCTCGCAAGCCCGTGGTGGTGGCAGCAAACTCCACCATCTACCGCTGGAACGAAATCGCTTCGGCGCTGGGGCACAAGGGCACCAACGTTGCGGTCCCGGCGACAGGCAACGGCTTCTTCCTGAGCGACGTCGAAAAGGTTGTCGACAAGGTTCTGACGCGGAACCTGCGCGAGGGCGAATCGAGTTCGTAGATTGCGCAGTAATGGAGATGACGAAGGCCGCGGCGCTGACCGCGGCCTTCTTCTTTTTCGGAGCATCGGCGGAGTTCACGGATGTTGCGGAGAACGCGTGAAGGGCCAGCCTCTACGAGGCGACGCAATCAGAATGTTTCGCGCTAAACTTCGTGCCTCTAAACTTCGTGCCTGGTGAAGATGTCGTCTTTCTCGCGGCAAGGGCAGCGCGAGCAACCCAGACAACAAATCAGCAGCACCGCAACGCCTGCAGTTACCACGAGGGCCAGGAGGCTCCCGCTCGTCATTAACCATTGCATCAATGTATGCATAATCCGGACCCGTTCCTGCTCACTCCCATCAAGTACGATGCGATGGCTGCGGCACGCGCTGTTTCGTTCGCGGACCGCGAACACCCGAAGGATGAATGCAGAAAGTGTACCATCGGCAAAACGTAACTGGTATACCAGGATTTCATTGCATCACAGCAAAGAAAAGGCGAAAATCGTCACCAGATGGATGACGTCCCCAATCCGCCTTCTCCTGAATCCCTAGACGGGTGGGAAGACCACTTTGTTGCACGCGAAAGTGTCGCCCGGGGGGCGGGGATACCAGCGGGTCCGCACGTCAACTGGCTCTTCGTGGACCTGAATTCCTACTTTGCGTCGGTGGAGCAGCAGGACAGGCCGGAGCTCCGCGGCAAGCCGGTAGGGGTGGTCCCGGTGATCACGGACACGACGGTGTGCATTGCGGCAAGCTATGAGGCCAAGGCATTCGGGGTGAGGACGGGGACGGTGGTGGCCGAGGCCAAGCGCATGTGCCCGGAGATCATCCTGGTGGAAGGGCGGCACGAGCTCTACACCGAGTACCACCACCGCATTGTTGAAGCGGTTGAAGAGTGCCTTCCGGTGACGGCGGTCTGTTCAATCGACGAGATGGCCTGCAGACTGATGGGGCGCGAGCGGCCGCTGCTTGCGGCGCTCGAACTTGGGCGGAAGGTCAAGCGCACGATCGGAGAGAGGGCCGGGGAGTGGATGCGGAGTTCTGTGGGGCTGGCGACGAACCGCTATCTCGCCAAAGTTGCGAGCGACATGGAGAAGCCGAACGGCCTGGTGGCGCTGACGCTGGACATACTGCCGGAGGCGCTGCGCGGCCTGACGCTGCGCGATCTGCCCGGCATCGGCGCGAAGACCGAGAAGCGCCTGAACGAGCGCGGACTTTCCACGATGGAGCAACTGCTTGCGCTCGAGTGCGAACAGATGGGCCAGTTGTGGGGCTCGGTTTGGGGCGAGCGATTGTGGCACTGGTTGCGAGGGGAAGATTTCGAGATGTCGGAGACGGACCATCTCAAGTCGATCAGCCACCAGCATGTGCTGTCGCCGGAGATGCGGACGAAGGAGAAGGCGTGGGCGGTGGCACACAAGCTTCTGCATAAGGCGGCGATGCGGCTGCGAGCTGGAGGGCTGTGGGCTTCGAGCATCGGGCTGGCGGTGGGGTTCGGAGTGCCGAGGACGAATGGAATGCAGACGCCGGTGAGCAGCTTCGGCGTGCCGACGAAGGGCTGGCACGGCGAGGTGAAGCTCTCGGAGTGCCAGGACAATCAGACGCTGATTGCGGGTCTCAAGCACTTGTGGGAGCGCCAGCCGAAGGGGGCCGAGTATGAGCACCCATTCTTCATCGGTGTGATGCTCGGGGGACTGGTGCCCACGCGGCTGCACACGATGAGCCTGTTTGACGCGCTCGACGTGGAACAGAGCCGTGCGAAGCTGCTTGCCGCGATGGATGGGATCAATCAGAAATACGGCATGTCCACGCTCGCGCCGGCGACAATGCTGACGGCGTATAAGGCGGCGCCGACGCGGATCGCGTTCCATAGTATTCCGGATTTGTTCTGAGTCGCGGCTGAATTGTCTGCGCGGGAGGTGCGCCACGGGCAGTCTTGTTCAGTGCGTCAAATTTGGAGGCCGCGTGCTCCAACAGCAGATTCCCTGCGGGAAAGACAGAAAGAAAAGCAGAGGCGGTGCTGGAGGATTATTGCCAGGCGCCGGCGCCCACGAAGCTGGCCCAGTACCAGGGGTGCGTGCTCTTGCCTTCGGCGCGGCGGCGCTCGAGGACGGTGCGCGAGGCGCTCCAGATGGAGTCGGCGGTGCTTTCGTGACGGGCGAAGCGGTCGGCGTAGAGAATGCGCATGAAGGCGTGGGCGACGGCATCGTCGACGGGCCAGAGGGCCATGACGACGCTGCGCGCGCCGGCTACGCGGAAGGACCGCTGAAGACCGAGGACTCCTTCGCCATCCTGCAGCTCGCCGTAGCCGCTGTTGCAGGTAGAGAGCACGGCCCAGTCCACGCCGCGCAGGTCGAGCGAGGCGATCTGCTGCGCGGTGAGGACGGAGGTTTCGCGGGACTTGTTGGCGCCGGCGAATACGAGGCCGGAGTGGAGCAAGGGGTTGCCGTTGCCGCAGGACTTGTCGAGGACGAAGGCGTGGGTGGCGATGTGCAGCACGCGCGATTGCGAAGCCTCTTCAATGAACTCCGCGCGCGTGGCCTCGTCCCCGGTGAGAAGGCGCGCGTGCTCGCCGGTGTTCCAGCGTTCCCACGTGGCGGAGATGTCTTTGACCTCGGCGAGCGAGGAAGGCAATTCCGGAAATTGCATTTTGTTGAACGCGGCGCACGTGACGCCGCCGTCGCGCAGTCTATTGGATGAAACATCGACGGCGGCCTGTTCGAATGTCGGGTCGCCGATCGCGAGGAGGCCAACCTTCTTCTCAACGTCGGGGCTCGGGAGCAGGTCGCGTTCGCTTGAGAGGATGTGCACGACCTGGGGATGGTCGACGAGGTAGCCCTTGCCGGATGGCAGCGCGGTGAACGGAACGAGGTTGAGCACGCCGTCGGGGACAACGAAGACGCGATGAGCGGGGCCGATTTCCTTGAGCAGCGGATCCCAGATGGCCTTGCGCAGTTGCTCGCCGGCCGCGCGGTATTGTCGCTCGTTCCACGTGGAGTTGAAGCCGCCGCCGTGGGCTTCGGCTTCGGCGGAATCGCGCATGCGCTTGACGAGCGCCTGGATATCCGCGGAGCGGCCGAGTTGAAAGCTCGAGATGGGGCGGCCGTCGGGATGCATGACGAATGCCGCGTACCAGGAGGAGCTTCCGTCGCTGAACTTGCCTGGGGGCGAGGGAATCCTTTCGTAGTTCAGGTAGGAGATGAGAACCGCGTCGGTGGGAAGGTGCGCGCGCAGGTCGGCGAGGTCGCTGGACCGCTCGCGCTCATCGGTGCGGAACTGGGCGCTGCGCTCCGCGAGCTCCCGCTCAAGCTTTTCCATCTTGGCGGTGGCCTCGTCGAGCGCTTCAGGAGTCTTGTTTGGGGAGCCCTGCAGGCTCATGACGGCCTGGCGGTCCTGGGCCAGTTCCTTTTCTAGCGCTGACACTGCCGGGTCGGGCTTGCGGTTCAATCCGGCGGCGCGCATGGCCATCTCTTCGGCGACGAGGGCGCGGGAGCGGACGACTTCCTGGTAGACGGCGGACGGGTCGAGCTCGGGATGCTCCAGAGCTACGGTCACGGCGGCTCCCAGCGAGGGCATACTGGTTCCGGCCACTGCCAGGGCTTGCCGCTCCGGCATCAGGCGGATCACGAGGCTGACGTATTCACGTTTGGCGGCGTGAGCCTTCAGCGCCCAGTCTATCGACTCTTTGTCCCGGCCGAGAAAGTGTAGGGCCTCGGCGTAACGGAAATCGAGATTCGCCGTTCGCGAGTGCGCCGGGCCGAATCGCCGCACGTACAGGTCGTGCGCGTGAGCGTACTGCTTGTAGGCCTCCGCGAAATTCCCCAGATACATGTCTGCAAGTGACAGGTTGGCGATCATCGTCGCCCGCCTGAGATCGTCCGACCCATTCTGCTGCGTGTCAATCTGGATGGCCTTCAGCAGGTGCTCGCGCGATTTGTCGTATTGCTTCATCGCGCTGAAGTAGAGATACGCCGTGTTCTCTACCGAAACCCAGTTGGGATCATCGAGCCTGGCCTGCCTTGACTCGAGTTCGAGCAGTTCCGAAATCACACTACCCATCGTGACGAAGTCATTTTTTAAGTACAGCGCGTTTGCAAGCGAATTTAGCGCGGATGCCACCAAGGCTGGCTTCTGGTCAGGCTTCGCGCGCACCGCGTCTACTAACGTTCGTGCCGCGCGCACTGCGCAATCCAGATCGTGCTGGCTCCAGCAGACGGTGCTCAGCGCGGAGACCTCATTGGCGAACTCGTCCATCGGTGCGGCGGTGCGCTGCCCGATGGCGACGGCCTGCTCGGCCAGCGGCCGCGCCAGGTCCGGCCGATCCAGCTCCGACTCTACGCGCGCTTCCACCGCCAGCGTGTATGCATACAGCGACGATTCTCTTCCCTTGACCTTCTCCGCCATGGCGACGGCTCGCCGGGCGTCGTCAAGAGTCTTATCCGTCGCCTTCTGGTAAGCCGCATCGAGTAGGGCGACGCTGGCGAGGTCCTTTGCCACTACTTCCGTGTCGCCCGGGTGCTCCGTTTCGTCGTGCTGGAGAATGGCGCGCGCCTCGTCGGCGTTCTTCGGAGCTGGTTGGTCCTGAACGGGTTTCTGACCGGGAGAGGTGGCCACAGCATCGGGCCCTTGCGATCCGCTAGGCATGGCGGCGGGCGAGGTCTGCTGCGCTGAACACTGCGCGGCAAGCAATGCGCCGAACAGCGCGATCATCGATGACCGCGCACACGTCAAGCGAATCTTGCCTTTCGTTTCTCGGCGCACGAACGGGCCCTGTCGCGAGGCGGTACTCACCAGTGTCTCCAATATGCAGTGGCCGATGGTGCCCCGTTTGTGACACGGCCACCGAAAATCCGGATTTTCAGGAAGGGCGGCATAGCCGCGTGTCTCCGCGTCCAGTCTAGCCCGTTCGCTTTCTGACTCCCCGAAGCATCCAAACTTCTTCCGCGTGGACAATCGGCTGGGCCGAGTTCTGCGTGTATGTCGGGAGATTCTTCTTGACAGTCATCGTAGCCTGGTGTGTATTGAGCCAAGGTGACCCATGAAAGAATCCAACGAGATCGAAATTACTGAGATCACTGAAGTCATTGTCGAAGTCGAGGAAACGAGTGCTCCCCCCCAGCCTGAGCTCGAAATGGAGGCTGCCTCGGCCCCTGCCCCAGTGCCGCCTTCTCCGCAGGGTGACGGCGGTTAGCGCGACAGTGGTGGCCCCTAACTCGTTTGCGCGACCATAGACTGCTTTGACCAATCTTTGATCTTTCCCTTTCAGCAATGACCTCGAGGTCCGCCTAAGTGCGATTCGGCGGTTTCCCATGTGAATCGCCCGAAGTGGACAAGGTCGCGGATAGTGCGCGTGTGTTCCGTATCTTCTTTTCGATTTCTCGGGATCTTAGCGCAGCGGTATCTCTGCTATATCCCTGCGGGCTTATTGCCGGGACATCGCGCCAGCAGATTCCCTGCCGCGAATGACAGAAAGAAAGGCGAGAGCACCGAGGTACAGCTGCGCCGGTTTTGCTAATACTTGTCGCTAGATGTCGTGGCTTTGTCGGTCGGCATTGAAGTCGCCGGCACTTTGCCTGTTTCCCTGATGGCTTCGGCTACGAGTGCGCGGGCGCGGGTCATGGCGTCGATGCGGATTTGTTTTTCGGTGTCCATGTTGGCGGGGCGCTGGGCGGGGTTCATGTGGATCGCGTAGTCGTCTACGCGCTGCTGGAAGTCTTTGCCGATGACTTCTATCGCGGCCTGCGCTTTTGGAAGGGTGTCGTGGAAGTGAGTCAGCTCTTCCGTGGCGCGCTCGGGGTGATAACCGAGGCGGTCGCCCGATTGCATGGCGTCGATGAGGTCGTCGGGCGGGCGGGAGACGGGGTCTGTCTTCTGCATCGCGTCGTATGCGCCGCGGAGGCGCGCCATGGCTCCGGCATAGCCGTCGAGGTTGCTGCGGTGGGCGAGCGAACCCTGCGCGCGGTGGACTTCGATGATGACGCGCGATTCGACGCTGAAGGACGGCACGGGAATGATGGTGGTCAGCGTGTTGCCTTCGTAGCTCCAGCCGCCTTTGCCTGTGGGGCCGGCGCGCTTGACGGGGGCCCCGTTCACGGTGATGCGCTCGGGCGGCCAGTCGGCCGGAAGACGCAGCTCGTAGCTGCGCGTCCTCATCATGCCGGGAAAGCTGCCTTCGACAGGGCCGATCTCGACGCGGAGCGTGTCGTCCTTTTGGGAGGCCTTGATGGGCGTGCGCGCGTAGACGCCGCGCTGATATTCGACCGAGACGCCTGAGTCCTCGTAGACGGAGTAGGTGTTGTTTGCTCCTGAGGGCATGGGCCAGACGTTGACGATAAGCGGGTCTACGGGCTTTTCGCCGGTGGATCGCATGGGCGGCTGCATGGGGATGATGGCGCCGGCCTTGAGATAGACCGGAACCTCGTCGATGGAGAAGCTGCGCTTGTGGGCCGTGCCGCCGGCGAAGTCCTTGCCGGTGGGCCACTCGATCCACTCGCCGGGGGGCAGCCAGACATCTTCGGCGGCGAGGCCGGTGAGCTTGTCTGCGGGGGCGACGACGGGCGCGACGATCACCTGGTCGCCGAAGAAGTATTCGCCCTTGCTGGAGTAGGCGCCGGGTGAGTCGGGCCAATCGTAGTAGAGCGGGTGGAAGAAGGCTACTCCGGTGTCGTAGGTGCGCCGCGCTTCAGTGTACATGTACGGCTGTAGAGCGTAGCGGAGCTGGAATGTGTCGCGGAGGATGTTGGAGTAAGGCTCGGGGTAGGCCCAGATGCGGCGCTCGGACGCGGGGTTCTTGGTGGTGTGGGTGCGGAGGATGGGGCTGAAGGCGCCGAACTGGACCCAGCGCGTGAAGAGCTCGGGATCGACCGCGCCGGGCATGTGGCCGCCGATGTCGTGGCTCCAGTAGGCGTAACCCACGTTGGCGGCGGTGGCGGTGAACCAGGGCTGGAAGGCGAGCGAGGGCCAGACGGAGACGGTGTCGCCGGAGAAGCCGATCTGGTAGCGGTGATTGCCCAGGCCGCCCCAGCGGTGGAAGAGCAGCGGGCGGTTGCCCTCGCGCTGCTGATCGGTGAAGTGGACGTAGTTGAGCCACCAGGTGGGGTTCACGCCGGGCATGCTGGTGGTCTTTTCCTGCTGCCAGTCGAGCCACCAGAAGTCGATGCCTTGTTTCTCGAGCGGGTGGAGGACGAGGTTGAAGTAGTTGGTCACGTATTTCTTGCTGGTGATGTCGAAGGGAACGTATTGCCTGGTCGCGGGATCGATGCCCATGGCGCGGGCCATCGCAGCGTATTGGTCTTCCCAGGGCTGGATGCCAGAGGCGGGATGGAGGTTGAGGCTGGTCTTGAGCCTGTCGGCGTGGAGTTTTGCGAGGAAGGCGTCGGGGTCGGGGAAGAGCAGCTTGTTCCAGGTGTAGCCGGTCCAGCCGAGGCGCTGGCCGGACTTGTCGGTTTCGCCGCGGGCCTTGAGCTGGTCGATGTTGATGTGCCAGTCCATGTCGATGACGAAGACGTCGAGGGGGACGTCGTTTTCATGAAAGCCGCGGACGATCTGCTCGATCTCCTGGTCGGAGTAGGCCCAGTAGCGCGACCACCACGCGCCGAATGCGAACCGCGGGGGAAGGGGGATGCGGCCGGCGACCTTGACGTAATCGCCGAGGGCTTTCTTGTAGTCGTGGCCATAGCCGAAGAAGTACCAGTCCTGGCGGTCGCCGGGCGGGCGCTCGATGGCCCAGGGCCAGGGGCTTTTTTCGCCTTCTTTGAAGCTGAAGTCGGCGGAGTCGAAGAGCGGGCGGGATGAGTCGTCGACGAGAGCCCAGCCGGCGCGGGAGATAAGGCCCTGCTCGATGGGCTCGCGGGTCTTGTCGCCGACGGCGCCGTCGAGGGTGCGGGTGGTGCCGAGGAGGTTCTGGTCGTCGGCCATGCCGGGACGCCAGATGGCGAGCTTGTCTCCGAACTCGAGATTGATGACGAGGTTTTCGGAGGTGAAGCGGCCGTCGGGATTGGGGGATGGGCTGGAAATCGATGCGGCGCCGGGCGTGTAGACAAGGGTAAGCGCGTTGGTCTTGATGGTCACCTTGCTTTTGTCGTCGGCGATGACGTGCTGGAAGCGCGGGACGGGCAGGCGGCGATTGATGAACACGAAGCTGGCGTGATCTTCGAAGCGGCCGTCGGCGGACCATTCCATGCGAATGAGCTGGGGGGTGAGCACGGTGAAACGTGCGTGGCCGAGCGTGACTACGGCGCGCGGATCGGCTACAGGCTCGGTTGGATCATCTGCTGGAGCGGGCGGGGCGGCGGGGTCGGAGGCTAACGCGGCGTGTGGCGCTTCGACGGGATCGAGGAGCTGGCCGGGGGTCTGCGCCGGGAGGTTTGCGAATCCTGCCGTGAGCAGGGCAAGTGCGGCAACGTGAAGCAGGGGAGTGCGCACAGGAGATCTCCTCATGCGGTTGGTACGTCGGAAGGCTATCACCGATGCCCGAGGAGGCGCAGAGCGGGGTGGTAGAATCGGCGCGTTGTGCGGCATGGCATGGAGGAATTGCGATGAGGGCGGACCGTTGGCTGATCCTGGCTGCGCTGTTCCTGGGAGGCGGCCTGTGGGTGCTGCTTCACTACTGCCATGGGACGGCGGGATTCAACTTTGCGTTGCCCATCTCGGGCACGAGCCTCTCGGTGGACATCAAGACGATGGGCGCGCCTGCGCTGATCGGGCTGCCGCTGTTTGTCGTCGGTGTGGTGCTGTTCGTGGTGGCGATTGTGTCGGCGGTGGTGGCGCAGTTCCGGCGGCCGCCGGTGATGAAGCTGTCGAACGCGCCGGACGTGACGAAGACACAGGCGAACTAGAGGCCGCTCCTCTGGCACATCTGGCGCAGCCCCCGGAGCCGCAATCGCGGCGCGCCACGACGGGCCCGCGCCAAATGGCCGAACCGAACTTATAACTTAGACTCCAGTTTTTTTAATGTAACTCGACGCCGCGCCGAACCCCTTCGCGTAGTATTCTGGGTTCCCCTATCAGGCAATCACAGACTTAGGAGGCAGTTATGGCTGACTATTCGAGCTGGATGGGAGATGTGTTGCAAGACCACCCAGAATTCGGAGACATTCCAGTTACGCAAATGGCGCTGCCCGGCTCCCACGACTCCGGGACCTACACCATGGACACGCGAGCCCGGACGCAGAGTTTGACGATCGAGGAGCAGTTGAAGGCGGGACTTCGCTACTTCGATTTCCGGGCGACACTGAGCGGAGACAACTATTACATCCACCATGGCTTGCTCGAAAGCAAGACCACGTCGCTGGCGAAGCGGCCTATCCCTAAAAACCTGGACAGCGGCACGGAAATCTTTGCACAGATCCGGCGCTTCCTGAAGGCAAATCCAAAGGAGGTCGTGATTCTCAGGTTCGGCGATTACTGGGGCTATAAGAAAGATCAGGACTATATCGACTTCGTGGACCTGATACGGGCCTATTTCACCATTCCAGCGCCGTCGCAGTGCGCGCTGGTCAGGCTGGCGCATGGAACCAAACCCTACGTGAACCAGCAGACGTTGAAGACCCTGCTGCCGGTGGGTATGCGCGTCTTTGTTCTCTTCGAGGTCAAGAACGTGCCTCCGAACGAGAAGAAGATCTGGGACTATGTCTTCCATTGCCCGGTGAGCGGAGTAAGAGACACAGCGAGCGCGATGGTTCTATGGGACCCTTACTGGGAAGATGCGGAGAAGTGGCTGGCGGACGACGATGCGAAGAATGTGAAGGACCATTGGTTTCCCTGGCACGAGAAGAATCTAAAGAGCTGGAACAGGGACGGATTCTTTGTGCTGCAGAGCCAGATGCAGGTGTTGCATCCCACGAACAATGGCGCGCCGGGTTACTTCAACAAGGCGGAACGTTCAGCCAGGGCCACTTCCAAGCTTTATAAGTACCCAACCGGATTGCTGATTGCGAACAACGATCGAAACTCGAGTCAATACGTGGAGTGGCTGCAATCCGCGGCGCCGATGAATATTGTTACGTTCGACTGGGCGCAATACGGCTGGCTGGTGGATAAGATCGTCGCATACTACCGCGGGTGGAAGCTTGTGCCCAACTACGCGCAGTCCCAGGCGGCCGACTGGAAAAACAAGGTAAGCGAGGCGAAGAACGTGACCGCCGCGGAGGCAGCGCGCATCGCTAACGGAAATCCGCAGATCGGCTTTTTCTTCTTCGTCAAGGAGGGGCCGCTGGACCTGATTGGCAAAGGCAGGTTCGATACGGGCACCGCCGTCTTCTTCTCCGGTTCTCCGCAGCCGGGCACCGCCGAGGGATACGCGGATCTTTACGTGAAGAGGACTTAGGCCACTGGACCGGCGTGTCCTGCCAGCCCCAATGCCCGCGCGATCTCGAGCGCGGCGCGGGCGGGGGAGCAGGCGCTGGTGTCGATGGTGATCTTCGCGGCGGGAATTGCATAGTGCAGCGTGTTTGAGGCTAGAAGCTGATCGAAGAGCTCGGTTGAGGTGAGCTTGCCGAAGCGGTGGCGCGACGGATGGGCGAGTCGGGTGCGGAGTTCAGGAAGCGGGCAGGTGAGTTCTGCGAAATCGACCGTGCCGCCGGCGGATTCGATGGTCTTGATGAGTTCCGGGATGAACGTGGGGCGTACTGTCGCTTCGGGGGCGAAGGTGAAGATCATTCCCGGCAGGCCGGCGCGGGATGCCTGCTCGAAGACGGAGAGCCAGATCTTTTCGCGGAGCGCGACGAAGGGCTCGCTGCCGAACTCGAAGGTCGACGTCAACAGGTCCACGACGAGGTGGTTGTGGAAGAGCGGAAAGCCGGTGAGTTGCTTGAGCTCCTGCGCCACGGTGAGTTTGCCTGTGGCGGGCATGCCGTAGAGGAAGATCAGGCGCATGGGAGGAGCTCCGCTATGTTGATAAAGTTCGATCGATTCATCGGGCAGCTTGGTGAAGACTGCGGCCAGCATGGGTTAGTGGCGAGATCTTGAACTGACACAAGAGAGGAGCCCGAAAACATTTCTGCTGAATTTGTGCTACGAGCCATCTGAAAATAGGCTTTGGATATTTGGGCCTGCCGTCGTGGGTCTGCCCTTCAAAGACTTTGCTGCCAAAATACCTAATATGCAAAACGTGACCCATCCGCATTCAAACATCCAGTCGCCGCGCTCCGCTGGACCCATATAAGCGTCCAAAAAAATGAGCGCGACATAAAGCAATAAGCTCGTCGCGCACAAATAGAACCCAAGTCGCCTTCGATTCGTGCAAATGAAAAGCAATCCGACCGCGAGTGCTGCGGGCAGGATCAGAAGGAACCATCCGAGAGTGTTGTACCAAGATGGAGCGAATTGCTCGAAACCAATTGCGACTGCCGAGTATCCTTCGCAAAACAAGGCGAGAATCAGAAATGAATAGCAGAGTGCGTTGCGAACTCGAATTAGCCAACTCATCTTGCTCTGAGGGACCATCTTGCCCTTCCAAGAGGCTTGACGGAGATGTTACGCCACACGCGTCCGTTGCAGGCACGCCCAGTTACTGACAACTCCGCAACCACAATTCGATAGCAACCATCTATTTCTTCGTCTCTGCGGGCTTGGCGGATTCGGGCTTGGTGTACTTGTCCCACCAGGCTAGCCAGCGTTCGTAGCGATCTTTGATGTAGCTTGGGCGCGTGAAGCCGTGGAACTGGTTCGGATAGACGACTAACTCTGTTGGCACGCCGATGGATTTGAGGGCCTGGTACATCTGCTCGCCGCCGAGCAGGGGGACGTTCATGTCGCTGGTGCCGCCCATGAACATGGCGGGCGTGTGGACGCGCTTGTCGACTTCGAAGAACGGGTAGCTGATCTTGATGTAGGTCTGGAGGTCCTTCCACGGGGGGCCGATTTCGTTGTCGTATTGCAGGATGTACTGGTCGAAGCCGTAGAACGACATGGTGTTCGCGGTGCCCGCTCCGCTGATAGCGCACTTGAAGCGGTCGGTGGAGGCGATCATGTAGTCGGTGAGGATGCCGCCGTAGCTCCAGCCGGTGACGCACATGCGGTTGGGGTCGGCGACGCCCATGGAGACGGCCTTGTCGACGCCGGCCATGAGGTCTTCGACTTCAAGGTGTCCCCAGTCGCCGGCGATGGACTTGGCGTAGTCCTGGCCGCGGCCGGAGCCGCCACGGTAGTTCACGTTGAGCTCGGCGTAGCCCTTGGCGGCGAGCCACTGGCGCAGGAAGTCGAAGCTGTGCGCGTCCTGACCGTTGGGGCCGCCGTGGATGAAGAGGATCATGGGCGCGGGCGCCGATGCTCCGGCGGGCCTGGTAACGAGGGCGTGGACGTCGGTGCCGTCCTTGCTCTGGAACTCGATGTTCTGGGTCGGGACGAGATCGAGCTCGGCCATGAGCGCGTCGTTGTGGTGGGTGAGCTTGCGCAGCTTGTCGTTTTCTAGCGCGTAGATCTCGCCGGGATCGGAGTCGTCGGTGAAGAGCGCGGCGGTGTGGCCCTTCTCGGATTCCCAGGTCTGCACGACGCCCTGCTGGTCTTCAAGGCGCTGGTCGGCGGGGCCGTTCAAGTCGACGTTCGCGGGGTACTCGCTGCGATCGTCGTTGACGAGGTAGCTGAGCTTGCCGTCGGGTGTGAAGATGGGTTGGCTGACGGAGCGGTCGAGCTTATTTGCGGGATAGCTCACCTTGCCGTCGAGCGTGACGACGGCGGGCTTGTTCTGCGCGTACTCAAAAAGCTTCAAATCGAGGCCCTGGGTGTAGGCGATTGATTTCGAGTCGGGCGACCAGGCGAGGCGGCCACCGTCGGAACCGGTCCATGTGGTGAGCTTCTTCGCGGCTGAGCCGGGCTTAGCTGCGGCGAGGAAGACGTCGGTGTTGTTGGTGCGGTCGGGGTCGGGCTCGTGGTTCGAGACGAAGGCGATCCACTGGCCGTCGGGGGACCATGCGGCGTTCTCTTCGTTGACGTTCTTGTCGGTGGTGAGCTTTTCGTATTTCTTGGTGGCGATGTCGTAGATGTAGAGAGCGTCGTAGTCGTTGTCGTGGATGTAGCCGTGGACATCCTGCTTGAAGTGGTAGCGGTCGATGACTATTGGCTTGGGCGGCTCGGGCTTTTTGCCTTCTTCGGGCTCGGGCTCGTTTTTGGGATGGAGGGTGAGAAGCAGCTTCTTCGCGTCGGGCGACCACAGGTAGCCTTCGATGTCCTGGTCGGTGATGGCGGTGAGTTGCTGCGCTTCGCCGCCGCGGCGGTCCATGACCCAGACCTGGCTGCCCTTGGCGGGACCGGGGCGCGACGATGTGAAGCTGATGTACTTGCCGTCGGGCGAGAATCGCGGCGCCCCGGCGCCCTCCTTGTCGTATGTGAGCTGGAGGTCGGCGGAGCCGTCCCATTTTGCCATCCAGAGGTGGTTCTGGCCCTTGTCTTCCTTGGTGTCGACCTGGCTGACAGTGTATGCGATCCATTGGCCGTCGGGAGAGATGGCGGGGCCGCTGACGCGCTGGATGCGCGCGAGGTCATCGAGGGTGATGGCGCGCTTTTTGGGGGCGTCGGCGGCATTTGCGATTTGAAGGGCGGCACAGGCGAGGGCGAGAGGAAGGAGGGAATTCCGCAGCAGACGGGGCATGGGGGGAAGATTACCACTGCGGCGCGAACCGGTTCCCGGTTTTTTGAGCGATTCAGCGCAGGCGGGCTCTCAGCTCGGGCCGGACGAGGTAGAGGAAGAAGACCATGTTCAGCAGTCCCTGGGCGAGCGAGGGGAAATCGCGCTGTTGGGAAAAGCGCCACAGGAACATGCCGGCGATCAGGACCACGGCGGCGAGAGCGAGGACCCAGGCCCAGCGGAAGAGCAGGAGCAGTCCGGCGCCGGCAGCCATGAACACCACTGCGAAGAGAAGATAGACCGGGCGGAAGTGGGCGCTGACGACGCCGAGAACGATGGTTCCGGCGAGGATGAACATGTAGAGGCCGATGGCGGCGAGGCCGGGGGGCGGCCAGGCGCGCTGCGGCGCGGGAGGATTAGCGTCGATGTTTCTCTGTGCTTCGTTGGTCATAGGGTGTGGAGATAGGCCAGCAGGTCATTGAGCTGTTGGTCGTTGAGCTGCGTGGGAGGCATCATATTGCGGCCGCGAAGGATGACGTCGGTGAGGCGTTCTTCGGTGGGCGGCGCGCCGGACGGCATGGCCTTGACCTTGGTGATGGCCTGAAGGCCGGGGCCTTTGAGCCCGCGCGTGGAGGTGGGATAGTGGCACCGGGCGCATGCGGATTGATAGACCTGCGCGCCGCGCACTTCCTGGGGCGTGAACTGGGACTCGGGCTTGGAGGGCGGCAGCGGGCGGCACCCGCATGCGAAGAGCCCGGCCGCGGCAATCACGGCGAGGAAAGCACCATCAATACGAATGTGCATCTGCATTGATGATACAAGGCTGTGGGCCGCTATCCGCTTGAGGGTCTACCTGGTGGATGGGGGAGGGAAACCCTGACGATCAGGCGGCGCGCGGCAAGGGCGACTGCAACTGCGGCCACGGAATGCCGATGCCCCAATAACCGCCCTCTCTGTGCAGGAACGCAGATTGCCCGTGGAATGCGACTTCGTAGTAGCCATCGGGAAGCCACCCGGGAGCGTCGACAATGACGCACCGCGTGTAGACCGGATGCGGCGAACGCACTGCGCGGCTCACGGTGGCGTGCAGTTCACATTCCACCTGGCATCCCATGCCCCTCAGTGTTCCCCTGACAATCAGCGTGGTGTCCATTGGCAGCCGGCTCCCTGATACACGCAAACGGATACACGCAAAGCCCCTTACGCTTGTGGCGCGATGAAACTAGGATGCGGCGGGGTCGGCGAGGGGTTGCTTCGAAGCCGGAATTTATTCGGCTGCGGCAACGGCGTCGGCGATCTGGTCGATGGCTTCGAGTTCGGCGTTCGAGCCGGGCCGGTGGCCGTTGACCATGATGGAGAAGGCCAGGGTCTTGCCGCTCGCCGTGGTCATGTAGCCGGAGAGAGAACTGCTTTCGTTCAGCGTGCCGGTCTTTGCCCACATGCGGTCCTTGAGCGGCGAGTTTTTGAAGCGGCCGGAGAGCGTGCCGTCGAATCCTGCGATGGGAAGCGAGTCGCGCCAGGCCTGTCCCCAGGGCTGGCGAGATGCGTAGGTGAGAAGTTTAGTGATCGCTCGCGGGGCGATGCGGTCGTCCATGCTCATGCCGGAGCCGTCGTAGAAGAAGAAGTCGTTGTCGCTTGCGCCGGCGTTGAGCATGAACTGGCGGACGACGCGCGTGCCTTCTTCAAAGCTGCCGTCGTTTCCGTGCGTTTTGCCGAGCAGGCGCAGGAGCAACTCGGCGTGGAGGTTCTGGCTGTACTTGTTGGTGATGGTGATGTCCTGGGCGACGGGGACGGAGACGCGGTGGGCGAGGACCTGGCGGCCTTCGAGCGGCGCGGCGATGGTGGTCGGGGTGGCTCGGGAGAGTGCCGCAATTGGAGTTGATCGTTCGGCGGCGAACTCTCCAGTGGCGATGGAAGCGCGGTGCGCGGACGTGGCCCCGCCGGTGATGGTGATGCCGCGGCTGCGGAGCGCGATAGCGAAGGCTGCGGCGGTGTACTCCGCGGGGTCTTCGATCGCGAGGCCGGCGTGGAAGCCCTGCGCTGGAGCGGTTCCGAAGGCGCGCACCATGCGGCTGCCGGGGCGGTGGTCGATGCCGGGATGCGCTGTTTCGCCGGCGGCGGCCATGGTCATGGTGTTGTCGATGGTGTAGTAGTCGACGGCGGGGCTCCATGCGGCGGCGGTTTGTCCGGGCGTGGCTGCGTCGGGGTCGGCGGTGATGGACAGCGCCACCGTGTTCTCGTTGAATGTGAGCGCGGAGATGGGCGCTCCGTAGGGCCACTGCAGGTCGTCCCATGCCCAGGAGGAGCCGTACGGCTCGTCGAGAAAGTAGCTGTCGTCGCCGACGACGCTGCCGGTGATCTCGCGGACGCCGGATTGCACCACTTGCTCGGCGAGGAGGTTGAGCGCGTCCATGGGATTCGGCTTGGGAGTGGGCGGCTGCGAGGCGGGTGGCGCGGGTTGCGGGGGCTGGTAGGGATAATGGCGCGGGCTGAGCGTTGGGTCGCCGCAGCCGAGGATCACGAGGTCGCCGTGCAGCGTGCCCGAGGCATCGACGGTTCCGGCGGCGACGATATTGGTGGTCCACGTGAGCGTGTCGACGGGCAGAAGCGCGTAGGCTGCGGCTGTGGTGAGAAGCTTGGCGTTCGATGCGGGCACGAAGAGGCGGCCGTCGTTGAGGCCGAAGAGCTGCTGGCCGTCGAGGGTGGTGACGCTGATGCCGAATTCGGCGTGGCTCAGTGCGGGCGCGGCGAGAATGGCGTCGATGCGGTCGGCGAGCGGCCCGGTGTGGACGACGGCGTGCGTTGAGGTGCGCGCAGCTTCGCTGTGATGGGACTGCGCGCCGAGTCCTGCGGTCGCGAACAGTGCTGCAGCGAGCGCCAGCGCGGGAATGCTTGCCCGGGGGATCATGCCCGGAGTGTAACAGGAGGCGTGCGTGTGCTTGCTTGCGCCGCGATAGGATCGAATCGTGACTTCACCCTTGCGCCAACACGCTGCATGGAAACTGAAGACGCGCACGCTTGCGCTTGGCGAACGCACGCTGGTGATGGGCGTGGTGAACATCACGCCGGACTCTTTCAGCGATGGGGGATCGTTTCTTGACCCGCGGGCGGCGGTGGAGCATTCGCTGAAGTTGCTGGATGAGGGCGCAGACATACTCGACCTGGGCGCGGAGAGCACGCGGCCCGGTTCGCGCGCGGGCGGCGCGGATGCGTCGGTGAGCGCCGAGGAAGAACAGGAGCGGCTGCTGCCGGTGGTTGACGGGGTGATGAAGTTTGAGCCGCGCGCGGTGATCTCTGTGGACACGTACAAGGCGACGACGGCGCGCGCTGCGCTACGGGCCGGAGCGGAGATCGTGAACGATGTGAGCGGATTCGCATGGGACCCGAAGATGGCGCTGGTGTGCGCTGCGGCGAAGGCGGGCCTCGTGCTGATGCACACGCGGGGGCGGCCTGAAGAATGGCGCGGGCAGGAGCGGCTGCCTGCCGATGAGGTGCTTGCGATGGTGCGCGATGGACTAGGCGCCAGCCGCACTGCCGCGCGCGCGGCGGGAGTGGCGGACGAGGCGATCGTGCTCGATCCGGGGTATGGGTTCGGAAAGAAGCTCGGGGAAAATTATTCGCTGGTGTCGCGGCAGGCGGAACTGCTTTCGCTGGGGCGGCCGCTGCTGGCGGGTCTCTCGCGGAAGTCGTTTCTCGGGCACACGCTGGCGGGGCTACATGGGGGCCGTCCGGCGGCGCCCGAGGAGCGCGAGGCGGCATCGATCGCGGCGCTGGTGGCGGCGATTCTGCATGGGGCGTCGATTGTGCGGGTGCATGCGGTGCGGGCGGCGAAGGAAGCCGCGGCGATTGCGGATGCGGTTCTTGCGGCACGGTGAGGCGCGGGAATTGAAAGCCTGCAGCGGTGTAAACTTCTCCTTCGCGCGGAGACTGACTGGCCGCGCACAGGACGCGCCATGTCGAGCAAGTTCCTTGCCCTTTCGTTCTGCCTGATTGCTTCTCTGGCTTCCGCACAACCCTCCAATTCAGCCAAGCGGCCCATGACCTTTGAGGACATGATGCAGATGAAGCGGCTGGGGGATACGGCTGTTTCGCCTGACGGCAAGTGGCTGGCTTATTCGGTGACCACGGTGAACCTGGAGGCGAACTCGCGTACGCCGGAGTTGTGGCTGCAGAAGATCGAGGGCGGCGAGCCGATGAAGCTGGCCGTGGGGCAGCCGGGCGATGGCGGACTTCAGTTCTCGCACGATGGCAAGCGGATATTGTTTCTGAGCGGCCGTGACGGATCACAGCAGGTGTGGCTCGCGGATTTCGATGCGGCGACTGGCGCGGCGAGCAATGCGAAGAAGCTGACGGCGGTTGCGGGGGATGCGGATAACGCGGAGTGGTCGCCGGATGGGAAGTTCATCGTGTTTACGGCGGATGTGTATCCCGACTGCCCGGCCATTACGATGGCGGATTTCGATACCGGAAATAAGTGCAATGCGGATCGGGACAAGGCGCAGGCTGCGAGCAAGGTGAAGGCGCAGTTGTGGACGGGGCTGCTCTACCGGCACTGGAACCACTTTACGGGCGAGAAGCGCAGCCATCTTTATCTGGTTGATGTGGATTCGGGCAGGATGCGCGACCTGAACCCCGGCGACGTGCATGACGTGCCGCCGTTTTCGCTCGAAGGCGGCGGAGGGTTCTCGATAGCGCCGGACTCGAAGGAGCTTGCGTTTACGGAGAATGTTGATCCGGTGCCGGCGATCTCTATGAGCGCGAAGATCTGGACGCTGGATTTGACGGATCCGGCGGCGAAGCCGGTGCAGGTGAGCACTTCGGCGGGCGGGAACTTCAATCCGGCTTACTCGCCGGATGGGAAGTGGCTGGCGTGGCGGAGCCAGGCGCGGGCGGGGTATGAGAGCGATAAGTTCCGGCTCTGGCTTTACGATCGCGCGACAAAGACAGGTAAAGACCTGCTGCCGAAGTTTGATAACTGGGTGGATGAATTCGCGTGGGCAGATGACTCTCAGACACTTTTCTTTGCGTCGGGAGCCACTGGTGAATCTCCAATTTTCCAAGTCGGCATCGGGCTCGGTGGTTTGAAGATAGGTGCACAGCCCAGACAGATAACCACATCGGGAGAATTCGGTGATTTGCACGTGCTTCCGGGCGGGAAATCAATCTTGGCTGCAGTGCAGTTTGTAGACAAGCCGGGAGAAATCGTGCAGCTCGATAACTTCGACGCCGTCGCCGGAACGTTCACAACCTGCGATCCGGTCGTTGGTGCGAAGCATGTGAAGTGCCCGCCGGGCGAAACGCACCATCAGGCAGCTCAGTATGGTGTCACCCATTTGAACGATACGCTCCTCTCGCAACTCGATCTCGAGAAGATGCAGAACTTCTGGTTTACTGCGAGCGACGGGACAAAAGTTCAGGGGTTCGTGATTCCGCCGCCGGGGTTCGATCCGCAGAAGAAGTACCCGGTCAAATTCCTCATCCACGGCGGGCCGCAGGGGGCGTGGGGCGATTCGTGGTCGTACCGATGGAATGCGGAGTTGTTTGCCGCCAACGGCTACGTGGTGGTGATGATCAATATGCGCGGGTCGACGGGCTACGGGCAGGCCTTTGTGGACGGCGTGAACGGCGACTGGGGCGGCAAGCCTTTCACCGACCTGATGGAGGGGCTGGACTACGCGGAGCAGCATTATCCATTCATCGACAAGTCGCGCGAGTGCGCGCTGGGAGCGAGTTACGGCGGCTACATGGCCAACTGGGTGCTGGGGCACACGGACCGCTTCAAGTGCATCGTTTCGCACGATGGCATGTTCAATGCCGAGTCGGCGTTCGGATCGACAGAGGAGTTGTGGTTCAACACGTGGGAGTTCACGGGGCATCCGTGGGACTACTACGGGAAGCCGGATTCGGAGAACCCGTTCCGCAAGTGGTCGCCTTCGTTATACGCGAAGAACTTCAAGACGCCTACGCTTGTCGTCCACAGCCAGCTTGATTACAGGCTCGACGTGAGCGAGGGCTTTCAACTCTTCACAACGCTGCAACTGATGCACGTGCCGAGCGAGATGCTGTACTTCCCGGATGAAGGGCACTGGGTGCTGAAGCCGCAGAACTCGCGGCTTTGGTACAAGACGGTGAATGGGTGGGTGGATAAATACACAGGGACCAGGGACCAGGGATCAGGGACCAGCAAATAGGCGGAGCGGAGAGATGGCGCTTGGCCGCAAACCCGGCAAGTCTCGGGCGTTTCTCAATGAGAGCGGCCTTTACGACTATGCCGTGAAGGCGCTTGGGCGGCGCATGCGGACGGAGGCTGAGCTGCGGCGGCTGATGCGAGCGCGCGTGGAACCCGGAGATGCGGGTGAGGCGGTGATCGCTGCGGTGGTGCGTCGGCTGAAGGAGTATGGATACCTCGACGATCAGTCCTATGCCGAGACGTTTGCGCGGCTGCGGCAGGAGAACGAGAAACTCGGACGGCGGGCGGTGCGGCAGAAGCTGGCGCAGAAGGGCGTTGCCGCGCGGATTGTTGAGGAGACTGTTGATGCGCGGTACTCCGGGACGGATGAGGAGGCGCTGGCGCGGCAGTATCTCGAGCGCAAGCGCATCCGCAAGCCGGAGGGCGAAAAGGAGACGGCGCGCGTGATGCGGCGGCTGGTGGCCGCGGGGTTCACGACCGGCGTGATCTACAGGATTTTGCGCGCGTGGGATGTGCCGGACGAAGCGCTGGCCTCGCTCGATAACCTGGCCGACGAGGCTGCCGAAGACTCGCACGAGTGAACGAATTCATCGCGTGGTGCGTAGCGTGAAGTTAGGATGGTTGTAACTCCTTTCCCTGGAGATACTGATGGCCCAAACGCTGACCACGCCTGCGGCAGTTGCTGCGTATCCAATTGAAGTGACGAACATGGTGAAGCGGTTTGGCGCCGTGACCGCTCTCGATGGAGTTTCGCTGCGCTCCGAGCAGGCGCAGTGCCTGGGGCTGCTGGGGCCGAACGGGGCCGGGAAGAGCACGCTGATCCGGGGCATCGTGGGGCGCGTGATTCCGGACTCAGGCACGATCCGCATCTTCGGCGCGGAGGCTAGCTCGCGTGCGGCGCGCGAGGCGATGGGATGGATTCCGCAGGAGATTGCGATTTACCCGCGGCTGACCTGCCGCGAGAATCTGGTCTGCTTCGGCAAATACCAGGGGCTGAACGGGGCGCAACTGGCGGAGCAGGTGGCGTGGTGCCTACAATGGGCCGCGCTCGAGGATCGCGCAAAGGATCCGGCGGGCAAGCTCTCGGGCGGCATGAAGCGAAGGTTGAATATGGCGGCCGGGATCATCCACCAGCCGCGGCTGGTGCTGATGGACGAGCCGACGGTGGGCGTCGATCCGCAGTCGCGCAACCGGATTTTTGAGATGATCGAGATGCTGCGCGGCAGGGGCATGGCCGTGCTCTATACGACGCACTACATGGAGGAAGCCGAGCGGCTTTGCGACCGGATCGCGATTATCGATCACGGAAAGATCATTGCGGAGGGAACGAACGAGGAGCTGGTGCGCAACGCGTTCGGGACTCGGACAGAAGTCGCAGCGCGGTTCGGCGGAGAGCCGCAAGTGGTTGCAGCGTGGGTGGAGCAGCGCGGCGGGCGAATGAATGCGGGCACGGCGCAGTTCACGATCGAGCGGCCGGGTGAGATTGCGCCGCTGCTGGAAGAGGCTTCGACGCGCGGGCTTGCGATCGACGATGTCTCGCTGCGGCGGCCAAATCTTGAGTCGGTATTCCTGCACCTTACGGGAAGGGAGCTGCGCGATTGATCATAGTTGACGTTGTTCGCACTGCCGTCACAGGGCTTCGCCGCGATCGCGGGGCGCTGGCGCTGAGCTTTGTGCTTCCCATCGCGTTCTTCTCGATCTTCGCCGTCATCTTCGGCGGGCAGCACGACACGGTGCCACGAGTGCACATTCTTGTGGTGGACGAGGACCAGAGCCAGGCATCGCGCAACCTGGTGCAGGCGCTCGAGCGGGAAGGCTCGCTCGACGTGGACACGAAGCCGGATGCGAAGAATGCGGTGGATTATTCGGCTGCGACGGCGGAGGCGGCGGTGAAGGCGGGGAATGCGCCGGTGGCATTGATCATTCCGGCGGGGTGGGGACAGCATCCGATCGGATTCGGTCCTGACGGGCAGAATGCGCCGAAGATCCAGTTGCTGAACGACCAGAGCGATGCGATTGCGCCCCAGGTTGTGACCGGGATGCTGCAGAAGGTCGCCATGACGGCGATGCCGGTTTCGATGGCGGACGAGGGCATCAAGTACACGCAGAAGTATCTCGGCGACCTGACGCCGGAGCAGAAGAAGCGGTGGGGCGCCGCGATGGACGATCTCAAGGCCCGGCAGAAGTCGGGCTGGGTTGCGACGGATACAACGGGGTCGCCTGGGGGTTCGGCGGGAGGCTCGTCTGGGGGCTCGGGCGGCGTGATCGCGGTGGAGACGCGGGGCGTGGCGGGCGACCACCGGAACAAGCAGATGATCTCGTTCTATGCGGCGGCGTTCGGCGTGATGTTCCTGCTGTTCACGGCGAGCGGGTCGGCGGGGGCGCTGCTCGACGAGCAGGACTCGGGGACGCTTGACCGCGTGCTCAGCTCGCGCGTGACGATGACGATGCTGCTGGCCGGGAAGGTTGCGTTCAACACGCTGCTGGCGTTCGTGCAGCTTGTGGTCATGTTCCTGTGGGGATGGGCGGTGTTTCATTTGGATTTTCAGTCGCACATTCTCGGGTTCATCGTGATGGGGCTGTGCACGGCGTTTGCGTGCGCGGGGTTCGGGATTCTACTGGCCAGCATGTGCCACTCGCGCGGACAGCTTGGCGCGGTTTCGACGCTGCTGATCTTGATGATGTCGTCGCTTGGCGGCAGCATGTTCCCGCGGTTCCTGATGCCGGCGGCGGTGCAGAAGGCGGGGCTGTTCACGATCAATGCGTGGGCGATCGATGGGTTTACTAAGGTGTTCTGGCGGGATCTGCCGGTGATGGCGCTGTGGCCGCAGGTTGCGGTGCTTCTGGCGATCGGGGTGGTGCTGTTTGTGGTGGCGAGGCGGATCGCGCGGCGGTGGGAATTTTCGTAACGACCCGGACCTTGCCCGGCTTATCTCGGGGCGGAGCGCTCCTGTTGAGGCTTGTCCGGCCCGCCTGCAATCGCATCGCGAATCCCTGCCAGCGGCGCCGAGGGAACAAAGTCGATTCCCTCCGGCCCCGTCTGCACGCCCAGGTCGCTCCACAGCTTCTCCAGGTCCACCGTCACCGGCTTGTCCTTCCACGCCGCATATTGCCGGGTGAGCACCTGAGTACCCGTGGCCCGGTCGCCGATTTCAAGCGCCTGCTCCAGGTCCCAATCGTGATCGATTGTCCCGCCAGCCTTCACGATGGCCTGAAGCGCATCGCGCAGCCCTTTGCGGTTGTGCGTCTGCTTGCGAATACTCACGTCGGCGACGAAACAGAACATCGCGCCTCCCCAATATGTGCGTCCCCAAGTGTGGGTGTGGTTCAGGCCCTCGTCACCGGGTTGTGGCTGGCCCTTGGGCATGTCGCGCACCATGTCTCGCCACACCTGCCGCGCGGGTAAATCGCCGATCATCACCCGCGCCAGCGGTTCAATGTATGTGGCCAGGCCCTCCTCCATCCAGTGCTCGTCGTCCGGCAAGGAAGGGAAAGCCATGTGATCCAGCTCGTGGGTCATCATCCAGTCGTCGTCCAGGGCGGATTGCGTTGTGTGCTCGCCGATGCGCACGCGCGTGAACCCGGGCCAGCCGCCCATGCCGCCCCAGGTGGTTCCCTGAAGGACGCCGGTTCTGTCCTCCACGGGGATGACGAGCACCCGCGCCCGCGGCACCGGGAAACGGCCGTAGTACTCGGTGACCGCCGTGGCCGCGGTCTGCACATGGCGCAGGATGGCGTCGTCCCCCAGGTCGAACTTCCCCTGCGCAAAATCTACCTGGATGGTTGCCCCGCCAATTTTGAGTTCGTGCGAGGAGGCCACCGGAATACGCGCAAAAGGCGGTTGCGCAAAGCCGAGAGCGGCGCACACGCTGAAGAGCATGCAGAGGAGGCGCGCCCGGCAGCGAGGAAGACGCATATCGCTACAGACGAACTCTGGGCGCCCCAGGTCTCGCCTTGGACCGCTGACTCCGCCAGCCCCACTAACTTCGCTGCTCCCGTGCTCCAATTACACTTGAATGGATATGCAATATCGCACGGGAAACGAAATCCGCGAGCTGTTTCTGCGCTTTTTTGAGACCAAGGGGCACCGGCGTGTGCACTCTTCATCGCTTGTGCCGGCCAACGATCCGACGCTCTTGTTCACGAACGCCGGCATGAACCAGTTCAAGGACGTCTTCCTGGGCGCGGAGAAGCGGGATTACGCACGGGCTACGACTTCGCAGAAGTGCGTGCGCGCGGGCGGCAAGCATAACGACCTTGAGAATGTCGGATTCACGCGGCGGCATCACACGTTCTTCGAGATGCTGGGCAATTTCTCGTTCGGCGATTACTTCAAGCGCGAGGCGATCGAGTTCGCATGGGAGCTGGTGACCAGCCCCGAATGGATGGGCATTCCCAGGGACAAGCTCTACGTGACGATCTTCGAGGGCACGGCGGACGTGCCGCGCGACGACGAGGCCGAGAAGTACTGGATGGAAGTGGGCGTGCCGAAGGAGCGCATCTTCGAGTACGGCGCGAAGGATAACTTCTGGCAGATGGGCGAGACGGGGCCGTGCGGGCCGTGCTCAGAGATCTTCTACGACATGGGGATCGAGGCCGCTGAGACGCCGGGCGTTGACCTGCCATTCGGAAAGGATGAGGCGCGCTACGTCGAGATCTGGAACCTGGTCTTCATGCAGTTCGACCGCTCCGCGGTTGTGGATGCGCTGGGCAAAACGACGAGCTACAAGCTGACGCCGCTGCCGAAGCCTTCGATTGACACGGGCATGGGACTGGACCGCGTAGCTGCGGTGCTTCAGGGGAAGATTTCGAACTTCGAGACGGACATGTTTACGCCGCTGATCGAAAGAGCAGCGGAGCTGGCGGGGTTAGCGGAGTCAGCGGAGTTAAGAGCACGACGGGTGAAGGAAGCAGAGACAGGCCAGTCGATCCGGTCCGCCGATGAGGATGCGGCGAGCCTGCGGATCATTGCCGATCACGCGCGCGCGGCGACGTTTCTTATCAATGATGGCGTGCTGCCGTCGAACGAAGGTCGCGGGTATGTGCTGCGCAAGATCATGCGGCGCGCGATCCGGCACGGGCGGCTGTTGGGGCAGGAGAAGCCGTTTTTGTTCCAGATGGTCTATGCGGTGCGCGATTTGATGGCCGGCGCTTATCCCGAGCTGAATGACTCGGCAGATCGCGTGGCGAAGGTGATTGAGGCGGAAGAGAAGCAGTTTGACCGGGTGCTGCGCATCGGGCTGTCACGGCTCGATGAGGAGTTGAAGGGCGACTTTACGGGCGACAATGCATTTCATCTTTACGAAACCTTCGGCCTGCCTAAGGACTTCATGGTGGATGCCGCGCGTGATGCGGGCGTGAAGTTCGATGACGAAGGCTTCGAGCGTGCGCGCGCCGAGGAGCAGGCGCGGGCGCGGGCTTCGTGGAAGGGCGGATCGCAGAAGACGGCGAGCCCTGCTTATCGCGAGTTGCCGAAGACGGCTTTCGAGGGCTACCGGTCGCTCACGTCTGCGGATTGCGAAGTGCTGGCGATGGTGAAGGACGGTGCGGGCGTTCCAGCGGCGAAGGCGGGCGAGACGGTTGATGTGGTGCTCGACCACACGAGCTTTTATGGCGACTCGGGCGGGCAGATCGGCGACACCGGTTTTTTTCTGACTGCGGACGGCAATAGTACGGTTGCCGAGATCCAGGGTTGCGTGCTGCCGGTGCAGGGAGTGCGCGCGCACCGGGCGCTGCTCAAGTATGACCTTGCGGTTGGCGATCGTGTGAACACGCAAGTCAACGGTGAGCGGCGCGATGCAATCCGCCGCAATCATACGGGGACTCACCTGATCCACGCCGCGCTGCGCCAGGTGCTGGGCACGCACGTGAAGCAGGCCGGGTCGATGGTTGCGCCGGACCGGCTGCGCTTCGACTTCTCGCACTTCGCGCAGGTGGCCGACGAGGAGTTGCAGGAGATCGAGAATATTGTGAACCGCGAGGTGCTGGCCAACGCGAAGGTGGAAACGCTTGAAGACGTGCCGATCGACGTGGCCGTGAATGAGTATCACGCGATGGCGCTGTTCGGCGAGAAGTACGGCGACAAGGTGCGGGTGGTGAAGCTGGCGGATGGGTTTTCGACGGAGCTTTGCGGCGGGACGCACACTTCGGCGACGGGCGAGATCGGATTGCTCAAGTTGACGGGCGAGTCGTCAGTCAGTTCGGGCGTGCGGCGCGTGGAGGCGATCAGCGGGTTTGGCTCGCTCGATGGGTTCCGGCGCGATGCCGAGGTGGCTCACGTGGCGGCGCAGGTTGCGGGTCCGGCGGGCGGGGAGAGCCTGGCCGATTCGCTGCGGACGCGGCTGGCTGCGCATGAAGAGGAACTGAAGCGGCTGCGGCGCGAGCTGGATGAGATGCGGATGAAGTCCGCTGCGGGCGGGCTCGATGCGGTGGTTGCGCAGGGCGTGGATGTGAAGGGCGTGAAGGTGCTGCGGCACCGCGCGGATCAACTTGACCGCGGGCAGTTGCGGACGCTTGTCGATAACTTGAAGCAGAAGGCGGGCGAGGCGGTGGTCGTGCTTGTCTCCGAGCAGCCCGAGGGCAAGGTGACAATCATTGCGGGAGTGACGCCGGGGCTTGTGAAGCGGATCCAGGCTGGGAAGCTGGTGGGGGCTGTGGCGAAGCTGGTGGGCGGATCGGGCGGCGGCAGGCCGGATATGGCCGAGGCCGGCGGGAAAGATCCATCGCAGATTGATGCTGCGCTTGAGGCGGTGCCGGGGATTGTGGCGGAGTTGCTGGGGTGAGCGCGAGGTCGCTTGCATTGGGGGAGGCGTCTGCGCGGGAATTCGATTTCGCTAGCGACTGCGGTTCGTACCCGAGGCGGGCGCAGAATGCAGGTCCTTCGACTTCGCCTGGCACAAAAACCGTGCCAGGCTCCGCTCAGGATGACGGGGTTAGCGGATGGCAATGGGTCGTTCGAGATCGCGCTATCTGGATTGCCGGTGGAAGCAATAGGACACGCCCGCCGAGAGGATCGGATAGATCTTCAGCGGTTCGAGGTCGCTGTTCCACTTTGCGATCTGCGCGTGCAGGTTGGTCTGAATCTCGTCTGCAATGGGGTTGTTGCCGTTGATGTCGGTGCAGATGGTCTGCGCCTGGTCGAGGCATGCCCAGCCGCCGAGGTTGAGCTTCACGGTGGGCGAGCCGATGAAGGCTACTCCGACTTCGACCGGGAAGGCCAAGTGGCCTTTGCGCGGGACGTGGTTGCCGTATCCGGTGGTAAGAATGAAGGACGGCTTGACGTTGTTCAGGGCGAGCATTCCCTCGCCGTGGATAGGAGTCGTGCCGGTGACGGGGTTGCTGTTGGCCGAATAATAGGTCTGGTCGTTGAGCGTGAAGCTGTCGCCACTCGGGACGGAGGCCGTAGCCGAGACTTCGTTCTGGTTGAGAAAAAGCACTCCAGGGCTGACGCGGAATCCGTGGTGGAAAGGGTAGTAGTCGAGCATCGCGCCGGCCGAATCGAGGCTCAGGTCCGCCTTTGCGGGTATTCCGCTTTCGGTGAAGCTGGTGGCGTGGCCGAAGACGTTGCCGGTTAGGCGGACGTTGAAGTGCTGGGTCAGGTTGGTTCCGGCCATGAGGCCGATGCCGAGCGGGGAGATGCCGCCGCCGAGCGAGAAGCGGGAGAAGGGGCCTTGCTCAGCTGAAGCGGCCGCCTGGCTGACTGCAACGGCGCTTGCTGCGGGCGATGCGAAGGCGCGATCGGGCGCCTGTGCGCAAATGGCCCGGGACGCGACCAGAAATAGAACGAAGGCAGTTGACGTTGTACGATTCACGCGGCAGTCCTCTCCAGTTTTGTGTATCGGCGCTTCCAGCTTGTTCTTTAAAGTATCTTGCGCGCGGAGCCAGGCGGGCTCCACATGTCTTCTCAGATGCTGAATCGGGGCAGGCGAAGAGGGATGAGCAGTTTCAACACGGAAACCAAGCTATATACCAGTGCTTTGCGAAACGTGTGGGGCCTGGCATCGGGATGGCGCCATAGCCGCATCCAAGCTCGGAATTTTGTGTGCGGATTTTCCAATCGGATGACTGCATGGAAGGGCCGCGCATCATCTGGTCGCTCTCGTCGTAAACAAACCCGCTTGAGGCCCAGATCATTCCGCCAAGATTGAATGTCAATAGCCGCGGTTCTCCATTTTGCGGCGTCGCCTGGACGGCTTTCATATAGGAGGGGTATCTCACATAAAAGTGAATGGTGTCTCCGGCATAGCTGCAGAAGTGGATGAATGAGGTCGGGCGCAACGCCACGCCCACGATCGCCAGCGGCAGAACAGCAGCGATTACCGCTTTCCGCCACGCGGACCGCAGCAGCAACCGCACAGTCAGAATTGCGCCCCAGACTCCGATGCCCGCCCACACTAGCAGCAGGGCCGGGATGCCTAGCATCACGTACAAGAAGTTCGGCGCAATCGGGGTCGCCTCAAGTGCAATAAGCAGCAGCGGGAATCCAAACGCGACCCATATAGGCCAAAGCCGCGTGGCTTCACTGCTCGACGCGTCGAGAGAAGTGGGCATGTCTGGAAGGAAGTTACAAGACAATCGCTGACGAGTTACGGCCGCAATTATATCTTCTGGGTGCGCTGGACGGCGCGGACGCCGGGGACGCGGCGGAGGGCGAGGACCATCTTGTTGAGGTGGCGCAGGTCTTCGGCTTCGACTACGAACTCGACGGCTGCCTCGCCGTCGGGGTTGAGCTTGGTATCGACGGTGCGGATGTTGGTGTCGTCGTCGGAGATTACGGCGGTGAGTTCGCGCAGCATGCCCTGGCGGTCGTCGCAGAAGACGGTGATCTTGACGGGGTAGCGGAGCGCGCGGCCCTGGACGTCGTCTCCGACGCGGGACCACTCGACGGCGATGCGGCGGTCGCTCTCGTAGAGGAGGTTCTGCACGTTGGAGCAGCTGCGGGCGTGGACGGCGACGCCCTTGCCGCGCGTGACGTAGCCGACGATCTCCTCGCCGCGAATGGGGTTGCAACATCGCGCGCGGTAGACGAGCAGATCGCTCTGCCCTTCGACCTGAAGCGCGTCCGAGCCGGTGAGGTGGAGCTTGCGGACGGCATCGGACATTGCCCCTTCGGACGGCGCGCCGTCGGCGGGCGCTTCCTCGCCGGCGGGGTGCATGGATGCCGGCGCGAGCTTGGTGAGGACGTTGTGCGCGGTGTGCTTGCCGAGGCCGAGCGCGGCGAGCAGATCGGCGGCCGTGGCGACCGAGTATTCGCCGGCGATGCGGCCGAGGTCCTGATCGTCGATCTGCGACATGGGGACCTTGTAGCGGCGGGCCTCTTTCTCAAGAAGCTTGCGGCCGATCTCGACGGCGCGGCGGCGGGAGTCCTCGTTGAGCCAGTGCTTGATCTTGTTGCGCGCGCGGGGGCTCTTGACGAAGCTGAGCCAGTCGCGGCTTGGCTTGTGGTCTTTCTGGGTGACGATCTCGACGATGTCGCCGGTGCGGAGCTTGGTGCGCAACGGCACCATGCGGCCGTTGACCTTGGCGCCGACGCAGGTGTGGCCGACCTCGGTGTGGATGGTGTAGGCGAAGTCGACGGGGGTGCCGTCGGCGGGGACGACCACGACTTTCCCCTTGGGCGTGAAGGTGTAGACCTCGTCGGGGTAGAGGTCCATCTTGAGGCTGGAGAGGAATTCGTTGGGGTCGGTCATCTCCTTCTGCCACTCGACGAGCTGGCGGATCCAGTTGAGGCGCTCCTCGTCGCGGGCGGTGACCGAGTCGCCGGCCTTGTACTTCCAGTGGGCAGCGATGCCCTCTTCGGCGATGCGGTGCATCTCTTCTGTTCGGATCTGAACTTCGAACTGGTGGCCGCCTTCGCCGATGACGGTGGTGTGGAGCGACTGGTAGCGGTTGGCGCGGGGGATGGCGATGAAGTCCTTGATGCGGCCGGGGACCGGACGCCAGAGCGCGTGGATGAGGCCGAAGACGGCGTAGCAGGACGCCACGTCCTCGGTGATGACGCGGACGGCGAGGAAGTCGTAGACCTGGTCGAAGGAGCTGCGGTTGCGCTGGATCTTCTGAAAGATGGAGTGGAGGCGCTTGATGCGCCACTCGACGCGGGCCTTGATGTTGTTTTCGCGCAGCTGGTCTTCGAGGATATCTTCGACAGAGCGCAGGAACTGTTCGCCCTCGGTGCGGCGGGCCTCGACGCCCTCGGCCATGCGCTCGTAGCTGACGGGGTCGGTGTAGCGGAAGGCGAGGTCTTCAAGTTCGCCGCGCACCTTGCCCATGCCGAGGCGGTGGGCTAGGGGGGCGTAGATGTCCATCGTCTCGCGGGCGATGGCCTCCTGGCGTTCGGGCCTGAGGTGCTCGAGGGTGCGCATGTTGTGAAGGCGGTCGGCGAGCTTGATGAGCACGACGCGCACGTCGGTGACCATGGCGAGGAGCATCTTGCGGACGTTCTCGGCCTGGCGGTCTTCGCGGTTGGCGAACTGGATCTTGTCGATTTTGGTGACGCCTTCGACGATGTGGGCGACCTGGTCGCCGAAGCCGGCGGCGATCTCGGGGGTGGTTGCCGGGGTGTCTTCGACGGAGTCGTGGAGGAGGGCCGCAGCGATGGCGGTCGAGTCGAGCTTCATCTCGGCGAGCACTTCGGCGACTTCGAGCGGATGGATAATGTAGGGCTCGCCGGAGGCGCGGGTCTGTCCGGAGTGGTGCTGGACGCAAAATTCCCAGGCCTTGCGGATGAGCGAAACGTCCTCGTTGGGGCGGTTGGCGCGTACCCGCTTCATCAGGGCTTCAAAGCGCTGATCGATCTGGGCTTGCGTGATGGGCTTTGTTTCCGGATCAGGAGCGACGGGTGTGGCTCCGGAGATCACAGAGGATCCGTTTCCGTCTGCGGGGACAGGAGACACGGGTACCTGCTGCCGGAGGGTCGCCATGATTCATTATAGGCCGCGATCGTGTCGCTGTCGCGACAGGGACCAGGGATCAGGGACCAGAAGGCGGGCACCGGGCGACGCTACTTGACTCCCTTGTCGGGGTTCCAGGAGCCCTGGAGCTTGCGCACGTAGAGGATCTGGCCCACGTGGTAGGCCCGGTGGGCGCCGATATGGGCGATCAGGGAGGCATTTGCCGCCAGCTTGGCGTCGTCGGCAGCCTGGACGGCGGCCTCCCAGTCGGCCAACTCCTGGTTCAGCTTCGTGACGAGGTCGTTCCACTGCGCGGCGTCGAATTTGTCGAAGGTTTCGTTGTTGTTGCCGTCGAAGGGCGCGTTTTTGATTCCCTTGAAGGTATTGAGAGAGCGCGTGTCCCAATACCAGATGTGATAGGCGAGCTGGCCGACGGAATGGGCGTCCTTGCCGGCGGGTTTCCATTGCGCCTGCTCGGCGGTTAGGCCGTCGACGGCGACCGAGACGGGCACGAACCAGTCCTCCTGGTTATGCGTGGTGCGCAGTTGTTCGAGCAGGACGCCGCGCAGGTCGGTGGGCGCCTTCTTGTTCTGGGCAAGGGAGGAGAGGGGCAGCACGGCGCACAGCAGAAGGATCAGTTTCTTCATCTTGAGGACCTCGAGGGAAGGGGGCTACGGCCCGGATTCCAACCAATCATCGCGCTTCAGGTGGTCCGGCTCAGTTGCTGTGTTGCAGTACGGGGCCGTTATGATGCAGACCGGAGCGGCGAGGGCTATGTTGTTCTTATTTCGCGGCTTCGGCCAGGTAGATCTTCACGTAATCCAGATAATTCTGCGCGTATTCGAGGATCATTGCACGGTCGGAGTCGCCAAGGTCACGGCGCATTTTGGCGGGCACGCCGGCCCAGAGGGTGCGTTTGGGGACCACCGTATTCTCGGGGACAACGGCCCCGGCGGCGATGATGCTGCCTTCGCCGATGCGGCTGTTGTTGAGGATGGTGACGCCCATTCCGATCAGGACTGCATCTTCTACGGTGCAGCCGTGGACGGTGGCGTTGTGGCCGATGGTGACCCAGTCGCCCACGTGCACCGCATATTTGTAGCGCTGGCCGTGAAGGACGGAGCAGTCCTGGACGTTGGAGTTCGATCCAACCCGGATCGAGTTGACATCGCCGCGCAGGACCGCGTTCATCCATACCGAAGAGTTCTCGCCGAGCGTGACGTCTCCCAACAGCTGGGCTGATTGGTCGATGTAGCAGGTGGCAGGAATCAGGGGCGTGTGGCCCTGGTAGCTGCGGATCATGGCGGAGGCCTCCACGCCGAGTTTAGAGCATTCGAGCGGGCCTCAGGCAGGGACGACGAAGGTTCGCGCTCTGCGAAATCGAAGGCGGCGACTAGGAATTTCCCCAGGTATGCAGGATGCCAAACCTGGGCTAGTCTCATACGACTAAACGGGCGGCGGAGAGTTGAAATTCGGATGAGATTCCGGTTGCACGGAAGGGGAGCGGCCTGGCCGGCGGGCGGAATGTCCAAACTTTCGTGCCGGGCGGGGAATCGGTCATTTTTACCCGAAAACCGCGAATTTCCAGTATCATAGGAGATGCCCGCAGGCAGGTTCGGAGGTGGGATTTTTTGGCAGAAGTTCGCGTACAGGAGGGTGAGCCCCTCGAAAACGCGCTGCGCCGTTTCAAGCGCAAGGTTCAGCAGGAGGACATCATCAAGGAAGTGAAGCGTCACTCCTATTACCTGAAGCCGGGCGAAAAGAAGCGCGTGAAGGCGGCTCTGGCGCGCAAGCGGAACCGCAAGAAGGCGCGCAAGGAACAGGACTAGTTGCGGGTGGGCGGCGGTATCGGCTGCCTCCGTCCTCTCCGGATACAAAGCCTTTAACCGTTACGAATCAGGAAGCAGTGGTGATCGCGGCGAGTCAGTTAGTCGAGCAAGCCGCGATCCAATCTGGCTCGTAAGCGTAAATGAATGCGCGCCGGCGTTGGGCCGGCGCCTCAAATGGCAGAGTCTCCTGCGCGGAGACGCCAATTCGCCGCCATATTTATAGCGGCCCGGGCCCTTGGAAGTGGAAAGAGTACGGAGTCAGGGAAACGGGACCGGCTCGCTCAAGGTGTTCCAGGCCGATTCATCCTTTCCCTCTTCGGGGAAGCCGGCCATGGAATTTACGGATCGAATTCTCAAGTGTGTGGATTGCGGCGAGGAATTTGTGTTCACCGCGGGTGAACAGCTCTTCTTTCACGACAAACAATTCAAGAATGATCCCAAGCGCTGCAAGCAGTGCAAGGCCAAACGCGCGAACGGCGGCCCCAGGGTGCGCACGGAAACGCGGACCAAGTGCTCGGCTTGCGGCGAGGAGACAACGGTGCCCTTCCGTCCCACGCAGGGGCGGCCGGTGCTGTGCCGATCCTGCTTCCAGAAGCAGCAGGCGGCACCAGCCGGACAGGCACCACCCGTTCCCGCGCCGCACTAGTTTTCTAACGGCCCCTTAAAAGCCGTTCCCCCGCGGCTTCACTTCGCGCGACCCAATGCGCGATGCCCGATGTCGTGGCGATAGTACATGCCTTCAAAACGGATCTCCGCCATCGCCGCATAGGCATGACCAAGCGCGTCCTGAAGCGTATCGCCGGCCGCGGTTACGCCGAGCACGCGGCCACCGCTGGTAACAATTTCGCCGCCGGTGAGTGCCGTGCCCGCATGAAATACCTGCACACCGGGAACGCGCGCGGCCGCGTCGAGTCCGCGGATCGGGAAGCCGGTTTTGTAGCTGCCGGGGTATCCTGCCGAGCTGGCCACCACGCAGGCCGAGGCGCCGTGCCGCCAGCGAAATTCGGTCTCTGAAAGCCGCCCGTCGATGCAGGCTTCCATCGCTTCTACGAGGTCGCTTTCGAGGCGAAGCAGGATGGCCTGCGTCTCCGGATCGCCGAAACGCGCGTTGAATTCGAGCACCTGCGGGCCCCTGGCCGTCATCATCAGGCCGCAGTAAAGGACGCCGACGAATGGCGTGTCTTCCGCGGCCATTCCGTCGATCGTGGGCTGCGCGATGTGGTGCAGGATCCACTCCGTCATGCCGGGATCGAGCAGGGTGTCGGTCGAATAGACGCCCATGCCGCCGGTGTTCGGGCCGGTGTCGCCTTCGCCGATGCGCTTGTGGTCCTGCGCGGGCTTTAGCGGTGCGACGTGTTTGCCGTCAGAGAGGCACAGGAAGCTGACTTCATCGCCGGTCAGGAATTCTTCGAGCACGACCTGATGCTCGGGCGCGCCCAGGAGGGTCCCAGTGAAGAGGCTGTTTGCGGCTTCGAGTGTGGCTGAGCGTCCTTCGCAGATAAGGACGCCCTTGCCGGCCGCAAGGCCGTCGGCCTTGACGACGATGGGCGGGCGGAAGCGCTCGATGGCGCTTTCGAGCTCGGACGGGCTGGTGCACACGGCGTAGTGCGCCGTGGGGATGTTGTGGCGTTGGAGGAAGCGCTTGGCGAAGCCCTTGCTGGTTTCGAGCATTGCGGCTTCGCGCGTGGGGCCGAACGTGCGGAATCCGCGATCGGTGAGTTCGTCCACGATGCCCAGGGAGAGGGGCAGCTCCGGGCCGACGATCGTCAGCGCGGGCTGCTCGGCTTCGACGACGGCGATCATCGAGTCTTTGCTGGCGAGGTTCGCGGGAACGCAACGCGCAGTTTGCGCGATGCCGCCGTTGCCCGGCGCGCAGACTACTTCGGTGACGCGCGGGCTGCGCGCCACAGCCCATGCGAGCGCGTGCTCGCGCCCGCCGGAACCAAGGATCAGAACTTTCATCGGCTTGCCTCGTCTTCTCTCGACTCGTCGGGCCCGGTGTCGAATCCCGAAGCTCCGAAGTTGTATGGTCGGAAATGCGGCGGGGGGAAGTCAAACGACAGGGATCAGGGATGAGGTATCAGGGATCAGAAGACTCGAGTGATGCAGGCGTAAACTGAGGCGAAATGAACAACTCCATGAAGGGGACCTTCGCGATTGCGTTGCTGTGGATCGTGACTGGCGCGATGTGTCACGCGGAGCCGCGCTGGTGCTCGATTACATCGCTGGGTCCCGGCCAGAACCTCGTCTATCCGCCGATTGCGAAGGCGGCGCGGGTTCAGGGGCACTTGATGGAAAGAGCCATCTATTCGCCGGGCGGCGGGGCTACTTCCTTCGAGTACATCTCCGGCCCGAGAATGCTTTCCGAGGGGCTCGAAAAGCAAATGAGAGACTGGACGATTCAGACGAGCGCAACCGGCGATGCTCCCTGCGTGACTCTCGTTGTCGCCGATTTCGTGCTTGACGAAAATGCGGGGCAATCCACCTCGAAGCCCATCGACCTATCGGTCTCAAGCATGCTTCAGCTGCGGGTTTCCGCGGCTCCGCTGATCATCAGTGACCCGGCTGGCGAGTTCGTAACCAAGGCGCCTTTCCTTGACCGCGTCGGCTATGCCATTCGACGCCGGTTCCGGAGACTTTTCGGTCTGCAACGGTAACATGGATTACAGCGATCCATGCCCGAAAGCCGCATCAAGCCGCACGATCAGGAGCAGGCCGAGCTTGCCCGCCGCGAGGAGCAGACCCGCGTGTTCCGGCGCAACCAGGTCTTTGGCGTGCTGATGGTCGCGGCGGCCATCTTCATCTTCTGGCTCATTCGCGCGAAGCCGGGCTGGGTGCTTCCTGCGGGTTGGTGGCGACCGTGAAGGCAGGGACCAGGGACCAGGGATCAGGGACCAGCAATCGGAAGACGCGGCCCGCCGAAGCTGAGTCAAAACATGATCCGCCGGTCGTCATCCTTCTGGGGCCCACGGGGAGCGGCAAGACTGCGCTCTCGCTTGCGCTCGCTGAGCGCTTCTCCGGCGAGGTTGTCTCGTGCGATTCGGTTGCCGTGTATCGCGGGATGGATCTCGGCACGGCCAAGCCAACGCCTGCTGAGCGCGGGCGTGTTCCGCATCACCTGATCGATGTTGCCGATCCTGACCAGCCATTTACCGCCGGCGCTTACAGCCGGCTCGCGCGGGCAGCGCTGCGCGATATCGCAGATCGCGGGCGATTGCCCATCGTGACTGGGGGTACGGGACTTTACCTGCGGGCGGTAACGGAGGGACTGTTCGCCGGGCCGCAGAGGCACGACCCACTGCGCGAACGCCTGCGCCGCAGCGCGGAAAAGCGCGGCAGCGCGTGGCTGCACCGAATCCTCGCGCGGATCGATCCGCCTTCCGCCGCGCGCATCCACGCCAACGATGTGCCGAAGCTCATCCGCGCCATTGAGGTGTGTCTCGCTGCGCGGCGGCCTCTGTCGAGCATGCTCGCCTCCGATGCCGAGGCCCGCGACCCGCTCACGGGATTTCGCCTGCTGCGCATCGGGCTCAACCCGCTTCGGGCCGAGCTGTACGACCGCCTCAACCACCGCTGCGCGGAGATGTTCGCTTCGGGGCTGGTGAAGGAGACGCGCGGACTGCTTGCCCGCTATGGGCACGTCAAGGCGCTCGACTCCCTTGGCTACAGGCAGGGGCTGGCCTTCCTGGCGGGGACGATGAGCGTTGACGATGCAATAACAGCCGCGCAGCAGGGCCATCGCAACTACGCCAAGCGCCAGCTTACGTGGTTTCGCCGCGAGCCGGAGGTGCACTGGATCGAGGACTTCGGGGACGCGCCGGAAGCGGTCGGAATTGCCGCCGGAGTGATCCATCGCGCGATGGCCATCCATTAAACTGAACCGTGGCGCGCGGCTCGGCCGCACCCGGAACGGAGTCCCCCTTTGGCAGAAAAGGCAGATATTCTCTACGACGTCGCGATCATCGGCAGCGGTCCCGCAGGTTACACGGCCGCCATCCGCGGCGCGCAATACGGCCTCAAGGTCGCGCTGATCGAGTCCGTGAATGTGCTCGGGGGGACCTGTCTGCATGTAGGCTGCATCCCGACGAAGGCGATCCTGTTCAACGCGGAGATCTGGGACCATCTGAAGCACGCCGCTGAGTACGGGATCAAGTTTGGAGAAGACGGGACCGGCACGCCGCAGCTCGACTGGGGCGCGGTGCAGAAGCGCAAAACCGCAATCGTCAATAAACACACCAAGGGCCTCGAGTTCCTGATGAAAAAGAACAAGGTGACGGTGGTTTCCGGCTTTGGCCGGCTGACAGGTCCTGCGAAAGACGGCGTCCACACGGTCGATCTTGGAGCGGCGAACGGAGAGCACACTCAGCTCAGGGCCAAAAACGTCATCCTCGCCACCGGATCAGAAGCGCGCACGCTCTTCGGGCTCGCGCCCAATGACCGCATCCTTACGAACATCGAGATTCTCGCGCTCCCCGAGCCGCCGAAGTCGCTCATTGTGATTGGCGCGGGCGCGGTGGGAGTCGAATTCAGCTCCATCTTCCGCAGTTTTGGCTCCGAGGTCACGCTGGTCGAGTTCCTGCCGCGCGCCGTCCCGGTCGAGGACGAAGATGTCTCAAAAGAACTCACGCGACTGTTCAAGAAGCGCGGAATCGACGTGAACACTTCGTGCACGGTGACCGGGATTGAAAGGACAGCCTCCGGCGTCAAGGTGACGTGGACCACCGCCGCAGGCAAGACAGTCGAGAAGGAAGCGGAAAAAGTACTGGTTGCAGTGGGCCGGGCCCCAAGCACCTCCGGCGTCGGCATCGACAGGACGAAGATCGAGCTCGACCGCGGCTTCGTCAAGGTGGACGAGACGCAGCAGACCGCCGAGCCAGGCATTTACGCGATAGGCGACATCGTGGCGGGCCTGCCGCAGCTTGCGCATGTGGGAGCCATGAGCGGCATTGTCGCTGTGGCGAAGATCGCGGGGCGCAACTTCCGCCCGGTGCGCCGCGACCGCATCCCCGGGTGCACTTATTCGGATCCGCAGATCGGGTCGGCGGGACTGACGGAGGCGCAGGCGCGCGAAATGGGGCACGAGGTGAAGGTGGGCAAGTTCCCATTCGCGGGCAACTCGAAGGCCACAATCGTCGACAGCCACGATGGATTCGTGAAGATCGTCGCCGACGCGAAATACGGCGAGATACTCGGCGTGCACATTATTGGGCCGCAGGCCACTGAGCTGATCGCCGAGGCCGTCGCCGTGATGGAGCTCGAAGGGACGATCGACGAGCTCATGTTCACCATCCACGCCCATCCGACGCTGAGCGAAGCCATGCTCGACGCCTACGCGGCGGTGGATGGGATGGCGATCAACGCGTGAAGGCCTGCTGCTTTTCTGATGGCCTGATTCCCAAACGCGGAAGATGACCCCGGACTGACGCAGCCGCATTAGCGTAAGTTATTGCAAAAATGCGACAATGATCTTCAGCGCCCGACTGGTGAATTGTCGTTCAGGGCGCGGGGGATCCGTTCACGATGTTGCGAGTCCTGTCGACTCACCTGTTCCTCAATCAGCGTCTTCATCCCGGGCTGCTCGAGCTCGCCTCCCGTTCCGGCGCCGAAGGCGTGGAGATTTTCGCCGCGCGTCAGCACTTCGACTACACGAGCCGCGAAGACGTGCGCGAACTGTGCGAGTGGTTCCGCTCCAATCCGCTCCAGCCGTTCTCGATGCACGCGCCCATGTTTCCCGACCGCGAGATGGGCCGCGCCGGCGCGCCTGCCGTGAACCTCATCCATCCCGAGAAGTCGCGCCGCATCGACGCCATGGACGAGATCAAGCGCGCGCTCGAGGCCGCGGAGCAGATCCCGTTCAAGCACCTGATCGTGCACCTCGGCGAGCGCGAGGACGGCTGGTCGCAGCGCACGATTGACTACGCGCAGACAGCTCTCGAGCACCTCGGCGCGTTCTCCCGGGCGCTGGGAGTCCGCGTGCTGATCGAGAACCTCACCAGCGACCCTACCACGCCCGAGCACCTCGTGATGATCCTTGAACTCGGCCACCTGAACGGCATTGGCATCTGTCTCGACCTCGGCCACGCGCACATGACTGTCGGCATTCCCGAAGCTATTTCGGTGCTCAGCCAACGTATCGTGTCGCTGCACGTGCACGATAACCATGGTGCGAAGGACGAGCACGTGTGGCCGGGCGACGGCACCATCGACTGGAAGGACACGGCTAAGCGGTTGAACGCGCTGGCCAGTCCGCCGGCGGCGGTGCTCGAGATCGGGTATACGATCGGGGATACGCCGGCTACGATTCCGGGACGAATCCAGGCGAGCTTTGACCGGCTGAGCTGATGCGGCTCCGAGTGCGGGCCGGCTCAGCTATGCTCGACGTATGCTCGAATACATCGCGTTGGGTGAGATGCTGGTTTGCTGGATTGTGTGGTGCCTTGCATTCGTCAAGCCCCGACGCGAGGCGGCCGGGCAGAAGAAAGCCGAGCGTGCTCCTGCTTCGCGGTGGGGCATCGCCTGTGTCTTCATCGCGTTTTTCCTGGTGTGGGTCGGCATCCGGCCTGCCGGCTATCACCAGCCCGCAGCTGAATCGATCGCCTCGATGATCCTCGGTCCGCTCTCGGTTGTGCTGGTCTGGGCATCCGCGCACCGCCTGGGCAAGCAGTGGCGCTTCGAGGCAGCCGTCAGCGAGGATCACGAACTGATCCAGACCGGCGCTTATCGCTGGCTGCGTCATCCGATTTACGCGTCGATGCTGGGTATGTTCCTCACGACCGGCCTCGCCTGGTCGTGGTGGCCCATGGCCGTCATCGGAGTTGCTTTCTTCATCGCTGGCACCGAGATCCGCATTGCTGCTGAAGAGCGGCTCCTCACAAAGCACTTCCCCAGCTATGCCGAATACCGCGAGCGCGCCTGGGCGTACATTCCCTTCATTCGCTGAATCAGGCCCGAGCCGGGCGGGGTTGCCATCTGCGGCCTGTGGATTCCAATGCATTCAGGGCAGCTTCGCCCATTGACTCTAATCCTTCGCGTCGAGCACCATAAACACTGCTTCGTCATGCAGACAAATCCCCACTCCGACGACGGTCCCCGCATCCTTGATTTGCCCATCGGAACGGGCGCAGGCGGAACGCGCACCGAGAGCGATTCGATGGGCGAGATCGAGGTCCCTGCCGATCACTACTGGGGAGCGCAGACGCAGCGGTCGCTGGTCCACTTCGCCATCGGGACGGATCGCATGCCGATCGAGGTCTGCCGGGCTTACGGGTATATCAAGAAGGCCGCGGCGCTGGTGAATGGCGCGGAAGGGGGTTTGCCGCAGTGGATGGCCGACCTGATCGCCGCAGTCGCGCAGGAAGTGATCGACGGAAAGCTGGACGGCGAATTTCCGCTCTACGTGTGGCAGACCGGCTCGGGCACGCAGACGAACATGAACGTCAACGAGGTGATCGCCAACCGCGCCATTCAGCTCGTTGGAGGCACGCTCGGGAGCCGGCAGCCGGTCCATCCGAATGAGCACGTCAACATGAGCCAGTCGTCCAACGATACGTTTCCCGCGGCCATGCACATCGCTGCGGTGCTTGCCTTCAGAGATCGGCTGATTCCGGCTGTTGCTGCGTTGAACGAGGTGATCCGGGCGAAATCGCGCGCGTGGGTTGACGTGGTCAAGATAGGGCGCACGCACCTGCAGGATGCGACGCCGCTGACGGTCGGCCAGGAGTGGTCAGGATACGCGGCGCAGCTCGACGCTGCGTTGAGTGTTTTGCAGGATGCGATGAAGCGCCTTTATCCGCTGGCGATCGGCGGCACGGCCGTGGGGACTGGCATCAACGCGCCGGAAGGGTTTGGCGAGAAGGCCGCGCAGCGGATCGCCGGATTCACCAGGCACCCGTTCACTCCTGCGCAGAACAAGTTTGCCGCGCTGGCCTCGCTCGACGCCATGGTGGGCGCTAGCGCCGCGCTGCGCGGACTTGCTGTTGTGCTGATGAAAATTGCGAACGACCTGCGCTGGCTTGGATCGGGGCCGCGCGCAGGGCTGCATGAGTTGGTCCTGCCTGAGAATGAGCCCGGCAGCTCCATCATGCCCGGCAAGGTGAACCCCACGCTGGAAGAGGCGATGGTGATGGTCTGCATCCAGGTGATCGCAAACGACCAGGCTGTGGCCTTCGCGGGCTCGCAGGGCAACTTCGAGCTGAACACGATGCGGCCGATCGTGATCTGGAATGTGCTCCAGTCGGCGCGCATTCTCGCAGATGCCTGCAGTCGCTTCCGCGAGTATGGTGTTGAGGGGATCGAGCTCGATCGCGCCCGCATTCAGAAGTACGTCGATGATTCGCTGATGCTGGTCACTGCTTTGAGTCCAGTGCTCGGCTACGACAGGGCTGCGGCAGTCGCGCATCGCGCCATGAAAGAGAATCTGACGCTTCGCGAGGCCGCTGTGCAGGGTGGCTTCCTGAGCGGCGAAGATTTCGACCGCCTTGTAGATCCCTCCAAGATGGTCGGCGATCCACGGCGCGACCTGGGCCTCGATCCGCGTTGAGGGCCGGGATCAGATCGCCTTGAGGACCCGGGCCGGGAGACAGATGATCGCGCTCACAAGATCAAGCACACCGCTCACCGCGATTCCAAGCAGACGGAATGGGAGCAGCAGCAGCCACACAAGCGGATACAGGACGAGAGCCGCGAGAGCCAAAGGCCAGCACAACACGAGAAGAATGCACCACAACAGAAACTTGATCACTTAAGCTGCCTCGCGGAACTCAGGTCCGCAGTCACATATAAGATACGCACGTTGCGAGGCCCCGGTTCCGGATGTTGAGAAGCAGGCGTGACCTGACGGCTTCGAACAAGGCAGCCGTTGAGTTACATGTTTGCGTGGCCGGACCGCATCGATTCGTTGAACTCCGGCTTGGTGAACTTCAGCGCCGCATCGAGCCGGGCCTGGAACTCCGCCGCTCGCGCCATCAGCCCCGGAGTCGCCGCGGCGAATTCGCCGTCCACGGACATGAGACCTTGCCCGGCTTCGTCGTTGGCCATCCGCAGCAGATCGGCCTCGGTCGTGTTCAGGTACTGCGCATCGCGCGGGTCGGCGATCCACACAGGCTTGCCTTCGCCGAGCACGCCGGAGAGCCAGTACACCTTGCTCAGCAGGTAGTCCAGCCGTTCCTTGTCGTCCGTCTCGGTGAAGACGAACTTCTTCTGCCATCGGCTGTAGAACCGCGTCGTCACCGGAACCGGCTGGCGGTTGCCCGACTTGAGGAACTCGAGCTGGCCAAGGTCGACGGTTTTGCGGATTGCGTTGTAGACGAATGATTCGGCATAGGGCTGCTCCATCGCCGGCACGATCTCGGCAAAGGTCACGGTCACGGATGCTGCGACCCTGGCGTGGAGGTTGCTGTTCGTTCCGTCGGCCAGGTGCATCTCGCCGTGGACGATGTAGGTGTCGGCTCCCGAGGTGGAGCGGTGAAACGGCCATTGGAATTTACTGAACGCGACCGGCAGACCGGCGAGCGTCACGTAGCACTCGGGCCGCGGATTGCGGAGGCGCTTCGCCTCGGCTGTCAGGTGCGCCGCCATCTCAGGCAATAGGTGCGGCTTGTCGAAATCGAAGTCGTGCGTGAGCTCGAGCTTGAGCGAGCGGCTGGAGGTGTCATCGAGGCCTAGCTCGAAGACTGCCGTGGGCTGGCCGTGAAAGTCGCTGCCCTCCGTGATGGAGACAACGTGAAGTCCTGCCTGCGCGGCGGCTGTCTTGATTGAATTCACGAGGGACGATTTGAGCTCAACAGTCATGGAGAAAGGGGTCCTGCGGTGGGATCTCTGCACCTCCATTCTAGTGCATTGGTGCCCGATTCGACGCTTATGCGCGGGGCCTTGATGCGGCACATTTACAATCACATTTGTGCCGCCTTCAGCATCGTCGCCCATCATCCTCGCCGAGGATCTGACCAAGGTCTACCGCTCGGGCCGCATTGAGGTTCCGGCGGTGCGCGGGGTCTCTTTTGCAGTTGAGCGCGGTGAATTCGTATCGATCGTCGGTCCTTCGGGCTCGGGCAAATCGACGCTCTTTTATCTGCTGGGCGGGCTGACGCGCGCCACTTCGGGGCGGGTGGTGATCGACGGTGTCGACTTTGCCACGCTGAACGATGCCGAGCGCACCCAGCTGCGCAAGCACCGGATTGCATTCGTCTTCCAGAAGTTCAACCTGCTGCCGACCTTATCCGCGATGGGGAATATCGAGATTGCGTACTCGGTGAGCGGCCGCAGGGAACCGCTCGATCGAGCGTACCTGGATCACCTGAGCGATCTGCTCTCGATTCGCGGACGGCTGGAACACCGGCCTTCGGAGCTGAGCGGCGGCGAGCAGCAGCGCGTGGCCATTGCACGGGCTCTCATAACGCATCCGGCGATTGTGCTGGCCGATGAGCCGACGGGGAACCTGGACACGAAGAACTCGGATGCAGTGCTCCAGATGCTCGTGAGGTCCAATCGCGAGTTGAACCAGACGGTGTTGATGATCACGCATAATCCCGAAGCGGCGACCGTCGCCGACCGGGTTCTCCACATGCGCGATGGCGAGATCGTTAGCGAGCAAACCGGCTCGGCATCGGGGCGTAACAGCTCCCGAATCCAAGGGATGGCGGCGGGAGAGGCGGGCTCCAAGACGGTTTGACCTCGATCAGGCCGCCCGGTATACTCAAGTTTGCGACAAGCGGGAGTAGCTCAGTGGTAGAGCATCGCCTTGCCAAGGCGAGGGTCGCGAGTTCAAATCTCGTCTCCCGCTCCAATTCACCCTCCGGCGCCGGCCGGGTTGGCTACGGTGAAGTGGAGCATCCCGTGATCGGCTGCCCTGCCAAGGCGCGGTACCCAAGTGGTAAGGGAGAGGTCTGCAAAACCTTTATGCGCCGGTTCGATCCCGGCCCGCGCCTCCAACTCCTTCAACCTGATCTGCCCCTTGTTTCCCTCGTCTATGGCTATTTGAAACTGGGTTTGCCGGTGTTGTTAGTCCTCAACATTCCAAGCGTTGGCCTTCACGGTATCGCACTGAACGGCTATTCAATTCGCGCCAGCGGCGTAGGCGGAAAACGACCCCACCTGCGCATCGTCTCATCGAACTGATTCAATCTCCGCAGATTCTCCACGATCCAGAAAATCGGATAGACACTTTGGGGCAGTCCCTCCCCCGTCTTTGGCGCCTGATTCAGAGCTGTCAGCAGCGACCGGGTCCGCTCATGATGTGCCGTAGCTATTTGAGACCGAGGTGCAGAGGCTCGGCGCAGCCAGGGCAGGGCAGAGTTCCTGAACCGCAACCACTCGCGCTGGTCCAAGCTGAAGCTGTACTCATTTGTTGGACTGCGGAGCTGGAGGACGGTCAGCACCCTGACGCTGCGCAGGAATTGGCCTCATCTTCAAGCCACACTGGCAGACGCGCAGGTTGAACACATCGCAGTTCTCCCGCGACCAAATGTGGGCAGCGCCGGTGAGAAACTGATTCCTCTACAGGGTCTGACTGAAATTCTGCTGCGAGGGGTCGAGTTGGGCAGGAATCGACCGCAGGCGAAGCATCCCAAGCCTCTGAGAAGCGGTGAAGAAGGATCTGGTTGCGCTCGACTCTCCTTCGGGGCGTCGCTTGCCACAGACTGATGCTGTGAATCCAGAGCTGAGCGACGCGATGATCGCCAGGATGAGTGCTGGCTGCCGCCGCTCGAGGAACGGCCGAGGCGCTGTTCCGCGACTTGTGTCGGATACGGATGCCGGGGCTGAACACGCCCCTGTGGGAACTTCCGGGCACGGTCACGCAACTCGATGAGGAGCAGCCAGCGGGCAACTCCTGCACTTCATTGATGCCGCCATCAGACACGTAAACGGTCCTGCTTCTCTGGTGTTCTATGCCTACCACATTTTGGGGATCGGACCTTCACCCTTTTCTCTTGACTCTATGCTTTCACGTCGATCTAATTTCAACTATCAGTTCCCCTTTCCACTGCGGGAGTAAGGCAAGCGAACTCCCATTCCGTGAGGTTTCCCCGTGCGGATTTATTGCCTTGTGTTCTTCCCTGTTCGTCTGCGTGCGCCGTTTTCGCTTCGGCGAGGTATGCCTGCCCGAATCGCAGCCTCTGTTCTGATGGCGCCGCTGTGGGTTTTCGGCACGGCTGGTTGGTTAAGCGCACAAGCCGCCACTCACACAACGCTGTCCGTGACCGCCGGCGGCAACACCGTCACGTCAGTGTCCTCCGGAACGGTCGTGGCGCTGACAGCGAGCGTAACTCAAACGGTCAACAGCAATGCGGTCACTGCTGGTACAGTCAAATTCTGCGATGCCACTGCCACCCGCTGCGAGGACGCGCACCTGTTCGGTACAGCGCAACTGACCTCGAAGGGTACGGCGACCCTTAAGTTCAGGCCGGCCCCGGGTGCACACAGTTATTACGCAGCTTTCGTCGGAACGAGAGCCAACGCGTCCAGCGCCTCCGGCACTGAAGACTTGATCGTAACGGGCGGGCCATTTGCCACCACGACCTCGATTGCACCAGGCGGCTCAGCCGGAAATTACACGCTGACCGCTACCGTGACGAGCACAGCCGGGACCGCTCTCGCACCCTCGGGGACGGTGGATTTCATCGACACGAGCAACAGCGTTTACACGCTGGCCAGCGCGTCGCTTACACCCGGAACGACTGGGTTGAGCTATGCCTCCCCGGTTGTTTCGAGCGCAACTTCGGGCACTCAGCCGCAGTTTTCCGCCATGGCGGATTTCAATCAGGACGGAATCCCAGACATTGCAGTTTCTGACCACAATCCCTCTCTAGCGAGTGGCAACGTTATCGACATCTATTTTGGTAATGGCGACGGTACTTTCACAAAGCAGGCCCTGGTAGAGACAAATCCAGATAATCGGGGTGCGAACGATCCGAAGGATATCGTAGCGGGGGATTTGAACGGGGACGGCTACCCGGACCTGGTGGTGATAGTCCCTTCCGGGCTGGAAGTGTTTCTGAACAACGGGAGCGGCGGCTTTAGTCTCCTCACGTATTACAACCTCTCGTTCACCGATTTTGCCAGCACCTTTGCTCCTCAAGATCCGGTGGCGCTCGCCCTGGGCGACGTCAATAACGACGGCCATCTGGATGTTGTCTTCTCATTCGGGCACGATTTCGACCCTCAACCCACTCAGGCATCTGGCTCCGACTCGCTAACCGCATCCTTTGTCGGCGTGATCGGGGTGGCGCTGGGTAACGGAGACGGCACGCTGCAAATCGGCGGCAATTCTCCGTTTGTACCTGTCTACGGTGTACCCACCGACAACGCTACAGCCATCGCGCTGGCCGATCTTACCGGGAACGGCAACTTGGATGTGATCACGGCCGATGACAGAAATTTCTGTGTTCAGGCGGGCAATGGAGACGGCACTTTCCTGAGCGATAGCTCAACCTGCAATCTGATCGCGCCCGGCGGAGCTGGCAATGGCATTGTCGTAGCCGATTTCAACGGAGATGGGAAGCCAGACCTGGCAGGTTTCACTATTGATGGCAGCGATGTATCCGTCATCCTCGGGAATGGTGACCGCACCTTTCAAATTCCGACGGATTCTTCGGAACTGCCTACGACGTACAACGCCGGAATTGACGCCCAAATCAAAGGGCTGACGACAGCAGACCTCAATGGCGACGGTATTCCCGACCTCGCCATGACAAACAGTTACAACAACACTGTGACCGTGATGTTGGGAAATGGCGACGGCACCTTTCAGGCCGCCCTCGATATTGGGAGCGGGAACACCTCCGGCCAGGCCGCTCCAACTTTTCCTGCCGGGAATGGGCCCTACTCCATCCAGGCAGGCGATTTCAGCGGCAGTGGCGTTCCCTCGCTGGCCGTAGCGGAATACAACGGCAACTCCGTGGGTTTGCTGGCGGGCTCCATCACGACGACGGCAACCGCCACGGCGATCGGTATCTCGCCGGTGGGCCCGGCAACCAATACCGACGCGGTAAACGCCAGTTACGAGGGTGACGCGTATTATTCGGCGAGCACATCGGGTACCACACCCCTCATCGCCCAACCTGTCCCCACCTCCATGGGCATCCAGTCGAACCTCTCCACCGTCACGGTCGGCGGGCAGGTGACGCTTACCGCAACGATCACGCCTTACACCGTATTTGACTTCTCAACAAATGGGGAAACAGTCAACTTTTACGACCACGGAAGCCTCATCGGCACGGCGACGCTTAGCCACGGAGTGGCCACGCTGAAACCCAACCTGAAAACGGTGGAGACAGCTTCACTCACGGCCAGCTACCCAGGCGACGGCGATTTCCTCAGCAGCTCATCCGCCTCGGCGCAGGTTACAGTGCAGAAAGCCTCGACCACGCTGACAATCCAGGTCTGCGGCGGCCCGGCGCTGACGTGCCCGGCCACAACCAGCGCCTATGGCAACAGTGTTTTGGTAACGGCCACGCTCACGCCATACAACGTGACAGGCGGCTCCAGCACAGATGGCGAGCCCGTCAGCTTCTTTAATAACGGGACGCTCCTTGGCACCTCGAATCTCAAAGACGGCTCTACCACGTTTGTGCTCGATGAGCCCAACGTGGGGAGTTACTCGTTTACCGCCAGCTATGGCGGAGACGCAAGCTTCATCGGCAGCAGCACGTCGTCAGCGAGTTCTTTTACCGTGACGAAGGCCACCTCCAACCTGGGATTCCAAATCAGTCCGGGCGGCGGCGGCCCTGCTACCTACGGCCAACCCGTATATCTGGCGGCCACGTTCCAGCCCTACCAGGGATCTTCCGATACGGTGAATGGCGAGACAATCACCTTCTATGACAACGGGAGCCCTGTTGGCACGGCGCAACTCGCCGGCCTCACTGCCAACCTCACCCTCAACAATCTAGCGGTGGGGAACCACACCTTTGGAGCGAGCTATCCAGGCGACTCAAACTTCTTCTCCAGTAATGCCTCGCCCGGATCCGTGCAAGTCATAAAACTCACCACAACCCTTGGCGTCTCGCCCAGTCCCTCAGGGACCTCCACCTACGGCGGGCCGATCACGATTCAAGCATTTCTCTCGCCCTCCAGTGTGTCGGGCGGCAACACCACCGATGGCGAGACGGTGTCCTTCCTTGACAATGGGAGCCCGATTGGCACCGGAACACTGAGCCACGGTTCGGCCATGTTTACGTTGAACGTGCCTCCAGCCGGAAGCAACGCATTCTCCGCAACCTACGCGGGCGATTCGAGTTTTTCCAACAGTTCGGCCATCCCGCCCGTAAGCGTACTGGTGCAGCCGCAGCCGACCACCATAGGCATCGTGAGCAATGCCCCGAACAACACTATCGGCGCCGGCCAGCCAGTTACGTTCACTGCGAATCTCAATCCTTATGCCGTAACAGGCGGCGGGGGCACCAACGGTGAACAGGTCACGTTCATTGGCGATGGAAACCCCATCGGTTACGGAACGCTTGCCAACGGAATCGCCACCTACACGACCACCAGCCTCACCGCCGGGTACCATTCGATCTCGGTACGCTACCCCGGCGACGGAAACTTCGCGATGTCGAATGCGTCCTCGCCTGTCTCTGTGCAGGTGCTGCCGGCCACCACGCTGACTCTGTCGACGAATCCGGCAAACTTCGCGGCTTTGAACCAGGCAGTCTCGCTGACGGCCACGCTCTCGCCTTACTCCGCCAATGGCAACTCGACCAATGGCGAGCTGATCATCTTCTTCAACGGCACGACGAACATTGGCAATGCGCCGCTGGTAAACGGCGTTGCCACGTTCAACATCCCCAACGGCCTGGCTGAGGGGACCTACTCATTCACCGCCGTCTATCAGGGCGACGCCTTCCTGGCTGGCTCGAATACTTCGGCAAACCCCCTTACGTTTTCTGTCGCCACCGTTGAGAACTTTGTCGTGAATTACGGGGCGGACGATTTCGCGGGAAACGCGGCGGACTGCTCGCCGCAGGACTCAACCACATCCAACAGCGGTGACCTCCATTGCTCGCTGCGCGATGCGCTGCTTGCCGCCGTGGCAGCCCCTGAAGGCGCGAATATCACCTTCGACAATTCGCTCTCCAACGGCCCGGCCACACTCAATCTGATTCATGGCGTCCTCACGGTGCCGGCGAATACAACGCTTACCGGACCCATCCTTCAAGTCGGCGCCAACGTACTCAACCTGATCACGATTAATGGCGGAGGTGCCCAGAACGCCGAGACATCCAGTGTCTTCTCGGTTCCAGGCACCGGCGCGGCCATCAAGAACCTGACAATCACCGGCGGCTATCCGGTATGGAATAACGGGAATCCTCTGCCGGGCGGCGGTATCTCGAATTCCGGTTCACTGACTCTGACTAACTGCGAGATCACGGGCAATGGGGATATCGGAAGCGGCGGCGGTATCTACAACGCTGGCACGCTGACCATCATCGGCTCCACGATTGACAACAACCAGGGCTCGTATAACGGTCCCGGCAACGGCGGCGGCATCGATAACGAGAACAGCGGTACGTTGACGATCGTCAACAGCACGATTGCCAACAACACAACTAGTGGCGGCTATGGAGGAGGCATCTACTTGGGCTCCGGCTCGCTGACGATGACCAACTCGACGGTCTCCGGAAATCTGGGCGGCCGCCGCAACGGGATCGACAACGAGGGCACGGGCGACGTGCTGCTCTACAACAGCATTGTGAGCTACAACATCGGGGCCGGCTGGAGCGACGTCTACGGGAGCTACACGGATAAGGGCGGAAATATCATCGGGGTTGCCAACGGCACCACGATCACCAATGCGAACAGTGTGAAACTTGGCGCGCTGGGCAACAACGGCGGCCCTACGCCGACCATGCTTCCGCTCCCGGGAAGTAACGCGATTTGCGGTGGCACGATAACCAACAGCCCCAGCCAATGGCAGCCGCAGTCCGCGCAAATCGATACCGATCAGCGCGGCTTCCTGAACTATACCGAGGCCTACCAGCCCTACGGCGGTCCTGCGCTCTGTGTGGATGCAGGTGCGGTGCAGACCGCCTACACAGCCATCCAGTTCGGGAATTCTAGCTACTCTAGCACCGCGGGGACAGCAGTAACTCCTGCGGTCATTGTTGCTGTCACCGAGAACGGCCAGAACCGCGGTAGCATTCCCATCACGCTCAGTTACTCGGGCCCGGGCTTCCTGAGCGGTGATGGCACCAACCCGTCCATCAGTACTGTGGAAGGAGTCGGCGCGACCTTCGACAATGTCTCGGTCGATACGCCAGGTAGCGGCAATCTAACAGCCACAATATCCATTACGCCGTGCGTAACCACGTGCAGCGGTGTGCAGTTCAGCGCCTCAGCGAGCCTTCAGATCTATGGGCCTGTCGGAATCTCGCCCGGCGCACAATCCTTCTCCAGCGTCACCGGTGCATCGTTCTCGCAGAACTTCAGCGTGTCGGGCGGCTCGGGAAGCTACCAACTGACCAGCACCTCTACCCTGCCGAATGGACTTGCATTGAGTCCTTCTGGAACGAGTAGCGGTTCAAGCTGGACTCTCAGCGGAACGCCCACACAATCCGGCACCTTCAGATTCTCGCTTACAGCCACGGATGCAACCAACAGCTCCAACACCAGTACGCAGAGCTACACGATTCAGATAGCCGCGATCACCACGACGACTACCACGCTGGTTGCTTCGCCGGCTTCCACTGCTTTCGTCGGACAAACGGTGACGTTGACCGCGACCGTGTCGCCATCGACGGCCACCGGCACGGTTGCTTTCTACGACGGTGCTAATCTGCTCGGCGCTGTGAACCTGAACGGCAGCTCACCTAACACTGCATCCGTTGACTTGAATGCCTCAACCCTGGGCTCTCCGCTGTCGCTTGGGACGCACAGCTTCACTGCACAGTATTCAGGCGATGTAACTGACACGCCTAGCGCCAGCAACTCAGTGCCCTACACCGTAACTCTGCCCAATCTAGTCGTGAATACGACAAGCGATGACGACGGCTCTTTTAGTTGCGCGCAGCTCACATCCACCACTAGCAACACCACCGATGGCAACAACAGCGGCAATCCTGGCCTGTGCACGCTTCGCGACGCGCTGAACTCGGCATCCGCGATCGGTGGGGCAAACATCTACTTCGATAACTCGGTATTCGCCGCTTCGAACCTCGCAGGAAACCCCGCGGCGAACACCATTGCAGTAAACAATTCGGGATTCGGCTCGTCGCTCAACATCGGGTCGAACACGCTCATACAGGGCCTTACGTCGGGCAACGGCGCCACGCACTCCAACCTCGTCACCGTCGATGGCGGCGGAACCGGCCTCAGTGGCAACGGGACGATCTTCATCGTCGGAGGCACGGGCGCGGTCATTAACAATCTCAACATCAACAACGGTTACGCCTCCAACGGAGGCAACGGCGGCGCGATCACGAACTTCGGGTCGATTACGATCTCCGAAAGCACGTTTACGGGCAATCAGGCATCCGCCTCGGGTGGAGCCATCTTCAACGTGGGCGGCTCTGTAACGGTCACTGGCAGCACCTTTGTCAGCAACACTGCTGCAGGCGGATTTGGGGGAGCTATTGACAACTCCAATTCTTCCGGCTGCGGGACTACTACTGTAACGACCAGCACCTTCTACCGGAACACGGCGGCAAATGGTGGCGGCGGCCAAGGCGGCGCGATTTTCAACGATGGCAACAACGGCGGCGGCTGCGTGCTGACAGTGGCTGAGAGCACTATCTACGGAAACACCACCGACAACGCGGGCGTCAGCGCCGCAGGTATATACAGCAGTGATGCCAACACAATGAATCTTGGAAACAGCATCGTCTCCGGGAACTCGAACGGTTCCTCAGCAGAGGACGATCTGTATGCCGCCTCAATGAACGATGCGGGAGGCAATGTGGTCGGCCAGACGGCTAACCAGATTCTGCTTGCACCGCTTGGCAACTATGGTGGCCCGACCAAGACACTGCTCCCGTTACCTGGCAGCCCGGCGATCTGCGCCTCATCGCTCATTCCATCCGGCGCTAACACGGACCAGCGCGGCTTCCCGAACACCAACACGCTTTATCCGGGCTTCTCATCGACGGCATGCGTTGACGCGGGCGCGGTGCAGACGAACTACACGCTCACATTCAGTCAGCAGCCCAGTAATGAGATCCCAGGCGCCGTGATTTCTCCCGCTCCCGCGGTTTCAGTAACAGAGAGCGGGGTCGCCATCAGCGGCGCGACAGTTACCGTGGCGGCGGAGGCTGGGACGCTCAGTGGAACTAATATGCAGGCCACCATAGGCGGTATCGCAACATTCAGCGGACTATCCATATCAACGGCGGAAACGAACGATTCGCTGACTGCCACCTTATCGCTGAACCCCGCCCTGGCGACGCCGCTTACGATACGCACCGCCAGCAATCCGTTCAATGTAACCGCTCCGAGCAAGGCCACGCCCACCGTTTCGACCTGGCCTTCGGCAAGCACCATCCCCTTCGGCCAGACGCTGGCTTCATCCTCCCTGACCGGAGGCACGGCCTCGGTGCCCGGCGCCTTCGCGTGGACTGTGCCGTCCATCGCTCCACACGCCGGAGTGCAGTCCAGAAGCGTGACCTTCACGCCCACTGACACGACCGACTACAACACAGTCATCGGTTACGTGACGATCACGGTCAACAAGGCTGCGCCTACCGTTTCGGCGTGGCCTGCGGCGAGCGCCATCCCCTTCGGCCAGACGCTGGCTTCATCCACACTGACCGGAGGCGCGGCCTCGTTGCCCGGCGCCTTCGCGTGGACTGTGCCGTCCATCGGTCCACACGCCGGCGTGCAGTCCAGAAGCGTGACCTTCACCCCGACGGATACGACCGACTACAACACAGTCATCGGTTACGTCACGATCACGGTGAACAATGCTACGCCCACCGTTTCGGCGTGGCCCACGGCGAGCGCCATCCCCTTCGGCCAGACCCTCGCTTCATCCATCCTCACCGGAGGCACGGCCTCGGTGCCCGGCGCCTTCGCGTGGTCCGCACCGTCCATTGCTCCACACGCCGGTGTGCAGTCCAGAAGCGTGACCTTCACGCCTACTGATTCGACCGACTACAACGCGGTCATCGGTTACGTGACGATCACGGTGAACAAGGCTACGCCCACCGTTTCGCCATGGCCTGCGGCAAGCACCATCACCTTCGGCCAGACCCTCGCTTCATCCACACTCACCGGAGGCGCAGCCTCGGTACCCGGCACCTTCGCCTGGTCCATGCCGTCCATCGTTCCGCACATCGGCGTGCAGTCCAGGAGCGTAACCTTCACGCCCAACGACTCGACCGACTACAACACGGTCTCCGGTTACGTCACGATCACGGTCAACAAGGCAACGCCCACCGTTTCAACATGGCCAACGGCGAGCGCCACCACCTTCGGCCAGACGCTGGCTTCATCCACACTGACCGGAGGCACAGCGTCCGTACCGGGCACCTTCGCCTGGAGCGCACCGTCCATAGCTCCATATGCCGGCGTGCAGTCCAGAAGCGTGACCTTCACACCCACCGATACCACCGACTACAACACGGTCATCGGTTACGTCACGATCACGGTCAACAAGGCCACGCCC